>Ga0308156_1000165_pt1 | contig 209720 bp, 201 predicted proteins | sample PhyAR2_FD_201041 | JGI IMG/M metagenome (GOLD analysis project Ga0308156, IMG submission 201041) | Phyllosphere microbial communities from UC Gill Tract Community Farm, Albany, California, United States - DLSL A.R2 | ecosystem: Host-associated > Plants > Phyllosphere > Unclassified | place...
TTAATTGAACGATGAGAATTTTTGTGAAGGTTAATACATTCTAATTTGAAAGCAACGCTAAATTTTTCTTTTCTATACATAAAAAAATGCCCCTAAAAAGTGTCTAACTTTTTGGGGGCAGTCCAAACATCATGCGGGGATTTTTTATTCTATCTTATCTTTAACTGTTATATAAAATCAGCATCAGGAATGAAAAGGTCACCTTCACTCTCTAAAATCGGGATATAAAGTCTCTTCCATTTTTTACCTTTCACCATATCCCAACTGTGTCCGGCACCTTTGAGATCTTCAGCTAAAAGGATGATTCCTGGTTTAATAATAAATGTAGTGCCATCTGTTACTTTAAACCTTATATTTCCTTTGAGGGTAATAACATATTGCTTTCTGGGTGCTGGATGGTTATTTTTTTCCCATTCTTCCGTTTCATTACTCATCCAGAAAACCTTTGCATTGATAGGTTTAAGAGTTGGCATTTTACCTTTCTCAAAGGTACATGAGCCATCAGGATTATTAATCAGTCTTACGGCTGGAATAAATCCTGTAGATGTTTCCAGAGCTACACTTATATTTTTGTGATTTTCATGCTGTCCATTCATCATTCTATTATACTTTAAAGCTAAAAGGCTTATATAAATTTAGTTTTTATTTTTGACTTGCAGGACTACTTTAAAAGAAAAAGAGCAGCCAAATCTGACTGCTCTTTTTATCTTTATGCTTTCAACCATTCTGAGGAAGAAAGATAATTCTGATCGGGATAATAGATGAACAAACAGTTTTTACCTTTAATCGTATTAATGATAGATTGTGTAAGTTCTCTTGGAACCGCGGGACATCCCCAACTTCTTCCGATTCTTTTGTGCATAGCTGCAAATGCATCACTTACATAATCGGCACCATGTAAAACAATTGCTCTTCTGTAAGCCGCATCATTAAACCCTTTATCCATTCCCAATAACTTGAGAGAATATCCGTTGTCACCCTGATAGGTTGCATCCGTGATATAAAATCCTAAGCTGCTCTGTAACGAACTTTCCCTGTTAGAAAAATTCGTCGCAAATTCTTCGCCTGTATTTTTTCCGTGTGCTACCAATGAGTTGAACAGAACTTTTTTGTCTTCCAGGTCAATGATCCAAAGTCTTTTTGTGTTAGAAGACATAGAAAAATCGCAGATAGTTAATAAATGCGAGTCTTGGGTAAGCAATCCTGCTTTTTTTAAATTTTCATACCCAGTCAATGCTTTTGAGAACACTTCATAATTCAATTCATGTTCAGGATCAAATGCAATTGATTGGTATAGTGCTTCTGATGAAGATACAGCCGTTGTGCTCTTCTCAGATTTCGTTTCAGCTACTTTTTCAGTTTTCGTTGTATTGACATTCTCACTTTTCACCGCCATTCTTGGAGAAATGTAGAATGAAGTCGTCACCATGTAAACAAGGCCTAATACGCTATAAAATCCTTTCATTCAATAATATGTAAATCCAAATTAGTGGGGCAAAATTATAAAAACATAATTACCAGAGGGTTATAACTCTAAAAAGTTTAACGCTATTTAAGAAACTTTAACGTCCTGATTCTGTGAATTAAAAGTCTTATTTTGGAGCATCAGCCACAAATTCCAGGCTCACAGAATTCATACAGTAACGCAGCCCTGTAGGCTTCGGGCCATCATCGAAAACGTGCCCAAGATGGGAGTCACATCTTTTGCAAAGAACCTCTACTCTATCCATTCCATAAGACTGATCTCTTACATAATAGACTCCTTCCTTATCCGCTTCAAAGAAACTTGGCCAGCCACAGCTGCTGGAAAATTTGGATGTAGAGCGAAACAGGTGATTTCCGCACACCGCGCAATAATATTCTCCTATCTCATCAAATTCATTATATTTTCCGGTAAAAGCTCTTTCTGTTGCCGCTTCTCTGGCGATTGCATACAAGTCTGGCGCGAGGATTTTTTTCCATTCATCATTGGAAATATTAAGTTTTGTAGTATCTGTCCTGGAATAGTATGGATTGTTTTTTGCTTCTGTATTTTCCATAGAGGAGGTTTTAATAGGTTCGTATTTCTGCGTACAAGCCTGCAGAAAAAATAATAGGGTGATTGAAACTAAAAATTTCATCGTAAATTTCATTCTTTAACCACAAAAGTTTTGAGGTTTAAAAGCTTTTATTAAGATTAAACGGTTTCATAACCAAATTTAGTAAATTTGAGAATATGAATGACGAAGCAAAAAGAAAACAACTGAGAAAATATAAAGCATTTGCCACAGGATTATTCGTTCTGATGGCTGTTATTTTCATTGTTACCACTATTTTACAAAAGTCTAATACCTCTCATTGGATCGGCTATGTTCGTGCTTTTGCCGAAGCGGCTATGGTTGGAGCCCTGGCTGACTGGTTTGCTGTAACCGCATTATTCCGCCATCCTCTGGGGCTTCCGATTCCCCATACCAACCTGATTGAAAACAGTAAACAAAGATTGGGAGACAACCTTGGAAGTTTTGTTGTAGGTAACTTTCTTTCTCCCCAAAATATACGCCCTTATATCCAAAAACTTAAAGTTTCCAACTTTGTTGGTGAATGGCTGGGTAAGGAAAAGAGCCAGTATATTTTGATTAAAAACCTTTCAGATATCGTTCTTGATATTCTTAATAAGCTTGATGACTCTACGGTAAGTCAGTTTATCAGCAAAAAGGTTTCTGAAATGACGGATGATATAAAGCTGAATAAAGTAGTTGGAAACGGAATCGGTTATATTCTTGAAAAAAATGACCATCAGAGAATCATTACCAATCTTTCTAAACAGATCAAAGAATATATCATAGAGAACGATGAAATGATCAAAGACCGTGTAAAAAAAGGCAGCTACACATTCATCCCTTCTTTTGTAGATAATAAAATTGCAGATAAAATTGCCGACGGACTTTCTGATTTTTTTAAAGAAATAGAAGAAGATCCCCAGCATGAAGTAAGAGGGTTGATTACTCAGAAGATCCATGAGTTTTCTATGGATTTGAAGGAAGATCCGAAATGGGATGAGGAATTTAAAACCATCAAAAACGGACTTCTGAAAAATGATAAACTGGATGAATACTCCAACGACATCTGGGTTTCTATCAAAAAAACACTGATGAAAGAGCTTCAGGAGGAACATTCCGCTTTGAAAAACTACCTTTCTAAAAACCTGAATGAATTTGCACAGAACTTAAAGACCGATGAAAACCTTCAGAACAAAATTGATCATTGGGTTCGGGTAACGGCCTATAAATATATCCTGAAAAACACCCATCAATTTGGAAACCTCATCAGTACAACCGTTGGAAACTGGCAGGGAAAAGAACTTAGTGAAAAGCTGGAACTGGAAGTGGGAAAAGATCTGCAGTTTATCCGGGTCAACGGAACGCTGGTCGGCGGGCTGGTTGGGCTTATTATCTACACCATCGCCCATTTCTTCCTCTAAAAAAACTAACGACAGCCAACCATGAAAAAAATATTTTCTTTATTATTTTCTTTAAGTCTCACATTTTTTCTCAGTCAAAAAGTTGAATTAAAGAAAGGAACTGATTCTTCCCAGATTTTCACCGGAGAGATTGGAGGAATACCTATTACCATGCAGCTCAACTATACAGGCATCGTAGATTGTGATCAGTATCAGCATTACGTAGACGGATGGTATTATTACGATAAATACAAAAAGAAAATCCCGCTCACCGGAATATATGATTATTATGGCGACCTGTCATTATATAATTTCGGGACCAAACAAAAACAGAATTCCAGAATTTTAAAAGATCAGATCACATCGCTGCAAAAAGTAGAAAAAACAAATGAAATAGCACAAAAGCTAGCTCCTCTGGAATCTATTATATTGGAAAATATCAGCATGAAAAACAACCCGATTTCCGGGATTTTTTCGTTGGGCAAAAAAACTCAGCCCATGAAATTATTTACAGGTAATGCAATGATCTATCGCCTCAACAATTATCTTTTTCTGCCCAATAATAAAAAGATCAATACATTTGACTTCATTAATAAAGCCGGAGGAAATGAACTTGTTTCCTTTTCTTCGGGAGAAAACGGCAACAGGGTTCTTCTGTATTTTGAGCAGACTTCTAATTTTAACGCCTGCGGGCAATGCGGGGCAAGTGATGGTGAAAAAGGCTACAGAGTTCTTTATTTTACAAAAGACTGGAATTATAAAAACTACGAGGAATTCCTGACCGAAAGCTGCTGGGAAAACATTTATGATACAACGAAAACAAAATCAAAGGATAAAGAAACAATACAATATAAGGTGGGTAAATCTTACTCTTCTCCCGCCTATACATTTACTGTAGATATAAAAAAAGCTTCCATTATAAAGTCAAAATAAAAAAGAGAGTTGTGTAAACTCTCTTTTATTTTATCTCGGTAGTCTGCTTGCTCTTTTCAGAAGTTCCTTGTTGATTTCGTTGATCAGTTCCGGTCCTTCATAAATAAATCCTGTATACAGCTGGATCAGGCTGGCTCCCGCATCTAATTTCTCCATTGCATCTTTTGCGGAATGTATTCCTCCTACTCCAATGATTGGGAATGCTCTGTTACTTTTATCAGAAAGGTATTTGATCATTTTTGTACTTCTTTCACGAATCGGCTTCCCGCTAAGGCCTCCGTTTCCAATCTGTTCTAAAACTTCAGGAGAGGTTTTCAGACCTTCTCTGTTGACAGAAGTATTGGAAACTACAATACCATCAATCTTTGTTTCTGCGATCAGATCAATGATTTCGTCTAATTGATTGTTATTAAGATCCGGTGCAATTTTTAGCAGTATAGGCTTCTGTACAGATTTTGACTGGTTGATCTTCTTCACTTCTGTAATCAGCTCTCTCAGATATTCTACATCTTCAAGTTTGGCGTGGCTTCCAACGTTGGGACAGCTTACATTCAGTACAAAGTAGTCTACATGAGGATGAAGACCTTCAAAACAGTCCAGATAATCCTGGGTATAGTTTTCCGGGCTTGTATCCGTATTTTTTCCGATGTTTCCACCGATGATTATTTTTCCTTTGTTGGATTTCAGTTTTTCAATAGCCGCTTCAAGACCTTCATTATTGAATCCCATTCTGTTGATAATTCCGCCATCTTCTATCAAACGGAACAATCTTTTTCTTGGATTTCCTGCCTGTGCTCTTGGGGTTACCGTTCCGATTTCTACAAATCCGAAACCTAAGTCACCCAATTCGTTGAACAAAACTGCATTTTTATCGAAACCGGCAGCTAATCCTACGGGATTTTTAAATTTCAATCCGAAAACTTCTCTTTCCAGACGTTTGTCTTCAACAGGTTTTGGGAAAAATAATTTCGTGAGAAATCCAAAATTCTTAAGCATTGAAAATGTAAAGTGATGAACATCTTCAGGATCAAATTTGAAAAGAATCGGACGAATGAGCGATTTGTACATTGAAAAAAAGTTTTACAAAATTACTCATTTTAAAATTAATGCTCAATTGATGTATGATATTTTATCGAAATGTCTGATATATAACATCTATAAGTTGGAAACAATCTGTGTAAGCTGCAGATGAGTAAAATATTTAACGCTACGATCGCAAAGAAATATAACACAACCTAAAAACAATTTTGTTCGCAAGGGCGTTTCACTAAGCGAAGTACACGCTATCAGCCTTTGCTGAACGAAGTGCCTTTGCGATCGGAAATAAAAGTTATTTATCAATAAACTTTGCGAGCATTGCGTTAAAATAATAGAGAAATATCTCCATTATCCGCTACATGGAATGAGATACTTAGAAATCCCATCCTTGTCAAGGTGAGGTATTAGCAAATTTTTGGTTTAAAAATTAAGAATATGCACTCAGATCGAATTTAAGAATGTCCCCTACTCTTTTGAACTCTTCATCTATGGTGGCATTTACCGTAATTCTTTCGTTAGAAACAGGATGATTAAAAATCAATTGATGGGCATGGAGCGTCATTTTGCTGATCTCAAATGTTTGAAGCCACAATTTATTTTGCTTATTGCAGCCATGCTTACGACACCCTAAAATAGGATGCAGAATATGTTTAAAATGCTTTCTCAACTGATGAAACCTTCCCGTTTCAGGAATGGCTTCTACCAAACAATATCTCGAAGTCTGATGTTTTAAAAAGGGTAAATCTATTTCCGAAGTCTGCAAACGACGATAATAAGTAACAGCATTTTGCTTGACTTCATTTTCATTAACCAGGTCGTAATCGATGGTTTCTTCTTCTTTAGCCCAACCACGAAGAATTGCCAGATATTTTTTCTCCACTTCGCGTGAGGAAAACTGTTCGCTCATGATTCTAAGGGTATCTTTATCTAAAGTAAACAACAGAACACCTGAAGTTTTCCGGTCTAACCGATGCACAGGAAACACTTTCTGTCCAATCTGTTTCTTCAGCTCCTGAATAGCATAAGTATCTGCTTCTCCTGCATAGAAGGATTTATGAACCAATAGGCCACTGGGTTTATTGATGGCAATAATATGCTCGTCACGATAAAGAATTTCTAACATGGTGCAAAAGTAGAAATTTTCGATTGATCTAGCCCTGATTGTAACGGCATCCTTTTGCAAAGCAAAAGATATAGTGAAAAGCAGGTTCCCGGCTTCTAATTTACTGCATTATAAAAACTTCCATCTTCACGCTTCCATCTTCCCACATTTTCACTATTTTTGCACATCAGACGTAAAAAAATTATGGCAAAGCAAGAAGATGTTTTCAAGAAAGTGATTTCTCACGCTAAAGAATATGGTTTTATTTTCCCATCAAGTGAGATCTATGATGGTTTATCCGCTGTGTATGATTATGGACAGAACGGGGCCGAACTTAAAAATAATATCAAACAATACTGGTGGAAAGCTATGGTACAGCTTAACGAAAATATTGTGGGTATTGATTCGGCGATTTTGATGCACCCAACAACATGGAAAGCATCAGGCCACGTAGACGCTTTCAACGATCCATTGATTGATAATAAAGATTCTAAAAAACGTTTCAGAGCAGACGTTTTGGTGGAAGACTACTGCGCTAAAATTGAAGATAAAGAGAATAAAGAAATCGAAAAAGCAGCGAAAAGATTCGGGGATGCTTTCGATAAAGATCAGTTTGTTGCCACAAATCCTAAAATTCTGGAATACAGAGCAAAAAGAGAGGCTATTCTTTCAAGACTGGCAAAATCTCTTGAAAACGAAGATCTTGCTGATGTAAAAGCTTTGATTGAAGAGCTTGAAATTGCAGATCCTGATACAGGTTCTAAAAACTGGACAGAAGTAAGACAGTTCAACCTGATGTTCGGAACAAAGCTGGGAGCTTCTGCAGACAGTGCAATGGATCTTTACCTTAGACCGGAAACGGCCCAGGGTATCTTCGTTAACTTCTTAAATGTACAAAAAACTTCACGTCATAAACTTCCTTTCGGTATTGCGCAGATTGGTAAGGCATTCAGAAATGAGATTGTTGCAAGACAGTTTATCTTCAGAATGCGTGAATTTGAACAGATGGAAATGCAGTTCTTTGTTGCTCCGGGAACAGAGCTTGAGTTCTACGAGAAGTGGAAACAAAAACGTCTGAACTGGCATTTAGCTTTAGGTCTTGGAAATGATAACTACAGATTCCATGATCATGAAAAACTGGCTCACTATGCAAATGCTGCTGCTGATATTGAGTTTAACTTCCCATTCGGATTTAAAGAACTGGAAGGTATTCACTCAAGAACAGATTTCGACTTAAAGGCGCATGAAGAATTCTCAGGAAGAAAGCTTCAGTTCTTTGACCCTGAAAGAAACGAAAATTATGTTCCTTATGTAGTGGAAACTTCGGTAGGTTTAGACAGATTATTCCTTTCTATATTCTCTCATTGTTTAAAAGACGAAGTATTGGAAGACGGTTCAGAAAGAACAGTTCTATCTTTACCTCCGGCTATTGCTCCAATCAAAGCAGCTATCCTTCCTTTGATGAAGAAAGATGGTTTAGCGGAGTATGCAGAAAAGATCTTCAATGATCTGAAATATGATTTCAATCTGTTCTACGAAGAAAAAGACGCTATCGGAAAACGTTACAGAAGACAGGATGCCATTGGTACTCCATACTGTATCACTATTGACCACGACTCTTTGACGGATCATACCGTAACCATCAGAGACAGAGATACGATGCAGCAGGAAAGAGTTCCTGTTTCAGAGTTGAGACGAATCATCGATGAAAAAACGAACTTCAGAAATTTACTTTCTCAATTATAGTTTAAAAGCCCTGTTTTCAGGGCTTTTTTATTTTTATCAACATATGAGTTAATTTATTATTTTTATCCCTCAAATTTTAACCATGAAAAAAATAACACTGATAGTGTTTGGGCTGATCCAGACATTTGTATTTTCCCAAACCCAAGACCTGACAACCCTTGCCGCTGGGGATCACGTAGGAATGAATGCTCTATTCGATGATAAAGACAATCTGTACGGCTATGTTTCTCTATATTCTTACGGAAAATCCGGTGATAAGACCAAAAAATTTGAATATGTAATTCTGGACAAAAACCTCAACCCTGTTGCCAATAAAGAGTTTGAAGGAGATATCACCGCTGCCTCTTATTTAGGGTATGTCGATTTTAAAGGACAGATTATCTTAAAACCTTCAATGATGGATTATTCTCTGGTAAAAAGCAGAGAAGTATTTACACCGGTTTCTATGGTGATTGATCCTAAGACAAACTCTATTACCAGAAAAATATATTATGATTATCTGGAAAACGGTACTTTCAAAGAAATCAACGAACCGAAAAGCTGGAAAGAACAGCGTAAGGAAAATCGTGATGAAAAGAAAGATAAAGGGTACAACTACGTTTCTGCCGTAGGTGAACTAAAAGAAGGAGGTTATTTTGCTGTGGAGTATAAAGATTACGGAAAGTATGAAAATAACAACAGCCTCATGAGATTTGATGAAAACAAAAAGGAGGTTTGGAGATATAAATACAATACTGACGGAAGCAAGAAAATTTATTCTACCTTATCTGTTCTTGAAAGAGATGAAAACTACATGTACTGCATCATGAAGAAAGTGAATGAAAAGCAGAAATCATTCAGTCTCCTGGTTCTTGATATGAAAACCGGAAAGGAAACTTCCAACAAGCCGGTAACCGGATTGTCTGATGATACCATAGACAATATTGAATCCTTCTACTCCAATTACAGAAAACTTGATAATGATAAAAATTTTGATGATAAAGTAGTTCTGCTGGGAAGAAACTATGATGATTCCGAATCAGTAGGGTTTGCAAGAATGATGGTAGACAAAAAAAGCTTTACTGCGGATACTAAAACAATCAATTATGAGCCGAATATCTCAGCTTTCCTTCCAAAAGTGAATAAAAACGGAATGGTAGAAAACGGATATATGCTTCAGACCAAAGACATGTATTTTATGAATGACGGAAGCGTAGGAATCCTGTCTGAAAAATATAAACCTGCAGGACAGTATAACGCTCCCAAAACCACAGACCTTGTTTACATCTACACAGACAAAGATTTTAAAGTGAAAAATGTACAGGTATTTGAAAAAGAAAAATCAAAATGGGTAAACAGTGATTACTTGTTTTCACAATACCTCAACGGTGGAAAAGACGTGGTATTTTTCTACCGCGACTATCAGAAAGATGAAGTGACGAAGCAGAAAAGATGGAATTTGTTCATCAATACCATTATTGATGGAAAATTCAAACAGGAGATCATTCCTATTTCTGAAAAAGACAATTATGCGGTAACACCTTATGTAGGAAAAGAGGGCTATATTCTTCTTAGAGAGTATAACGAAAAAGAAAAGTTTAATAAAATCCGTTTGGAGAAATTAAATTACTAATATAAAAAAGAACCCTGATTAAATATCGGGGTTCTTTTACGTTTTGGCTAAAGCCAGTGGAATTTTTTATTATTTTACAACGGGCTCCCTTCGTCTAAGCTCAGGATTATAGCCCGTCCCTATTGACATTTCAATCATTGATAATACAATCAGTTTGTCTTTGCTATGGTTTCATTCGCCTGATAATAGTCTGCAATATTCTTTATTTCATCAAGACTTAGGTTCCACATAAAGTTCAGGAACTGCTGATAGCTTTCACTTTGATTCTTAGGCTCTATCCTATCCAGATACCGGTTTAGATTATAGTTTTTTCTGGCTTCATATATTTTGGAAAAGCATCTTCCCAGCCAGCTTTTATAATATTTTTCTTCCTCTTCATCCTGCAGAAACTGCATGGCCGCATAAATCCCCTGTCCATAATCTTCTGAGTGGAAATAATTCGGCAAAATTTCCATTCTTGCTGTTTTCTTTAATGTTACAAACAGTTCCGACGGTTTTTCCGGAGCAACTGGAGTTTTAAGTTCTGTAAATGTTTTTTTAAGCTTCTCAATTCTTCTGGATACTTCAGGATGTGACGCGAGGGAATCTTTATTCAGCTTTTCTTTGTAGAAATTATAATTGTACAGTGAAAAGTCTTCCTTCTTCATCCATTTTTCGTTAAACGCCTGTTTTGGAAGATTAAAAAGCTTTTTATACGTTTCCATCTTCAGTTCCCTTGGTGAAATGGTATCAAAATCCTGCAATCTTTGAAGCGCATTTACAAATTCTGCTTTCTTAAAATCACTGTTTTTAAAAATCACATACCCCAAAGAATCTGCCTGCATTTCACTTTGTCTTTTTTCAACCCCTTTTTTATACACTGTATTTTTAAAGATATCAAAAGCTTTCTGATTCTGGCTCTGACTTCGGCTTGTGGTAGTTGATTTGATATTCTCCACCAATACTTTATCCAATTTATCCTGCTCGATAATTTTTAGAAAGGTTTTCAGGGAATGTTCCTCTATTTTATGCCCCAGTTCATGGGAAATCACAGCCGCGATCTGCTCCTCATTATTGAGCCAGCTGTAAAGCCCCATATTGATTACAAAAGTTCCGTCAGCAAGGCAATAAGCATTGGGAGTATTGTCTTTTGCGACCAGGATTTTCAAATCCTGAGGAATGGCAGGATTGTTCTTTTTAAGACGCTGAATCATAGATTGTATGCTGGTTTCAAATTCAGATGTAAAGATAAAATCCTTATTCTTTACCTGCTTTTGAAAGTCTGTTCCGAATTCTTTATAAATTTTGGATAATTCAGAGCCTGTTTTCCCGGAATACTGAGCTTTTAATTTCTTTACAGTCGCTTCATTATTTCCTTCAAAACTCTTTAAAAAGGCTTTCCTCTGTATATAATCTGCGGTGTCTATCGGTTTATAAATCTGGGCCATTCCCATGATTGAAAATAAGAAGTACCCCAATACAATAAGTTTTCTGGTCATAGTTTTCATCAATAAGAACAAAAATAACTTATTTGATGATTCATTTTAATTTTTATAGCCAAATTATTCTAAATTTGTTAGAGACCCATTCATGAAAAAATGAGAATACTAAAGTACATGATAGGCGGAGCGGCAGCTGGTGCGGCAGCCGCTTATTTTCTGGGATATGATTATTTATTTAATGGTATTTCCAAAACCTATCTTAAAGGAAAATCAAGTGCATATATTGATGACGGAAATCTTTTCCCGAGCAATCCTATTGCTACAGAAGAACCTATACTGTGGGAAGAAGATCCGGATTACAACAAAAAGGATTTACCTAAACATTTAGTTGACAATTTAAAACACTCCAGAACAGCTTCTTTTGTTGTAATAAAGAATGGGAAAATTCTTCATGAGCAATATTGGGAAGGGTATAATCAGCTTTCACACACTAATTCTTTTTCGATGGCAAAAGCAGTGACTGTCATGTTGCTGGGAAAAGCATTGGAAGAAGGCATTATCTCTGGTATTGATGAAAAGTTCTCTGATTTTTATCCGGAATTTAAAAGTAAAACATTCGGAAATCAGGTAACCCTTAAAAACCTGGCTCAAATGGAATCCGGGCTGGACTGGGATGAAAATTACAATAATCCGTTTTTACCCAATGCCAAGGCCTATTATGGGAAAAGCCTTGTAAAAGCTGTATTCTCAAGAAAATTTAAAGAAGAACCGGGAACAAGATTTGAATACCAAAGCGGCACTACACAACTTCTTGGTTTTGCCCTACGAAAGGCTTTGAATCAACCTCTGACGAGCTATTTATCAGAAAAATTCTGGATTCCTTTGGGAATGGAGCAGAATGCAAAATGGAGCACAGACGATTATGGTATGGAGAAAGCGTATTGCTGCATTCATTCCAATGCAAGAGATTTTGCTAAACTCGGGCAGCTTTTTCTGAATGATGGAAAAGCCGGAGATCAGCAGATTCTCAACGCTGATTTTATTGAACAGATGAGAACTCCAACAGAAAAGTCTGATAACATTTATGGAATGGGGCTTTGGATCAATCATGACAACCCTATCAAACATTATTATTTCCTGGGATTACAGGGACAGTATATTATTATGGTTCCGGAGCACAATATCGTTATTGTAAAAACCGGAAGCTACTCCAACAACCCTAAAAATGACAGAGGAAGACCTGATCAGGTAAAATTCTTTGTGAACGAAATTGTACAATTATTCCAATAAATGCTATGGAGAAATACAGCCCGAAAATAGATACCTATATTGAAAAATCACAGGATTTTGCTAAGCCCATCCTGCATTATATCCGTGAAACGGTTCATGAATTCTGCCCTGATGCTGAAGAAACCATGAAATGGAGTTTTCCCCATTTTATCTATAAAGGAAAAAACCTGTGTGCTATGGCTTCCTTCAAGCAACATTGTACTTTTGGATTCTGGCTGGAAAAGGAAATGAAAACCATGCAGGAGATGACTCAGAATATCGAGAAAAATTCAATGTTTAGCTTAGGAAAAATAACAGCAGTGGAAGATCTTCCCTCCAAACCTCAGCTTCAAAAAGCCATTAAAGAAGCCATGGAACTTACGAATATGGGTGTCACTATGAAGAAAGCGCCACCTTCTAAGACAGAAATGGAAGTTCCTGACTATTTTCAGTCAGCCCTAGATGCCCGACCTGAAACGCTGGAAATTTTTGAAAAAGCTTCCCCGTCCTTTAGAAAGGAATATATTTCCTGGATTACGGAAGCCAAAACAGAAACCACCAGGAATAAAAGAATGGAACAGTCTCTGGAATGGATAGCCGAAGGTAAGGGAAGAAACTGGAAATATGAAAGAAAATAATTCTAATGAAACCTGAAATTAGCTTCCGGTAATGTATTTTTTTTCAGGAAAGCCTCATATTCCGGAGACAGCTTTGCGCGTCCGAAGGTATTTTCACCACTCATGCTTCCAAGGCGAACTTTATCTTTACCATATTTCCTGTTCATGGCATCCATAGCTTTCATTACGGGAAGGTGCTGGTTTTGTATATCTTCTTCAAAAAGACTGATTTGTCTCTGGTCTTCAGGCACAAAATCATTCACCATCACTCCAGCTCTTTTATAATGAAACCCGTCTCTGTAAATGGCTTCAAAAAGTTCATTAACCACTCTTCCTATTAAGATTGATGAGTTGGTAGGATTGGAAAGAATCCGGGTCATTGCATTTCTGTATTCAGGAAGATCTTTTCTAAAACGGTTGGTCTGTACAAAAACAGTGATCATTTTACAACAGGTATTCTGTTTTCTTAATCTCTCTGAACAGTACATTCCAAAAGTTTCTACCCTTTCTCTTACTTCTTCTTTTTTCGTAAGCATCTGCATAAAGCTTCGGGTAACAGCTATAGATTTTTTAGGAGAAGGAGTATCCAGCTCCAGCTGACGAATACCTTTCAGTTCATTGATCATTCTTACTCCATGAATTCCCATAATCTTCCGAACCCATATTTCAGGTTTCTGAAGAAGATCCCAAGCTTTATAAACACCATTGTCATTCATTTTGACAGCCAGTCTTCTTCCGATTCCCCAAACGTCACCGATATTAAGCCATTTCAGTGCCTTTTCAATTTTTTCAGGGGTATCCAGAATATACACCCCATTAAAATTATCCGGAAAATCTTTTACAATTCTATTCGCAACTTTACATAAAGTCTTAGTGGGAGCAATTCCGATACTTACAGGAATATTTTCTTTCTCGTCAATTTCTTTTTTGATTTTAAAGCAATATTCATAAATATCGATGTATTTAAATCCTGTTAAATCAAGGAAAAGCTCATCAATACTGTAGACTTCATGATCAAGAACATAGGATTTGGCAATATTGATGACCTGCTGGCTTTTATAGTTATACAGTTCAAATTTTGCAGAAAAACTTTTCACATCATACTGCTGAAAAAGCTCCTTGTACTTGAATGCCGGCGCCGCCATAGGAATTCCCAGGTCTTTTGCTTCTTTACTTCTGGATACAACACATCCATCGTTGTTGGAAAGAACCACAACGGGTCTGCCTTCAAGATCAGGATCCAAGGTCCTTTCACAGGAAACAAAAAAATTGTTACAATCTACCAGAGCATACATGACAATTGTATCGTAAATATCTGTACAAAATTATAGTTTTTAAAGAATAAAATAATCTTTTAGTCCATAATTAACATCATATTTAACAGTCTGAAAAACAAATGAATAAATTTTTTAAATGCGACATGTTTTGTCGTATAAGCACTTTAATTTTGTTTTCAAAAACATTATCGTGATACAAATCAAATCATTCTCAAACGCTCTTCCTCAAGGTCAATCTGGTAAAGCTGATGGCGAATAATTTCTTCATTTACGGAAATATCTTTATTGAGTTCTGAAAGGAACTGCCTCTGGCTTTCCAGCATTTCAAAAAAGATATCTTTTGTTTTTTCATTCATCCATTCAGTTTCATTGGCTTGTATTTTTTCTTCCCAGTGCTTCAGCATTCTTTCTAATCCTGCATGGCTGTTCAATTCACTTTCATGTTTATTTTTAAGAAAATGATAAATGTGCTGTTTCAGCTTGTGCTTTATTTCTTCCCTGGCCTGTTTATCTTTCTCTTCATCTGTAAAGTCATCAAATATATGACCATATTTTATAAAGTATGGCAATGTGAGCCCCTGAACAAGTAATGTAAGCAGGATCACAACAAAAGTAATGAACAGAATAAGGTTTCTGTTGGGAAAAGGAAGTCCGTTTTCAAGATTAATTGGAATCGCCAGTGCGGCGGCCAATGAGACAACACCTCTCATACCCGTCCATCCAAGCATAAGGGGCATCAGCAGACGTCTTCTTCCGGAAGAAGCACGAGGTGCAACACCTGGCCTGAAAATCAAAGTGGCAAGCATTGCAGCATAAGAACTTATGATTCTGGCAGCAATCAGAATACCGGTCACCAATATTCCATATTGAATGGCTATTTTCAAAGAAATACCTTCGGACCTGAGACCGCCAACAATTTCGGGAAGCTCAAGTCCGATAATTAAGAATACAATACCATTCAAAATGAAAACAAAACTCTCCCATACACTATAGCCTCTTATACGGCTGGTACTATTTAAGAATATCATCCGTTTGCCTGACATATATAACCCTCCACAGACTACAGCCAGGACTCCGGACGCATGAAACTGTTCTGCAATCCAATACATGAGGTAAGGCTCAATAAGTGTCAATGCAATATCTGAAGAGGCATCTGTAGGAAGTTTCCTGTGAGCCTGTACAAAAAGCCATGCTAATACCAACCCGATTCCTGCCCCTCCTATTATCATCCATAAAAAATTCAACGAAGCTTCCTGCCATACAAACTGACCGGTCCCTACGGCAATTAAAGCAAAGCGGAATATAATCAGTGAAGAAGCATCATTCAGCAGACTTTCTCCTTCCAGAATAGCAGATGTTGTAGAGGGTATTTTTACAAACTTCATGATGGCTCCTGTACTTACCGCATCAGGCGGAGATACAATTCCTCCCAGCAGAAATCCGAGTGCAATAGTAAATCCGGGTATAAAGTAATTAGCTGTAACCGCAACGGCAAGTGCGGTGAAAAAGACCACTAAAAAAGCAAAGCTTCCAATAATACGCCACCATCTTTTCATTTCTTTAAAAGAGATAGACCAGGCTGCTTCAAACAGCAGAGGGGGTAAAAAAATAAAGAAAATGAGATCCGGATTGATCTTTACCACCGGAAGACCAGGCACAAAACTAACAAGAAGCCCAAATACGACAAGCAAAATAGGATAAGCAATTTTTAGTTTTGCCGCCCACATATTCAGCAGCACGATGGCGGCTATCATAGCAAGTAAAAAAGGTAAGATGGTATGCATTTGATATTGTGTTTTTATCCGTCATATTTACTACTTCTATTTGGTTTTTAAAAATTTAAAGCAATTTTTTTTCCCGTTCTGCATGTTTATTCCCTGAGAATGAATGTTCTGAAATTTTAAACGAATTTCTAATAAAACACGTCAAGTTCCGTCGCTTCTGTTCTATACTTTTGTTATCATACAAAATAAGAAATATGGATAAAGTAACCTTAGAACGAATTCAGAAACTTCACCCGATGGTAAGAGATGAAGTAAAGCAAATCATACAAGAATGTGATGAAGCCCTTACCGGAAGAGCCAGGATACGGATCACTCAGGGACTAAGATCTTTTGAGGAACAGGAAAAGCTGTATGCAATCGGAAGAATTACTTCAGGAAAAAAGGTGACCAATGCCAAGGCAGGACAAAGCATCCACAATTATGGTCTTGCTGTAGATATCTGCCTGATGATCGACGGTAAAACAGCAAGTTGGGATACAGCAAAAGACTGGGACAATGACAAGGTTGCCGATTGGTATGAATGTGTAAAGATCTTTGCCCGTCATGGCTGGGATTGGGGCGGAAACTGGAAAACATTCAAGGATCTTCCCCACTTTGAAAAAAAGAGTATTCCTTCTAAAAAAGGTCCTGTAAAAACCAGCTGGAGAACACTCTTGAAGATGCCGAGAGATAAGCAGAATTATGTTGTTTTTTAATTTCCACTTATTCAGATTTAAAAAACAAAATCAAATATAACTCATTGATTTACAGTTGTATTTTTTAACAAAATTAATTAAATCCATTTATAATACGACAAGTTCTGTCGCTTCCCCGATCTATCTTTGCTTTATAAGAAAACACCAAAGGCAATCTTTATAATAAGCTGAAACCAATAGACATTTTTTCGAAAATCTATTGGTTTTACTTGTCTAAAGCTGCCAGATGTTTCTTAAAAAAATGAAAAAATAACATGAAAAAGACAACCATTCTTTCTTTGGACGGGGGCGGAATAAGAGGAATCATCACCTGCATTATTCTACGCTACATAGAAGAACAGCTCCAGTATTATGATAAGCCCACAGCAAAGCTTGGGGATTATTTTGATCTGGTGGCAGGCAGCAGTACCGGAGGTCTGATTGCTTCTATTATTCTATGTCCCGACGAAACCCGAAAAGCAAAATATTCTATTCAGAAAGGATTAGAATTATATGCGGAAAAGGGCGGCGATATCTTCCAGGTTTCCTTTTGGGAAAAACTGGTTAATCCATTCGGATTATTGAATGAAAAAATTCCACAGGAATCTCTTGAAAGGAATCTAAATGACTTTTTTGGAAATTTAGAATTAAAAGAATTAATAAAACCATGTTTAATAACAAGTTACGATATTGAAAACAGAAGAGCAAAGATTTTCAACTCATGGAAAGCCAGCCTCAGCACAGATAATTTTTATGTAAAAGATATTTGCAGAGCGACTTCGGCCGCACCAACGTATTTTAGTCCGGTACAGATCAAATCCATGTATGGCCAGATCTTCAGCCTGATTGACGGTGGAATGTTTGCGAATAATCCTGCTCTTTGTGCCTATGCAGAAGCTAGAAAAATTCCTTTTGCAGAGGTTTTAAAAAATCATCAGAAAGCCAACCATCCGAGTGTAAATGATATGATTATTGTTTCTATTGGAACAGGAATTGAAGCCAGACCTTATCCTTTTAAAAAACTGGAAAAAGCCGGAAAAATTGGCTGGGTAAGCCCGATTATTGATATTTTAATGTCTGCCAATGCAGAAACGGTAGACTATCAGTTGGAACAAATGTTTCAGACACTGGGTTTGAGAAATCAGAAAAACTATTACCGCCTGAATCCTTCGCTGAAAAGCGCTTCTCCTGCAATGGATAACGTAAGAAGATCTAATATTGAAAATCTGATACAGGCCGGATTGAGCTATATTGATGACAACAGAGAAATCTTAAACCAGATTGTTCAAAAACTCATCAAAAGTAAAATATAAGCTTTGGACCTTATAACTAATTAATATAAGCTCTAAAGATTATATTTAAAAGTAGAAAATATTTTTTTAACACGTCAAGTTTTGTCGTTTTGCCCCACTACCTTTGGAGTATCAAAAACACAAAACAACAATCTATAAAAATTTTTAAAAGCCTTTGAATTCAACATCCACTTATGCTGAACAGCCTGAAATATGTTCGAAATATAACCAGCACATTAGAACACAAAACATGGAAACACCAGATCATAACACAGATATACTCTTTGATGAAGACCTCTATACTATAGAATGGACTGATATCGAAAATGCTGAGATGGATTATGAAAACTATCTCAACAATATTGAAAACTTCTTCAGAGAAGATTTTGAAGAAGGTGCACTTGAAGAAGATACTTTTAAATAAATAAAACACGACAAGTTCTGACGCTGTCCGGCACTACTTTTAATTCTCAATAATACGCGCACAGCAATCTCATTAAACATTCTCAACATCTTTGAATTCACCATTCACAAAATGCTGGACAGCCAGAACTATGTCTGAAAATATAGTATAAAAAGTGAATCTGTTTCCCTAAGACAGGACACAACAATCAATTTATTAACTAACAAATCACACAATGTTTTATGAAAACAAAAGAAGAATTAAAAAAATATTTCGAAAACGGAGATATTCCAGTACAGGAAGAATTCTGGGAGTGGCAGGAATCTTATTGGCATAAAGATGAAAAAATTCCGGCTGATAAACTAGACTATGACCTATCTCAAAAAGCAGATGCAAATGCTTCCAATTTAAGCCCTCAAAATACACAGCTTTGGAAAGATAAAATTGAAACTCAAACAACTATTCAGCCTCCACAACTGAACGGAAACGTCTTAACAGTATTTTATACAGGTGAAAATGGTATCCAGCAAAGTAAATCTGTAGATTTAAGCAGTTTAGTAACCCGTGATATCAATATTGAGAATGCGGTATATGATGCCTCTCAAAATATTATTACAATTACCCAGAATGATGGTTCAGCCTTTCACATTAATCTTTCAGAATTCAGTATCATTCCGGCGACCAATTCTGATGGAAGTGTAACATTGTCTCAGGAAGGACAGGAAAAAGTCACCCTGAAAAAAGTGGCTGTAACAGGCAGCTATAATGATCTTTCTGATAAACCGTCCTTTAGCGGGAATGATAATTTACAAAATGTTATCGACAGAGGTAACGGAACAACTAAACCTATTATTTTCCAACCGGGCGAAGGCAGAGCAGGTGAAATAAATTTCAGTCCTACAACTTACTCTTTATGGTTCGGAAATATGAATACAGATCATACCGGAACATATGGAATCGGAATCGGATACAATACTCTGCCAAAGCTAACAACCGGGCTAAGTGATATTGCTATAGGAGGGTTTGCAGGTGCAAATTTAACAACAGGAGATTGGAATACTCTTGTTGGGGTAAATAGCGGCTCTCTTTTAACTACCGGAAACTATAATGTAATGATAGGAACTGAAGCTGGTAAAAACTCAACATCTGCTCTCTCATGTACTTATGTTGGGGATGAATCAGGTGTTAAAAATATCGATGGAAAATATAATACTGCTTTAGGAGTTGGGGCCGGATACTGGCTTACTCACGGAGTTCAAAATACATTCCTTGGAGCTTATGCCGGTCAGACTCATGGAAAAGTTACTACCTCAGGCGCATGGGGTTCCAATACATTCATCGGATATAACGCAGCCTCTACCACTCATGCTATGGGTGTTTGGGGAGATAACAACGTTGTCATTGGCTGTAATGCCCCACTGGGAGGTTCAACATTTAACAAGCTGGTTATTGAATCAAATCCGGTAGCAAGACGTCATGATTTTGTTACGCCTCTAATTGGTGGTGACTTTGCCGCAAGAACACTTGATTTTGACGCTGTTGTTTCTGCAAGAAGAACTCCTCTCGCTGACAACACTTATACAAAAGTAGCTGTTCTGAATGCCGGTAATGTATTTGGTTATAAAAACTTATCAGATTTTACTGATTTTGTCCCGCTGACAGGAACCTCTGGAACTCCAGTAACCGGTAATATTCAATTCACAAATGAAGATTCCACGGAAAGACTTCTTTATAGAATCAACGAACCTGACAGCGTAAAAAGTGCCCTCGGTTTATTTCCTGAATCTGTAATGATGTTTTCGGGTGACTTAGATGGGACGAATGCTGCAAGTGTTGATGTAAGTAAAGAAAATGGGGTTTTCGCGTTTGGTAATGGTTCGCATTTGATGCTAAATGACACAGGTGCTGCTTTAAGACAAACCAATGGAGGAACAGTAAAAGGAATTTTTGTAAGCTCAAATCCTGATGAACCGGTATTTATAGAACATGAAACGATAAATTCCCGGGGATTAAGTTCTAAAACTTATTTCGGAGACAATGCCCAGGAAAATGATTACATCCAGAAACAATATGCAGACAAACAGCATTCCTACAGTACTAAAGAAGAGCTGACAGGTGGAAAATGGATCAACGGAAAGCCTGTTTACAAGAAAACCTTATATCTGGATCAGATTCCAAGAACAGGTGAAATTGATCTGAAGACTGAATTCCCGGATCTCGAAACCATTATCTCCAACGAAATGTTTACAGAATGGTATGATCTTAAAACCGCATTTGCAGGTAACCAATGGCGAACAAAAGCCTACATCACCATCGAAAGAGAAATGGCTATCATAGAACTATTGAACGTACCTGATTATGATTATTCCCGTATCAACTCATTTACGCTAACTCTTGAGTACACAAAAAAATAAACAAAAATGCCAACAAACAATACATCAACAAAATCCGCACTTGCCGTCGGAAAATCCTTAATAGGAGAAGGAATTATTAATTATAAACAAACAAACACTATGAACACCAGCAATCCATCACAAACACTTTTCAGATTCGTAAGCTTAAGAAGTCCGCAATTACCCGATGAAGATAAACAAAGTAAAAAATTCATTACAATTCCGGATTCTTTAAAAAGCGATAATACATTTTATGTACCTGTAGCCTCAGGAACAAGGCCCAAGCAGGAATTGCTAAAAGAAAGAGCTGCTTTTTTTGCCCAAAGTGCCAGTATTATTGCTGATATGGATGCATTGAAACAAACCTATGGTATTGTGTACGATTACGCACTTTGGCTTGCAAAAAATAAAAACACTTGTTCTTATAATCAATTTAATGGGAAAAAGAATCAGGTAAAACTTTCCTCTTCTTACGCATTTCCGGATCTCATCAACTTATGGAACAATTTAATTTATCAGATAGCCACACAAAAAGATTTTTATTTGAAAGAAGCATTAATGCAGGTATTACTGGCAGCTCATACTCTTAAACCTGATCAATCTGTCTTTAATGATGAGGAACTCAGAGAACTTTTATACGCAAGAGTGGTTATACCAAAAGAGCTTATGCTTGATAATCCGGATGCGCATCCCATTGGCATTGCTGCAAAAATGGAGGAACAAGAATCGGGAGAAGTTACATCACCATCCTCTTATATGGAAAAGCAGCAAAATATCCAGGAGGGGCAGGCTCTTCTTAAGAGATATGAAGTGTTAACCAAAGAGATGTCTCTTATTGAAAACAGCTATAAAAAAGAATATAGCCGGGAATATAAAATCAGTGAAGAAAAACATAACGAATCCAACCAATCTATTCTTGATGAATATTATGCCCGCGTAGAAGAAGCAAGAAGAAAATATTGTGAGATTAGAAACCCTGAGCTGCCTTATGATCCTGAAGATCCTTGTAACAAACCAGAAGAAATTCCTTATCCGAAGCTTCCGAAATTTGAGTTCTCGTTCCGCCCAGAAGTAGATGCAAGAACGCTTGTAAATGGGTTGAAACCCGACAGTATTGATACAATATTATCTCTTTTAGAATATGATTTTTCAGAGACAGATAAAGAAAGGGTTGATAACTCATCACTCATTGATAGTTTACTGGCAGGAAGAAATACGTTCAATGAATTAAAAGACATTATCTCGAATGCTACAGAGAGAGCCAATAAAGTTATTCTGGATAATATCATGGATAATTCTGAAAGCTATACAAGCATTGGTGGAGTTATTCTTCCTGTCTCAAGAATAGAAACTATTCCTTTTACCTATCAGTTATGTCCAAGGCATATTTTAAGAAATACGTGTCTGGACTTATCTATCGATGTTCCTGATGCTTCCTGGAATGTAGCAAGTATGAGCTATACTTTCTATACCAATTCAGGACCTATTTCCGGTACTTATTTTGAAAAAAGCCGTGTTGGTAATAAGATTTTCTTAAGTAAATTATTAGGAAGCGCAACAACAGACGGTGTATACATTTCTCAAACAGAGAACTTTACAATGGATGTTAAAATCACCTTTACCAATGGTAAGGTAACGACTTTCTTCCCAAGAATTATTTCGATGAAGTCCTGCTACACCTCATCTTTTGAGTTTGTAAATGAAATTAAAGATCCTGTTCAGGAACCTGATGATTCTTATATCCCTTCCGGATTTGGATTTAAGCAAATCGGGATTGCTGACTACCTTAAAGTAGAACAGACTACCCATGCATATGTAGAAGGGGAAGTGGCTCACATCGAAAACGTAATGGCCCGTGAGTATCGTGAAAAGGCAACAAGAAGGCTAAGAAGAAGCGAAAATACCACTACTACATCTTCAGATACTGAAAGAGAAAAACTTACGGACACCACTACCGCAACCAGATTTGAAATGCAGACAGAGATTGCCAAAATGATGCAGGAATCCAGAGATGCCAATGTACAGGCACATTTTGATGCCACCTGGAAAACTGGAACAGGAGCAATGGGTGCAACAATAAGTACAGGAATTGCCGGTGGATATGCCACTCATTCTTCCAAAGAAGAAAGTACAAGACAAGCGCTTACCCAGGCTCAGGATATTACAGCAAGAGCATTAGACAGAGTAGTCACAAAAGTTCATGAAGAAAGAATTGAAAAGATTATTGAAGAGTTTGAAGAGAATAACAAACACGGCTTTGATAATACCAAAGGAGATAAGCATGTTGTAGGTGTTTTCCGTTGGGTTGACAAACTTATGAAAAACCAGATCTATAATTATGGCAAGCGTCTGATGTTTGAATTTATGATTCCTCAACCTGCTAAATTACATACGCTGGGAATGACATTGGATAATTCAGCAACAAAGAGCGATCTTGTAAAACCTGAAGACCCAAGAAAAGCAAGCTATCTGCCATTAGAAAACTATTCATCTTTAGGTAACGAAGCTGCATTAAAATATTGGATAAGTAAATACAATGCTGAAATTGATGAGAGACCTGCAGAATCCTTTGCTATAAGCAAATCATTCAGTGGACGCGATGGAAACTTCGGAGGAAAAGATGATGACAAGGTTCAGATCGTAAACGGAAATGGAGAAGTTGAAGTGCCGGAAGGTTATTTATTAAAAACTGTTGATTATACTTTCCAAACCTATCCACACAGCTTTAAAGGTGCTCACCAGGCTTTCATGACTATTGGAGGACAAGGTACTTCCTGGATCTCTTCACCCAACAGTACACAGATGAGCGGAACAACAACAACCCTGAATATCAAAAATAAACTGGAATTTAGTTTTGCTACAGGAGAAAGCCCAATTATGCAAGGTACTCTGAAACTAAATTTAGAACTTACTCCAGAAGCAAGAAATGCATGGCTTCAGAAAACATTCAAAGCCATTATTGACAGCTATGAAAAGGCTTTAGCAGTTTACGAACAGAAAATAGCAGAAGAAAAAGCTACCGGTATCCAGATTAAAGGGTCCAATCCGGGATTCTATCGTCAGATCGAGAATACGGTACTCCGTAAAAACTGTATCTCTTATATGATCAACAGATCAGCCAATTCTACCCATGGTTATGGTATGGCAGGACTAACTACCGGAAGTACCTTTACAGATTATGAAACAGATCTGTCAACCAAACTTGATAAATATACTGCCTTCCTTAAGTTTATGGAACAGGCATTTGAATGGGAAAACCTTTCTTATTATCTGTATCCTTATTATTGGGCTAATAAAACAGAATGGACTAATCTTTACCAGGCTGAAGATGTAGACCCATTATTCAGAGCGTTCCTGCAAAGTGGTATGGCAAGAGTTGTTGCTACGGTACGTCCGGGATTTGAAGATGCCGTTCAGTTCTACATGGCAACAGGTAAAATCTGGAATGGAGGCGAAGTTCCTGTCATTGGAGATTCTCTTTATCTATCGATTGTAGATGAAATGAAACAGCCTAAAGGCATAAAACAAGGAAAAGCCTGGATTACCAGACTTCCAACGCCATTAAATATTCTTCAGGCAGAAAGTATCGGCTTAAAAGTAGAGCATGCTTTACCATTTAGCACTGAAGATCCAAATGAATTTGAAGTGCCGGGCGATGTCATCACAGAAAGTAACTTCGTGAAAGATAATTCTTTAATGGGAAACAAATCCAGCATAAAACAGATCCAATTCTCTCTGAAAGAATTAGATAGTACAGGCTCATATAATACCATTGGAGACCTTGACCAAGCAGGCGAGTTTCCCAGAAAATACGAATGCATGGGACAGACCATTGAGGTTGTAAGAGACGCAACATGGGCAAAAACAGATTCCCTAGTGAAAGTTTATGGAGCTGTGGCTTCCGGACTTTCAGGAATAGATGGTATTGAAGCTTTTGCCAACACCGAGAATGGAGTTACCATCCGAGTGGATATAGACAAAATCAAAAATTTCAAATTTGTCAAACCTCCTTATTCAGAAATGTCAGACACATTAGCCTTTACAACGGATGGAATTAATTTCCTGAAATTTGCTGATGATTTCTTCACCGGTTCATCAAACCGACTGTTTGACAAAGATGATAAGTTGGTTGAGGCCCAAGAATATGCTGAAAAGCTTTCTCTATCAAGATTCCTAATTTAATTCTTTAAAAACAAAAACCATGAGTCGAGTAAAACTCGAGGCTATCTGGCAGCACGATAAAGTGCTGCCTTATATCCTCACAGCCTTAAAGGACAAGATTGATGATATTACTGCTGTAGAAAAGATATTTCTTTTCGGAAGCAGAGGCAGGATACCATTTGATGAATGGGACACACTAGAAGGAAAAGATTGGGATGTTTTGGTGCAGGCTAAATGTAAGCTGAAAAATGCCCACACACTCCTTGATAAAGATTATTACCTGGATCTTCTCGTATTGGATGAAGAAACAATAAAGGAACATTATTCCAAATATCAACTTACGATGATTTTCCCGGAGAATGATCTCCTTTCAAAAAACAATCAATAATAACAGGTTATTATGCCCTGTCTTTAATCTTAAAATAACAAAATGAGTTTAGATATATTAAATAACAAAGGGAGTAGTAATCTGTCCGGATCTAAGCTCCTAGCTGAAAACAATACTCAAAATGAATTTTTTAAAGAAAATTTTTTCACAAGTAACACAACTTCTTTCGATAAAATAAGTGCATTTAAAAACAGTCCATTTGGACAATACTGGAATAAATTCTTACCATCCTGGGCAGTAGCAGACTATGGTCCTGCCAGAATCCTGAACGAATCTAATTTTAGCATTATAGATCTTTCACAAAAATTCAGTAATGCAAAAGCAGCATTTTATAATGATTCAATTAGTGAAAACTGGGATGAAATAAAATTTAAGGTGTATGCCAATCCCAATGGTCAGGATATTTTAAAACAATATGCTAATGTTGATTTTAAGCCGAATGATGACGAGGTTTTATTTCTTATTGAAACCGATGACGGAAAATTTGACTTTGGAAAAATTGTCAGGGTAAAATTAGGAAAGAAAGCAATAGAAAAACTTCAATTTCAATTTCCATTTCTAGGGCAGACTAACGAAGAGGACCTGGCGGAAGAATTTTTAAAGCGCCCTTTTGAAATAAAAAATAATTCAGGTTTAGACTTTGTTGAAGCTGGTAAAGAAATAAAACTTGATCCTAAGGAATTAAAAGATCTTCTGGCAAAGGCCATTAAATATGATTTTCAGCAGAAAAAATTTGATGACATGTCTTTATTTCTTGTATTTCTTCAGGGAAGTGAATATCTGGGTTTGAATATCCCAAAAAAAATACTGGAATTTTCACACTGGATAAGATCAAAAAAATATGAAGACGAAAAATACTGGAATGCTCTTTTAAATAAAGGATTTACTCCTGCTTTTCTCCCCAATGTTATAGTTCCTCAGAATAGAGAAGAAATAAAGGAGTCTATAAAAAATAAATTTAAAAAACAGATTGATGATGTTTCAAAATTCAATCAAAATGATGCTACTATAGAAAAAATATTTAAAGAGATCCTGAACAATCTTTTATTATATTTGTTTGAGAAATTTTCTTCTTTATTGGATGAGGGACTAAAAAAATTTGATGAGGTTTTACCAGAAGGAGAAATACTCAATGAGATATATAATCTCAATGCTTTTTTAGTTGGTCTTTGGAATGGATGTTTAGAATTTGTCGCAGGACTTATAGATTTAGTTTCTTTAGTAATGATGATCGCCAGGGATGGTGTTGGTTTCACACTTACTGATGCATTGGGAGAGGCTTTTGAAAATCTTTTAAATGAGCTTGTTTTTAACTTTGAGAATTTCAGCAAAAAACTTTGGGCAAAGCTTATTACAGCATTAAAAGAATTTCCTGACTGGTACTTAAAGTATGGAACCAATCCATATTATTGGTATAAAAAACTTGGAGAACTTACTCCCGATATACTTACCTTTCTGGTTCCTGCCTTGAAAGCAGGAAGAGCAGCAAAAGCTGCTGAAGAGACTTCTGTACTAAAGAAAGCCGCCACTACAGCCGAAAAAGATTTAGAATATCAAAAATACTTGGATGGATATTATGAATCGCTAAGAAAGCAATCAGATGATTTTTCCAAGAAACTAGAAGAGCAGTCTGCAAGGCAAGAGGCTAAAGAAGCTTTTGATAATGCAGAGAAAGAATTAGATGAAATTGTTAAGTCGCCTTTTGAAAATTTACAAAAATTCCATCTAATAACTAATAAATATCCAAATGATCCATTTCCTATAGATGGAAAATTATATGGTATTGCAGAAATAGATAACGGTTTACTAAAAATAGATGGTAAATTTATATCTTATGATAATGTGAATTTTGTCATAACAGAAAAAGGAGAATTAAGACTTGGTTTTAGACATATTTTTCTTGCAAATGGAGATGAGGTTATTGCCGCTGGTGGCCTTAATATAAAAAGAGGTAACATTAAGAATATAACAAATATGTCTGGCCATTTCAGGCCAACATTAGACGAGGCCAACAATTTTCCAGAAATATTTGAAACAATAGGAGTTAATTTAGATAAAACATGGTTACGTATAACTTATGAGACATCTGAAACAATTGACGGGACAAAAACTATTCAAAGAAAAATTAAAAAATAATTATGAAAGCAATAAATATCATTGACGATCTACAAAAAAACGGCCAAGATTTAGAAAAATACAAGGATTATTTTAAATATCTTGATAAAGCTAGTAAAAAAGATTTGTGGATAGAATCTTTTTCCATTGATAACATACTTTTAAAAGAAGATCTATTTTTAGATTATCCAGAAATCTGGATTAATTTTGATAAACAAGATTGGGTAGATGTTTTAAGGAAAAACTCACCTAGGCCCCTCATTCTAGAAACATCTGATTCTAAAATATGGGATATAAATAATTTTAAAGATTTAATTATACTTAATAAGTATCTAAAGATAAATCCATTTTATTTATTATTTGAAAATAAAAATTCATTTTTAACTGAAGATATAAAAAGTTGCTTTAATTATGGAATCTTATTAAGTGGTTTATTTTATGAACCCGAAGAATATATTAAAGAGTTACTTGAAGATACAAACTTAAAATATTCCAATCTTATAGAAATTTCAAATAATCTAAAATCTCAAGGGTACCAAGAAAGGCTAGGTGATCCTGAATCTCTAAAAAACTGGTTGAAAGAAAAATTGAGTATTATGTGATTATAATTTTTCATCTTAAATCTAAAAGAGAAGAATTTCACTTGTTTTCATGAGCAGATATGAAAATCTGCTGTATTTGCATCAAAAGATGTAAAATGCAGTAATTTCGTAAATATAATCCCAATTATAAATATAAAGACGGAGGAGGCTTTAAATTTTTATTAGTAAGATAACACAAAATATAAATTTTATGTTAACAGACAAAGAAATGCTAAAAATAGCAGAACTTTTTATAAGAAGAATAGTAGCAAAGAATATTGAGCCAATGATTGTTCCTAATGCCACATTAAATAAACCATATGGTAATATTTATTTTTTCAATTCTAAAAAACATATATTAACAGGAGACCCTACTGCATCTCTAGTTGGTTCTGGTCCTTTTATAGTAGAAAAAGAAACTGGAAGAGTCGTAAGTTTTGGCTCTCTTGGTACTTTAGAGGATAATATAAAATCTTATGAAAACGGAACAATGACTCCAAGTTTAGACCTTTATTGGTATCCTCACGAAGATAGATTTGATTATAAATAATCATTACATTTTACAATAATACAACAAAAACGTATAACTCTTGAGTAAACCAGCAGTAAAGATACTGCTGGTTTTATTTGTTGCGTGTGATGAATATTGACCTGATCATTATACGATTTATACAGATTTAAAAGGCAGTGTCTATTTAGTTGGGGATAGTTATTTTAAAATGAATACTATTTTTATTAAAAGTACTGAAAATCTTATTGAAGACAATTGGGATCAATGTTTAGAATGGGTAAAAGAGTATTGATAAACTTTAAAAATAAAATCCATGTCAATTACATATCATTTAAAGTTCCGAAAAAATTTAGAACAAAAAAAAGAACTTACTCAACTTATCAATGAGTATAAAAATAATATATTATTGGTCTCAAATTTATATTCAACTCAACATGGCTATGAAGGAGGAAAATTTCAGGATGAATATTTAGATATTGATTTAAAAGATTCTTCTCAAATATCTTTCGACCTTTTACAAAAAGACGCAGATCCTGAATCTTGGAAAAAAATGCTAAAAGAAATTCTTCATAAAATCACTCATGACATATATCCTAAAGAAGATTATTTTTTTGATTTTCAAGGTGATATCGTTTACGAAATGAGAGAAAAAGGAGTAATTAAAAAAAATAATATTGACAAGTTTCTTTAATTTCTTTGTTAAACTGAATTATAAATAAAGTATTTATTGCTTACTGTATTGTTCTCCAGCTACTATTCATAGCTGGAGAACTTTTTTTACATTCATCTAAATTCCAGGAAGATTAGAACAATCACTAAGGCTTTCTTTAATATTTGATGAACAAAATAACCTTACTACATTTACAACCGTAAGTCTCCTACCTTCATAAACTTTTTTCACAAAAAAATAAAACACGTCAAGTTTTGTCGTTTTCCCAAACTACTTTTGGAGCATAAACAAAGTAAAATTAAAAACCACTTTGAATTCAGCATTCACAACATGCTGAACAGTCATAACTATGCCTGAGAATCTAAAGCTTGAAACATAGAGCCTCTCTAACTTAATCTATTTAATGCAAAAATCATCAAAATTTTATTATGAAGACAAAAGAAGAATTAAAGAAATATTTTGAAAACGGAGATATTCCAGTACAGGAAGAATTCTGGGAATGGCAGGATTCTTACTGGCATAAAAACGATTTGATTCCACTACACCAAATTCAGAATAGTGGCCAAATTATACAGCAAAACAGCAGTTTCAAGGATTACATGAATCCAACCCTGGAAGTTGGAGCTCTGGCAATTTCCGGTTCTATCGGATTTCCCACAGGATCAACTATAAGAGGAAGAACGGATTCTTTTTTAGATATCATCTATGCCAACCAAATTGAACTCCTGGGTGATATGTTATTGCAAACTATCTTCTATTATTCTGATACGAATGTTTTTATTTCAAAACAGGATATAAACGCAAAAACATTTACGCCAGCCATTCCTGTAACAGCAAAGAAATGGAAAGTTTCCCTGCATCATATTGACAAAACGCAAACAGTTACCCAGCCAGAATTAAATGCAATTAAGATTAATTGCTACTCATCTAAGTCAGTTACATTTAATGATATTGTAGAAAATGCAAAAGCTTCTATAAAAGTCATATCAGAATACAATAGTTTAGAAATTAATTTAGGAGAAAATATCCCTACAGAAATCGGCAGGATAGCAGTAAATAACGGGTTCAATTCTACCTCTGATACAGGGATAAGAACAGCTTTAATTCCCGTAGTTTCCGGTAAATATTTGATTAGTCAGAAATCAGGATATAAAATATCCCGTGTTGTTTTCTATAAGGATGGAATATTTGCCAACCAGAATGTTACGACCAATGACTTTTCAGTAGATAATTTGACCTCCAATCAGGTGAGAATAGTTTTTGAAAAGAATACTCCAACAGACATTGTTACCGAGCAGGACCGTCTTGATTTTATATACATTTTAAAAAATATCAGTACCAGTAAGTATGATCAGCTATTAAATGAAAGTAAAAAAAGCAAGCCTCTACCATCTACGATTTATACGATCAACGAACAGGTTGCCATTCTAAATACCAATGATACCGACATCAATTTTGATTTAGCTAACCGTAAGATCATAATTTCCGGGGGAGCAATCATTGACACAGGAAACACAACTGTAGGGAGAATCAGCCTGCCCATTTCAACTGCGGGTATAGATATGCCTTCTGCTATAACGGCCGGTGTTGTATTGTATAATAAAACAAACAATACAATCATTGTTCAAAGCCAGACATCTGCTCCTTTGTTAAACCATTTGATTTTATTTACTTACCGGTATAGCGGTGCTTTCACTACTTTTTACATCACCGGCCTGAAAAATTATTCTGTAAACGGAGTTCCCGTATCTCAAAAGGATGCCCGGCAAATGAATAAATTTGCAGTCGACAATTTCGGAATTAAATATTGGAATGCTCCGGTTTATCCTGCCTTCAATCCTTTAACTCTTACATCAGATGTTCTATATCCAATGTATGATCGTGTAATAGCACCCTTCTCAAATAATGTCACTAAAACAGTTATAGGCCAGACAGAAGGTCCGACACCTTATGATATTTTGCGGATTGATATTTCATTGAACAGAAAAACGCCACCAACACAAAGGCGCAGAAAACCTCGTATATTCGTATGTGCTGGTACACATGGAGGCGAAAAGCTAAGTGTTTACACAACCTATTTATTTTTTAAACTGTTGCTTGAGAATCCTAATAAGGATGAGATAATAGATGCTTTACGTACTAACTATGACTGGACATTGATTCCTTTGGTTAATCCATATGCGTTGAATGTTGGAAATGTGAATGGCACAGAATCGGTAAGATGGAATCATAACGGCGTGGATATTAACAGAAATTTTGATTATCGCTGGACAGAATATGCAGACGGTGGCGCTGGCTCACAATCCTATAAAGGAACTGCACCATTTAGCGAAAAAGAATCACAATTGGTAAGGGATACTTTCAATGCCATTAAAACAGACACTGTATTATTTATTGACTGTCATAATTTTGGATCAGGAGTAAATATTGATTATCGGGCTGTCTGGTTTGCATCATCATTTAATACTGTTCAGAATGCCATCTATTCTTTATGTGACAGATTAGATGCTGAAATAAGAAAACGATATAGTTATTTAGCGGATAAAGATCTGCTTGCTTTTTCAGATATTGATGGAAGCTCTCCGATGTCTCAGGCCTGGATGGGGAATCAGCAGGTAGTAGCAATGACAATGGAGACTGATCAGAGTGATTATTACAATCCAACAGATCCAACATCCTTTAACAATAATGTCATTACAAGAAGTATAGAAACCTACGTAAATACATTTTATTCGATGGGTAAATATGCTGTTGATTTTTATAACAACAGAATGTACTAACCGATATAATATTTTAAAGTTCAAAAAACTAATAACCATTAATATAAATATCGGGAGTATTCCAACTTGAGTATTCTTAAGAATATTATCCCATAAATTTCCAACAAAAAATAAAACACGACACGTTTTGTCGCATTAACCGCATATATTTGTCTTATAAAACTTTACCCTGAAACGCAGTTCTGCTGTACCTAAAAATAGAGAAATGAAGAAAGATTTTTATCTGACAAGATATGCCTTAATTATAAAAAGATTAGAAAGTTCTCCGGCTACTTATTCACAGCTGGAGGACTATCTTTTAAACTCTTTTGAATTCCAGGATGCAGGAATTAAGAGCTACTCTATCCGTACTCTGCAAAGGGATATCCGGGAGATTTCCGATCTTTTCAATCTTTCCATCCATAACAAGAAAAAGGGTGACAACCGATATTATATTGAGAGCCGCCCGATCATGGAAGTGGATGAATATAACCAAAAACTGCTGGAGTCTTTTCAGGTAAGCAACGCTCTGAATCTTCATCCTGATTTTTCAGATTTTATCTTTTTTGAAAGCCGTAAGCCAACCGGTGTGGAACATTTTTATGACCTGTTCTTTGCCATCCGAAATAAAAGGGTTGTAAGCTTTGAGCACTATAATTACAAAAACAAACTGATGACCTCCAGAAAAGTTCATCCTTTAGCCTTAAAAGAATCCAAGGACCGATGGTATCTTATTGCTATTGATACAAAAGATAAAGTTTTAAAATCCTTCGGGCTGGACAGAATCAACTATCTTGATGTAGCTAAAAATCAGTTTAGAGAGAAATACAAATATAATTTCAGAGAGCATTTTAAAAATGCATTCGGAGTCATGAATCTGACGGAGCAGAAACCACAGAATATTATATTAAAATGCAGCCGCCATCAGGGAGAATATATCAGAAGCTTCCCACTTCATCAATCACAGAAAGAGACCAAAGAAACTCCGGAAGAAATTTACTTTGAGTTCTTCCTTCACCCTACTTATGATTTTATGCAGGAAATTCTTTCTTACGGAAAAGAAGTTACCGTTCTGGAACCTAAAGGTTTAGTTGATGACATCCGTAATCATTTGCAGGAATCTTTGAACCGCTATCTTGAAAGCTGATCATAAAATATATTTCATATTTTTTGTTATATTTACATAAATATACCCTTATTGAAAACTTTATTTGTTGGCATCAGCTGCTTTATCTCCACCTTTTTTCTGGCGCAGCAGAAAGAAGAATTCCGGCTTGTAAAGAGCTATTACAACCAGCACAGAAATATGCTGAATAAAGAATTCAAAAAAAAGTTTGATGCTGAATCCAATACGGATAAAAAGGTGGCCATAAAAGGAGATTTTCTCTTTTTTATGAAAAAAATGGACAGTATTGAAAACAATGCCCTGATTGGAGCTTTATTGAAAGTAAGAAATCTGGAAGACCTCCAAACTCTCAAAAATCCTAAATTAACCTCAACTGAAAAATTTTCAGACGCAGAAAAAATTGCAGATTATCCCGGAGGACTTAATTCTTTGAGACAGGAAGTTGCCAATCTTCTATACGTTGATGGCGTCTATTCCGTAGAAAAAATGATAAAAACAGACGTTGATTTTATTGTAGAAAAAGATGGCTCCGTCAGCAATGTTCATGCACAGGGCGATAATTTCACTTTCAACAGGCAGGCAGAAATTGCATTATATTCTCTGGCAGAAAAATTTTCTCCGGCAATGATAAAAGGTGATCCTACAACCTATCGTTTTAAACTTCCTTTGACCTTAACGATAAACGACTAAATGTTTACAGACGAATATTACATGAAAATGGCCCTGCAGGAAGCAGAAGTCGCTTTGGAAAAAGATGAGGTTCCTATTGGATGTGTGGTGGTTTCCAATAACCGGATCATTGCAAGAGCCCACAATCTTACTGAAACATTGAATGATGTTACCGCTCATGCAGAAATGCAGGCCATCACTTCAGCAGCAAATTTCCTTGGAGGAAAATATTTAAAATACTGTACTCTTTATGTAACGATGGAGCCTTGCGTAATGTGTTCAGGCGCACTTTCCTGGTCTCAGATCTCAAAAGTAGTGATTGGTGCGCGGGATGAACAAAGAGGTTTTATCAATAAACATCTTTCTCTGCACCCTAAAACAGAAATTATTACAGGCATCATGGAAGCCGAATGCTCTTCTATTGTTAAGGATTTTTTTAAAAGTAAAAGATAAACCTTTGTTAAAGCATATTTCTTCATTAAATTATAAAATTCAGTAAAATATATTCAATGAATTGAATAATTAGTTATATTTGGCTACAACTAATATAAAATACCATGAAAAAATTAACAAGAAAAGAAACTGCAAAAATTAATGGAGGTATCCGTCCGGATCAATGTTTTTATATTGATGACAACGGTGTACGAAAAATTGGGTGTAAACACCTTCCTTTTCAGGATGATAGTGGAGTTTGGGTATATCCATTGAAAGAATGTGACGCATGTCTTGGCGGACTTTAAAATAGTTCATAAAATAATAGTAGATAAAAAGCCAGAGAATATGATATTCTCTGGCTTTTGTTTTATAGATCAGTAATTATTGATATTCCTTGAGATCAGTCTTTAAAAATAGAGTATCTCACGATATCAAAATATTCTCCGTCTTTCTTCATTTCCTGTTTCAGAACAGCCTCCTGCTCCATTCCTATTTTCTCCATTATTCTTCCGGAAGCCGGATTGTGAAGAAAGTGTGTCGCAAAAATTTTATTGAACCCCATTTTTTTAAAACCAAAATCTACAATCGCTTTGGCAGCTTCGGTCACCAGTCCTTTATTCCAGTAAGGAATTCCGATCCAGTATCCCAGCTCTGCTTTATCATCATCCCTGTCATGCAGCCCGATAGCACCCATAATATGTCCTTCTTTATTCCGGATGGCAAAAGTATATCCTGTTTGATCATCAAAAGCTTCTTTTGACATTTTCAGCCATGATCTGGCATCATTTTCAACATAAGGATAAGGAATATTAGAGGTAAGATCAGAAAAAATCCTATGCTGAAGATATTCAACAATAAAAGGGACATCTTTTTCTTCCAGTTGTGAAAGAATAAGTCTTTCCGTTTCTATGACAGGAAATTTTTCCATTGTATTAAGGATTAAAGTTGAGAGTTAAGGAATGATTTGAGCTAAAACCAGCTTTAATATATTCATTATAAATCTTTCCCCAGAAAATAAAGACCTTTCAATGTATGAAGCCTGTCCATCACATGAATCTTATCTGTAAGAGGTTTGTAGATATGGGAAACACCTCCCGTTGCTACTACGAAACAATCATCATTCACCTCATCGTTGATACGGTTGATAAAACCTTCTACCATTCCCAGGAAACCATACACCATTCCGCTTTGCATACAGGTTACCGTATCCAGTCCCAAAACAGACTTCGGTTTTTTCAGTTCAATGTCCGGAAGCTGTGCCGTCTGATGGATCAACGAATTCAGTGAGGTAACAATTCCCGGAGCAATAATCACACCTAGGGTCTCCCCCGTTTCCGTTACACAGCTTGCGGTAAGTGCGGTTCCGAAATCAATGACAATTTTCTTTCTGTTTGGATACAAATTGTGTGCTGCTACAAGGTTGGCATAGATATCTGTTCCCATCTGTTTAGATTTTGCCTGAACGCCTGAAGGGGTTGATCTATCAACAATGACAGGAGTAGTCCCGTGAATCTTTTTGATCCCGGAGCTCATTACTTTGGTGAGCTGAGGTACCACAGATCCAATAATCACCTTATCAATTTCCTGTGGATCAATTTTATAGGTCTGGTAAAGCATCAGCATCTGTACATAAAGTTCATCTGCTGTTCTGTAAGGTTTTGTATTGATTACCCATGAAATATCACAATTATCACCATTGAAAAGACCAAATCTGATATTGCTGTTTCCTACGTTTATTACAATTGAATTCATTGACATATTTTTCAGAAGAAATTCGTGATTTATAATTGAAATTCCTGCTTGATTTTGAGGGATTAAATTTAATCATTTTTATAAAAACAAGCCCTGAATCTCATATAAATTAAGTCTATCTTAAAAATATATCCATATCAACATTTCCCGGCCAGTCATTTCTTTTAAAGAAACGGCGCGGAAATAAAATTTCCGCGCCGTTTATAATATTATTTTGTATCCATTATTTTACTTCCACAAAATTATTCTCCATGTTTATATCTGCAATTCTCTGGCTGAAATCAATTCCCAAGACAGACAACTGAGATTTGGTATAAGGAATAGTAAGGGTATATTCTTTTTGGGTCCAGGGCCAGTAAGGCGCTGTTTTAAGATCACCATAAATATCCTTTTGCTTCCATGTATGAGTCATATTCAACGGAATCTGATAAGTAACGACTTTTTTATCTGTTGTCATCACTCCAAAATCTATCGGCATTGGAACCTGACCGTTGTTGATTAAGGTAATAGTTGTAGATTTTGCATCATATTTCACATCTTTAATTCCGTAATCAATTGTCTTTGTTGTATTGATCCAATAATTATGGAACCATTTCAGATCCATCCCGGAAACTTTCTGTGCAATGTGAAGGAAATCCCTGTCTGAAGGATGCTTCATGCTCCATTGATCATAATATTGCTTCAGGGTTTCTGCAAGGTTCTGCTCTCCCATAATATATCCAAGCTGCACCAGGTATAACTCGCCTTTTACATAAGAGGCATAGGTATAAGCTGTACCGTTATCATGGTGATCTCCCAGCCAAACTGCAGGTTCTTCTATTCCTTTTTTAATAAAGCTTCTGTAAGCATCAAGTGTTTTGGCAAATGGATTCGGCAGATCTTCAGGGAATAACTGATACATGGTATATCCTTCCGCGTAGCTTGTAAAACCTTCATCCATCCATGGACGTACAGATTCATTGGTAGCCAGCATCTGCTGATACCACGAGTGAGATCCTTCGTGAGCCATTAAGCCCATTAAATCTTTAACGCTTTTCGCTTCACCTAAAATCATGGTACACATTCCGTATTCCATTCCGCCGTCTCCTCCCTGAATGAATGCATAGGTAGGATATACATATTTTCCAAAGTGAGTATTCATGATCTGGAAATATTTAGTGATATAAGGTTGCGCTTCACCCCATGCTTTTGTTTTATCATTTTTCTGATATACCAGATATACTTTCGGACCTTCAGGAACATCAAAACTTTCTACAGAATAATCTCTGTCTGCACTCCAGGCAAAATCAAGAATGTTTTTCGCAGTCCATCTCCAGATTGCCTTTTTATCTTTCTCGGTTTTTACTTTCGCATTGGCATCATAGCCTTTTACTTCTGTTGGGTTTTCAAGAATACCTCCTGCTCCTACAACATAATCTTTGTTGATTTTAATGGTAACATCAAAGTCAGAGAACGGAGCATGGAATTCTCTTCCCAGATAATCAAAAGTTGCCCAGCCGTCGTAATCGTACTCTGCAATTTTCGGATACCACTGTGTCATCGTCATATCTACTCCTTCCCTGTTATTTCTGCCGCTTCTTCTGATCTGCTGAGGAATCACAGAATCCCAGTCCATCGTAAAAGTAGTTGTAGAGTTTGGTTTAATAGGCTCTGCCAGATAAACCTTCATAATGGTTTCCTGAACTTCAAATTTCAGATCTTTCCCATTTTGCTTTATCCAGTGGATATTCTGAGCTCCTTCCTGATCTTTTGGAATGGAAGCAAGCCTTGAAATACCATCTTTCTGCAACCTTCCGTCACCATTCTTGCCTTGGGAAGCCACTCTTTGGTCCATCATGGAATTAGGTTTAAAGGCGTTCCAATATAGATGGAAATACACTACATTCAGCTCATCCGGTGAATTGTTGGTGTATTCTAAAGTCTGTTTTCCCTGATAGGTAAATTTTTCAGCATTGACATCAATATCCATCTTGTACTTCGCAGCCTGCTGATAATAAGCTCCTTGCTGAGCCTGAAATTGTGAAATGATAAACGCAAAAATGATTGCAGCCGATTTTCTCATTTAAAATTTTATTTTTTTTAAAGGTAGGTAATTTAAACAAGACCCTCAAATAGGAGTTATTTTGAGATTTTATTTTGTTTAATATGGTTTTAGATGAATTTTAATCTGGTATGTTAAATTTTTTTGAGCTTTATTTGCACTCCACCTTGTCAAGGTTTAAAACCTTGACAAGGTGGAGTGCTTTTAGAAGTGTTTTTATTGGTTTTTCAACAGTTTTTTTATCAAAGTAATCTGTCCCAGATGATAATAGCAGTGCTCAATCATTCCATCGATATTTCTTCGGTAGGTTCCGTATTTTTCATCTACAAAAACCTCATCAAGTTTAGCATCAGGCATCTGTTCCAGTAATGTTGCAAATTTTTCAGAATCAATCCATAGTTTATTTAACAACTCTTCCCATTGTTCCTGAGACTCTAGGGAAGGAAGATCAAAACTGAATTTATCTTTGATCTCGAGATCACCGCCTTCAAAAACATTGACAATACCCGCAATGTAATAATCTATGTGAAAAGTGAGCATAGCAATGGTATTTAAAGAATCTATCTTTTTCACTGCCTGTTCCCAGGTAACGTCTGAAAGCTGATCTTTAAAATTGGTATTGGCAATCCAGAGACCATCAAGCAGTACTTCTCTGAATCTTTTTGATAATTGTGATACTGATCTCATAAGCCGCTATCTTTTGTTTTTTCAAGATATACAATGTAAGAATTTTTTCCAACAGATCCTTGTCAAGATTTTAAACCTTGACAAGGATCTATCAAAAACAAAAAACCTCAAATGTAAAATACATCTGAGGTTGATATTATACTAATTGAATTACAATTATTTTTTAGCAGAAACTTCTTTCTTTCCACTTCTTAGAATTTTCTCAAGGATTCTTAAAGTGATCAGATAAGTTGGCTTTACCCCTGTAAGCCCAAGCCCTCCTGAAGATAATGTACTTCCTGTTTCCAACGGATTATCAGAAGCGTAATAAGCATACATTACAAAAAGATCCGGTGAAATATGGTGTCTGATCTTTGAAGCTACCTGAATCGCTTTTTGATAATGTGCACCTTCCATTTCAAGCCCAATCGCTTTCCAGGAAGTATTCATAAAGTAGGATAAGATATCTCTGTTTTGCAGTGAAGTTCCCAGAACCGTAATCATCGGACCTTCAAAAGCCTTTAATTCATCATCTTTGAAGTCTTCAAGCTTCAATGCATTCTCAAATGGATAGTTATCCGCAGTTCCTTCAAAAATATGAGAAGTAGGAATCATAATATCTCCTTTTTCTCCTGTAAGAATTCCTGCTTTACCCATAATAGAAACAGATTTCACTTTCATCATATAGATTTCCCCTTTGTACTCAAAAGGTCTTAAAAGTTCATCCATTACCTCAAAAGCCTGCTCTCCGAAAGCATAATCGAAGACCAAGATCACATCATCGCCTGTAAACTTACTGTCTGCAAACGGTGTATTCTTCAAATCCATTTTGCTGAGGTCGATAATCTGAACATCTATATTACTTCCGCTTTTATCAGCAATATGAATCATCCCTTCATCCAAAGCATATTTTAATACTTTGTCCCGAAGTTCTTTTTTGTTGGAGATATCTTCATATAGTTTATAGTCGATCTCGTGATGCTGTTTCTTTTTAAGTGCATTATTGGCATACAGCATATTTTTCACGGAATGCATATTGGCAGAAATAATATGCAAAGGTCTCATATGAAGGTCATTTTCAAATAAAACCTCTTTCACTTTATTCGCCCATTTTTCGCCAAAATAATGGTGTCCTACTCTTTCCTTTAATATAGAACTGAAATAAATTTCTCTTTCTCTGCTGCTTTTCGCATCTTCAAGACTTACTTTTCCTAAGTTGTAGATAATTTTGAATAAACGATCAGGATTGTGATCATCACCGAAAGTATTGTAAGCTCTTAACGTTTCATCAAAAGATCTTCCTATTAAAGAAGAAAGATGAATAAGTGCCACTTCTTTTTCTTTTCTGCTGAATTTTTTTTCCCCTTTTACAACCTCTTCGATAATCTTAAAGGCACGGGTCGGCTTCCAGTTTTCATCCTGGATAAATGCCAGGTTACGGATTTTATCAGCTTCTATAAACAGGAATGTCAGGTGGGTAAGTATGTCATAAATTTCGGAACGTCCCAAAAGAACTTCAATATTCATCTGGTGTTCGTCTATTCTATAACAGTTTCTTCTTCTTTTCTTTGGAACAATAGGTTCGAAACTTCCTTTATCAAACCCTTCATCTGATGTAAGATGAATAAAAGCACATTCCTCAATTCCTTCCGGAAGTCTGTCTAAAACATACATCAACCCGTCAAGCTCCAATTTACTTGGAATATTCATGGTACCATAAATCTCTGGGTTGATTGTCTTCAGCAAGCTTCTGATGCTCTCTCCTGAAACTCCTCCCGGCTTGAAAAACCCTCTATAAAATAAGTGTCTCATAGAAATGTATAGTCTTTCAATAGCCTCCGTTGTTTCTCTTGCTCTAGAATTTGTCATAAAATAAATTTCACACAAATATACAAAATCTCCCCTCAACTTATTTTAACTATCTTTTAATAAGTTGTTTAAAACCTACAGATAGACGTTTTTTTAACTCATTCTATTATTTTCTCTGATATTTATTCTGATGTTATTTTATTCCTTTTCTCTGCTCATTTTCTATTCACCATCCGATTTTTTATTTATTTTCATAAAAAAATCAAGAGTTAGTTTAAAATAATTGTAATTTTAATGCTATACAATTCTATTATTCTCTTCGGATTGTATCTTCTTTTTGCGCAGTTAAAGTTAATATTACTGTATTTCTAAGTCTACGAATGTTAATTTTTAGCAACAAACCAGACAACCACCCCATAAAAACAACCCAAACAATTGTTTAAATTGTATAAAAAATCAAAACACCCCTAAAAATTTTAGGGTTAAAATATTTTCGATTCATTTTTTTTGTAAATTTGCCGTGTAAAAAATCATCCAAACATGTCAACCTTAAGATTCAAAGCACTAGAAACCCTACCATTTAAGGACTTCAGAAAAGATAACTCTGTTGAGGTTCCTGCAAAATTGTCAGAATTATTCTGTACAAATGTTTTCTCAGAAGAGACCATGAGAGAATATTTAACAAAGGAAGCATTCAATTCTATTATGGATGCAGTAAAAAAAGGAACTAAAATCCAGAGACATATTGCTGATCAGGTAGCTGTAGCAATGAAAGACTGGGCAATGAGCAAAGGCGTAACACACTATACCCATTGGTTTCAGCCTCTAACAGGAACGACAGCAGAGAAACACGACTCTTTCTTTACTCCTATTGAAGGAGGAAGAGCTATTGAGAGATTCAGCGGAAATTTATTGATCCAACAGGAGCCGGATGCTTCATCGTTCCCTAACGGAGGAATCAGAAATACTTTTGAAGCAAGAGGATATACTGCCTGGGATCCTACCTCTCCCGCTTTCATCATGGGAACTACATTATGTATCCCATCTATCTTTATTTCTTATACAGGAGAAACGTTAGATTACAAAGCCCCTCTTTTAAGAGCTTTGAATGCTGTAGATGAAGCTGCTACTAACGTAATGCAGTATTTTGATAAAAACGTAACAAAGGTTACCCCTACTTTAGGCTGGGAACAGGAATATTTCCTTGTAGACTCAGCATTATATCAATCCCGTCCGGATCTTGTATTAACAGGTAAGACATTACTTGGGCATTCCCCTGCAAAAGGGCAGCAATTGGATGACCACTATTTTGGTTCTATTCCTACAAGAGTAATGAATTTCATGAAAGAGCTGGAAATAGAGTGTATGAAATTGGGTATCCCTGTAACAACAAGACACAATGAGGTAGCTCCCAATCAATTTGAGCTGGCTCCAATGTTTGAAGAGGTAAACGTTGCTGTAGATCACAACTCTCTATTGATGGACATCATGGCGAGAATTGCTCACAAGCACCATTTCCATATTTTATTCCATGAAAAGCCATTTGCGGGAGTAAACGGAAGTGGTAAACACAACAACTGGTCTTTAGCAACGGACACTGGCGAAAACCTGTTAAGCCCAGGGAAAAACCCTAAGAAAAACTTACAGTTCCTAACATTCTTTGTCAACACAATCAAAGCAGTTTATGAATATGCTGACCTTTTAAGAGCCAGTATTGCATCTGCCAGCAATGACCACAGATTAGGTGCCAACGAAGCTCCTCCAGCAATTATTTCCGTATTCATCGGAAGCCAACTGTTCAGAGTATTGGAAGAACTGGAAAAAGTAACAGAAGGAAAACTTTCTCCGGACGAAAAAACAGACCTTAAATTAAATGTAGTTGGAAAAATTCCTGAAATCCTGTTAGACAATACAGACAGAAACAGAACTTCTCCGTTTGCATTTACTGGAAATAAATTTGAAATCAGAGCAGTAGGATCTTCTGCTAACTGCGCAGAGTCTATGACAGTAATGAACACGATTGCTGCAAAACAATTATTAGACTTCAAAAAAGAAGTGGATGCTCTTATTGAAACTGGTCTTAAAAAAGACGAAGCAATCTTCAATGTGTTAAGAGAGTACATCAAGCAGTGTAAGAGCATTATGTTTGAAGGTGACGGATACTCTGATGACTGGGCAAAAGAAGCTAAGAAAAGAGGTTTAAACAACTTAAAAACCACTCCTGAAGCACTTAAACAGGAAATGGATAAAAAGTTCGTTGCTCTTTACGAAGAGATCGGAGTATTTACACACAGAGAGGTTGAAGCAAGAAACGAAATCAAATTAGAGAAATATTCTACTGTAATTGATATTGAAGCAAGAGTTTTAAGTGATATCGCAAGAAATCACATCATCCCTTCTGCTTTAAAATATCAGAACAGATTAATTGAAAACGTAAAAGGTCTTAAAGATATCTTTGGAGATAAAGAATTCAAAACATTGGCAAAAGAGCAAATGAGTTTAATTACGAATATCTCTGAAAACGTTTCCAAGATTAAACTTGGTGTTGAAGATCTTATTAAAGCGAGAGAAGCAGCTAAAGCTGTAGCAAATAGCCAAAAGCAGGCAGAATCTTACTGCACCAAAGTAATTCCTTTATTTGATGTCATCAGAGAAGCTTCTGATGATCTTGAAATGATGGTAGATGATGAGCTATGGCCGATGACAAAATACAGAGAAATGTTGTTCACAAAATAACACCTGTAAAGTTCCATATTAGTTCAAATTCCTCGGTTTTCCGGGGAATTTTTTTGTTTTATTAACAGACTTGGAATTGGGGGTTTTAAATTGCAAAACCTGATATATAGAAGAAAATCGACATCGTTTGTTAAAGAATCTTAATAAAAAAAACCGCATACTTACCAAAAATAGGCCGTTGCGGTTTATTTTTCTTTAACATATGTAAATAATATGTTAAAATGTGTTAAAGTAAGATCCTGACAATTATCATATCAGGGGTCTTTTACTCGGAATCTTTACTTTTGTATTGCTTTTGAAAATAAATATTCCTTTTTAACACGGATAATCAAATATATATGAAGAAAAGAGTTTTGTTTTATTTAGTTGCTCTAGTTACTACAGTTTCATTGCAATCGTGTGCTACAAATTATGTGGTTTCAAAACCAGCAACTTACACAAAAGAATACAAAACAGATGCCAAACTAGCTTCTTTAGATAACAAAAGAATGGAGCAGGATAAGCAGAAACTTATCGACTCTTTCTTAGCTGAAAAGGCTGCATCTATCGCTAGTGCTAAAAAAGCAGTTAAGAATTCTGAGATTGCGAAAGTAATCAAACATAATAAAACCATTGACGGTATCCTTGAAGAAGCTGAAACATACCTTGGAACTCCTTACAGATACGGAGGAACTACAAGAAACGGTATAGATTGTTCAGCTTTTGTTCTTTCTGTATTCGGAGCAGCAGCAGGGCTTAGCTTACCTAGAGTAGCAGCATCTCAGGCTCAGGAAGGAGAAAGAATTGAAAAAGGAGATCTACAGAAAGGAGATTTGATTTTCTTTTCTCACGGAAGAAGAATTTCTCACGTAGGTATTGTAGAAAGTGTTACTGAAGAGGGTGAGATCAAGTTTATCCACGCAGCAACATCAAAAGGAGTAATGATTTCTTCACTGAATGATTCTTATTGGGGACCTAAGTTCAGATTCGCTAAAAGAGTGATCAATGAAGAAGGAGAAGCTTACAATAACTTAGCAGCAATCACTCCCGCTACACCAGCAAATTTTTAATTTTATAAATAATTGATTTAAATAATGAAGCCATCAGAATTCTGATGGCTTTTTTATATACCCTATTTGCACTAAGTTTCAGTTTAAGGGAATATGTACATCAAAAGAAAAAAGCGGATTAAAACCCGCTCTATTGATTCAATATTGATATTTTTATAAGCAACTAGTACATGGCGGAAGACATCAGCTGTTCTTATCAATTTCAATATCCAGTTTGTACAACAGTCCATATATTTCAGAGAGTGAAAACCTGGCCTTTTTAAGCCTGTTTAAAGCCGGATCTATTGAATAGTTGACAGAAGTCCTGAAATCTGCTTTTTCAAGGTTTGTAGTATCGAAAACAGCGCCTGACAGATCACAGTTACTAAAGACACCATTTGATGCATCACATTCAGTAAAGTCTACCTCAATTAATCTGGAATTTTTGAAAACTGTTTTCTTAATGGAGGTTTGATAGAAAACCGAATTATTCAAAGCACATCCATCAAATGTAAAAGATAAACCGAAGGCATTACAATCATTAAACTGAAGGCCAAGCATTTTACATTCTTTGAAAATCACACTATGAAAAGCTGTTCTCACAAGCTTTGCCATGCTGAGGTTACATTCTATAAATTCACAGTCAGTAAAACTGAATCCAGAAAGGTTTGTATATTCAAAATTACAGTTGCGGAAAGTACAGTTTTCATACTCTCCTTTTTCCAGCTGAGAAAAGTTTGTGTTTTCAAAATCCTGATCCGGGAAATCAAAGCTTCTTTCATATTTTTTATGATTGATCAATGGCAATATACTCCACCCATGGGCAGATTTTAAATTAAGAATAAAAAATTCAGCTTTAACCGTTGATTTTTTTGATCTTAAAAGACCATTTACACCAAGCTGTTTTTATCCGAATAATTAAGTTTAAAGAAAATAAAAGTCATCATAGAGAATGCCAACAGAGAACTTCCTCCATAACTGAAATACGGAAGAGGAATCCCAACCGTAGGGAAAAGCCCCATAACCATCCCTAAATTGATCGAAAAGTGCATCAGAAGAATCGAGGCAAAACAATATCCGAAGACCCGGTTAAAAGTAGACTTCTGCTTTTCTGCGAGATAATATATTCTTCCGATATAAACCATGTAGCATAAGATAAGAATTGCACTTCCTAAAAAGCCCCACTCTTCTCCTACTGTACAAAATATATAATCCGTTTCCTGCTCGGGTACAAATTTTCCCTGGGTAACTGATCCTTCCCGATATCCTTTCCCCCAAAGTCCACCAGATCCGATGGCGGTTTTGGAATATAACAAGTTGTATCCTGAAGTATCTCTAAATGCCTTTTCACCTTTATAAAGAACATCAATTCTTTCTCTCTGGTGCTTAGGAAGTTTTTCTAAAATATAAGGAGATGCGAAAGCCAGCCCGCACAGTAAAAGAATAGATCCTGAAATTCCCGAAATAGAAATCACATCCCAGGACATTCTATGATAATTCATCGCGATCAGAATTCCGGCAATTACCAGAACAGCTATGGCAACATAAATAGGAGGAATCGCTAATGAAATCAGAAAAACCCCGGCAAAAAGAAATCCTACCCCAAACAAAAGACCACTCAGTCCTTCTCTGTATAAAGCAATGAAAAATGCAATAAATACAAGCATGGAACCTACATCCGGAATAGCAAGAACCACAACCGCCGGAACTCCAATAATGGCTAAAGTAGTCAACAAAGACTTCCTGTTTTTAAGATTAAAATCCGGTCCGGAAACATAGTTGGCAAGCATCAGCGCTGTTCCTATTTTTGCAAATTCTACAGGCTGCATGGTAAAACTTCCAAACTTATACCAGTTCTTTTGCCCTAAAATTTCTTTTCCAAATGGAAAAAGCCCGATAAGCAGCAAGACTCCGCCAATGTAAATAATCCCGGCCATATTTTCAAAGAACTTACTTCTGCTGAAAAATATAATAAGTCCTACAAACAGCGAAATACAGAAAAAGATCAATTGCTTTTCCCCAAGTTTCTGGTCAACACTGTAAATATTTGCAATGGCAAAAACACAAAGCAGGAAATACAGCCCAAGGCCTAATTTATCTATTCCTTCAGTCCATTTCATTGCTTGACAGTTTTTTTAGCAGTGTTATTCTTTTTAGCTTCCTCTTCTATTTTCTTTTGTAGTTTGGCTTTTTGCTGTTTCACCAGCTCCAGACTATCCTTTATTCTTTTTTGTTTGATTGAATCCGGTTTAGGATCAACGTATAACCCTTTACGTTTCAAATCTGCAATCCACTGCCTTTTGTACTCCGGCATGAAACTCGAGGTAATCATTTTTTTATAAAGGTTTTCTCTTTTCAGATCACCTGTAATATATTTCTCAGCAATTACCGTACATGCTGGTCCTGCCCAAGTTGCCCCGAATCCTGCATGCTCCATTACTGCTACTACAACAATTTTAGGTTTTTCAGCAGGAGCAATCAATACAAAGATAGAGTTATCTTTTCCTTGTGGCACCTGTGCGGTACCTGTTTTGGCTAATTGTGTAAAGTCATTCGATTTCAATCCTCTTGCTGTTCCTCTCAAAACCACAGCTTCCATACCTTTTAAAACAGGTTCAAAATGTTTTGGATCAACTAACGTTTTATGCTTAACCTTAAATCTTGGATCAGGATTAGGCTTCCCGTCAATTCCTTTTACGATATGAGGCGTATAATACCACCCCTTATTGGCAATGGCGGCTACATAGTTTGCTAACTGAATAGGAGTTACCAAAACATCTCCCTGTCCCATCCCGTTATAGATAGCACCGGTTGACATCTCATCCCAGTTTTTAAAATCAGTTCTCTTGGAACCACTTGCTTTCATGATGGCTTTAAACCTTTTCTCATAAAAATCTCCTGAAGGTATTCTTCCTTTTGCACCCACAGCAAAATCATTATTCAAAAATTCTCCCACTCCGAAGCTGCTCATGATCTTTTTCCATTCATCAACACCTTTTGAAGGATTTCCCGGATATTTTTTGATGATTGCAATAAATGCATACGTAAAAAAGCAGTTACTGGAAACCTGAATGGAAGGAATAAGCGGATCTGCTCCACCGTGTCCTTTAATTCTTTTTCCTTTATAGAAAAAACCGCCTCCACAAGGAAAAATAGTCTTTTCATCCATTACTCCCATCTGCATGGCCGCCAGAGCAGTCAACAATTTGAATGTTGATCCCGGAGGATAACCTGCCTGCAAAGAACGGTCAAAAGTGGGCTTATTTTCGTAAAGCGTATCTTTTGACAGCGCATATAAATTTTTTGACTTGTAAGGTCCGGTGAAAAGATTCGGGTCAATATCCGGTCCGGTAGCCGCAACCAGTACTTCTCCGTTATTAGGGTCTATAGCTACAATTGCACCATGTTTATTAACAAGCATTTCTTCAGCGGTTCTCTGAAGATCATAATCAATGGTTAATGTGATATCTTTCCCTGTAATCACATCCTTATCTAAAGATCCGTTTTTATAAGAACCAATATTTCGGAGCCTGATATCTTTCTGGATATATTTCACCCCTTTTACCCCACGAAGCTCTTTTTCGTAGGATTTTTCAACTCCTGTTTTCCCGATAAAATCTCCCGGTAAATAGTAGGTAGAGTCTTTTTTTATTTCACGTTCATTTACTTCACTGGTATATCCCAGAAGGTTACCTGAAGTAGAAACCTCATATTGGCGCTGAGGTCTTTGTACAATATTAAAAGCCGGATATTTAAAAATAATTTCCTGAACTCTTGCGATGTCCTCTCTGCTCAGATCCTTCAAAAAGGTCATCGGAGTCAGTTTGGAATAATATTTTTCCTTCTTAATTACATCAATTCTTTTGATAAAATCCGCTTTGGAAATCTTCATAAGACTACAGAATCCGAGGGTATCAAAATCCGGGCGCATTAAAGCCTGTGTAAAAGAGACTTCATAAGCAGGCTGGTTTCCTACCATGATTTTACCATTCCTGTCAAAAATGACTCCACGCTGTGGAATAACATATTCGGTTTTGATGGAGGTATTCGCTGCATTTAATGCATATCGGTCTGTAAATAACTGTAAATAGGCAAGCCTCGCCACAAAAATAAGGGCGATGACAACGAGGATGGAAAAAATTTTAAAATAACGTGTGTTCAAACTTTTTGTTTGATTTTAAATATTAATGCGTAGATGACTATAAATATAAATGAAATTACACTAGTTACCAACACATTAAATAATATTTCGAAAAATCTGCTAAACTTAAAGAATTCGATATACTGCACTAAAAGCTGGTGCAGGAAAATACTGGAAAATAAAAACAGTAAAAACTGTGCCCACTGAAGGGACTGAAAAGAGAAAAAGTCCGTAGATGTATCGGTAGAAGTCCTGAAGATCAACGTTCTGAAATAAGCAATCAGCGTTGTTGCAAATGCATTGATTCCCCATGAATAAAGAAAACCGTCAATAGACAGCCCTATTAAAAAGCTCAATGCCAGGAACTGAAATTTATTCCTGAAAAAAGGATAGAACATGACAAATACGGGATACAATACCGGAGTATATTTCCCGAAAAGCGTAATCCTGTTCAATACAAATATCTGTAATGCCACAAGAAAAATCATGATCAATATATCAGTAAATAAAGTCCTGCTAATCATTTTCTTTTTTTATTACAGCCTGCATAGTGTCCTGAATCTTCTGCACTTCTGCTTTCTTAAGATTCTTCACTACATACACTTTGTTCAACGCTCCCATTTTTTCACTCAGCTCAACGGAGATATCCCAGAAGCCGGTTTTATTATCTACAGAATATCCTGCAATAGTACCAATGGTCACTCCCTTAGGGAAGATTGCAGATTTACCGTCTGTAACAACAGTATCTCCTACTTTTAATGCAACATATTTTGGAATATCTGCAAGGTGCATCACTCTGGAATTATCACCATTCCACGTTAAAGTCCCGAAATATCCTGAGTTTTTGAGTGCTGCATTAATTCTGATCTTGTTGACACTTAAGACCGACTGAACTAATGCATAACTGTCTGTAGAGTTAATTACAATTCCCGCAATACCTCTTGGCGCCATTACTCCCATCTGAGGAAAGACCCCATCTCTACGGCCACGGTTGATTGTAAAATAGTTGTTTCTTCTGTTGATACTGTTGAAAACAATTTCCCCATCAACAAAAGTATAGATCTGCCCACCACCAATGGTATCATGAACTCTTTTGAAAACGGGATTCTTCGATCCGTCTTTTCCATAAAGTTCAGTCATAAGGGCTTTATTCTGAACCACAAGATCTTCGTTAATCTGTTTTAGCTTCAGATAAGAAACTCCTTCATCAATATATCCGGAAACCCAGGAATTAAAAGCAGCAGTCTGCCCCGCCAACCAGGATTTCTGCATGGCATTTCTGGAGAATATCAAAACCAGAGCAATAATTTGCAGAAATATAAAGAAGACGAAAAGAGTATTCTTCGAAAATAATCTCAGCAAAAATCCCATTCAGATATATAGTCGTAAAAAGTTAAAATTATTTAATTAAGAAATTGAACTTATCCATATTCTTAAGGGCAATACCTGTTCCGCGAACTACAGCTCTCAACGGATCTTCCGCAACAAATACAGGAAGACCTGTCTTTTTGTGGATTCTGTCCGCAAGACCTCTTAATAGCGCTCCTCCGCCAGCAAGATAAATACCTGTTTTGTAAATATCAGCTGCCAGTTCCGGTGGTGTAAGAGAAAGCGTTTCCATTACAGCATCTTCGATTCTAATGATGGATTTGTCTAATGCACGTGCAATCTCTTTATATCCAACCATAATTTCTTTAGGCTTCCCTGTAATAAGGTCTCTACCCTGTACCGGGATATCCTCGATGTCTACATCAAGATCTTCTACTGCAGAACCTACTTCAATTTTGATTCTTTCAGCAGTTCTTTCTCCGATATAAAGGTTATGGTGAGTTCTCAGATAATAAGCAATATCATTGGTAAATACATCTCCTGCAATTTTTACAGATTTATCACATACGATACCTCCTAAAGCGACTACAGCAATTTCTGTTGTACCTCCACCTATATCGATGATCATGTTTCCTTCAGGTTTCTGCACGTCTATTCCCACCCCAATTGCAGCAGCCATTGGCTCATAGATCAGTCTTACTTCTTTTGCGTTTACTTTCTGAGCAGAGTCTCTTACTGCTCTTTTTTCAACTTCAGTGATACCAGAAGGGATACAGATTACAATTCGTAATGCAGGTTGTATGAATTTACCTTTGATTCCAGGAATTTTTTTGATAAATTCCTTGATCATGTGTTCAGAAGCATGAAAATCAGCAATAACTCCATCCTTCAAAGGACGAATAGTTTTGATGTCCTCATGAGTTTTACCTTGCATATGCTTAGCCTGTTCCCCTACAGCAATGGGTTTACCCGTAGAACGTTCAATTGCAACAATTGACGGTTGATCTATAACAATTTTATTATTATGGATGATTAGGGTATTAGCCGTTCCCAGGTCTATCGCAATTTCTTGCGTAAACATATCAAATAAACTCATATTTTTCTTCTGATTTTAAGTTTACAAAGATATAAATTTAACCCTACTAAAGAAATTTCCCACCAACTTAATTTGGTTAAAATTTTATTAAAATTTATAATTCTTTATTAACTTTCAGTTTAGACGTTTACAGACTTTGAGTTAAACTAAAATTAATGGGTTGTTAAAAGGGTGAAAAAGCGAAATCAATGAAGGGTGAAAAGACGGGTACCTAACAAGCAAACCGACTCTAAGCAGCCCTTAACGCATTTAAATCCCACCTATTTCTTAAAAAAATTAACAATTGGAAACAATCAACAGTAAAACTGAAAAAATACCTTTGTAAAAGCAAATTCACTTTTTGCCACCCTCCTCTTACATCTTTATCACCTTATAGTTTTTTACGATAATTATCATATACACTATCTGAGAGTGATTAATTAAAAAAAACGTAAATTTGCGACTGCTTATGTTACAGTATTCCAACATTCATCGAACGTCAAATTTTGCCGTGCTTTCTATAAGCTACGAGAAAGCCGACGTAGAAACGAGAGGAAAGTTTGCATTTTTTGATGAAAACATCAAAAACTTTGTTTCCAGGGTCCATCAGGAAGATCTTGGGGATGCATTTGTGGTTTCTACCTGTAACAGGACCGAAATTTATACTACTTCTCCCAATTACCTTTTAGTGGCTGAAGAATATTGCAAAACCATTGGAGTACATCTTACGGATTTCCTTCAGTTTGCCAATATTTTGACCAAGGAAGAGGCTCTGATTCATCTTTTCAGAGTTGCTGCCGGTCTTGAAAGCCAGATTATCGGAGATTTTGAAATTATCGGACAGATCAAAAAAGCATACAGCCGTTTCAAAAAAGAAAGACAGAATTCTAATCCCTATCTTGAAAGAGCCATCAATGCAGCGATTCAGATTTCGAAAAGAATAAAAAATGAAACCGGAATTTCCAACGGAGCAGCTTCTGTTTCTTATGCGGCGGTTCATTATATTTTAAACAGCCAGAAAAGGATTGCTGAAAAGAACATCCTTCTTTTGGGTGTAGGTGAGATAGGACAGAATACTGTTGAAAACCTGGTAAAGCATGTCTATCAGCCAAAAATTAAAATTGCAAACAGAACTCAGGAGAAAGCTGAAAAGATTTCCCAGAAATATAATATTCCTCACGTTGATTATTCTGATTTTGACCAGGAATTAAAAAATACTGATATTCTTATTGTGGCAACAGGAGCTAAACATCCTATTGTCAACCAGTCTCATTTCCCGAACGGAAAAGAAACACTGGTTATTGACCTTTCTATTCCTCATAACGTTGAAAAGAATGTTACTGAAAATAAAAACGTAACATTGATTGATGTGGATGAGCTTTCAAAACAAATTCAGGAAACGATTCAACAGCGTGAAAGAGAAATCCCGAAAGCTGAAAAAATCATCAAGGAACTGATGAAGGACTTTATTGAATGGGAGAAAAAGAGAAAGCTTGCACCGAATATCCATCATTTCAAAGCTGTTTTAAAGAATATGGAACGCAATGAAATGCATAATTTTTATAAAAAGAATAAATACATAAACATCACGGACATGGAACTTTCTGACAAAATGATCCAGAAAATCACCAACCGTTTTGCAAAATATATCATCGATAACCCTTTAAAAGCCGAAGAAATTAGTAAATTAATGCACGAAATATTAGTTGAACAACCAAACAACGAATTCAATGAAAAGCATTAGAATCGGAACGAGAAATTCCGCACTTGCACTTTGGCAGGCTAGAGAGGTTGCAAGGCACCTTCAGAACAACAATTATTTAACGGAGATTGTTCCTATCGTTTCTTCTGGCGATAAGAATCTTAATCAACCTTTATATTCTTTAGGAATCACCGGGGTTTTTACAAGAGACCTTGATATTGCCTTATTGAATGACGAAATTGATATTGCCGTACATTCTTTAAAAGATGTTCCTACTCAGTTGCCTCAGAATATTGAGATGATCGCCTATCTGGAAAGAGATTATCCTCAGGACATTCTGATCAGAAAAGAATCTGCAAGGAATAAAGAATTCCATGAGCTTAAACTGGCAACCAGCAGTTTGAGAAGAAGAGCTTTCTGGCTGAGAAATTATCCGACTACTGATTTTTCGGATATCCGCGGAAATATTCAAACCAGACTTCAAAAACTGGAAGACGGAAACTTTGATGCGACCATTTTATCTCTGGCCGGAATCAAAAGAATGAAAATGGAAATCGATTACGAGATGCTTCCGTTAATGATTTCTGCTCCATCACAAGGAGTAATTTCCGTTGCAGGACATACTGACAAACCTGAAATCAACGAGATTGTACGTCAGATCAACCACAACCCAACCCAGATTTGCGTAGAGATCGAAAGAAACTTCTTAAGCACTTTGGAAGGCGGCTGTACTGCCCCTATCGGAGCTTTTGCTGAAATCATCGGGGATCAGATCCGCTTCAAGGCTGCACTTTGCTCTTTGGATGGGAAAAACTGCATTGCCGTGGATGAAAACTTTGTATACGCTTCAACAGAAAATTTTGGAGAAAAGTTTGCAAAAGTCGTTCTTGAAAACGGAGGAAAGGAATTAATGGCAGAAATCAAAAGCCAGATCTAATTTCAGATTCAGTTTCTTCAGCTCCTCTTTTCATCTTCTTAATTGTACAGACATGAAAATCTTATTTACCAAAAATATAGACCCATCTATTATATCCAAAGAATTAGGAGAGGATATTTTGGTTGACTGTGTTGAGGTGATTAAGACCAATCCTATCATGATCAGTCCTTTTGATCTGAAAAATTACTCTTTGATTTTCACCAGCGTCAATGGTGTTATATCTTTTTTTAAAAACAGGTTTAAACCCAATGAGGATTTTACTGCAAAAAACTACAACAAGATCTATTGTGTAGGTGAAAAGACAAAAAGAGAGTTAAGAAAACATGGCTTTGGAACATTTAAGGTATTGAAAAATGCTGAAACGCTTTCCAGATTTATTATCGGAAAATGTCAGCATGAGCAGTTTCTTCATTTTTGCGGCAATCTTGCCATCAACGTTCTGGATAATGAGCTTCCGTTACAAAACATTAAATACAAAAAAGTTACGATTTACAATACTGAGGAAATCAATCCTGTAATAACTGAAAAATATCATGCTGCGGTATTTTTTAGTCCGAGTGGAGTTCGTAGTTTTGCAAAACGAAATTCCCTGGAAGGCATGAGGCTTTTTTCGATAGGAGAAACAACCTCTGGAGAATTGAGAAACTATACTCAACAAGAAATATTTACTTCCGAAGACAATAATTTGGCATCAATATTGAGTTTAATAGTGAAAATTTTTAAAAACACACAAATATGAAAAATTTAGTTACATTATTCGTAGGATTATTATTAACCACATTTTCTTGTACAACACAAACAGGAAACCAGGGAGCCACTACAGTACCTTACACTGAAGCAAAAAATTATTTTGTAAAAAACACGTATAAAAGTAATGCCGTTGCGGTAAAGAAAATTGTTTCCCAACAGGAATTTGAAGAAATCTTCGGAGCTGCAGCAACTATGGGAAAAGATGGTATGCCCACTATGATTGATTTTTCTAAAGATTATGTTATTGCATTAATCGGAACAGAAACCAATGCGAATTTGAATCCGGAATTCAAGATCGAAAGTCTTGTTAAAAAAGGAAATTCAGTAATTCTTTCATATGCTAAGAGCGCATGGAGCACAAACACTCCTGCTTCATACAACATTATGCCTATGAAAATACTAATTGTCAGCAAGCAATACGATGGCAAAGTTAGTAGTTTGAGCTTAAAATAAATTATGATAAAAAACGACCTATATTTAAAAGCACTTCGCGGAGAAACCGTTGAAAGACCTCCTGTTTGGATGATGAGACAAGCTGGAAGATATCTGCCGGAATTCATTGCTTTAAGAGACCAATATGATTTCTTTACAAGATGTCAGACCCCTGAGCTTGCCGCTGAGATCACCCTGCAGCCTATCCGCAGATTTCCTTTGGATGCAGCGATTCTCTTTTCTGATATCCTGGTAGTTCCACAGGCAATGGGTATTGATTTCAAAATGAAAGAATCTGTTGGACCATGGTTAGATACTCCTATCAGAACAATGGAGCAAGTTCAGAATATTGAAACTCCGGATGTGAATGATACTTTAGGCTACGTTTTTGATGCTATTGAGCTTACACTACAGAAACTGGACAATGACATTCCATTGATTGGTTTTGCAGGTTCTCCCTGGACAATCCTTTGCTATTGTGTGGAAGGAAAAGGAAGCAAGGCATTTGATATTGCAAAGTCTTTCTGTTTCCAGCAGCCTGAAGCAGCTCATTTATTACTGCAAAAAATCACTGATACCACAATTGCTTATTTAAAGAGAAAAGTAGAAAAAGGAGTTTCTGCAGTGCAGGTTTTTGATTCCTGGGGAGGGATGCTTTCTCCTACAGATTATCAGGAATTCTCATGGCAGTACATCAACCAGATTGTTGAAGCATTAAGCCCGCTTACTCATGTGGTGGTATTTGGAAAAGGATGTTGGTTCGCATTGGAAGACATGACAATGTCTAAAGCTTCCGCTCTGGGAGTAGACTGGACTATTAAGCCGGAATTTGCGAGAACACTGACCAATCATACGATGACGTTACAGGGTAACTTTGATCCTGCAAGACTTCACTCCACTCCTGAAACGATCAAGAAAATGGTGAATGAGATGATCAACCGTTTCGGAAAAGACAGATATATTGCCAATCTAGGTCACGGAATTTTACCTAATGTTCCTGTAGAAAATGCTGAGGCATTCATCAGAGCAGTCGTTGACTGGAAACCGAATGTATAAGTTTATTTCTTTTGAAAATATACAAAACCTTATAGGATATTCTATAAGGTTTTTTCGTTTTAATAGTTTATTGATAAGTCTTATTTTTTTATTATTTTCTTCTTAATCGCTTCCCGGTTATTATTTGTAATTATTATGATATAGGTCCCTTTGGGAATATCCGATACATCATATGAATCAGATTCTTTATCAAAAGTTTTCACAATCTTTCCTGACATATCAATAACGCTGACTTTTTCAAGCTTATTTTGAGAGCCCAGCTTAATATGAATATTATCTCTTACAGGATTTGGATATACCATTATATGATCAGAATGTAACGCTTCTGAGACAGCCAAAACCCCGCTTGTAATCATCACATTATCTACTACAACACCGTAAGAATAGTCACCGGCATCGTCATAAACAAATCTTAGCTTAAAAGCCGGATTCACATAGGGTGTCAAGTCTATATTGGCTGCAGCAGCATAACTCGTTACTACATATGAAAAGGTATTAAAATCAAGATCCCATACTCCTGCTTCACCTGAAAAGGTAAAAACCTGGGTCCAGGAAGTTCCATTGAAAACTTCAACTTTTAAAGTAGAATCAAGATTATAAATCATATTGGCATAATTAAACGACAGCTTTGGATTTACAACTCCGGTAAGATTAATTACAGGAGAAATCAATCTCGCATTCGTATTAACTGCGGTTGGCCCTGCATCGTCATCATCAAAAAAAGCAGCGCCGCTAGGAAAACCGGCAAAACCATTTTGCGCACCCACATTCCAATTAAAAGCTGTATCAGGATTTTCTACCGTCCATCCGGTCGGCAAAGCATTACCGTTGAAGTTTTCAGAAAAAACTTGTGCATTACATATTCCACAAATGGATAAAAAGAAGATAAATAATTTTTTCATAATAAAATATTTGATGTTTATATAAAATTAAGAAATAATATATTACAAATCATAATTAAATATGAAAATCAATATGTTATAAAAATGATAAAAAATCACCATCCTATTCCTAATTATTTATATCTTTAAATAACCTTTAAATCACATCAAATGAAAAAATTAAACAAAGACAAGATGAAAAGCATTATGGCAGGTGGAGAAATCTGCCTTGAATGTGCCATTGGATATTATCAGGTCATTATTGACGGCCGATGTTATTGCGTTCCATGGGAATAATAAAAAAAAGCAGCTCAACAGCTGCTTTTTAATTTATATAATAAAGAATTAAATTAACTCAACATTCGTTGTGCTTTCTTAACTCCTTCTACCAGAATATCAATTTCCTCAAAAGTATTATAAACAGCGAAACTGGCTCTTACCGTTCCTGCAATATTAAAGAAGTTCATGATCGGTTGTGTACAGTGATGTCCTGTTCTTACGGCAATTCCCATTTTATCCAGGATCATTCCTACATCAGATGCTATTCCCACACCTTCAAGATTAAAGGAAACAACACCTGTTCTCTTTGCTTTTTCACCATAGATTTTAATTCCTTCTATTTCCAAAAGCTGCTTCTGGGCATATTCCAATAAAGCATTTTCATGATTCTGAATATTGGCATGACCTATCTTGTTCATAAAATCAACAGCAGCTCCTAAAGCAATATTTCCTCCTACATTGGGTGTTCCTGCTTCATATTTAAATGGAAGACCTGCATAAGTAGTTCCTTCAAAAGAACATGTAGCGATCATCTCTCCTCCTCCATGAAATGGCGGCAAAGCTTCTAATATTTCACGTTTTCCATACAGAATACCCGTTCCCATAGGTGCATACATTTTATGACCTGAAAACACAAAGAAATCACAATCCAGCTTCTGTACATCAATATTGAAGTGCGGAGCAGACTGAGCACCGTCAATCACAATATAAGCATCTGTATTCTTTCTTGTTTTTGCTATAATTTCTTCAATAGGATTCACAATTCCCAAAGCATTGGAAACCTGGTTTACAGAAACAACCTTTGTTTTTTCGCTTAAAAACTTATCAAAATGATCCATCTGAAGAATTCCGTTTTCATCAATAGGAATTACACGAAGTTTTGCTCCGGTTCTTTCACAAAGCATCTGCCACGGAACAATATTAGAATGATGCTCCAGATATGAAATAATGATCTCATCATCTTTCTGCAGTTTCTGTGTTAAAATATAAGCGATCAGGTTCAACCCTTCTGTTGTTCCTTTTGTAAAAATTACTTCAAAATCATGTTCAGAATTGATGAATTTCTGAATCTTTCTTCTTGAAAGCTCCATTTCTTCCGTAGCCAGCTGGCTTAAGGTATGAATTCCTCTGTGAACATTGGCATTAAGTTCTGTATAATATGCGTGACAGACTTCCAAAACCGAATTTGGCTTTTGAGATGTAGCTGCATTATCCAGGTAAACCAATGGTTTACCATTCACTTCTCTGTCCAATATAGAAAACTGGCTTCTTATTTCCTGAATGTCAAACATTTATTTATTTTTTAAATTAAGACGTCCTTATTTAGAACACTTCAAATTTACGGCTTTTTTTCTGAAAGAAAGCATGGGGCTAAGAGCTGATAGTTATCAGTTGATAGAAATATTCGATGGTATATAGCGAAACAAGTCAATAACCAATAAAGGTCATTTGTAAATTTCGTTTTGACACTGCACAAAAAAACCCGTCAAAAAATGACGGGTCTTATATTGTTTAAATAAGCAATTCTTATTCTGCTGCAGTTTCTTCTGCCGGAGCTGCTCCTTCTTCAGTTGCAACTTCTTCTTCATCTTCATCATCCATTGCTGCTGCACCTCCTTTCATTGCATTTCTAGACATCTTAACAGCAACTACTACTGCATTGTCCGGGTGCATGAAAGAATATCCTTCTGTTTTGATACCACCGATGTAAAGCTTGTTACCAATTCTTAATGGAGTAACATCTACAACGATCTCATCTGGCAAGTTAGCAGGAATAGCTTTTACTTTTAGTTTTCTGAAAGACTGACGTAAAACACCACCAGCTACAACACCTTTTGAACGTCCAGTAATTCTTACAGGAACCTCCATTACTACTGGCTTATCGTCAGACAGTTGATAGAAGTCTATGTGAAGAATTTTGTCAGTGATTGGGTGAAACTGAATGTCCTGAAGAACAGCTGGAATTGTTTTTCCGTCAACCTCAATAGATACCGTGTGTGCTTCAGGAGTGTATACTAATCCTTTAAAAGCTTTCTCTTCAGCAGAGAAGTTTAAAGGTGCTTCACCTCCATAAACAACACAAGGAACTAATTCAGCATCACGTAAAGCTTTTGTAGACTTTTTGCCCACGTTTTCTCTTTTTGTACCTTGAATTGTAATAGATTTCATTTATAATAAATTTAAAAAATTATTCTTATTTAATTTGCAATATGCTCAAAATCAATTAAATAACAAACTTACTGCTAATTGATTTATGCTCATGAACCATGGTCATAACATCTGCAAATAACGGGGCGCAAGATAGCACTTTTATTTTAGATGACAAATTATTTTTAACAGGAATTGAGTCAGTTACAATAACTTCCAACAATTTTGAGTTCTCAATGTTCTCGTAAGCCTTTCCTGAAAGCACTCCGTGAGTTGCCATAGCTCTTACTGTTTTTGCTCCCTTTTCAATTAAGATATCTGCTGCTTTACAAAGTGTCCCCGCAGTATCAATCATATCATCAATAAGGATTACGTTTTTACCGGTAACATCACCAATAAGGAACATTTCTTCTACAACATTTGCCTTTTTTCTTTCCTTATAAGCAATTACCACTTCAGCACCTAAGTGACCTGCATAATTTTTAGCTCTTTTCGCACCTCCCATATCCGGAGAAGCAATGGTAAGGCTATCAAGATTTAAAGATCTGATATAATCCACAAAAATACTTGAAGCGTATAAATGATCTACCGGAATTTCGAAGAATCCCTGGATCTGATCTGCGTGAAGATCCATTGTCATCACTCTTGTTGCCCCTGCTGCTGTAAGAAGGTTTGCAACTAACTTCGCACCGATCGGCGCTCTTGGTTTGTCTTTTCTGTCCTGTCTGGCAAGTCCGAAGTAAGGAATTACAACGGTAATGCTCTTTGCAGAAGCTCTTTTCGCTGCATCAATCATTAGAAGAAGTTCCAAAAGATTGTCTGCAGGAGGGAATGTAGATCCAATCAGGAAAACTCTTCCTCCTCTTACAGATTCGTCCAAAACAGGCTCAAATTCCCCGTCGCTGAACTCCTGAAAGTTGATTTTCCCTAATTCTTTCCCATAATTCTGGGCAATTTTCTCTGCCAAGTCCCTGCTGGTTCTTGTACAAAATAGATAACTTAACTGATCGGCCATTTTTACTTTTTAAAAGATTTTGCAAATTTAAAAAAAAACCACAAGATTTACTCCTGTGGTTTCTAAGTTTTTATTTTATCAATTATTAAGGGAATTTAACTCCTGAATATTTGTTTGGATCTACCTGTGGAAGTGTAGATTTGTATTTCGCATTGATAGACTTGATAAATTCGTTAGCAACAATACCATATCCACGTCCTGTCAGGTGAACTCCATCCAGAGAGAAAGCTCCTCCTGTAACAAATTTCGCAGTATATTTCACACCATCATATGAAATACCAGATTGCGCGTTTAGTTCCAACATTTTAGCACCAGCATCCACAAAAGCTAATCCATAAGAATCAGCAAGCCCTTTTATAGAGGCGTTGTATGCAGTGGTTGCTGTTTTCACATAACCAGCTTCTGTTTTCGTTAGTACATGTTGGTTTTGTAATGGATAAGAAATTCCATAAATATTTACCGGAGCAGGAACTCCTGCTGCTGTACTTCCAATCACAGAACTTGTAGTAAGCAAGATATAATCATCTGCCGTTGCTTGTCTTGCCTGTCCGAAGATCTGACCAAAAGCCGTTGCTGTTGGCAATCCCAAAGAAGGTGTAAGTGCCGCTGTAAGCTGAGCTGAAAGATCTGTCAAAGCAACATCTTTAATTAATACAGGGTTTGGACCCGTCGCCGAAAGCAGGTTAATTCTATCCCCAGCTCCAAAAGCAGTAAGAGCCTGCTTTAAAGGACCATACAAACTTGTATTAAGAGTTGTCAAATTTGAACCTAAAAGAGCGGGTGTCAAAGGGTTATAAGGAACTGTAGTAAAGAAAGGAACTGAAGTAACAGAAGGGATATTGGCAATAACACCTTTTGATGTTCCCACACTTTTAAGTCCGTCCAAAACAGCTTTGATAGATCCAGCCACAAGTGCAGGATCTGAAATATCATTTGATTTATAAGTGGTAGGATTTGTATTTCCTGTCTGAACCGTAGCAGCCGTATAAGTTGTAACACCTCCTACAGTTTGAGAGTTTGTACCTCCATTGGTAGCATATGATAATACATCATTATTTCCTATCCAAAGAGAAAAGAATGTAGCTTTCTGAGCCATGGCATCAGCCAGCACACTTGTTGTAGCAGAAGAAGCAAATCTTACAAAATAAGGATTAGCAGTTCCTGTCAGAAGTCCTGCCTGGCTACCATAACCTGGAGCTACCAGGTGAAATGACTTCGCACCAGGCACACCCATATTATTATAAGTCCCTCCACCGGATAACACATCCAGTGCCGCTGCTGGTCCGCTTGGCACAGGCGCTAAAGATCCGTTAACAACCTGAAGAGTCAATTTTCCAGAGAATCCCGGGAGATTGTTGAATCCTCCTATATCATTAGGCATCAGTGGTTGTTTAAAATCTCCTCCACCTGCAAGTTTCATCTGTGCAGCAATCATACTTGGATAAGATTCATTTTGGCCGCTGCTATAAAGAGCACCATCACGATATCCTGAAGTAAGAGAGTTTCCTAAAGAAATATATTTTGTAAAGTCTGCATCTCCTTTTGTTACCTGGATATCTTTCACATCCGTATCGAAATCCGTATTACAGCTTGTTACTGTAAAAAGAAGTGCAGAAACTGCAATTGTCGATATTATAATTTTTTTCATAGTCTTCTAAAATTAAAAAGGATTATACGATAAACCTAGGCCTAAGTAAAACGCTGTTGCTTTCGATTGTCCGTAGAAACCTAGATTAGCGTTATTTACATTTCTGTATTGAGGCATTGCATATCCTCCTGCAATATCAACTCCGAATTGTTTCAGCTTAATACCTATCCCTCCTGTTACCACATAGGTGTCATATGATGGTGTTTCCGGAATAAAGTTGTCAGTTGTATAAGGTGCTTCATCATAATAAGCTCCCAAACGTCCGTAGATCATATTGGTGAATGCATATTGAGTTCCCAATCTGAATGTTTTGGAATTTTTGAAGTTCTTAGGATTGGTAAGAATTGTCGGGTCTGTTGGGTTATTCCCAATAGGAGCATTCTCGAAATCTAAAGTAAGCTTGCTGTATCTTTCCCATCCATGATAGTTAAAGTCTGCAGAAACCTGCCATTTCGGTGTCACTTTATATGTTAAACCGATGGTATATTCTTCCACTAATGGAAGAACTGCTGAGAAGCCATCCTGTCCTGCTGCATTCAGCTTCAACTGTGTATAAATAGACTGAGACGGGAACTGGAATGTAGCGGTACCTTTTTTAGCTTTCATATCAATTGCTGAACGGTAGGCAATACTTACGTCTAATTTCGGATCAGGTCTGAAATAGAAACCGAAACCATATCCATGTCCACTTGCTTTTTTATCGTTGATATTTACCTGTCCTCCAAATTGCGTTACAGCTTTATCCCAATCTACAACTCCTTTTGCGTAGATATAACTAGCACCAAAAGATACCCAAGGAGCAAGTTTCACAGATACCATTGGCTGGAAGTAGAAGCTCTTCAGTTCCAGTTTCTGAACCATTTCTTTACCTTCCCAGTCATTCGGCCATTTAATTGTACTTCCAAAAGGTGTTGTAACACTAAGACCCACGGTTAGCTTTTCTATTGGTCTATAAGTAATCGCAGCGTAGAAAGGTGTTCCTACAGGGTTATCTGTTTCTGTACTTTGTAAAGTATTGAAATTTTGAAAAGTAACTTTGTTACTTGCAGCAAACCCTCCTGCCACTACACTCAGTTTGGAAGGGATAAATGACATACCCGCAGGGTTAAAGAATGTCACACTCGCGTCTTCGGCATGAGCACTAGTATGCGCCATTGCCAATTGTTTTACCCCTTGCAGGGAAACTCTGAAGCCTCCTGCGTAAGATAGAACTCCCGCCAATAAAGCAGTTGATACTAATATTTTTTTCATAGACTATTATTATATAAGCCAAATATAAAATTATTTTGAATACGTCTGTTAATATTTGCTAATATTTTAAACAATATCTTAAAAGAAAACTATGTTTAAAATAATACCTTCAAATAATTACAAGCCAAAATTTTCATTATTAAACATTTAAGAATATTTTATAACAGTGCCTATTTAAGTGTTTAACATTAAACATTTGTTTAATGTTAAAATTATCTTACCTCAAAAATTCAGAACAGGGGAACAAATGATAATAAATGTTAAAGTTAAAAAATTTTCCTCTCCAACTATTCCCTTATAACAAGCTTATCCCAGTCTTCAGCTTTCATTCTTACATAAAATACATTAATGTTTTGCCCCGAATTCAGGTTATTTAAGTATTTTAGAATTGCATAAAGATAAAAATACATAAATTTGCAGATTATAAATAATAGTAATATGAGTTGTGGATGTAAAACATCCGGCGATTCTGCACATTCTTGCGGCCCTAAAAAAACCGCAAATGGCTGTGAAAGTGTAAATACCTGCGGGAATAGTTATAAATTAAGTGTTTTTGACTGGCTATCTGACATCAACAATCCAGCACCTAACAGGTGTGATTTTGTAGAAGTCAGGTTTAAAAATGACAGAAAATCGTTTTATAAGAATGTAAATAATATTCCTTTACATATTGGTAGTGTAGTTACAGTAGAATCAAGTCCGGGACACGATGTAGGCGTTGTAAGCCTTACGGGAGAATTAGTAAAGATTCAGATGAAAAAGAAAAAGTTTTCTGAAGAATTGGCACTCAAAATATACAGACAGGCCAACCAAAAAGATCTTGAGGTATGGCAGGAAGCAAGAAAAAAAGAAGACGGTGTAAAGCTTGAAGCAAGAAAAATTGCTCAGAGAATAGGCCTTGAAATGAAAGTTACTGATGTGGAATACCAAGGTGACTCTTCAAAAATCACCTTTTATTACACCGCTGAAAACCGGGTGGATTTCAGACAGTTAATTAAAGATTATGCCGGAGCATTCCGTACCAAGATCGATATGAAACAGATCGGCTTCAGACAGGAAGCTGCAAAAGTAGGTGGAATAGGATCTTGCGGACGTGAACTTTGCTGTTCTACATGGCTTACGGATTTCAGATCTGTAAACACCAATGTCGCAAGATATCAGCAGTTGAGTATTAACCCTCAAAAGCTTGCAGGACAATGTGGTAAGCTTAAATGCTGCCTTAACTATGAGCTGGACAGCTATTTGGATGCATTAAGCAATTTCCCTTCTTCTTCAACCACTTTAGAAACAGAGAAAGGAAAAGCATTTTGTATCAAAATTGATGTCTTTAAAAAGAAAATGTGGTTTGCTTATGTAGACAGTTCCATTGCATGGTATGATTTTGATATCGACCTTGTTAAAAAACTGATATCGAAAAATAAAAGAGGAGAAAAAATTCTTCCTCTTGAAGACCTGAAACAACCGGAAGCTTCTACTCAAAATATTGATCTGATCCAGGAAAACAGCGTAGATCGTTTTGAAAAGAAAAACAGAGGAAACAGGAACAGAAACACCCAGAATAAGTCAAACAACCATCAACAGGGACAACAAGGACAGCCACAAGGTCAAAAAAGAAACAGACCGGAGAGACAAGACAGATCTGAAAAGTCCGAAAACCCTAATGCTCAATCTGGAAATCAACCCAGACCTCAGAAACAAAATCCACAGCAAAAAGCACCTGTGGAAAAAGCAGAGGGTAACCCTGGTGATGATAAGAAGCCACAAAACAATCCGAACAAGAAGAAATTTAAAAAGAAATATCCTCCAAAAAAAGATAATAATGCATAAAATTTTAGGATTATTTTCCCTTATCCTTTTCTTTAGCTGTAACTCTTCCTCAGGAGGAGATGTCATCATGAATTCCGTTAATAACAAATGGAATAAGAAAAATGAGCAAAAATTTAATCTTGAAATTTCAGATCCGCAAAATCCTAAAAATATTATATTTGTCGTAAGAAACAATAACAGTTACCCTTACAGCAATATAAGGTTTATTGTAAATTTCACCAATCTCCAGAACAAGAAAAAGGAAACTGACACCTTGAATTATGTGCTGGCAAAACCAAATGGAGAATGGCTTGGTACAGGCTTTGGTGATACAAAGGAAACTTTGTTTCAGTATAAATTGAATTATCTGTTTCCGGGAAAGGGAAAATATGAAATCGGCCTGATCCAGGCAATGAGAAATGACAACCTTTCGGGAATTGAGGATATTGGGGTAAAAATAGAAACGGCTAAACCGTAACCATAAATGGAAGAAAACAAAAAAAATGCAGGAAATAAGGGGAAAACTTTTCCTCTGCCTCCTAAAAAAAAGAAAGATACCTCCTGGAAAAAATGGGTCTCATTTATTTGGATTGGACTCGTTGCGGTAGTTCTGGGAATTTCAGGACTTTTCTTTGCAGTTTCTCAGGGATTCCTTGGGGAAATGCCTGATGTAAAAGAGCTTGAGAACCCTGACATCTTTGTCGCTTCAGAAATCATTTCTTCAGATGGAGTTATGCTGGGTAAATTCGAAAAGGAAAAAACACAGCCTATCGTTTATAAGGATCTTCCTCCTTACCTTATCTATGCCCTTCAGGCTAAAGAAGATGAGCGTTTCAAAGAACATTCAGGAATCGACTTATATTCTATTGCCAGAGCGGTAGCGTATGGCGGTGGCCGTGGTGGAGGTTCTACAATCACTCAACAGCTGGCAAAACTTCTTTTCACAGGAAATGCTTCTCAAAATAAAATTGAAAGGGCATTCCAGAAATTAAAGGAATGGGTGGTAGCGGTAAGCCTTGAGAAAAGATATACCAAAGAAGAGATTGTCACTCTTTATTTCAATAAATTTGATTTCCTTTTCAATGCTAACGGTATTGAAATGGCTTCCAGAGTTTATTTTAACAAAAAGACTTCGGAACTTACATTACCTGAGGCTGCAACATTTGTAGCAATGCTTGAAAATCCAAGAAAAAACAATCCTTACAGATATCCTGAAAAGGCAAAAGAAAGAAGGAATGTGGTATTGGATCAGATGCAGAAAACCGGATATATTGATGCTGCCACTTATGAAAAAGCAGCCAATACTCCTATTGAAGTAGACTTCCACCCTATCAAAAGTATTACTGACGGATATTCGGCTTATTACAAATTCTATCTGAGAAAAGAGATTGACAAGTATCTTGAATCTCATGAAAAAGAAACCGGTAAAAAACTTAACCTTTACAAAGACGGTTTAAAAATATATGTCACCCTTGATTCCAAGATGCAGAAGTATGCAGAAGAAGCAATCAAAGAACACTTAACGGATCTTCAGAAGAGATTTGATGCAGAACAAAGAGGAAGAAAAAACAGACCTTTCTACTATCTTAATGACAAACAGATCAAAGATGTGATGCTTCAGGCGATGAAGAGAACCGGCCGATACAAGCTGTTAAAGGCTGACGGAATGCCAGAAGACTCCATTATGATGGAATTCAAGAAACCTATCAAAACTTCAAGATTCACATGGAATGGAGAGGAGGAAGTTGAAATGTCTCCTTGGGATTCCATCAGATACCATAAACAAATTGCGCAGGCAGGTCTGATGTCTATGGTTCCGGGAACCGGAGAGATCAAAGCATGGGTAGGAGGTATTGACTGGCAGCACTTCCAATATGACCACATCAAGCAAGGTAAGAGACAGGTAGGATCTACCTTCAAGCCTTTCGTATATGCCACTGCTATCATGAAACTGGGAATGACTCCTTGTTCAGCAGTTTCTAACGGAACTTATGATCACAACGGATGGCATGTGCCGGGAAGAGGAGGAATGCTTACTTTGAAAGACGCTTTGGCACACTCTCAAAACCCTGTTGCTGCAAGACTTATTGAAATGACAGGAGTAGATGCTGTAATCCAGACTGCAAGAGATCTTGGAGTAACAGAAGATATTCCGAGAAACAATACAATTGCTTTAGGTTCATCTGACATTACTATTTATGAAATGCTTGGTGCCTACAGTACTTTTGCCAACTATGGTAACTACAATAAACCGGAAATGATCTGGAGAATTGAAGATGCCAACGGTAGAGTAATTAAAGAAGTAAATGTAGAGCCAAAAGAGGTAATGAACCCAATGTACGCTTACACCATGATCGAACTGATGAAAGGTGTTGCACAGTACGGAACCGCTTCCGGAGAGCTGGGAAGAAGAGGAATTTCAAAAGCAGTAGAAATTGCTGCCAAAACAGGAACAACTCAGAACAACTCCGATGGATGGTTTATGGGAATCACACCAAAATTAGCAACCGGAGCATGGGTTGGATGGGAAGACAGAGCAACTCACTTCTTTGGAACCGGTGAAGGTCAGGGTGCAAAAATGGCGTTGCCAATCTGGGCGATCTTCATGAAGAAAGTATGGGCAGATAAAAGTTTAGGAGTTACCCCTGATGATAAGTTTGTTAAACCTTCCGATTGGAAAGACGGCTGCTCAAACCTTAAAGGATTAAGCGGAGGATACGGAGATGACGGAAGCCTTCAGACGATCGATGAGATCAAAAATCCAAGGCCGGCAGATCCTACGCCTAAAAAACCAACAGAAAAGAAAGAGGACAACATCAATGAAAATCTTCATTCCAATGATGAAGTAGATTTCAATAAATAAATTCTCTTTTAGAAATACACAAGACCTTTCAATAATTTGGAAGGTCTTTTCTTTTATAATTAATACCTTTGAAGTATGAATATCGAACGCATCAGACAACCTTTCATCGAGAATTTCCCAGGTGATTTTTCAAACAACCCCATGCAGAGAAACACCCCAAAGGTTTTATTTTCTACTATCAAACCAGCCGGTTTTGGTCAACCTGAATTGATTGCTTTTAATGAAGTCTTGTCCGAAGAAATAGGATTAGGAAAATTTGAAGATAAAGATCTCGACTTTCTGGTTGGAAATAACCTCCCGGATAATGTTCAAACTTACGCTACCGCTTATGCAGGACATCAGTTTGGAAACTGGGCAGGTCAACTTGGGGATGGAAGAGCAATCCTTGCAGGTGAAATCACAAATGAGGCTGGAAAAAAGACAGAAATCCAATGGAAAGGAGCCGGAGCAACTCCCTATTCCAGGCATGCTGACGGAAGAGCTGTATTAAGATCTTCTGTACGTGAATATCTGATGAGTGAAGCTATGTATCATTTAGGAGTACCTACAACAAGAGCACTCAGCCTAGCTTTTACGGGCGAAGATGTAATGCGCGATATTATGTACAGTGGAAATCCTCAGCTTGAGAAAGGTGCAGTGGTCATCAGAACTGCTGAAAGTTTCCTGCGCTTCGGACATTTTGAACTGATGTCTGCTCAAAGAGAATACAACAGCCTGCAGGAACTTGCCGATTTTACTATTGAAAATTATTTTCCGGAAATCGCGTCATCAGACATTCAGAAATACAAAGACTTCTTTCAGAATATATGCACCCGTACCGCAGACTTAATGGTAGAATGGTTCAGAGTAGGATTTGTACATGGAGTGATGAACACAGATAATATGTCTGTTCTGGGGTTAACTATTGATTATGGACCTTACTCCATGATGGATGAATATGATTTGAATTTCACCCCCAATACCACAGACCTTCCGGGAAGAAGATATGCATTCGGAAAGCAGGGACAGATTGCCCAATGGAATCTTTGGCAGCTTGCCAATGCACTTCATCCATTAATTAAAGATGAAAAGTTTTTAGAAGACACTTTAAATAATTTTGGGACGTATTTCTGGGAGGCTCATGATCATATGCTTTGTAAAAAATTCGGATTTGATCAGCTACAAAAAGAAGATGAGGATTTCTTCACCAATTGGCAGGGATTAATGCAGGAACTTCAGCTAGACTATACGCTCTTTTTCAGTCAGCTGGAAAAAATAACTCCGGATACTGATATCAAAGAACATTTTAAAGAGATTTCTTATATCGCTTTAAATGAAGAAATGCTGGAAAAACTTAGCAGCTTCATTAAGAATTATGAAGCAAGATTAGATTTAAACTCTATATCAAAAGAGGCTTCACTAGCCATGATGGAAAAAACAAATCCAAAATTCATCCTGAGAAATTACCTCCTTTATGAATGCATTGAAGAGATCAATAACGGCAAAAAAGAAATGCTGGAAAAACTCACCCAAGCTTTAGAATTTCCTTATCAGGAATTATATCCTGAGTTCTCCGTCAAAAGGCCATCCGGCTATGATGATACTGCAGGATGTTCTACCCTTTCATGCAGTTCATAAATAACAAATACTCATAAATAACACAAAAACAAGTAATTGTTTTCATTTTTTTATTACATTTACTAATAACTTTAAAACCAAAAACAAATGAAAACAAAATTACTATTCATGTTCTTAGTCTCTTTTATATTTGGGAATGCACAAATTCTCTCAGAGACTTTCCAAGGTACAACATTTCCCCCTACGGGATGGACAACAGGCACAAATGTAGCATCCAGACCTTGGGGATTCACTACAACCATCTTCAATGCAACCGGACAAGCAACATTTAATATCACAGGAGGAAAATCTGCTGGTATCGGATGGATTGCTCAGGCACAGGACGCTCATTTAACAAGCCCTTCTTTCAGCTTAGTAGGAACAACAAATCCAGTGCTAAAGTTTAACGCCAAAATAGGCTATGAATACATGGTTGATCCCAATCCTAACGGAGATTTAAAAGTAGAGGTTTCCACAGATGGAGGAACTACATGGACTCAGGTATGGGTTGAAGAAGACTATGGAGTATTTGTTGATTATGCTACATTGGCAGTTACAGTTAGCTTAACACCATATGCCGGACAGGCAAATGTTAAATTCAGATTCCACTATGTTGCCAATGATGCGGATAGCCTTTCAATAGATGATGTACAGGTTTTATCAAGCGCCACACTAGCTACACAGGAAGCAGGTGCTAAAGTAAAAGACATCACTAACATCTATCCAAACCCAACAAAAGGAGAAATTAATATCAAAACAGATAAAAAAATCAAATCTGCCACAGTAATTGATGCGAGCGGAAAACCTCTACTCAATAATACTTCTGAAAGATTAGATATTTCTTCACTTCCAAAAGGAGTTTATCTATTAAAAGTAGACTTCTCTGATGGAACTTCAAAAACAGAAAAAGTAATCAAACAATAACAACGTTTATACAAACTTTTATAACCACCAGCTTTGGTGGTTTTTTTATTTTACTTTTGCAAAAAATTTGACACGTGTCTTTTATCAAAACAAAAATCATCAATTTCTTTAAACTGATTTTCCCTTCCACTTACACCGAGCTGGCAGTTTTTCTCTTTTTTATGATCTGCTATGGAATTTTAGGTTCATATATCGCTCTTCATTACAGAATTATTTTTGACAGCAGAATTCCGTGGGATGCTTATTTCAGTTTTGATAACAAATCTATCCTTATGACAGGAGGAAGCTTTGAAAGACACCCACTCTCCTATTATTTTTTCAACTGGGTAAGAGAGTTTTCATTATTCATTTCTGGCGGAAAAATGGATGCCAACTTCAGGCTTACACTGGCCTGTCTCAGCAATATTATTATCAGCTTAAACATTGTTCAGGTTTTCAAATATCTAAAAAACATTATCTGTCTTCCACTATGGTTAAGTGTTTTAATCATTTTATTTTTTGGCGTTTTTTCAACCAATATCATATTGTCCTTTACTCCGGAAAATTTCACCTACACCCTATTTTTACTCTCATTATACAATTATTACGCAGCTATAAAACTCAGAAACGAAGAAAAAACACCTGCTATAGCTCTTTCGCTTGCGGGAATTACCATTGGCGGACTTACTATTACCAATTTTGTAAAAGTTTTCATTCCTCTCCTTTTTGAAAAAAACCTTTTCAGAGATTGGAGAAAATTCGGAAATGTAGTGTTTAGGATAAGCATTGCTTCTATCTGCTTTGTTTTGCTTTATTTGAACAGAATTGATTTTAAATATCAGAATATCTTTTCCAAGACTAACCAGCAATATGAGAAATTCTCTAATGTAGAATCTATGCCAACCTGGGACATGATTCTCTCTTTCTTTTTCGGGGGGAATGTTCTTTTCCCTGGATTTATTATTTCGGAGAAACACAATATGAAGGGATTCCAATTTAAAGGACTGTATATGGACCTTTATTCATCTGTCTTTCCTTACTTTTTTGTTGCCATATTATTAACACTGATTATTTGGAGTTATTTTAAAAATTTCAAAAACAAATGGGTTCAGATTATTGCCATTTCTTTTTTTGTTGACATTGTAATTCACTGTGTGATGAGGTTCGGACTTCATACTTCATCTATCTATGGAGGACATTTTATTTTCGTCTATCCGCTTCTTTTGGGATGGCTTTTTTACGCCTATAGATCGTCCCCGAAAATAATGTCGGTTTTAACATTAACTGTGGTTTTACTATTTGTTTATCTGCTTGCGAACAATTTATTCCGGATGGCTGAATTTTTCTGGTTTATGGAAACTTATTACCAATAAAAAGAGCTGAGAAAATTTCTCAGCTCTTTTGTTTTTATATTGAAATGAAATCAATTTTATTTTGCTTCTGCACAGAAAATTCTATATTGTACGGCTACCGCAGATTTGAAATATTCTCTGATTCTTGAAAGATCACCAGCCGCACTTTGTTTTGTGAAATAACTTCCTGCCAAAATCTTATAGTTGGGTCTTAAAGAAGCATCCGTTTCCACTTTAAGGTTAGGGAATCTTTTTCTGAAATAAGATTTTACTTCGTTAGCTTCTTCGTTACTTTTCACAGTGGTAATCTGGATCTTAAAACCTAAAATTCTAGGATTTTTCTTACAAATTTCAGCGTTTGTAAGCTCTCTGCTCGGCACAAAGATTTTGGGTGGTTTTGTAACGATTCCTGTAGAAGCTCCAAAATCATTAGAGCCGGAATCTTTCGGAGAATTTGCAGGAGTAACTTTAGCACATTTCCCTTCAATTCCTTCCAGGGCTGCATTTATTTTGGAATCCATTGTCATAACAAGTTCTGTACCTGAAAGGGTATCTTTTTTAACAACTTGCTGGGCTTCAATATTATAAAAACCAAATAGTGATAATATCGAAAATATTTTAATCAAATTTTTCATTTAAACTTGTTTTCGCAAATTTATACAAATTAAAAAACTATACCAAACAGGTTATTTAGAATCAATACAAATTAAACGTAAATGATATTTTCCCTTTTGGATATACCGTTAAATTCCTGTTAAAAATATTATTTTTGCCGAATTGATTGAATGTTCAATAATTTACTAACATAAGATAATTTAAATGATTAGTTGGAGAAAGCATTATAAAAAAACGTTGATCGCGATAGGCTTATTGCTATCAACCAGTGCTTCATTTTACGGGCAAGACGGCGATCCTAAAAACGGAGAGAAACTTTTCAAAGCGAATTGTACTGCATGTCACGCGCTGGACAAACAAGTTGTTGGGCCACCATTAAAGGGGGTTGTAGAACGAGTAAAGACAGAAGGTGGTGTAGACAAAGATTGGCTTCACAAGTGGATCAAAGACAACAAAGCTCTTAGAGCTTCTGGGGATAAATACGCCAATGAGATTTTTGAAAAGTTTAATAAGACTGAAATGCAGGTCTTTCCAAATCTTACAGATAAGGATATTGACGACATTTTAGCTTTCACGACTAATCCTCCTGCTCCGGAAGAGAAAAAGCCGGAAGCAACTCCTGCAACTGACGCTACTGCGGCAGCACCTGCAGACAAAACTACTACAAACGTTGTTATCATTTCACTTTTAGCGATCGCAGGGTTACTGGTTTGGATCTTGGTAAAACTAAGACAATTGGTAAAACTGGGTCAATCTGAAGATTTAGCTGGACTTAACGAAACAAGAGTTCGTTCTTTCAGTGAAATGTATGAGAAGTTTCACTACATTGGTAAAGGCTTATTAGCAATCCTTGCTATTTTAGCTGCTTATGGAGTATGGAACTGGTTGATGTGGATTGGGGTTTACAAAGGGTACAAACCTGAGCAGCCTATCTACTTCTCTCACAAAATTCACGCTGGAGAACAGAAAATTGACTGTCAGTTATGTCACTCTAGTGCTAAATACGGAAAGGTATCTGAAATTCCTTCTATGAACGTTTGTATGAACTGTCACAGAACAATTTCAGAATACAACGCAGATCACTACATGGAGCCAGGAAAAGATAAGGCATTCTATGACGGAGAAATCCAGAAGATCTACGCTGCAACAGGTTGGGATCCTGCAAAACAACAGTACACAGGAAAAACACAACCGGTTGAATGGACAAGAATTCACAACATGCCAGATTTCGTTTACTTCAACCACTCACAGCACGTAATTGCTGGAGAACAAGCAATCATCAATTCTTTCAACAAAAAGAATCCTACCAACAAAATTGATGTTGTATGTAAAGCTTGTCACGGTAAAATTGATACAATGAATGTTGTTCAAATGGCTAACGACTTTACTATGGGATGGTGTATCGAGTGCCACAGAACGACTGAGGTTGATATGAACAACGGTTATAATAAAGAGTACTTCAAAAATCTACATGACAAGTTGAAAAAACAATATCCACAAGATGGAGGTAAGATCACTGTAGATGCAATTGGAGGTCTTGAGTGTGGTAAATGTCATTATTAATAACTAAAAAATTAGAAGTATAAATGGCTTCAAACAAAATACAATTCAGAAGTATTCATGAACTTAAAGATCCAGCTTTGAATAATAAGCTGGCTCAGAAAGAGTTTCAGGAAGAAATTCCGGTAGAAGATTTCCTTGGAGATGCTGAGAAAAACGGATCTAGTACTTCAAGAAGAGATTTCCTGAAATTATTAGGATTCTCTACAGCAGCAGTTACATTAGCTGCCTGCGAAGCTCCGGTAATCAAAACGATTCCTTATGTGGTAAAACCACATGATATTATTCCGGGAGTCCCTAATTATTACGCTTCAACATATTTTGACGGTTTCGACTTTGCTAGTGTTTTAGTAAAAACCCGTGAAGGTAGACCCATCAAAATTGAACCGAACCCGGCTGGTGGCGATTTAGGTAAAACTAATGCAAGAGCTCAGGCAAGTGTACTTTCTCTTTATGATAATGATAAAGTAAAGCAGCCTAAACTAGACGGTAAAGATGAAACTTTCGATAAAGTAGACAGTTTTGTTATTAAAGGTTTGGAAGAAGCTAAAGCGTCTGGCAAAAAGATTGTGGTTTTATCCCACTCTTTTGCTTCACCAACTTTCAAAAAGTTATTCGCTGAATTCAAAGCTAAATATCCTACAGCTGAATTAGTAACTTATGATGCTTTCCCTTACTCTGCAGGATTAGATGCAGCTCAGGAAGTATTCGGACAAAGAGCATTACCTGTTTATGACCTTAAAGGTTCTGAATTGGTAGTTTCTTTCCAGGCTGATTTCTTAGGAGACTATAACGCTTCTAGCTTAGAAACTTCTTATGCAGCAGCTAGAAAACCGGGAGCAAACATGTTGAGACACATCCAGGTGGAATCTAACATGTCATTAACTGGTGCTAATGCTGACTCAAGATACAGATTAAAACCAAGTGCTGTAAACAAGACTTTAGTTGAAGTTTACAATGCAATTGTAGGTGGTGGTACTTCTGATAAGACTGCTACTGAAATTGCTAACGAATTGAAGGCAAAAGGAAGCAAAGCTGTTGTTTTTGCTGACGGTTCTAAAGGGGCACAGGTTTTAGCACATTTAATCAACCAAAAATTAGGTTCAGTAGCTTTTACTGGTAAAGCAAACTTCCTTAAAGAATTCAACGGTGCAAGATATCAGGAATTCTTAGGATGGGTAAACGGTGGACAAGTTGGTGTATTGGTTACAAACAACGTAGACCCTATCTACTCTCATCCAAAAGGAGAAGATTTCAAAAAATCTTTATCAAAAGTTCCTTACGTAGTTGCTGTAGCAGATAAGAAAAATGAAATGTACAAAGCAGCGAAAGCTGTAATTCCTGTAGCTAACTGGCTAGAGTCTTGGGGAGATATCGAACCACAGACAGGAGTATATTCATTGATGCAGCCTACTATCCAGAAAATCTACAAATCAAGACAGATTGAAGAGTCTCTATTGGTTTGGAAGAATGGTAAAAACAATGCAGCAAACAATTACTACGATTATTTAAAAGCAAGCTCTGCTTCACTTTTAGGTGGTACTTCTTTCAACAAAGCATTGTATAATGGTATCAACGCTTCTACAAACACGGCAACTTTATCTTACACAGGTGGAAACGGTGCACAGGCTGTTGCTGAATTAGGAAACTTCAAAGCTTCTGAATTAGAATTAGTACTATATACTAAGACTTCAATGGGAGACGGTACTCAGTCAAACAACCCTTGGTTGCAGGAGTTACCAGACCCAATTACAAGAATGTCTTGGGATAACTACCTTACAATTTCTCCTAAAGATGCAGAGAAATTTGCAATTGACAACGATCTTAATGCAAGAATGCAGCTAGATGGTTCTATTGTAAACCTTACTGTAAACGGAGTAAAAATAGAAAACGTTCCTGTATTTGTACAGCCAGGACAAGCTGAAGGATCTGTAGGTCTTGCACTTGGTTATGGTAAGAAAAACTCAGGAGCAACTGCAGATACCGGTGTAAATGCTTATCCTTTATTTGATGGTTCTAACCTTGTTCTTTCAGGTGTTAAAATTGAAAAAACAGGAGAAGATCACGAATTTGCAGGGATCCAGCTTCAAAATACATTAATGGGTCGTTATGAAATCGCGAAGGAAGTTCCTTTAGCTGAATTCATTAACGTTGCTTTTGATGATGAGCACAAAGGATGGAATAAGCCTTTGGAATACCACACGATCAGCGGAGCACTTCCAGCGAGAAAAATCGACCTTTGGGATGCTTTCGATGATACAGATGGTCCTCACTTCAACTTATCTATTGACCTGAACTCTTGTACTGGTTGTGGAGCATGTATTATTGCTTGTCAGGCGGAGAACAACGTTCCTGTAGTAGGTAAAGAAGAGGTAAGAATGTCAAGAGATATGTACTGGTTAAGAATTGACCGTTACTATTCTTCAAGACAAAAAGTAGAAGTATACGAAGGATTGAAAGAAGGAATGGCTGTACCTGAATTGTATGGTACTGCTTTCGGAGACGGAGGTGCATTAAACCACCCTGCAGACAACCCGGATGTAATCTTCCAGCCTGTAATGTGTCAGCACTGTAACCACGCTCCATGTGAAACTGTATGTCCGGTAGCGGCTACTTCACACGGTAAGCAAGGTCAAAACCATATGGCTTACAACAGATGTATCGGTACAAGATATTGTGCAAACAACTGTCCGTACAAAGTAAGACGTTTCAACTGGTTTACTTATAACCTAAATGACAAGTTCGATTTCAACATGAACAACGATTTAGGAAGAATGGTACTTAACCCGGATGTAGTTGTAAGAACTAGAGGGGTAATGGAGAAATGTTCAATGTGTATCCAAATGACTCAGAATACGATTCTTGAGGCTAAGAAGGAGGGAAGAAAAGTGAAGGATGGAGAATTCCAGACTGCTTGTTCTAAAGCTTGTTCTACAGGAGCAATGACATTTGGAGACATGAATGATAAAGATTCTGCAATTAGAGAGCAATATGCTTCTAACAGAAGATATTATTTACTAGAGGAGATCGGAACAAAACCAAATGTGTTCTATCATACTAAAGTAAGAAACAGAGTAGAAAAATAAAGTTTAAATAATAAATAGGTAAAAAATGTCAGGACATTACGAAGCTCCGATAAGGGAACCTCTAATTATTGGTCACAAAACTTATCACGATATTACAGAAGATATCGCACGACCTATCGAAGAAAGAGCAGGTAAATTATGGTGGATCTCATTATATGCTGCACTAGTTCTATTCCTCTATGGATTCGGCTGTATCGCTTACACTATCGGGACAGGTATTGGAGCATGGGGGCTTAACAGAACTATTAACTGGGGTTGGGATATTACCAACTTCGTATGGTGGGTAGGTATCGGTCACGCCGGGACCCTAATCTCCGCAGTATTATTATTATTTAGACAGAGATGGAGAATGTCTGTAAACAGATCTGCAGAGGCGATGACGATCTTTGCGGTTGTACAGGCAGCAATCTTCCCTGTAATCCACATGGGTAGAGTTTGGGTTGGATATTGGGTCTTCCCTTTACCAAACCAATTCGGTTCTCTTTGGGGGAACTTCAACTCTCCTCTACTTTGGGACGTATTTGCAATCTCTACGTATTTCTCAGTATCAACTGTATTCTGGTTCATGGGACTAATCCCTGACTTTGCAATGATCAGAGATAGAGCGAAAACTCCTTGGACTAAGAAAATTTATACATTCCTTGCATTCGGTTGGGGTGGTAAAGCAAAACACTGGCAAAGATTCGAAGAACTTTCTTTGGTTCTTGCAGGTTTGGCTACTCCACTTGTATTCTCAGTACACACTACCGTATCTTTTGACTTCGCAACTTCAGTTATTAAAGGATGGCACTCAACAATCTACCCTCCTTACTTCGTAGCTGGTGCGATCTTCTCAGGATTTGCAATGGTACAGACCCTATTGTTAATTGCAAGAAAAGTTTGTCACTTAGAAGAATATATCACAATGTATCATATCGAAATTATGAACATCGTAATCGTTCTTACAGGTGGTATGGTAACTGTAGCTTATGCTACTGAATATTTCATCGGATGGTACTCAGGATCCAGATTTGAAGATTTCACATATCTTTCTCCAGGTGCTGCTGTAGGACCTTACTGGTGGGCATTCTGGTCATTGATCATCTGTAACCTTGTTGTTCCTGCTTCATTCTGGTTCAAGAGACTTAGAACGAACATTATCTGGACATTCATTGTTGCATTAATCATCAACATCGGTATGTGGTTTGAGCGTTTTGATATCATCGTTATCAACCTTTCTAGAGACTACTTACCAGGATCATGGACAATGTTTAAGCCAACGATCATTGATGTGGGTGTATATTTGGGAACTATCGGATTCTTCTCTGTATTATTCTTATTATACGCAAGAACATTCCCTGTAATTGCACAGGCTGAATTAAAATCGATTTTGAAAATCTCAGGTGAAACTTATAAAGCAAAAGAAGGAGATGAGCACCACTAAAATTGTATACGGACTTTATGCTGACGACGACGATTTAATGAACGGCGTTAAGGCATTCAACGATAAAGGAATCGCTATAAACGAAGTTTATACTCCGTTTCCGGTTCACGGACTAGACAAGGCTTTAGGGTTAAAGAAAACTAGAATTTCTGATGCCGCATTCTTATATGCTCTTTACGGTGTTACTATTGGTGCTACTGTAACTTGGTATGTGATGAATCACGACTGGCCGCAGAATATCGGTGGTAAACCAGCTTTTGACTGGGCACACAACATGCCGGCATTCGTAGTTCCAATGTTCGAATTAATGGTATTCTGTGCTGCTCACATGATGTCTTTAACTTTCTTGGTTAGAAACAAAATGTATCCGGGAGCTCCTGCTCAGAACCCAGACCCGAGAACTACTGATGATAAATTCATGATGGAATTTGTAACTGAAGATGTAGAATCTGTAAAACAGTTGCTTATTGAAACTGGAGTTGAAGAAATAACTGTTAAAGACGCTTAAAATGAAAAAGAATGTATTAAAAATTACAGCAGTTTTAGGTTTAACAACGGTTTTACTTAACTCTTGCGGACCAAAGGAGAATACTCCGCTGGTATATTTCCCGGACATGTATTTTCCGGTTGCTTATGATCCATTGATGAAAGCACAGGATGCTTATTCAGATCATGAAAATGAAATTCCTGCTTTTGTTAAAAATAGTGGTGCAACAGGTCTTTCTCCTGTAGAAGGATCAGTTTCTCAAAATAAAGATGGTGTTTTTGAAGAAAGCTTACTGCCTAAAAATGTTGACGAGTACAACGCAGGGTATGACGCTTCTAAAAAACTTACAGTATCTCCTTTGAACCCTGCTAACGCAGCTAAGGATCTTGAAAGAGGTAAAATATTGTTTGATCACACTTGTGCTGCATGTCACGGTACAGGAGGTGATGGACAAGGACCTATCGTTCAAAGTGGAGCATTCTCTGGAGTACCAAACTATGCTGACAGAGAAATTACTGTAGGATCTGTTCATTATGTATTAACAAACGGTAGAAATGCCATGGGATCTTATGCGGGACAATTGAACGCAGGAGACAGATGGAGAGTAGCAATGTATGTGATGAGTGCTTTCAAAAAAGGAGCAGCAGCACCGGCAGCAGCTACAGCGGCGGCACCAGCAACAACTGAAACGACTACCGAAACTAAAAAATAAGAAAAGAAATGTATAGTTTTTCACCAAAATTAAAATCAACTTCTATAATACTTCTTGTTGTAGGTTTAGTTCTTTTCGGTATTGGTTTCTTTATGAACAAAGGAATTTCTACTGAGAAAATAGAACACATGATGGAAGCTGTTCATGCTTCTGGTCATGATGCTCCTACACACTCAAGTGAAATGGTGGGACCACAGGATCACGCAGCTCATTTAGAGCATGCTGAGCTTCAGGTTCACAATCAGCCATTAGCATCGCTGCACTTTGTAGCTGTCTTTTTCTTTGGAGTAAGTTGTGCTGTACTGTTCTTCTACTGTATTCAGCACGCAGCTCACGCAGGATGGCCTATTATCATCACAAGAGTAATGGAGGCTATTGCTTCTTATATTCCTTACGGTGGTGCAATCCTGGTTATCTTAATGATCTTAAACATCACTCATAATGGTCATTTATTCCACTGGATGGACCCTGAATTGACCAATCCAGAGTCTGCTCATTTTGACGTGATCCTATTTGAAAAGAAAAGATTCTTAAATATTCCTTTCTATGCAATAAGAACTTTAATCTATGTGATTGGTGCTTCTTTCTTTGCTTGGAAACTGAAAGCTCAGTCTAAAAAAGTAGACGAGACAAAATCAAAAGTAGAATATCAGTTTCTGTACAGATGGGCAGTAGGATATATTGTATTCTTCGGATTTGCTTCTGCAGCTTGGGCTTGGGACTGGTTGATGTCTATTGACCCTCACTGGTACTCTACAATGTATATCTGGTATTCAATGGTTAGCTGCCTTTCAAGTGGTATTGCTGTAATCATTTTATTAAGTGTTTATCTTAAGAAAAATGGTTTCTTACCACAGTTCAATGACAACCACTTACACGATTTAGGAGTTTTCCTTTTCGCTACAAGTATGCTTTGGACATATACATGGTTCGCTCAGTTCATGCTTTACTGGTATGCTAACGTTCCGGAAGAGGTTAACTACTTCTTCGGTAGATTCCAGCACTATGGTACTACGTTTTTACCAATGCTGATTGTAAACTTCTTATTACCGCTATTGGTATTAGTAAGCAGCAGCATCAAGAGAAACTACAAAGTAGTTACCACAATGGCAGTAGTAGTTATCTTAGGACACCTTTTAGATTACTTCAACATGGTAATGCCGGGAACGGTAGGACCATACTGGAACACTCCTGAAGTATTCTTGTTAATCCTGGGAGCAGTTCTATTCGTAGCTGGACTATTTATGTTTACTGTACTTTCAGCTTTATCAAAACTGAAGTTGATTCCTACAGGAAACCCATTCTTACACGAATCTGAAATTTATGAGTATCCTTTCTAAGGGCTTGTAACAAAATAAAATTATAAAAGACTGATTGTTAAACAATCAGTCTTTTTTTATGCAATGACGCAAATAAGAATTTTCAGGCACCCATTTTCTGTTTTTCTCATCTCTATATAAAAGTCTGTTGTATTATTAACACCAAAAACAAAATACTGCAATGAAAAAAATTCACTTTGTTTACCTTCTATTTACTCTGATCTCCGTATTCACGAATGCACAGGTCATTACTTTTGTTTCTGAAAAAAATAACACCCCTCTTCCCAGAGTTTCAGTATTTGGCAAAGACGGCAGCATCCTCGCCTACTCCGATATTGATGGTAAGATTGACAAACAGTCACTGTCACCTGCTCAGGAAAAATTTCAGCTGGTTTATAATAACTTTCCGGTTGCCACACTATCTTATTCAGATTTTGACCAGTCGATCATTAAAATCAATGACCAGGTAAAAGAAATTGAAACCGTTGTCATTAAAAATAATAAGCCGGCCAAATACATTTTCATCAAAGGAAACTTTAACGCTTATGTAACCGTAAACAATAAACTGAATAGCTATGCAGACGGAATTGTAACCTACATTTTTGATAATAAATCCAAAAAACTGAAAAGTACCAATGTAGAACAGTACAGAATTTTCAGGCTGGCAGAATCTAAAAATGAAAAAAAAGAAACTTCAAAATGGGATTATAGCAATTCTCTTGAACTGCCCAAGCTTAAAAATGTTGGAAACCCGGAAGAATATAAAACAAAAAGAAATACCGTTAAAGAGTTAAAGGGTGAACATAAAGATCAAATAGAGGTGACTGGTGCTGCCCTTCAGGATAAAGAATTTTCATTCTTTGGATATAGATTTTACGATATAAAAACAATTTTAAACATGTCTTTTGAAAAAGGATCAGAAAAGACCCTGAAAGATTTCCTGGAATACAATGAACTTGTATTTGTAAAACTGAAACATAAAAGTGAACCCAATTACAATCAGATAACACTTTATACCAATTTTTATCCAACAGAACTTAATTTCAGTAATGACAATGATATTGAGAAAGTGAAGTTTGATAAAGACAACAGCAATTACAAAACACCCTACTGGCAGGATTCATCATTTCCTAATATGCAGACCATTTTCAGCAGTTTTTTCAAAGGTGATCTAAAAGAACAAACCAATAAAAAATAATGAAAACCCGGTTCAGAATCACTTTCCATACTCTAAATATTCAAATTGAATTCTAAAATTAAAAGAACAGCATCCATTTCCGGAAAAAAATAATAAATAAGCAAAAAACATAAAGTAAAAAATAAAATCCGGTATTAATAAAGGTTTTATTAAATTTGCAACAAACCAAATAAAAATGAAAAAGTTTTCTTTTCTACTTGTTTTCAGTCTGTTGCTTTTTACAGCATGTAAGAAAGATCATGTAGATGCTACGAATACTAAAACACTGCAGTCAAGTATCAATGATATGACTTCCAGTTTACCAACCATTAAACAGATTAAGTTTAATGAGGCTCTTTATATCCTTAAAACATTTGGCGTAGAAGCCGATGGTGATGTAAACGAGCTAAAAGCCCTTGGAAAACTGATCAACGGGAAAAAAGTTCCTGAGATTATGTCCCTAGCAGACGAAGTTGCGCAGAAAAACGGAATAGAATGGGCCAGTACTGCCCCGCCATCACTTGGAGAAATGAATATCTTCGGGGATGATAAAGCTAAAGAAAGCGATCCTAATGACGTAAAAGCAGGATCATTAAGCCTTATAACAAGACCTACAGGAGATGACGGAACCGGAGCTCCCACTGCTATTCAAATTGTACCAAGACTTGTAGATGCTGCAGGAAACCCGGTATCTTTTACAGGAGCAGGTCTGGAAGCAACCCTTGAAGTATTCAGTAACGGAGTAAGACTTGCTACCGCTAAAAACCTAATGCAGGATAATAACTTTAAAGGATTCAACCTGAAGTTTTCCTCCATTCCGGCAGCAAAAGTGGTAGATAACAAGATCGATATCACAGTTTCTGTAAAAACAACTGCGAAAACTTTCAAAATGTCAAAAATTGGTCTTGATGTGAATGCAGCAGCGCTGAAAGTTCCTGCCATTCCTAAAACCGATACAACAGCTGTACCCGATCAACCGAGCGCTGTAATAGATCCTAATAATCCATCCGCAACTACCGGAACAACTACAGATCCTGCAACAGCTACTCCATCAGCACCAGCTGCTCCAAAACAGCCAACTGCAGATCCTAAAAATACAGTAAGTAAATTTTTGAACAGCGTAAGTTCACAAAACTTAAAAGCAGCTTACGAAACAGCCAGCAATCCAAGCTGGGGAAGCTATGAGTCTTTCTCAAATCCTACTTCAGGTTTCGGATCTGTGAAAAATGTAAGCGTAAAGAATATTACGACAAGTGGTGCCACAGCCAACAGTGCAAGCGTAAATGCTACTTATGATGTAACGGATAAAAGCGGGAAGACAACTTCATTAAAAGTAACTTTCGGGCTTAAAAATGTAAACGGAGACTGGAAAATTTCCAGCTATAAAATTAATTAATAAATGGCTTCAGCAGAACTGATCAAAAAATTAGAAGAAACAATTGAAAATATCCCTGATTTTCCGATTCCGGGAATACAGTTTAAGGATATTTCACCCATCTTTTTAGACCCGAAACTTTACGAAGACGTGATTGCAGATCTTGCAGCCTTCAGTAAAGGGAAAGTAGATGCAGTCTGCGGAATCGAAAGCCGTGGTTATTTGTTTGGAATTGCAATTGCCGTAGCATTGGAAGTTCCATTCATTCTGATCAGAAAAGCCGGAAAACTTCCTCCCCCTGTCATTTCAGAAAAATATGACCTGGAATATGGAAGTGCTATTATTGAAACCCGTGAAGGACAAATAAAACCAGGACAAAGAGTTTTGATTCATGACGATCTTTTAGCAACCGGAGGAACTACTGAAGCAGCAGCTAAACTAATAGAAAAACAGGGAGCAACTGTTTCCCAATTCAGTTTCCTGATTGGCTTACAAGGCTTAGGTGGTGACGAAAAACTGAAAAAATTCGGTGCAGAAGTGTATCATATTTTAGGATATTAAGATTGATCTAACGAGATAAAGATATATGCTTCGACTCCGCTCAGCATGACAACGCTAATAATTTACTGTAAGATTAGAACAAGTAGTATTAGAAGTGTCATGCTGAGCCTGTCGAAGCATCTTTTTTTAATAAATTCATCATTCCCGATTAGCAATTCACAAAATTTCATCAATAATACTCAGAAAGTATTTTGTAAATCTCTCAGAAACAATTAAATTTGCATTTCAATTTTTAAAAACTTATGGCAAAATTGGGAAAGAGTGCTCAAAACGAGCAAGAAGGTAAAGAAACAGTTGAGTTCTTTAAAGACCTTGACAGAGAAGCTTTAAACACTGAAAGATTTGTTGAAAAATATTCAAAGCCTCTAGGTTTTGTATTTGGAGCATTAATTTTAGCAGTTTTAGGATTCTTCGCTTACAAGCAATTTGTAATTGCTCCAAAGAACGCTGAAGCTGTGAAAAGTTTCCTTTCTGCTCAAAAAAGTCTTACTGAAGGTAAAGATAAAGATGCTTTGGGTGGAAAATCTGCAGCTAACCCAGGTTTTCTAGGTACATATAACGAATATTCTTCTACTAAAATTGGTAAACTTTCATCTTATAATGCAGGTTTATTAAAGTTCAAAGAAGGAAAATTCCAGGAAGCTTATGATCTTTTAGACCAATTTTCATCTGACAACAAAACTTTAGTAGCAATGAAATACGGAGCTATGGCAGATGCTAAATCAGGTCTTAACAAGAACGACGAAGCTTTAGCTTTATTAGACAAAGCAGCAACAGCTTCTGATGATCCGTATACAGCATACTATTTCACAAGAAAAGCAGGTATCGTTGCTTTAGGATTAAAGAAAAATGCAGAAGCTAAAAAATACTTCTCTGCAATTGACGAGAAATATCAGGACTACGACAACGGAATGTCTGATTCTTATATTGAAATGACTAAATATTACTAAAAAATGGCAACAGTTAATCTTTCCGATTACAAGCCACTTCATATAACTAATGCCGAAGATTTTTCTATCGGCATTGTTTTTTCTGAGTGGAATGATTTTGTAACGTACAATCTTCGTGATGCAGCTTTGGAAATCCTTGAAAAAGAAGGGGTAAAACCTGAAAACATCAAACTTTTCCCTGTTCCCGGAGCTTTTGAACTCAACTATGCGAGCATGCAGCTTTGCAAAGAGAGAAAATATGACGCTGTAATTTCTATCGGGTGTGTAATCCGTGGAGAAACTCCTCATTTTGACTATGTATGTTCTGCAGTAGCACAGGGAATCAAAGACTGTAATATTATGACAGACACTCCTACAATTTTCTGTGTATTGACAGACGATACTAAAGAGCAATCTATCGCAAGAAGCGGTGGTGATCTTGGAAACAAAGGAGTTGAAGCAGCCGTTACAGCTCTTAGAATGATTGATTTTAAAAAGAAATTATCTGATAAAAAAGGAAATATCGGTTTCGGGCACTCTTAACCGCAGATCACCTTAACAGTATATTGGGACTATTTTTTAATAGTCCTTTTTTATTGGAACATAAAAAATCCTATTAATAAAAAGATGTTTTTCTTTTTTTCATCAAAAGTTCTGTACAAAAACTATCTTTGTGAAAACCAATAAAAACAGTCAATACATGTTTTTAAAAAAAATAAAACCCTTCCTGTATTTAGGAATTTTCTACCTTATTATTTCATTGATAATAAGAACAGTATTCTTTTTTCACCCTATCACTACCGCTAATTTCGGATTTTTCGAAGTCGTAAAAGTTCTGTTGATAGGTCTGGTGAATGATATTTTTGTATTCATTCTTGCCAGTACTATTCTCGCGCTTTATTTTCTCTTCCTTTCCAATTCAAAATATAAAAAACCTTACGGATACATTATTTTAGGAGTGCTGGTCCTGTTCTTCCTTTATATATGGCTTGTTCCTAACAACATTTTCAAGCAATACGGAGGTTCTATAATGGAGATAGCCCTTGTTTTTGTTGGAATAAAAACACTTTTCTTCGGATTGATGCTCTTCCTTCCTACTCAAAGAGTAAAGATTCGCAACATCCTGTACTTCATTACATTATTATTATATGTTCTCCTGATTATTTTCAACGGAGTAAGTGAATACTTCTTTTACAATGAATTCGGAGTTCGTTATAACTTTATTGCAGTAGACTATCTGATTTATACCAATGAAGTCATTGGAAATATCATGGAAAGTTATCCTGTGATCCCTTTATTTTCCGGGATCATGATCGTTACGCTTACCATCACATGGTTCATTTATAAGAAAACAAAAGATGAGCTGCTGGAACTTCCGGATTTTAAACAAAAAATGGTTCTTCTGGGAAGTTTCATGGTACTTTGTGCGCTTAGTGTACTGGCAATACCTTCTTTAATGCAAATCAGGTCAGATAATGTATTCGCGGATGAAATTGAAGCGAACGGACTTCCAAAGTTCTATTGGGCTTTTACGCATAATGAGCTGGATTACTTCCAGTTTTATTCCCAGATCAATCAACAGCAGGCCGAAAAGAATTTTCTAAGTCAATATCCACAGCAGACATTATCAAGAACTATTGTTGCTGAGCAGCCTGAAATGAAGAAAAATGTGGTTTTGATCTCTATCGAAAGTCTCTCTGCCGATTTCATGGAACATTACGGAAATACACAAAAAATCACGCCTTTCCTTGACAGCCTTGCAGACAAGTCGCTGATGTTTACCAATCTGTATGCTACAGGAAACAGAACAGTACGCGGGCTGGAAGCTTTAACATTATGTATTCCTCCCACTGCAGGAGAAAGTATCATCAAAAGAGATGACAATAAAAACAAATTTACAACCGGAAATGTATTCAAATCCAAAGGGTATGATGTCAAATTTTTATACGGAGGATACAGCTATTTCGATAATATGCAGGATTTCTTCCAAGGAAACGGTTATGGTATTGTAGACAGAAACAACTTCAAACCGGAAGAAATTACGTTTGCCAATGTTTGGGGTGTTGCTGATGAAGATATGGCTAAAAAAGCGATTCAGGTAATGAATACCGAAGCAAAATCAGGAAAGCCATTCTTCAATCATTGGATGACAGTTTCCAATCACAGACCATTTACTTACCCTGACGGAAGAATTGATATTCCGGGAACGGCAAAATCACGTGAAGGCGGTGTAAAATACACTGATTATTCGCTTAAACTGTTCTTTGAGATGGCTAAGAAACAAGAATGGTATAAAAACACTGTTTTTGTGATCATTGCAGATCACTGTGCATCAAGTGCCGGAAAAACAGAGCTTCCTATGGATAAATACAGAATCCCTGCAATGGTATTTTCAGAAGGATTTATTCAGCCTCAGAAATTTGATGCTCTGATGTCTCAGATAGACTTAATGCCAACCGTTTTAGGACTATTGAACTTCAGCTACCAATCTAAATTCTTAGGTCAGGATGTATTCAAACCTGAATTCCAGCCTAAGGCTTATGTTGCAACGTATCAGGATCTTGGATTTATAAAAGATGGACATCTGACCATTATTTCCCCGGTAAAAAAGGTAAAACAATATTCTTTGGAACTGGAAAAAAGCGATCTGGCTCCAGCTTTTAAACTGTATTACGACGAAAAATTATTAAAAAATCCAGACCAGAAACTGGTAGATGATGCTGTATCAGCGTATCAGTCTACATCTTACTGGTTAAAAACGAAACAACTTAACAGATAAATATCTAAGTATTTTTAACGTAAAGTTTGAAGTAAAATATTTAAATTAACGAATAAATTTATTACTATGAAATGGACAGACGACAGAGGCGGAAACGTTGATGACCGCCGTGGTTCCGGAGGAGGAAGTGGTGGTATGATCGTAGGCGGAGGACTTGGAACTTTAATTATAGCAGCCATTGTATTCTTTTTGGGAGGTGATCCATCCGGTATTTTGAATTCCGGCAGTATGCAGCCTTCCGGAAATTCCGGAGAACAGAGAGAACTTACAGCCGGTGAAAAACAGGTTGGTGAAATGGTCGACATGATGGCCAAATGGAATATCCTTACCTGGGATCAAATCTTTAAAGAAAACGGAATGACTTATAGTGCTCCTGAAGTAGTTCTTTTTGAAAATACAACTTCTTCAGCATGTGGTACAGCTCAGTCTGCCATGGGACCTTTCTACTGCCCGGCAGATCAGAAAGTATATATGGATATGAGTTTTTTTGGTGAGCTTCAGCAAAAATTCGGGGCAAAAGTAACTGAATTTACGGTAGCTTACGTTCTTGCTCACGAAGTAGGACACCATGTTCAGACTCTTTTAGGAACTACTCAAAAAGTAGATGCTTTAAGGAGAAGCGGAAGATATTCTGAAGAACAAATGAACAGAGTTTCCGTGGCTACAGAATTACAGGCTGATTTCTATGCCGGAGTTTGGGCAAAAAGAACCAATGACAGCAAACATATACTGGAACCTGGAGACATTGAGTCTGCCATAGATGCCGCAGAAGCCGTTGGAGATGATAACATTCAGAAAAGAGGTCAGGGATACGTTAATCAGGAAAGCTTCACTCACGGATCATCCGCACAGCGTAAAGAATGGTTTATGAAAGGTTATAACACCGGAGATATCAGACAGGGAGATACTTTCAACCAATTATTAAAATAGTTTGTCAGAAACAGTCTGTTATATAAAATAAAAATGCGGCCTTAAAGTAAGGCCGCATTTTTATTTATTGCAATTCGATTGGATTAGAATTTTTCTTAGCTTCTTCCTTCACTCTTTCTTCCATTCTTTTCCTCATGTCCGCAGGGTTCTGATTTCCTCCACCGCCTCCCGGGCCTCTTCCGCCACCACCGACTCTCATTGGAGATGCTATACCTCCGGAACTTTGGGTCATGAATGACATTGGATCTGTTTTGAATTTCTGCTGTTGCTTCAGATAATCTGCTCTTTTTACTTTTAATGTATTTCCAAACTGATTTAAAGCAGGCAATTCAGCAATCTTATAGTTTTTCATTAAATCAAAAGAATAATCTCCTTTATCATCTTCTACTTTTACAATCAGTCCCGGAAGCCCTCCGAACTTGTAAGGCCCATCCTGATAAGGAAGATCTGTTGTAAACCATGCCGTCCATTTTCTTCCTCCAAAATCAGTTTCGGCTTTCTGAACTTTATATTCACCTATTTTTCTTGTTTCTGATTCAATTTTCCAGCTCAGCGGCCTATCTTCTTCATACGAATAGATATCACGGCCAATTCTGTCTTTAAAATAGGTCTTTTGATTGGTCTTATCTTTTTCTACAGAATAGTTGATATTCGTTCTCAGACTTTCCATCTGATCTCGGTTGATACTTCCTCTACCGCCGCCGCCCTGAAAGGCTTTTTGCATGATAGAGTCTCTTTTGATTCTATTTTCAGAATAAAACACAGATTTTTCCGGAGAAATATCCAGATAAGCATTTTCTGTCTTGATGTCTGTTTTATTTTCTGCATCGGGCTTCATAGTCACCTGATACACAAACCTGTTTGTCTGTGCGGAAACATTCTGTATGAAGAGTGCCAATGCGATAATACCTAATTTTTTCATTTATATTTTTTTTATTTTAATTCAATTGGGTTTGGGGTTGTGTTTGTAAAGGAAGGAGCCTCTGCGGATGAGCCTTGTGAGATAGGAGAACTCTGGTTTTCACCACCCATTCCCCGATGCATTCCACTACCTCCGTGGCCGCCGCCTCTCATTCCGCCTCCATTCATACCACCGCTGTGTCTTCCTCCGGCATTTATATTTCCACTTCCTGTATTTCCGGCTATCGCTTTTCTGTTTTTACCAAACTCCAGTTCCAGTGCAGCTTTATCACCATGAAAATTAACTCTTGTGCTTTGTTTAGCATCGGAATTTAATTGTTCTTCAAAAGCATTTTTAATGGTGATTTTTTTAGCAAGATCGAATTTATAATCTCCTTTGTCGTCTTCCAGCTTCACTATCAATCCCGGTAATCCTGAGAATTTATATGGGCCGTCAGAAACAGGGATGTCTTTTGTAAACCAAGCTGTCCAAACTCTGCCGCCAAATTCTGCAACTGCTTTTTGAGCCGGATATCCGTTTTGTTTTTCAATAAGATTTGTTATTTCCCATTTTACAGGTCTGTCTTCCTGATAATAAATTTGTTTTCCTGCTGCTTTTTCATAATAATACACTTTCTGTTCCGGAATACTCTTCGTAATAAAATATTCAAAGAAAGTAGGTTCAAAATGTTGGGCTCCTTCAGATTTTGAAAAATCTTTTTCTTCTTTTTTATGAGCTTCTTTCAATTCTGACCTGAACGAATTAAAAAGAGAATCTCTTTTTAATTTATTTTCGCTGATAAATAAAGATCTTTCTCCTTTTACATCCAGAAAAGTCCTTTCGCTTTTCATGCTTACCAGATTGATAGAATCCGGGTTTACCAGCGTTTCATAAACATATCTTGTGGTCTGTCCGTAAGACACTGCAGTGAGAAACAATACAAAAAAAATTATTATTTTTTGTCCCATTACCAATTTTCTTTATAGATAGAAAATATCATTCAAGGTTAAAATCAGAAGTAAAATCTTCACATGAGGATAAGAAATTTATCAAATTTTAACATAAATCATCCTTTTTAAAACCCCTATTAATATCAGAATCATTAAAATAGATATCTTCGATTTGAGATTGCGGAAATTAGTTCGTATTTTTGCATCATTAAATCATTCTAAATAAATACAATGATAAAAGTATCAGACTATGCAAAGGAGAAAGCCATTCAGTTGATGACTGAAGATGGTTTTAACCCTGCTGAAGATTATATAAGAGTAGGGGTGAAAAGCGGCGGATGCTCTGGTTTAGAGTATGTTTTAAAGTTTGATAACCAAAAAACAGACACAGATCAGATATTTGAAGATAATAACATCAAAATTATTATAGATAAAAAATCCATCCTTTATTTGGCAGGAACAACTCTTGAGTATTCAGGAGGATTGAACGGAAAAGGGTTTGTATTCAACAACCCGAATGCATCCAGAACATGTGGATGTGGAGAATCATTTAGTCTTTAAGCAAAGGCCTTAGATCCTAGACTTCAGATCTCAGAATCATTCTGAATTTTGAAATCTAAAATCTGAAATCTAAAAAAAAGTAATGAGTAAATATACAGAAGACGATTTAAGAGTCGATCTAGAAAATAAAAAATATGAATTCGGTTGGGAAACCAAAATTGATTATGAAGATTTCCCGATCGGTTTAAATGAGGATATCATCCGTGCCATCTCTGCTAAAAAAGAAGAGCCGGAATGGATGACTGAATGGCGTTTGGAATCTTTCAAAATCTGGTTGAAAATGGTAGAGCCTAATTGGGCGAATATCAAATATGAAAAACCGGATTTTCAAGCAATCCGTTACTATGCTGCTCCTAAAGTAAAGCCGGAGCTGGCTAGTCTTGACGAGGTAGATCCTGAATTATTAGCAACTTTTGCAAAATTAGGGATCAATATCGAAGAGCAGAAAAGACTTTCAGGAGTTGCTGTAGATATCGTAATGGACTCTATTTCTGTGAAAACCACTTTCCAGGATACGTTGGCAGAGAAAGGAATTATTTTCTGTTCAATTTCTGAGGCCATTAAAAACCACCCTGATTTAGTAAGAAAATATCTTGGAAAAGTAGTTCCGAGAGGAGATAACTTTTACGCAGCATTGAATTCCGCAGTATTCTCTGACGGAAGTTTCTGTTATATTCCAAAAGGGGTAAAATGCCCAATGGAGCTTTCCACTTATTTCCGTATCAACCAGGCAGGAACAGGGCAGTTTGAAAGAACGCTTCTTGTAGCTGATGAAGGAAGTTACGTTTCTTATCTTGAGGGCTGTACAGCACCGTCAAGAGATGAAAACCAGCTTCACGCTGCAGTAGTGGAACTTATCGCTTTAGACGGAGCTGAGATCAAGTATTCTACTGTTCAGAACTGGTATCCTGGTAATGAAGAAGGTAAAGGAGGGGTATTCAACTTTGTAACGAAAAGAGGACTTTGCGAAAGAAATGCAAAAATCTCATGGACACAGGTAGAAACTGGTTCTGCAGTAACATGGAAATATCCGTCTTGTATCCTTAAAGGAGACAATTCTATCGGAGAGTTCTACTCTATCGCTGTAACGAATAACCACCAGTATGCAGATACAGGAACAAAAATGATCCACATTGGAAAAAATACCAAGTCAACGATCATCTCTAAAGGTATTTCTGCAGGAAAATCTCAAAACTCATACAGGGGACAGGTGAAAGTAATGCCTTCTGCAAAAGGGGCAAGAAACTTCTCACAGTGCGACTCTTTATTGATGGGTAATGAATGTGGTGCCCATACTTTCCCTTATATTGAAATCAAAGACCCTACCGCACAGTTAGAGCACGAGGCAACGACTTCAAAAATCGGGGAAGATCAGATTTTCTACTGTAACCAGAGAGGTATTGATACGGAAAGAGCAATTGCTCTGATCGTGAATGGTTTCAGTAAAGAAGTTTTGAACAAGCTTCCTATGGAATTTGCTATTGAAGCACAGAAATTACTTGAGATTTCATTAGAAGGATCAGTAGGATAAAATAAATATGGTAGCTACAGAAAGATTAATTTTAAGAAAACCAGCAAAAGAAGATTTTGAAAGTTTCTTTGAAATTAATCATGACCCTGAAACCAATATTCATAACCCAAGCGGACCCATGAGCTTTGAAAAGGCAGAGAATACATTTACAAAAATGCTTGATCATTGGGACACCCATCATTTTGGAAGCTGGGCTATTGCTGAAAAGGAAAACCCTGAAAATATAATAGGTTTTGGAGGACTGAGCTACAAACTCTACGGAGACAAAGAAAAATTGAATTTAGGCTATCGTTTTGCTTCCCAGGCATGGGGGAAGGGATATGCCACAGAATTCACAAAGAAGGCTATAGATTTTGGCTTTAAGGAGAACAATGAGGATATATTCGCAATCGTTCGTCCTACCAATATAGCTTCTGTTAAAGTGTTGGAAAAGGCAGGTATGATCAAAATCGGGACTCTTAATGATGTTTCTGGTCAACCTGAAAGTTTAGTATATAGAATTCAAAAATAATTTGTTTAAGCAAATAAAATGTTAGAAATTAAAAACCTTCACGCCAAAATTGAAGATGGCGCAGAAATATTAAAAGGTATTAATCTTGAAATAAAGCCAGGTGAAGTTCACGCTATCATGGGGCCGAACGGAGCCGGGAAATCTACCCTTTCTTCTGTAATCGCAGGAAAAGAAGATTACGAAGTGACTGGTGGAGAAATTCTTTTCCAGGGAGAAGACATCAGTGAAGACGCTCCTGAAGATAGAGCTCACAAAGGGATTTTCCTTTCTTTCCAATATCCAGTGGAAATTCCGGGAGTTTCTGTAACGAACTTTATCAAAGCTGCTTTAAACGAAACAAGAAAAGCAAATGGATTGGAAGAAATGCCTGCAAAAGAAATGCTTGCATTAATCCGTGAAAAATCTGAAAAACTGGGTATCAAGAAAGATTTCCTTTCAAGATCATTAAACGAGGGATTCTCCGGAGGTGAAAAGAAAAGAAACGAGATCTTCCAGATGATGATGCTTAATCCTAAACTGGCTATTCTTGATGAGACCGATTCCGGATTGGATATTGATGCTTTAAGAATCGTAGCAGATGGAGTAAACCACTTTAAAAATGAAGGAAATGCAGTTCTTTTGATTACACACTATCAGAGATTGCTTAACTATATTCAACCTGACTTCGTTCACGTTTTAGCGGATGGAAAAATCATCAAAACCGGTGATAAATCTTTAGCATTAGAACTTGAAGAAAAAGGTTACGACTGGCTTCTTAACTAAGAAGAAGATATATTATTTCAGAGATTATAATTTTGCGGTCATTGATAACATCCTGTAAAAAGAAGAATCTCTATATTAAAAATTGGGTTCCCTATTCCTCGGAATAACAATATTTTAGTTAATAAAAAAAGAAAAAATGGTGCAAACCACAGATATACCAGTAATGGCATTAAAAGAACAAATTATAGAGAACCATAATGAATTTTTGGAGAGTCTTCGTCACCGATTTCTGGATGACAGTAGAAAAGCAGCTCTTCAAAGATTTCAAAACGTTGGTTTTCCGACCAAAAAAGACGAAGAATATAAATATACCAATCTAAAGGAAATCACGGAAAAAAGCTACAACTTCTTCCCGAAAGAGAGCCACAATATCACTAAAGAACAGTTTGATGAACTGCACCTTGGAGAAGAAAATTTTGATTGGATTGTTTTTGTAAATGGTAAACTTCACAAGGAGCTTTCAAAAGTTTCTATTGAAAATGTAGAGTTCCTTTCATTCAACTATGCATTGAATGATGAGAAGCATAAAGAGGTTTTTGAAAAATATTTCAATACAATTGCATCTAAGGAACAAGCTTTTACAAACTTAAACCTTGCTTACTGTAAATACGGTTTCTTTTTGAAAGTCCCTAAAAATGTAGTGATTGAAAAACCAATCCATGTTTTTTATATTTCTCAGAATCAGGAGGAAAATACGTTCTACAATACAAGAAATCTTTTGATCGTTGAAGAAGGAGCAAAAGTAGAAGTGATTGAAAGCCACCATAATTTTGACAGCACATATGTATTGACAAACTCGGTAACGGAGATCTTTACCTATCCTAATGCAAAAGCTGACTGGCATAAGCTTCAGAATGACAACAACACAACATATCTTATCGACAATACGTTCGCAAGACAGGAGAAAGACAGCTTAACTACTGTAAATACTTTCTCTTTCGGAGGTAAACTGGTAAGAAACAACCTTGATTTTATTCATAATGGATCCAACATCAATTCATTCATGAACGGAATTACGATCATCGGGAAAGATCAGCTGGTAGATCACCATACGGCGGTTCACCACAATTTCCCAAACTGTGAAAGTTATCAGAACTACAAAGGAATCTTCGACGGCAATGCCCACGGAGTTTTCAACGGAAAAGTTTTTGTAGATAAAATTGCTCAGAAAACGAACGCTTATCAGCAAAACAATAATGTGCTACTAAGTGAAGGGGCAAGCATCGATACAAAACCTCAGTTGGAGATCTTTGCAGATGATGTAAAATGTTCTCACGGATGTACAGTAGGCCAGCTGAATGAAGATGCTTTATTCTACCTGAGAGCAAGAGGAATCTCTAAAAAAGAAGCTCAGGCATTACTATTATATGCTTTCGCAAATGATGCCATGCAGAACATTGATATAGAACCTCTAAAAGAGAAAATTTCAAAGCTATTGGCGGAGAAACTGGGAGTAGATATAGAATTCTAAGACTTATATATATTGATACACAAAAGCACTTCTTTTTGAAGTGCTTTTTTATTTCCAGATGTTTTATCTAAGTTTTATTTCTTTAACCAGCCCTGGTTATCTTTATTATCCGAACGTTTCTTACCGTTATCGAAATTATAAGCCAGACCCACACCCAGGGTCTGCTTCAGCTGTGTTTTCCAGATCTGATTGTGGTCATACAAGAGATCCAGGGTAATATTGGACGAAATATATTTATTGATCTTCATATTTAAGACCGCTCCGTAAGCCAATACCAATCTATCCGGATGATCCAGATAATTTGAAAATACAGACGCTGTATTCGTCAGATTAATATTCTCCATGATTTTGATCTTATAAATGGCTGTCCCAAGGAAACCGAACTGGAAAAGAGATGAATCACCGTCATTTTTAAGGCCGTACGTTCCGGCAGTCTGGAGATCCTTATCTAAAACAAAAGTCCATCTTGCGTTAGCAGGACGTAATGTTACGGTCAGATTATCATTAGGACGGTACGTAACCCCCGACCCTACATTCAGGTATCCCGGAGCCATGAAATTGGAGATCTTTTTAGCATCAGGATTGTTTCCGTCTTCATATCCCGGGGCAAACTGAGTCTGAAGGCCTGCTCCTGCTGAGAAATACCAGCTTTCGGCAAATTTTCTACCATAGTTTGTAGAAAGGTTGATAACATCCTGAGTTTTTCTTACCCCTGTTCCCTGGGTATTATTCTGTCCGTAGCCAAGGATAATAATATTTTCCCAAAGATCTTTCCCTTTTTCATACGTCAGGTTATAATTGACACCGGCAAGCCATCCTACGTTGTTGGCTCCACCTCCTACCCAGTTTGAAAAGGCAGCCTGGTTAAGCATTAATGTATTTTGTCCCTGAATAGACCAGGCTTTAATGGTGTCTGCTGCTGTAGCATCTGTTTTGGTTTCCTGCGCCAAAGCTATCGCTCCAAAAGAAATGGAACAGATCAATAAAAGTTTTTTCATAATGTTGATTTATTACAAATGTATAAATAATAATCTACGTCAGAAGAAAATTCACTTTAAAATGAATTTAACATAGTCGATTTTTCGCTTATAATACAATGAAAATAACCCATTTAAACAACCTTATATTGTATCCCAAACTTAAGTCAACTTAAAAATACAGTATTTTAAAAGCAAAAAACACCTCATTTCTGAAGTGTTTTTCTATCGATATTGATGTAATTCTATTATTTTTTAATCCACCATTGGCTGTCTTTGCGGTCAGAGCGTTTCACGCCATTATCAATGGTATAAGCGAACCCGATTCCAAGGGTTTGTTTCAGCTGTGTTTTTTCGATCTGGTTGTGATCATAAAGCAAATCAACGGTCACATTGGATGAAATATATTTGTTGACTTTAAGGTTTAATAAAGCTCCATAAGCAAGAACCAATCTGTCCGGACGGTCAAGATAATTCGAGAAAACCGAAGCTGTATTCGTCAGGTAGATATCTTCCATTATTTTCAATTTATAAATTGCCGTTCCCAGGAAACCGAACTGCAATAAAGAAGAATCACCATCACTTTTCAAACCATAGCTTCCTGCTGTCTGAAGGTCTTTATCCAGTACAAAGGTCCACCTGGCGTTGGTGGGACGCAAAGTTACCGTCAGATCATCATTCGGTCTATAGGTGATACCCATCCCGACGTTCAGGTAACCCGGGGCCATAAAATTTGAGATCTTTTTGGCTTCAGGATTATTCCCGTCTTCATATCCTGCAGCAAACTGTGACTGTAATCCCGCACCCATAGAGAAATACCAGCTTTTAGAGAATTTCCGCCCATAATTGGTAGAAACATTGATTACGTCCTGCGTTTTTCTTATTCCCAATCCTTTAGTATCATTCTGTCCATACCCCAGGATAACGATATTCTCCCATAGATCATTATCTTTTTCATACGTGAGATTGTAATTGATCCCTGCAAGCCATCCTACGTTGTTGGCTCCACCTCCTACCCAGTTTGAAAAGGCAGCCTGATTGATCATTAATGTGTTTTTTCCTATCACTGACCAGTATTTTACTGTGTCAGCCACAACAGAATCTTTCTTCAATTCTTCTTGTGCACTTGCATAAATCCCCATAAAAAAGGAAAGAATCAATAAAAACTTCTTCATTACTCAAATAATTTTCACTGCAAAAGTATTAATATAATTTTTTTTTAAAGGTAAATTCAGCTTTAAAGAATGTTGATTCATAAAGTTTAATTCCCTAACAATAAGATATCTCTATAAAATCAATGCCAAATAATAAGTTTAAAAAATAAATTTGATACCTTTTGTCTTAAAATCAGGTAGGTAGAAATTGATTCATCGACAAATTTTCCGAAATTTATCATTGGCTTTTGATTTGACGTAAAATCCTCATGTTTAAAAATGCAATTTCCAAAAGAGCGATTATATACCCTTTGCTGATGCTTTCTGCGATGTGGTTCGGGTATTTCTTACAAATGCAGGGCTTTTTTCAAAGCTGCTTTGGGGCGATCATTCCACTTTTGCCTGAAGGGCTGCTCGGAATAATCACATCTCCTCTTTTGCATGGAAATATTGATCATATTATAGGAAACTCTATCCCGATAGCTGCACTTATGTTTTTGCTTTATCAGTTTTATCCTTTGGTTGCTAACAAAGTTTTTATTATCGGCTGGCTGGCAACAGGGCTTTTAGTGTGGCTTCTCCCTCCTATTGACATTCTCTCCGGCGAATATATGTACACCTGTACAATCGGAGCCAGTGGTGTAGTGTATGTTCTTGCTTTCTTCCTTTTCTTCAGCGGTGTATTTAAATGGAATACAAAGCTCCTGACCATTTCAATGCTTGTTGTCCTGTATTATGGAAGTTTAGTCTGGGGAATGCTGCCGGAAGAACTGTTTTATAACATGCAGGAACCTAGTAAAATTTCATGGCAGGCCCATCTTTCTGGAGCCGTAGTTGGAAGCATTATTGCGTTTGCCTTCAAAAATGTTGGAGAAAAGAAGAAAAAGTTCATTTGGGAATTTCCTAATTATTATAGTGAAAAGGATGATAAACTGTGGCAGGAATACAAGGAAAACCATCCTGAAGATTTCATGGAACTTCCTTATAAAAAAAGAGATGATATCTGGGATCATTTGGATGAATTAAGGAAGAGATAACACTTAATTCACTACATTTGAAAAAAACACACATGATTTCCGAAGAATACTTATATGCAATCGCCCTCCGCGAGTGCAGCCAGATAGGCGACATTCATTTTCATAAACTTGTCCGTACTTTTGGAAATGCTCAGGAAGCATGGAAAAGGGCAAAGAAAGAATATAAAAAGCCGGAAGGCATAGGACAAAAAACAGTTTCAGACATTGGGAATGACAATCATTTGAAATTCGCAGAAGAAGAATTAAATTTTTGCGAAAAGAATAATATTCAGATCAGGCTGAGGCATCTAAGCGAAACTCCTTTATTGCTTAATGAGTGTAATGATGCACCTGCTATTCTTTATCAGAAAGGAAAGATTGATGATACACTGCCAAAAGTAAGCATTGTTGGAACCAGAAATATGACGTCGTATGGCAGACAGTTTATTGAAGACTTCTTTGAGGCCTCTCAGTCTTCTACTTACACATCGGTAAGCGGACTTGCTCTGGGAGTTGACAAAGAGGTTCATGAGCAGTCTATCTCTCATCAGAAACCTACAATAGCAGTCCTTGCACATGGCTTTCAATATTTATATCCGGCAAAAAACAGGAAGCTTTCAGAGAAAATTCTTCAGGAAGGAGGAGCATTAATCACGGAGTTCAGTTCTTCTAAAAAACCAGACCGCGAAAACTTCATCCAGAGAAATAGAATTGTAGCAGGAATGTCTCCGGCAACTATTGTAGTGGAAACCGGTTTTGGAGGAGGATCTGTAAGCACGGCCGCTTTTGCCAATGATTATAACCGTGACGTCTTTGCTCTTCCCGGAAAAATTACAGATCTCTGCAGCCAGGGATGTAATCAACTGATTTTCCTTAATAAAGCAACAGCTATTTCTACCATAAAAAATCTTATCAGTATGCAGGGATTTAATGCTCCTAAAGAAAAAATTGAAGAACTATTTCCTTATAGCGAGACCCTAGTGCAACTTTCTGATAATCAATATTTAATATATAAATCCATTAAAGACCAGCCTCAGATTTCTTTGGATGATCTGTCCCAGAAAATTGAGCTTCCTACTCACAAAATCTTACCAATAATTTTGGAATTGGAACTTTTAGGGAAAGTAAAATCATTTTCCGGGAGGCAATTCATCGCAATTTGAGATTTAATGATTTCTTAATATTGCATTATTTCACACATAACATTTCATTTTTAATAAAATTTGAATACAAATTATCAATTTAATAATATTACGAAACATTATTATTTAATTTTTAACAATGTTGAAATACAGTGTTGTGAATCTTGAAAAAAAAATTAAATTTGTTGACAATAATATTCAACCTTAATATATGGAACAATATAATATTGACCAGAAAATCCAAGAGTTTATTGCAAAAATTGAAGCAAAAAATCCTAACGAACCGGAGTTCTTACAGGCTGTAAAAGAAGTTGCCGTAACTGTAATTCCATTCATTGCTACTAAAAAAGAATACACCGGAATGAAGCTGCTTGAAAGAATGGCTGAAGCTGAAAGAATTATTATTTTCAGAGTTCCATGGGTTGATGACAAAGGAGAAATTCAGGTTAACAGAGGTTTCAGAATTCAAATGAACTCTGCGATTGGGCCATACAAAGGAGGAATCCGTTTCCACCCTACTGTAAACTTATCAGTTCTTAAGTTCTTAGCTTTTGAACAGGTATTCAAAAACTCTTTGACAACTCTTCCAATGGGAGGTGGTAAAGGAGGTTCAGATTTTGACCCACAAGGTAAATCTGACATGGAAGTAATGCGTTTCTGCCAGGCTTTCATGACAGAATTATGCAAGCACATTGGTCCTGAAACAGACGTACCTGCAGGAGATATCGGTGTTGGGGCAAGAGAAATCGGGTATTTATTCGGACAGTACAAGAAAATCAGAAACGAGTTTACCGGAGTTCTTACAGGAAAAGGTCTTGCTTACGGAGGTTCATTGATCCGTCCTGAAGCTACAGGATACGGTGTAGTATACTTCGCTGAGCAGATGCTTAAGACTATCGGACAAAACTTCGAAGGTAAAACAGTAACAGTATCAGGTTTCGGAAACGTAGCCTGGGGAGTGATCAAAAAAGCAACTGAACTTGGAGCTAAAGTAGTAACAATCTCTGGACCAGACGGATACATCTATGATAAAGATGGTATCAGCGGAGAAAAGATTGATTATTTATTAGAGCTTAGATCTTCAGGAAATAACAGAGCTGAAGATTATGCTAAAAAATATCCTTCTGCTGAATTCCACGCTGGAAAACGTCCTTGGGATGTGAAGTGTGATGTTGCGTTCCCTTCTGCAACTCAAAATGAATTAGATTTAGATGATGCAAGAAAATTAGTTGAAAACGGATGTGTTTGTGTAACTGAAGCGGCTAACATGCCTTCTACACTAGACGCAATCAACTATTTCTTAGATAATAAAGTATTATTCTCTCCTGGTAAAGCTTCCAACGCTGGAGGTGTTGCTACATCAGGATTAGAGATGACTCAGAACTCTATCCGTCTTAACTGGACTTCTGAAGAAGTTGATGCAAGATTAAAGGAAATCATGATTGGTATCCACAAAGCTTGTAGAGACTACGGAAAAGACGAAGACGGTTATGTAAACTACGTAAAAGGCGCAAATATTGCCGGCTTCGTAAAAGTAGCAGAAGCAATGTTAGCTCAAGGAGTTGTGTAACAGAAAAAATAAAGGTTGGGAAAAATTCCCGACCTTTTTTGATATAGCCTGTTCCCGGGATAATGGGAAAAAAGTAAAAAGTGAAAGGAGAAAGCGCTGCTCAATGCAACGCTTTTTTTATTTTTATAGTATGAAAAACGCTTTTAAAAATATTGATGAATATATTCTTCTGTTCCCGATAGAAGTACAGGAAAAGCTGCTTGAACTAAGACAAGCCATCCATTCACAGGTTCCTGATCTGGAAGAATATATTGGATATCAGATGCCGGCTTTCAGATACAAAGGAAAACCTTTGGTTTATTTTGCCGCGTATAAAAAACATATTGGCTTTTATCCCGGGGCTGAAGGAATCCGTAATTTTGAAACGGATTTTGAGGAAAGAAAATATGCATTTTCCAAAGGAGCTGTACAGTTTTCGATTTCTGGTGACCTCCCGCTGGACTTAGTCAATAAGATTGTCCGGTTCAAAGTAGAGGAAATTGAACAAAAAAAATCCTGAAATACAAGATTTCAGGATTCCGACTAGTGTTTGCTAAAGCAATTTTACTTTTTCTTCTTTTTGTCTTTCTTTTCTTCTTTTGGTGCATCCGCAGGTTTAGTTGCATCTGTAGGTGTTGTACTTACAGTTGGATCAGTTGCAGGAGCAGTTTCCATTGTAGTAGCAGGTGTTTTTTCCTGTTGAGTCTTTGGATCCGAAGGACTTGTAGTCTGTGTATTCGGTTGTTGTGTTTGAGTTGTCGTTGGGTTATTAGTAGAAGTATCGGCTGGCTTTTGTGTTGTTGATTGTGCTGATACTGCGATTACTCCGACTAATGTAAACGCTGCCGTTAAAATTAACTTTTTCATAATGTAATATTTAAATGATTGTTTAACTTAAACGAAGCATTATTTATAAAATTATATGTAATAAGCTTATTTAACGTACTTTATAATTATTTAAGAGGAATTTGCAAAATAAGTTCGGTTAATTTGGCGGGAAGCTTGAAGCTGGAGGCTGGAAATTTATTTCAGTAAAAATATTAACTGAGGCAGTTTATTAACAAAGCTTCTATCCTTTAAATCTACTTCGTTATATTCTTCATCATTTTTTCTACGAATTCAAAGGCTGCCGGACAGATCACAGTATTTTTCAGCATCAAATTATTAATCTGGTAGATCTTTTTACGGTCTGTATGAGGATATTCCCGGCAGGCTTTTGGCCTTACTTCATAGATAGAACAGGTATTGTCACTATTCAGGAAATAGCAGGGAAGATTCTGCAGTACTTTGTCATTGTCTTCGTCTACTCTTAAAAACTTGGCTTCAAAATCCGCAGATTTCATCCGTAGATGTTTGGCAATACGCTCAATATCTTTTTCGGTATACAAAGGACCGGTTGTTTTGCAGCAATTGGCACATTGTAAACAGTCTATTTCATCAAAAACTTCATCATGGGTTTCCTGCACAATATAATCAAGGTTTTTGGGCGGTTTTTTCTTCAACCCGTCCAGAAATTTCTTATGCTCCTTCTGCTTTTGTATTGCTTGTTTTTTATAAAAATCTAAATCCATTTATTCAATATTTCCAGCTGAATCCGGAAGTTCTTCTTTCTTATATTCATTTATTTTATCCAGATCCAGAACCGTTGAGAGATTTTCTTTGTTAGGATAGTACATAGGGACAAATTTAGCTCCGTATACAATTTCTCTGGTGGTATATGACGACCGCTGGACTACCGTATTGGAAAATACTTCATCAAATGCACGTACCTGCACAATAAGTTCGAGGTCAGTATTTTTAAAATCCTCTTCTGAAAAACCATAAAATGGGGAGTTTTCATCTATTTTATGCACTACAGTCCAGTTAAGAGCCAGTGTATTTATCTTACTCATCTGAGTAGTAAGCCTGTAAAAATTACTTTTTGCAACTCCGTTTTCTATCACTTCAATGGCCACAGATACAATTACGTCTGCATCTGTCAATGCATTATTTTTATAAGGAGCCAGCCTGAACATTAACGCTGAAGATTCTTGAAAAGGGGCAATCACTGCTATATCAGAAAATCTCAGATATGCTCTCGGTCTTGAAAATCTTCCGTAAAAAAGTCCCGTTGCAATGGCAAAGGTAAGCAATCCCAGAAAAGCCTCAAAAGTAGCCACAAGACTTGCCAAAAATCCCACCGGAGCTATTCTTCCATAGCCAACCGTTGTAAACGTCTGGGAACTGAAAAAGAAAACGTCAATAAATTCATTCAACGGGTCGCTTTTATCTATTCCGGTAAGATGTTCTACACCAATCAGGTAATAGATCATTGCAAAAACAAGATTGATCAGAATATAAGCTATGACCAGATAAGAGATAAAACGAAATGAAGAAAGATTCAGCATGGTATGATACCAGCTTAGCCTGTTGAAAACATTCACTCCTCTTCTCTGAACATTCGGAAGGCCGTCCTTATTAATAAATCTTCCGGAGGCATTAGTTCCGAAGCCACTGTTCTCCGCATTTTTCTGACGGATCTTTTTTCTGAATCCTCCTGTCATTTTTTAAGCATTTTGACTTTGTTATATTATGATTTCCCTCTACACATAAGCCATTTGATGATCAGCCCTTTCTTTCAACATACAGATATTTTAAAAAGCAAAGTTAAGAATAGAACGCATTATGATGCTTAATTTTTAAGTAATCATTTTTTAAAATTACTCATTAAGATGATAGATGGTTTTACCATGGACTTTCTATAAAGCTTTTACTCAAAATGAATAAAAAAACAGCAGAAATTCAAAGTTTTCTGCTGTTTATATCATTTATTAAATCCCAATTACACAATAGTGTTTCATGCAGGGACAATTGGGCAATCTCAAATTCCGGCAAATTAATTACTAATATTATTCTTTAATAATCTTAGACTGATATTTATTGGTTCCGTTATTTATGGAAATAACATAAATTCCAGTTTTCAAATCCTTTATTTTATCGTTAATTTCCTTATTGATATCACTTAAAGAGCCTTTTGTTGAAATCAATAATGTCCCTGCCATATCATATAATTCTGCGTTCAAATTTTCTCTTGAATTTTTTATATGGATAACCAGTTTTTGTCCATTTTTTAAAGGATTCGGATAGACAATAAAGTCATTATTATTTGTCTTACTATCCTTAACAGCTAGAGTATTTGCCGGATAAACGAGAATTTTTTGTCCGTTATATCCTACTGCATACACTTTCAAAGCATTAGACGGGAAATCAACATATGTATTTGCCAATGTAGTATCTCCAGTTCCTACAATAGAAACACTGATGAGCTGGTCACCTGCATCATAAGTTTCAAATGCAACAGCATTATTCCACTTAGAATTATTTACCAATAAAAATTGACCTTGTGCATTGTTTACAACCTGAGCCCCAATTCCTGTAATCCCTGAAACAGGCAGAAGATTTTTATAGGCATTCACGCTATTTGCCGAAAGATAATTAATCACAGGAGATATTGGTTTTGCGTATCCTTTTGCCAAAACATAGCTTTTCACATCATCAATCATACTTTGTGTAATTGTAAGCTGATCGTTTGAGTAATCTGAAATTGTGGCATTAATAGGTTTTAAAAAACCTGTATTGGTAAAGAAATCTGTAAGGTCTTCCTGCACAGCGTCACAGGTATTTTTCACAAAATTCATAACCAGTTGTCCTTGGGTAAGCTGGGTTTCGTTTGTATTTCTTACTTTCTCAGCTACTGTAGCAAACCAATGTGCATAATCTATTCCCGGAACGGCAGGTGTAACCGTAGGTGTGTCTTCATCCGACATATCCGAATCAAATGCAAGCGTAGAAGCACTTTTTGAAGCACCCGCCAATTGATAATACAATTCTAATTGCCAAAACGGAATAAGGCTTCTGAAATTTGCATCTGCAGGATTCACATAATCTGTTCTGAACTGATCCATAATACTCTTCCCGTTAATTTGGGTTTGAATAATAATTTCTCCAAATCTGTTTCCTGCCACTTTAGGGAAAACCGTTTTATCAGCAATTTCACCTTCCAGCCTTGTAAATCTGTTAGCTCCTGTTGGTGAATACAAATTGTAATATGCCCACAGTGAATATATATTATTTGTAATTTCTGTTGTTCCAATCCATTTTAAGCCGGGTCTTAGCTGATTGATATGGCCTAATTCATGAGCTACTCCCCAAGTGTCTAGTCCGGTTGCTGAAGCAGAGTTTGAAAGCCCCCAACTAAGATCCAGATGAGCGCCCAGACCTCCTGCATACCAGCCTCCTGAAGATTCTGTATAAACAAGCTGTCTGTTTTTAAGATTTTTATTAAACTTAAAAAAGCCCATTATTTCTCTTTCAGATTTAACAATTGCATCGTATTTATCGATTAAAGGCTGAGCGGTGGTGAAATGGAAATTGCTTACAGCAGATTTATTTGCAACCAGTTTAGTATAATACCCTTCTATATCAATTTTTGGATAGACATCATTAGTCAGCATTTGTGCCCATTCTGTAGACGTTGTACCCTTTTTATATATACCATTTACAATCCCTGCTGTAATATTTGCCGATATAGGTAATGCATTTACATCATCAGTGTAATATGAAATGTATCCAAGTCCGGCATTTGTAATATTAAGAATATTCAGTCCATTTTTCAATTCATAAGATTTTTCAGGAGAAGCTCCTTCAGTAGCGAAATCTCTTACTTTTAAATAAACTTTGTTTGCCTCCGTAATATCTTTGGCAAAAACAATAGCAGTAGTATTAGGCTGAAATGCTAACCCTGTCGGATTTTCATAGCCATTATAATTCCCTACCTTATACTGGTTGTTTATGGATTCTATTGTTTTATATGCCGTAAAAGTCTGAACTCTGTATTTTCTATTGTAGGTATTATTAAATAAACACTGAGCTAACCCTTTAATAAAAGGTGAGGAAATTGCATCAATATCCTGCTGGGTTACTGTTGGTTTTAAAGTACTGAAAAGAGTATCATTAAAAATATTTGAATAAGCTGAAAGATTAAAACTATTAGGGTTGTTCTGAAAAAATTCCATTTCAGCACAACTGGCAAAATTGTTTTTACCATCAAGAACCTCAATTTTTATATTTAAAGGAGTAATGGCAGAAGGGAAAATTACCGTTTTAATAGTACTCGTTTGTCCAAAATTTTGAGTAGCAATATCAACATAAGCAGGGTTAGAAATGGTATTATAACTTATTTTTATATTTCCGAAAAGACCATTTGGCCCGCCATCTTGTCTTGGGGTATACCTTAAATAATTCATGGATGTCTGCCCATCAAATTTATAAATCAGAGAAATAGGAAAAGTGGCTGCTGTAGCATTCCAGCTGCAATGATAAAGTGTATTGACGTCACCATCAAAGGATTTCTCTATATTTTCTCCCGATTGGAAACTTGAAGCCGAAGATCCTGCCACCTGGGGCAACACAGGAATATCCGCATACCCTGAAAACTCATTGGTGGGAAGTGTACATTCTGTTTGTATAGGGTCCATCTGTTCTTCAGAATAAAACTCCATCTCTGCACAGCTTGAAAAATTATTTTGAGCACTTAGAACATCAATCCTTATAACATCAGGATGAACAATTGCTGTCGGCAAATCTATTGTTTTTACCGTATTGTCAGATGCCCAGGAAATAATTCCGGTTGCTGTTATAAAAACAGAAGGATCGGATTGCGTAGAATAGGAAACCTTCACACTTGTCCAGATTCCATTAGGGCCTGTTGTTCTAGGCTTGTACACCAACTTTTTTACACTTTTTACCCGACTGGAAAATTTGAAATTTAACTGATCCGGAAGTGCTGTACTCAAATTATACCGGGAATGATAAAGTGTATTCACATTATTATCATTACACATTCCTGCTTCCTGCCCGGGTTGTGGTGGTTGTAACGAACTTGCATAAACTACAGGCATTTTATACTGCTGAGCAAAAACTGTCTGTAAGAAGAACAGAAATAAAAGAATAAAATAATTTTTTTTCATCTTGTTGTGATTTTTGATTAATAAAATTTACTGCTATAAAAGCGATATAATTGAAAGATTTCCAATTCGATACTGTTGTATCAAAATGATTGAGTAAAGAATGAAAGCTGTCCAGCCATGCATTAGATCTTTCTATAGCCTATCTATTCCTGTAAAAGTTCATCAAAATAACTTTCAGTGAAAACCATCTTGAGAACAAATATTAGGAGCCGTGTTCCGTACATCTCCATCTACAGAAAGGTCAGGATTGAAGATAATTCCATCCGGAACCTGCCCGGAATAAGCAAAACATTTTTTAATCTTGTTCTTTCTCCGGAATAACTAACATCATATCCCATATCTTTCAGGTGATTTGCCTTGAAAGGGATTTCGCGCTCTTACGTGGATAAAATATTCTTTACATCCGGATTATTATTCTCTGGCAATTTAAACTCATCTACAATTTTCCAACCTTGCTGAAGCATCTCTTCTTCAGTCAACTGTGATTTCTTTACTTCAGAATAATTTACTTTTTCTGAATCATCATTCATAGCACTCACTTCATCCCTTGAACATGATACTGAAAACATCAATAAGAGAATACAAATAGAATTGATTTTTTGATCATTTTAATAATTTTTAGTCTTTAAATTTAAAAAAAATGAATTTTTTTGACGTGTATTTTTTGTGAATTAATCAAATTTTAATCTTTCCCAATTTTCCATTGTTTTATAATACGTTGTACTCTAAAATACTGTTTATATGAAATTTATCAATTCCGCGACTGGAATTTTTAATACGAATTGTACTAACTTTGAAGTATGAAAAAACTGGAAACAAGAGAGGATATTGAGCACCTTGTCAATTCATTTTACAACAAAGTTGTCAAAGATAAAACCATTGGATTTTTCTTTAATGATATTGCTAAAGTAGACTGGGACCAACATCTTCCTAAAATGTATTCTTTCTGGGAATCTATTCTTTTTGGGCAGATGTCTTATAAAGGAAATCCAATGGGCGTTCATTTCCCTATTAATGAGATACAGGCTATGGAGCAGAGACATTTTGACCGATGGCTAGAGCTTTGGCGTAATACGATTGAAGAAAATTTTGTAGGTGAAAATGCAGATATGGCCATCTACAAATCTGAAAACATAGCAAAACTAATGGCTTTCAAGATGGAATTGGCAAGAAGACTTTAGTGAGTTACGCGATTCCGGGATGCGAAATTCCGAGGAATTTATTTTACACTAGCTTTACTTATCAACTAAGGAACGATTACTGTAAAGATATATGCGGCCAGGTTTACCAGTAAAACGGTTCCGTACAAAACATTGGTCTTACCACGGCTTAAGGAAAGCATGACGATAAATACGGATAAGGAAAGCAGAATAATATCTTTTTTGTCCAAACCAAGTACCAAAGGAATATCATACATAATGCAGACCACGGACACCGCAGGAATAGTTAATCCGATACTTGCCAATGCAGAACCTAATGCCAGATTCAGGCTTGACTGAATCTGATTAGCCCTGGCAGCGCGGATTGCCGCTACTCCTTCAGGAAGAAGAACAACCGCTGCAATAATGACCCCTACCAACGATTTTGGAGCGCCAAGACTTCGTACCATTCCTTCTATTGTATCCGATAATCCTTTTGCCATAAGCACTACAATAACAAGGCAAACCACCAGAAAACCAAAACTGATAAGCGTTTTTGTCAGTGACGGAATATAATGTTCTTCCGGATGTTCATCAGGAACAATAAAATAGCTTCTGTGGCGAACAGTCTGTACCATAAGGAAAATACCGTAAATGACAAGACAGGCAATGGATATGAAGATAAGCTGAGCTTCGTTATAGAAAGGTCCGTTGACACTTGATGTAAAATTGGGAAGAACCAGGGTAAGCACCAGGATTGAAACAATACTTACCAGATAAGTAGTTGCTGAAGTTCTTGCAAAGAACTGCTCATGATATTTAACGCCACCTACAAGAATACATATTCCCAGAATTCCGTTAAGAATAAGCATTACAGCGGCAAAAACCGTATCTCTGGCCAGCGTGATCGCCTGATCTCCGCCGGCCACCATCAGCGAGATGATCAACGCAACTTCAATAATGGTGATACAAAGAGCCAGAATAATGGTTCCGAAAGGCTCTCCTACTTTATGAGCCACTACTTCTGCATGGTGTACCGCCGATAAAACACTTCCAATCAATAAAATTCCTGCAAGAATGTCATAAAGCACTCCAGTTCCCATTAGTCCGGAAAAGTAGTACCCAACCGCAAGGAGAGGAAAAATATAGGTGTAGTGTAAAAATTCTTTAAGTCTCATAAAGTGACTACAAAATACAAAAAATCTATAGAAATTTCAATATCAAAAGAAAATATTAATAATATTTTAATGAGGCCAGAAGTTAAAGTCCTGATAATCTGTCAACATATGAAACAGAAGCCCAATTCCTATAATTCTGATATTTCCTTTAAAGAACAGCAGCAAAAAATACACCGCAATGGCATAATAAGAATGTAAAAAATGAAAACCTATACTTTCTCTTGACGGATCAAAAACAGGAGTGGCAAAAAGATGGTCCAGATCTACCAGCATCGTAGCAAGGAGAATACAATAAGCTTTCTTCCAGTTTTTACGATAAAAAATCAATGCAATAAAGACCGGAAAAACGAAATGCAGGAAATAATGTGTAAAGGTTTTGAGTAATGCGATGTCTGATGGAGCCATTAATAGATAATTTTATTCGGTTTCTATGGTTACCAGCGTAAAATTAAGGGTAATTCTCCGTTTTTCGCTTTTATTTTCACCCAATAATCATGTGATTTATTTCCATACAACACATATTCTATATCTGAAATGATTCTTTTTTCAGTATTGCCCAGCGTTTTCAAAGAAGAATACAGCAGAGCACTGTTTCTGATGAAAATGTAGTTTTCTTTTAACTGGGGTGATAATGCTATGGGTTTTCTGGTTGATTTTACAACAATACCGTCATTATTCCGGTTGATTTGATTGGGTTGGAAAGGGATTCCAGTAAATTGATTTTCGCTATTGATCCACTTTTTAGACTGGAAATATGCCCAGGTTTTTTCCGGATCATTACTTTTAATATCAATGGTATAATCAGGCTGTGTGATTTTTTGAAAGGTCTTTTTTTCAACCTCATTGAAATTATCGTCATATTCATAACTGATAATCGTGTCATTGATCTGTTCAAGATCTGCCGTTGCTTTCAGGTAAACAGCTTGTGAAGAATCAGCAATACTTTTATTGAAAAAGCGGCTAAAATTCCTGATATTTTCTTTGTCTAATTCCAGATCAAGAAAGTGATTTCCCTTTTGGAGTCTGGAAGTGACAGCATTAAGAATTTCAGAGTTTGAATTGTTTTTAATTTCAATTTCATCATCATGCAATTCAATAGAAAAGTTTTGAATTTTCTTTCCGGAAATGAAAGAAATGCTTCCGGCCGTGTTATTAATAAACTGATCTGCATCCCGGACAGAGTTTGAAGAAGTCTGAATCTCTTTTTGGATGGCTTCAAGTGCCCAATCTGAAGTTCCCGCAACACAATGATTTCCGTTGATTATAAGAAAAACCTGATCCTTCTGAAAACGGTTGTTTCCTTTATCTTCAAAGTTCTGCTTCTTTAAAAAACCAATGAATTTTTGGGAATCTTTAAGTTCTAAAACACTATACCATTCGGAAAACTTTGTGTCTTTAATATGGAAAATCTGCAGAAAATCCGGAACTCTGATTCCCGAATCTTTCAGAGAGCCTGTGCTTTTACCTTTAGCCTTATTTCCTGACCAATGAGAAGGATGTGTTGCCAGGCTGAAGAAATATTGTCCCGTTACTTTTTTTATATCAATTAAAATTACCGCATCTGCATTTTCAGGAATATATCTGAGGTTCTTATTTTTATGGAAAACCAAAAAATATACTGCAACAGCGAGCAATAAAACTAACGGGAGAATAATCTTCTTTTTGTTCATCTATAAAATTTGTGGTTTCTCTTCTTTTTCTTTTGTTTTAAAAACCTGATCGAATACATCAAAGAAATACATTAAGCTATTTTCAGAAGAATCTTTAATATTATAATTCATTTCAGTCTGGATGCTCTCTCCTTTCACTTCTGTCTTATAATACAACTCTCCTACATTTTTTCTGATGGCATCCAGTGCCTTTCTTTCTTTAGGAGTTTTGAATTCTTTATCTAAACCTGTTAAAAGTTTCTGGATATCCAATCTTCCTGACAAAGGATATTTTGCAGAATCTTTCGCCCATTTTCTCGAAATATCGGATTGGTTGACGGATAAGATATTGTCTGCAGAACTCATTAGATATACTACTCCATCCTTTACTGTAAAGAACAGCTGATCTACATATCCTCCATCCTTTTCATCTTTAAAAGTATAAAGATTTCCTTTTTTAGAGAACCTCTTAGCGAATTTTTTATTGGTAGTCATTACATCAAAAATACGGTTCCAGTAGCCCTCATTTTCTGTTGCAAAAGCAAAAGTGAAGTTGGGAACAGCAATATCTTTGGTTTTCTTTACTTCTTTTTCGTTGAAATCAGCGTCGTATTCATAATCCGTGTACTCTACTTTTTTAGATTTCAATTCATTCAAAACAAAAATTCCGTTTCCTGGTGCTATTTTAGTAATAGCTTCTTCATCCAGAACAATTTTCATGGTTTCCATAATGAGCTCCATTTCTTTTTTGTACTCATTTTCTCCGGAATCCTGAAGCAGGCTGTACATCATATCGAAACATTTCGCCCCATTCACATTCATTGCATAGTAACCAACACTTTTTTCATTGATCAGTTCCAGCAGTTTTTTGTTTTTCTTCCCTTTATAAATAGCAGAGATATTCTTTTGAATGTCGGCATTTTTATGCTGGTAATTATTAACCAGCCTTACTTTATCTTTATCAAAATACAGATTGTAGGAATAGTTGGAATTGTACATATTCTTAAAGAACTGTCCATAGCTGTAGAACTTTGTCATCTTGCCATAGATCCCTTCATTTACAATTCTTCCGTAGTCTGTGTAGACAAAAACATCAGAATTGGTATCTCTGAATGACAACATTTCTTTTGGAACTTCAATTTCCAGATTTGAACTGAAGTACTGATCAAAATGATCTTCAGCATTCTTTTTAACGATCTTAAAGTTTTCCCTGCGGATGGAATCCTGTTCTTTTTTGTAAGCTAAATCCTCTTCTTCATCGTAAGCATAAGCGTCATTAGGCATTTCCTCTTCATTTTCAGCACTTTCCTTCTCTTTGGGGTATTTATGGTGTTTCTGAAGGTATTTGATATCTTTTTGGATTCTTGCAATCTCGTTGTTGTTATCTTTGATGCTTTCTTTAAGATACTTGATATCGTCCTTAAGATTTTTGATTTCTTCTTTGTAATCAAAAGGTTTTTCCGGCTCATCAGTATAAGCAGTATCTCCTTCTTCTGCGTAAACAGAGTCGACGGCAACGGCAGTACTGTCTGCAACCGCTTCTGTTGCCCAAAGATCTTTGTAAGGCTTGGTATAGCTTACCATCCTAAGAACCGCACGGTTTCCGTTCCAGGCAACAAAAATATCGTCATTGATATCTACATAGGAATAGTTCTTTCTATTAGAGACTTCCTGCCCTTTTTTCTTGACAGAATTAATGAACTCCTGAAACTTTTCCTTATTATCAATGATAAAATGAGTATTGTACGCTTTTATAGAGTCATTAAAACTTGCATAATGGTATTGAACAGCATCGTATTTGATTCCGGTTTTGGAATAATCTGTCCATGAAAGGTTTTCTTTGTTCTTTTTGCTTAATTCGTGCAACAAAGGATTCAGTTTATTCCAGTTGATTTTGTTATTAAGCTGTTTCCCGTTGACTTCCATATAAAATACGGCATCAGCAGGAATTTTCATACTATTTTGGGCAAAAAAAAGTGTAAAACCAAAGAGTACAAAAATAATTTTTTGTGTTTTTAATAAGATAGATTTCATGACTATAGTTTAGAAATTTATTGAAAAAGAATAGTGTTTTGTATTTGTTTTCTCTGAAAAATCAGATCCAGGATATCAGCCTCCAGCTTGAGGGCTTTTTTATTGGGTGAAAGCACATAAGCATTATTGGTTTGTGATTTCACCGTACTTTCAAACTGCATGATGGAAGTATAGCTGGCGTCATTAAAGACTTCTTTATCCGCCTTGCTCATCTTTTCGTAATCTGTTTTGAATGTATTGACCTTATTTCTTGTCAATGTCTTTTTCTCAAGATTCTGACTGTAAATTTGGGTAGGAATCATTTTACCCAATATATTCTGAGCTTTAAGTTTTTCCAGCCCGGCATTAATGTTTTCAATCTTTTTGAAATTACAGCTCAGTTTGATGATATAATTATCAAAATCCATGGAGGTTTTCACGTTACTGATTCCGGGTGTTCCTTTGAAAATTTTTGCCGCTTCATTGATTTTATTTTCAATATCTGCCTTTTTCGGAACTTTTTTTCCATTGATGGTTTCCATTTTGGAGATTGAAGCCAGCCTTGTTTTGCTTTTGCTGGCATTCAGGATGATGGTATACTCTCCCGTACCGTCTGCCTTTACATTCACTTTATCAAGAATATCGAAACAGCTGGTCAGGAACAGCAAAGGGATACATAGAAGAAATAATCTGAGAAAATTTTTCATGATTGGGTTTAAAACCACAAAACTACTCAATTCTGACCTTAAAACCTTATAATCTTTGATTTTTTGAGCATAAATGGCTGTTTTCAGGTACTTTTTCAGGACAGGAAACTACATTGCTATGATTTTATTCTTTTTTTAAATACGCCCTTTCAGATAATCCTGGCGAAGATCTTCGTCCAGCTTTTCAATGGCATACCGAAGACAGGTTCTGGGCATTTCTTTGTAATATTGGTTCAGGTAGCTGATCAATGCTCCTTCATTTTTATTTCCCATTTCTCGTAACAGCCATCCATTAGCTTTATGCATCAGATCATGAGAATGCTTCAGGTTTCTGGTTACGAATTCTTTAGTAAGATCAAATGACCCTTTTTTTATATAATGCATCGTCCCGACAATGGCTACTCTTTTGTGCCACATCTCCTCAGACTCCGAAAGTTCTCTGAGAAGATTTTCTTTCTGATTTTCAAAAGAATATCTGCCCAAAATCTTATAACAGCTTGAGTCTACAAGATCCCAATTGTTGACATGGGAAAGATGGTTAAGATAAAATGCAACCACTTCTTCTTTTACAGCTTTATCTTTTGTTTTTTCAAACTTTGAAATCAGCATAAAAAGTGCAGTCAGTCTGTGTTCATGATATTTGGAAGAGAGTAATGTACTGAGTTCTTCCAAATTTATTTTCGGATAATATTCTTTGGCAACAGACCTCTGATCCGGAACTTTTACGCCCAGAAAAAGATCTCCTTCTCCATATTCTCCTTTTCCGGTTTTGAAAAATCTTGGAAAGAATTCTGCCTTCTCAGGAATGGACAAAACAGCTAATGCTTCCTGTATTTCTTTAACAATACTCATATCCGGAACGACTGTTATTTTTGTAATTTAAGCTTTCTCTTCTAAGGTAATATTCTCCTGTTCTTCCTCTTCTTTTGCAATCTTATTAGGATTGGCCACCTTGGCAATAGTAAGCCCCTGAACAATGATCGAGAAGACTACTACACAGTAAGTAATACTTAAAATAATCTCACTATATTCACTTTTAGGAATAGACATCGCCAATGCAATGGAAACTCCTCCACGGATTCCTCCCCAAACCAGAACTTTTACCGTCTGCGGGCTGAAACTTCTTCTCAAAGAGGTAAACTTCGTAGGTCCCCAGATGGAAATAAACCTTGCAAACAGCACAACTACAATAGCAGCTAATCCAGGAATCATGAAGTGTCTAAGATCTTTAATCATTAAAAGTTCAAACCCGATGAACAGGAATAATACGGCATTCAGGATTTCGTCAATCAGTTCCCAGAATTTGATGAGATAATCCTGGGTGACAGACTTCATTTTGAAACTTCTGTTGAAATTTCCCATAAATAACCCTGCTGCCACCATAGTCAACGGTCCAGAAATATGCATCTGTCTCGCAATAAGATAACCTCCCATCACTACAGAAAGTGTTACTAATACTGAGATAATATAATCATCCACTTCACGCATTAATCTTGAAGTAACCCAACCTAACAGGACACCCAATAAAAGTCCGCCTCCTGCTTCTTTAAGCAAAAGCAATCCGATGGTTTCAACACTCAGATCCACTTCTTTCCCTACCGCCAGCTGTAAAATCACTGTAAAAACCACAACTGCCATACCGTCATTGAAAAGAGATTCTCCGGCTACTTTTGTTTCCAATGATTTTGATACATTCGCCTGCTTCAGCACACTCAAAACCGCTACCGGATCGGTAGGGGAAATCAGAGCACCAAAAACAAGACAGTAGATAAAAGGAAGCTTAACCCCAACATAAGGAAGCAGATAAAACATTCCAAATCCTACCACAAAAGTAGAAATCACAACTCCCACCGTGGAAAATATTACTACAGGTCTGAACTGTTCTTTCAGGTCATTAATATTAATATGAATCCCTCCTGCAAAGAGCAGAAAATTAAGCATAGCTCCCATCAGGACCTCTGTAAAGTCGATACCGTTCATCAGGTTGTGAAGATGTCCGAAAGTTCTCGGAAGTACTGTTTCTCCGAACATTACCAGAAAAATAGACACCACAATGGCGATCACCATAATTCCGATAGTACTTGGAAGTTTTAAAAATCTGTAATTGAGATATGCAAATATTGATGCTAATACGATTAATGCTGAAAATGAATAATATAATTCCACTAAGTGTTTTTTATTTTATGATTAATTGGTGAGTTCCAAATAGAGTATTTTAATATAGAGCTGTTGCCCCTCTTTTTCCCAAACATCAAACATGCCGTCTTTAGCAGGTTTTGAACTTCTTGTATAATCCTGTCCTATATTCAGAATGTTCAGCAGAATATATTCATCTCCTACAGAATTGACGATATAGGCTGTTTTTTCAGATTTCCCGTCTCCTGATATTTTTATTCCTTCCGTAAGCGAACGAAACTGATTCAGGTGGTGCATAAAATTGCTGCCATCCTTCACAGAATCATAGGCTCTGAGAAGGATCAGCAAAACATCCAGATTCGTAGGATCTTTATCATACAAGGCTTTTCCCTGCTTGATACAGTCTGCAAAATTATTCTGCTTAAAGGCTTCAGCAAGGCTTTTAAAGCTATCATCTGAAGTACTTACTTTATCTTTTCTGAAATTTCTTCCATAGTAAAGATATTGTGACTCTATACTGTCCAAAGACTTTGGATATCCTTTATATTTAAAAATAAGTTTCTCGTAATTATAAGGAGAATCAGAATTTTTGAGACTTTTCTCAACAGCTTTTAAATCAAGTTTTGATTTCTGGCTGAAACCAAAAACCGAAAACGTGATGAATAAAAGGAAAAAGTGATATTTCATTAATTGTTGCTTTCTTCTTCCTCGTCGTTATCGAAATATTCGAAAAGGAAATCGTTGTATGGAAATCTGGAAATATGAATCTTCATTACCTCATCGTAAATCATTTTCTTCATTTCCGGGAAGTTTTCCTTCGTTAAAGCAGAAATGAATACCGTTGGGTATTTTGATTTCCCCATCCATGTTTTTTTCCACTCTTCAAGAGAGACATTTTTACGGGTTGATGGCGTAAGATCATCATCATCCTTTTTCTCATAACTGAAATCGTCGATCTTATTGAAAATCATGATCATTGGTTTCTGATGGGCATTAATTTCCATCAAAATATGATTTACAGATTCTATGTGATCTTCAAAGCTTTCATGAGAAATATCTACCACATGAATCAAAAGATCAGCTTCACGAACCTCATCCAAGGTAGATTTGAATGATTCTACCAGCTGAGTAGGTAATTTCCTGATAAATCCTACTGTATCCGTAAGCAGGAACGGTAAGTTTCCGATCACCACTTTTCTTACAGTGGTATCCAGAGTGGCAAAAAGTTTATTTTCTGCAAAAACCTCAGATTTTGAAATAGAATTCATCAAAGTAGATTTTCCAACGTTGGTATATCCTACCAAAGCTGCACGAACTACTTTTCCACGGTTATTACGCTGAGTCGCCATCTGTTTATCAATCGTCTTCAGTTTTTCTTTCAGCAATGTAATTCTGTCACGGATAATACGACGGTCAGTTTCAATTTCCGTTTCTCCGGGACCTCTCATTCCAATTCCCCCTTTTTGACGCTCAAGGTGGGTCCACATTCTTGTCAATCGTGGCAAAAGATATTGATATTGCGCCAGTTCCACCTGAGTTCTTGCATAAGAAGTCTGGGCTCTCTGGGCAAAAATATCAAGAATAAGATTGGTTCGGTCCAAAATCTTAACCTCCATCTCTCTTTCCAGGTTTTTAAGCTGTGAAGGAGAAAGTTCGTCATCGAAAATTACAGTTCCGATCTCGTTTTCTTTTACATATTCTTTTATCTCAATTGCTTTTCCGCTCCCGATGAAGGTTTTGGAATCCGGCTGAGTCAGTTTTTGGGTAAAACGCTTTTGTACGGTTGCTCCGGCTGTGAAAGCTAAAAACTCAAGTTCATCTAAATACTCCGTCAGTTTTTCTTCGTCTTGATTTTGAGTAATAACACCCACTAAGACCGCTTTCTCATAGTTATGTTCTTTCTTTTCTAACATTAAGTTCTGTCTATGTTTATGATTTTTACAAGTTAATATTTTTCAGAAAAAAAACAAAATCAATTTTTATTTAATAACATATTTTAATATAAATTTAAGTTTACTGGTGAAGGTTTTATAAAAAATCAATAACTTTATGTAATAATTTTCTGATTTTTAAATATTTAAATCAAAAACTAATCTCCGGAATATCATGATTACCCATATTAGATGTATGATTATTGATGATGATGAACTGGACAGACTGGTTCTTCAGCATTATATCAAACAATACCAAAACATTGAGATTGTTGCCTCTTTTGATGCTGCAGAAAAGGCAATTCCCTATCTTGACATTCCTGCTGATCTTTTGATTATCGAGACTAATTTACGGGGCATGAACGGATTTGAATTCCGGAGGCTGGCCCATAAGATTCCTGCCTGTATTTTTGTAAGTTCCCATCCTGAACTCGCTGCCGGAGCTTTTGAAATCAGTACTTTAGATTTTATCACCAAACCCCTTACCGCAGAACGCTTTCATTATTCCATGGAAAAGCTTTTTGATTTTTTTGAAGTGAAAGAAAAATGTGAATGCTATGATGCTATGGTAGGAGAAAATTGTATCAAAATAAAAGAAGGAGGGCATATTTTTCAGATTAAAATGAAAGACATCCTGTACCTGGAAGCTCTGAAAGATTATACAAGAATCATTACCCTCGAGAAAAATCACTGTATTTTAAATTCTCTGGGAAACCTTCTGCAAAAAAACTTTTTTGATTCTTTTGTCAGAATACACAGAAGCTACGCGGTACCACGACACCTCATCCGTGGAAAAAGCTGTCATGAGATAGAGCTTGCCCATCATATCAAACTTCCTATTGGTAGAACTTACAAGGATAATCTTTCTTTTTTTCATCCTTAAAAAGTCCCGCAAACATTCAACAGTAATTCACAAAATGCCATTGGTCGATTATTTCTGCCGTTGGTCTATTTTCCTGTCATCCGATTGAGATAGGTGGTAATTTAGTCTTCCCAAATTCCCCCTGAAAACACATCTATTAATCACCAAAACTGTTATCCATGGAAAGAATATCTATTTATTGTATTATTCTGTCTGTCTTTTCCGTCCCCATACTGCACGCACAATCTGCAGTTTTGGCAACCGGACTGGATGCTTCAGCAGCTAATGGTTTTGTTTCTTACAGTGTAGGCCAGACGACCTACCTTGAAAAAGGAACAGGACAGGTTCTCGAAGGTGTTCAACAGCCTTACGAAATTATCACTCTTACTTCCCTTGAAACTTCTTCTGAACTCACAGGCATTTTGCTCTACCCTAATCCTTTCAGGGATTATTTGTATTTGGATTTTACCTCAAATAATTTTAAAGGATCAGAGTATCAGTTATTCGATGCCCAAGGTAAGCTGGTAAAAAAAGATAAAATCTCACAATCAAAATCTGAGCTTAATTTCTCCTCACTTCCTTCTGCAATGTATATCATCAGGATCACTCAAAATGGAGAAAATATTAAAACATTCAAAATCATCAAAAAATAAAATGCCATGAAAAAAATATTATTACTGTTCTGGATCCTGACGGGTTTCTTTATGGGACTTTCTCAGGCTCCGGAAAAAATGAGCTACCAGGCTGTCATGAGAAACGGTTCCGGACAACTCTTAGCCAATCAAGCTATAGCCGTGAAAGTAAGCATATTACAGGGATCTCCTGCCGGCGCCGCAGTCTATTCAGAAAGACTCACTGGAAATACCAATGCCAACGGGCTTATCAGCCTTGAAATAGGAACAGGAACTGTGCTTACAGGAACGTTTGCCACCATCGACTGGCCTGCAGGAAGCTATTACTTAAAAACAGAAACTGACCCTGCCGGAGGAACCAGCTACACTATAGTAGGCATCAGCCAGCTGCTAAGCGTACCTTATGCTATGTATGCCAAATCTGCAGGCGGAGGCGGCGGAAGTTTTGCAATTCCCTATACGAATACCGTCAATAATGCTTCTACTCTATTTTCATTAACCAATGATGGTGACGGAACATCTTTAGAGGGGAATAACAACACAACTACGTCAAATATTGCAGCAGTAAGAGGAGTTGTTACCAATACAGCTCCAGGAGGATTTTCTTCAGCAGTTCGTGGTATTAATAACGGAACCGGAGGACTGGGAGTAGGTGTATATGGAAGCCAGGCCGGAAGTGGATGGGGAGTATACGGTGTTACTCCAAATGGGTTAGGTGTATATGGTAATGCCAGTGCTAACGGCACAGGGGTTTATGCCAACAGTAATACAGGGACTGGTCTTACTGCTACCAGTAATACTGGAATCCCTGCGAGTATTTCAATCTTCAATAATGCGAATAATAATGTTGCTCTTAGTGCGTCCAGCGTAGGAAATGGTACGGTTGTAAACGTTACGACCTCAGGAAACGGTGCCGGAGTAAGAAGTTCTACTGCGGCAGGATTTGGACTCCATGGGATAACTTCCGCACAAACTTCCGCAGGTATTGTAGGTGATAACAACGGAGGTGGTGAAGCGGTAGTGGGTAGAACGACCAGTGATATCGCCGGAGCTGTAGTAGGACGTAATGACGGTGGTGGATATGGTGTAAGAGGGTTTGTTGCGACCAATACATCCGGAACAGGTATAGGTGTTTATGGACAGGTAGGTCTAAACAGCAGTACTGGCCGTGCCGGACGATTTGAAAATTTTAACCAGACGAATACCACAGGAAATACCGTTGAGATAGCAACCAACGGAAACGGTAATATTCCTGATGATACCAAGGGAAATGCCGCCTCTTTTGTTGTTGACAACACCAATAGTGTAGCTGCCGCAGTAAGAGGTGAAGTAAATACTATTTTCGGGAATTTTGGTGCAGCTGCTATCTATGGAAAATCTTCAGGTACAGGAGGACGCGCCGGATTATTTTACGCTTCCAATCCTGCCGGAAACGGAGCCGCAATGATTGCCCTGACAGATGGTAACGGTAACGCAATTACAGCCAATGCAGGAAAGGATGGCAACGGTGTTGAAACCAACATTGATGGAGCCGGAAATGCGCTCTATGCATGGGTTCCTACATTTGCTACCGGAAGAGCCGGAAGGTTTAACATCTTCAATGAGAATAATACCAGTGATGTTATAACAGTAACTACTGTAGGAAACGGTATTGCAGGAAATTTTAAAGTAGACCGAACTACCGGAACTTCAGCGGCTGTGAGAGGAGAAGTTAACTCTCAATTTGCAAATTTCGGAACAGCAGGGATCTATGGAATATCTTCTGGCACCGGAGGTTACGGCGGATTATTCCATGCTTCCAATCCTGCCGGAAACGGGCCGGCCTTAATTGCCATTGCAGATGGTAATGGTAACGGTATAACAGCTAATGCAACCAACACGGGAGATGGTGTAGAAACTACAGCAGACGGCACAGGAAGTGCTATTTATGCATGGATTCCTAATTTCGGAACAGGCCGCGCCGCAAGGTTTGTTAATTATAACACCTCCAATACCAATCCTCCTCTTACAGCAGAAACCCGAAGTGCCGGTTCTATTGCTGTATTCAGATCCGGAAATCCCAGCGCTGTAAATGTGGCTCGTATTGACAATACCGGACGTGGATTTTTTAATGGAGGAACTCAAAACAGCGGTGCTGACGTTGCTGAAGCATTTGATGTCAATGGAAACATTTCTCAGTACGAACCCGGTGATATTCTGGTCATCTCAACCAATGCAGACAGAACCGTTGAAAAATCATCAACACCTTATTCCAGTCTTGTGGCAGGTGTATACGCTACCAAACCCGGTGTACTTCTTACGGAAGAACATATTGATACTGATATTTCCGATAAAGCACCAATGGGCGTCATTGGAGTCATTCCAACCAAAGTATGTCTTGAGAACGGAAAAATAAAAAGAGGAGACCTTTTGGTAACTTCATCTAAAGCAGGTGTTGCTATGAAAGCGGACATCAAAAAGGTAAGAATAGGACAGGTAATCGGAAAAGCGCTTCAGGATTATGACCAAAAAGAGATTGGAAAAATTCAAGTATTAGTCAACATAAAATAAACCATCATGAAAATAGCATATATTATCCCGTTATTATTTTTAAGCAGTATTATCTATGCTCAGGAAAATAAAAAGGCTGCTCCGATAGAGGAAGATCAAGCACTGGTTGTAAAACAGGCAAAGGAACAACAGGCAAAACTAATGCAGGAAGCCAAGGAAAGAGACGAAAAGGCAACTGTAAATACAGGATTACCCTCTGATCATGGTCTTGCCGTTAAAAAACAGGATTCCAAACCCAAAGCGGCTGCAGACAATTCAGGAAAACTCCTTCCCAATACAGCAAGTCTTGAAGACATAAAAAAAACAATCCCCAACAGGCAGGCATATCACAATACTATAAATTCTAGGAACACAAAAATGACAGTTACCGGGCTGCCCAATACAGCAACTCTGGAAGAAATAAGAAAAACAATTCCCAAAAACTAATGACTCTCAAAAGCTAATAACCGCAAAAAGCTGATAACCAAACTAGATTTTTCAAACAAAGAAGTCCGCTGCAAGGCGGACTTTTATATTATACGGATCTATCATTAATCCCAATCGGCGGCTACAAATTTCATTGAATTTCCATGATCATCCGTTAAAGTAAGGAAATGTCCTTCTACCGAATATTTTGTCATGGTTTCAAATTTCTTCTGAAAAGATGTTTCAAGATTCATATCCTGGCAGGCTTTCATGGTACTTACTCCGTTTGAGATTTTCACTTTACCTCCTTTTTTAAATTCGGATACAAAAGACATCTGGTTGCATCCCATATAAGCATTCCCCTGAATTTTACCGTCAACGATACTGGCTGTCAGATTGATTTCTGCTTTATTCGCAATGAGCTGTTCTTTTGAAAAGCCATCAAAGGAAACCAGCATCCACTGCCTTTGAAGAGAAGGATTTTTATCCGGTACTGCGGAACAATTCAGAACAAGTCCTAAAAGTAAAACTGCAAAAATTGATAAGAGTATCTTTTTCATGCGGACTATCATCCCATTTTCATACCAATCCGGGACAGAATCTCGTAAAAATTAGTAAATTAGCAACACAAAAATTATTTTATAAAATGAAAAGACTATTTCTACTATTCACTTTCTTATTGGGCTTTGCTCAGATGAGGGCGGATGAGGGGATGTGGCTGCTAATGCTCATCAAAAGACTTAACGGTGTTGATATGCAAAAAGAGGGTCTGCACCTTACGCCTGAGGAAATTTATTCTGTAAACAATTCAAGTTTAAAGGATGCTATCGTAAGTTTCGGTGGTTTCTGTACAGGTGAGATTGTTTCTGATAAAGGACTTATTTTTACTAACCACCACTGTGGTTATGGTGCTGTAGCTGCGGCTTCTACACCAGAAAAAGATTATTTGAAGAACGGTTTCTGGGCAATGAAACAGAAAGACGAATTCAATGCAAAGGATCTGTATGTAAGATTTTTAGTGAGAATGGATGATGCTACGCAGAGAATCACTTCTAAACTAAACAACAATATGACCGGAGCAGAGAGAAAAGCTGTTATTGATGCTGAAACAAAAGCAATTCAGACAGAAAACTCTGAGAACGGGAAATATACTGTAGTAGTAAGAGATTTCTTCAACGGAAATGAATTCTACTATTTTGTATATCAGGATTATAAAGACATCAGATTGGTAGGAGCTCCACCTTCATCATTAGGAAAATTCGGAGGAGATACGGATAACTGGGAATGGCCAAGACATACAGCAGACTTCACGGTTTTCAGAGTATATGCTGATGCTGCAGGAAACCCTGCTGAATATTCTCCAAGCAACACTCCTTTGAAGCCTAAGCACTTCCTTCCGGTTTCTCTTAAAGGAATTAAGCCTGGCGATTTCTCAATGATCTTAGGTTACCCTGGAAGAACAAACCGTTACCTGACTTCTTACGGAATTCAGCAAATGGTAACTAAAGATTACCCGGCTTGGGTTGAAGCTTCTAAACTTGCCATGGATGTTATGAAAAAATACATGGATAAGGATAAGGCAACTCAGCTTAACTATGCTTCTCAATATGCTTCTGTAGCTAACTACTGGAAAAACAGACAAGGTACTATTGATGCCGTAGAGAAAAACGGAACCATTTCTGACAAACAAAAGATTGAGGAAACTTACAACAAATGGGCTGCAATGCCAGGAAACGATGCGTACAACGGAGTTTTAGAAGACATCGGAGTGTACTACAAGCAAGTTTCTGATAGAAACGTTGAAAGAAACTACGCTTCACAGTTTACAAGAAATGCAAAATATATCTCTCTTGCTATGCAAGTAGGTTCTGTACTGAAAGCTTATGCTGCTCAGGATATGCAGGGAAGACTGGCAATGAAGGCGAAAACTGAAGCGGCGATCAAAGCGGCTTATGAAAACTTCAATCCATCTTTGGAAGGTGAAATGCTTGCCGCTATGACAAGTCTTTACCAGGCAAGAGTTAAAAATCCTGAGGTTGCTTCTGCTACTATTTTAGGATTGGATGCTAAAACAGTTTCTAATTTAGCTTATTCTTCAATCTTTGCTAACAAGACTTCTGCAACGAACTTCTTATTGAACCCAGATGCATTGAAACTTGATGCTGATCCACTTTGGAAAGCTGCTAACGGAATTGTTGCTGATCAAAAAATAAGCACTGAGAGATTTGTAAAAATAGATGATAATTTTGCAAAAAATAACCGTCTGTTTTTGGCAGGTCTTATGAAGGCTATGCCTGAGAAAAAATTCTACCCGGATGCTAACTCTACCATGAGATTAACTTACGGTACTGTAGATAAATTGCCTATCAGAAATGACAGAAACTATTTTGGTATTACTGATAACTATTACACAGACATGACTGGTCTTGTTGGAAAATACAAGAAAGGTGATGAAGAGTTTGATCTTCCTCAAAGAGTGATTGACCTTTACAACCTTAAAGATTTCGGTCAGTATGCTGATGCAGCGGGTTATATGCCTGTAAACTTCCTTTCTAACAATGATATTACAGGAGGTAACTCTGGTTCTCCGGTAATTGATGGAGACGGAAACCTTATCGGTATTGCTTTCGATGGTAACAGTGAAGCATTAAGCGGTGATATCGTATTCGAACAGGAATGGCAGAAAACAATCAACGTAGACGTTCGTTTTGTTCTTTGGACAATCGATAAGTTTGCTGGTGCAAGAAGATTAGTAGATGAATTGAAGCTTGTAAGAGGTGAAAACACTCCAGCTGATACAAAAACTAAAAACTCTGGTACTACAACAACGCCTAAGAAAGCTAAAAAATAATATTCTTATTTGATTTATTTTTAAAACCGTGAAATTACTTTCACGGTTTTTTTATTTTTGACTATTAAAATCTTTCATCATGAATCCTCAGACAATCAAATTTTCAGCTATTATTCAGCAAAACGGAGCAATGAATGCTGCTTTTGTAGAGTTTCCTTTTTCTACAGAAGAACTGTTTAATAAAAAAGGACAGGTAAAGATTAAAGCTCTATTTGATGGTAACGTTGAATATCGTGGAAGCCTTGCCAAAATGAAATCAGATTGTCATATTTTAGGCCTTACGCAGGAGATCAGGAAGCAGCTTGGGAAAACTTTCGGGGATGAGGTTTCTGTTTCGCTTACCGAAGACAAAGAAGAGAGAGTGGTTGAGGTTGCTGAAGATATCGTGTCTGTTTTTAATGAAAATCCTGAAGCAAAGACTTTATTCGACAAAATGAGTTATACCCACAAAAAAGAATATATCCGCTGGATAGAAGAGGCTAAAAAACCTGAAACAAGAGAAAACAGAAAAATAAAAATGATTCAGATGATTTTAGATGGGAAAAAGGGGATATAAATCATTCTGTTTTTCACACCCGAAGGCCGTACATTCAAAAAAAATTGAATAAAGAAAATATTTTTTGTCAGGTTCTCAAAAAGTAGACGACTATAGTTACAGATATCATTTATAACTATAAAAAATTACTTTTATGAACAAGCTTATTTTCAGAACATCGGTTTTAGCGGCAGCCACTCTAGCTGCATTTACTCTTTCGTCATGCAGTGATTCGGATAATGACATGATGACGGATATGTCTTTTCAAAGAACTATCACTGTTGAAAATGTGGTAACTCCTAAAGATTTTGTAGAAAGCGGAAGCTTTCAGGGAACAGGAACTCCTCCTATTATCTTACCCGGACAGTCTGTTTCTGTTAAATTCAGTGCAGGAAAAACACAGGCCTTGATGTTTGCAACAATGTATGGAGCTTCAAAAGACTGGTTTTTTGCGTCCCAACAGCCGGGAATCAAACTGTTTGACACTAATGGAAATGCCATTACCGGGGATGTTTCTTCAAGTGTACGACTGTGGGATAACGGAACCAGAGATGACACAACAGGGCAGGCAGAAAGCAAGCCTATTATGCAGGTTCCTAACGTAAACGCGTCGCAGCTTATGAAGCTCAATCTTGCATACAATGATGTAACCTCAGAATTTACCCTCACTATTACCAATACGTCAGCGGGAACTGCCAACGAAACGCCTTTTTCTCCCGGGGTATGGGCCGTATCAAACTACAACGGTTCTCAATTGCTGACTAATGCTCCGTTTTTTACTCCTAATACACTCTCCAATCCAGAAATTACTGATATTGCTCAAATGGGAAATATCAGTAAAATGATGACCAAGCTGAATGCCAATACCGGTATTATGACCGGCCTTTCTCCTACATTGATAGTGGTTTATCATGGTGATAAAAATCCGATTTATGAATTGGGAAAAACAGACAGCGGAATGGGATTAAAAGACATTGCACAGTTTGGAAATGTAACGAAGCTTCAAAACAGCCTTAAATCTTTACCGAATGTAAAAGAGGTATATATTGCAGGTAATGCTCCGATAGCACCAGGAAATAAAGCAACCACAAATTTCAACGCTGATCCGGGAGATAAAGTAGCATATGCAACGATGTTCGGATTCTCCAATGACTGGTTTTATGCTAATGAACAGGATATTGATGCGAATACTAAAGGCGATCTTACTTCAAAAACAGCGTTGTTTGATTCAGGAACGGGTATTGATCAGTATCCCGGAGCAGGAAATCATCAGGCATTATTCGGCGGCACTCCGCAGAGTGAAAATAAGATTATTTCTAAAGTTGGAACTCAATATCCGGTTCCAGCCACTCAGAATGTGATTAAAGTAACCGTGAATTAATTTTCAGATTTACAAGATCATACAATTAAAAATTCCAGGCAGTTTTGCCTGGAATTTTAATAATCAATAATACTATTCAACCGGAATTCCAAGGTATTTCAAATAGGAATCCAGTACTTTTTTATCAAATATGGGTTCCTGAATACCCGATCCCTCCAAAAACTGAATCACATTGGAACAATCCCATATATAAGTATTCTGGTAAAGCTCAACGGTGGATAAACCTTCATGCATATTGTCCCTGAAAAGGCTTGTAAGAGGATACAGCCGGTTTTTACTGTCATCTTCCCACTGTTTTCTCCATTCTTTGTAAGGAAGATCTTTAAGGGTAAACGGATAATACTTTTTCATAAGTCCAAAGAAGCCTTCCAGCGTAAGATTGGTTTCCGGGCGGGCTATCAAATTAAACTTCTTACCTATTGCCTCTTTATTTTTTGTGATATGAGCCATAGATTTCGTCATATAATCTACCGTGATAAGACCTTCTCTAAGCTCAGTCAATGCAGGATAAGATTTAAATTCTATACAGTTTTTCACCAATCCGGACCACCATTGATAAGAAGCACTTGCTCCTGTTTCACTGTGGCACATTGCATATCCCAGACGATAGGTAATCAAGGGCAAGCCTTCTTTTGCGGCCAGATCTGCGACAGCTTCCATGACCCATTTACTTCTTACATAGCCAATATCTTTGCTTACAGACATTAGATTCTGTTCAATATCATCGGACTCCAGCATCACCGTTTTTCCTGTAAACAAATGCCCCCAGCTATATACCGAAATGGTAGATAACAAAGCAAGACATTTGGTTCTTTCTGCCCCGGCCAATTTGATGATTTCTCTTAAACCTTCTACATTCGGGGTTTTCATATAAGAATAAGGTTCAATGAAGTTTACAGAACTTCCGGAGTGATAAATCAGATCGGTTTGTTTTGCCAGTTTTGTGAATACTTCTTCTGACAGACCCAATGCCGGTAATGCCAGATCTCCAATTACCGGAATAATTCTCGCTTTCTGTTCTTCTTTTTGAGGAATATGGTATTGTTTAAAGCACCTGTCTATCTTTTCCATTGCATGAAATTGATCCTGAGCCCTTACAAGGCAGTAAATTTCAGCATTTGTAGTATCCAGAAGCTCCTGCAGAAGATGAATTCCCACAAATCCGGTTACTCCTGTTAAAAATATCGTATTGGGGGTTTCTACTTGTTTAGGATCAAACCCTCCTGCAAAAACAGTTCCGGGAGCAAGGTAGACATCTTTCTGCAAGGCAACATAAGGCTCAACATCTTCTTTTGGACCCGCTTCTCTTGTTTCTCTGGATCTGGCGATAAGAACTTCTGAAAGCTCCTGCAATACCGGAAACTGGTAGATATCCCGCAGATATACTTTCACATCTAGTTTTCTTTGCAATGACACAGCAACTGCTGCCACTAACAGAGAGTTTCCGCCGATATCAAAAAAATTATCCGTAATATTAATCACAGAACGTTCAAGAGCGGAAGACCATACATCTACAATAATCCGTTCTGTCTCATTAGTTGGCGGCTCAAAGGAAATGAGTTCTTTCGCCTCCTTATCTGCAAGATCTTTTAAAACCTGGGTATCTGTTTTACCATTTGCCGTCAACGGAATTTTATCTATAAAAATAATCTGTGCAGGAATCATATAACCCGGAAGTTCTTCTTTCAATGCATTTCTAACTGATGAAATATTTTTCTCAGCATCAGCCTTTGAAACAATAAAAGCAATCAGATATTTACTGTTTCCTTCCGTATCTCTGCTAATGACCACCGCCTCTTTTACATCTTTCTGCTGAAGCAATGTACGTTCTATCTCTCCCAACTCAACCCGGAATCCACGAATTTTCACCTGATTATCTATTCTTCCCAGAAATTCAATATCCCCATCCGGTTTCCATTTGGCAAGGTCTCCGGTACGATACAGTTTTTCTGTTTCCCAGAATGGATTATCAATAAATTTAGAATCTGTAAGTTCTTTATTATTAAGATATCCATCTGCCAAAAGATTTCCGCCAATGCATAATTCTCCTACAGCCCCTACCGGCATCAATTCCATATTCTCACCTAAAATATAGGCTTTTGCATTGGCAATGGGTTTCCCTATTGAAGAGATATATTTTCCATTGATATCTTTTACTTTTCTAAATGTTGCAAATACAGTACATTCCGTCGGCCCATAATAATCTATCAGCTCATAGCTTAATTCCGTAGTAAGCACAGGCTTCAGTTTTTCACCTCCGGTAAAGAGATATTTCAATTTCAGATCATTATAATTCCGGGTACAATTAACCACCGGAGGAGCCAGAACAGAAGGCACAAAACCGTGTGTAATCTGATTTCTCCTATAGTAATCTACCAATGCATGGACGTCTGTTCTATCTTCATTATCTGCAATAAAAAGAATTGCACCGGAAGTAAGGGCTGACCAGGTTTCCCATACGGATATATCAAATGCCAATCCTGCTACGAGAGTCAATTTTGAACTGTGATCCACATGAAAATGATGATTATGCCAGGTTACCAGGTGTTGAATAGCCCAATGGCTTACCATTACCCCTTTTGGTTTTCCGGTAGAGCCTGAAGTATAAATCGTATATGCTAAAGTGTTTTTGTGAATTTCAATTTCCGGATCATCTGAAGACCAATGATTCAGGGCCTCCATACTGCTCAGATCAAAGGCTTTTGATCTTTCAGTTTCGGGTAGAAGGTTTTCAAGATTTTGATTGGTAATGATTATATCAGCAGCGGTATCTGAAAGAATAAATTCTACTCTTTTAGCGGGGTAAGCGGGATCTATAGGCACATATGCCGCACCCGTTTTGATCACCCCAAGAACGGCAACAATCCATTCTAAAGAACGGTCCAGCCAGACAGGAACATATTTACCTTCTTTGATTCCTTTGCTCAATAACAGATTGGCGACCTGGTTACTTCTCTGATCTAAATCACTGTACGTGATCTCCTGATTCTGGTAAACAATGGCTGTTTTATCGGGATGAAGAACTACCTGTTTTCGGAAAAGAGACTCTAATGTTTCTTCATGATGATAATCCCAACCGGTTTTATTGAATCCGTTTAACAATTTTTCTCTGTCTTCAGATGACAGTAATACAGCTGTACCTATTGATAAGGTTTCTAATGAGGGAATTGTGTTTGACATAGTAATAATATAATTTGGTTAAAAATTTTGTAATCAACAGTTTCTGCCTACCGTAAAATTGATCACAAACCATAAAAAAGCAGAAACAAAGGGACATACGAAGCAGCCACAGTTTATTTACTAAATGTGTTTTATAATAGCTTTAAAAAAATTGAATGATATAGAAGGTTGAAACGACCTGCTCAATATGCGGGGCGTAAACAATACCTAAAAGTCATGTATTGTAATCGAAAAGATGGAAGACTAGTTTGAGCTACTCTTTTAAAACAAAGAATGACCACTACTCTGTATTTAAATATTTTATTTTCATAATGTAATATTTTTAATGATTTGGCAATCAAACTTAACATAATAAATTAACCTATGTGTTACATAATTACTATCACCTACCACATCCCGAAATTGATATTGTAGAAGAAATGAAATAACTTAATAAAAAGACTGAATTGTAATTTGTTATGATTTTAAAGACGTGTTATTTTATCTATTTCTTTCATGGATGGCCAATGCCTCCGAATATTACTTAAATTTGTAAAAAACAAACACCTCATCTTATCTTATGGATCACAAACTGAAGGCAGATCATGGATTTATACATATTCCATGCAATGAACTGGACATTTTTATACTCTCTGACGGCTATTTTGGTATTGGTTACCACCAGCCGATTTTAGCACCTGATATTCCTCAAAATCTAGTAAAAAATGAACTTCGCAATCTTTACTTATCGGAGTCTTATTTTGAAGCACCTATCACCACAATGCTTGTCAGGAAAAATGACCGCATTATTTTAATAGATACCGGAGAGGGATTTTATGATGAGGATAACGCGGGAAAATTATTACATAGCCTTATCGCTGCAGGATTTACCCCAGAATCAATAACTGATATTCTGCTTACCCATGCTCACAGAGACCACATCGGAGGAATTCTTTCTAAGAATGATGAGATGGTATTTCCTAATGCTCATTATTATATTTCGCGCCAGGAATTTGAATTCTGGATGACTGGTGAACCGGATTTCCAAAAGAGCAAAAATCCACAAGGAGGAAAACAAAGCATTCCAATAATTCGAAAAATCCTTTCTACCATTGATAGCCGCCTTACAAAATTTGAAATGGGAGATCAGTTGTTCTCATGTATTCAAACAATGGCAGCTCCGGGACATACGCCCGGACATATTATTTATACAATTAATGATGGAGATTTATCAATTACCAATGTAGTTGATACCTTTCATTCTCCACTGCTCATTGCAAAACCGGATTGGGGAACTCAATGGGATATTGATTTTGAAATGGCCATTGAAAACCGTAAAAAAGTTCTGGAACATTGCTATAAAAACAGGACACTTATCTGCTCTGCCCATCTTCCATGGCCAGGTATAGGCTACATCAATAAGGTGAATGATCAGTTTCAATGGATTCCTAAAGTCTATAACAATCCTTTTTCTATCAATCTTAAAATAGATATGAAAGTGACCTCCGTATAAAATTATTGCAGCAAAGATCATCCATTCCAGAATTCCCGGTCCAGACTTCTGTACTGTATCGCTTCGGAAATATGGTGAGACAGAATATTCTCAGATTCCTCAAGGTCAGCGATTGTTCGGGCAACTTTCAGGATTCTGTCATAAGCTCTTGCTGAAAGATTAAGTTTTTCCATCGCTAATTTGATGAGCCCGAAAGAGGTTTCATCCAATTCACAAAATGCCTCAATTTCTTTAGGTCCTATTTGGGCGTTACTGCTGATGTTGAGGCTTTCGTATCTTTTGTTCTGAATATCTCTGGCTTTCAGTACACGATTTCTGATGTCCTTACTTTTTTCTCCTTTTCTTTTTTCGGAAAGTTGTTCAAACTCTACTTTCTGTACTTCAATATGAATATCAATTCTGTCTAAAAGCGGTCCTGAAAGCTTGTTCATATACCGCTGCATTTCGTAAACAGATGAGGTATTGTTAGGATCATCGGGAAAGAATCCGCTTGGGCTGGGATTCATAGAAGCGACTAACATAAAACTTGCAGGATAATTTACGGTAAATCGTGCCCTTGAAATGGTCACCTCACGGTCTTCCAGGGGCTGTCTCATCACTTCGAGTACCGTTCTTTTAAATTCAGGCATCTCGTCAAGAAATAATACACCGTTATGTGCGAGGGAAATCTCACCGGGCTGCGGGTAACTTCCGCCTCCTACTAAAGCAACATCTGAAATTGTATGATGCGGAGATCTGAAGGGACGTACAGTCATCAATGAAGTTTCGGTTCCTATTTTTCCGGCTACGGAATGAATTTTTGTTGTTTCTAAAGCTTCTTTCAAAGTTAATGGAGGTAAAATACTGGGAACTCTTTTAGCAAGCATGGTTTTTCCACTTCCCGGAGGTCCAATAAGAATGATATTATGTCCGCCTGCCGCAGCCACTTCCATAGCTCTTTTAGCTGTTTCCTGCCCTTTAACTTCAGAGAAGTCGAAAGGGAAATCATTGATCTTCTCATGAAATTCTTTCCGGGTATCCAGAATACTCCTGTTAAGAGGTTTTCCTTCGTTAAAAAAATCAATAACTTCTCTTATATTTTCTACCCCATACACTTCGAGATCGCTTACAATAGCTGCTTCTCTGGCATTCTGTATGGGAAGGATAATTCCTTTAAAACCTTCTTCTCTTCCTTGAATAGCGATGGGTAAAACTCCTTTGATAGGCTGTAAACTCCCATCAAGAGAAAGTTCGCCCATAATAATATAATTCTCAATTTCCTCTGCCAGAATCTGATCTGAAGCCGCTAAAATACCAATTGCAATACTCAGATCATAGGCAGAACCTTCTTTTCTGAGATCTGCCGGAGCCATATTGATGGTAATTTTCTTTCCGGGAATTTTATATCCTACGTTTTTCAGTGCGGCAGAAATTCTATAGCTGCTTTCTTTAATCGCATTATCGGGAAGACCTACCAGATGGTATCCCACTCCGCCGGTATCTACATTCACTTCGATTGTTATTGTCTGTGCAGCCACTCCATGAATGGCGCTTCCATAAATTTTAATCAACATGGTGTGTTTTTGAAGTAAAAATAATCAATATACTATTTTGAAAATCTGACGTTTAAATGAATGATATTCTAGCCGAATGGATATATTAAAAAAGATATTAAGAAAACACAGGCTGAATTCTATGTCAGCAATAGCAAGGTGATAATAAAAAAATCGGTACAAATTTCTTTGTACCGACCCAACCATTATTAAAAACTAACGAAAGAGATTATTTCATCTGAATTCCGGATAAAATACTTAGTGTGAGTCAGGAAGCCGGATGCCTGAAAGAGAGAACTCCTTTTGGGGGTAATTATGACGTCATTAGATTAACAAGGATGAAATGCATCTATTGAGCGTAAAGTATTAAAATAAATTACTCTAGTTCTTCTTCAATACAAGGCACATCCCTCCTCTGACATCCAATCTTCCTTCCCACAATCAATATTTTACCACATTCAGACTATGTAATCCTATTTCTTTATAAACCTATTTTTATATTCTTTTCCATCTGCACTTGTAGAAACAATAATATAGTTCCCTGGTACCAGCTGGCTTACATCAATTGCCTGATTATACTGATGGTCATTTTTCTTCAGAACAAGTTTTCCGGACATATCTATAATGATGACCTCTTTATAGATTTTATCTGATTCTTTTCCGATATAAAGATGCTGCGCTGTAGGGTTGGGATAGACTTTCAGATTATTGTCCTTAGTCTTCACCTCTCCTGTTCCCAGATTATTGCAGAAATCCCAGTTCCCGAAATTCACTTCCACAAAAGCAAACGGATCCAGCATCTGACATTGATCCGGACAATATTCTGTACAGGCATAAAATCCATATTTACCGGAACTTGTCGCCACATAAGTATCTCCTACCACTCCAGGAATAATACAAGGATCTCCTGCCACCGGCGGGTTACTGCTAGGTACACATCTGAACCAGATATGCTTGCCATATACAACCGGAAATATATTATCAAACTGTATAGAAGCACCATTGCACACATTCACTACTCCCCCATTATCCTGATACGTTCCGGGAGTATAAGTAGTCATCATAGCCGGCAGGCCATAGACAAATCCATCTGCAAATACTGCAGTACTTTCCGCGATACAGTCACCATCTGTAACTTTAACTTTGAAATAATTCAGCTGGTCATTACCACTAATGGTTAACTGCTGTGATGTGGCTCCCGGAATGGCTACCCAAGGGTTGTTGTTGGGTGTCTGCCAGGTCCATTCCTGTTTGTACCATTGATAAGTTCCATACGTCTGTGTAGTAGAAATTATTTCATCTTCCACGTCACAGAACAAGATGGTTCCCGGATATTTCTGCCCAAGTCTCGGGCTGGTAATTGTAGGGGTACACTGTGCTTTTATATCCAGAATGCTGAATAATAAAACCACTAAAAAAATTAGTTTTGTTTTCATATATTAGATTATTAAGTGTGATTTGGTCTAAAAATCTTCTACATTAATCCAACAGCACTCTGATCCCGAATTTCATATTAAAATGAAAAGGTTTCTCTTTATAAATGGTATTAGGAGCATTTTCTTCCTTAAAATGATATCCTATTCCCGGCTCTGCATAAATTCCAACTTTGTCTATGACCTTCAGCTGAAATCCTGCTGCGGTGTTAACAGAAAACTGCAACGGTTTATGATCAAGACGTTCCTTTGAACTATCCTTTATTTCATCATTCACTACATAGGTTGTTGTAACACTTCCCGAAACAGGTTTTTCTACGAGTGCTCCGCCTGTAATATATCCTGTAAACCGTCCTTTCTGAATAACATTATAGTTGACCTGAACAGGAATTCCTATATAATGAACCGTCTGGTCTCCTTTAATATAATTGTTTTCTGTTCCTGAATGCAGTTCGGAAGCCAGTTTGGTATAGTTCAGCCCGGTTCCTATCCCCCATCTTTTTCCTAAATTGTAGTAAAGAGATAATCCAAACGTAACGGGTACCTTATGTCTGATTCTTGCTTCTACCGGCTGACTTTGATTCGCCAATAATACAGCAGTCAGAGGATCATCATGATACTCGGAAGTGCTCCATACCTGCTCAACATTCATTGCTTTTCCAGTGATGGAGGCATATCCCGGAAACTGCTGTTCTGCAGAATTGGAAGCCACATTTCCTGTAAGCATACTCAACATCCAGGACTTTTTGTCACGGGATTTCGCAGCAGTATGTTTTGTATTCTCAGCATACACTTTTTTCAATTCGTCCTGTTTGAAAAGAGCCTCATCAGGAGTCTTCTCCGGGGCTGGTTCTTTTCCTGTATCATCAGCAGGAGATACTTTCTGAGCGATCTTGCTCTCCTGATGAAAAGATTCCGCCGCAGCCGGAGCTTTGATGATTTCCTGAATATCCTGAGTATTCCCTACTCTGTTTTTTTCTTCAGTATTAAAATATTGCTGTGTCGGTATTTTCTTGGAAATACCTGTATTCAATATGTTTTCAGCTAAAGGAGGTGCCAATACGGATTCTACTTTACCGCCTGAGACGTTTTCATTTTCCAGTGATTTCAAAGAATTCTTTTCTTTTTCTTTTTTCACATCTGCCGGTTTCTGAGATAAGGTTTTGCCTGTATCATTCTGTGGCAGTATTTTCGTCAGTAAAAAGAGCAATGTAATAGCTGCAGCAATACCTCCGAGACGATAGAATAAAGATTTTTGTCCTGCATCTTTTCCTTTCTTGTCTTCCCCGCCTTCATGAATTTCAGGAATAAACCCGGGAATGCTGTTATTTTCGTCTTCGGAGAATAATTCACCTTTGATGTCATCCCACAATCCTTCCGGAACGTCCTCTTCATGGTCATCCATTCTGCTTCGCAGGTTATTTAGCCATTCATTATTCATATTGTGCTTTTTTTGACATTTTAAATTCTTTTATTTTCTGAACAAGCAGTCCTTTTGCACGGTGAAACTGAGAGGCAGAAGAATTTTCTGCAATTCCCAGCAGTCCGGCAATCTCCTTATGGCTTTTTTTCTCAAATACAAACAGATTGAAAACAGTTCTGTACCCATCAGGAAGAGATTTTATCATCATCATAATATCATCACGAGGAATCTCTTCAAAGTCCGGTTCTTCTTCGTTAGCAATATCCGGAAGATCATCTACTTCCACCGCAGATTTAAAATCTCCTTTCTGTTTGATATGTTTCAAAGATTCATTGACAGTGATACGCGTCATCCAGGCTTTCAAAGAACCACTTCCCCTGTACTCAAAAGATTCTATCGAACGGAACATCTTGATAAAACTGTTTTGAAGTACATCATGAACATCTTCTCTCTCAGCCACATAACGGGAGCAGACATAGGACAGATTTCCGGAATAAGCTCCAAAAAGCTCTTTCCAGGCGGCTTCCTCCTTCTTCAAAAGGTGCTTTACCAAAATCTGTTCTTTACTTTCTTCCATATAATGCTGCTGCCGTATCCTGTTGGATATTATAAAACTGTCAGGCAAAAATAGATTGCATCTTATCAAAGTGCAATCCATTTATGATAATATCTATTAATTAATTTTTTATACAGAATGGAAAATTATAATCAATAACAGTATAAGGAGTAACCAGGGTACCATCTACTGTAATTTTTTCGGCTGTCAGCGCATACCTGAGCGTCTGATCCAAGCCTACATAATATCCTTTTTGCTTTGCTACAAATTCCACGACAGTCTTTTTATTAGCACCATCTACAGGAATCTGAAGTTCCATAGTCTTGGGAGCAAAAGTAAGTTCTATTACATTATTGCTTGTGTTAATCACTGCCGCATATTTAAGATCATATTTTACTTTTCCCATTGTTTTCAAAGCTGCTTCTGCCTTTGCCGGGTCTTTCACTACTGTTTTTACAATTTCTGTAATTGGAAATTCGTCAAAGGAGATGGTGTCTTTTTTCACCTTAAACTCTTTTATTCCTTCTCTTTTGCTGCTTCCCTGTACAATAACCAGCTTCCCTTTATAGTTTCCTTTTAAATCTTCCATTTTTACAGGAGGGATGTCCGGACCATCGTTATCATTACATGAGGATAGGGCAAAAAAACCTGCCAAAACCATTAAAACTGTTATAAAAAATCGGGGTACTGTCAATCTTTTCATTGCATTATTTTTTTCGTTAAACATTAATTATTTTCGAGTACTCATCTATATAAATCCCTATTTTCAAAAATCTTGCATATATTTTTTTAAAAAAAGATGAAATTTTTCGTAAACCACTGATTTAATGACTGTAAAATTTTAAAAAGTTTTCATCTATAGTTATGAATTCATATTCAAAATCAGAATTTTTCATTTAGCCGGAGCTTATTATCTGTTTTTCTACCTAATTACCAGTAGAAAAAAAACATGGTTTTTATGTATTGGCAGGATAATCTCTCTCAGACTACATTTGTCCCAACAATAAAAGGCAAAATATCAACTGTTATGAAAAAACCAAAGACAAAAAAAATTATTTCGACTTTTTTAATGATCGCAATTGCTGGTGCTGTTTTCTCGGCATGCAGTAAGGATGATGATCCAGCTGATGCAAAGGCAAACATGAAATTTACCATTACTGTAAACGGAGCTGATTCTAACGATCAGATTGATTTTCTTGTAAGTGCCGGAAATCACGATGCCAGCCAGTATGGAAGTACTGTATGGAAAAAAAACGGAACCTCTGAGGGTAATGCCAATACAAGTTCATTAGGAGTAGATGATTTCACCGGAAATACAAAAACATATGTATTTGAGACTGTGAAACCATTCAACTTTTCAAGCCTTCATGTGGCTATATCCAATTTTGATGGTGCACCTATTTCTGTAAGTTACAAAGCTGAGGTGAATGGAAGTGTAGAAACTGATGAGAATAAAACCTATGCAGCCGGACAGACATTCATCAAAGATTACTCATACGTAGCAAAATAGATTTTATCATATCAAATATTGTTGATAAGTGGGAATAAATAGTCATTTTGGCTATTTATTTTTTTTGATAAAGACAACAAATTATTTTTGGACACAAAAAGGAAGCTACACCATGCAGCTTCCTTTTATTTTTCCATTTATATTTTACTCTACCCCTCCTCCAAGGGCTCTGTACAGATCTACCTCAGCATTCAATCTTTCCAGCGTGACATTAATAGCTTCCAGGTCATTCTGAAGTTTATTATTCTGAGCTGTAATCACTTCAAGATAGGTTGCCATTCCGCTTTTATACAGCTTCAGTGCATCATTGATTCCTTTATCAAGAATGGCAGTTCTCTGTTCTAAAAGCTGTAATCTTTCTGAAGCGCCTTTAGACCTGGCCATGGCATCGGAAACTTCACCCACAGCAGTCATTACAGATTGTTTAAAGTTGATGGCTGCTTTTTCCTGTTCAATCAAAGCGGTCTCATAAGCTGTTTTCAGTTGTTTTTTCTGAAAAATGGGAGCTGCAAGATTCGCGGCGACTGCTTTAGTAATAGATCCGGGAATATCAAACCATGAGCTGAACTTATTGGAGTTTACCCCTATCTGCGGGCTTAAGCTGATACTCGGATACATGGCTGCTTTTGCCAATCCGGTTTTTGAATTCAGGCTGATAACATTAAATTCTGCCATTTTCAGATCCGGTCTGCGGCTTAATAGCTGTGCGGGCAATCCTTCAGAAAGTTTATTTTCCGGAATCATTGTTTTAAGGATTCCTTCTCTTTCTATCTTCGCCGGATATTCTCCGCAAAGAATGCTCAATGCGTTTTCCTGAATGGAAATATTCTGTTTTGCCAAAGGGATCAACAGTTCTGCAGTTTTCTTCTGAGCTTCTGACTGCTGAACGGCCAATGAATTAATCTGTCCTGCTGTAAACTGCAGATTCATCATTTTAAGGGTATTGTTACTCAGCTCAATATTCTGCTCTGCTATTTTCAGCTGTTCATCAAGGCTGATCAGGTTGTAATACGCCTGGGCAACCTGAACCACAATCCTGCTTTTTATTGCATTCAGGTTTTCTTTCTGTCCAAAATATTCTGCTGCTGCGGATTCTTTCTGCATTTTAGCTTTTCCCCAGATATCTATTTCCCAGGAAAGCCTCAGTGCAGCACTAAAGTCATCCATATATTTTGTCCCTACAAACTGCTCATTCAGAGATCCGTTAAGGGTATTTTTGGAGGCCCAGCTTCTGTTGGCTCCTGCAGTGAGGTCCAGTGTTGGCATCAGACCTAGCTTAGCCTGCTTATAGATCAGGTCCAGCTGTTCAATATTTTTCAGAGCAACACTCACTTCATTATTTCTGGAAAGGGCATTATCTATTAATCCAATCAGTTTACGGTCTTTGAAAAAGGTTTTCCACGGAAGCACCACCGTATCTCCTGTTACCTGTACAGATTCTTTGTACGTTTCAGGAACCTGAAGGTCTGTTCTTGTATATTTTTTCCCTACGGCACAAGACATCAGCAGAGAAGCCATTGCGCCTGAAATAAGGAAGTTCTTTATATTAAATATTCTCATTTGTCAATTGATTTTCTATCGTATTGTACTTCTTTTTGGTAGAGAATTTCTCATCCAGATACTGGAAGAACATATAGAGTACAGGAATTACAAAAACTCCCAAAACGACTCCACTCAGCATTCCCATGGCTGCACTTGTACTGATTGATTTGTTTCCTGAAGCCATTCCTCCTGAAGAAATCATCAGTGGAACCATTCCTACAATAAAGGCTAATGAGGTCATGATAATCGGACGTAATCTCGCCTTCGCTCCTTCCAGTGCAGAATCAAGGATTGAAAGACCTGCTTTTCTCCTTTGGATGGCAAATTCAACAATCAGAATTGCATTTTTGGCTAATAAACCAATAAGCATAATTAATCCTACCTGTACATAAATATTGTTATCCAAACCAATGGCTTTTATTCCTAAAAACGCTCCTACAATTCCCGTTGGAATGGAAAGCATTACTGCCAGAGGAAGGATATAACTTTCATATTGAGCGGCCAATAAAAGATATACGAAAAGCAAGCATAAACCGAAGATGGCGATCGTCTGATTTCCTGCCGATTTCTCTTCCAGGCTCAGCCCTGTCCATTCGTAGCTGTAGTCAGAAGGTAATTTGCTTAAGGTCTGTTCCAGTTTACCCATCAATTCTCCGTTACTTACTCCGGGCTTTGGAGACACGTTGATGTTTAATGAATTATAAAGGTTATAACGCTGAACGGATTCCGGACCATAAACTTTTTTCAAAGTGATCAGTGTGTTTACCGGAACCATATCTCCTTTTTCATTCTTTACGAAAATATCATTGAAGGCTTGTTCATCCATCCTGAAAACACCGTCCGCTTTAATATTCACTCTGTAAAATTTCCCGAATCTTGAGAAATTCTGAGACTGGTCTCCTGAAAAATACGTTTGAACAGTTTCCAACAGGTTTGAAATACTTACTCCTAATTGTTTTGCTTTATCTTCATTTACTTCAAGCTCCATCTGAGGATAATCTGCTCTGAACATCGTATAGGCAAATGCTACTTCCGGAACCTGCATCAGCTGACCAATTAATTCATCCGCTTTAGCTTTAAGAACCTGAGGATCTCTACCCATACGGTCCTGAAGTACAATCTCTGCATCATTCGTCATTCCGTATCCTTCTACCGGAGGCATTCTGAACGTCATCACGCTTCCTTCTTTGATCACGCCTAATTTTGCACTGGCCATATCTACCACCTCCTGGATATCCTGTACTTCACCTCTTTCTTTTTTAGGTTTCAGCTTAACAAATCCCATGGCATAAGCCGGTCCTGCACTGTTACTAAGCAAGTTGTAGCCTGTAATAGAAGTATTTTCCTTCACGGCTTCTACTCCTTTTAAGATTTCATTGATCTTGTTGGAAACTTCCGTAGTTTTTGTCAATGCTGTTCCCGGAGGCATACTTAAAGTGTACATAAAGAATCCGTCATCTTCCATCGGTACAAAACTTTTAGGAGTGCTAGACATCAGCCATCCTGCAACACCGATCACTGCAACGATTAATCCTCCTGCAATCCACTTACGCCCTATTAAAAATCTAACTCCTTTCGCATAACGGTTCGTCATATTATTAAATCCGGCATTGAATGCTACAGCAAATCTTTGCCCGAATCCTTTTGGCTTTTCTCCTTCATCGGCATGGTTATTTTTCAAAAATACAGCACATAAAGCAGGCGTTAATGTCAAGGCATTGACAGCCGAAATAATAATTGCGATGGCCAATGTATAGGCAAACTGCTTATAGAATAATCCTGCTGAACCGGACATAAATCCGATTGGAATAAATACCGCTGACATTACCAGTGTGATAGAAATAACAGCTCCTGTGATCTCACTCATCGCTTTATGAGTGGCCTCTCTTCCTGAAAGATTAGTTCCTTCCATATTACTGTGGACAGCTTCCACCACCACAATGGCATCATCCACTACAATACCAATGGCAAGTACGAGAGCAAAAAGCGTTAGTACGTTGATAGTAAATCCTAAGACTAAAAGGAAGAAGAAAGTACCAATAATTGCTACAGGAACTGCCACTGCCGGGATAATCGTAGATCTGAAATCCTGTAAGAAGATAAATACTACAATAAAAACCAGGATAAACGCTTCTATTAAGGTAGATTTTACCTGTCCTGTAGCTTCATCCAATCTTTCTTTGGTACTCATTACACTTGTGTATTTGATACCTGGAGGGAATGATTTTGATAGCTGATCAAGGGCTTTGTTTACACCTATTTCAATCTGATTGGCATTGGATCCTGTAGTCTGCATGATGGCTACAGTAACTGCATTTTTCCCATTGGAAAGGTTATCTCCCGTATTTGAAATGGCTCCGAATTCTACACGGGCCACATCTTTAAGCCTGATAACCTGGCTTCCAGTATTTTTAACAATAATATTTTCATATTGCTCCGGCTTATTCTTTTTTCCTTTATACCGGATTACATATTCTAAAGCCGCATCAGATTCTTCTCCAAGTTTACCCGGAGCAGATTCTAAACTGTGGTCTGCAATCGCTCTGGAAACATCCGCAGGTTCCAGTCCGTAAGATGACATTTTCTGAGGATTAAGCCATATTCTCATGGAATAATCTTTCAACCCGAATACCATGGCCTGTCCTACTCCTTTTACCCTTTTAACCTGTGGAATAAGGTTAATATTCGCGTAATTCTGAAGGAAAGTTTCATCATATTGTTTGTTATCTTCTGTATAAATATTGAAAATCAATACCATACTGTTCTGCTGTTTGGAAGTGGTCAGTCCCATTCTCACTACCTCCTGGGGAAGTATTGGAGTGGCCTGCTGAACCCTGTTTTGCACATTTACAGCAGCTTGATCCGCATTTACTCCCTGTTTGAATATAATGGAAATGGAGAATGTTCCGTCATTACTCGCAGTAGATTTCATGTATTCCATATCTTCTACTCCATTGATCTGCTCTTCCAATGGAGTTACCACGGAACGGATCACGGTCTCACTGTTTCCCCCCGGATAAGATCCTGAAACGGTGATGGTAGGCGGAGAAATATCCGGGAATCTGGTCACCGCCAGCTGGTTTAATCCTATGATCCCTAAAATCACGATGATAAGGGATATTACCGTCGCCAGTACCGGACGGTCTATTATTTTTTTTAACATTTTTGAATTTTCTAAGAATGGTTATACAACTATTTCAAAGGAACTGTTGTGGCAACAACCTGTGCTCCATCGGTAAGGGCATCAATTCTGTTGACAGCAATCTTATCTCCCGCATTCACTCCTTCTTTGATAAAATAATCCTGAGATGTGCTTCCAGAAACTGTAATCTGAGTCATTTTCACTTTATCCTTACCATTCAGTTTATAAACAAAGAATCTGTCCTGAATATCTTTTACAGAGGTTTTCGGAAGCTTGATCACCCTATTTAATGCATTATGAATCATTACTCTAGCTGTTCCTCCGGCTCTTAATAATTTATCAGGATTTTGAAAAACAGCTTTCATCTGAATACTTCCTGTATTTCTGTCGAAGTTTCCGCTGGCATTTTCAAGTTTTCCTTTAAGAGAATAGGTGGAACCATCTGCAAGGATAAGTTCTACATCTTCTGTAGTATTTCCTGATACTGCAGCTTTACTATAAGCGATAAAATCAGCCTCATTCATTGAGAAATACACGTTCACACTGTTTATGCTTGAAAGCGTTGTCAATGGAGCGGCATCAGAAGGACTGATAAGATTTCCTACCCTGTTTGGAATTCTTCCTATGTATCCGCTCACAGGAGCTTTGATGTAAGTAAAATTGGCATTAATCTTTGATGAACCTAAAGAAGACTGTGCCTGCGCTACTTGTGCTGAAGCAGCTTTATAGCTTGCCTGAGCTGTTTTCAGCTGCATATCTGAAACTACTTTTCCTTCCACAAGAGGTTTTAGCTTTTCTACTTCCAATCTTGCTGTTTCCTGGGCTGCCATAGCTGATTCCAGAGCGGCTTCATTCGTATTTACCTGCTCGTTGTATACTGAAGGATTTATTCTGAAAAGGGTCTGTCCTTTACTTACATACTGCCCTTCTTTGATATATACTGCTTCCAGATAACCTGTTACCTGTGCTTTAATATCTACATTATCCTGTCCTTCTATGCTTCCCGGATATCCTGTAGACACATCTGCATCTCCGGTTTTCACCTGGATAAAATCTGTAGGTAATGCCTGCTGCATCTGCTGAGCGTTTTCCTGACCATTCCCGGAACTGCACGAATACAGTATTGCTGCTGCCATAAGTGAAAGTACCAGATATCCTTTTCTGTAATTCATAATATGAGTTTTTAAATTTTACAGGAGCAAAATAACTTCATATAATAAGGATATTCATTCAGAAGTTGGGTGAAGCGTAGTTAATCGGGGGTGAAGCGTATGATAGTAAAAATGAAAGGAAAACAGCTATTTCCCTTTATAAATATGATAAAAAAAGATATTTTCCGAATAAAATAAGTGCTTAATCGCTAAGGATAAATTAATCAATTTCACAAGTAAAGCAAAAAAAAAGACTGCTTTATCTGAAAAGCAGTCCCGTTTGTTTTTTTGAGATTAATAATCCATCCAGGATTTGAATATAGAAGCTTTTTCACGGCTTACAATCACTTCCATATCCGGCTGTTTTCTCAGTTCCAGCTTCAGTTTTCCGTTAAAATGATTAAAAATCTGCTTCACGGAATTAATGTGAATAATAAATTGTCTGTTGGCCCTGAAAAAGAATTTGGGATCCAGCTGTTTTTCAAGTTCTTCCAGCGTTTGTGGAACATTCTCAACCACTCCGGTATTCAGCATGGCTTTACTGATTCCCAATTCGGTATAAAAGTATAGGATATCTTCTGCCAGAACGGTTTTATATCCGTCTCTGTGGGCGATGAGAAAACGTTTTCTGTAATCTTTAGGCTGGATATAATTTAATAATCCTTCAATAGCTGTTCCTACCACCGGGACGGCTTCCATAAAGGTTTCATAACGCTTTAAAGCAGCATCGAGCTCTTCTTCTTCAATAGGTTTCAAAAGGTAATCTACACTGTTGTATTTAAATGCCTGTACTGCATATTCATCGTATGCTGTGGTGAATATAACTGCACTTTTCACCTCATGCTTGTTGAATATTTCAAAGCTGAGCCCATCTGCAAGACGGACATCCATCATGATAACATCCGGAACGACATTATTTTCCAGCCAATGTACTGTTGAGGTAATCGAGTCTTCTACAGACAGGATTTCGATATGGGGTCTTAACTTCAGCAACAGTCTTTTCAACCTATCGGCATTGGGCCTTTCATCCTCAACTATTAAAATCTTATTAATCTTCATATCAATGGAAGTTTTACAATAAATTTATCTTCAGTTTTTTCAATCACAGGCTTAGGATGTCCTAAGATTTCGTACCGTGCAACAATGTTGGTAAGCCCTACTCCGGAAGAATCCGGTTTATTGATCAAAGGCAGGAACGTGTTGGATACCACAAGTTCGCCATTGGAGTTTGTATAAACCTGTATTTCCAAAGGATTTACCTTTGAAGTCTGGTTATGTTTAATGGCATTTTCAACCAATAATTGTAAAGATAACGGAAGGGTATACATGGATCTGTATTCTTCTTTAATATCTATTTTAAAGACAACACCTTCACCAATTCTTTTTTCAATCAGAAAGATATAGGATTCTAAAAATTTCAACTCCTCTTCTACTGCAATGATGTCTTTTTTGGAATTAACCAACAGGTATCTGTATACTCTGGCAAACTTCTCTGAATATTCATAGCCTAACTGCTGGTCTTCCAGAATAAGTTCGGACAGTACACTTAAGTTATTGAAAATAAAGTGAGGATCAATCTGCAGCTTCAGCGCCTGAAGTTCTGCAGCCATAGCAGCCTGCTTATGTTTGGATGCTCTTATTTTATGCTGAGCGGCTTCTACAGCAGTTTTTTTCCAGTTTTCCAATAAATAATCCACGGTATTAAATGCGCTGATAATCAACGATATTACAATATTGGTTGCAATCCATTGTCCCAGCAGTGTATATTCTTTGCGGGAATCCATTTCTGGTAATGTCACTGAGGTACAGTCTACTATGGCATTGATAATAATCACAATCATTACACTTCCCACGATCTGGAGCAGACACTGAATAAACAGTCGTTTTACAGTTCTGTTTCTCCAGGGAAGCCACTTATTGAGCGTTCTGTCTATAAATATACTTACCTCTGAAATAATGATAGAAAAAAAGATAATCCATGTGGCATCTTCCAGAATCATTTTTAGCGGAGCATCAAGATAGCCTTTCCAAACAGGATCAAAGGGATCAATAAGATAGGAAAAAACACAGAAAGTGACCACTGCAACGGCCCAGATTACGAGCCTCCTTTTCATGGTAGAAAGAATCTTTTTATTCCGTACTATATTTTTCCTGATGGTAGAAATTCTATTCATATCCGGGAGTTGTGAATGTAAATATAGAAATAGATTTTATATGAGTATCCTCTATTTTAAACGAGACCGCCAAAACCGTCCCTGAAACGTAAAATAGCAGCGTTCAAATGAATGTTACGTTTCATCACCTGAAAAAGACATTTCATCATCATTTTATGCAACATCACCCTATTTTTACGATAAGATAACTGCTGTCTATCATAGTTTTGCAGTATTAAATCGGTACAATGAAAACAATAATTGTCTGCACAGATTTTTCCCACGAAGCTGAGAATGCTACTCATTATGCAGCCTCTATGGCTAAAGAAAATAAATATACAATCGTGCTTTTTAATCTACAAACCGTTTCCATACACGCTTTGAATGCACAGGCTTCGGCAGATTTTTTCTATACCCAGACCCTTAAAAATCAGAAAAAACTTGAAGACAAAGCGACCGAACTTACAGCACTCTATGCTATAGAAACAACGCATCATCTGGCTTCCGGAAATTTCATGGAAGAGCTTGAAAACTGCATGCAGATCCATGAATGTGATTTTATCGTCATGGGAATGGCCGAAAAAACTTTGGAACAAAAGCTTTTGGGTAACAGTGTAACAAGAGCTATTCACAGAATTAAAAAACCGATATTAATTGTTCCTTCCCACATAGAATATACGGGAATCAGGAAAATTCTTTTTGCGTATGATACTCACAAAAGCATGACCTGGACCGCAATGAATGACATTTATTATTTCATTAATGAGTTTAATGCCGAGATTGAGGTGTTCAATGTAAATGAAAGCTTAGAAGATTTTACTGAAGTTATTCATGATATTGACCTGAATTCCGGGTATGATCTGGATGATATTAAATACAGTTTTAAAATGATTCAATCCATCGAAGTCATCAAGGCAATCGAGGAGGAAATCAGACTGACAAATCCGGATCTGCTGACGATGGTTCCCTACAAATACAACCTTGTAGAATCTCTTTTCCACCGCAGTAAAACAGCTATTATGGCCTATAAAAACAAAGTACCATTACTATCAATTCCACTAAATATAGATTAAGATCAATAAAAATCTGAACACATTTAAATTATCCTTTTTGCCTTTAAAGGCTAAATTTTACACTTAATCTTGTTTGACAGGACCGGAAAGAGATTTCCGGTCCTGTTTTTATTGCTAGAGGTTTACAATCACTTTTCCGGCAACACGGTTGGTTTCCACCTCCAAATGTGCCATAGCTATGTCTTCAAACGGGAATGTTTTATAAACAAATGGTTTCAATACTTTCTGCTCCAATAAGCCAGCAATTGCCCCTATGGTTTCTTTTTTAGACTGTACCATCATAAACTCAATATTCACCTTTTTCTGCCCGGCTCTGTCTGCAACATCCTCAGGAATCTCAGGAGTAGGAAGCGTTATGATAATTCCGTTCTCTTTTACAACATCTACAGAATCAGATAACGTTTTTCCCTGAAGAGTATCAATGACGATATTTACATCCTGTAATTTTTCATGAAAGTTTTCTGTTGTATAATCAATATGTTCATCAGCTCCAAGCGATAAAACAAAATCCCTGTTTTTACCGGAGGATACGCCGATAACATATGCTCCGAAATGCTTCGCAATCTGAACAGCAAAATGGCCAACACCACCTGAAGCTGCATGGATCAGCACTTTATTTCCTTCTTTAATTTTAGCAACATCTACCAGCGCCTGATAAGCCGTTGAAGCCGCCATTGACGCCGCTGCTGCCTGCTGATGAGTAATATTCCGAGGCTTTAATGCCAGATGAGCCGCCGGAGCCGCAACATATTCTGCATACGCATTTCCTCTTCCAAAAAAGTTAACCATCCCAAAGACTTCATCTCCTTCTTTGAAATCAGTTACATTGTTTCCGGTTTCTACGACTTCTCCCGAGATATCCCATCCCAAAATAGCAGGTCTCTTTTCTTCAAAGATCCAATTCAGAACTCCTTCATAAGCTCTGGATTTTACATCTACAGGATTAATACTTACAGATACCACTTTTACCAACACCTCATCATTTCCTATTACAGGTTTTTCTATTTCCGCAAATTGAAGATTTCTAACATCTCCTGCTTCGTTTAAAATAACAGCTTTCATTTTTTTTTAATTTTAATTGTTGGACAAATGTAGTCTCATCATATCTTTGCAGCAAGTATGTACTTTTTGGTAATCTACATACCAAAAACATACTAATACTGATTATCAAACCATTGAAAAAATGTTAAAAATAAAAAAAGTCACCAATGAGCCATCCTGTCCTGTTGATTATGCCTTTAAACGGATTGGAGGAAAGTACAAAGGCCGTATTTTATGGTATCTTCATCTGAAGACGATTATGCGTTACGGCGAGCTTCGTAAAACACTTTCTGACATTACCCCTAAAATGCTTACCCAGACTGTCCGGGAGCTGGAAGATGACGGACTCATCCACAGGGAAGTCTATCATGAAGTTCCTCCGAAAGTAGAATATTCTTTAACGGAAACCGGTGCTGAACTCATCCCTTTTATTGATTATCTGAGACTCTGGGGTGAAAATCAGATTGAAAAAGAGAGAATAAAAGGCTAAAACAGAAACGCGTTTCAACCCGAGAACGGTTACTGTGATTTTTATGTATTGTTCATCTTGCTGCAGCATGATATTGTCTTTGTCCTCATTTTTTTAATGATTAATATTTTAATTTCCATATAAGCCATGAATGATCATCATGGTTTTTATTTTATGTATAATGAGGCACCACTGGATATTTTTAATTAAAAAAAACAAATCAGCAATTCATATTCATCTGAATATCAAAAAGCCGTAAATTTAGTAAAGGATAAAAACAGTGTTTTCACCCTTTTTTATAGTTGTGCCGTTAGCTAATTTTGTTCCATAAAATTAAAACCATAAAAATGAAAACTTCCTTTTTTACTAAGACTTTAAGTTTGCTCTGTGCAGCATTTATTCTAACACTCTGTTTATTAAGCTGCACCCGCTGCTCTGAGCCACCTAAAGAACCCGTTAGCAACAGTTATAAAAAGAAACTGATCAGCTACCGTGAAGGCCGGGTCCTTTTTGATGAATACACCAGAACCAATCATGAAGTGCTCATGAAATACAGAAACGGTGAACCAGACTCCCGATGGTACTGGTTTTCACTGGAAGACATGGAAGGATATATTAAGTATGTAAAAGAAAATGCCAAAAAGCAGAAATTAAAAAATCCGGGAATCAGGATCTATATGGGAAAATATCCTATGAATCATCCTAAAAACAGAATGGCAAAACCGGAATATGCAGGTTATCAGACTATATTTTTAGTTCCTACTGCTCAAAAAAGAGAAAGAACCAATGCTATGTCCAGATCAGCCACCACCGAGGAAAATACAGACGTACCATCCATAGAATCTATGAATATGACCAATCTGGCACCACCTCCAAAAACCTTGTCAGGAACAATGCCTTAAAAACACAAAATTATGAACTGGAATATTGAAACAGGGAAACAGATATCGATGATCCTATCCATCATAGTGATGCTTTTAATGGTCATAAAATATAGAAAAACCGGAAAGGAAAATTTATTTTTTATTATTGGATATCTGTTGTTTTCCCTGATCGATATTTTCTGTTATTTCTACTTCGACCTGACCAGGCTGCCTACGGACATATTTTATGTAATTGGGTTTTTGATGATTGTTTTCTTTTTGTACTTATTTTATTATTACCAATTACTGTATGTTCCGGTGCTCAAAAAGATACAGACCGTCATTCTGGCTCTTTTTGTCCTTAATATTGCTGTCATGTTTTACACAGAGGATGATCTGCTTCATCATTTTTCTTTTAATATGCTATATGTAGATATTCTTCTGTTATTATTTTCAATTATTTTGTTCCTGTACCAAACTTTTAATTCAGATAAAATACTGGGAATCAGCAACTATCTTCCATTCTGGATTTCAGTGGCTTTGCTGATCTTTTTCATCGGAAGTATCCCGATCCTGTTTTTCAGAAACACTGTTTCGGAGAGTATTTATTTCTTTATTTTATTTATGCTGAATCTGATCAGTAATGGTATACTCATATTGGGTTTGATGGGGAACAAACAGGAGAAAATCAGATAAAAACTTCTTAGATATGGAAGAGAATAATTTGGTCATCATCTTTACAATTACCTTATTTATCGTTGTTTTGACAATGATCTTCATCTATGCTGTTTTCATCAAGAAAAAAACAACCCTCCTGATAGAACAAAAAGAAAAAGATTTACGGTTTGAAAAAGAACTGGCTACTTCTCAGGTTGAAATGAAGGAACAGACCTTGAATTATATCGGACAGGAATTACATGATGATCTGGGGCAAAAACTTTCTGTCGTACGACTTCGTCAAAACCAACTGATTACTAAATTAAAAAACAACGAAAAAGAAGATCTTATTGAGTTGAATGAACTGTTGGGAGAATGTATACAGGATATAAGAAACCTGTCTAAAACATTAATTACCGAGCAGATTATTCATTTCGGACTGGCAGAATCCATTGAAAGAGAAGTTCATAGGATCAAAAAACTGAAATTATTAAAAATAGAATTCATTACCCAGAAACAGGATATTGACATTTCTCCAAAACATGGGTTGATCCTCTTCAGAATTGTCCAGGAAAGTATCAACAATATCCTGAAACATTCCAGAGCCAAAAATGTTTCCATACAAATGGAAGACGACTGTGAAAAATTACACATCAGCATTTCCGACAACGGAAAAGGCTTTGATACAAGCATGATTCAGGATGGTTCAGGATTAAAAAACATGGAACTGAGAGCAAAGCTGATTCATGCCGAACTATCTATACACTCAGAACTAAATAAAGGAACACAAACTCTGATAACCTATCATAAAAATTTATTATGAAAACTATTCCCATAGCGATCGTTGATGATCATACCTTAATTTCCAAAGCCCTGGAAAATATGATCACAGAAAACACTCAATATCGGGTCATTATGAATCATCCCAACGGAGAAGAATTTATTGCAGGTGTGGAAAAAGCTTCAGAATTGCCCGCCGTAGTCCTGATGGATGTTAATATGCCCTATAAAAACGGTATAGAAACTACAGAATGGCTTACCGAACATTACCCCGACATCAAAGTCATCGCCTTGACAATGGATGATGATGAAAAAGTTCTCATCAGAATGCTGAAGGCAGGTGCTAAGGGATATTTACTGAAAGACATGCAGCCTTCTATCCTCTTTCAGGCCATTGACACTGTATTTGAAAAAGGCAGCTTTTATACTGATTTTGTAGCCCAGAAATTATTGAAAGTAAAAACAGAAGAAATGAAAAACGCCTCCCTTCTTTCTGAACTGAAAGACAGAGAGAAAGAGTTTATAAAGTGGGCTTGCAGTGAACTTACGTATAAAGAGATTGCCGACAAAATGTGCCTGAGTCCTAAAACTATTGATGGCTACCGAGATTCAGTTTTTGTAAAACTGGATATTAAAAACAGAGCAGGTCTGGTACTTTTTGCCTTGAAACATGATCTGTGTTGATTGAATATTCTAATTTTTTAATCTTATTTCTTATATTATAAAATAAACATCTTTACATTCTTTTTACGTATCCGGCAGCTTTTCAAGCTGCCGGATTTTTAATTCATAACATTCTCATATACAACACAAAAGGTGTTTTACCTTTTCCAAAATACGGTTTTCTCCTCTGTTTTCGTCCTGCAGAATAATGGAATTTTGTCATAGAAAAATACAGAAAGGCAGAACCCGAAAAGCCAAAACAGAGTAGGGAATATTTTTAAAACTAATACAATGAAAAAAGCACTTATCGTAGGTATTAATGATTATGCACCCATCGGATACGGAGGTCCGGATCTTAATGGTTGTGTAAATGATGCAAGAGATATGGCAAATACATTGGTAATCTGTGGTTTTAGTCCGGCAAAGATTAAAATCCTGACCAATCAAAATGCAACACGAGCGAATATATTGAACTATCTGAAATCCATGATCAGCACAAGTGCAAAAGGAGATTCCCTTGTTTTTTATTATTCGGGACACGGAACCAGAGTGGCTAATATCGGATCGGATCTGGAACTGGATGGGCTGGACGAAGCTATTTGTCCACATGATTATGCCAATAACGGTGTTATTCGTGATGATGATTTTAAAACAGTTCTCAGCAAGTTGAAAGCGGGAGTCAATATGGAAGTTGTTTTTGACTGCTGTTATTCCGGAACAGGAACCCGAAAAATGGACTTAGGACTGGAAGCAGATCTTCTTAACGAAACCGCCCGTTATATTCCTCCAATGCTGGAAGATGAATTTTACCTGACCTATGCCAGTGAAATGGAATCTTCTAAAAATGCTAAAAAATCAACGATGCTCACCAAAGCCCTTGTCCCTGTGGCCGGAATGAATCATACTTTATGGGCTGCCGCTAAAGATAATCAAGTTTCTATGGAAGGGAATATCAGCGGGCAGATACGTGGGTATTTCACCTATCATTTCTGTAAAATATTGCGTGCTACCAACGGTAATATTGTTAGAAAGACACTTGATAAACAAGTTGCTATTGCATTGGCAGCGATGGGAGCAGCTCAGATCAACCAGACAGAGAGCATCACTGCAGAATTTTCACAAAAAATATTCACTTAATCATATCATTATTACAGGCGGAATCCGAAAAGCCACTAAAAGAGTAGGAAAACACTAGATTAAAAATAATAATCATGTCAAAAATCGAAAACAACAACCCAATGACAGCAGAAGAAGTTTTAAGACTTAGAACTGTTAAAGCAAAATCAACTGAAAAACCAGAAGCAGTTGAAAAATTATTTAAGCAGGCTCCCGCTATGGAAACCATCAACGGAAGAACTTTTCCGAAAGGGATGAAAACAATAGGAATGCCTATGGATGAAAAAACAGCGGAAATCCGAGCTCTGGAAACTGATCACTTCTATCCCACCCATGCTGATTTTGAATACAATCCAAAATTGGAACCGAAAAGAGACCGTAAACCAAAATTCATTGACAGAGATTCTTTCCTGACTCCGGAAAATGCAAGAACTATTTTTGGAGCAGATCAGAGAAAAGTATATAATTCTACCGCTTATCCATGGAGATGCGTTGGCAGAGTAGAAAGTTCTTTAGGCTCAGGAAGCGGTGTAATGATCGGACCAAGACACCTTCTTACCTGTTCTCATATTGTAGACTGGCAACCTAATAATACTACAGGATGGCTGAAATTCACGCCAATGTATTATAACGGAAGCGCTCCTTACGGAACCGCCTGGGGTACATTGACTTATTACAAGTATAAAGTAGCAGGTCCATCTATTGATTCAACAGAAATACAATACGATTATGTAGTGATTGTATTAGACAGACCTATCGGAAACAGCACAGGCTGGCTAGGCTCAAAATCATATTCCGATTCATGGGATGGAGGTGCTTATTGGACTCACGCAGGATACCCGGGAGACCTTACAGGAACTCAAAGACCAACTTACCAAACTGGTATCGCTTTGGATGGAGATTTCTGGAGTGCCGATGACAACGAAAGCATGAGCCATAAAGCAGATATATGGCCTGGACAAAGCGGAGGCCCTTTTTGGGGATATTGGGACGGCTCTCCGTATGCTGTGGCTACTCAAAGCGCGCATAATCCAAGCGATAATTTTGCAAGTGGCGGCTCAGATTTAGTCAATCTGGTCATCAGGGCTAGAAATGAACATCCTTAATTTATTTTTTTAGTTTCAATCTATAGCCTGCCTTTTGAGGTGGGCTTTTTTATTCATAATTAAATACGTCTAAAAGGATATGATTAATTCTAATAATTGTCTTTATCCTAAAGTTCTTCCAATTTTAAAGCATTTTTAAGTAATCCGCCTTAGTATTCTCAATATTTTAATACATTTGTTTAAAACATATCTCAGATGAATTTCGAGCAGATCAACTTACACCTTGAGGCTTACAAAGAACACAACCAGATTCTGGATGCGGCTAAATACCTGATTCATTCTTTTGATCTGGAGCATGAAAACTTTGCAGGGTTTGGATTTAGGCAGGAACTTTCTCCTACCTCAATGCTTCTTACGGCAGAAGGTGAATTGGGTGGCCCGCAGACGGTCATGATTCCAAAAAATTTATTTGATTTTGACCTGAACCTTGTCCTTAATATGGTAGCCCATGAGATGCTTCACGTAAGGCAGAAAGCCCCCGGACATGTAATTGAAGACAAAAATGAAAGAGAATTTCAGGCGTATTATGAGATGCTTTTTCATAAAGTTTTCCCACAAGTTCCTGAGGTTTCGGATTTCCATAAAAAATTCTTTGGTGGAAAAGCGTTGGAATATTACAGAAGGATGGGTGAAGGTTCAGAACTACAACAAAAATATGCAGAACAGAAAATAGAAGTAGAACATTTAATCAACGAATTACCATGACAATAAAACCAGAGATCACCTGGGCAGATTTTGAAAAAATAGACATCAGATGTGGAACCATCCTTTCAGTAAATGATTTTGAAAAGGCCAGAAACCCGTCTTACCAGCTGGAAATAGACTTTGGAGACTTAGGAATCAGAAAATCCTCTGCTCAGATTACCTCTCTTTATGAAAAAGAAGACCTTGTAGGAAAGCAAATCTTGGCGGTAGTCAATTTCCCTAAAAAACAGATTGCCAACTTCTTCAGTGAGTGTTTGGTATTGGGATTATATGGTGAAGACAAAAAAGATGTCACTCTTTTAGCCCCTTCATTACCTGCAAAAAATGGAATGCAGGTAGGATAGACAGCAAATAGAAACACATATGATACAGAACATACCTTTAGAAAGAGTTTTATTCCTTGATATTGAGACCGTTCCACAGGCAGGATCATGGGATGACCTATCTGAAACTGAACAATATCTCTGGGATAAAAAGACCAGATTTCAGAGAAAAGAAGATATCTCCGCAGAAGAGTTTTATGACAGAGCCGGTATTATGGCTGAGTTTGGAAAAATCATCTGTATCTCCATCGGAATGCTTGAAAAGAATAATACGTTGAAGATAAAAAGCTTTTCCGGGCACGATGAAAAGAAAATGCTTCAGGAATTTGGCGAAATCTTTAACAGTCCAAGGCTTCACAATGTGATTCTCTGTGCTCATAATGGAAAAGAATTTGATTTCCCATGGATTGCCAGACGATATCTTATCAACGGGATGCTGCCACCTGCCCCATTTCAGATGTTTGGAAAGAAGCCCTGGGAGATTCCTCACATAGATACCATGGAACTGTGGAAGTTTGGGGATTATAAAAGTTTTGTATCATTGGAATTACTGGCTCATGTCTTTGGTATTCCTACCCCGAAAGATGATATTGACGGCTCAATGGTTTCATCAATTTACTACATAGAAAAAGACTTGCAGAGAATTGTAGACTATTGTGAAAAAGATGTCTTAACTTTGGCAAATATTTTCCGGCGCATGCGTCAGGAAGATTTGTTGAAAAGGAATATCAATCTAGATTAAAAAATGAAATTTACAGACGATCAAATTGCTGACATTGGTGAGGAAATCATTGGTGTACTGAAAACCGTATATGACCCCGAAATTCCGGTAGATATTTACGAATTAGGACTGATTTACGATGTTCAGATCTCCGATGATGCTGACGTAAAAATTATAATGACCCTTACTACTCCCAACTGTCCTGTTGCAGAAACTCTTCCTCAGGAAGTAAAAGATAAAGTGGCTGAAGTAGAACATGTGAATAGTGTAGATTTAGAGCTGACTTTTGAACCGAGCTGGAATAAGGATATGATGAGTGAAGAGGCGAAGTTTGAATTAGGAATGCTATAATTCAGGAAATAATGGCAAAGAAAATTGGAGCGATAGTTCTTGCTTTTCTCGGTATTTATATGCTCTATTTAGGAGCGCAGATGAAAGCACAGCCTCCTTTTATTACAGGAATCGGCTTCATCATTATTTCTTTGTTTCACTTGAGTAAAAAATAAGTACAACGTAATATGTACCCATAAAAAAGGATGTCTTATCGGACATCCTTTCTTGTTTTCTATAATTATATTTCTTTTGCTATTTCTTTTCCTTCTCTCCTGCTCCATTCGCTCCATGAACCTACATACAGATCCGGCATCGGGAATCCTGCATAATCCAGGGCTAAGATCGTATGACATGCAGTAACACCTGAACCACAGTGAATGATCAGATGCTCAGGTTTATTCTCTAATAAATGGCTGTATTTTTCTTTTAAAATTTCCGGACTCAGGAAATTTCCGTTCTCATCAAGATTTTCAGAAAAAGGAATATTGATTGCTCCCGGAATATGCCCGGCAACAAGATCAATCGGTTCTGATTCCCCTTTATAGCGATAGGCATCTCTTACATCAATAACAGTCGAAGAATCGTTTTTAAGCTCATTTTCAACAATTTCCAAACTGGAAACAGGAAGAAGCCACTGATCCTTTTTTATTAAAGAAGCTTTCTCAAATGCTTCCTCTCCGGAAGAAAATTCCAGTCCGTTTTTTTCAGCAGCCTGCATTCCGCCATCAAGAACCTGAACGTTCTCAAATCCAAAAGATCTTAACATCCACCATGCTCTTGCCGCAGCATTTGAAGCATTTTTATCATCATACACAATGATGTGAGAGTCTTCAGCGATTCCAAGACCTGAAAGTGTTTCCGCAAACTTTTCTACGGAAGGAAGCGGATGTCTTCCTCCAAAAGCGGCGTCCTGTCCAATCTCAGCCAAATCTTTATCCAGATCAATGAATCTGGCTCCTTTAATATGTCTTTCAAGGTAGCTTTGTTTTACCTCTTTTCCCGTTCTTGCATCAAGAATGACAAGGTTTTCTGCCGGGATATTTTTAAGTTCGGATGGGGAGATTATTGGAGACATTTTGTTGATTTTGGGTTTAAGATTAATATGTTTTGGCTGAAGCCTATTGTATTTTTAATATAATAAAGCGGGCTGAAGCCCGCTCCTATTAATGTTTTTCTCACATTTTTTGAAATTTGAGCAGACCTTTTTTCTCTGTGAGATTTATTCTTAAAAATGAAAAATGTCCTTCGCTTTATTATAAGAGCTTTCAAAGTTCAGTAAATTCAGCTTATGTTCTGCTTTTTCAACGCTCATAAAATTGATCACTTGTTCAGTAGGCATATTTCCTACAAGATCATCTTTAGCCATAGGGCATCCTCCGATACCTTTGATAGCACTGTCAAATCTTCGGCAGCCTTTATCATAAGCTGCTTTTAATTTTGAATAAGAATCTTCATAACGGTTATGAAAATGCCCACCGAAGTTAATTTCAGGATATTTTGAAGGTATTTTTTCAAACAAAAGAGCAATTGTTTCGGGAGTTGCCACACCTGTTGTGTCTGACAATAAGATATCTTTCACTCCGATCTCTGAAAATCTTTGTGCCCACTGGTCTACATCTTCCCACTTCCACATTTCACCGTATGGGTTTCCAAAAGCCATAGAGAAATAGATATTCAGCTGTTTTCCTTCGCTTTTTACCAGTTCAAGCATTTTAATAATTTCATCAAAAGCTTCTTCCTGACTTTTATTCGTATTTCTATGCTGAAAAGTTTCGGAGATAGAAAACGGAAAACCCAGGATATCAACGGACTGGTGTTTCAATGCTTTTTCAGCACCTCTGTAATTGCCGATAATTGCAGAAACTTTCGTCTTAGAACGCGATTTGTCAATATTTTCGGCTACCTCATCAGAATCAGCCATCTGTGGAATTGCTTTCGGAGAAACAAAACTCAGACAATCCAATACATCAAAGCCAACATCCATCAAGGAGTTGATATAATCTATTTTTTTATCGGTAGGGATAAATTCTCCCCATCCCTGCATGGCATCTCTAGGACATTCGGTAAGAAACATTGTTACTTTTTGATTTTCTCAAATATAATAAAACTAAACTACTTAGTATACTGTACATACAAAGCTAACACTATTTTGATTTTCAAAGTTTTATATCTCATTTATAATTTCAATAACTGATATTAAATCGCAAATAACGTATTCTCAGCATCAAATTTGCTAACTTTGTTAAAATTTATGATATCTGATGAGTACAATAGAATTCAACCCATTGTGGAAAGAAAAATTACTGAACCGTTTTCTTAGCTATGTAAAAATATATTCAACCAGCGATGCAGAGAGTGAGACAACCCCCTCTACTCCTCGCCAGTGGGATATTGCCAATTACATTACTGAAGAGCTGAAGACGATCGGCCTGGAAAATGTTTCAATTGATGAGCATGGTTATATTATGGGATATGTTCCTTCTAACCTTGAAAATGATGACAGACCTACCATCGGATTTATTTCACACTATGACACTTCACCGGATTTCAGCGGAGAAAATGTAAAGCCTCAGGTTTGGAAAAATTATGACGGAAATGATCTTCTTTTGAACCAGACTACAGGATTCACGTTATCCCCTTCAAGATTTGAAAGTTTAAAAAAATATATCGGTCAGACGTTAATTACTACTGATGGGAATACGCTTCTTGGTGCCGATGATAAAGCGGGCTGTGCAGAGATTGTAACAGCAGCGGAATATCTAATCGCACACCCTGAGATCAAACACGGAAGAATTGCTATAGGATTTACTCCGGATGAAGAGATCGGAAGAGGAGCGCATAAATTTGATGTAGCTAAATTTGGCGCAGAATGGGCTTATACAATGGACGGTGGAGAAGTTGGAGAATTAGAGTATGAAAATTTTAATGCTGCAGGAGCTGTGGTAAAAATCCACGGATTGAGCGTTCACCCAGGTTATGCTTACGGAAAAATGATCAATGCGGCGCTTTTAGCGGCTGAGTTTGCTCAAACGCTGCCGGCGAATGAAACGCCTTCAACAACAAAAGGTTTTGACGGATTCTATCATTTAATGGATATTACAGCTGATATCTCTGAAGCTAAACTTCAATACATTATCCGTGATCATGATGCAGATAAATTTGAAGCCAGAAAGAAATTCATGGAAGAGAAGATTGCTGAATTCAATCAAAAGCACGGTGAAGGGACTGCTGAAGTGGAGATCAAAGAGCAATACAGAAATATGAAGCAGCAGTTTGAAGGTAAAATGCACATTGTGGATCTTGCTGCAAAAGCAATGACTGAAGCTGGTATTGAGCCTAAGATCAAAGCGATCAGAGGAGGAACGGATGGAGCCCAGCTTTCTTATATGGGACTTCCATGCCCGAATATTTTCGCAGGAGGCATCAACTTCCACGGTCCCTACGAATATGTAGCTTTGGAAAGTATGGAAAAAGCAACTGAAGTAATTATTAATATTGTAAAAGCTTAATAAATCATGAAAAAGGTCTTAGCATCAGCATTCATTTTCACTTTTATTTTCGGCAGTGCCCAGATTTCTGAATTTCAAAGGGCAGATTCACGCTATGAAAGAAAGAAAACGGCTCTGTATAACAAATATCCTAAGCCTAATGATTTAAGAACGAAGAAAGAATGGCTTTTGACAGAAGATAAAATAGCAGCTTACAAAGATGCTTTGGATAAAGCTTCTCTTGAAGATCAGAAGATGATCGCTGCAGATCCTCCTTCAAAAGCAAAAGTTACTAAAGAAGCTGAATATGATAAAGGCAAAGCAGGCTTTCAAAAATTATTATATGAAGCTGTGGAACTTGATTTTTTAAACTTTTCTCCGGATACCTACAAAGCAACAATAACTTTTGTTGTTGATTCTAAAGGAAACGCGCTGGATCCTAATGTAAAAGGAAATAATGAAGATGTAAATGCATTTATTGAAGCGGCTTTTTACCGAATGAAAGATAAAGGCAAATGGAAACCCGCAGAAGACAGAGGAAAACCAGTTTCGTCAAATGTTTCTGTTCCTTTAACATTGTCTTTTAAAAAATAATACACAGAACCCGCTACAGTGATAGCGGGTTTTTCTTTTCTATATTAAAAAAACATCATTGAATTCATTATGTTATTGATACTAATTTAACATTATTATTTTGTATGTGTTAAATAATTCACCTAATTTAGATAAAACTTAAAATCACTGTATATGAAAATGAAATCTAACCACTTCAAAATCAGCAGAAAATTTTACTTTACTTTTCTTTTATCTATTTTCTGTTTATTTCTTTTAACGTCTTGTTCTCAGGATGATCCCGCAGATCAGCCTGTTGAAAAACCTGCGGAGTCTGCTCAAATGAAGACTTTGGGAAATCTGACTTTACAGAAGAATGTTATTATTCTGAATGATGAATCGGTCAATGCAATTTCTACCCATAATGACGGAGAAATCACATTTAGCCGTATGACCCCGCAAACAGACAGTATTTCGGTAGGAACCGTTCTTGTAGGGACTAAAATAGAAGGCTATCAGGTGAACACCATTCTTTCAAAAGTGAGTGCTGTTTCAAAATTGAATAACCAATTTAAAGTGCAAACTTCCAGTGCAAAACTTGAAGAATTTATCTATAGCGGAACACTGAGCGGAGTGTATGATCCATCTGGTAAAGCTCCCGTTAATATTGATGGAAGAATGGTTAATTACATCCCTGTAGAAGGTATGGTCTCTGAGCAAATCAACCAAAAAATACTTTCTATTGAAGCAAAAAACATTCAAAACCAGAAAATAATTGCTTTCAACCGTTTTGATTTTAATAAAACCTTTTCATTTCCATTATCTTCAGCAGGCACCTCCACTGTAAATGTAAAAGGAGGATTTACACCAAAAATTGATTATAATATCACATTCTCATGGGGACATTTATCCAACTTCTATGTTAACCTCATTATGGATGACATCAAGCTTCAGAGCACCGCAAGTATTGTTGGAAGCTTAGGATATACAGCAAGCACAACAGATTATCTGAATATTCCTATTGTTCCTATCGTTTTAGGACCTACAGGGCTGATCTTAAGCCCTACTCTTTCTGCCGGCCCTTTTCTTGGAGTACAGGCTACAGGAAAAGTACAAGCACAACTTCTGGATCTTGAAGGAAATGCCAACTTCCTTGTAAGCAAAAATCCGGCGATTAATATTAATCTTCAAAAGAAATCAGAACCTGCTATAACTGGAGCAGAAGGAAACTTATCCGCTGAAGCAGGCTTAGAAGCAAAAGGAGCGGTAGGGCTGATGTTTATTTCTATTCCTATTGCCAATTCCGGATTAAGAGGAAGAGCTTCTGCCCTTTCGTCCTTAGGATTGACATTTATTCCTGAAAGGAAAGGTGTTATTTCTGTAAAAGGTAAAATCCAGGCTGATATGTTTTATGGTTTTGGGATAGCTCCTCTCAGATATGAAGGTACCATTCCTCTTTTCAAAAAAGAATATATGCTGTATCAAAAGAATTTCAGCTTCTAAAAACAGAATATTTACATTATAAGGAAGCCATTTCAAGAATGGCTTCTTTTTGTTCAGAAGCTACATATAATTCATTTACAATCCATTAAGACAATTTTACTATATTTACAGGGATATACAAATTAAACGATAACATTTAATACCAAATTGAACCATGAAAAAAATCAAAAAACTTTTGAGAAAAGACTTATCTACAATTCTGGGTAGCGGAATAGACGGCTGTCATATGGGAGGCAACTCTTATAATTGTCAGGACGACTGCCAATGTGCCTGGGGATATGCATGCGAAATGTATGAAGACGGAAATCCCGGACAATGTATCGCTGTAGGTGGTGGCGGAAATCCCGGCGGTGGTGGATGCAATCCTCCTTCCATTTGTGAAGAGCAGCCTTATTAATAAACAGAAACCGGGAGTAGTAATACTTCCGGTTTTTTATTTTCATCCGGAAACGGGTCTTGGTCCAAGTATCTCTGCCATTCATCAAATAAAATTTCATACTGCGCTTCATCATTGTTGTTTTGCATCAGATTTTTAACACAATTAATTATGAAGCAGCAATTTTTAGCTCTGAGCTCCCTGTTATTATGCATCTTTTGCACTGTAGAAACCAAAGCACAGCAGACACCGGCTTTTCACATCGGGGTCAAGGGAGGAACAAATTTTACAAAAACGTCAACGGCATCTTCTTCCTTGGAAGGGAAATACGGGCTAGGCTATCAGGCAGGAGTAATGACAAGAGTAGATCTCGGAAAGCTATATGTACAGGGAGAAGCTCTGTTCAACAAAAGAAAGACATCATACACCTCCCAAGACGGAAGCTCTTCAAAACTTTCCTGGAACGCTATTGATATTCCCGTAGTAGTAGGATATAAATTCATTAAAACCGATGATTTTAATGTAAGGGCATTTGCCGGAGGTGTTTACAGCTATGCCTTTAATAATAATTTATCTTCTTCCAAGGATTTGCAGGAAGGTTTTAAAAAGTTCGACAAATCCAATATTGGAATTACTGGAGGTATCGGGGTAGATTATAAAAACTTCACCGTAGACCTTAGGTATGAAACAGGTCTTTCCAGCATCAGTAAAGAGTTTAAGTCCAAACCCCACAGTTTTTCCCTCGGAATAGGTTATTTCCTGTTCTAAAAAACTTAAATTATCTTTACCCATTAGAAACTGTTTTCCCTGCAGTTTCTAATTTTTTTATCAAATTATTTCCTATTCCATGACAAAATCTTTTGTTTTTAAAGAATACATATTTACTTTTATTTTCTGGCTTGTATTGGCTATTGTATTGTGGTTTAATTTCCAGAGTGCCACAGAAAGTTATCTTGCGATGATTCAGGCTGCGATTATTGCAGCATTTTCGTTTACATTTACTCATTTTTTAACCAATAAGCTTCTTCCGAAAGCTCTTCGGGAAAAGAAAATGAAACGGTTTCTGATACAGTTGATAATCGTTATTTTCTTGCTTAGTCTGGTTTTTTCTGTTATATTCACCTATCTTGAGGTGGAGCCCAAAGAACAGCTTCCGGAAAACTTCAGAGATCAGTTGCCTTTTTTGTGGAAGGGCTTTTATATGTCTCTGCCTGCCTCATTTCTGATTAATGGAGCAGCATGTGGGGTAAAATTTTATAATGAACACGGAAGAATAGAGCGTGATCACATTCTTCTTCAGCAGGCACATCTGGAAAACCAGCTTAAACTTTTGCAGGATCAGATTAATCCGCATTTGGTATTCAATATCCTGAACCATATCCATATTCTGATGAAAACGGATACCCAGCTTGCAGATTTTTTACTGATGAAATTTTCGGATATTCTGAGGTATCAGCTGTATCATTGCAATCAGCCTCTGGTTCATTTAGATAAAGAGATTGAGTATCTTCAGAATCTCGTTGAGGTAGAAAAACTGAGATGGGGAAATGAACTGGATGTAAAGGCTTCATGGGAAATGGATAACAGGAAAGCTTTTATTGCTCCTTTGCTTCTGGTTCCTTTTATCGAAAACGCCTTTAAGTATGTCTGCAGGCTTCCCGGCCATAAAGGATATGTGAAAATCTCCTGTAAAGAAAAAGACAACAATCTCTATTTCTATGTTGAAAATTCCTATTCTGATATGGCAACCTATAAAAAGAAAGACGGAGCAGGCGGAATTGGCCTTCAAAATGTAAAAAAACGTTTAAAGCTGCAATATCCTGACTCCCACGATCTGAAAATTGAAACGGATCATCATATCTTTAAAATAACTTTACGACTAACACTATCTGACCATCATGAGCTCTAATATCCCCAAAATGAAATGTCTGATTATAGATGATGAACCTCTTGCAAGATTCCATCTTAAAGAACTGGCTGGTCAAATTGATTTTTTATCGGTTGAGGGAACCTGTGCCACCGCACTGGAAGCAGATGCCAAAGTAAAGGAAAGCGAAATCGATCTTCTTTTCCTGGATATCAATATGCCTTATCTTACCGGTCTGGAATTTCTGGAACAGCTGGAAAATCCACCGTTATGCATCCTTACCACAGCCTATTCTGAATATGCTTTGGAAGGATTCCGTCTGCAGGTAGTGGATTATCTTTTAAAACCCATTGCTTTTAACCGTTTTTATCAGGCGGTAAACAAGGCTCAGCAACAATTTATCATCAGTGAAAAATTAAAAAAGAATAGTCCTCTGGATGATCCGTTTCTGTATGTAAGGCAATCTGACTCCTTTATTAAGGTTTCCTGGGTAGATATTCTGTACATTGAAAGTATGCAGAATTACACCAAACTTCATTTTAAAGACAAGTCACTGGTTATTCATCAGACGATGAAAGCGATTGAGGAATCTCTTCCTTCAGATCATTTTTTCAGGATCCACAAATCTTACCTCATCAATATCACCCATATCGATATGATCTCCGGAGGACGGCTTTTCATTAATAAAATTGAGCTTCCTATTTCCCGTACCCGAAAAGAAGAATTGCTTAATCAGGTCGTGTATAAAAAACTGATCAGCAAGTAAATAAATAACTTATCGTAAAAAAGGAAGGCGTATAATATTTTTATACGCCTTCCTTTTTAGTATTTATGGCAGATTCCAGCGCAGTGATACTGCAGCGTAGAATGTACTTGCAAATCTTGGATCCGCTATTTTTTTGTCTCTGAAAATGCTGCTGATTTTCCTGTCATTTTCGCTGAAACTTCTCAATATTGCCGTTCCACCTGTTACACGTAACGTAAGTTTATCATTAATTTTCAATTCCGGTCTAAGTCCTGCAGTGATCTGCTGATAACCCAGCAGCATAGATTTTCCGCCTACATTTCTCTCTGCCGTCATCCCGTTAAGGTCTACAACAGCTTTTAAAGCAAATTTGTCTGAAAACAGATACCCGGCTTCCATTCCTTGCGGGAAATTGATGTTGAATTTAATTTTTCCGTTGGTTTTCCAGTCAAAATAAATCCATGGTAAAATCATAGGAACTCCAAAAGCCGTGGTAAGCACCGGCCCTCCTCCCAATGAAAGATTAGGACTAAAATGTCTGATAAACAAAATTCCTCCCTGCCCCAGCACATCATCAAAATTGACTCTTTCAAGGTCTGTATACACTCCCACGGATGCATTCAGCATCATACTCCACTTTTTGCCTAAAGGTCTCATATGCTGTACTCCCACCTGCGCATTCAGCATCTCATCCGGAAATAACTGGGTTTCGTAATTTTTATGGGTCATCTTTGCATAAGATCCGCTCAGCAGCATAGACCAGGACCTTACTTTCCCATCAGTATCTTTTTTTACGGATAACGGAATACTCAGGTTAAGATCTATTCTTTTAAAATCACTTTTAGAGTTTGTCTTTGTGCTGTCTTCAGGACGGATATAATTGGAGCCCGGAATATATTCTGTTTTCAGTTCTGCAGAGATTCCGGATTGTGCATTTACCCAATATCCTAATGGCAATAAACAACATAAAACCGTCGAAAGGGTTCTTTTCATATTTTAAATTTTATGCAAAGAGAACCCTTTGGTTATTTTTCACAAAAATTACTTGATTAAGTGTCCGGATCGTATGACAACAGGATCAAATAAGAGGATGAGTTTCCTGACTAGAACCGGCAGGTAAGCTTTCCCTTTTTTGAGTTTTAAAAATACGACACCCGAACCACACTGCAATTAATGCCATTGCGGAACGTGTTACCACCATCGGGATGATAGAGTCTGCTTCTAAAAATCCTAGTAATGCCGACATTAAGAATGTAACCATCAACTGCATGAATCCAAGTAAAGCCGCTGCTGTTCCTCTTCCTTCTTTAAACGGAGAAAGTGCATGGGCGGATGTAATTGGAAATAAAATACCAATAGCCAGCAATGACAGATACAGCATTGCAATCTCCAGAACTATAGAAACGTTTTCAGCAGCAATCAGAATATGAAGGGAACATACCACGAATAATACAATAGTAGCTGTAAATAACAGTGCTGAATTGCTTATTCTTTTGATCAGTTTAGGGGTGATATAGGCAGCCGTTATCAAGGCCAGGGAATTAAAAGCAAAAATAAAACTGAATGTACTGCTCGAAAACCCATGGATTTCCATGAATAAAAACGGTGCATTCGAGATGTAGATAATAAGGGATGCAAACGCAATACTTCCTACCATGGTACTGTTGATAAAATCTTTGTTGGAAATAATCATTTTCAGCTGATCTTTTAATCCTTTTTCATTTATCAGTTCTTCGTTAGGAAGATTGATTCTGCTATTGGTTTCCGGCACATATTTGTATACCATGAAAAACGTGATGAGCCCCATGATGCATAAAAAGGCAAAAGAACTGTTCCAGCCCCAGAATTTAAGGAAAACACTTCCCAGTAACGGAGCCACAATGGGAGCGATACCACTGATCTGAGACTGCTGGGAAAAGATGGTTACCGATTTCTGTTTATCATAAAGATCAATAATAATTGCTCTGCCAATTACAATGCCTGCACTTCCTCCAAATGCCTGCAGAAAACGCATTGCCCATAAAACATAAATATCAGAGGTAAAATAGATGGCCGTAGCATCTATAATGAAAAGTAAAAGCCCGCAATACAGCATAGGTTTTCTTCCTTTTTTGTCTGATAATGGTCCCCACAATAATTGCCCGAAAGCAAATCCGGCAAAGAACACCGAAATGGATATCTGGATATGGCCGATATCGGTATTAAAGATTTTAGCCATACTTGGGAAAGCGGGAAGATAAAGATCTATACTTAGCGACTCCAGGGTGTTGAGCAGTGCCAAAATAAACACTACAATATTCAAATTCTTCTTCATAAATAATATAAACCTTCACAGGCGGTTTTTCAGCTGCAAAGTTGCTTTAAAAAGCGTCATATTTCAATAAAAGAACTGAAGGAAGTATAGGACAAACTGAGGATTTAAATCAAAAAATAAATGAAAATTATTAATTTAAGCCAATCATTATAGTAAATATTGAAGATTATCTTTTTTCATTATTCTTAAAGCTATCAGGATTTTGGTTAGTATGTTTCTTGAAAAACCTTGAAAAATATGAAGCATCATTAAAACCGAGCTTAAAAGCAATTTCCTTCACCGTAAGAGCTCCAAAACTAAGCTCTCTTTTGGCTTCCAGGATAAGACGCTGGGAAATCATTTTTTTGACTGTTGTTCCTCTCAAACGGCGCACAATATCATTAAGATGGTGTGTACTTATCTTTAATTGACCAGCGTAGAAACCTGTTTCTCTGTGCACTATATAATGTTTCTCAATAAGCCCCACCAGTTCCTGAATGCGTTGACGGTCATTCAATAAAGGTTCCTGAGGATGAATTTGTTCTCCGATGATGATACAGAATGCTTTCAGATATGCCTTTAAGAGTTCCGTCCTTGATGAAGCTTTATATTCCTGCTCTATCAGAGATATAAGTGTACTGCAGGTCTTTTCATTCTTCGGATTTAAAAAAAAGGGAAGCTCACCTCCTGTAAGTACAGATTCTATATCGCAGGCCTCGTTGAAAATCTCCCTGCTTATGGCCATCGCATATCCTTCTTCTCCTTCCAGTTTCATATTGAATGCCTGTCCCGGTGCAATGATACAGATCTGATTGTTCTCAAGTTGATAGCTTTCAAAATCCAGTTCTAAACGGCTGTTTTCATACACGCTCCTGAACCAGATGATTTCAAAAAAATTATGCCGGTGAACATCATGAAAATTCTCCGGGCCCGCAGCACTCAAAGTGCTCATCTGAAATTCTTCAGAAGTGAGATGGTGGACCGGGATTTCTTTTTCTGGTGTAAACATTACTTTATTGCAAAATAATCAGTGATAAACAAAAACCACAGCAAAAAAAGTGCTGCGGTTTTCTTACAATATTTAAAATTAAATATAATTTTTCAGTTTTATTTATTTAAAAAGGCATCCCAACCTTGAGCAGTCAATGCTACCAACTGGTTAGATCCTCTTGCTACCATAAAGTTTCCATCTTCTTTTTCTACGGCATGTCCTATAATGGTAAAATCCGGGTGATTTTTAATTTTATCAAAATCATTTGGCGAAATCGTGAACAGAAGTTCATAATCTTCGCCACCGCTTAAAGCAGTCATTACCGGGTTCAAATTCATTTCATCCGCGGTAGAAATCGTAAGATTATCCAATGGTACTTTTTCTTCATACAATCTGAATCCTACTTTTGACTGATCTGAAAGGTGAAGGATTTCTGAAGCCAGGCCATCTGAAATATCAATCATAGAAGTTGGTTTTATATCCAGTTCTTCCAGAATCGCTTTCACGTCTGTTCTTGCTTCAGGCTTCAATTGCCTTTCCAGGATATAGTCGTAGCCTTCCATTTCCGGCTGCATGTTCGGATCTGCAAGATATACGGCATGTTCTCTTTCCAGAATCTGTAATCCCATGTAAGCACCCCCCAAATCTCCGGTTACCACAAGAAGATCATTAGGTTTTGCTCCGCTTCTTTTTACGATATTTTCTTCATTTTCAATTCCTACAGCGGTAATGCTCATTACCAGCCCTGAATTGGAACTTGTAGTATCTCCTCCTATAAGGTCAACTTTATATCTTCCACAAGCGGCCTGAATTCCGGAATATATTTCTTCCAAAGCTTCTACCGGAAAACGGTTAGAAACGGCAAGGGATACCAATATCTGTGTAGGAGTTGCATTCATTGCTGCAATATCACTAAGGTTTACTACCACCGCTTTATATCCTAGGTGCTTCAATGGTACATACCCAAGATTGAAGTGTACTCCTTCCGCCAGCACATCTGTTGTAAGAACTACTTTTTTGTTGCCAGGATTGATAACTGCTGCGTCATCTCCTACTCCAAGCTCCGAAGATTCATTGGAAAGCGGAAAATATTCTGTCAAATGTTTAATAAGACCGAATTCTCCTAGTTTTGAAATGGGCGTCAGCTCCTGTGATTTATCTTCAAACATAATTTCTGTTTATAAGTGATCGTTGATAAAAATGATAATTGATCCATAAGAGTGTAATTCAACAACATCATTGATCAATCATTATTTATCATTTATATATTAATTTCTGCCGGGTCGATATTGTGTGGGTGGAAAGGAAATTTTTTGAAATCTTCTTTCGATAATACAACAGTTTCCGGGCTTTTATACTTATTCATTGCTTCCACTACATCATCCGGTGGAGTGGTCATTTTTCTAAGCATCATATCAATCCATACTCCCGTAGCTTCTGCAGTGGCGCAGTGCATTCCATCCGGTGTATAGAATTTGTGTACGAAGCGGTAGATAGAAGAATCTTCAGCACATCCATCTATTTCCACGCTTACAATTACAATCTGATCGGCATAGATCTCTTTGAAGAAAGAATATCTTTCGTGCAGGATTACAGGACCAATTCCCCATCTGCTTAGCTGGGTTACTCCCATTTTTTCTTTAGTCATAAAAGCCATTCTGGCTTGCGCACAATATTGTACATATGATGAATTGGCTAAGTGCTTATTAGCATCAAGATCGCTCCATCGCACTTCAAATTTATGGTAGAAAATCATTTGAAAATCGTTTTTGGGTATTATAAAATAATAATCTTCAAAAATACTCAAATAAGATGGTTTATAAAAATTGTACTTTTGAAAAAATAATCTTCCGCATAGGATTACATATACATGAAACAGATCATTATTATCGGAGGCGGTGCTGCAGGCTTTTTCTGCGCATCTAATCTTGACGAAAAGAAATATACAATTACAATTTTAGAACAGAACTCGGATGTGCTTCAGAAAGTTAAAATTTCCGGAGGCGGACGCTGCAATGTTACTCATGCATGTTTTGATCCGAGAGAACTTGTTCAATTTTATCCTCGTGGAAACAAGGAACTGCTGAGTGTTTTCAGCAAATTTCAACCCGGGGACACCATGGAATGGTTTGACCAGCGTAATGTTCCGTTGAAAATTGAAAATGACAACAGAACTTTCCCTGAAAGCAACTCTTCTCAGACGATCATCAATACTTTTCTGAATGAAGCGCAAAAGAAAAAGGTCTCTGTAAAAACAAAATGTACGGTAAAAGAGATTGAAAAGCAGGATGAAAAATATCTCGTAAAAACCAATTCAGGGGATTTTGAAGCAGATTATATCGTATATACCACCGGAAGCTCTCCAAAATCTTTAAAAATGGTTGAAAATCTGGGACATAAGATTATAGACCTTGTCCCTTCCCTTTTTACTTTTAATATTAAAGATGAGTTGCTGAAAGACCTTCCGGGAACAAGCTTTGAAAATGCAGGAATTTCAATCCCGAAGCTGAAAACCGAGGAGAGCGGACCTTTACTTATTACGCATTGGGGACTTTCAGGACCTGCTGTTCTGAAAATTTCAGCTTGGGAAGCCATAAGTCTGGCAAAACTTAAGTATAACTTTGAAATTGAGGTTAATTTTATCTCCATAGAAATGGACGAAGCTGAGAAAATCTTCCATACTTTTAAACAAAGTAATCCTAAGAAAACTATCGGACAGTCTAAGATCTTTGATATTACCAATAGGTTCTGGCAGAAAATTTTAGATATTTCAAAAGTTGATCTTAATAAACAGGTGGCTAATATTTCCGGAAAAGAGATGCAGAAAATATTAGAAAATCTCTGCAAAAAGAAGTTCCAGGTGACCGGAAAATCAACTTTTAAAGATGAATTTGTGACAGCCGGAGGGGTTGATTTAAAGGAAATTAACTTTAAAAACATGTCTTCAAAACTGCTGCCTAATTTCTATATTGCCGGAGAGGTTTTGAATATAGACGCTGTGACAGGCGGGTTCAATTTCCAGGCATGCTGGAGTGAGGGATGGCTGATTGCACAGGATCTCAACAGCTTATAAAAAAATATTACTTTTACTAAAAACTAAATACATGAAAAAAAATTTCGGTTTCTTTCTTCTACTCTTGTTCTGTTTAGGATACAGCCAGGAAAAAACAATTGTCTCTGACTGGACTTCACTTACACAGGCTGTCAATATAGAGCATAAGCCCAACTGGAACTTCCGTATAACGGCAAAAATCAGAAAAGATAATGAGGATAATGGTTCCAATTGTGGATTATGGTGCAGAATAGATAATAAAGATGAGTCTACTAGTTTCTTTGAAAATCAATATTATGGAATCCAAGTAACCCATGAATGGAAAACCTACGAAATAAAAGGAACCATCAATCCATCTGCGAAGACCATGAATATCGGAGCTTTTGCACAAAGCAACGGGGATTTTTATTTTGACGATTTTAAGTTGGAAATCAATGATGGAAAGTCAAAAAAATGGACTGAAATTCCGCTGGAAAACTCGGGTTTTGAAAAAGACATTGCATCTTCAAATGGTTGGTTTGAAGGAATCCGTTCTCAGAAAATAAAGCATGTAAAACATTTTACAATTGAAACTTCAGATTACAAACCATTCAGTGGCAGCAAATCTTTGTTGATCAAAGGTCGTGGTATTATCGGAGCAATGCCGGAAGGAAAATTTATGGATGTTAATGGTATCAAATTATACTATGAAGTCTATGGAGAAGGTGAGCCGGTTCTTATGCTTCATGGCAATGGCCAATCCATCAGTGCCTTTATGAACCAAAAAGACACATTTGCTAAAAAATATAAAGTGATCATTGTCGATTGCCGTGAAAGGGGAAGATCTACGTATGATAAAACGAAAGAACTTACTTTTGATATTCAGACAGAGGATCTTAAGCAGTTTTTAGAGAAGCTGAACATCAAAAAAACAAAAATTCTTGGCTGGAGTGACGGAGGAATTCTCGCGCTGTCTATGGCAATGAAATATCCGGAGATGGTAGACAAAATAGCATGCTCAGGAGCCAATATATTTCCGGAAGGAGTCAAAGATAATGATCTAAAATCCATGAAAGAAATGCTCGTGAGCCTTACTAAAGAGAATAAAGACCATAAAAATGATATCTTTATTGATCTTCTCAATCTGGATTTGAAGTATCCTCAATGGAAGTATGAAGACCTGAATAAAATTCAGTGCCCATCATTGATCATTGCCGGTGATAATGATCTTATAAAAACAGAACATACGGTAAAAATCGCAGAATCTATCCCAAAAGGACAATTAGCTATTATCCCAAATGCAAATCATTATGTTCCTGAAGAAAAACCGGAATTGTTCAATGAACTGGTCATCGATTTCTTTGAAAATAAATAACCTGAATACCCTGTAATCATGAAAAAAATAGTAACCTTCGCTTTGTGTCTTGGTTTTGGACTCACATTTTCACAAACCAACCAGCCAGAAACCACTTATAATCCAGACAATAATACAGAAAATACATTTACTACACCTGTTGAATATCCAGGAGGAATGACTGCCCTAAGGCAGGATATCAGTAAAATCTTTGATCTTTCCTGTATGGAGAAAGCATCTGGTACATCGAAATCATTAACATCTTTTGATGTTAATACTGACGGAAGCATAAGTTCTATTTCAACAACAGGAAACAACCCTGCTCTGAATAAAGAAATGGATCGTGTGATGAATGCTTTAAAAAAAAGATGGAAACCCGCCACTAAAAATGGGCAATTCATTAAATCAACATATAACATTCCTATGACTTTTAAAAATTATTAAAATGCTATCAGTCAAAAGAAGTACTGCAGTTTTCTTTAAAATCCTTTTAGTTCTTGGATTTGCATATTTCTTTTGGCTGATGTTAAAAATTACTTTAGAATATATTCCTTTTAATCCTGAAGTCAGTTTCCTGATGATTAAGCAGACGGAAGTGGTAGAAAGGCCGGAATATCTTATATTTTTCTATATTCACGTTTATACAAGTATCTTTGTCCTTCTTTCAGGGTTTCTGTCTATTCTCAGACGGAATTTTGGATTAAAAAACTTCCACCGGAATATGGGAAAAGTGTATATTTTCCTTATCCTGTTTCTTGCGGCGCCATCAGGAATTTATATGGGAATCTTTGCCAACGGAGGTATTTTATCAAAGGGATCGTTTGTCATTTTAGGCTTTTTATGGTGGTTTTCAACGTTTAAAGCCTATCAGCTGGCGAGACACAAAAAGTTTAAAGAACACAAGCAATGGATGTGGCGCAGTTTTGCTTTTACACTGTCTGCAATTACCCTGAGAATGTGGAAAGTAATTATTGTATATTTATTTCATCCCAATCCTATGGATGTGTATCAAATCATTGCATGGCTGGGCTGGATCCCCAATATCCTTATTATTGAATATTTAATCACAAAAAAACATCTATGAAAATTGTAAATTACACATTGATTTCTTTACTGGCAGTTTCTTTGGCAAGCTGTAAAAAAGAGGGAAAGACCAATGAATCGGGGAAAGATTCTCTGACCGCAAAGAAAGATTCTGTTGTTATTCCTGAGGTTCACAAAGAATATTACGGAATTTATACCGGAGAATTTGCCGGAATGGAAAAGGTAGTTGACGAGACAGATGGCTCAGAATATGATGTCGATAATTACAAAAGAATTTCTTTAAAGATCAACAGAATTACCAAGGACAGTGTTTACGGACAAAGTATTGTGAATGGCAATCAGCGCCCATTCAGAGGAGTTTTCAATGAATCTTCAGCGTCTTTTATACTGGATGAACCCGGCAATGATAAAACAGACGGGAGATTTGAAGTAAAACTAAAAGGAGACAGCCTGACCGGAAAGTGGAACGCCTTTGATAAAACAAGCGTTAAAGCACCTTCAAAAACACTTAAACTGACTAAAAAAGAGTTTGTTTATAATCCTAATTTTATGTTGAATAAAGATTCTGATCTTGTAGACTGGTCCAATCCTAAGGAGTTTACAGAAAAGTACACGGATGAAGAAACCGGAAAGACAGAAAGCTATAAAACATCTAAAAACCGTATCGCTTCAGAAGCAATTTTCAAACTGAATGCCTCTAAGCAGAAACTGACGGAAAAGGATCTTAAAAACTTAAGAAAACTTGATCTTGAGATCATCAAAAATTCCGTATTTGCAAGACATGGATATTCTTTCAAAAAAGAAACCTACAGAAATTTCTTTGAACAAACAGACTGGTACATTCCTGTTTCCAGCAATGTAGACAATGATCTTTCTCCTATGGAAAAAGAAAATGTTGCTTTATTGAACCGCTTTACCAAGTATGCAGAGGATAAGTATGACAGTTTTGGGAGATAAACAGTAGGGACTAGGTTGCAGGTGTTAGGGATTAGGGGTTGAGGTTAAGTTTTCACTTTTTGTCATCTTTACGAAAAGATAAAGCAGCAGGCAGCCTACAGCATAGCACAGGTTATCAATCCATGAAAAAGAATTTCCGATAACAATATACATCAGGCTTCCAGGACGGAAGCCTAGTTTTTCTGCAATATGGAAATACTGTGCAAATTCTATCAGAAAGGAAAAAATAAGAATCCCAAGAATCAGTTTCTCATTATTTATTTTTACAAAACTCTTTACGAAAGTATAAAGAAGCATCACCACAATAACATCCCCCAGATAAGCTCTTACGAAGAAAATATGGCTCAGTTTGGTGGCAATCAATACTTCTACAAGAAAAATAAACAGGGTCAGAAGGAGATATTTCAGGCTGAATTGTAATTTCATTTCAAAAGGAATTAGGCATAAAAAATCGGTATTCAAGAAACACCGATTTTATTTTTATAGGAGCAAATATATTATTTCTTTACCTTAATTGTACATCCGATAGCTACCGTTTTTGTCATTTTCACCGTTTCATCTTTTATCAGGGCATTTACGGCATCCTGAGCATAATATTCGTTTCTTTAAGCGATTTTAAGACTGCAAAAAGGATTCATTGTGGTATTTACATGGAGCTTAATGCTCTTTTTATTTTGTTACACAGATATGTTAATTTTTTCACAATTAATAGAATTATGCGAATTGTTTTTTTTATATTTGAATTGAATCAAAACTAAAATTACCATGAAAAAATCAATCATTCAAAAGAGAAAATTGACAAAAAACGAATTGAAACAAATTAATGGAGGCAGCGGACCACTTTGTCCGGGAACCTGTTTTTGTAATATTGATGGTGAGATGACAATAGGCTCATGTACTCCTAAAGGACAATGCTGTTAATAAAATTCTAATACTCAATTAAATCATGAAAAATTCAAACACTCAAAAGAGAAAGCTTTCCAAAAGCGAATTAAAAGAAATTAACGGTGGCGCACTTCCTCCAAGATGCCTTCGCGGGTTCTGTACACATCCTGACTCAGGAGAAATGGTTCCAGGTCTGGTGGGAAAAGATGGATTCTGCTGCTAATCAAAAAACTTCAAGAAAAATCAAATCAAAACTAAAAATTACCATGAAAAAATCAAACATTCAAAAAAGAAAATTAACAAAAAGCGAATTGAAAGAGATTAAAGGAAGCGGAAGATTATGCTTTGATGGATTCTGCCGCATGGGAGAATTTGAAGAATGGCAGCTTGGTGCTGGTGACAAAAATGGATTTTGCTGCTAATCAATTAAAAATCTAATAATCAAATTACTATGAAAAAATCAAATATTCAGAAAAGAAAGCTTACCAAAAACGAATTGAAAGAGATTAACGGAGGTAACGGGCCTGTTGTATGCCCGGAAGGTCTTTGTGACAGGGGTGATGGCGAGTTTGTAATAGGACCGGTAGGAAGAGACGGATATTGCTGTTAATTTCAAAAAAAGCTCTGTTAGATAAATAAGGATTGAGGCAGCCCCTCAATCTTTTTTTTATAAAATAGATTTCGTGAAAAAAAAGTTAACAATTTGACTCACAATATTTTGCAAATATTAAAATAACTTGTAAATTAGCTTTTACCAAATTAAAATTATTATGAAAAATTCAAAGAATCAAAAAAGAAAGCTTAGTAAAAATGAGCTTAAAGAAATCAGCGGAGGAGCTAACAGACCCATCTGCCCTAGAGTAATAAGCTGCACAGATCCTCACACCGGAGAAGAGCGCTCAGGAGTGCCTGGCATGCAGGATGGATTTTGCTGTTAACCAAGTTATACAAGATAAACTTGGAAAATATGAAAAATTCAAACCTCAACACAAGAAAACTCGCCAAAGCCGAGCTTAAAGAAATCAACGGAGGTATAGCAGCCTGCGCAGAAGGTTTATGCAAGCTAAGAGGAGTAAGCCACTTCCTTATTATCGGCCCAAGGGGTAACGACGGCTATTGCTGCTAATCAAGCTTGTAACATTATTAAAAAAAAATGATTGGATTAACCTCCAATCATTTTTTTTATTGCATTCAGCTTCATCAAAGCTTCAATAGGTGTCAATGTATTAATATCTATTTTCGTCAGCTCCTCACGGATATTTTCCAGAACAGGATCATCCAGCTGGAAGAAAGAGAGCTGCATATTTTCCTCCGTCACTCTTTTGATACTCTCAGAAGTACCTTCACTTCCCTGCGTTCTGCTCGCTTCAAGGGTTTTAAGAATTTCATTGGCCCTGTTCACCACTTTGGCAGGCATTCCCGCCAGTTTTGCTACATGAATACCGAAACTGTGTTCACTTCCACCAGGAACCAGCTTTCTCAGGAAAATGATGTTTCCTTTGTTTTCCTGAATAGAAACGTGGAAGTTTTTTACCCTTTCAAAATTGACAATCATTTCATTCAGTTCATGATAATGCGTGGCAAACAACGTCTTGGATTGTGTTGGATGCTGATGAAGGTATTCTGCAATTGCCCATGCAATAGAAACCCCGTCATAAGTGGAAGTTCCACGACCAATCTCATCCAGCAGAATAAGGCTTCGCTCTGAAATATTGTTCAAAATATTGGCGGCCTCATTCATTTCTACCATGAAAGTAGATTCGCCAGCAGAGATATTGTCTGTAGCACCTACCCTTGTGAAGATCTTATCCAGCATTCCTATTTCAGCATGTTTTGCAGGAACAAAACTTCCTATCTGAGCCAAAAGACAAACAATAGCAGTCTGGCGCAGAATGGCAGATTTACCGGCCATGTTCGGTCCTGTCACCATAATGATCTGCTGGGAATCTTTGTCCAGGAAGATATCATTAGGAATATACTTTTCACCCAGTGGAAGTGCATTCTCAATAATTGGATGCCTGGCCTCTTTTAAGTCTATGGCATAACCGTCATTTAATACCGGCTTTGTATAGCTCTCAGAAACAGCCAGTTCAGATAATCCGGCAGCTACATCAAGCTGAGCAATGATATTGGAGTTTCCCTGGATCTGGTCAATATAAACCATCGTTTCTGAACATACATTTCTGTACAGCGAAGTTTCCAGAACTCCTATTTTTTCTTCAGCACCAAGGATCTGGCTTTCGTATTCCTTTAATTCTTCGGTAATATATCTTTCAGCATTCACCAGGGTCTGCTTTCTTACCCAATCATCCGGAACTTTATCTTTATGAGTATTCCGGACTTCAATATAGTATCCGAAAACGTTATTAAAATCAATTTTAAGGCTTGTAATACCTGTTCTTTCAATCTCTCTCTGGCACATTTCGTCCAGGAATCCACGTCCTTTATTCTGTAGATTTCTCAATCTGTCCAGCTCTTCAGAAACACCTTCTTTAATGATATTTCCTTTGGCAATACTTACCGGAAGTTCTTCATTAAGATGATTCTGCAGGAATTTAATCAGTTCTTCAAGATCAAACAAAGGTTCCAGCCACGCCAGCACATCTGCATGAGGATGCAATAACGCTTTGATTTTATGAATATTAATTAAACTTTGACGAAGATATCCCAGTTCTTTAGGTGAAATTTTCTCTGCAGCCAGTTTTCCCATTAATCGGTCAAGATCAGAAATCGATTTCAGAAGCTGGCAGATCTCATATTTCAGTTGATCATTTTCGTTTAAGAAATCAATCAGAGAAAGTCTTCTCATAATTTCATCCACTGATTTTAAGGGAAGAATAATTCTTCTTCTCAAAAGCCTTCCTCCCATCGGAGTAGAGGTTTTATCAATGATATCCAGCAGAGATTTTCCCTGTGGATTGCTTGGATAAACAATTTCAAGGTTTCTCAGGGTAAAATTATCCATCATCAGATAATCTTCCTGTGGAATGATCTGAATCTTTGTAATATGGGCCAGCAGATTATGATGGGTATCTTCCACCAGATATGCAAAAATAGCTCCTGCTGCAGTAATGGCCAGCGGAAGGTTTTCTACACCAAACCCTTTTAATGAATTGGTTTTGAAGTGATTCGTTAATTTTTCATAAGCAAAATTATATTGGAAAGCCCAGTCTTCCAGTTTAAAGGCACTTCTATTCTTTATCTGCTCCGGGATCTGTACACTTCTCTGATAAATAATCTCGCTGGGATCAAAAGTATTGACAATGTGCAACAGCTTCTCCAGATTCCCTTCACTTACCAGGAACTCACCGGTAGAGATATCCACCAAAGCGATTCCATATTTCTCTTTTTCTTTGTGTAATGAAAGCAGAAAATTGTTCTTTTTTGAATTTAAAACCTGGTCATTGAAGGTAACCCCCGGCGTAACCAACTCAGTCACACCACGTTTTACAATTCCCTTCACCATTTTAGGATCTTCCAACTGATCACAGATGGCCACTCTCATTCCTGCTCTTACCAGCTTCGGCAGATAAGAATCTATTGAATGGTGCGGAAATCCTGCCAGCTCCACACTTCCTTCCCCGTTGTTTCTTTTGGTAAGAACAATACCAAGAATCTGGGATGTTTTCACTGCATCCTGCCCAAAAGTTTCATAAAAGTCCCCTACTCTGAAAAGTAATAGCGCATCCGGATATTTACCCTTGATGGTATTGTACTGCGTCATTAATGGGGTTTCCTTCTTCGATTTTGCCATAGTAAAAAATGAGCCCCAAATTTAGAAAAATAAATTCAGGGTAAGAGAATTGTTTAGGGGTTAATCTTCCATACTTTTCTTTATCAGTAATTAATCGTACTTTTCACCCATCAAATCACATTATTTATGGAATTTCCTGTCTTAGAGACTGAAAGGCTTATTTTACGTCAGCTTACTTTTAATGATACCCAAGATTTATTCGAATATTTTTCTCTGGATGAAGTTATGGAATATTATGATCTGGAAGCCTTCAAAACAGAAGAGGACTCCCGGCGCATTATTCAGCACTTTAACAATGAATTTGAAAAAGGGAAAGGATTCCGATGGGCACTGGAACTTAAATCTGAAAAGAAAGTTATTGGCACCTGTGGCTACCACAACTGGTACAGGGAGCATTTCAGGGCTGAAATCGGCTATGAGCTCAATCCAAAATTCTGGCAGCAGTCTTATATGAAAGAAGCCATTCTTCCCATCCTGACTTATGGATTTGAAACCATGAGACTTCACCGAGTAGATGCATTCATTGACCCTTCCAATATCTCTTCTGAAAGGCTTTTATCTTCTTTAAATTTCAGCAAAGAAGGAACGTTGAAAGATTATTTTTTTGAAAAAGGAAAATTCGTAGACGCAACAATCTTTGGTCTTATCAATAAATAAAATTAATCTAAAATTTAACGCTAAGAGGCAAAGAAAATTGATATTGACTCCTTTAATTTTCGTTCGCAAAGGCATTTCATTTGAGCAACCGAAAGCTTTCTTCGCTGGGTGAAACGCCTTTGCGAACCCTTATCAGCAAATAAAAGTTTGCGCTCCCTGCGTTAAAATAATCTAAAGTATAATGCCTATTGTCCGGACTTCATGTGTTTTTCCAATGCTTCGGAACTTTTCTTATAGGCCCATTTCTGTTTATAATTCACCCATTTTGCTTTGAATAATTTTCTCATAAGCTTATCCGTATATCTCATAATGAAAACATGATACAGCATATTGGCAAATACATTCGGCTTATTCGGAAGCGCTCTCAATGAAAGTGAAAACCCGGGCTCCAGGTATCTGTTGAAGTGCCAGAAAGCTCCCGGAATAAAAAGGGCATCACCATGTTCCATAAAGATTTCATAGCCTTTCGCATATTTCAGGGCCGGAAACTTTACGTAATCCGGATTTTCATAATCTACCTCATATATTGTATGAACAGATAAAGGAACTTTATATAAAAATGGGGACTGCTTCTGATCAAACAAAAGAATTCTTTTCTTTCCTTCAAAATGGATATGCATAAAATCACCCAAATCCACATCATAATGCATTAAAACATGGGCTTCACTTCCCCCAAAGAATAATGTTGGTAATCTCTTAAAAAATTTCATTCCCAGGTCCGGATAGGTGAAGTTTTTCAACAGCTCAGGAAGCCTGTCTGTTATGATATAGAAAAAGATACGCAGATCTGAAGGTTTACTTTTTATGGTATCTATATACTCCTTCATTTTCATCTGGGCCACTGGAGCATCAGAGCTTTTAGCAGCATCTGCAGGCTTATTGTCATACAGCGGAACTTCCTGATCTCCTGCTTTTTCCCGGATGTAAGCCAGATTCCATTTATCAAAAGCATCCCATCTTCTGGCAAAATTCTTGATTAAAAGAGGTTTTTGCTTCTTAAAATAATTTTTCTGAAAATCTTCTTTACTGATATCATTTACAATATCTACGTTTTCGAGGATCATGTATTTTGTATTTAATGCGAAATAAAAATAGTGTTTTTTTGAAACCTGAGAAAATTAAGATTAAAAGAGCTGGAAGCTGGAAGTGGGATGCTGGAAGTTAAGATTTGTTCTGCAAACATCTATATATCATTCTATAATTTTTTTTATAAAAGCTTATACCTCTTCCAGCTTCAGACTTCCTTACTTTATTAGCAGAGCTCAGATGAAAAATTTATATTTGTGGTAACAAGTGAATTTATGAGAGTCTACAATACCAAACATTTCCTTAAAATCCTTTTCAGTTTACATAAAAGTGATACGCTGAAGATCCTTTTTCCAAGCATGGTTCTTATAGGATTGTATTCCTGGGGAATTCAGTATCTGGAAGTGGAATATCTGCATCTTACCTCAAAATCAGGAATCAGTAATGTGGGAATGATTCACTCTCTGCTGGGTTTTGTGCTTTCGCTTTTACTGGTTTTCAGGACTAACACAGCTTATGACAGATGGTGGGAAGGCAGAAAGCTTTGGGGAAAACTGGTTAATGACACCAGAAATTTTGCTGTAAAAATCAATACTATTCTGGGTGACAACCGTCAGGATGCTGAACAGATTGCAAGATATTTAAAATATTTCCCGCACTTTTTAGCCAAACATCTTTCCAAAGAATCTACAAGACTGGCTTTGGATGAAGATTATTCTGAAATAGAAAGTTCATTAAAAAATCATGGGCCAAGTGAAATAGTTATCCTGCTGACTCACAAATTGAACGTATTAAAAAAAGAAGGTAAAATTTCAGAAATTGAAATGCTGTATTTAGACACTCAGCTTTCAGGGTTTCTGGATGTGTGCGGAGGCTGTGAGAGAATCAAAAACACTCCGATCCCTTATTCTTACTCTTCTTTCATCAAAAAATTTATTATCCTGTACGTTTTTGCACTGCCCATTGCGTATGTGATCACTATTGGTCTTTTCATGATTCCGCTTACTGTTTTCGTCTATTATGTTTTAATGAGCCTTGAGCTGATTGCGGAAGAAATTGAAGATCCTTTCAACAATGATGAAAATGATATTCCTATGGAAACATTAGCGCAGAATATTGAAAAAAATGTGCATCAGATTATGATCAGAAAATAAAAAATCAAGCTTTAAAGCTTGATTTCTTTGAGTTCGCCGTCCTGTTTTATCTCTACAAACTTGCTTTCCCGGTTCGCTGCAGAATATCCGTAGAAAAACGTACTGTATATTGGTGTTGAATACAGGTAAGCTCCATAACCGTTATAAGCATCTGAAGTTCCTGTCTGCTGCTGATAACTTGCTGTCGCTGTAAAATTGACGATCGTTTCAAGATAGTACTTGCCGGGTTTCAGTTTTTCGAATTTAAACCTGCCATGATCATCCGTTAAAGCTTCCACTCTGTATTTAAAAGCTTCTTCAGACATATACACTGTTGTCTTTTTATTTTCATACTTTCTTCTCATGTCATAAAATTCCTCGAAATAAGGTGTTACAGGAAAAAGCATGATCACAGTTCCTTTGGGTGCATAATGTTTTTCTCCAAGCAATGGCTTGATCCCCCAATTGTTTTTTTGTTTGGTGGAAGCAACGCCTTCAATGGTAGAATTTCCGAATCCCAGCATGTCTCTGGCCAATTTTTTATCAAAAAAAGCTTGAGGATAATATGTATTTTGTGCCTCCAGACAGATAAATCCCCATATCAATATGAATAAGGTGAATAATTTTTTCATAGTATATTTTTGAGTCAAATATAAGTATTTTACTATTTTTGAAGTAAAAATAGCTATGAAGTACATGTTTTTATTGTTTTTTTCCACTTCTGTCATGATTCTGGCACAGAAACCATGTGGATATAAAAACGGATTACAGGAGGGATCCTGCAAAGAATTCTATGATAACGGGCAGGTAAAAAATACAGTAGAATGGGAAAAAGGGAAACTGGACGGAGATGCTGTTTTTTATTACGATAACGGAAAAATACAGTCTAAAGGAGAATATAAAAAGGGATTCAAAGTAAAAGAATGGTCCTATTTCGATAAGAACGGAGTACTTACTTCCAAGGAAGCTTTCAGAAACGGAGAAAAGAATGTTTATGATAACAGCCTTACCGCTACTTTTTATTCTCCAGCCGGCAAAATAACTGAAATTTCGAATTATAAATTCAATAAATTACAGGGAGAAAGCAAAACCTTCCATGAAGACGGAAAATCCGTGAAAGACATCGGCCAGTATGACAACGGCCTTGCGACCGGAAAATGGAAGGTGTTTTATCCTTCAGGAAAATTACAACGTGAAACAGAGTTTGCCAACGACAAGAGAAATGGCAACAGGGTTCATTACCGTGAAGACGGAAGCATAGAAAAAACAGAGGTCTATAAAGACGGAAAATTAATCTCAACAAAATAATACAATTGGTACAGAAACTAAAACTGGAAGAACTTAACAGAATAGATGTAGAAACATTTAAGAAGGTTGAAAAAATTCCGGTGGTCATCATTTTAGATAATATCAGAAGTATGCACAATGTAGGTGCAGCCTTCAGAACGGCAGATGCCTTTTTAATTGAAAAAATAATTCTTTGCGGGATCACGCCGCAGCCACCCCACCGTGAGATACATAAAGCGGCATTGGGAGCAACAGAAAGTGTAGACTGGTCTCATGAGACAGAAACCAATACAGCCATTTCTGATCTGAAAAGCAAAGGATATGAAATCATCGGAATTGAGCAGACTACCGGAAGCCAGCTTATTACTGATTTTACGATTGACAGGTCGAAAAAATATGCCTTGATTTTAGGAAACGAAGTGGAAGGAATCAGTGATGGAGTTCTCCCTAATATTGATGTCTTTTTAGAAATTCCACAGCTTGGAACAAAACATTCTCTGAATGTAAGTGTATGTGGCGGAATTGTGATGTGGGAATTTGCAAAAGCGTTAAAATAAAAAAACTGCATATGTCCTTAGTAGACAGTGCAGTTTGAAATAAATCTAATAAAAAGTAAAAATGAAAGGCGACAAAGGTACTTTTTTTTTCATTACAAACAAATTTTGATGGCATTTTTTTTGTTTCAGCTTAAAAAAAGTCGCGTTTTCAGAAAAAGTTTCATTTAATTTTTTATAAATTAGCACAATGTTTATCAAGGACTATATCTCAAAAGACTTTCCATGTTTTAGCTTGTCTGACTCTATAGAGTCGGCCAGAAATATGTTGGAAGATTTTGGATATTCCCATGTTTTTATCAAAAAATCCCACCATTTTTACGGAGCCCTTGCAATGGATTTTCTGTATGAAGAAGATGGCGGGACTTTGAAGGACCTTGAGCATCAGATTGAGCGATTTGCTATTCTGGAGGACAGTAATATTATGGACAGTATCCGTCTGTTTTATACCTTCAGCAGCAATGTGATCCCGGTGATTAATAAAAATGAAAAATATCTGGGGTATATCACCTGTGAAGATGTTTTCCAGGACCTTTCCCGTTATCCTTTATTTTCAGAAACAGGTGCCATTCTTACGGTAGAAACTCCTGCCAGAAAATATTCTATGACGGAGATTACCAATATCGTAGAAAGTAACAACTCAAAATTTTATGGAGGATTTATAAGCTTTATGTCTGAAGAAGTGGTTCAAATCACCATAAAGATCAGCAATGAAAATCTGGCCTCGATAGACTCAACTTTTGACCGGTATGACTACAGAATTGTTGAAAAATACTATTCTGATGAGAAATCCGATCTGTTTAAAGACCGATTTGGGTTTTTACAAAAATTCATAGAAATATAACATGAAGGCAGCCATATATTCTCAGAAAAAAGATCTTGATACTTTTTTATATTTAAGCAAGTTTATCTCTGAACTTGAAGCCAGAGATGTAAAATCTGTTCTGTACGATGAAATGGCTGAAGCACTTCAGTTCTCAAAAATTTTTGAAACCTTCAACTGTAAGCAGGATCTTCTGGATAAGGAAGTCGACCTGTTTTTCACTTTCGGTGGAGACGGAACGATTGTAAATTCTTTAACGTTCATTGAAGATCTTGAAATTCCTGTTGTAGGAGTGAATACCGGAAGACTTGGATTTTTAGCCTTTTTCACTAAAGAAGAAGCTTTTAAAGAACTGGATTCCATTTTAAAAGGAGATGTAAAAACAAGCCGCCGATCGGTCATTGAAGTTGTTTCTCCCAATCTGGAGGGATCTTTCCCTTATGCCCTGAACGACGTCACGGTTTCCAGAAAAGAAACCACCTCAATGATTACAGTAGATTCTTACATCAATAATGAGTTTTTGAATGTATTCTGGGGTGACGGTGTTATCATATCAACTCCTACAGGTTCTACCGCTTACTCTTTGAGCTGTGGCGGGCCCATCATTTCTCCAAACAACGAAAATTTCGTCATCACTCCCATTGCACCTCACAATCTGAATGTGAGACCATTGGTGGTCAATGACAAAGTAGAAATAAAATTCAGGGTGGAAAGCCGTGTTCCTCAATATTCACTTTCTCTGGACTCCCGACTGATCCATATAGAAACCGATAAGGAAATTATCATCAAAAAGGCAGCATTCCAGCTTCTTCTGGTACAGCCCAACAGTTTGAGTTTCTATGAGACAATCCGTCAGAAGCTACTTTGGGGAAGAGATAAAAGAAATTAGTAATTTCTTAAAAATGATTACCTTTACACGAAATTAAAAACACCTAATAAATTTATAACAAAAAGTAAAACATGAGCAGAATTTTTCCGGCAGGAGTTGCCACAGGTCAGTTAGTTACTGATATCTTTCAGTATGCTAAAGAAAATAAGTTTGCATTACCTGCAGTAAACGTAATTGGATCAAGCAATGTAAACGCTGTGATGGAAACTGCAGCGAAATTGAACTCTCCTGTAATTATTCAGTTTTCAAATGGTGGAGCTGCATTCAACGCAGGGAAAGGATTAAACAATGACGGACAAAAGGCTGCCATCTTAGGATCTATCGCTGGTGCAAAACATATCCACACTCTGGCTGAAGCTTACGGAGCAACAGTAATTCTACACACAGACCACTGTGCAAAGAAATTACTTCCTTGGATTGATGGATTAATGGATGCTAACGAAGATTTCTTCAAGCAGACAGGAAAATCTCTTTACTCTTCTCACATGTTAGACCTTTCTGAAGAGTCTTTAGAAGAAAACCTTGAGATCTCAGCTCAGTATTTCGAAAGAATGGCTAAGCTTCAGATGACTCTTGAAGTAGAAATCGGGGTTACAGGAGGTGAAGAAGACGGTGTTGACAATTCAGACGTTGATAACTCTAAATTATATACTCAGCCTGAAGATATAGCTTACACGTATGAAAAACTAAAAGCTATTTCTGATAACTTTACTATTGCTGCTGCTTTCGGTAACGTACACGGAGTTTACAAGCCAGGAAACGTAGTTCTTACACCAAAAATCCTTGACAATTCTCAGAAATATGTTCAGGAGAAATTCGGAACAGCTGCTAAACCTATCAACTTTGTATTCCATGGAGGTTCAGGATCTACTTTAGAAGAGATCAGAGAAGCTATCGACTACGGAGTAATCAAAATGAATATCGATACTGACCTTCAGTTTGCATATACAGAAGGCGTTAGAGATTATATGGTAAACAATATTGATTATTTAAGAGCTCAAATCGGAAACCCTGAAGGAGAAGAAAAACCTAACAAGAAATTCTATGACCCAAGAGTTTGGGTAAGAAAAGGTGAGGAAACATTCTCTACAAGATTGGTGAAAGCATTTGAAGATTTAAATAACGTAAATACTTTAAAATAAGAACTGTACATTTGTACCGATGTAAAAAGTATTCATAAGAAATACATTTACATTGGTACATTTTACATTTATACATTAATACAAGCAAAAATGGCATTCGACTGGTTTAAAAGAAAAGCAAAAAACATTACCACTTCTACTGATGAAAAAAAGGACGTTCCCAAAGGTCTTTGGCATCAGACTCCATCCGGAAAAGTTGTGGAACATGATGAACTAAAGAGAAATAACTATGTTTCTCCTGAAGACGGATTTCATGTAAGAATAGGAAGTGCCGAATTTTTTGACATCCTTTTTGACGGTGGTAAATTTACCGAACTGGATGCCAATGTTGAAAGTATTGATATCTTAAACTTCAAAGATACAAAGCCTTACAAAGACCGTTTGAAAGAAGTAAAAGCAAAGACCAAGCTTACTGATTCTATCAGAAATGCTGTAGGAACTGTAAAGGGAACTGAAATGGTAGTTTCTTGTATGGATTTTGCTTTCATTGGTGGATCTTTGGGTTCTGTAATGGGAGAAAAGATAAGAAGAGCAATAGACTACTGTATCAAGCACAAACTTCCGTATATGATTATCTGTCAGTCCGGAGGAGCGAGAATGCAGGAAGCCACTTACTCTTTGATGCAGCTGGCAAAAGTTCAGGCTAAGTTGGCTCAGCTTTCTGAAGCAGGACTTTTATATATCGCTTATCTTTGTGACCCTACATTCGGAGGAATTACTGCTTCTTTCGCAATGACCGCTGATATCATCATGGCAGAGCCGGGAGCATTGATCGGTTTCGCAGGGCCAAGAGTAATCCGCGAAACAATCGGTAGAGACTTACCGGAAGGATTCCAGACATCAGAATTCTTACAGGAAAAAGGATTTGTAGATTTCATCGTAAAAAGAACTGAAATTCAGGATACTGTTGCAAAAACAGTAAATTTATTAGCCGTAAAAGCATAGTATCTGTAACAAAAACAATACAATCTCTCTCTAATTAGGGAGAGATTTTTATTTATGAGGACTTTTAAGATATTTTTCAATACCATCAGAAGTATGAGTTTTAAAAAGATTATTCGTCTTTTATCACTTATCCTTCCCCATCCTCTTTTTGCCCTGCTGAGCTTTCATGCCACGGTAAAGGCGTTTACCATAGCTCAGAAAAAATTTCCTAAGACAGCCTCCACAAATGGAATTGGAAATGCATTCAGACATGCTCTCTGGTGCTGCTTCATTATGATGTACTGCTGTAAAATTTCTTCCCCTAAAAAGGCGCTTGATTTCTGCAAAAGAATCACAGACATGCATGAAGAACTTTTCCCGAATGAGCCTTTGGAAACCAAAATGGATCTCCATAACAACAAAATCGGAATGGATTATTTCATGGAACTTTTACCCGGAATCCACCGCCAGTTTTTTGAAAAAAGCTTTTTTGTAGAAGCCCTGGTCAAAAAAATGGATGATGCAAAGGTTCTGAAAAATCTTGATGATGATTTTGAAGGGCATCTTGTTTATCTGGAAGAGTAAATAATTCAGTGTATTTTAAACGCTAAGAATCGCAAGGAAAATATAAAAACTTTGCACATACTTTTTGTTCGCAAGGGCATTTCAATATTTCCTGATTGTCGTTATTTGCTTAGTGTTAACGCCTTCGCGAACAAAAAATCATATTTATCTTCATTAGAAACTTGCGAACATTGCGTCAAAATAATTTGAAATCAGTAAACCATCATTAGTTCTCTCATTCCAGAATAACAAAAGACTTTAGTTATTTTTGTGGTTTAAAGTATTTTTGATAAGTTTAAACAATTAAATCAATCAGATGGTTCTCAGCAGAATTTGGTCGGCTTTCATTATCATTGCCATTGCCATTGCCAGTATAAAATATGTTTCGTCAGGTCACTACAAAACCATTTTCAATGATATGGTAGTGGGAAAAGGAGGTGATACGGTGAAGATTGCATCACAGCCGATGAACAGCCTCTCCCCAATAGTAAGAGACAGCCTGATGAAAAAGAATGATTTTGCAGACAGCAGAATTCATTATAAAACAGACTCTTTAAAACAGAATGTAAATATTTACCGCGTTCAGGAAGCTGATGGAGTCATCGGAACATCTGAAACAGCAGTGAAGATCTGTCTTGGCCTTATCGGAATCATGACGTTGTTTATGGGATTCATGAGTATTGCTGAAAAAGCTGGAGGAATCAACCTTCTAAGCCGTCTGATACAGCCTTTTTTCTCAAAACTATTTCCTGACATCCCTAAAAACCATCCCGCATTCGGACATATGCTGATGAATTTCAGTGCCAACCTTCTGGGACTGGATAATGCAGCGACTCCTTTTGGACTAAAAGCGATGGAAAGCCTTCAGACTTTAAATCCAAATAAAGATACGGCCAGCAATTCACAGATTATGTTCCTGTGTCTTCATGCCGGAGGAATGACTTTAATTCCCGTATCCATTATTGCCATCAGAGCATCAATGGGATCCAAAACACCTACAGATATTTTCCTGCCTTGTATGATTGCTACTTTCGCGGCTACTTTGGCGGCAATGATTATTGTTTCTTTATATCAGAAAATCAATCTTCTCCGTCCCATAGTCATCGCTTATGTAGGGGGAATTTCAGCCATTATCGCTTTATTGGTTCTGTACCTTGTACAATTGAGTAAAGATCAATTGGATGATTTCAGTAAAGTATTAAGTAATGGTTTAATCCTTTTCATATTCCTTGCTATTGTGCTTGGAGCCGTTTATAAGAAGATCAACGTTTTTGATGCCTTTATTGAAGGTGCAAAAGAAGGATTCACAACCTGTGTCAAGATTATTCCTTACCTGGTTGGGATGCTGATTGCCATTTCCCTGTTACGAACTTCGGGAGTTTTTGATGTGATCATTGACGGAATGAAATGGGTTGCGAATGTCGCGAATATGGATCCAAGATTCGTGGACGGGCTTCCGACAGCTTTAATCAAGCCTTTATCCGGTTCTGGAGCCAGAGGAATGATGGTGGATACGATGAGTACTTTCGGGGCTGATAGTTTCCAGGGGAAATTGGCGGCCGTACTTCAGGGAAGCTCAGATACGACGTTTTACGTGATTGCAGTCTACTTTGGCGCCGTAGCCGTTAAGAATACGAGATATACTGTAATTGCCATGCTTCTGGCCGATTTGGTGGGCGTTATTACAGCAATTGCATTGGCGTATTTATTCTTTGCTTAATAAAAAAGTTGCTGGTTGCTGATTTCTAGTTTTTTAACCGTGAAAAAATATATTAATGAGCTACGAAAAACTTGACATTTATAATATTGCTTTTGAATTATTTATTGAAACACATAAATTATCGCTCAAACTACCCAACTATGAATTATATGAATTGGGTAGCCAATTGAGGCGATCTGTCGATTCCGTTGTTACGAACATTGCAGAAGGTTATGGAAGAAACCATTACAAAGGTGATTTTATCAGATTCCTTACTTACTCTCAGGCAAGTTGTGACGAAACAGTTTGTCACTTGTCAAAAATCAACCGTCTCTATCCGGATTTAAGCTCAGACTTTAAAGAAAAATCAGAACAATACAAACTCTTAGGAGGAAAAATCAATAACTTTATAAAATACGTCCAATTAAGCTGGCGAACCTAATCCAAACCAGCAACTAGCAACAAAATATACTATTATGATTACCGATAAAGAATTCACCCTAAGACTCATCCGCCAATTAACCCAGGCACTGGAAAAACTAATTCTGGACAAACCTGAAGAAAGTTTAATGCAGAAAGAACTGGATTTTGATACTTTGATGAGAGACATTTTCAAGATGAGCTTCACAGAAGTTTCTTCTAAAACGAAGGAAGAAATGATTGCCATTGTCAATGAAAGACAGGAAAGGGATCACAAAGATTATTATGAAATGCTGGGAAACCTTTTCTATTTCAATAGCAGACATGATCAGAACAAAGATTTTCAGGATAAAGCAAAGACATTTTACGAGCTGTATCTTCAGGCCAGTGGTATTTTTGCCCTTCCGATTATTAACAGAATCAATGAATTAAAAAAAGCACTTGAATAAAGTGCTTTTGTATTTTTAGAATGTAATTTTATAAGTTCCGGTGGAAGAAGTATTGGCTTTCTCTGCTTTTACATATTTCTTTACCCAGGCCACTGATGTAGATGATACACAAGGATCTGAAACACCTCCTGCCCTTCTTGCAGACACCACATTTCCTGCTTTATCTACAGTGTAGGCAACAGTAATTGATCCACTTGCGGTACAGCTGTGAGATGGCTGGGCCCCTCCTCTTCCCATTGTCCCGGGAATATATCCTACCAGCTTTCTGTCTATTCCTACTTTACTGTCCCCGTTTCCGTCACCTCCTAAAGGATCTCCTGCATTTCCTATACCCTCACCTGTTCCCTGGCTTCCGGCTTTTGTTCCTCTTCCTTTGATCAGGTTTCCAATAGCGGCATTTCCTTTTCCATCTCCATTTCCTGTTTTTGAATTGGCTGTTGCAGCTCCGGATTTTTTAGTATTCTTAGAAGCGCTGGTGCTTGTTGCTTCCTTTTTTTCAGCTTTTTTTGATTCCTCTTTTTTAGGAACTGTTGCTTTTGAATTATTTCCTGTAATGACTTTCTCCTTTGCCTCTACTTTCTTCGGTTCAGGTGCCGGTTCTGGTTTTACAATAGTTTTTGTTTCCGGAACAGGTGTTTCTGCTGGTTCAGGTGTTACTTCTTCTGTAGCTGCTGCAAGGCTTCCCGGCTGTTCAGCAGGTTCTTCAATCCCTTTCCCGTTTCTATTGTCCCCGAAGTTGACCAACATGGTAGTAACCACTTCAGGATCTTTATCCAACTCAGGTTTTAATTTATACAAAAAAACAAAAAGCAAAATAGCGGCCCAGATAAGAACAGAAAGCAGGGCGCTCTTTATTCTATCTTTGTTTTCTTCGTTTCTGTTTGCTGTATAGCTTCTCATCTTAACAAGTAATTCTTTCCGGAAATCCGGATTTGTTATTTATCTTTAACGGTTGCAATTGCAATGTTAAACTTATGTTTTTCAGCAATTTCCATTACAAAAACAACATCTTTATGCAATGTGTTTTCGTCAGCTCTGATTGTGAACGATTGATTGGTCTGACCAGCCAGTTTATCTACAATACTTTTCTCCAGTTCCCCTTTATTAACAGGATTGTCATCTATAAAGAATGAGCCGTCCGGCTTAATGCTTACTGTGACAGGATTAGGAATATTATCGTCAACAGCTCCGGCTTTCGGCAGATTCACATCAATAGCACTTTGATTGGCTGCAGAAGATGTGATCATAAAGAAAATCAGCATCAACAGGATAACGTCTGTCATCGCTGCTAAACTGAATTCCGGGTTTGCTTTATTTCTTCTCTGAATTTTCATCTTAAGAAAGATTTATAAAGGTTTGTTGATAAGGTCTAAAAATTCGCCTGACATATTCTGAGCCTTCAGTACAAACTTATCAATCCTTGTCAATAAAATATTGTAACAGAAGTTAGCAGGAATAGCTACTGCCAGACCTACAGCGGTCTGTCCTAATGCGGTATAAATACCTTCTGAAAGTGTTTTCGGAGAGAAAGATCCAGTGGCATGGGATAAATTAAAGAAAGCGATAATCATCCCTATTACTGTACCCAAAAGTCCTAACATCGGTGCAATACTCGGTACTACAGCCAAAAGGTTCAGATTTTTCTCCATATTGGCAACCTCTACCTGAGCCTGCGCTTCCATAGCACTTACGATATCAGAAACAGGACGTCCCAATCTTGAGATTCCTTTTTCTAAAATTCTTCCTTCGGGAGAATTCTGTGTTTTGCAATAATCTGTTGCAGCCTCTATTTTTCCAGCTTTGATAAAGTCTTCAATATTGTTCATAAAGTTGGAATCCGTTTTTGAAGTCAGCCTTTTGATAAAGAAAAATCTTTCAAAAAACAGATACAGAGAAAATATACCTAACAGCAATACCGTGACCATCACTATTTTAGCGAAAGCTCCTCCGTGGAACATGATTTTCCAGAATGAGAACTCTAAGTTGTCTGCAGCAACTGCAGGTGTAGCGATTTGTGCAAATAAAATCTGAGAAAGTTCCGTTAACAGCATTAAATGTGAATTTTATTAAATTTTCAACGACAAATGTAATAGAATATTATGAATTGAACTCTTAAAAATTGCTTAAAAACAACTTAAAATTTGTTACAATTCTATCAATAGCAAATTTCTCTCCAAAAATAATTTGAAAAGAAATCCGGTATAAAAAAGGATGAAGACGATCGTTAATCTTCGTCTACCTCAATATCATCCTGCTTAAATTCGCATTTTAATCTAAAAGGAATCGGTGTATCAGATCCGGTATAGAAATCATCAATGGTCCCCTTCCAGATGACCTGAAGCTCTCCTTCCTCATTTTTTTCGAAAAGAAGCTCATTGTCATAGATATAGGCATCTTCGTCGTCGAAAAGATCTACTTCTGTGTAGGTTTCTTCATCAGAGTCATTGATTGTGATAGTTTTTCCTTCTATTTCCGCTGATTCTATAGGAAAATCAAAAACTTCAAGTGAAAGCTGCGGAAAGTTGTACTGTAGTGAATCATCGTCTACGTGATCCAAACTGTCATCCGTAATAACTTCAACCTCTAAAAAATGTTGTTGGTTACTGTAAACCGCCTTACAATAAGTATTTCTGATATTGTATTTTAGCGTCTCCTCCGGATGGTAAATTTTTAAAATCCCTTTCATTATTTCTTAAAAAAGAGCTGTAATAATATGATTGTTAAACGTTTTAGACAAAGATAAAAAATTGATTCAATGTTGAAAGGATTTTAAAAATAATTTTTTAAAATCAACTCCTACCATAAGTCTGAATATCCCAATAATACTTACTTTTGTTTTCATAAAGATTCTGAAAATGAAAAACATTTTATCAAAAGGTATTCTTGGATTAGGATTGATAATCGGTCTTGCCTCGTGCAAAAAAACGGATTCTCCCCTTACGAAAGTGACTCCCAGCAACCTGGATTCCATTGCTTCCAACTATTATGAGCAATATCTTAAGCTATACCCTTTAGACGCTACCTCTCAGGGAGATACAAGATACAATGACCAGCTTCCCATCAATATTGATAAGGATTTTATTTCAGGAGAAGTGGCTTTTTATAATTCTATACAGAAACAGCTGGAACATGTAGATTACAAAAACCTTTCTGATGAAGATAAGGTGGTATATGATGTACTTGATTATTCTTTAAAAGATAAAATTGAGGCCTATGCCTATCATCCGGAATATATTCCTTTCACACAATTCGGGGGTCTTCCGCTTACTTTTCCGCTGTATGGGAGCGGACAGGGCAGCCAGCCTTTCAAAACTGAAAAGGATTACAGTGACTGGCTGAAAAGGATGGAAAAATTCCCGGAATGGATGGATGCCGCAACAGACAACTTCCGTGAGGGAATCAACAATAAGGTAGTACTACCTAAAAAACTGGTTATCAAAATGATTCCTCAGATGAAAGCCGAGGAAATCACAACCTCTGATATGGAAAAGAATATTTTCTACGGACCGATTAAAAACTTCCCGAAAAGTTTCACTCAGGATCAGAAAGATAAATTTTCAGCACTTTATAAGGAAGCAATTACGAAAAAAATTATTCCTGCCTATACTAAAATGGGCGTGTTTTTAGAAAAAGATTATCTTCCTAAAGCCAGAGATACAGACGGATACAACAGTCTTCCCAATGGAAATGAAATTTACAGCTATTACGTAAAAACCTGGACAACAACTAAGAAATCTCCTGATGAAATCAATAAAATTGGTCAGCAGCAGGTAGCTATGCTTCGTGCAGAAATGGAAAAAGTAAAGAAACAGGTAGGTTTTTCCGGAAGTCTGGAAGAATTTATCACTTTTGTGAAGACAGATCCAAAGGCAATGCCTTATAAGACTTCTAAGGAGGTTTTAAATGCCTTCAACGGTATTCTGACGAAGATTACTCCGAAACTGAAAACAATGTTTAATGTAACTCCAAAAACAAAGTTTGAAATCAGGCAGACGGAAAAATTCAGAGAGGCAAGCGCCAGTGCAGAATATATTCCGGGAACTCCTGACGGGAAGAGAGCGGGTATATTTTATGTTCCTCTTCCTGACCCTACAAAATTCAATGTTACTTCAGGAATGGAGTCTCTTTTCCTTCATGAAGCGATTCCAGGGCATCATTACCAGGTTTCTTTACAACAGGAAAATACTAAGCTTCCAAAGTTCATGAGATTCGGATGGTTTGGAGCGTATGGCGAAGGATGGGCCCATTATTGTGAAACACTAGGTCCTGAATTTGGTTTGTATACAGATCCTTACCAGAAAATGGGATATCTGAGCGATCAGATGCTGAGAGCGGTACGACTTGTAGTGGATACAGGACTTCATACCGGAAAAATGTCAAGAGAAGAAGCCATTAAATATTTCTTAAGTAATATTTCTTACGATGAAGGATCTGCCACTGCAGAAGTTGAAAGATATATGGCGATGCCGGGACAGGCTTTAGGCTACAAAATAGGTTCTTTAAGAATCCGTGAGCTGAGAGAAAAGTACCAGAAAGAACTTGGAAACAAATTCAATCTGGCAAGCTTCCATGATGAAGTATTAAGCCAGGGATGTCTTCCTTTAGACGTTCTGAATAGAAAAATGGAGCTTTGGGCTCAAAAACAAAAATAAACTTACATTAATAAAAGGGGACATTGAAAAAAGTCCCCTTTTTATTTACTCTTCTAAATAAACAAAATTGATATGATCACAGAAAGCCTTAAATCTCTCTACAGCAGAGATTTGAACAAATTAAGAACAGAGATAGGAGCCTATCAAAATGAAGAAAATCTATGGAAAATTGATAAAAACATAGCCAATTCTGCGGGTAACCTGGTTCTTCATTTGGTTGGAAACCTCAACCATTTTATAGGAACGCATCTTGGAAACACAGGATATGTAAGACAACGTGACCTGGAGTTTTCCTTAAAAGATGTTCCAAAAGCCGAACTTATTGAAAAAATTGAAGCCACTGCAGCCATGATAGACTCTGTGCTGCCACAATTATCAGAAGACGATATAAAAAAAGAATATCCGCTGGTAGTTTTTGAAAATAAAATGTCCACAGATTACTTTCTGATTCACCTGATTGCACACCTGGATTATCATTTGGGGCAGATCAATTACCACAGAAGGTTGTTGGATTATTAAATACATTTCCTTTCTCTTACATGATGTTTTTTAAACCATGTCAAGGTTCAGAACCTTGACATGGTTTATTAAAATAAACGCAGCGATAACAAAATAATTGTTGCGTTTTCTTTTTCGTTCACAAGGACGTTTCACTCAGCTAGGGAAATATTGCCTTTGCTAAACGAAGTGCCTTTGCGAGCTATTTCAAAGTAATTTTTTATAAAATCCTTGCGAGCATAGCGCTAAAATCAATGAATTATTTCTCAAACATCATTTTCGTAATAAAATCCTTCTCTCCTTTTCCTCTTGCGGGAGAATATTCTCTTCCATAGAAAATGATCTGAAGATGAAGCTTATTCCATACTTCTTCAGGGAACAAACTTTTTGCATCACGCTCCGTTTCTACTACATTTTTTCCTGACGTAAGCTTCCACTGCGTCATCAGACGGTGAATGTGGGTATCCACAGGAAAAGCAGGAAATCCGAAACCCTGGCTCATTACTACTGAGGCTGTTTTGTGTCCTACACCCGGAAGAGCTTCCAATTCCTCATAAGTCTGGGGAACGACGCCATTATGTCTTTCCAACAGAAGTTCGGCCATTCTTTTCAGGTTTTTGGCTTTCGTGTTGGATAATCCTATTTCTTTGATTAGTTCTTTGATTTCAAATTCTTCCAGCTTAGCCATTCTTTGTGGTGTTCCTGCTACCGCAAAAAGTTCGGGCGTAACCTGGTTTACTTTTTTATCTGTAGTTTGTGCAGAAAGCGCTACGGCAACCATCAATGTATACGGATCAGTGTGATCTAACGGAATAGGCGTGGTGGGATATAATTTATCCAGTTCTCTCTGAACGAGCTCAGCTCTTTGTTTTTTTGTCATGTAACCCTTAAATTTGAACAAAATTAAATCATTATGCTGAAAGTTGGAGATAAATTACCTGAATTTGAAGAACTCAATCAGGACGGAGAAACGGTAACCTCATCAAAATTAATTGGAAAAAAACTAGTGGTTTTCTTCTATCCGCAAGCCAATACACCAACCTGCACGGTGGAAGCCTGTAACCTGAGTGATAATTATACTAAGCTTAAAAAAGCAGGATTTCAATTATTGGGAATAAGCGGTGATTCTGTAAAAAAGCAGAAGAATTTCCACAGCAAGTTTGCTTTTCCTTATGATCTTATTGCGGATGAAAAACGTAATATCATTGAGAAATTCGGGGTATGGCAGGAGAAAAAAACATTTGGAAAAACCTATATGGGAATTGTAAGAACCACTTTTATCTTTGATGAAAATGGCATTTGTACAAGAGTCATTGAAAAAGTGACTTCAAAGACTGCTGCCGAGCAGATTCTGGAGGGATAACTTCTTTTTGAAACACAGATATAAAAAAGCTTTCACAAATAGTTATGAAAGCTTTTTTTATAATTCTTATTATTCTGTTTCGTAATAGTTTAATTCTTCAGTTTCTCCGGGAAGAGTGACATGTTTTTTAAACCTTAGTCCCAACTTTTCAATTAGCTTTTGGGAAGAAACATTATCTTTTGAAATGATCGCTGATATTTTTGATAACCCGAATTCATCCATTCCTATGGATTTGACCTTCTGAGCCGCTTCAAAAGCATATCCTTTACCTTCAAACTCTTCCAGCAGAGAATATCCGATATCCACAATATCCAGGCCTTCTCTTTCAAAGATTCCTACGGCACCCACTTTTTCATTTCCTTCCTTCGTCACTAAAAGATAGTTTCCGAATCCCAGCCTTTCAATCTGTGGAGCAAACCTGTTTAAGATATAATTTTCAGCATCTTCAATGCTATTAACATTGCGGTTACCGATATGTTGAATAAATTTCGGCCTGTTATAAAGCTCAAAAACAAAGTCTTTGTCTTCACGGGACATCGGACGAAGTATTAATCGTTCAGTCTCGTAGGTTTTATTTGCGCTTGGGTGTTTTTCTGGGCTCATCTTTCTTTGGTTCTTCTTTTTTTTCGATTTTTAAAAGTCTCGGGTTATTAGCACACTTTTTATTGTAAAGCTCAATATAGGTTCCATTATCCTTCACATTACTTACAGCACCTGTTGATTTATTTACAGTCACTGTATAATGTGTTTTCTGGTAAGGACACTCCTTTGAGGTCAGTTTTCCAAGGTCCAGATAATAATTCGATTTGTCTTCATGATAGTTACCTGCAAGGTCTTTGAATTCCTCATCCACCATATATCCTTCGGCAGCCAGCATTACAGCAGCTTCCTGGGCATTATCAATCCGGTCTATAAACTTCCTAAGCCCCTCAACATCGGTAACATAATTAACTTTTCCACCTTCTGAATAAGCAATATAATAAAAGCTGTCTTCATTAGGGAAAAGATTGAATCCGGAGAACTGCGGGGTATAATCCACCTTACCCGAAATTTTTATTTCTTCACCTTTTCCGTAGCTGTTGTATACCAATATCCATGAATCTACCCTGCTGCTCGGGTTGATCTGCTGTAAAATATTCGGAATGCTTGAAAATTTTTTCTTCTCCTGAGAAAATCCTAAGACTCCCAAAAGTAAGAATGTAAGAATTGTAAATCGGGTTGCAGCTTTAATCATAATTTAAAAATCAGCAGAAAATATACCAAATATTACATAAACTTATCTCCTTTCTTAAAGTTTTTTAAGTCAAGAACATAATCTTTTATAAGCTGGTCATTATCCCGCGGGCAGATAAGGAGTGCTTTATCGGTATCTACAACAATGTAGTTTTCAAGGCCGTCAATGATGACCGCTTTGTTATTATTTCTCAGACGGATAATGTTTCCTTTTGAGTTATAGGAAAGTAAATGTTTTAGCTTCACAGCATTTCCGTCTTTATCTTTTTCTGTATTTTCGTAAACAGAGGTCCATGTTCCCAGATCGCTCCATCCTAAATCTGATGGAATCACATATACATTTTTTGCTTTTTCCAAAATCCCGTTATCAATAGAGATTTTCTGAACTTTTGGATAAATAGTTTCAATACAGTTGTTTTCCTTTTCAGAATTGTATTCGCAAGCCATAAAATGCTGCATCATCTCAGGAAGATAAAGGTCAAAAGCATGGTGAATACTTTTTACATTCCAAATAAAAATACCTGCATTCCAAAGGAAGTCACCACTTTCCAGGAAGCTTTGGGCAATTTCAAGAATAGGCTTTTCTGTGAATGTTTTCACTTTAAAATAGTCAGAACCCTTCTTTTCTACAAATTGAATGTAACCGTAGCCCGTATCAGGCCTTGTTGGAGTAATTCCTAATGTTACCAGATAATCATGTTTTGAAGCTACCTCAAATGCCAGCTCCACTTTTTCCAAAAATACATCCTCTTTAAGGATCAGGTGATCTGCCGGAAGCACAATCATTGTAGCATCCGGATTGATCTCAGCAATCTTATTGGCCATGTATAAGTTACATGCAGCCGTATTTTTCATAAGCGGTTCTCCCACAATGTTTTCTTCAGGAATCTCCGGAAGCTGCTGATGGGAAAGAGCCACATACTCTTTATTCGTAATCACGAATATTTGCTCTTTAGGAATTACCTTGCTGATTCTGTCATAGGTCTGCTGAATCATAGTACGCCCGGTACCTAAAATATCCTGAAACTGTTTTGGAAATTTCTGCGTGCTCATCGGCCAGAACCGGCTCCCGATTCCTCCCGCCATTATAACGCAGTATCTATCTGATTTTAACATTCTTAACTACATTTTTCTACCCTGGCTAATGGCTTGAAAGAATACTTCCTTCCAGTAGCCAGGTTCTTACAAAGATAGTTTTTTTTAACCAGACCTTCTAATAAATACTTTTCGTTGCGGTATATAAAAAACTCCCCCTTCTGAAGCTCCTCGATAAAATGAAGAGTATCATCTTGTTTTTCAGTATGAAAATACCTTACCAGATCAGGGCTGGCCATGAAGTTGGCTTTGGGCGATTTTGAAAATTTTATAATGATAGGTTTTAACTCTTCATCATAAATTTCAAGACTTTCAAGGAGCATATTTCTGAAGGTTTCTTTCCATTCATTGCCATGGGGAGAGATTTTTCGTCCATATTTTTCAAACGCAATCAGGTGTGCGAGCTCATGGGTCAGTACAAAGAAAAAAAGTTGCGGGGTAAGCGTGGAGTTTACCGTTATTTCATGGGAATTGTCCGGAAGTTTTCTGTAATCTCCCAGCTTTGAATTCCTGTTTCTAGTAACCTTTATATGTATATAGTAATATGAAAACCAGCTTCTTAAATATTTAAGAGTATTGTTTTTAGGTAAATATTTTTCTAATGATTGAATTGGCATTTTACAAACTTAATGGAATTCCTGCATAGAAATTCAATAGTTTAAGACTAAAAAGATAATTATATTTTGCCTGCGCTACTGATCCCTGTGCATTTGCATAATTATTTCTCGCTACATTGACGTCATAAATGGTTGTTCTTCCTGCAGCATAACTTTTGTCAGCAAAATCAAGAGCCAGTTTAGAACTTTTTTCTGCTTCCACAGCTGCAAGATAGTTTTCATAATTGGCATCGGCATCAAACTGAGCTTTCTGTACATTTTGTCTTACCGTTTGTTTCTGCTGCTCAAGGGTAATTTTACTAACACTTTCATTTAATTTGGACTGCTCAACCTGTAGTTTTGTTTTTCCTTTATTGAAGATAGGAATATTAAGTGACAATCCAACATTTTGTCCAAACTGATCTTTATATTGTTCAAAAAAAGTTCCCTGTACAACTCCCTGAGGAACATTAAATTGCTTATTATAGAAAGTGTTAAGACCGGCACTCGCTGTTAAAGTAGGCCAGAATGCTGTTTTGCTTACCTCAGTTTGTGCTTCGGCAGATCTTATCCTGCTTTCCGCTGCTTTTATCTGAGGCTGCACATCATAGGCTTTTGTAAGAACATCATCAGCAGTTATCAACTGGGATTCTAATGTTTCAGGAATCTCTACGTTTTCCACATCAAAATCCTTATAATCTGAAAGTTGCAAAAGTTGAGCGATTGCAAACAGAGCTCTTCCTACGTTAACCTCTGCTGTCTTAAGATTTTGTTTTTCTCTCGCCCAGGCTGCATCGGCTTCCGCTAAAACAGTCTGTGCAGTAGTCCCGACCTGAGTGGTGATCTGTGCTCTGTCACGCTGTTTTTTAGCATTTTCTACAGCGCTTTGAGAAATCTTCACAATTTCTTTGTTCAGTAAGGCGGTTAAATATTGTTGTGCTATTTGTACTGAGATATCATTTTTGATGGCTTCAATATCATATTGGCTGGCTTCTACATCAAACTGGAGTTTTCTTACATTCTTCTCCAATCTCCCGTTATTATAGACCAAAACATCGGCACCTACACCAACACTGTTATTGAATCTGTCGTTTCTATAGCTTCCTGCTCCTAAAGATCCTTGTCCGAAACTCACTCCAGTAGTAACACTCCCCGATACGGAAGGCAAATAGTCTTTTTTGGCCGCTTTAAGGTTGTATTCCTGGTTTTCTTTAGTATACTGATTTTGGATAACCTGAAGATTATGCTCCACTGCATAGCTTACGCATTCTTTTAAGGACCATTTCTTCTGAGCGCTTAAACCCAGATAACCTAATCCAAAAACGATGATCCAAACTTTTTTCATATTATGTAGATGTTTATTTGTTTTTAATGGTCATATGGAATCGTGTTATCTTCATCAGTATTGTAAATGCAAATCACAGCGACTTCATATTAAGATTTTTCAATATTAGACGAATTAAATATAAAAAAGTTACAGATTGAAAAATTATATTTTTTTTTAAGAAAACTTTTGGGAATTTTGCACTATGACAAATGAACAATATCAGGAAGCTATTGACTGGCTTTTCGTGCAGATGCCCAACTATCAGATAGATGGGCAGAAGGCTTATAAACCCGGACTTGACAATATTACAAAGCTTTGTGCTTTCTTTGGAAATCCCCAGGATAAAATAAAATGCATCCATATCGGCGGGACCAACGGAAAGGGCTCTTCAAGCAATATGCTGGCATCCGTTCTTCAGGAGGCTGGTTATAAAACCGGATTATACAATTCTCCTCACCTGATAGACTTTACGGAACGCATTAAGGTTAACGGAAAAAACTGTAATAAAGAATTTGTCTTTGAATTTATTCAAAAATTAAGAACACTTCCGGAAGATATCCGTCCTTCTTTCTTTGAATTTACCACAATCATGGCTTTTGAATATTTTTATCAGCAACAGGTAGATTTTGCCATTATTGAAGTCGGATTGGGAGGAAGACTGGATTCAACAAATATTATTAAACCCCTGATCTCTGCGATTACAAATGTTCAGCTGGATCATCAGAATATTTTGGGAGATACCATTGAAGAAATTGCCACTGAGAAAGCGGGAATTATTAAAAATAATATCCCTGTTATTTCAGGTGACGAGAATGAAGCTGTCAAAAATATCATCCGAGAGAAAGCGATTAAAGAAAATGCACCGTTTATCGATGCTACTCTTATTCATACAGACCTTGAATCTGATCTGAAAGGAAATTATCAGAAGAAAAATATCAGAGTTGTACTGGCGGCAGTAGAAGAATTAAGAAAAATGGAAGTACATATTTCTGAAGAAGATCTTGAAAACGGACTCCTTCATGTTCATCAGAATACCGCATTCATTGGCCGTTGGTTTGAATTTTCAAAAAATCCGCTTACAATTTGTGATACGGGACACAATCAGGCTGGCTTGGAGTATGTTTTTTCACAATTAAATTCAATTAATAGGCATAAGCATGTCATTTTGGGGTTTGTGAATGACAAAAAAATAGATGATGTGATGAAATTACTTCCTGGAAATTCTGAGTTCTATTTTGCAAAACCATCTGTCAGCAGAGGAAGACACCCGGAAGATTATGAAAATCTGCTTCAGGAGGCGAAAATTTTTTATAAAATTTTTGATTCTGTACAGGAAGCCTATCTTGCTGCAAAAGAACGATGTACAAATGAAGAAATGATTTTTATCGGCGGAAGCAACTTTGTAGTGGGAGATTTTTTAGAAAAAAATTTGGAGATTAAAGAATAAGTCGTATATTTGCACCACTCTAAACAAGAGAACAAGTCTAGAGGGTTCTTAGCTCAGTTGGTTCAGAGCATCTGGTTTACACCCAGAGGGTCGGGGGTTCGAATCCCTCAGGACCCACAGAAAAGGAAACGAAACCTTTCAAAAAAAATCGGGTTCTTAGCTCAGTTGGTTCAGAGCATCTGGTTTACACCCAGAGGGTCGGGGGTTCGAATCCCTCAGGACCCACAAAAATCTCTCAAGAAATTGGGAGATTTTTTTATTTTATTTCTAAGCTATTTAAGAGTACTTCCTGCATTTCTTCTCATATTTATTTACCTTTGTCTGCGACTGAATTTGCCTGACGTGAAGGAACTCCATATCATATCATTCAATTATCCCTACCCTCCTTCTTATGGCGGGATCATTGATGTGTATTATAAGATCAAAGCTCTATCTGACCTGGGAATAAAAATCCACCTTCATTGCTTTGTAGACAAAATTCCTGTAAAGATTGATCCGGAAGTTGAGGAAAGTACTGAAAATGTCTTTTTTTATGAAAAGAAAAAGAATCCGCTCCTCTACTTTTCAAAAATTCCTTTTGCTGCTGTAATAAGAGATTCTGATCTCCTACTTAAAAATCTGGAAAAGATCGATGCTCCTGTATTATTTGAAGGGCTGCAGACAACATCCGTCATCAGATTTCTGAAAAATAACAGGCGTGAACTATATCTCCGCCATCACAACAACGAAGCAGAATATTATAAAGGTCTTTCAATATCAGAAAAAAACATCTTCAAAAAGATTGTTTACAGAATTGAATCTTTAAAGTATAAAGAATATCAGAAAAATCTTTTAAAGAAGTTTGAAGCGGTATTCTGTCTGTCTGAAAAGGAATATAATGAAGTAGAAACTTATTCGAAAAACGCACAGTTAATCCATATTTTCCATGGCAATCAATCGGTAAAGCAACTTGATAAAAAAGGAAATTATTTTCTTTTTCATGGAGACCTTACCACGGCTGATAACAAAAGAGCACTGGTTGAAACTATTGATTTATTTAAAACACTTCCACAGTATAAACTTGTTGTTGCCTCCGACCGCGCTGGTGAAGATATTAAAAAGAGGATTTCAGCGGTTAAAAATATCACCCTCACTCCTATCCTTACCACGGAAAACCTTCACCATCTTCTGGAAAATGCCCATGCCAACATCCTGATTTCCTACCAGAATTCAGGAACCAAGGTGAAACTTTTCAACACCCTTTACAACAGTCGTTTTGTGATTATTAATGGAAATATTACAGATGATCCTATTTTGAAGGATTTATGCCTGTATGGGGCCAATATGGCTGAAATTCGTCAACAGATTATCACCTCAGCAGAAAAAGATTATAATGATTCTGAAAAGAGAAAGGAAATCTTAGAAAAAACACATTCGGACCATGCTAAAGCCGAAGAGATCGTAAAGATTATTTTTAAAAATTAACCCTGTCTATCACCTTCTGGATATTAAACTCTTCAAGACAAGCCCAATCTCCTCTGTAGCACTCTTTATCTCCAAAAACAGAACACGGCCTGCAGGTAAGGTCTTTTACCTGAACAACATCTTCTTCACTCTGCCCGAATCCTAAAAATCCGGCATAGGGATGAGTAGCTCCCCAAATAGAAATACATCTTGTTCCTACAAGACTCGCAAGGTGCATATTCGCAGAATCCATGGAAATCATCAGTTCCAACCCGGCAATATGATTCAGTTCTTCGGTAAGGTTTAATTTTCCGGCAAGATTTTTTGTATTAGGAATCTCACTTTCCCATCTTTCAAGAGTTTCAGTTTCTTTTTTACCTCCACCAAAGAAATATACTGTGTGTTTTTGAGCCAGGATTCTGACCAGTTCATAGGATTTTTCCAGAGGAAGCATCTTTCCTTTGTGTTGGGCAAAAGGGGCAAAGCCAATTCCTGATTTTTGCTCCGAAGTCGGTCTGAGTTGATGTGAAAGTTCAACCTTGAATCCCATTTTACGAAATACGTCTGCGTAACGCTCCACGGTTTTCTTCAGCTGTACTTTCTCAAGGTTCCATACATCTGTGAGGTGTTCTTTCTCCTCTTTACCCTTATCTATTTTGAAAACTTTAAGTCCTTTTCTTCTATATATTCTGTCTAAAACTTTGGTCCGGATTACGTCATGAAGGTTGGCAATACAATCCGGATTAAACTCCCGGATTAGTTCATTGCTCAATTTCCTCAATCCAAAGAGACCTTTATAGTCATCAAGATCAATTCCTTTAAAAGTCACATTGGGAATTTCCGCAAACAGCGCTTCGAAATTCTTTCTGGACACCATAATAATCTCCACACCGGGGTTCTGCTCCAGAAATTCTCTGAAAACAGGTACAGTCATCGCAACATCTCCGAATGCGGAAAAACGATATGCTAAAATTTTTGTCACGGCTATGATTTCAGTTGGTAAGCAACTGCATAAAACTTGATCTGTTTGGTCATTGCCATCAATCCGTTAGCTCTGGATGGCGAAAGAAATTCCTGCAATCCTATTTCCCCGATAAAATCAAAATCAGAATCCAGAATTTCCTGAGTGGAATGTCCGCTATAAATACTTACTAAAAGAGAAACGATTCCTTTGGGTAAAATACCGTCAGAATCTGCATTAAAGAAAAGTTTCCCATCTTTAAATTCAGCATCGATCCAAACTTTACTCTGGCAGCCTTTAATCAGATTTTCTTCCGTTTTTCTATCTTCCGGTAAGCCTTTCAGTTCCTTTCCGAGATCAATGATATACTCGTACTTTTGCTCCCAATCTTCAAGAAAAGCGAATTCGTCGATTATTTCCTGCTGTTTTTCTTTAATGGTCATTTTTAATCAAATTTCTTTTGCAAAGATAACCAATTTTGTAAAATTTATTATCGGGATGCTTTTTCAAAAAGCTGAAGGATTTTTGTTTCCTCATTCTCCCAACAAAATACATCTGCAGCTTTGTTAAGTTCGCTCTGATAATACAGTCTTCCTCTTTCAAGAACAAGGTTAACCGCTTTTTCAATAGTTTCAGGTTTGTGATCCGAAACAATTTCTCCTACATTGAATTGATTTCTTATCCGCTGCATCTCCGGGAAATTAATCATAACAAGCGGTACTCTGGACTGAATGTAGTCACAAACTTTATTGGGTAAAGAATAATAATAGCTGACCCCGTTATTTTCTTCAAGACTGAAACCCATATCTGCTGTTTTGGTTACTTCTCTCAGGTTTTCGGGCTTCAGTTTACCAAGGAAAAAGACTTTGTCCTGCAGCTTTTCCTGAATGACAAGTTCTTCATATGCTTTTTTCTTCGGTCCGTCACCTGCGATTTTCAGAACGGCATCTTTAATATGATGCATGGCTGCAATCATTTTTTCAATTCCTCTGGACTGGTTAATGGCTCCCTGATACAGAATAATTTTAGGATGGTTTTCAGGAATTTCAGGAGCAGAAAGAATTTTTCTCGGGATATTTCTGACAACTACCGGATTGACATTATATTTTTCATGAAACCATTCAGCGTAGCTTTCACTTTCTGTCATCATAAATTTCACATGAGGAACCAGCTTTCTTTCCAGCACCCTCCAGAATTTTTGTGAAAACCTGTTTTGTACCGATGGCATTTCCGTGAAAATTTCATGACTGTCAAAGACCAATGGGATGTTCAGTTTTTTGGCAATGAGATAATTTGGCAGAAGTGCATCAATATCATTGGCATGAAGGATAGTATCTTTGTCAGCTTTTTTCTTAAGTTCATGGTATAATTTCCAGTTGAACTCAAAATAAGCTGTCTTTAGGCTTTTTGACGAAAGTCCAATTCTTGAAAAAGGATAAGGACGTTCCATTTTCTCATTTCCTTCCCAGTCGTTTCCGATCAGTTCAATGGGATATCCGTTGTCAAAAAGGGTTTTGCATACCTTCTCTATTCGCTGATCGGTATACAAACTGCTAAAGGCAGACACTAGTATTTTTTTCTTCATTAATTTTTCTTGTCTAATATTAAATAATAGATCTGAATGAAACAAATGAGCCCGTTTGGAATGATAACCGGCCAAAGCATTCCATTGAAGATACCATAAATGACAAAACAAATACAGCCGATCATGTTGACTACTCTTATTTTTCTTACATCTTTCAGTATGAAACTCAATACGATAAAAAGAGATGCAGAATAGCCGACATAGGTGGTAATTTCAGTATTCATGGGGAAAATTTAAGGATAACAAACTTAATCATTTTCAATAAGATAATAAAATTTTTTCTGCCATAAAGTCATTAATTGATTTTTGGTAAAATATTTGTAATTTAGATAATGAATAAAAGGTAATGTTGCCTTTGTTCTAATGAGATATATTATGGATTATAAGTTTTCACAAGGTTTGAGCCAGGTGTTCAAACAAAGCAAAAGCGAAGCTAAACGGCTGAAAAGTGAATTTCTTAATACAGAACATCTACTTTTAGGTATTATAAAAACGGAAAACTCTGCAAAAGAAATCCTTCAAAACCTTAATGCGGATTTAACACAAATCAGAAGAAAAATTGAAACTTTAAATACAGCAAGTCTAAATCCTATTTCTGAGGAGGTTACCAATATTTCTTTCACCAAGATGGCAGATCATGCCATTAAGCGTGCGGAGTTAGAATGCCGACAATATAAAAGCAATGAAATTAATACCGTTCACCTGCTTTTAGGTATTCTTTATAAATATGAGGACCCTACTTCAAATATTCTGGGAGCTTATGACATCGACTATGAAGGAGTTTCAAGAGAATACCAGACTATGCTTAAAAATTCTGGCCAATCTCCACAAATGAGTGCTTATGACGATGATGATGAGAGAGAAGAATTTGAGCAAATGAGAAAGCCTACAGGAAATCTAGGTTCTGCAAAAAGTAAAACGCCTACTTTGGATAACTTTGGTAGAGACCTTACTTCTTTGGCAAGGGATGGAAAACTGGACCCGGTAATCGGCCGTGAAAAAGAAATTGAGAGAGTTTCTCAGATCTTATCACGTAGAAAGAAAAACAACCCTCTTCTTATCGGAGAGCCGGGAGTTGGTAAATCTGCCATTGCTGAAGGTTTAGCATTAAGAATTCAACAGAAAAAAGTGTCAAGAGTTCTTTATGGAAAACGTGTGATCACTCTGGATCTGGCAAGTTTAGTCGCCGGAACTAAATACCGTGGTCAGTTTGAAGAAAGAATGAAGGCGATCATGACGGAGCTGGAAAAAAACAGAGATGTCATCTTATTTATTGATGAGCTTCATACAATTGTAGGAGCAGGAAGTTCTACTGGAAGTTTAGATGCTTCCAATATGTTCAAACCTGCTTTGGCAAGAGGTGAAATTCAATGCATCGGGGCAACGACTCTGGATGAATACCGTCAGTATATTGAGAAAGACGGTGCTTTAGAAAGAAGATTCCAGAAAGTAATGGTGGAGCCTACTTCTATTGATGAAACCATTCAGATTCTGAACCAGATCAAAGATAAGTATGAAGAGCACCACAATGTAATTTATACTCCTGAAGCCATCACTGCGTGTGTGAATCTGACATCGAGATATATTACAGACCGTTTCTTACCGGACAAAGCTATTGATGCAATGGACGAAGCCGGATCCCGTGTTTACATCAAGAACATGAAAGTTCCTACCGAAATCATTGATTTTGAAAAGAAAATCGAAGATATTAAAGAACTGAAACAGAAAGCTGTAAAAGCACAGGATTATCTTGAAGCAAGAAAGCTTAAAGATGAGGAGGAACGTCTTCAGATGGAATTGAATGCTGCTCAGGAAAAATGGGATAAGGATGTAAAAGAGAAAAAAGAAACCGTAACAGAAGAAAATGTAGCGGAAGTGGTTTCTATGATGAGTGGAGTTCCTGTAACGAAAGTTGGTAAGAACGAGCTTGATAAGCTTGCCCAGATGGATGAAAAACTGAACGGAAAAGTAATTGGCCAGGAAGATGCTGTGAAAAAGGTTGTGAAAGCAATTCAAAGAAACAGAGCAGGTCTTAAAGATCCAAACCGTCCTATCGGTACATTTATTTTCCTTGGAACAACCGGGGTGGGTAAAACCGAACTTGCTAAAGTAATGGCGAGAGAATTATTTGAATCCGACGAGTCTCTGATCAGAATTGACATGAGTGAATACATGGAGAAATTCGCCGTATCAAGATTAGTAGGTGCGCCTCCGGGATATGTAGGATATGAAGAAGGTGGTCAGCTGACTGAAGCGGTAAGAAGAAAACCTTATGCTGTGGTTCTTTTGGATGAGATTGAAAAAGCTCACCCGGATGTATTCAATATTCTGTTACAGATCCTTGATGAAGGACACGTTACAGACAGCCTAGGCAGAAAAATCGACTTCAGAAATACGATTATCATTCTTACTTCCAATATCGGAACCAGAGATCTTAAAGACTTTGGAGATGGTGTAGGATTCGGAACTTCAGCTAAAAAGACAAGCTCAGATACAAGAGCGAGAAGCACTATTGAAAGTGCCCTTAAGAAAGCATTTGCTCCTGAATTCTTAAACAGAATTGATGACATTGTGATCTTCAACTCTCTTGTTCAGGATGATATCAAGAAAATCATTGATATTGAATTGAACAAATTGTATGGCAGACTTGAAAAATTAGGATATAAAGTTGACTTAACTGAAGATGCTAAAAACTTCATTTCTGAAAAAGGATGGGATAAAGACTTCGGTGCAAGACCATTGAAACGTGCCATCCAGAAATACATTGAAGACTTATTGGCAGAAATGCTGGTAAACAAGCAATTGAATGAAGGAGAAACCGTAGTTCTTGACCTTAATGAGGCTAAAGACGGACTGATTGGAAAAACGCAGAAGGCGAAAAAATCAGCTGCTGAGAAATCTTCTCAGTCTTAATTGAATAAATAATTTAATTTCAAGAGAAAATCCCCGGGAAATTTCTGGACTGCCCCCAAAAAGTTAGACACTTTTTAGGGGCATTTTTTTATGTATAGAAAAGAAAAATTTAGCGTTGCTTTCAAATTAGAATGTATTAACCTTCACAAAAATTCTCATCGTTCAATTAA
>Ga0308156_1000169_pt1 | contig 209245 bp, 163 predicted proteins | sample PhyAR2_FD_201041 | JGI IMG/M metagenome (GOLD analysis project Ga0308156, IMG submission 201041) | Phyllosphere microbial communities from UC Gill Tract Community Farm, Albany, California, United States - DLSL A.R2 | ecosystem: Host-associated > Plants > Phyllosphere > Unclassified | place...
TCATTACCGAAAACTTCACCTATGATACGCAAAACAGATTATTGACCCATACCCATCAGGTAGACAATAACCCGGTGGAATATTTAGCGCAGAATACCTACAACGAACTGTCCCAGCTTTCCGGAAAAAAAGTGGGCGGAACTTCCTTAGGAAGCGGGCTGCAGACAGTTGATTACAAATACAATATCCGCGGATGGATGACCCAGATCAATGATCCGGGCAACCTGGGAAGTGATCTTTTCGGGTATAAAATCAAGTACAATCAAGTGGAAGGATTGCAGACTCCGGACACCTCAGACACTTCTTTGCAGGTCCTTCCGAAATACAACGGCAACATTGCCGAAGTAGACTGGAAAACAGGCGTAAGCGCCAACGAATCCCTGAAAAGGTATGGCTATGTCTATGATAAGCTTAACCGTTTATCAGCAGGGTTTTACCAGAACTCTACCAACCCGTCCCTTAGGGAATATTATGAAAAAGCAACCTATGACCTGAACGGAAACATTAAAACCATCCAGAGAACCGCCCAGAGAATGGGGCCAACTGCCCTGTTGATCGATAATCTTACCTATGATTACGAAAACAGCAACATGAGCAACAGGTTGCAGAAGGTAAAAGATGCCGTCACCATTGCCCAGGGATTCCCTTATAAAGCTACTCCGACCAATATCGGATATGACGACAATGGGAATATGACTTCTTTTCCTGATAAAAATATTTCTTCCATTCAGTATAATTATTTAAATTTACCAAAGAAGATCACTCAGAACTCGAACGTAACAGATTATGTATACCGTGCAGACGGGGTGAAAGTGAAGAAGCTCTTTGGAGGATTGCAGACGGATTATCTGGATGGTTTCCAGTATAAGTTCACTTATGCGTGGGAAGATGAAACCGGAACCATGACCACTGATGGAATGAAACTAAGGATCATCCCCACCCCGGAAGGTTATTTTGATGGATTAAGGAACAGGTATTTTTATAATTATACAGATCATCTAGGGAATATAAGATTAAGCTACAGCGATGCAGATGCAAACGGAGAGGTAACCGGTGATATTGTAGTCAATAATTGCTACAATACTCCGGATGGACAGGTTTGTAACAATTATATTATTACGGGCGAAGCAGAAGGTGTTACCAATTATTATCCTTTTGGGCTGATGCATAATGCGCAGGCTAATGATTTTAATAATGCGTACCAGTACAAATACAACGGAAAGGAACTGCAGGAAACGGGAATGTATGATTATGGCGCAAGATTTTATATGCCGGATATTGGAAGATGGGGCGTGGTAGATCCATTGGCGGAGAAAATGACACGTTATAGTCCGTATAATTATGCTTTTAACAATCCGATAAGGTTTATAGATCCAGATGGTAGAGCTCCTGCTGATGATCACTTTAATAAATATGGGCGTTATATTGGAACCGATAATAAGAAAACAAATAATGTTGTTGTACACACTAACAGTTCTGCCACAAAACTATCTCAGTTAAAAGGCAATACGGGTGCCGTAGGTTTATCTCAATTAAATTATAGTAGTCGTGGAACAATAAAAGCAGTCTCAAATCTATTGTCACATTATGCAAGTGAGAAAGGTATATCTGGTTATACGGGTGTGTATAAAGGACCAAGAGGATCTGCTCATACTAATGGTAATGGCAATATTTTCTTTAATACAAAATCTTTAAGAGAAGGAGTATATGATAATGCATACAATATCAGATCTACCTTAAATCATGAAGGGGGTAAATTTGGACATAAAAATGAAAATATTAACTCTGATGATTATACCTTTGTAGATCATTCAAAGGTTTATTTAAGAGAAGCTATGCATCCTGATTTTAGCAAGGCAACTGAGAGCTATAGAGCGGGACAGGCACAGAGTTTTTCTCAGCATGTTCTTAATGCCGCAGAAAAAGAATCCAGTTATGGTAAAAATCATATGAATATGATTGATACATATAATTCAAAAAATACAGGAGGTGTTTATATAAATATATATAATGGGGGAAATAGTTTACCACAAAGTACAACAATTACTCCTGAAGTAAACGGAAATTTTTATCCTACACAAAGCTATGAAGATATTACAAGTCCCCAAGATTAATCTACTTGCATTAATTTTTATTATTCTTTCATGTAAAGAAAATAAGCAAGAGAAAATACAGTCAGTTTTTGCAGGAGAAAATAGCAAAAAATGGTATGCCTATAGCATTGACAGTGTACATTATGCTCAAGGGTTTTATCCTTTTCGGGTAAAAGAGTTTTTTAGAGACGGAAGACAGATACAATATATCAATAATTCTACGACTAAGAATTTGGATACTATACCCAAAAGTGATATGTATAATCCTGAAAAATGGTTTATTATCAATGATTCTGTTGTTGCTATAGGTTCTGAAAGAAATCCTAAAAGCGGATATTATCACAAGGACAATCGGAAGATACTTTATTACAATAAAGATACTATTATTTTGCAGGGAACAAAACGTAATAATTATGAAGGTGTGTTAATTCTGACAAGATATAAAGAAAAACAACAATAAAACAACAAAGTCACCCCGCTGGCGCGAGCGTCTCGCTCGTGCAGGTAGATAAAACACAAAACTCTCGCAAAATTGCGAGGGTTTTTGTTATTTAGCAAACGCCTGTTTCGTTTTAAAATTTTGGATAACGTTATCTACGAGAAAAAACAGATGTTCTTTAGTTGCAGGATCAAGCTTATCAATATCTTCAATGCGCTTCATTACTTCTTTGTCGTAAGAGGAAATCTCACCTTCCCCCGTTCTGCGAAGTTTGCAACTTCATAGCAGATAATAAAAAAGGAGGCTGTCTCAAAAGTGAGGCAATCTTTTCGGATATGAAATCAAATATAATCAGGTTGAGGGGCAACAAACTCCCGATCCGTTTGACAGCAGTTTAAAAGTATTGCCGAAATACAATGGCAATATTGCTGAAGTAGACTGGCGTACCAACACCGCTTCTTCGGATTACCTGAGAAGATACGGCTATGTATATGATAAGCTCAACAGACTGTCTGCAGGTTTTTATCAAAGAGAAGACCGTCCTGCTGCTCAGGAATATTTTGAGAAAATGAGCTATGACTTAAATGGCAATATCACCAACCTGAAAAGAACAGCATCCTTGGATGGAAATACTACGGCAGGATTAATCGACAATCTTAGCTATGTTTATTTTAATAATAACAGCAGTAACAGGCTAAAGACGGTTACCGATTCTTCAACGGATTACAGAGGATATCCCGATATTTCAGGGATTGAAATTGGGTATGATGATAATGGAAATATGACAAGCCATCAGGACAAGGGAATTCTTCAGATTAATTATAATTTCCTGAATCTTCCGAACTATATCAAGTTTAATGATTTTATTAATCTAAGGTCAGGAAAAAAATATGTCAATAGTCAGAACCTTTATCGTGCAGACGGAATGAAGATGCAAAAAATACATAGTTATAAGAATCCTAATTCAGTATTAGCTTTAGCAGTGAAAACAATAGATTATCTGGACGGTTTCCAATATGAATTCCTCGTACCATCGAACAACAGTTATCCGGTCCTAAAATTTGTTCCAACTACAGAAGGCTATTTCAATTTTGAAAATAATAAGTATATTTACAACTATGTAGACCATTTAGGAAATGTGCGTTTAAGCTACTTCCACAATGGCAGCGGAATAGAAGTTCTGGAAGAAAACAATTATTATCCTTTCGGGTTGAAGCATGAAGGATACAATGCGTTGGCAGGAAATCCTTCGTATCAGTATAAGTACAACGGTAAAGAGCTTCAGGAAACTGGAATGTACGATTATGGGGCTAGATTCTATATGCCGGATATCGGAAGATGGGGTGTGGTGGATCCGTTGGCGGAGACTTCTAGACGTTGGAGTACATATACTTACGCCTACAACAATCCTATAAGATTTATCGACCCGGATGGAAGATCTGGAAAAGATTGGGTACATAATAGAGAAACGAATCAGGTGTATTGGAATCCTAATGCTAGAAGTCAGGCTACAGCAGGGGAAAATGAAACTTATTTGGGTAAAAGTGGAACTTATTCAGCAGCCAACGGCTCCTATGTAAATTTAAATTCTAATACTACATTTACAACAACTTCTTATAATCTATCGGATATTGGAGTTGGAATAAATTTAGACCCATTAATACATGGAGGAGATAATGCATCATCAATGAGCTCATTAGCTTTTGGAAATAATGATGGTTCATATATAAGAGCTACCCCTGATAATCCTTTTGCTAATCCTTCCTCTCAATTAGCATACAATGGATTAATCGGTATGCAAATGGCTGCATCTGGAATTGCAGCGGAAGCTGTTCTAGGTGCGGTAGGAATTACAGGTGGAATTTCTTTATCTACTACAGGTTCATTAGCTGGAGATGGAATAAGTAGCTTAGGAGTTCAAACAAGTCTGAAAACAATTCCAGTAACAGATCCTATTACTTATGATGCAAGTTTATTACTAAAAACAGATCTATATCATAATTTTCCTACAAATTTTGACAGCCATATTATTAATAATGGTTCTTGGTCTCAAAGATTAAAAGATGGAGCCAATTGGTATGAGATGTCAGGAAGTGTAAATGGCGCTAAAGGAACTTATCAAATAGGAATTACTCATGGAAATAAGATTTTTCATAAAAATTTTGTCCCACTACCAAAACAAGTTTATGATATTAAAAAATAAGAATGGAACTCAAAGGATAGAATTCCAAAACCTAGTTAAGTTGAATAATGAAAATCCAATATTTATTCAAATAAATGTAAATATAACTAATGATTTTTTTGAGGCTTCTCAGCAAATATCTGTTGAATTAAGTGATTTAGAAGAACTAAGTAATAATTTAAATTCTTTGTGTTCTAATAAAGCAAGAGTATGTTATTTTCAACATATAGATGAAAGATTGAAAATAAAATTTTCTAATAATAATGGAGAATTTTCTATAGAGGGTTTTTTAAAAGATCAAACTTATTTTAACTCTGTTAATTTTTATTTTGAAGTGTATCCTATTGACATTATCGAATTTAATAATGAATTACGTGCAGAACTAAGGTTGTTATAATCAGTGAGCAATAAAAGAGCCTCCCCCCGCTGGCGCGAGCGTCTCGCTCATGCCGGTAGATACAAAGAACCCTCGCAAAATGCGAGGGTTTTTGTTATTTAGCAAACGCCTGTTTGGTCTTAAAATTTTGGATAATGTTGTCAACGAGAAAGAACAGATGTTCTTTGGTTGCAGGATCAAGCTTGTCGATATCTTCAATGCGCTTCATTACTTCTTTGTCGTAAGAGGAAATCTCACCTTCCCCCGCTCTGGGAAGTTTGCACCTTCGTAGCAGATAATAAAAAAGGAGGCTGTCTCAAAAGTGAGGCAATCTTTTCGGGTATAAAATCAAATACAATGAAGTGGAAGGATTGCAGACCCCGGACACTTCAGACACTTCTTTGCAGGTCCTTCCGAAATACAACGGCAACATTGCCGAAGTAGACTGGAAAACAGGCGTAAGCGCCAACGAATCCCTGAAAAGGTATGGCTATGTATATGATAAGCTTAACCGTTTATCAGCAGGGTTTTACCAGAACTCTACCAACCCGTCCCTTAGGGAATATTATGAAAAAGCAACCTATGACCTGAACGGAAACATTAAAACCATCCAGAGAACCGCCCAGAGAATGGGGCCAACTGCCCTGTTGATCGATAATCTTACCTATGATTACGAAAACAGCAACATGAGCAACAGGTTGCAGAAGGTAAAAGATGCCGTCACCATTGCCCAGGGATTCCCTTATAAAGCTACTCCGACCAATATCGGATATGACGACAATGGGAATATGACTTCTTTTCCTGATAAAAATATTTCTTCCATTCAGTATAATTATTTAAATTTACCAAAGAAGATCACTCAGAACTCGAACGTAACAGATTATGTATACCGTGCAGACGGAGTGAAAGTGAAGAAGCTCTTTGGAGGATTGCAGACGGATTACCTGGATGGTTTCCAGTATAAATTTACCTATTCTTGGGACTAAGCTACAGCGATGCAGATGCAAACGGAGAGGTAACCGGCGATATAGCGGTTTGTAATAACTACATCATTCCCGGAGAAGCAGAGGTGCAAACAATTATATTCTCTAGATTGAGCATAATTTCAAATCGTAATTAATAATACGTATCAATACAAGCCTGTCAAATAAATGAATTGTAGTTAGCTTCAACAGCAAAGCAATTGTTGCATATTATTAGGTTGCAATGAATAGAAAATATAATATTTATGGAATTATCTAAGCGCAATATCTTACTTTTTCTTTCCCTATTATTTGTTATAATTTTAGCTTTTTTTGTTGGTAGGCACAATCATGTAAAAGAAGCATACGCTAATGCGTTATATGGTAAAGTTCAGTCTTTGAGACCTATAGGACGAGGGGAAGGTTATCTACAAGTTAAGTTTGAAGGAGAAAAAGAGTTTAATTCTTTATGTACACTATATGTAGGCAGTGAAAATAAAGATGATCTACAAGTAGGTGACTCTATATATAAAGCAAAAAATTCTAAAGATTATCAAATTTATCGGCAAAATGGTAAAGAAAAGTATATTTTTTACAAAACATTGAAAATCAAACCATAACGAACTACAATTCTCCATGATCTCTTTCGAATATTATAAAATAGAATAAAAATAAGGCTTGATATCGCAATTCGCAACCGTGTAAAACATCTGGTAAATGCAAGAAAAGCTGTTTCAACAATGTCTGGAAATCTTGCAGATTTGTAACTTTAGCTCCTATAATGACAGTATCTAAAACCTGAGCACGTGGAAAATAATTTTAATATCGGGGTTGATCAATCCAGTAAAAAAACTATTACAATATTTATAATAGTTTTTGGAAGCATTTTATTACTTACGATAATGTATTTAATCTTAAATTCAAATTCTGATAGAAAGCAAAAGTTATTATCTATTGAAAGGCATACAAGAGTTGTTGAAATCTACTCCAATAAAGATCAACATAATCTTGGTTATGTTAGGTTTTTCAATGGAATTAATGAGTTTCTAGAATATCCCTATAAAGTAGGAGATTCTGTATCAAAGAAAAAGGGAGATTCTATAGAGTATATTTTCAGAAAAGACAGTATAATAAAGAATAACCTTTTCGAAGAATCCCGAAAAAATGGTTTTTTAAAATAAAAAAAAGCTGCCTTCAGGCAGCTTCAATCATTATTTTATAGCTAACAATTATTTATTCGCTTTTACATCCACAGCGATCTCAATATCCTTGCTGATCATCCATTCTGCAGGATCGGCTTCGGAAGTCCCGAACTTGATACCCCAGTCTGCCCTGTTTACCGTAAACTTAGCCTGAATAGAAGCCGAAGTTTCCGTTACATCCACTTTTGCAGGGAACGTTACGTTCATCGTCTTTCCGGATAACGTAAGATTTCCGCTCACTGTTTTATTTGCGCCCTCAACCGCATCTGCAGAAGCATTCTTAAGATCGGTCACACCGGTAATTTTGAAATCTGAAGTAGGATTTTTTGCCGTATCGAAAAAATCAGGATTTTTAAGGTGTGCTTCCAGATCTGCAGGTTTCTTGTCTTTTTCCGTTACGGAAGCTGGATCTACCTTGATTGAATTCATATCAATCACAAAACTCCCCGCAGCAAGCTGTCCGCCTTCAATGCTCAGATCTCCGGATTTGATGTGAAGTGTCCCCCAACGCGGAGCCATCCCTCCTTTATGGAAAGCTTTCCAGTTCACTACAGAAGCTGCCGTATCAACAGCCAGCATCTCCCCTTTGCTTTCAGCTACCGTTTGTTCCTGCGCCGTTGCTGCATTTTCAGCAGACTTTTCCTTAGTACATGAAGCAGCCAAAAGACCTACTCCGATAAGAGCAATTACACTCAGTTTTTTCATATTTCAATTGTTTTAAAAGTTTATCATTAATTACCTGAAGCATATAATTCCAGGTTTGATTTTTCAAAAATAGAGAACTTCATCGTAGCATCTGTTACCATACATCAAGAAATATAGATGATGCCATATAATATGGGAAATTCAATCAATAAATCCCCCGGTTTTAACAATATTTAAACAACTTCCCACAGTAAGACTTTGATTTATCCTGCCAAATCCTGTACATTTACGCACTAATAATTCAATGAAATTCGGATTTATGACAATGAAAAATCTTTTTCTATTACCTATACTAATGGTTTTAAGCAGTCTACATGCACAAAACAAAGCCGAAAAAGCTCTCGAAACATTCTCTGAAAAATACCCGCAGGAAAAAATACATTTGGTTTTAAATAAAAACAGCTTTGTAGCAGGAGAAAACCTTTGGCTGAAATCTTTTGCTTTCAATGCATATGAGCCCTCCTCTATTTCCACGTCAATGTTTGTAGAATTGTACGACAGCAATAAAACCCAGATCAGTAAGAAAATTGTCCCCCTCCTTAACGGGCAGGGCAGCGGAAGCTTTTCATTACCCGAAAATCTGAAAGAAGGAGTTTATTACATAAGAGCCTATACAACCTGGATGGCGAATTTCAGTGAAGATTTTCAGGCTTTACGGCAAATTGTAGTATACAATCCTTTATCTCCCGAAAAACTGGTTTTAAATAACAATTCAGAATGGACCGCTTCCATTTTCCCGGAAAGCGGAACTTTTATAAATGGAATCAATACAAAATTTGCAGTTCGGTTACAATCCAAAGGCATCACCCCGTCAGAATGGAGCGGCTATGTTATAGATGCCAAAAATCCGGATGTAAAAATAACCTCTTTTAAAGGTTTTGATCAAAATGTCGGCGCATTTTCTTTAACTCCGAAAGCGGGAGTAAAATATCAGCTAATCGTAAATGATTCCAAAGGATACAAACAGACTGTCGATTTACCCTATGTTTCAGACTCTGGAATAAACCTTCAGGTCTCCACCGGAAATGAATCGGTAAAATTTTCCTTGAAATCTAAAAACATTACGCCCGGAACATTATATACAGTAATCGGCACCATCAATAATCAGTTGGTTTTTAAAGTGAATTCAGATCAGATTCTTGAAAAAACCTTTTCAATTCCTGCAAAACAGCTCGTGAACGGAATTCTTCAGCTCACTGTATTTGATGACAAGGAAAATATTGTAGCCCAAAGGCTTACTTTCGTTCAGCCTGGATTATTGAAAATAAAAAAACCGGAAATCCAGCTGTCGAATCTTAACGAATCTCCAAGAGCAGAAAACACTTTAAGCATTTCACCGGATCAAAACAACGACGCTTATACAGTACTTGTAATGGATGGCAGCTCAGAAAGCTCAGAAAAAGAAAACAGCCTTTTGAGTACTTTATGGCTTACCGGAGATCTTACTTCCAATATATATGCTCCCTCCCAATATTTTATCCCAAACCGTAATTTTGAAGCGCTGGATGCCCTTTTAATATCAGAAAAATGGAAGAGATTCAACTGGCGTACTATTATGTCAGGTACATTTCCTATCATTACCTATCAGCCTCAGCCTTATATTTCATATAAAGGAAAGGTGACGGTACAGGGAAAACCTGCCCCCAATACGGAATTAAACCTCTTATTCGAAATGCCGCAGGGCGGAACAAATTTGTCTCAGATAAAAACGGATGATAAAGGATTCTTTACTTTGAAAGGACTGGTCTTCGAAGATTCTATTAAATTCTCATATCAGCTGAATGATCCTAAAATCCCCAAAGAACAGGTTCAGGTGATTTTCCAGCCGGATTATTCATTTGTCCCTATGAAAAAAGCATTGCCGGAAAGCAATTATCATCTTGTACAGCGCATAAATGATGACCAGCCTGCAGAATCGGTAAAAAGATATATTGCAACAAAAAATACACAAAACAGCATTAATGAAAAAGCAACGCTTATTGAAGAGGTGAGATTAAAAGCCAAAAAAATAGATAAAACGAAAGAACTTAATGATAAGCTTAGCAGCCCTCTATTCAAAAGTATGAACGAATATATTTTTGATTTTGTAAATGATAATAATTCTGCTCAGGCATTCACCAATATTTTACAATGGCTTCAGGGCAGGGTTGCTGGGCTTTCCATAGAATCCAGTATGGGAAATTATACGCCTAAATTAAGAGGAAGCAAAGTAAATATTTATCTTGATGAAATGATGGTAGATCCTTCACTAATCAGTTCCATATCGGTATCTGATATTGCTATGGTTAAAGTAATTAAAGATCATTTTGCCGGCAGCTTCGGAGGTGCCAGCGGTGCTGTTGCCATCTATACAAAACGGGGAGGAATAACCGGCTCATTAAGTAATTTCACAAGGCCCACAAAACTGACAAATACGGTTCTCCACGGTTTCGATAAAGAAATTCCTTTTGTAAGCCCTGATTATAACGATCAAAACTTCAAAAGCATTCCTGAAGATGTGCGGACAACACTGTACTGGAGTCCATATCTGGTAACAAAGCCAAAGGAACCGGCAAGGATAGAGTTTTTCAATAATGATGATGCTAAAAATTTCAGGCTGATTATTATTGGATTCGATACAAAAGATTATGTTCCCATCTATTATAATGAAATTATTAAATAAAAATTAAATGAAAAACAGTACCAATCGTACTGTTTTTTATTTTAGAACACTCCTAAAAGTCTTGAAAATAATGAGTTGACTGGAAAAATCAAAGATCTTTAAAAACTTATATGTTCTAAAATACAAGTAAGTTTTATCCTCAAATCTAATGTGACTTATGTGTTTAAATAATTTTGTAGTTTTTGTGGTTAAAATGCTTTGGCATTTATATAAAATGTTTGAGCAGACTTTACAATACATTCCTGTTTTATAAAAAAGTCAGTATTTTAGCCGCTTAAATTTTAAAATGAACGCCACACGTTACATACAGCAGACTCTTGATATCCCTGAGAAAAACATCATCCCTACCCTTCAGCTGTTGGCCGAAGACTGCACTATTCCCTTCATTGCCCGTTACAGAAAGGATAAAACAGGAAATTTGGATGAAACACAGATTGAGCAGATTTTCAAAATCAGCAGGCAGTTTGAAGAAATTCTCAAAAGAAAAGAAACCATCCTGAAATCTGTGAATGAGCAAAATGCGCTGACTCCCGAATTAAAACAAAGAATTGAAGAAAGCTTCGACATGCAGGAGCTTGAAGATTTATACCTGCCTTTTAAGAAAAGAAAAAAAACAAAAGCGGATGCCGCAAAGGAAAAAGGACTGGAGCCTTTAGCAAAAATCATCATGAGCCAAAAAGCTCACGACCTGCATTTTTTAGCCTCAAAATACCTCAACGATAAAGTTGAAACTGAAGAAGAAGCACTTCAGGGCGCAAGAGATATCATGGCCGAATGGATCAACGAAAACATGTATGTCCGTAAAAATCTCCGGAGAATCTTTCAGAGAAAAGCCGTGATTACTTCAAAAGTTGTAAAGACAAAGCAGGAGGAAGAAGCAGCTAAAAAATTTTCACAATATTTTGAATGGGAAGAAAACCTCAGCAGGACACCATCCCATCGTCTCCTGGCGATGTTGCGTGCAGAATCGGAAGGTTTTGTGAAAACAAATGTCGGGATCGATAAAGATGAGGCGCTTGAATTTATTGAAAAAGCAATCATCAAATCCAATAATGAAACAGCAGAACAAATTACACTCGCCATAAAAGACAGTTACAAACGTTTGCTGGAACCTGCAATTTCTAATGAAGCATTACAGGAAGCCAAAGAAAAGGCAGATAAAAAAGCCATTGAGATTTTTTCTGAAAACCTTACACAGCTGCTGCTGGCACCGCCTTTGGGAGAAAAAAGAATTCTTGCCATTGACCCGGGATACAAAAGCGGATGCAAAGTTGTATGCCTGGACGAAAAAGGTGATCTTTTGCATAATGAAACCATTTATCCTCATGCGCCGCAAAACGAATCTGGCATGGCAATGAAAAAAATACGTTCCATGGTCAATGCCTATAATATCGAAGCCATCTCCATCGGAAACGGAACCGCAAGCCGGGAAACGGAATTTTTCATTAAAAAAATTGCTTTCGACAAACCGCTGCAGGTTTTCGTGGTTTCTGAAGCCGGAGCATCCGTGTATTCCGCCAGCAAAATTGCCAGAGAGGAATTTCCGTCGTATGATGTAACCGTTCGCGGGGCAGTTTCTATAGGAAGAAGATTATCCGATCCTCTGGCCGAGCTTGTGAAAATTGATCCGAAATCCATTGGTGTCGGCCAATACCAGCATGATGTAGACCAGACCCAATTGAAAAACGAGCTGGATTCTACGGTAATGAAATGCGTAAACTCAGTAGGAATCAATCTCAATACCGCCAGCAAATCATTGCTGAGTTACGTTTCGGGAATCGGGGAAAAAATGGCGGAAAACATTGTAAATTACCGTGCCGAAAATGGAGCCTTCGAAGACCGCAAACAGCTGAAAAAAGTTCCAAGGTTAGGTGAAAAAGCCTTTCAGCAGGCTGCAGCATTTGTGAGAGTTAATAATCCGAAAAATCCATTGGATAATTCTGCGGTGCATCCTGAAGCGTATGGAATTGTTGAAAAAATGGCAAAAGATTTAGGCATCAAAACGCACGAGCTGATCGCCAATAAAGAAAAAATTGCAAAAATCAGTCCTGAAAAATACATCACCGAAGATATTGGAATTTTAAGTATTAAAGATATTTTAAAAGAGCTTGAAAAACCAGGATTAGACCCAAGAAAAGCGGCCAAAGTTTTTGAATTTGATCCGAATGTAAAGAAAATCACCGATCTGAAAATCGGCATGATTCTTCCGGGAATCGTTAATAATATTACCGCCTTCGGATGCTTCGTAGATCTGGGCATTAAAGAAAGCGGACTGGTACATATTTCCCAGCTGAAAGACGGGTTTGTCTCCGATGTGAATGAAGTGGTAAAACTTCATCAGCATGTGCAGGTAAAAGTAACGGAGGTGGATGAAGCAAGGAAAAGAATACAGCTGAGTATGATCCTGTAAATAGTTATCGTGAAAATTTCAGAAATTAAAGAAAGAAAAGTTATTCACAGACCGACTCCTGATTTTGATAGGTATGGTAAAAGGATCTATCATGCTTACGAATATTATCTGCCTTATAATCCCGGATTTAAAGGAAATGAGACCCGGAGATTATTTGCCAAATGGATTGATATGGCTGTGTTTTCCGTACTTTTTTATTATTTGTTTTATGAAAATCCTGTTCCTGCTGTTCTGTTATCAATTCCGTGTGTTATCGTTTCGGGAGCAATAACCGAATGGTATTTCGGGACAACGGTAGGAAAAAAAATATTCAGGATGAAAGTGATTGATGATGAAGGTAATCATCCTGCTTTTTTGCATTCGCTGAAAAGAAACTTTCTATGTTTTGCCAATTTATATCCCGTTTTTACGGAATACACATCAAAAACTGTTTCTATGGGAAGGAGAACAGGAACACAGATGAATTTCAGCATGCACCTCAATAATAAGATATGCAAAACCTATATTATAAAAGAGAGCAAAATGGAAGAAATAAGAAGTTTACTGCATGTTGAGCCGCCGGAAAATAAAAAACTTCCTGAATCGTGACATCAATAATCAGAAATCTTTTACAACTATTAACTCAATACAGACATAAAAACAAAGCCGGCTGAGTGAGCCGGCTTTATTATTATTTTTTAGATTCTTCAACAGAAACTTTTCTGAAATCCTTGAAAAGTTTGCTTAGTTCCAAAGCTGCTTTACGAGCTCTTGTACCAGCTGCTTTGTTTCCTTTTTCTGCCTGTTGGTTTGCTTCAGTTGTAAAAGCTTCAAATTCCGCGTTGATTTTTTCAATTAATTCTTTCATTATTTTTAAAATTTAGGCTGCAAATATATGTTTTATCACTATTCCAGCCTAATAGAGACGGAAAAAAATACAATAATTAATCAAATTTAATGTGTTGCCTATACTTTCAATTTACTTTTTAAATGAAATCGTAGTTTTTAGTGTTTTTTATACGGCATTCAACGATCCGTTTTGCCCGTTCACCGAAATCTGCATCATTTATCCCCTATTCCTGCGGAACTTTACATAAGAAAAAGAGCAATGCTGCTCGCACAACTTTAAATACTTCACATCATGAAAGCAAAAATCGGACTTACAGAAAAAAATGCAGACGCCGTTGCTGCAGAATTGGCAAAATTATTAGCAGATGAATTTCTACTGTACACTAAAACAAGAAATGCCCACTGGAACGTAACCGGAGATAATTTCCACGCCATGCACATTTTCTTTGAAAAGCAGTACACCCAACTGGAAGACCTCATCGACAGCGTTGCAGAACGTATGCGAAAAATAGGACATTATGCGCCTGCCACTATGAAACAGTATCTTGAGCTTACCCATCTTACAGAATACAGCGAAAGAACCAATGATGGTCTCGGCTACATGAAAGATCTGCTCAGCGACCATGAAAGCATTATTGATTTCCTGCGCGGCAACGTAACTCCTTTTGCTGAAAAATACAAAGATTACGGTACCAGCGATTTTATTACGGGGCTTATGGAAACCCACGAAGAAATGGCCTGGATGATCCGTTCTTATTTCAGATAACCGATGGTTTCAGGCATAAAAATAAAAAAGGAATAAGTATATTTGTTTATCATAATAAACTGTTCCTATGAAAGCCTTAATCGTTGACGACAATGATATCGCGAGAATGACTTTAGCCCACTTGGCAAAACAAATTCCTCATCTTACCATTGTCCGGGAATATTCCAACGCCGTAGAAGCCTATCTTCACCTTCAGAATGATCCGGTAGACCTGCTGTTTCTGGACATTGAAATGCCGGAAATGACTGGTATTGAACTGACAAAAAATCTTTCGGGAAAAGATACCGTCATCATTTTTACTTCTTCTAAAAAAGAGTATGCGCTGGAAGCTTTTGAGCTTAATATTGCAGATTATATTCTGAAGCCAATTACTCCTGCAAGATTTTTGCAGGCGGTAGCTAAAGCTCAGTCTATTCTTGAAAGCCGGAAAGAGAACATCCAGGTTGGTAAAGATGAGTTTCTGTTTGTACGGGATTCCAATATTACAAGGCGGCTGAAGCTTGAAGATATTTTTTATGCAGAAGCGATGGGTGACTATGTAAAGTTTTATACCAAAGAAAAAGCATACATGATTCACGGTACTATGAAAGCTGCAGAACAACGCCTCCCGAAAGAAAGTTTCATCCGCGTACACCGTTCCTACATTATTTCTGTCGGGAAAATTGACACGCTTCAGGACGGCGGAATCATGATCAACGGAAAATTCATTCCCGTAGCGGATGCTTACCGAAAAGCACTCAACACAAGAATGAATGTTTTCTAGGTTTTCATTGTAAGCTGCATGCCCGGTCTGAACCAATTGCTTAAAACATTCATCATTTTATAACTTATTATGATAAAGGTAAAGTCCGTAATGGGCAATAAAAGATTTCGCAATTTTATCATACTCAGCTTTATTGCGGGAAGCATATTGCTGATCGCCGTGCAGATCAATTCGGCGAAAAATACCGAAGCGCTTATACAGAACAACAATACGCTTCTGAATGAACTGCGCTCCAGCAATCACCTCAGGGAAATCGACCGCGATATTCTCAGTGTTGAAAGCAGGATCAGGGCATCTATCGCTACTAATGACACCACTCACCTTGAAGGAATTGACGATAAAATCAACCAGATTGAAAACTTTCTTGATTCGCTTTCTAAAGACAATGCGGATTCCGAGGAAGAACGCCTTATTCACAGGCTCAGCGTTCTTGCCATGGAAAAAAAGAATACTAAAGAACGATTGCTTCACCGGTATCTCACAGTGGGAAATATGGATGATAATACATCCATCGCCAATCCGCGTGCGCGAAAAATCTCTAACGAAATTACGGCTATTACGGCTAAAATTTATGAGAGCCGCCGTCAGCACATGGTAACGCTCAGCAGCAAAAGTGAAGAGATGGGCCGAAAAGCACGTTTTTATGATGCCGCTCTTCTTGCTTTACTGGTATTTAGCGGTGGCATTGTAGGCTATCATATTCTAAGACAGTTCCGCAGACAATCTATCCTGATAGAAGAACTGGATATAGCAGAGAAAAAAGCATCGGTTGCAGCGCAGACCAAAGAAAACTTTCTGGCCAATATGAGCCACGAAATCCGTACGCCACTCAGCGGAATATTGGGATTTACCAATTTGCTGCAAAAAAGGCCTTTAGATGAAACTTCCGCACAGTTTGTATCTTCCATCCAGCAGTCGGGAGAAAATTTAATGGCAATAATTAATGATATTCTTGATCTGTCTAAAATTGAAGCGGGAATGATGCGGATCACATCTGGAATATTCAGCATTAACGGATTGGTGGATTCTGTGAAAACACTTTTTCTGGAAAGAGTAAAAGAAAAAAAGCTTACGATTTCCGGCACTGTAGATCCTTCAATTCCGGACACGCTTGTCGGTGATGCCACAAGGCTTACCCAAATTATGGTAAACCTCATTGGCAATGCGGTAAAATTTACACAACAGGGAAAAATAAACATTACGGTAAACATCAAAGAACGTTTGGGAAACAATATTGTTTTAGGTTTTAAAATTTCTGATACCGGTATCGGAATTGAAAGAGAAAAGCTTGACGAGATCTTTGAACGCTTTAATCAGGGTGAAGATTCCATCACAAGAAATTATGGAGGTACCGGACTCGGACTTTCTATTGTAAAACAGCTGATCCTACTTCAAAATGGAAATATAGAAGTAACGAGTGAACAGGGAAAAGGAACCACATTTCATTTTTATATTCCCTATACCGTTGCCGATGAACAGCTTAAAACCACAGTTCCGGTAGATACGGATTACTTTAAAGACCGCTCAAATATTCCTTTACGCGTTTTGGTTGTGGATGACAATGCCATTAACCAGAGCCTTATGAACCATCTTCTGCTCCAATGGAACATTGATTTTGATATTGTATCAAACGGGTTGGAAGCCATAGATTATCTCAAAAAAAATTCCTGTGACCTTGTGCTGATGGATATACAGATGCCACAAATGGACGGCTACACCGCCACCCAACAGATACGGGAAGTTCTGAAACTGGATATCCCGATTATTGCTATGACTGCTCACGCATTAGCAGGAGAAAGAGAGAAATGTTTAAGCCGGGGAATGAACGAATACATTTCCAAACCAATTAATGAAGAAGAACTTTTCAGAATGATTTCGGGGTTCGGAATTGAAAAAGCGGAGCAGAAAAACACAAATCCGGAAGCTTACCAGCCGGACTATGAGTTTATTAATCTTACCTATATGAGATCGGTAAGCGGTGGCGACAAAAACTTTGAGCATCTGGTAACCCAACAATTTATAGAAAAAATTCCGCACCATCTGGAAGAGCTATTGATCGCTTGTCAGAATGAAGATTTTGTGACCTTAAAGCTCCGTGCACATGATCTGAAATCCAGTGTAGCCATTCTGGGGCTTCTTCCTTTACTCGAAAAAAAGCTGGATATTCTCGAAAAACCTTCGGAACATCCGGATATACTGAAACAGACTCTTGATGAAGTAAAGAATATACTAACACAATCCCTTGCAGAAGCTGAACATCTATTAACCTCACAAAAGAACTAAATGAACTTATTCTCACCATTATATTTACGCAGTCTCACGCTGAAGAACAGAATTGTAGTATCGCCCATGCAGCAATACAGTGCCATCAATGGTATTCCCGGAAACTGGCATCTCGTTCATCTGGGAAGCCGCGCCGTTGGCGGAGCCGGACTGATTCTTACTGAATGTACCGCTGTTTCCCCAGAAGGACTTGCCACCCTGAACGATGTCGGCATCTGGAATGACGAACAGAAAACCGCATGGAAGAATATCGTGGATTTTGTGCATGAACAGGATGCTAAAATAGGAATACAGCTGTGGCATTCCGGTGGTAAAGGCAGCCTCAGACATCCCAATGAAAGGATGAAACCACTGAATGATGAGGAAGGCGGATGGACGGTAAAGTCATCTTCTGCTACCGAGATCAATGGCGTTGTTCCCAAAGAACTGACTGTTGAAGAGATTCATGAGCTTACCAAAAAGTTTGCTGAAGCGGCAGTGCGCGCTGTTGAAGCAGGGTTTGATACCATGGAGCTTCATGCAGGGCACGGCTATCTTTTTCATCAGTTTTATTCTGCAGTTATCAATAAAAGACAGGACGAATACGGCGGAAGCTTTGAAAACAGGATACGGTTTTTAATCGAAACGGTTCGTGAAGTAAGAAAAGTTATTCCTGAAATCATGCCTCTTCTGGTAAGAATTTCAGCAGTAGATTATATCGATACACCGGAAGGATGGACCTTGGAAGACAGTATAGCGCTTTCGGAAATTTTAAAAGAAAACGGTGCAGATCTTATCACCGCTTCCGGTGGTGGCTTCACCAACGTTAGTAAGGATAAAGTTTTTCCGGGATACCAGGTTCCTTTTGCTGTAGCGATAAAAGAGAAAACCGGGATTCTTACCGGTGCTGTCGGCATGATTACGGAAGCTCAGCAGGCTAATGAAATCATTACTTCTGAAAAGGCAGATCTGGTGATTATTGCCAGAGAACATTTAAGGGATCCATATTTTGCGATTCATTCTGCGAAAGAATTAGGTATAGAAACCGAAATTCCATGGCAATATCAGAGGGCTTTTTAATTTAACAGATAAAAATTAAAATTGATTATTGTTATCAACGTTCGCTTTTCGAAATACCGGATTCAATGCACAACAGTATATTTAAATAAGTACATATGGAAGATCAGGGCGCGTCTGTAGTGATTACCCATCATATTCTGGACGGAAAACAAAACGAATACGAAAGCTGGCTGAACGAAATCATTCCCCAGACCAAACATTCAGAAGGTTTCATAGACCTGCAGATCGTAAGGCCGATTCCAGGTCTTACGTTTGTCTATACGGTGATTATCCGTTTTGACACCATTACCCACCTGAAAAACTGGATGAAATCGGACAACAGAAAGAAACTTATTGAAAAAGCCAGTCCTTTATTCCGGAAAGATGACAATTATGAGATCAGATCCGGACTGGATTTTCTTTTTACTTCAGAAAGTACTACCGGCAAAGCGCCTGTACGCTGGAAACAATTCCTTGTGACATGGTCTGCCATCTATCCTTTATCTTTAATTATTCCACTGATACTCCTTCCCTTATTGAGCATGCTTGAAATTCCGAAGAATCATTATCTTGAATCATTACTTATCTCCGGGACCATTGTTTTTATGATGGTATTTGCCGTGATGCCGGTGTATACGAGGCTGATCAGGAAATGGCTTTATAAGTAAAGATATTTTAAGTTTCGGCTTCCGGCTTCGCCGGAAGCCGAAACTTTTAAGAAAATTATTAATTTTTTAAATTCCAACCATCTGTGAAATTAAAAATTTCTTTATAATTCCCGCCATCAGTTTAGATTAAAGCTTAAAGTCACTTAGATTTCTTTTGTTCTTGATAGACCTTACAGAAATTCCAAGATCACTATACATTACCGGAAATGAATATATGTCATACAAACCGGATATCTTTCAGATGATTATTTCCACCGACTGTTTTTGCCTGTTTAACGAATAACAGTCTTAAATCTCAGGATTATGTGGTAGCTTTATCATAGAAAAAAACAAACAACCTGTCCAATCACTTTATAATTAATATAAAAAACCAACCAAAATGTTACAAAAGAATACCGTTGCTCCCGATTTTACCTTATTCGCAACACCCGATCAGAAAATCACATTATCCGAATTCAAAGGACGGAATGTAATCCTTGCTTTTTATCCTGCAGACTGGAGTCCTGTATGCAGTGACCAGATGGCCCTTTACAATGAAACTTTAAAGTTTTTTAAACAATATGATGCGGAGATCTTCGGAATTTCCGTAGACAGCAAATGGTGCCACATGGCTTTTTCACAATCGAGAAATCTACATTTTCCTTTGCTGGCAGATTTTGAAGCCAAGGGAAAAATCGCAAAACAATACGGAGTGTACAATGAGGAAGAAGGCGAATGCAACCGTGCGTTATTTGTTATTGATAAAGACGGAATTATAGCTTGGAGCTACCTCTCTCCTACCGCAGTAAATCCCGGAGCAGACGGAATCCTGGAAGCATTAGAAAACCTAAAAACAAAATAATATGTCACTAAAACCTTCAGTAAACAAAAAAGACCACATTCAGGGCAACGCAAATGCCGAACTGGTCATCGTAGAATATGGCGATTATCAATGTCCGTATTGCGGAGCAGCGTATCCCGTCCTTAAAGAATTAATGAATGAATTTGGAAATCAGATTCAGTTTGTTTTCAGAAATTTTCCGTTATCGGAGATGCATCAGTACGCAAGACCCGCTGCCATCGCAGCCGAAGCGGCCAATCTTCAGGGCAAATTCTGGGAAATGCATGACGCGATCTATGAAAATCAGCAATATCTGAACAAAGACCTGCTTCAGGAAATTGCGGAAAAATTAAACCTGAACATCAGTCAATTTAAAAATGATATTGAAAGCAGCGAACTCGCAGAAAAAGTAGATTCGGATTTTGAAAGTGGGATAATCAGCGGAGTAAACGGTACGCCTTCCTTCTTCGTGAATGGAAAAAAATTCAATGGCAGTGCAAGAGATTTATTTGAACTGGTAAGAGAAAACACTATTTAAGCAAAATTTTTCAGGGCATCTGAACGAAATTAAACTAGATTAACTTCCATTAGATTTAGCCGTAGTACATTTGCTAAAGAATCACAGACAAACAATTTACATCACAATATTAACAACCTTAAAAAATTAAACAAAATGAGTACACTTACATTAAAAGACGGAACAGAAATTTTTTACAAAGACCAGGGCGAAGGGCCGGTATTGATGTTTCACCATGGATGGCCGCTATCTTCGGATGACTGGGATGCACAGGTTATTTTCTTCTTAAAAAGAGGTTATAGAGTAATCACCCATGACAGAAGAGGTCACGGAAGATCCAGTCAGAATATTTACAACCACACCATCGAGCAGTATGCCTCAGATGCAGCAGAACTCGTAGAGTTTTTAGATTTAAAAGATGTTGTACACATCGGTCACTCAACAGGAGGCGGTGAGGTAATTCGTTATGTTAACAAATATGCCAACGGAAGAGCTAAAAAAGCCGTATTAATCAGCGCAATTCCTCCGGTAATGGTAAAGAGTGAAAATAATCCTGACGGAGTTCCTATGGAAGTTTTCGACAACATCAGGGAACAGACGATGAACAACAGAAACCAGTTCTACTATGACCTAACCTTCCCTTTTTACGGGTATAACAGAGAAGGTGCCGATGTAAAAGACGGCATCCAGAGAAACTGGTGGAGACAGGGATTGATGGGTGGAATCGTAGCCCATTACGATGGAATTAAAGCATTTTCTGAAACAGATTTAACAGAAGATCTGAAAGCAGTGGACATCCCGGTTTTGGTGCTTCACGGTGAAGATGACCAAATCGTACCGATTGAAAACTCAGCCATCAAGTCTGCAAAATTATTAAAGAATGGTAAATTGATTACGTATCCAGGTTTCCCTCACGGAATGCCGACTACTGAGCATGAGACAATCAACAAGGACCTCCTTGAATTCATACAATCCTAATTGCTATTTAAATTTTTTCTAAAAGAGTGTTTCTGCTGATTCACTCTTTTTTCATGTAAAATTTCAATTAAAATTTCTGAATTCCCAGCGCCTGTTTAAATTTGAAATTTATTTTTAACATTAAGAAATTAAGCATTTAACTTAAAACGTAAAAAATCAGATTAACTTACTGAAATTTTTACTATTAATTTAAGAATAAACAAATTTATTTTAACTTAGAAAATCAAGAAAAGCTATAAAAAATTATTGAGTACAATTTAAACAGGATTTCATATTCTAAACCCGAAACAATTTATGAATCTTAAACATTAATTAAAAAAGCGATCGAATTGTGTCAATTTTATCATACACTCTTCATAATATTACGGTATTTCGTATTTTAAAGCAATTCACTTTTAAATATAGCTCATTAATAAACAATTACTTACACATTAAGTGCCATTTTTTGTAAGTACTATTTTGAATTTTAATTATTAATTAAAAAATTAAACAAAATGAGTACACTTACATTAAAAGACGGAACAGAAATTTTTTACAAAGACCAGGGCGAAGGGCCGGTATTGATGTTTCACCATGGATGGCCGCTATCTTCGGATGACTGGGATGCACAGGTTATTTTCTTCTTAAAAAGAGGTTATAGAGTAATCACCCATGACAGAAGAGGTCACGGAAGATCCAGTCAGAATATTTACAACCACACCATCGAGCAGTATGCCTCAGATGCAGCAGAACTCGTAGAGTTTTTAGATTTAAAAGATGTTGTACACATCGGTCACTCAACAGGAGGCGGTGAGGTAATTCGTTATGTTAACAAATATGCCAACGGAAGAGCTAAAAAAGCCGTATTAATCAGCGCAATTCCTCCGGTAATGGTAAAGAGTGAAAATAATCCTGACGGAGTTCCTATGGAAGTTTTCGACAACATCAGGGAACAGACGATGAACAACAGAAACCAGTTCTACTATGACCTAACCTTCCCTTTTTACGGGTATAACAGAGAAGGTGCCGATGTAAAAGACGGCATCCAGAGAAACTGGTGGAGACAGGGATTGATGGGTGGAATCGTAGCCCATTACGATGGAATTAAAGCATTTTCTGAAACAGATTTAACAGAAGATCTGAAAGCAGTGGACATCCCGGTTTTGGTGCTTCACGGTGAAGATGACCAAATCGTACCGATTGAAAACTCAGCCATCAAGTCTGCAAAATTATTAAAGAATGGTAAATTGATTACGTATCCAGGTTTCCCTCACGGAATGCCGACTACTGAGCATGAAACCATTAATAAAGATATCCTTGATTTTATTACAGCATAACTTAAAATCAGTGAGTAATTATTGATAAAACTTTAATTGCTTATTCTTAACACCAAATAATATTTATGGAAAATTCAAATGCTGAATCATCGGTTTTTAATCCTGAAGATTTTTCTATTGTAAAACAAAGAGGTTTCGACGAATTGAAAGTTGGGGAAGTTTTCAGGGCGCCGAGCAGAACACTTACAGATGCACATGCTTCGGCTTTTCAGACGGTGTCCTGTGATAACCATCCTATCCATTATGATAAGGAATATGCAACAAGATACGGCCATGAAGCACCGGTAGTACACGGATTACAGGTTTTAGCCTTTACCGCACCCGGAGCCACGCTGCTGCCGCATTATTTCGGGAATGTTTTTATCAGTTTTTTGGAGCTGTCCTGCAGCTTTTTAAAAGAAGTTCATTCCGGAGATACTCTGTATTCTTCATTGACGATTACCGACCTTGAACCTGAAGGAAATCAGGGCATCGTAACAACGAAAGTCACCATCTATAATCAGAAATCAGAGCTTGTACTGGAAGGCCGGCACAAATACCTGTTGAAGAGATAAGTCTTTAAGTAAAAATGAATAAAGTCTTTAAATTAATTTTTAAAGGCTTTTTTTGTCATAACCTACCATTCATTACCTTACAATCAGAATTTATTAATTTTAAAAATTTAGATAAAAAAAATCAGAATTCAGGAATCTCCGGTGAGCCTTTTAAGCATTCCCTTAAAAATAATCCCGTGAAAAGGCAGAACAGCGTACCAGTATAGCCTTCCCGAAATACCATGCGGACGGAAAACGGCCTTCTGCCAAAGCTTTCCGCGGTACATTTTAAACATCAGCCAGGCTTCACCGGGAAGTTTCATCTCTGCAAAAAGGATGAGTTTTCCTTCTTCACGATTGGCATAGAGCACTCTCCAGAAATCCAGGGCATCACCTTCATGAAGCCTGTCCGGATGAGTGCGCCCTCGTCTGAGGCCCGGTCCGCCCACCAGAAGATCCATAAAACCGCGGATTTTCCATAATCCCTGTCCGTACCATCCGTTGCTGCCTCCAAGCCGGAAAATTCTTTCGATGCACTTTTCACGATCGTCGTATGTTCCGCTTCTGAGATCAGTGAAACAGCCGTAATGAGGAACTTCCATAAAATCTTTGAGGCTGGTATCTCTTCGGCTGCTGATAAAACTATCTTTCCAGCTGGAAACAATTTCATTCGCCTGAATTTTTGCCAATGTTCTTTTTAGAGCGGTTTCATAAGAAAACGGCTGTATTCCGGTAATGCGTTTTATTTCGGAGAGGCTTTCCTTGCGGCAGATTACTTCAATTTTCATGCTTCCTACCAGAGCCGTCGCAAGATTGTACGAGGTGGAAGTAATAAAATACAGCCAGTAGGAAGAAAGCTTCGGAGTCATTACAGGCAGGGTAAAAATCTTTCTTTTCAGGTTTCTTATCCTGGCAAATTCTAGAAGCATTTCCTTGTAGGTCAATACATCATCACATCCTATATCGAAACTTTTATGATAACTTTCTTCTTTAAATAATACGAAGATCAGGAAATCCAGAACATTGGCAATTCCTATAGGCTGGCATTTGGTATCGAGCCATCTGGGCGCTACCATTACGGGGAGCTTTTCTACCAGATCACGGATGATCTCAAAAGATGCACTTCCAGATCCTATAATAATTCCTGCACGCAAAACGGTAACAGGAATTTTACATTCCATTAAGATCTTTTCCACCTGGAATCTTGAACCCAGATGTTTGGAAAGCTCTTTTTCATTTACCAAACCTGATAAATAGACTATATGCTGACATTCGGTAGTTTCTATGAACGCTGCAAAATTCTCTGCACACTTCTTTTCAGAATCTTCATAATCATTGCTGTTGCTCATGGAATGCATGAGATAATACGCTCCGGAAATATCTTTCGGGATATTTTCCAGCGTTTCGGGTTTCAGGAAATCTACTTCCACCACCTCTATCAGCGACTCGTCAATATCGGTACTTTTCGAAAAGCGGCTTGCATCCCTGCAACAGCAAACCACTTTGTATCCCTGTGCAGCGATTACGCTTACCATTCTCTTGCCGATGTATCCGGTGGCTCCCGTGAGCAGTATTTTTTTCATGTGAAATGATTCTGTGAATTAGTATTTCTATCCCCGAAAAAATCATACCCTTTCCAGAAGATGTCCGAAATAATCTTTCTTTTTAGCCAGATAGCTTTCATTAACTTCATTAAAATCTATCTCCAGAGGTATTCTTTCTTCTAAGGTTATTCCGCTGTTTTCCAAAGATTTCAGCTTATCCGGATTATTGGTCAGAAGGTTTATTCTTTGTACTTCCAGAATTTTAAGAATCTCAACGGCAATATCAAAATTTCTTCCGTCAGCCGGTAAACCCAATTTCAGATTCGCTTCTACGGTATCGAAACCTTTTTCCTGCAATGCGTATGCTTTAAGCTTATTAATAATTCCTATATTTCGTCCTTCCTGCCGGAGATAAATTATAATGCCTCCGTTTTCGGCCATAAATTTCATTGCGGCATCCAGCTGCTGGCCGCATTCGCATTTTTTAGAATGAAAAATTTCCCCGGTAATGCATTCCGAATGGAAACGTACGTTAACCGTTTTAGTAAAATCCGTATTTTCTGCAACAAGGGCAAGGTGCGGATTCCAGTCGGATTCATCTTCTGAAAAAGCATATATGGAGAATATTCCGAAATCAGTAGGTATATTGGATTGTGCCTGTATCTTGATCATAATAATTTTATTTAAATGATTTTTTCAATACAAATTTATACTTTATTTAAATATAAAGTAAATTAATTTACTAAATTTGTATATTGATATTTTAAATCGCAAAAATATAAGCGCATGAAAACCATTGTTATTGTTGGCTGCGGAAGCGGTATCGGTCTTGAAACAGCAAAAATACTTTCGGGAAACCATACTGTTATAGGAATTTCCAGGACTAAGAATCCTGAACCTGGCAATATCAACCTGAAGTTTTATGAGAAGGATATTATATCAGATAAGCTTGATGATATTGAATTTCCCGATGTAATCGACGGATTGGTATATGCACCGGGAAGCATTAATCTAAAACCATTCAACAGACTTTCTATGGAAGACTTTACCCATGATTTTACCATCAATATTCTTGGTGCTGTCAAATGTATACAAAGGCTGCTTCCGAACCTTAAAAAATCCGGTAATGCATCGATTGTTCTTTACAGCTCTGTGGCAGCAAAGACAGGAATGCCTTTCCATGCTTCAGTTTCTGCGAGTAAGTGTGCCGTGGAAGGCCTCACAAGAAGTCTGGCCGCTGAATTTTCGGCTCAGAAAATAAGAGTTAATGCTGTTGCGCCTTCTTTAACAGATACTCCGCTTGCTTCGCAGCTTCTATCTACAACTGAAAAACGGGAGGCTTCAGCAAAAAGACATCCGTTGCAGAGAATTGGTAATGCTGCTGAGATTGCCAAACTTACAGCTTTTTTACTTTCAGATGATACATCATGGATTACGGGACAGGTTTTCGGGATTGATGGAGGCTTAAGTACCATAAAACTATAATATTCGGTCTAAAATGATATTTTTACTTTAAATTTGCATTATGAATACTGATTTTTTTATCGATCTGCTTCATCAGGTAAAAGATTTTGAAAATTCGGATGCACACAAGCCGAATTCCAGTGTTGAAGACTTCCGTCTCTGGCTGAATGATAAAAAATACCGGGAAGAAAGCCCCACAAAATTATTTACCACCGAAGAACATGAAGTATCATTTACAGAAAATGAGATCTGTAAGCAGGTATTATTACTGGGCAGGTATTCCAGGCAGCTTATCCGAAAAGGCCTTGGCGAATTCCCGAATCTTGCCAATGAAGAATTTACTTATCTCTATCGTCTGAAGGATGAACCAAACCTTACCAAAATTCAGCTTATTGAAAGAAACGGACATGAGAAACAGACCGGAACACAGATCATTAAACGCCTTCTGGAATCCGGCATGGTGGAGGAAAAAAATGATGCGGAGGACAGGAGAAGCAAACGGCTGAACCTTACTGCCAAAGGGGAAAAAATTTTCCACGAATCTGTAGAAAGCGTAAACAGAACCTCTCAGCTTCTATCAGGAAAACTGGCCAAAGAAGAACGAGAAGAGCTTTTAAAGCTGCTTAGAAAACTGAACGAGTTCCATTCTCATCTTTATCATGAGTATAGAAATTCTGCTTTTAATGATATGATTCAATTATTATAATCGTTAATTTACTTTTTTACGATAAAAACTATATTTTACCTTTCAATATTTATTTACAGATACAAAAAGTTCAATATATTTGTCTCATTATATCATTCATAAGAGAACTGTCTAACTATTCCACGTTTCAATGAAAAAATACATTGGATTTTTATTGCTCGCATTACTCCCATTTCACGCATACAGTCAGCAGGATCTGTCGGCAGACGATTTATTTGTAAAGGCCAGAACTGCTGCATTTGACGAAAAAGATTATACAAAATCTATTAATCTTGCAAAACAGGCTTTAGAGAAAGCACCCAATTATACAGATATTTCCGTCTTTTTAGGAAGAGTCTATACGTGGAATAAAGATACCGAAGCTGCAAGAGCGGTTTTTGAAGAAGTTGGGAAAAGAAATATTCAGGATGAAGATTATTTCGTTGCCTATGCTTCCCTGGAATACTGGAATGATGACAACACCAAAGCGATTGAAATCATCAATAAAGGACTATCTTACCATCCACAGTCCGAAGCATTGCTTCTGCTGAAGGCAAAAGCATACTATGCCAAGAAAGAATATCAGGAAGCGGATGCTGCTATTAAAGCACTTTTAGCCATAAATCCTAAAAATACTGAAGCAATCAATCTTGCAGTAAGAATCAATGATCTTGCTGCTAAAAATGCGATTAGTATTAATTATAATTACTCGCATTTTGACAAGCAGTTTCCGGATGACTGGCATATCGTGAGTGTAGGCTACAAAAGGGTAACTTCCATAGGATCTGTAATTCTGAGAGCCAACTATGCCAACAAATTTGCAGAAAACGGCGTGCAGGCAGAAATTGAAGCTTATCCACGGTTATCTGATATGTTCTATCTGTATGTAGGCGGTGCCTATTCCAATGATGTGGGAATCTTCCCAAAATACCGTACAGGCGTTTCTTTGAATGCAAATCTTCCGCACAGCTTTGAAGCTGAAATCGGTTACAGACAGCTTTATTTCAGCAGTAATATATGGATGTACACAGCTTCTGTAGGAAAATATTACAAAAATTTCTGGTTTAATATCCGTACCTATATCACGCCTGACAATAAAAATATTTCCCATTCTTATACAGGAACAATACGTTACTATACCAAAAGCGCACAGGATTATTTTGCATTCCAGGTCGGAACGGGAATCAGCCCGGAGGAATCACGCAATAATCTTTTGGAAGATGAAACCTTCAAATTGAAAACATTTAAAGTTGGCGGCGAGTATAATTTCTCCATCAAACGCAACCTTTTTTCTATAGGAACGATGTATTATAACCAGGAATACCGCCCTAATGAGAAAGGAAATCAGTTTGACGTTACTTTAGGATATACCAGAAAATTCTGATTTGTAGATACTACTATTCAAAATACCTGATATTTACAATAATTTTGATATCAATACTGTAAACAATAGCTTAAAGGATGGTTTAGCCATCCTTTTTTATTACTTATTAAACTTACTTACCCGTTTTTTTCCTGAAATTAGTAAATACGGAATCCGGCATCAGTTTTTGTGTCTGATAGAATTTGGAATTCATTCTTTTAAACTGGTCAAAGCGCCCTTTAACCTTCTTTAGGATATCCGGATTATTATAGCTTTCTTCATCAAGATTATTAAGGCTAAAAAGCTTGTTGTCATGCATATAGTATTTGTCTGAAACAAAATCTGCGAGAAGACTTTTGCTTTGCATAATAGGATAATCTGCTTTCGTAATTTCTGCATCCGAAGACAATCCTTTCCCCACCCATGCAACCGTAGATGGTGTATTAAGATTATAATTTTTGCGATAATATGCCAGAAAAGATGGTGCAATATCAAAATGGCTTACCGTTTTAAGGAATTTTTTAGGCGCTTTCAGCAATGGTGAATAAATCATCATTGGCACATGAAACCGGTCTATTTTATCCTGGATAAGAATTTCCGGCATACTGTGATCTCCGGTAACGAAGAAAATGGTTTTGGCAAAATCCGGCCTTTTACGATAGTTTTCGAAGAACTGTTTTAAAGCATCATCCGCATTTAAGATAGAGATCAGCTGGTCTTTATATTGTCCTGCCCATTTTTTTTGGTCTGATGTTAAAAGATTTGAGTTTAATCTATCATTATACATTTTTTCATAATACGCTTTGTTATTAATCAAAAACGGATTATGGGTAGAAAGTGTAAGCACCATATTGAAATAAGGCTTCGCCTTTACTTTCTGTACGTCAAGCACTTTTCTGAACACCGCCTGGTCTTCATACCCCCAACTATCACCTTCACTATTTGCAGGAAGTCTGTTGTAGCCTTCACCGTAAGATCCAATGTCTATAATATGACTGACTTTACTGTATTTAAGATAATTCCTGTAGTTATCGAAATTCAGGTTACCACCGTAATAAAATCCGGTTTCAAAACCGTTGGCCTCAAGAATATTGAACAGATTAAAGTGATCCGGAATTTCCTCTGTTTCAAGAAAACCGTTTTTACCGAAAGGCAAAGACCCTGTAAGTGAGGGTAATGCAGCAAATGTTCTTCCGGCAGTACTCAATCCGTTTTCCCAGTAAAGACTGTGGTTGGAAATGGAATTCAGGAAAGGCGTAAAATTCCCGACATATCCTTTTGGGGAAGTGTATGCATGCCCGAAGCCTTCCAGCACAACAAATACAAGGTTCGGAACTTCTTCAGATTTGTTTAAATAAGCCCCCAGAAAATCCTGAGTATCTTCTTTTTTCCAGAAAGGAAATTCTTCATTCAGCATGGTATTGCCTGATGCTATTTGTTCATCATCGCCGCCAAAAAATTCTGTAATTTCAGGATGATCACTTATAAAGTTTTCTTCATTGGCTTTAAAGAAATATTCCCATTTGCTTTTTGCAGCGTTCTGGCTGAATTCGTTGGTTTTCTCTAATGATTCAGGATGCATGGCTTCGGCAGGAATAAAAAGCGCTATTAATCCTACCGACAGAAAAGCTACCCCAGGATAAATGGATTTAAAACCGGAACGTCCGGACATCCACAGCGGAATAAATGATATAGCCAGCAAAATCGCAAACAGCGCATAATTTTTAAAATTAAGCATTCCGCTGGCCTGAAGAATCTGCTTCATTTCTTCTTTGCTGTAATAGATAAGGTCTGCGCCTAATAAATTTCCTGTTTCGGAAAAATAGAGAAATAAAATATATTGTAAAACGACAACAAGCCCGCAGGCGGCTATTGCGAGTGTTTTCGCCCAGCTTTCTTTAATAAAGTTGATGATGAGATAGAGAATCCCGAATCCGAACATCAGTTCGAATATGAAAAGAATATTATCGGTGAAAAGAGGACCTACAACAGATGAAGTGTCAATTTTTGTAAACATATATCTGTACCAAAGCCACTCTGCAAGAATTCCGACAAGAAAAAGAATACTGAAAACGGATGCAATTGCGCCCCACTTTTTAAGACCATGTTTCAGGATAGCCCATACTTTATCTTTCAGCGGTAAATTTTTTGTATTCTGATTAAAGCCCTGTCTCGTCATTTCGCCCCAACCGTGAGATTTTTTAAAATAATCGATAAAGCCATTTACTCCGGCTTTTACAACAACGGGGTGAAAATAGAACGGCTCTGAAAAAGCTGTACTGATCAATGCAAAGAAATCCTTTCTTTTACCGTAAACCTGGCGGCTTACCATATCTACCAATATTCCGTAAACCGAGTAAAGGAATCCCATCGAAAGTACCAGCGCAAACAAAACAAAGAAGAATGGCCAGTTGATAATTCCTAAAAGAAGAAATACGATAAAAACAATGTATCCTGAAAACTCTACCAAAGGACCTAAAAATTCAAAGAAGAACCAGTAAGGAAGACTTACCATTCCGAGTTTCCGATATTTGGGATTAAACATCATCTTGCGGTGTTTCCAGAGGGTTTCTATGGTTCCCCGCATCCATCGGTTCCTTTGTTTTTTGAGGATATCTTTCGTTTCCGGAACTTCTGTCCAGCACAGAGGATCAGGAATGGTAATTACTTCGTATGGCTCATTCCGCTCTTCCATATATTTTCTCATCCTCACCACCAGCTCCATGTCCTCTCCTACCGTATTCCTGTCGTAACCTCCGCAATCCAGAACAATTTTCCTATCGAAAACCCCGAATGCGCCCGATATCAGAATAAGTCCTGCAGCTCTTGACCACGCCATTCTTCCTAATACAAACGCACGGATATATTCCAATGCCTGTGTTCTTCCCAACAAAGTTTTCGGCATATTTACACTGACTACCTTTCCGTCTTCGATCACACAATTGTTTGCCAACCGGATCACTCCGCCACAGGCAATTATTTTTTTATCAGTCTGTTCAAGAAAAGGTTTTGCCAGCCTCAAAATCGCATCCTGTTCCAGGATACAATCTACATCGATACATACAAGATACTCTCCGGAAGAAACATTAATTCCGACATTCAGCGCATCTGCTTTACCCCCGTTTTCTTTGTCTACAACGATGAGTTTTCTGAAAGCCTGATTCCTGCTTTTATAGATTCCCTTTATTTTATTGGTTTCAATTTTTCCCTGTACAAAATAAGATACACATTCCAGGTCGTAAGCTTCAATAAGCTTCTGCATAGAATCATCCTTACTTCCGTCGTTGATAATAATGATCTCAAGATTATGATAATATAGAGAAAGCAGCGATCTTACATTTTCGACAATGGTCATCCCTTCATTGTAAGCAGGAGCGAGCAGGCTGAAAACAGGCGCATTGGGATTGGCAGCAATAATACTGTAATCTGTAAAAACGTTTTCTTTTTTATATCGTAATACTGCTCCGAGCGCATAAATTCCTACCCAGCCGTAAATAACTGCTACAGCCGTACCATACAATAAATACAGCCATATAACAACATCATATACAATGTGTGAAAATTCTAACATACTTTTTCCTGCAATGCGTATTTAATAATTCCAACTAATTCTTCTGAAGGTTCTTCCTTTAAAGCGAGCTCTGATAAGTAATCACCGTGTCCCAGTTCATATAAAGCCTGTGCTGCATTTACTCTTATTCCGGAAGGAACATCCTCCGAAAGTTCTTTTTTAAGCAGATCTATGCAACACTGATCTTTTGATATTTTCATAACCCTGAGAATTTCAATACGAACTTCATCCGGCTGATCGTAATAAATTCCGGAAAGATATTGAACAGTTTCAGGATTTTCCAGCGACATGAGCGTCTGCACGGCTTTTACACGGACTTCAACTGAAGAAATATTCAGCAATCCGATGAGTTTCGGATAGAAATTAAGAAGCTGAAACTTTTTTATTAATTTAAGGGTAAAAATAATAACTGTATCATTTGTACTTTCAAGCCATTTTGATATTACATCTTCGGAGTCTTGTGGTAATGAAGAGATGGACAGCAAAAACCTCAGCTGCTGCCATTCTGAAATCCTGGTGGGAAAATGATCTAAAAAATAAAGGCCTTCAAAGCCTTTAAGCCTCACCATCGCATATTGCGCCTCCTGATAAACCTGCGGTGACGGATGAGACAGATATTGCTCAATTTTAGGAATGGTGTCCTGAACTTCCATTACGGTAAGCTCCCGTATTCCTCTGGCGATCATATAGGCTTTTTTCTGATACAGCTTTTTCATGGCTTCTTTACGGAGATCATATTCTATGAACATATCCGTAATTTTATTTTTAGCTGCCCCCGAAAACTTTTTTTCTGAATCTACAAGTTTCTCCAAAAACAGATTCCTGAATGAAGAATTTACAGAAAGGGCTTTAAAATAAACATCTTCCGCAATTTCATCTTCTGCATATACAATAACATCGGATATTTTCTTATTAATAACTTCGGACCAGCCGGCCCTGCGTACAGATTTGTTATATTCTATGATATTGTAAATAAGTACAATTATTGCCAGCATCAATACCAATGATAACATCACGATAAAAATGATAAAAAGAAAATGTATCGATGAGATTATCATATATTTTTATTTTGACAAAAACCTTTTTACCCTTAACATCAATTCACTGGGGCTGAATGGTTTCACGATAAAATCTGATGCTCCCAGATCAAACGCATTAAGCACTACCTCTTCCTGCCCCATGCTTGAAAGCATAATTACGGGTATATCTTTCCCCATTGATTGTATTGCTGAAAGGATTTCTATTCCCGAAGCAAAAGGCATCATAATGTCCGTAATCGCAAGATCCACATCTTTCTCCTTTAATGTTTCAATAGCTTCTTTTCCGTTTCTGGTCAAAATTACTTCATGTCCTTCTTTCAACAATTTATGTTCTATTGTTTTAAGAATCAGTTCATCATCTTCTGCGATCAAAATTAGCATAGCTTTGATTTTTACTTTATTAAATTTTTTATGATATCTATTCCTCTTGTTACTTCTTCTTTTATTTCTCTATTCATGGCTGAAAAGTCCAATTCCTCTTCTGCCATTTTCTCCCACTTCAAGGCACATTCTGCAAGCTTAAAAAGCCCTGCAATACCTCCGGTTCCCTTAAGCTTATGAAGAATCATCCTGATTTCTGCAATATCTTTTTCCTGTGCTGCTTTTTCCACATTTTTTTCTACCTGCGTAAGCTCCTGGATCAGCAAATTGAGAAACATTTCCTTGAAGTCGTCATCGTCATCGCCAATCTGTTCATTGAGCATGCTGATGTTGATGTATTTTTCCGGCTTCAATTCTGCCTGGTTTTCATCTCTCTTATTGTTATCGTTTTTTTCATCTTTACGGCCTCCTACGCTAATATATTTTTCAAGCATTTCCTGTAGGTCTGTCTGTCTTAAAGGTTTTGGGAGAAAATCATTCATTCCTGCTTCAAGGCATTTTTCTTTTTCACCCAGCACATTTCCTGCAGTAACGCCAATAATCGGCACATCTGCATAATCCGGCAGCAAACGGATCTGCTGCGTTGCCTCAATACCATTCATTACAGGCATCTGCACGTCCATTAAGATTGCAGAATATTGCTTTTTCCTGCACTCTTCCAGAGCTTCCAATCCATTTACAGCTTCCGTGAGATTTGCATCAGGAGCAATGGATTTCATCATCTTATTATTCAGCACCATATTCACTGGATTATCGTCTACCAGAAGAACTTCAAGATTACTCATGAAAGAGTGTGCGCTATTTTCAGTATGTTCCGGAATTGCAACTTCTATTACGCTACTATGCGCCACTCTTCTGAGTGTCTTATATAAATCATCCGATTTAATAGGTTTCAAAAGGAAATAAGAATTATCTTCTTTTTTAAATGAATTGATAACATCATGTTCTTCTGAAGAAGTATGAAGAATCACCAGCGGTGAAATCTCTTTTCTTTGATTAAACAGCTCCCTGATTTTATCAACAGTTTCCAATCCGGAAATTACCGGCATGTGATAATCCATCAGAATTACATCGAAGCGTTCGCCTTTCAGCAAAATTTGCAATGCCTCCATTCCGTTGGCAGCCAGTGTGGATTCTATATTTTTATAAGCAAGCATATGCTGGAGGATAATCCTGTTGCTTTCATTATCATCCACTACCAATGCCCTTTTTATCGTCATATCATCTTCTTCCCTGAGCTCAGACATTTCGTAAGGAATCTCGATATCAAAGAAAAATACGGAACCCTGATCCGGTGCGCTGATCAGCGACAGGCGGCTTCCCATATATCTCAGGATATTGTTTGAGATGGTAAGTCCCAGGCCGGTCCCGCCATACCGCTTACTGATAGAGCTGTTTTCCTGCGTGAAGGCATTAAAAATATATTTCTGCTTTTCAACAGGAATACCGATGCCCGTATCTCTTACAGAGAAACGCAATGAAATATTGTTATCATCCATGCGTAATTTCTCTACTTTCAGCTCAATCTCCCCTTTTTCCGTAAACTTCACGGCATTTCCCAAAAGATTAATCAGGATCTGCTTCAACCTGGATTCGTCAATTAAAAGTGTTTTCGGAAGCCCCGGTTCTATGTTCAGGAGAAGCTCGATGTTTTTTTTCTGCGACTGGTAAAGGATCACATTAATAACCTGGCTTACCATGTCATATACATCACTCTTATCAATGAGAAGCTCCATCTTCCCGGATTCTATTTTAGAAAAATCAAGGATATCATTGATGATGTTGAGAAGGTTTTCCCCGGATTCATTGATGTAATTCAGGTATTGGGTCTGTGTTTCATTAAGCGGGGTTCTGAGAAGAAGGTCTGAAAATCCTATTACACCGTTGAGAGGAGTACGGATTTCGTGGCTCATATTGGCAAGGAATTCAGATTTTGCCTTGCTCGCCATATCTGCTACTTTCTTTGCATTTTTCAGCTCTTCGTTTACCCGTACTGCCTTTGTAACATTCTGTACGGAAACAATCACACCCCCCACTTCATCTTCCGTAAGGTACCAAGGTCCTACTTTCAGATCATAATGCTGAATTTCTTTCTGACCCTCCAGCTGAACCGTAAAATCTTCATTGATATAGGTATTTCCTTTGAGTGCATTTTCATAGATTTCTTTTCTTTCCTCCGGAATATTTGGCGATATGGTAAAAAGATTATTTCCGATAAGATCTGCATCATTCATGTTGAATTCTTCTCTCCATTTGGTGCTTACGGAAACATAGTTCAGGTCTTTATCAAACATTGCCAGCGGAATGGGAACATCCGTCACGAAAGACTGCATCATGGCTTCTTTCCTGGTAATTTCCAAAAACATTTTTTTGAATACATCAATATCCTGAATGATCCCGAATATCCTGCTGCATACTTCGCCTTCAAATTCCGGAAGTCCTTTTACCCTTACCCATATCGTAACTCCGTCATTGCGAACCAGCTGAAACTCTTCATCAAAGGGAATACCTTCAGTAACCGCTCTGTTAAAGAGGAACTTCATCCTTTCGCGGCTATCTTCTTTATAGAATCCAATGGCATTGTCAAAATCAGGCTGGAAATTATTTTTAATCCTATGAATTTCTTTGGTACTCTGGGACCAGAAAACGTTTCCTGTTTTCATGTTGACTTCCCATCCTCCTACCTGGGCTACGGAGCTTGTCTGCTCCAGCATTTTTTTAGTGTAAATGAGGTCTTTCTCAAGCGTCATCCTTTCGGTGACGTTAAGAGCTGTGCTCACTACATAAGGTTTCCCCTCTTTATCGACCTCAACCATATTATGGTACATCCATATCAGCTCCTCACCTTCTTTGGTTTTGAGGATCATGGTTCCGAAATCTTCATTATTTTGCTTGATGCGGTCAAGATACTGTTTCAGCAGAAGCCAGTTTTGTTCCGGAACAAGATCTTTCAGATTAAGATTTTTCACTTCATCTGCAGAATAATGCAATGTTTCCCTCCCTTTTTCATTTACGGCAAGAATGTTTCCATCCATATCGTGCATGCTCATGAGACCTATAGCATTTTCAAAGAAGCTTCTGAAACGTCTCTCCGAGCTTTCCAGCTGTCTTCTTTCTTCAATCTGCTGGGTGATATTAATTCCAAAACAGAATATTTCGGAGTACTTTTGATTTTGTGTAAGATACCATTCTACGATTACCGGCGAGCCCTCATCAATTTTTGTAGAAGTGGTAAAAGTTGCTTCTTTCATGCTGCCAGGAAATTTTTCGAGTTCCGGCAGAGATTTTTTATCCTGTTCTAAAAGGGTTAAAAAATTATGTTCTACTGCTTTGTCTTTGGTAATTGAAAAAATTTTTTCAAAAGAAGGGTTAACATCTTTAAGCATAAACTTATTATCCAGCACACATATAAGATTGTTTGAAATATTGAATGTCTGTTGGAAATATTCTGCGTTGATGATCTCCCTGTTGCTCATTAAAAGTTTGGTCACCACCTCACCAAGTTTTTTAAGTGCGGAGATCTGGTTTTCTGTAATGGTTCTGGGTTCAAAATCGATCACACAGATGGTTCCCAATGCAAATCCTTCGTCATCAATAAGCGGGACACCGGTATAGAATCGGATCCCTCCTTCCAGAATGATAGGATTATCAGAAGATCTTTTATCCAAAAGTGTATCATTAATAATCACTACTTCCGAGCTTGCTACGGAATACTGGCATAGTGTATCTTTACGGTCTACAGCATCTAAGGGAAGCCCCACACAGCTTTGAATCCTTTGTGTATCTGCTTCCATAATTGATATCAGTGATACCGGACAGCCTGTGATAAGACATGCTGTTTCTGCAAAAACATCCAGTTCCGGATCTTTGCCCAGATTGATGAGATCAAGAAGCTCTAATTTTTTTACTCTTCCAGCCTCATTGTCGGGAAAAGGATAATTATTCATATTGATAACTAATTTCTTTCATAATGTTAAATATAATCAGAAAATTGCTAAAAAAATAGTTTCTTATAAAGTTTTAGTATTATATCACATTAAAGAGATTAGCATTTTCGCTTTAAAACTAATAAAAATTTAGCGGAGTATCAAAAAAGTATCTCAATTATAAATCAATGTGGTATTTTTATTTTAGCAGATTATTTGGATTAAAAAAGCTCCCCGAAAAAAGAAGAGCTTATATAAATAACTGCAAAATGAAGTGATAGATATCTCAAAGGTATCTTATTTATAACACTGCTTTTTATGATTTTTGTCATATCTACTATTTTTTTTCTACTTAAACTATCATGATATAGACCTGTTTTCATGATGTTTATCAAGCTCAAGCTTAAAACAGCCGAGTATAAATTCCGTATAATACAATTGTGCGTTCACCTGTTTTGTCCTGGAATGCAGATCAAGTTTTTCCGACAGGATCACCTGTCCTTTATATACAATCGCAAAATAGGCAAACAGCTTTTGTTTCGACTCCGGAACCGGTGTGGCATATCCTGTAACAGCAATAGCCCAGTCGGTTTTAAAAATCTTTGAAATATTCAGAGCCATTGTCTCTGCTATATTTGGCGATACACAATCACAGGCTAATGCTTCGGATTCATCTACATTCAACAGGTTGATTTTTTCATCAGGAGTATAAGCCGTAATGCCTCCTTTATAAAATTGGGAAGCGTCTTTCATCTGAGAAAAAGAAAACTGTAGAAATCCCGAAGTAACACTTTCCGCTACAGCAATGGTTTCTTCCACTTCTAAAAGGTAGTTTCCGATATACTTAAACAGATTTTGCAGTTCCATAATAAAATATATAAGAGATCTTACGGAGAGTTCTTCTGAACTGATTCCGATTTTTGAATTTTTTAAAATCATTAATTCTGTCTATTTTGTAATTTCTAAGATGTGAAAATCTTCAGTCCTTTGCGAAACAATTAATTTTAGTAAAACCTACATATCACAAAACTTCTGTTTCATTTTTTACATGCAAAAGCATTGCCAGTAAAAACAAATATGGTATCTGAAACCGTTCATCTTTTTTAATATAATAAATTGCAGCAAGTAGAATTGTTCTCATAAAAATCGATTAAATGAGCATAATCTAATGTAGATAATGTAAAAGATAATTCTTATGATCCTGATCAATACAAAATCTTAATGTAATAAGCTCCTTTTACAGTCAATTTAAAAATCACATCGTACACATAGTATAAATAAATACTATTTTATTATTTAAAATAAATTTAATTACTAATTTTACATATAAATAAAATGGGTTATGCAAGAACATACAAAAATTACTAAGGAAAAATTATTCGAATTATATGGCGATTATCTTTTAAATCACGCTGAAAAGCCTAAAAATGTTTATCTCTTTGCAAAAGAAAATAATTTTCAAGAAATAGAATTTTACCATTATTTTTCAGGATTTGAGCAGATTGAAAAAGAAATTCTCAATCACCTTTTCATTAAATCCATTGAGCTGGCTAATGAAGTTAATTCTTCTGATGAACTTGCCACAAAAGAAAAACTTCTGAATGTCTATTATATTTTCTTTGAAAACCTTACCATGAACCGGTCTCTGGTGTTATCAGTTTTAGGATCTCATAAAATACAAAATATCAGAATCCTTCAGAATCTTCGCGAAACACACAGACAATTCATTAATACTTTAGATTTTAAAGAATGGGAAATTTTTGAAAAAGCGAAGCAGGATATCAGAACATTCAATGAAAAATCAAGACAGGAAGCATTGTGGCTTCATTTAGTTTCTGCCATTGAATTCTGGAAAAAAGACACTTCGCCTGATTTCGAAAAGACCGATATTTTCATCGAAAAAACTATTGATACCGGTTTCGAATTAACTGATAATGAACCATTAAGGAAAGTATTGGACCTGGGAAAATTTCTTTGGAAGGAAAAATTTAAAATGAGTTGATATTTGGTGATTGGCAATTGGCTTTTAGCTTTTGGCATCCAGAAAATATGCAATTGTTTGCATTTATGACTTTGCTGAGTGAATAGTTTATGCTGAGCTTGTGGAAGTATCATTGCGAACTTAGAAACAATTAGCAATTAAAAAATCATTGCGAACATTGCGTTAAAAAGATTTGACAAACAAAATTTAAAAATGAAAACACTCAATAAAATTCCTACAGGAAAAATTGAACGGACGGGCAGCCTTCTCAAAGCAGGAGCAAAAGTCGGAGTCAATTACCTGAAATATTACGGAAATAAAATCACGAAAGATGAAGATGAAGCGCGTAAGATTCTCAATGAAGATAACGCATCGGACATCTATGATTCATTAAAAGAGCTGAAAGGCTCTGCTCTGAAGGTAGCCCAAATGCTGAGTATGGAAAAAAATATTCTTCCGGTAGAATATGTAGAAAAATTTTCGCTTTCACAGTTTTCCGTTCCGCCCTTGTCGGGCGCTTTGGTGAAGAAAACATTCAGAAAATATTTCGGAAAAAATCCGGAGGACATTTTTGATGAATTTTCCTCCGAATCGGTCAATGCAGCAAGTATCGGGCAGGTTCATACCGCAAAAAAAGACGGTCAAAAAATGGCGGTTAAAATCCAGTATCCCGGTGTGAGAGAAAGCATTTCCAGCGACCTGAAAATGGTAAAACCTATTGCTATGAAAATGTTCAACATCAAAAAAGAAGGTTCGGAATCGTATTTTCAGGAAGTGGAAGACAAATTATTTGAAGAAACCGATTATAATCTGGAGCTCAGGAGAAGTCAGCATTTTGCAGAAGAATGCAGTCATCTCCCGAATGTCAGATTTCCGCATTATTATCAGCAATATTCTTGTGAAAAAATCATCACGATGGACTGGATGTCCGGAATTCACTTTTCGGAATTTACCAAAAAACAAAATTCTCAGGAAGATTTGAACAAAATCGGACAAACCCTTTGGGATTTTTATATGTACCAGATGCACGTTCTTAAAAAAGTTCATGCAGATCCGCATCCCGGAAATTTCCTTATTTCGAAAGATAAGGAATTGCTGGTTATTGATTTTGGCTGTATTAAAGAAATTCCGGAAGATTTTTACACGCCGTATTTTGAATTGGCGAAAGAAGAAAATTTAAAAAATCCTGAAGTTTTCCGTGAGAAATTATTTACATTGGAAATTCTGCGTGAAGAAGATTCGCCACAGGAGAAAGATTTTTTTTCCAAATTATTCTACGAATTGCTGGAACTGTTTACAAGACCTTTCAACCGGGAAAAATTCGATTTTGCTGATGAGTCTTTCTTTCAGGAAATTGCCGACCTGGGACAGCGATACGCCAAAATAAGCAATATAAAAGGAATGAATACCAACCGTGGTTCCAGGCATTTCATTTATCTGAACCGAACATTTTTCGGACTGTATCATATGATGCACGATCTGAAAGCAAAAGACGTGGCGATTAATAATTTTAAAAATTACAGTTAGTGATATTTAACCGCAAAAGCCACAAAAGATTTTTGATGAATTGATAGTTATTCAAAAGTACAAAAAAGAGTTTAAAACAGAAATTTATTAGATTTTGTCAGCTTTTAAGTTTCTTATATTTTATAATAATTTTTTGTTTCTTTTATGACTTTTGCGGTTAAAATTATAATGATAAAACTTAAAATATGCCATCAGGATTACCCTCCAAAATCTGTGAAGTCTGCGGACTGCCCTTCAACTGGCGGAAAAAGTGGAAGAAAAACTGGGACGAAGTAAAATATTGCAGCGAAAGATGCCGAAAAAACAAAAAATCAACATCCTCTGGCTCACCAAAGATCTGAGAACGAGAGATTCTGAATCGTTATACAACATTTTGCGGGAAGATTTACCTTTTCTCGCCGTTTATGTTTTTGATGCTGAATTTTTTCAACAACAACAGTTCGGATTTAAAAAAATCGGGAAATTCAGAGCAAAATTTTTACTGGAAAGTATTGACTATTTAAAACAAAATTTAAGCAAAAAAAACATTCCTTTCTTAATAAAGTTTGGTAATCCAGAAGATGTTTTCAGGGAAATTTCCGAAGAATTTGAAATCGTGAAGATTTTCTGCCAGGAAGAATGGACAAAAGAGGAAACCATTATGCAAACAAAAATCCGGCAGATCATTCCAAATGCAGCTTGGGAAAAACCATATTCCCAGTTTCTTGTACATCCGCTTTTTGTTTTCAAAACGTTGAATAAAATTCCAATGCTTTTCACTACTTTCAGGCAAAAGATTGAAAAAAATCTGTTAATCCGCCCTGAATTTGAATCGGAAAATCTGATCTACAACAAAGAATATATTGTGGCTGAAAGTGACGAAATTTCACTTGAGACTTTAGGTTTTGAAGATTTTGAGCCCGATAAAAGAAGCGCATTTCCTTTTCCCGGAGGTGAAGATACAGCTTTAAAAAGGTTACATCATTATTTCCGGGAAACGCAGAGTCTGAGCAAATATAAAGAAACGCGAAACGGTTTGTCAGGAACAGATTACAGTTCCAAGTTTTCACCCTGGCTTTCGGACGGAAGTATTTCAGCTGTAACGATTTACCATGAAATTAAAAAATATGAAGAAGAATCCGGAGCCAACGATTCGACCTATTGGCTGATTTTCGAATTGCTCTGGCGGGATTTTTTCAGATATATTTCCTTACAGCATAAAGATTTGATTTTCCGGAAAACCGGAATTAATCATCAAAAATATTTTTACAAAAATAATGAAGAAGCAGTTCAAAAATGGAAAGATGGAGAAACGGATTCCGATTTTGTGAATGCCAATATGCTCGAATTAAAAAATACCGGCTGGATGAGCAACAGAGGACGACAGAATGCAGCTTCCTATTTCTGCAAAATTCTGAAACAGGACTGGAGAATAGGGGCCGCCTATTTTGAAGAAATGCTGATTGATTATGATGTGCACAGCAATTATGGCAACTGGATGTATCTTGCCGGAGTCGGAAATGATAACCGCAATCGTATTTTTAATCCCGAGAAACAGGCAGAAATGTATGATCCTAACGAAGAATTCAGAAAATTATGGCTAAAAGAATAAAACATACCGCCCAACTGGTTTTTCCGCATCAGCTTTTTAAAGACACTCATTATCTGCATAAAGACCAGCCTGTATTTCTCCTGGAAGAATTTCTGTTTTTTAAGCAATACTCATTTCATCAGCAGAAGATTGCATTTCACAGAGCAACCATGAAATTTTATGAAAATGAACTGAAAAAATCTGGTTTTAAGGTGGAATATATCGAGAGTTCATCGAAATTTTCAGACATCAGGAATTTGATTCCGAAACTTGAAAAAGAGGGCTATACAACCCTAAGAACTACGGACGTCTGCGACAACTGGCTGGAAAAAAGACTTCAAAAAACAAATCTGGAAATTGAAATTCTGGACAGTCCTCTTTTCATCAATACGAAAGAAGACCTTAAAGAATATTTTAACGATAAAAAATCCTATCATCAAACCGATTTTTACAAACAGCAGAGAATCACCCGAAATATATTGATGAAAGCCGGAAAACCGTTAGGCGGAAAATGGACCTACGACACGGAAAACCGTAAAAGATACCCGAAAAATAAAAAAGCTCCTGCGATCCATTTTCCGGTAAACAATGAATATTACGAAGAAGCTAAACAATATACCGAAAAATATTTCGCCAAAAATTACGGAACGCTTACGGAGGAACAGCTCTACCCTATTACTTTCAAGGAGTCCGAAAAATGGCTGGAACAGTTTCTGGAAATGCGTTTTCATGAATTCGGAATCTATGAAGACAGCATGGTGGAAAAAGAGCACTTTCTCCATCACAGCATCCTTTCTCCGCTGATGAATGCAGGATTGCTAACTGCTGAAAATGTTCTGGAAAAAGCGATTTCGTTTGCTAAAGACAATAATGTTCCGGTAAATTCCCTGGAAGGTTTCGTACGACAGATTTTAGGATGGAGAGAATTTGTGCGTGGTGTTTATATTTATCAAGGAATCTATCAGCGGAATAAAAATTACTGGAAACATCAACAAGAACTTCCCGAATCGTTTTATACCGCCAAAACAGGAATCCGACCGATTGATAGCTCACTACAGAAAATCCTGAAAACAGGATATGCGCATCACATCGAACGGCTGATGATTTTTGCCAATTTTATGAATCTCTGCCAGTTCAATCCAAATGAAGTTTACCAATGGTTTATGGAAATGTTTATTGATTCATACGACTGGGTAATGGTCCCGAACGTGTACGGAATGAGCAGCTTTTCGGATGGCGGAAAGATGAGCACAAAACCATACATCAGCGGAAGCAATTATATCAAAAAGATGAGCGATTATCCCGATGGAGAATGGGCAGAACAATGGGATGCGCTGTTTTGGAATTTTATTAATGATCATAAAGATTTCTCTGCTAAAAACCCTCGTCTGGGAATGATGCTGAGGACACTGGAGAAAATGCCGGAAGAAAAGCGAAAGCAGCATTTTAAAATGGCAAGGGAATTTATCGGAAGTTTAAAATGATTTTTAAACACAAAAGAATTGATCGGTAAAAGTTTGGTAAAAGAGCAAAAAAGCTTTGTAAACAGAGGCTTTCCTTCGTCAGGCTCAGGATAAACCAAGTTCAGCCTGACAATGCAAAGTAAAAGTTAGTATTAGAGATGTCATCCTGAGCTTGTCGAAGGATCTTACAATAAAATTTATAATATGAATAAAAACCTTAACATACAACAAATCGACAGAATTATCGAAATGGCATGGGAAGACAGAACTCCGTTTGAAGCCATACAATTCCAGTTCGGAATGAGTGAATCGGAAGTGATTGAACTGATGCGTTCGGAACTGAAAGAATCAAGTTTTAAACTTTGGCGGAAAAGGGTAAATTCCGGGATAAGTCAGAAACATCTTAAAAAAAGAAATGAAGAAATCAGCAGGTTCAAATGCAGCAGGCAAAGAGTGATCAGCAATAATAAAATTTCGAAAAGGTAAAAAGCTTACAATTTATTTATTCCGATTCTTTAAGAAAATAATGAAGAAAATTTATAACAACCTATAAAAAACCAAAGCAAAAAGTTCTGCCTTGGTTTAATTGATAATAGAATTTAAGGATTACTAACCTTTACTTCGATTTGATCTATTCATATTTAGAAAAATCGACAGCAAATATACATCTGTTGACCTGACTTCCATTTTGTGCTCCTGCATTCGGCTCATATTCCGTAAGGCTCCAGAGATAACCATATTGAGATTCGTAGTAGAGTGATTCTGCTCCATAAGGCCATCGGTAGCGCACCGTATCGTCGGCTCCGTCTGTATAACGTGCTAATCTCGCATTGGATCCATAAGAATTGCTTGGAGACCCGGTACATGAGAGCCAAGTTCTGTTCCCTTTTCGGAATACGCCCTGTATTCCATGCGCATGATTATCTGTAAAAAGACTGTTTTTCGGGGCAACTTCTACAATCCCCGTATTTTGAAGTATTCCACTGGTATTGATGGGAAACCCGAATACTTTCGGAACAATGGAAGCATCGGCACTGCCTGCATAGTATTGTCCGGTCCACAACTGGGTTCCTTCCTCATTAACCTGTACGGTCGAAAACGGATTGGCATTATTGATCTTCTGATACCCAACCTGAGGCAATATATATCGGTAATTAAAGGCAAATAAATTACCATTGGCATCCTTACCACATTTGTTGTCGGTAGTATCACCGGTACTCACTTCAATTATTTTATTCAGATCAAAAACACGGACTCCTAAATTCGTGCTGCTGAGATATATTTTCCCTTTAAAGTATGCAATTCCACCCGCATGCACGTTCAGCGGAGCATAGGAACCGTATTGTGAATAAGATGTAGTATTTGCAGGGATATCCGGCTGTACCAAAAGAATGTGGCGGTAGGTAAGATAAGTGCTTGAGCTTGGGCTGATATCAATAAGTGTAATACGTGAACCTTTGAATTCTGCATCATCTTTTGCGTACCAGCTTACGAGCAGATAACGGACACCGTCTCTGGTAAATCCTGCAATTCCCTGCGGTCTCCAGATAGATGTGGTTTCATCATCGGTATTCCAACGGATTCCTCGTACTCTGTTTTCCTCAGGAATGTTGAATCCGTAAACTTCGGTATAGGCATTTCCGCCGATAGCCTGCCGGTTTTTGTCGATCTGAGAGGGGTTTAAAAAGCTGAAACCGGAGTTAATATAAGCACTTGTATCGACATACGCATTTACCGTAACATCAGCAGCTGCTCTATTGGCAGCAGTTTGTGATGAAAGCTCTTCTTCCGTTGAAGCAATATCACCGTTCTGGCATCCGATTCCTGTTACGGCAAGCAAAAGCATCCATCCAAAAAGTTGTTTCTGAATCATAAGTAATTTAATATTTTTTAATCGTTATAGTTGCCTGCGAAACTATCGGATTCTTTGTTTATTTAGATCTCATAAAAGTTAACTATGTATTAAGTTTATGGTGCGATGGTGCGAGCTTATGTAAAAAGGCTGCCTCCGAATTGAGACAGCCTTATATTATTGCCAAGGAATTAAAAATCCTTGGAGATGGTAAGTACATCAATTACAATAGCAACAATATAATAAGGTTAGATCTTAAATGAAGAGCCTATAAAGCTGTTTACTATATTAATCATTTTCCTCCCAACATGAAATACACAATGTAATATTGTTATTTGACAACTCTTTCATTTCGACAGGAGTAAATTCCATATTACATTGTCCACTATATGGTTTATAAAACCATATCGATATATCACTACTGTTAATTCCAATTCTTTCTAACTGAGTTTTTTTTCCCTTAATAATTGATATAAGGTGTTCTATAGCATGATTATATAAATTATCATCCTCCTTAATTGAAAACTCCCAAGAATGTTTTGACCGACTAGGCTCTATTTCTAAAAGATTTGTTATTTCAGAAAATATCTCTTTAGGCGACTCTATTTTTAATACGTATTCTGTCATTTTAAAAAATCTGCTCCGTTTAAACTTGTATTATATGTTTTACCTTTAAAAGGTCCGTTTCCTGTCAAAATAATCTGATCTGCCTTATTTACATTTATGTCCGGATTTTTCCCAACACTTTTGGAAAAGTTACCAGCTTTGGACAGAATATCAGGTTTAATTTCTCTGTGAAACGTATTTGCTTCAACTTTATATTTACCAATGAATAAGTACTTTGATTTTCCCATAAGATGCAAAGTTGGATCTTGGGATTTTCCACTGCGCACCCCTCCTAAAGAGACAATAACAGCCGTCATAACATCGTCTATGATAACAGGCTCATCTTTTATATTTTGCCACGTCCTTTCAAGCATATTTTTATCAGACCAATCTCCTCCAGACTGAACATAAGCATTTCGATCTAAATCAAATTGACTATCAAAGTTTAAACTCGTTTTTGCAACGTAATCTTCTTCCGTATATGCTGATGAAGGTATCATCTGCATCTCAAAATAGGAACCATTATGCTCTCTTCTATTACTGGTGTTTTTATTGGCACTATTATCTTGAACAAATAATCTATTTGGTGTGTTATTTCCCGTATTTACAACCTCAGTCTTGGTAACCGCTCCTTTTTTATTTTTATAAACATAGATATCTTCACCGGGATCTTTCGCAACCATTCCCGTAGGGTCAATAAATCGAATGGGGTTATTCAAGGTATAAACATATGGAGAAACATGTGGAGTGACTTCCGCCAGAGGATCCACCCCGTACCAAACAGAAAGTCTCGGGTTATAATATCTCGCCCCGTAGTAATACAGTCCGGTTTCGGCATCAAGTTCCTTGGCATTGAATTTATATGGATTATCATACACTCCGGTCATCTGCTCCGCCATGGTTTCCCCGAATGGTAAATTTAAGAAAAATTGCGTTGTTTCACCATGTCTTTCTGTAACATAGGTTGCAGATCCTAAATGATCACCGTGGAAATAATAAATATTAGGCTCACCGGTATGGGCTTTGGCTAATTCCGTATCAATTTTTTCAGGATCAATTCCTGCTTTTTTAAGATAGTGCAGGAAGTCGCTTCCGGTATCTACGGTTTCCTTTTTATTGTCTTTGCCGGAAGGCCGCGCTTGATCTATAAATTTTTCCGTACCCTCCAAAAGCCTGCTGGCAACCCTTTGTGACCCTGCATAATAATGTTTTGTATATATATTGCTTGAATTGGTCACTACATACGGATTAGGATAAATTTTATAATCATTAATGACCATTTCACCATAAATGAGGCTACCGTTCTGGTAAAGATCCGCTGCCTGCTGAAGGTCATACTTTATAACTCTTTCTCCTGCGTCATCATAAGCATAATATTGGAAAATTCCCATTTCGGAGTGGTACGCTTTGAGACGGTCCATTTCGTCCCAGAACAGTTGTATTCCACCGTTTGGAGTGCTGTTGTTTATCAGATTTCCGTTATTATCATATTCAAAATATTCTGTACCGCTGCCATAAGCAATGTCATCTATATACTCAATCTTATGGGTACCCGGTATATAGTGATATTCATTTTTATAAGTATTTGGAACATAAGTACCTCCATTTTGTGAATGCTCCTGCTGTTTATTTACAATACCTCCTGAATGGTTATATTCTAAATTGGTCTCATAGTTTGCATTATCCGTTGCATAAGAAGAATGAGTATATCCGTTAAATGCGCCGTTGGAGAATGTTAATCTGTTCAGCTGATCATAGCCGTATCCCTGTTCATAATATCCGCCCATATTGTTTGGTGAGAATCCTGCTGTATTGACTTGCTGTGTCACATTTCCTACAAAATCATACGTATAATTATTGTTAAGCAGCTGGTTATTTAAATTATCCCTTAAAATATGAGTAGAAAGATTTCTGTTTGTAGGCAGGTACGTGTATTGTGATTTCGTATCATTGCCATATTCTATGAGTGTTCTCTGCTCATAATTGTCGTACTCAATATTTTTTACATATTCATAATGTTCGTCATTTACAATTCTTTTAAGATTTCCTCCTAAATTATATTCATAATTAAGAATTTCCCCATCCGGATAAATTAGGCTGCGAATACGGTTCCAGCTGTCATAATTATACCTGGTAACAAATTTCATTGTAGGAATATTATATCCAAAAACGGTTTTATCCTCCTGTATAACCTCTCCCATTTTTCCGTACTCGAATAAAGTTAATGTAGCGTTGTCTTTTTTAAAGATTATTCTACCGGTATTATTTCCTGAACCCGCACCTGCATATTCATACATTACATTGGAAGGATTGGGACCCGTTGGAAGATCAGGAAATTTCACTTCTGCAAGTCTGTTGTAATTAAAATTATATTTGATAAAGGTCTGGTTCGGATCATTCTGTAAGTTAGCCGTATATAATTTAATGAGATTACCGGCGGGATCATATTCGTAGGAAGAACTTCCATGATCAGGATGGTATTCTGAAATTCTTCTTCCCGCAAGGTCATAAGAATATGCTGTTACCATCCCCTGAGGATCCATAACTGCCCCTAATTCACCGATTGTATTTAAGTAAAATTTAGTTTCTAATGCCTGTCCGTTCAGAAAATTAACAAGTTTTGTTACTTTATCTTCTGCATTTTTAAACGTTTCGGATTTAAGCTGCACCGCTGTGTTCTGCATTTGGATTGCAGTAATTTTAAAATTATTGTTATCAATGGCATATGATAATGTGCTGATATGCCCATCTTCATCTGTTGTCTGAGTTATCCGGTCTGAAACGTCATAAACAGAACTTGCAAAATAGGGTGACAGATTAAGATTAAGAATTTGATTCGGTGCACCTGATGTTATAGGGTCTTTATCTTCTATTATAGGATGATACTGTTTTTTTATTCTGCCATGAATATCATATTCTGCCATTCCGGAAACAGACATTTTTTCAACACCGGCAATATCAATATCTTTTTTCACCTGAACATTTCTTCCAAGACCATCTGAAATAGAGATGGTTTCAATAGGATTATTCGGGTCCTGCGGATCAAAATTCTGTGTTACTGCTCCATAAGCAGCAGCTCCAACCGTACTTGGTGTTGGTGGATGTGTTACAAAATATTTGTAATTTACCGTGTAAGGATTCACACCATCTTCATAAGGTGCAAGAATCGAAATTATTCTGCCTTTAGCATCGTAGGTATATTTTGTTGTATTGCCGCCGGTATCGATAGATTCTGTTACTGCATCAAATTTCGGATCATAATTTGCAAAAGATTCGATATCAAAACTGTCTTTGGTTCTGGTGACATACTTATTTAAAACCGTATCATATTCATAAATAAGACTATAGTTTTGGTTGTTTTCATTAACAGGATATTCTACTTCTGAAATGTTCCCATATGAATCATATTTGATGCTGGTAACCGCATATTCCGAGGCATTGAGCTGAACCGAAATTTGGGTAACATCCCCTGTATTTGGGTCTACCTGTGTAGTTCTGTTTCTAAGTATTGCACTTGGTGCGGTACCAATATAAACCGTTATTTCACTAGGAATATTAAGAATATTGTTATTAATGGTATGGTAACTGATTTCAGAATTATAAATAGAGGAAGGACTTGTGTACTGGTACTTTCTAATCTGTCCTTTATTATTATAAGTGAACTCGGTACTTATTGTGATATTGCCACCGTTTTCATATTTAGTACTGGATGTGCTGTTAAGCATAGCAATAGCCATTTTTCGGCCTTCTGTTCCTCCGGTATCAAAGGTTACAGGAACGGCTGATAAATTAATTTGAGTATTATTATTAGAAAACTTATGCAGGGAATAACTATTGGTAGTCTGTGAGAGAAGATTCACTCCGGCACCAAAAATCTGTGATTTAATAAGTAATCCGTTTAAAAAGTAGCTGTCATTATAAAAAGTCTTTACATTGGATCTGAAGACAGAACTTCCTTCCATTTCTTCTGTTGTAACTTTTTCAAAACCAAAATAATCTCTTTCCCTTCGATCATAATTTGAGTTTTCATATTTGAATCTGGTTACCATATCTTTGGCAGGATCGGAAACTAAATAGTTTCCGGACAATGCATCAGGGTTTATCATCTTCACTTCACTTAAAACCAACCTTCCGTTCGGATCATTGTAAGTTGGCTTATTAACCTGGTAGTCAAGAAAAAATTTGTTGAAAGGATGATAATCTTTTAATATTCCTGCAGTTCTTGTAACACTTTTCAGTTTGTTGGTACGGCCGATCTTTGAATAGTTCACAGTAAACCCATCGTTATTTGAAATCACAAGATCTGCATAACCGTCACCATTCATATCCTTAAAAGCCTTATCAACCTCAGCAATAGATAGCCCTACATGCCCGCTCGCCTGACCTCCGATTTTCAAGTAAATCAGTGGAATTGGAGGGAAAGGCCACCATACGATAGGAACAGTATAGTAATATCCTCCTCCTACGGATATTCCCCCTCTGTAGGTTTTTGATTCGTTATTATAATCAACTCCGGAATTGTTCTTAGAAAGCGTTACAGGATCCGAAAATTTATTTCCCAGATTATACTTTACCATAGTTTGGTTGCTTCCGATAATAAGAATATCAATCAAACCGTCTGCATTAATATCTTCGAAGGTTGTTTTTGACGAGCCCAATGCATAAGATGCGGAAGCACTTACGCTTACCGGCAAAGAGGTAATCCCTGATAAATTGAAAGCATATCCCAACCCTACAGAGCCAACAGGTCCTGAGGAATAAGTTTCAGCATTTTTGTATCCATATCCATTATCGATTCCTTTTCCGAGATTTAAATAAAATTTCATTGAAGAGGTTCCTCCTCCCGTTATTCTGTCTGCCATTCCGTCTCCATTGATATCCAGCCAGTATGATTCTCCGGTATCTTTTGAGTCATAATTTGCTGATACCTGCCCAGACCATGGTGAAGAGGTATCAATTCCGCTGCCCATCCCAACACTTGGCATATACCAGGCGGTTGACGGCACGCTTCTTACCTCGCCGTTTCTTGTGGCAACACCTGTCTGAATAGACTTTTCCGGAGAATAAGTAGGAGATAGTGTATTGGAGTAGCTGTTGGTATTAGATATAAAACTGTTTACAAATGGCCCCTGAATGGCTTCATGTCCACCTGTAGAATTAGAAACCTGCATTGCATCTTTATAAACAGCATCCGGATACCCGTCTCCGTTCATATCCATAAAATCCTGAAGTGTAACACTTCCGTCACCCACCAATACTGAACTTGCATTTTGTAAGCCGACACCAAATAAGCTTCCGCTTAAAGTATTGGTTCTGGATTTACTGTAATATTTTTTATTAATACCGAACATTTTTGTATCCACATTCCCCTGGATAATAAAGCTGTCCGGCGGTTCAGGATTTGCAGTTTGCGGATTAAAGAATCCGGTAGCAGATTCGTCGTCTTTAAATGAATCTGACATCGCATACTGTTCAGGCCCGATACCTATCCATTTTTCTACATACCCCATCTGCATTTCACCGGATGGGCCGGTAGTCCTTCTGGTAATAATGTCTGTATCCAGCGGTTTTATAGGCTGAGGAGTAAAATTAGCCGGATTTTGATAAAATCCTGAATTGCTGAGCTGCTGTGCAATACACTGTGCCGTTTCATCAGTGGTTGCTAAATTATTACATGCCGGAAAACTTAAATTCGTAGAATTGTTTACTCCTGCAAGAGAACTTAGATTGATAAGTCTTCCATATTCATCAGAAGGCGTATTCGGATTAAGTGCAAAACCATCTGAATTACCTACCGTTACTACATCTGCATACTCATTGTAAAGAAACTGACCCCAGTTGTTATAAAACTGACTCACATTTTCAAGCGATGCAGAATTAATTGAAGTGTGGTTAACTGTTGTTAGCAATAAGTTTGAAGACCCCCTGTAAATATTGAAAGGCTTATTTTGATAAAGGTTGCTGTATTCTTTGTAAAAATTATAGTCTGATTCGGATCTACAATATATTTGGATATTAATTCTTCCGTCGCTTACGCCGGCCGTAGAGAGATCACCCGTGTAGAATGTTATCGGGCTGATACCATTAATCACCTGATTATTATCCATATTAAGTTCAATAAGATTTACTGAATTAATAGGGTTTATAACTCTTCTTTTTGCCAGAACCTGCCCATCTCTTTTGATGATATAATAAAAGCTTCCTTTTGTAAGCCCTGTATTGGTAAAAGTACTTTTATTCAGTTCAACTTTATAATCCTGGATCCCGGAAGGAGGAGTACCTGTAATATGTTCACTGGCCTGAACCTGCTTGTTAAAATCCGTGATATAAAAAGACGGATATTCTGCTGCAGCTATTATAAACTGCGTAGGCGCACCGGAGGGTACATAGTTCACATTTATCCTATTCCAGTTGCTGTCTTTAAAGGACATATGAGAATCGGTTTCAACAACAAATCTCAACACTGCCGGTGTATCGTTTTGTGTAAAGGTAAGATTCGTTACATTAGCAATATTTGGAGCCAGCGCTACCGTATTAAACGGAGTGTTACTTTGCGGGTAAACATTACTGTACAAAACGGTTTCAGTTCCGGAATTAACGTTTACTTTGATGATTTTAAAAGTAATCTTATCCGTGGATTTTGGGAAATATACACTTGGTACAGAAATACTTACCGTTCCAGGGTTAGTAATTTGTATTGGTTTGTAATGATTATTCAGTAAAAAATTATTAGAATAGTTACCATTATTCAATTTAAAACTTTCCTGCTCATAAAATGGCAGGGCCGCCGCCGGTATATCGGTGTTTACATAAGTAATCTTTGGATCTGAAACAACTTTGAAGCTGTAGTTTTCGTTTTTATGCAGCCGCACAAAGACTTTTTCTCCGGATTTTACTTTCAGCAGGCTGCTGTTATTTACTGCAAGGTGATTATTTGCATTAGGCGGAGAAAGAGACTGTATTTCATTAAAGTATGTATTATACCTGTTGATCACAACATTCTGAGGAGACATACCGGCTTCAAGATTTTTAAGATAAATCCTTACATTTTTCGTGGGGTCTGAAGGATTCAGAATTTCCACGGAATAGACCGCTTTAGCTTTATTTACATTTTCGACACTTACAACATCGCTGAATTCAATGAAACCATCTCTGGGAGCAACCCATACTTTAACTACATCGTTTTTAATAACATCCTGCCAGGTTCCTTCAAGGGGTGAGGTGTGCTGGGTAAGTGCATCTGCAACAATTACCATGTTTTCTGTTGAATCACTATATTGGGTCATTTCTACATTTCCGGTAGAATGATTCATCCTTCCAAAAATAACCTGCCCATCCTTCACAACATCCATTACGCCGTCGGAATTGGCATCCAGTATAAATGAAGAAGTGTCGCTTTTACTGGTTGACCAAATCTGAGCAAAATTGAACCCTATGTTGAATACTTTTATTCCGGCATCATATCCTATATTGTTCGTTCTGGTTTTGGTTAAGGAGAAATTGCTGTTCAGGTTCTGTATTTTTCTTTCTGACCCGAATGCAATATTTCCACTGTTAAAATTACCGGGACGTACATACAAACCGCTGTTGGGTCTCCTGAAAATTAAATCGGGAATTCCGTCACCATCAAAGTCCATCAATTCCTGGGCTTTTTTGGCCTCTGCTTCTGAATGCCCGATATTAAAAGACGCCATCACATGCCCATAGCCGTTGGTTGGATTTGGTATAAGAAAATCAAGACCTACTCCCGGTGCTCTTCCGCTGACTCCCCATTCAAATGTATTATTGGCAGAAATTTTTGAAGGCTTGAGAGCGCTTGGAAGAATAGGAAACGCATCGCTTCCTCCACCGCCATTTATAGATACATCGTTGCCAAAGTTAACGGTTGGTGAACCCGGAGTTTCTTTCAGATCATTATAGTACTCGAACCTGTGCTGATTGGTAAATTCATCCTGGCCATCGTTTTCTATGATGTCAGTTAAAACGGTTTTAAAAAATTCTCCGGTACCATATTCTAAATTATACGTCCTGATAATCTCATTATTATATTTAATAATAATCTTATTTAAACGGAACGGCTCAACTATTTTTCTTCCAAGTTTAGCATTAATATTTATATCTGGTCTGGAAATCGTATTATCCCGTTCAAAATTTACGGAATAGTTTCCATCACTATTATCTTTACCGGTGTACAAAATCTTTTTTACATGAAAATAAACACCGTCATTTAAATTGGCATTGTCTCCTGTCTGATTTATAATAGGATAGTTATCATACTGGTATTTCATATTATTGCCATGTATATCTACCACTTTCAGGATTCCCCACTGCAAAATATTCTGCGATGCATCCTTAATCACAGCTTCAGCATTTACACCGCTTTCGTCACCACCATAATAAGTTTTAGTTCCGTTGGTAAACGTTATAATCCAGCGATATTCTTTGGGATTGGCTCCATATCTTTCAATTTTTGTGAAATCATGATTTCTTCTGAGGTAAAATGTTTTTTTATTATTCACCAGCAAATCATTTCTTTTTTGTTTATTTGTGGTAAACACAGTACTGGTCTCACTTATATCGTTATGTCTGTGCGGAAGATAATTTCCATCGTAAACAAGCATTTCACCATCCAACGAATATAATTCCGTTTCATCAGAAGGATTAAATTTCGGGCTTCCCCATCGGGCATCAATTGTAATGGCAGATAGACCGCTTATATCCCATCCTTCTCCCATCCATCCGTTGCCTTTGCTGCTGCTGTAACCAATCGACAGATTAGGCTGCATTCCTCTTCTTCCTGAAGGTATTACAATAGGATGAGAAACATTTGCATCACCTTTCTGACTGGCTGACGGAGGAGACATCATTGACACAGCTGCTGTGGGATCGCCGGCTTTTAATCCGCTTATTCCTGTTTTATTTGCGGCATTGAGCTGCGGTGATTCCGGGACAGAAATAATCCCATTAATATAATCTCCGTCGCCATTCCCTTCAAAAGTGACTGTTTTATTCTTTTGATCTACTACAGGAGAAGGTTCCATTTTCCATTGTTTCTTAAAGTAATCGAAAGAAAAAATCCTTATTTCTTTAGGTGAAATCAGTCCTAATTTCTTATCATCATATGGAATAGTGATCTTTATTTTTTTATCAAGTTTTCCTGATTTTACGGAAATTCTATATGCAGAATTATTTAAGGTAATATTCTTAAGGCCTCCAGAAACGGAAGGAATATCTTTTTCTCTTAATTTTATTATTTCAAGGCCTGCAGATTCAGATGTTTCTTTTTCAATATTTAATTTTAAACCTTCGTAATTAATATCCGTCTCAAGATTTTTATTGATATCGATTTTTTTGTAATGATATACCGTATTACCGATTATCTTAAATGATTTTTCGTCAGCAGGTAGCTTAAAAATTTGGTTATTGCCGTTATATGTTATTAAAAAATGACCTGACGCTTTTTCTTCAGCAGATAACCTGATTAATTTTTCAAATTCTCCGCTATTCCACAAAACATCCGAATTATTGACCTGTATATTGATATCTTTGCTGATCCCCTTTACGTAAAGGTAATCACCGGAAACAACAGAATTGATCTGATAATCCTTACTGTCTTTTTTGTTTTTTTCGAAAACAATTTTCAGATTTCTTACTTTATATTTTATTCCTGATAAAGGAGAGGTAAAAAGTATCGTATTCAAACCTTCTTTAACAACAGATTGCCCCAGTTCCTCTTTTTGTGAACTCCAGGCTGCAGCAGGTCTTATGATCTCACCACCGATGGAGAGATGGTTATTGATTGATCTTGAAACAGATTCTTGCGATGCCAATCCATAAAGCTCATAGGTTAAAAATGCATGTGCATCCTCGTTCAGCTTTGGAAGCATCACCGTAAAGAAATTATCTTTAGTACGATCTTCTTCCAGATCGGAAAAAGTCCCAATGGTTCCTTCCTTTTCAATTGCTGAAAAAGAGCTGTTGTTTTCTGTTGCAAGATTTTCATTTAAACTATAAAAATTATTTGCGGCAAAGTTCTCCGGTGAAATAAAATCCGGATTTACGTTTGACCCGTCAGGGAATCCATATTTTTCCTGCAAAGGAATATTTACATTTGAAAGTGCTTTTAATAGAGGAAAATCTGCCGGCCGATCCTGAAGATTACCAGATTTTTGACTTTTCTTTTTATTCCAGTTTGTTTTCCATTTCCTGATTTTTAAGATGTCTTCTTTTGTGAACGATGCAAAAATAAACATACACGCAAAGAAGCATACGAATAGTAATGACCTCTTTGTAAGAGGAAGTTTTATAGATTTTATTCTCATGATCAGGTTTTTAGTCTACGATTAGTTTAAAAGTCTTTATGATTTTTCCATTGAGTGACAGGGACACTAAATATGAACTCTGGATATTGAGCGAACTGTGGAATGCTCTCGATTTTCGGTCAATTTTTTCTAATTTCACCAATCTTCCGCCGCCGTCATAAATAGAAATAATTAGGTTTTCCATTGCAGGGTAAGTGATGGTGAACTCCTGTCCTTTTTTTACAGGATTTGGATATAACTTAATATCTTCAAGATTTAGTGAAATCAGCTCATTATTTAAAGATATGGAAGAATTTGCCCCGCCTTCTTCGGTTTTAGATATTGGTCCGGTTGCAAAGGTAAAATGCTCCAATAGTTCTGAATTTTTTTCCTTGATAAAATCAACCTTACTGAATAGAATAAAATTTTCATTTTCTACACCCTGAACTTTTGTAATTTCTCCTGAAGAACCTTTTAGTAATATCCAATAGGCTAAAGGAAGTGACTGAGGGTTTATTTTATTTTTGTCAATACGGATCTCGTAATCTTTTTTCGAAATCGTAGTACCTATAAAATTAATTTCCCAGTTTCTTTCAAGAACGTTTAAATTTTCTTTGTTTTTAAAGCTCATCTCTTTGTTGTCATCACTCCAGATCACAAAATTGTTCTGATCAAAGAGACTTGGATTTTCGATATTCATATTAAAAATCTTCCCTTTTCCTATAGATAGAAACTGGTCTTCCTGATTTGATGATTGTTTTTGATAAAGCTCATTACCATCGTCCCTTCCTAATCCGGTGGGTCTGTATTTGAATTCGCCGTGCTTCCCGGGATCCCAGATCAGTGTGCCATCCGAAGAAATATACTTTCCTTCCGAAAGTGATATCCCGTATTTTATAGATAGATAGCTGTGGATTTTATTAAGATCTGTTTTTGTAGCTTTTTTGGGGATAAATACCATTTCATAGATATTCTGATCATCAAACCTGATTCTCATACTATCCTGCCTGCCAGATTGTTTCCTGCCCATTCCGACGTAAGTAAAAATACTTGGTTTCTTCCGAAGCCTGATCTTTGTATGGTCTCCTTTCTCAAAAATTGTATTGTTGAGAATCATTTTCTCAGAATCATTTTCCCAGATCTTTTCTTCTTCTTGAGAAGTATGAACCAAGCTTAATGTATGATTTTTATCCCGGCTATGCCTTATATATTTTTTGAGAAACCGATTTTTTATCCCTTCATGGAAATTGAGCAATTGTTCGTTTTTTATATTGGATGCTTCTCTGATTGAAGTATTTGCTTTCTCCCATATTTTGGGATCCGAATTTACTAATTGAGAATAGAATTGGGTGGAACAGAACACAGCAATCCCGGCCGCAATCCTGCAGTATGTATTGTTAAAAGTCATGTAAGATGTATAGTTTTAAAAATTCAGGTGTTTCGTAATATCACAAAATTAAAACTAGGGAAAAGAAGAAAATAGGGTTTTCATATTGTAAGTTTTCTGGTTATGCTGTTACAAACATAGAAAAAAAAACAATATCTCTTAAAAAAAAATTAAAATTTATGTAAAAAAGTTAAAAAAATTAACATTAATCATATTTTTTGTTAATATACCATCCACAAATAATATATACCTGGTAGTAAGCATACGCATTTACAAGAGTACAGGTAGAGGTATTAATTCTAACATTACATTCGCTCCAATCTTTTAATGTTACGTTAACATAACTTACTTCTTCATCTCCAGAGAATACTTTCAAAATACTGTGTTTTTCTTTAATACTTTAATAACAATATTCAACAAAATAAATATGGCGGTAATAACAGCATAAATATAAACTGTGGGATTGGAATCCTGGTTAGCTACTGCAATGGCGATCAACGCCCAGACTGACACTAAACCAAATACACTCATATTCATTTTCCAAACCATATATAGATGTATCATGGCTGCAATAATGAATAATGTAATTGTCCAGGAAGTTTCCGAAATCCCAAATCCAGCCCATTCTATCTTTTTTAAATAAGCGGCAATGTTGGCAATTAAAGCGACTGAAATCCATCCTGAATAAATATAAAAAGGCCAGCGAAAGAAAACAGCAGTTTTAACATCCCCGGATTCTATGATATTTTGGTTATTCTGAATAATCTTCAGTAAGGAAATAAATAAGACAACCATAATCGGAATGCTAAGCAGAGTATATTCATACAGCCACGCTATAATCCATAAGCAGTTGGCAATGCATGAAATGACAAACCACCAGCCAATATTTTCCACGGTTTTTTCTTTAACATCTGTATTTTTCGTAAACGGTCCATAATAGATCACAAAACCTAAAAGCCCAAAATAAATCAGTCCCCAAATGGAAAAAGCATATCCTGCAGGTGTAAACAGATTTTGAAACTTCGCTGAAATACTGCTCATCGTTTCACCATTAAAAACTCCGGTATTAGAAAGGTAGTTAACGGCAATCGTTGCTACCAGAGAAATCATATTTAAAATCTGAAACAGCCTTACCATAATGTATTCTTTTGACAGGATTTTAGAATTTATTTTCAATTAAATTAATCATTTTTTTTGAGATAGGAAAGAATAAGTAAGAAATGATAACAAACTCTTTTCCTAAATTTTATAGGTACATTTTTTGATAGCAATGTTAAACGAAATCTTATATAAGCGCCTGACCGGGATTAAATTTAAAGTTCGAACGTGGAACTATCCCTTTGCTTATCAATACATCAACAAACCGAGCCTGACAATATGTAAATTATACTGATTGCATTCGAAATATCACCAGAGCCTGGCTAAAGGTACAAGTTTGAACCGATTATTAGCCGTTGTTTTAGGCATCAGTTAAAGAAAGTAATTTAAATATCAATACAAATGAAATCATTCATCATTACCTTCCTGTTCATTCTTATGTCTGTAGGGACTTCCGCACAGAAAAATAATTTTCAGTTGTCAACCCATATCCTGGATGTTTCCAAAGGTATTCCCGCTCCGGATGTCAGAATAAAACTGGAAAAATACAACGAGCAATCGAAAACATGGAATTTTGTAGGCGAGAAAAAAACAGATACCAATGGAAGGATTTCAGATTTCCTACCTTCAGAAAACGAAAATTCCGGTATTTTCAAACTGGTTTATTATACCAGAGATTATTTTGACAAAACCAATACGGAAAGTTTTTATCCATTCATTGAAGTAGTGTTCGAAATCAAAGACAGAAATCATTACCATGTTCCGATAACCCTTTCCCCGTATGGCTATTCCACCTATAGAGGCAGTTGATTAACCTATCAATAAACCATTGTAATCTAAAAACAAGAGACTGCCTCAAAAGACAGTCTCTTTAGCTATATTAATAAATGATTTAGTCTTTATCCGCCATAGATTTTTTAACATAAGCATCTATATGTTCTATGGGAATCAGATTAAGGATGTCATCAACATTAATTGTTTTATGCTCATCCAGAATGCTCTTTACGGCTTTAGCTGCGCCGGGATAAGTTGTCAGCCGTTCCAAAAGGCCATAGACGTTTACCATTTTTTTGTGGGTATTTTCTTCATCGCCGCCGAACCAGGAGCCGTTAAAATGATGGCTGACATAGTTTTTAGGCAAATCCTGTGAAAAATAAACCGACGGATATAATGTCACATCTTGTTTTAACTTTTGAATTGTATCACTGTAGCGATCTGCGCCATACTTTTTTTCAAGCATTTCGGAAAAAATATCCGTATTAATACGTTCTTCAAAACCATCCTGCTCATTGTAATAATCTACAAAATCTTTAGATAACTGATGATTTGGTTCGGCCATCCAGAATGCCGAATAAGGCACCCCTTTCACTTCAAAACCGCAGACGGCTTTTTCATTGAGGAACTCATCGAGAGGCAGCTTCAGCTCCATGTCGGTGTCCATATAGATACCGCCGTGTTCATACATCACTTTTGATCTTACATAATCGGAAACAAATGCCCATTTTTTCTGTTCAAATGCTTCTTTTACATAATTATTATCGTCCAGCGGAGCGTTATTTTCGTTCCATTCGATAATTTCAAAATCCGAATGAATTTTTTTCCATGTTGCAATGCAGTGTTCCGCCAGCTCATCTTTAGGGTGTCCTCCAAACCAGCAGTAGTGTATTTTTTTTGGTATCATAAGGTAATATTTTAGAATTGGTTTGATTTAACCATACAAACATTAAACCCTTATCAAATTCAAAACAGATAAAATATACTTTTACGTCAGTTTGTGGTAGTTAAAATTTAAATTTTTGCTAAATCTGCTTATTTTGTATCCGATAGGTATGATATTCGATACAGCATTGAATAATATATTTCTGTATGGAACATCATTCTGACAAACGATATCAACCCAAATCTTATGTTGAAATTTCAACGCCTGAATGGGTAAAAAACGCCACGCTTTATGAACTTAATATAAGACAGTTTTCTGAAGAAGGCAGCTTTAAAGCTGTGGAACAGCAATTGCCGCGGCTCAAAAAGCTGGGAATCGATATTATCTGGCTGATGCCCGTTCATCCTATCGGAGAGCTTCATCGTAAAGGAAGCTTGGGAAGCTATTACTCCGTTAAAAATTATTTTGAGGTAAATCCTGAATTCGGAACTGAAGAAGATTTCAGAAGCCTGGTGAAGGCCATTCATGACCAGGGAATGTATGTCATTCTGGATTGGGTGGCGAACCATACCAGCTGGGACAACAACCTCGTTACAGAGCATCCGAAATGGTACAGAAGATCAAGAAAAGATACGTTTCAGTCCACAAGATGGCGGGATTATGATGATATCATCGAACTGGATTACAGCTACCCTGAACTACGCCGGTATATGACCGATGCCTTAAAATACTGGATCATGGAATTTGATATTGACGGCTACCGTTGTGATATTGCGAGTTTTGTACCGCTTGACTTTTGGGAAAACGTACGGGCAGAACTGGACAGCATAAAACCTATTTTTATGCTGGCTGAAGGTGAAGACCGCGACCTGCACCGAAGAGCATTCGACGCTACCTATAACTGGACCTTATGGAATATCCTGCATCAGATTGCGGTGAATCATTACAGTGTTAAAACCTTAACCGAAGCTTATTTGGCTGAACATGTTTCTGTATTTCCGAAAGAAGCTTTGAGAATGAACTTTATCGATAACCACGATAAAAATTCGTGGGAAGGAACATCTTACAGCAATTTTGGAGATGCTTTACAGGCTGCAACGGTTTTTACTTTTATGATGGACGGGATTCCGCTGGTTTATAACGGACAGGAAGTCGGGCTTGACCGCTCGCTGGAGTTTTTCGAGAAAGATCCTATAGAGTGGAAAACTCATAACAATGCGAAGCTGTATGCAACGCTTTTTGATCTGAAACACCGCAACCAGGCTTTGTGGAATGGCCATTTTGGTGGGGAAATCGTAAGAATTATGAATGACAAGATGGACCAGGTCATTTCTTTTGTACGAGAGAAAAACGGACATAAAGTATTGGTATTTATTAACCTCAGCAAAGATCACCTGATTGCACAGTTTGATACTTCTTTTGACAAAGGTTCCTATCGAAATCTTTTCTCCGGTGCTGAAAAGTTTATAGATGACACCCTTATTATGGAAATGGACCCCTGGGATTATGTGGTGTTGCATTATACACCGGAAAATTGATGCACCAGAGAGATCCAAAAAAGTTCCGTGATTATTTAGGAAAACAAAACAGATACTTTGGATATTAAAAAAACCATCTTAATTTGAATTGATTGATTAAGATGGTTCCGTGATCTTTCTTATTTCATATTCTAAAACTTCAATGATGCTTAAAATATACTGCCTCATCATTAATCTTCAACTACCGAATAACCAATGGGTTTAAATGAATAATTATTAGACATTTCCGCGGAACAGGCTGTCATTCCGACGATCAGATCCATTTCCGCTTCAATAATGATATAGTCACCGGCCTTACTTTTAGGTGGCAAAACATCAATTTTACCACTTTCACCATTTACTGCAACATTCATGAAAACATTAAAGCAAATAGGAATAGCATCAGGTTCAATGCCGTAGGGTTTTAAAGCTTCACATAAATTTCCGAAGCATCCTTTGTGCGGATTTTTATCCCCGTAAATAATGCGGAATGTATCTGCACTGCAGGGTGTAAGAAGAAAATCGTGTCGACCTACCGTATCTTCCAGGATATTGAACATAACATTGCTTCGGTTGGAATAAAACGGATGTCCTTTTGTAAGGAAAATTGTTTCAGCATAATCGATGGTTCTTCCGGAGGAAAGGTATTCTTTAGTATCGTTCAGATTGAAACAGATAAAGTCTGAAACCTGCTCCCCTTCCGGATCGGTAATTTTAAGTTTCTGACCTTTTTTAAGGATAAAAGCAGTTCCGCTTCTTGGAGATATTACATTCATATTTTGTTATATTTAAAAGGGCATTCCCAATTCTTATCATATCGTAAACCACTGTATTGATACACCTCTGAAGCATCTCCGAAGTCCTGAAGCATAGGATTGATGGAACCTGTAGCTTCAATATCTCTTTTGCGGACAATATTTTTCATCTTGTCATATCTTTTTAAGGTTCTCAATTCTTCAAATTGCTCATGAGGATTGAAGACAATTGCAGGATAACGGAACTTTCTTGCATCCCTGCTGCTTCCCGGAAAAAGACCGATGATGAAAAAGGCTTCTTCTTTTAGGCTGAAACTAAAATTCGGTGAGGCAGGATTCTGATCTACACGCCGGTCATAAGGATAATTTAAACTGTCCAGATCAGACAATGCCTGCAATCTGTCCCAGAACAGCCTGTCAAAAGCCTGCTCATTAAGAGGATGTGTCTGAGGAAAAATTACACAGGCCGTATGAAAATCCTTATCGGATGCTCTATACTGATCGACGAATTCATAAATAAAATCCAGGATATCCCGGTCATCTTTCGGGCATGCCAGATGCCCGGCTACAAAAATCTTCATTTGCTCTCTCGCCAGTGCAGCTTTAGCTGCTACACATGGAAACATATTATCTTCAATAAAGGATCTGAAATCCTCCTCTACCTCATGTACAAGGTCTGTATTTTGTGATGTTTGGGTTGGTGTCATACCCTATAACACGCAAAGCATGTGCCATCAAAAAGCCTTCAGATGTTGAAAAAAATTTAACCGTTCCAATTTTTAATATTTTAATCAGAATTTAAAAACTTCATATTTGCACTTAAAACTACAGGCTGAAATTAGTCTTATTGCTTGTCTGCTATTGGATTTTCCCCAATAAAAAAAGGAAAAGCAAGAATGCTTTTCCTTTAAAAGTGACCCCGGAGGGATTCGAACCCCCAACCGACGGAGCCGAAATCCGTTATTCTATCCAGTTGAACTACGGAGCCATTTTATGAGTAATGAGTAATTATTAATAAGCAACATGCTAATTGCTCACTACCCGTTATTCTTTAGAACGTAATCTTCACACCTCCCAAAATCTGTGCCCCAAGAACTTTATAGCCTTTATAGGTTTGGTATTTTGAGTTCAGAAGATTATTTCCGAGTGCGAAAATACTGAAATTTTTGTGAATTTTATACTCTGCCGACAAGTTTAAATCTGCATACCCTCCAACTTTATCATTCGTATCCTCTGTAGACAGGTAGGTTACCGGACTACCAACTCCCTCAATAGCAAAGGAATTCGTCGTTCTGTCGCTTGCAAAAATCCCTTTAAAACCAAGCATTAATTTTTGATCCAACATGGTGTATTTTGCCCCGATGGATGCCATTACGAGCGGTACATTATATATATCCGAGTAATTATCGAGGTCAAATTTGGTAAATTTTACTTCCGTATCCAGGATAAGGTTGGCCAGCGGGAAATATTGAAGGCTACCTTTAATATCGCCCACATTACCATTATCATAAACAGCAGAAAAAGTATTGGCATAATTATATGCAGAACGGTTAACGGAAGTATAATCGAACAAATCATTTGCTCTGAAGAACATGATATCATTCATTTTTCCGTAGCCTGCGGAAACATCATATTTGAACATTTCATCAATATCTCCTCTCAAACCTACATAGAAATGGTATTTCGTTTCTGTTGGTCTCAAATACTGATCGGAAACGATAAAAGGGTTTTGCTGTAAAAGATCAGCATAGGTATTCAGTTTAAGACCTCCGTCTACCCCACCATAGAATTTAAACTCATCAGCGGCGGCATACTGGAATTCAGCCTGCGGAAACCAATAGGTTTTATTATTTTTCATCTGTTCAGCCATCAAAGCATTCTGATTTTTTGAATTCAGAAATGCAAATGAAGAACCTAACATTAAATATGAATCTCCTTTTCTAAAGGTAACTTTAGGAGCAAGGTTTAGATTAACAAAATTGGATGAATTCTGATCAAGAATGGCAAATTCACTTTTTACAGCTTCCACACCTACTCCCAGATCAGCGTTAAGGTTAAAACCTGACTTCCCGATTTCAACCGCATGTTTTGACAAATTGGCTAAAATGGAGACCTGGTTTTCCTGAGCATCAAAATGGTCTTTCAAAAAAGATGATTTCACCCGCACATCATTCAGGATTTCATTGGAATAAAAATCATAATATCCGTTTACTTTAAACTGATTAACTCTCTGGTCCAGATCAACATCTCCCGGTTGCAGTGCATAAATTCCGTAGTAGTTATAACTGTTTAAGCCATATTCAGCATTCAGGTTGAATTTCCCTTTATCTCCGTAAGAATTGAGAAAAGCTCCCAAAGTAGTGGAACTCTGCTTGGAATCCCAGTCATATTCTTTTTTAAGGCCTTGTGTTGAAAGAAAATGGGCATCAACACCCACCTCAATTTTGTTTTCCAGTGTTTTGGAAATATTGGCATCTCCGAGAATTTTCCCGTAATTCCCCATTCCGAACTGGATATAATTATTTTGCGCAGAACCTTCAAATTTAGGCGTCACATCCTGTCCCTGGATGGTAGAAGTTTTAAAATCCGAAACTGCAGGAACATCCGTTATTCTGTATTGTACAGGATTCTGGGATTTTTCTTCCGGCGGATAATTTTTAATAGTTTCTACCGAAGTTTTCTTTTTTTCGATCTTCTTTACTTCCGGTTCTCTTTTTTTATTAAGAATCAGTTTTTCTTCTTTGATCTGGGAAAACGCCACCGATGAAAACCCTAAAAATATGATGGATAATAATTGAATTCTTTTATTCATTTTTACAATAGGTATTAATGTATAATGTGGGATGTATAATGTATCTGAACGCTACATTTTACTTTTTACACTCTACGTTTTACATTTTATACTTTTATTTTTTAATCTGCTTTTTAACCTCTTTTGCTTCCGCTACGATCTCCGGAAAATCTTTATAATTTTCGATAATCTGATCGCATGTATAGCTCGCCTGGTAATTGTCTTTTAAACCAACATAGTTTTTCGCCATTAGTACAAGAGCTTTTGCTCCCCAATATTCCTCCGAAGAATAATTATTGGCCAATTTAAAAATCGTTTCATTGGAAGATTTAAAGGCTTTTGCTTTATTCTGATAAAATGCTTTTGCATAAAGCGATTCTGCCGCAACTTCCGTGTTGGAAGATTTTTCCAGTGAAGCATAAGCTGTCTGTGCATCCTTATCTTTTCCGGCATTCATCAGACTTCTTGCTTTAATCACTTTTGCAGTCTCAATAACGGCTGCCGAGTTTTTACCGTTGGCAATTACGGCATCGGCAAGCTTTTCAGCTTCAGCAAAATTCTTTTCTTCAGCGTATAATTTCATTAATTCTACATTTGCATAGTTTTTAACATTTACATTTGAAGAATTTCTGATGTTTTCGAGGTATTTTCTGGCTTCTGCCGAATCACCCTGCGCAATATAGATCTGGGCCAGACGGGTTTGTGCATCATCCTGGTAATCGTTTTGCACATTGGCAATTTCCTGTAAAACCAGCAATGCTTTTGTTGTATTTTTTGTCTGGTAATAACTTTCTCCAAGCTCATATTTAGCCTGGTAAAGACCTTCTCCCGTAGGATTCTGCGTTAAATATTTTTCATAATAAGAAATCGCATTTTTATAGTCTTTTTTAGCAAAATACTGTTTTGCCGTAGAAAGGTTGATCTCGTCAATTTCAGCAGCATCGATGTTGACTCCGATATTTTTAGCAAAACTCTGATAGCCGGCAACATCTCCGTTTTTAGTGAAGATCGGTTTCGCAGCCTGCGCTATTTTTTCAGCGTACGCTGTATTTCTGTACTGCTCACCAAGAGATTTCAATTCAGATAATGCTTTATCATTCTGGTTTAAATCAATATAATTTTGTGCCCTGTAAATTGACGCATTGGCTACAAGATCCTTATCCGATGAACTTCTGATTACTTTGGCAAAAAAATCATTCGAGTTGGTAAAATCATCCTGTGCCGCGTATGCTGTTCCGATTTCGTATTGAGCATCATCATAATATTCAGAATCCTGATATTTTGACAACAGGTTTTTCAGATTGGAAATTTTAGCCTGTGTATCACCTTTAAATCCTAAGGCCATTGCCTTCTGATACAATGTATAATCTGTGGCATCTTCATTTTTCTCATAGATGGCAATCGCTTCATTCAGATTATTATTGGCGTAATTGATGTCGGCAAGACGAAGCTCCGCATCATTTTTAAATTCAGGCTTCGGATTTTTTAAATATTGGGTGAAATACTGTTCTGCCTGATCAAACTTTTTAGATTTAAAATAAGCGTATCCCAAATCGTAAGGAAGCTGCTGCTTTTCAGGGAAATTTTCATTCAACAGCTTTTCATAGCGTACAATGGCAGAAGGATAGTTTCCTTTCTGGTAATACACCTGTCCCAGCCAGTATAATGCCCTGTTGTTAAATTCTTTATTGATATTAAATCCTAAACTTCTCAGGAAATACTGTTCCGCTTCATCATAATTTCCTTTGTTGAATTCTTCCGTTCCCAGTAAATAAGAAACTTCCTGGTCAATCTTATCAATTTCAGGAGATGAATTCTTAAGCCTGTCGATTGCATTCAGTGTTTCTTTATAATTTCCCGAATAGAGATAAGATTTCACCAAAAGTGATCTCATCTCTGAAGCATTGGTTTCCGGATTTTCGGTAATATAATTCTGAATTACCGTAGAAGCACTTTCAAAAGGGTTTCCGATATCGTAGCTTAATTTCGCATACTGCTCGTGGGCCAGCTTCTTCACTTTCGGATCATAGTTCATCTGGTACGAAGAACGGAAAGCCGAAAGTGCTTCCTGTTTCTTATCCACCGCGAGATACGCATTTCCAAGCTGATAATAAGCATTCTGAGCCAGCGCTGAATTGCTGTTCAATAATTGGTTGTAATAGGAAACTGCCTCATCATATTTTTTAAGCTGAGCTGCCACAAATCCCATTTCGTATAAATCATTTTCCGAAGGATTCTGCTGAACACTCAGATAGTCTTTAAGATGAGGATACGCTGACGTATAATCGCCTTTCATGAAGTAACTTTCTCCGATGATTTTATGAACTTCCGCTTTATAAGCTTCAGAAATATCTTCATTCAATAAAGCTGTACCTTCTGAAATTGCTTTGTCATAATCCTTATCATTATAATACATCTGAACATAATAAGGACGAACGAGCTTGGAATATTTCGGCTGATCTTTTACCGAATCGAAATACCGGAACGCCTTGTCATTCTGTCGGTCAGAATAATATAAATGTCCTAGCATGTACGCAATATCTCCTTTCTGGGATTCGTCTGCCGTTTTGTAGGCTTCTTCAAGAGCATCGGTTGCCCCTTTAGAATCTCCCATCATGAATTTGGCATATCCTAATTTCAGAACATACTGCGTATTTTCTTCTTTTGAAAGCTGATACTGATTTACTTTTTTAAGTGTTTCCAGGGCTTTCGGAAAATCTTTTTTCGCAAGATAATAATCTGCCAACGGTAAATTGGCCTGTGCAAAATATGCCGAGTTCGGATATTCTTTAATAAAAGCCGTTAAACCTTCTTCCGCATGATTTTTCTGAAGAATCACACCAATCACATTATCAAAAAACTGCGCCGCTTCCTGTCTTGACCTTGACAAATTCTGGTTGTAGAAATATTGCCGGGCATATTCATATTGAGAAGCGTTGTATATTTTGGTCTGATAAAGATTTTCAGCAAGGTTGAAACGGTAGTTTTCTTTTTGGGTAAAGTATTGAGACTGCTGTGCATCGGAGATTCCGAAATAGAACACCGCAGCCGCTAAGAGTATTTTTTTTGATTTCATTAATTTTAAATTTTAAAATGTTTAAGGCTGATAATCAGCTTTACTATATTTAAAATTCTGCGGAAAAATTATCCACAATCCATCAACGAAAATATTGAAAAGATATTGTATATACAAGCCTTTTAACACATTGTTAATAAGTGGATAAATTTTTAAGACTTCTTAACTTTTTTTTGGCAAGAAACCTTAAGAATATCCAAATTATTTCAGATAAATAATTACATTTGCTTTTTTCAAATCAAATTTAGAATTGAATGAGTCAGCTTTTTAGAAGGAAAATCTATTCAGAGTCAGATACATCCACAAGCCTGCATAGGGTTTTGGGTGTTTGGGATATTGTGTTCTTTGGTATTGCAGCGATTATTGGTGCGGGAAGTTTCAGCAGTTTGGGAGAAGCGGTTTTCAGAGGAGGTCCCGGAGTTATTTTACTGTATCTGATTTGTGGTTTTGCCTGCGGGTTTACGGCACTTTGTTATGCTGAATTTGCCAGCAGAATTCCTACTGCAGGATCGGCTTATACTTATGCCTATGCAAGTTTTGGTGAACTCATTGCCTGGGTTATCGGCTGGGCATTGATTATGGAATATTCCTTCGGAAATATCTATGTCGCCTTTTCATGGTCGGATTATTTTACCAGCTTTTTAGAAAGATTGGGCATGCACATTCCGGACTACCTTACCTGCAGTTATACGGAAGCTAAAAAAGCCTTTATGAACGGCTCAGAAAACAAAGAGCTCATCAGTGCATGGAAAAATGCACCGTTGCTGGGAAATTTAAAATTCATTGTTGACGTTCCGGCATTGGTTATCAACGGACTAATCACGTGGCTGTGCTATGTTGGCGTTAAAGAAAGTAAAAACTTTAATAACGTTTTAGTAATTCTGAAACTTGCCGTTATTGTTCTGATAATTTTGGTAGGTTTCGCTTACATTAATACAGATAACTGGACCCCTGTAAATCCTGAAACACAGGTCGCTTCTTTTATGCCGAACGGCTTTGCAGGCGTCATGAGTGCGGTTTCAGGAGTATTCTTTGCCTACATCGGCTTTGATGCTTTAAGTGTACTTTCCGAAGAGACAAAAGATCCGCAGCGTACATTACCTAAAGGAATGATCATTTCCCTGGTGCTGTGTACTGTTATTTATATCGCTTTGACTCTGGTGTTGACGGGAATGGTAGATTACAGGAAATTCGACGGTGTTGGAGATCCGCTTTCTTTCATCTTTGAAAAATCCAATGCCAATGTTGCCTGGATGGAACTCGTGGTTTCTTTTGTTGCTATTGTTGCTATTACGACGGTTTTACTGGTATTTCAGATGGGGCAGCCGAGAATATGGTATGCGATGAGCCGTGACGGACTGATGTCTCCAAAATTCCAGACGGTACATCCAAAATACAAAACCCCTTCTTATGCAACCGTAGTTACAGGGATTGTAGTTGGTATTCCTATATTATTTACCGATAAAAGTTTCATTCTCGATTTTACAAGCATCGGAACTATTTTCGCATTTGTACTGGTTTGCGCCGGTGTTCTGATGCTTCCTGCAAAAGAGAAACTGAAAGGCAGATTCCATCTTCCTTATATTAATGGTAAAATCATTTTCCCGGTTATTTTTATCGGTAGCCTGATTGGTTTCTATTTCTGGCAGCCTGAGTTTTTCCATACGCTGATGGATTGGAAAGATCCGAAAGAAGGAGAATTCAGAGCTTCGATCTTTTTCTTTATTCTGATCAATATCGTGTTGTGCATCTTCACTTTTATTAAAAATTTCTCATTGATTCCATTGGTTGGTTTAAGCTCATGCTTGTATCTTTTAACCGGGATGAGCCACGACAACTGGTTCTGGTTCGGGCTATGGTTTGCAATAGGACTGATTATTTATTTCTGCTACGGATACAGAAACAGTAAGCTCAGAAAAGCTTAATATATAACAAATACTGGAGCCGGATTCTTTAAAAGAATCCGGCTTTTATTTTTTGGAAACTTTTAAAATTTGGCGGACTTATTGCTAGATTCTATTAATTAAAATACAAATGCCATGTCTGAAAGAATAAAAACATTCAAGGAATTTTACCAGTTTTACCTTACCGAACACCGTAAAATGGGAACCCGTATTTTCCATTTCATAGGAATTTTATTAGTATTTTTCGTCATCGGATACGTGATAAGCTCCGGAAAAGAAAGGTTTTTATGGTACGTTCCGATATTCGGATACGGTTTTGCATGGTTTAGTCATGCTGTGATTGAAAAGAATAAACCGGCAACATTCCGTTATCCGCTGTGGTCATTGATTTCAGATTTCAGACTTTTTTTTGAACTCCTGATCGGCAAACAGAAATTCACGGGAATTCCGGTTCCGAAGAAGACGGAAGAGATTTAGAGCTTTTATAATCAATAAAATTTCGGGCGGGTTTGCAAAGCAAACCCGCCCGAAATTTTCCTCAACCTTATTTAAATCTTTTCTTAAAGTTAAACTTCAGCATATTCATCAGCCCCGGTTCAATAATATCAATCCCCAAGCCGAAATTACTGTCCGCTACCGTGTGATGATCTGTTCTGAATTTTTCAAATTCATCTTTCGGAATTTCCAGATTCACGAGAGGACTGTATTCAATATATGCAGTTGCACCATTTTTAGTTATTTTTTTTCTGCTTTTAAAATCAAAATACGGATTGCTGATGCTACTTTCCTGAACTGTGTATTTTTCTTCCGTATCAATCTTTTGGTCGGTGTACAAGTGGATTTCATATTTCTCACTGTCAAAATTATGCCAGAAAGGAAGATCTTTATGCATGTAGTCCCGGGCGCTGGCTTTCACCAAATTCCGGTCGAAATACATCAGGAAACGGTTATTTTTAGGATCCACATAATATGGATTTTCTATAATGGACTGATATTGAATTTTAAATTCATTCTGTTTTTTGTCATCACTTACGATATCTATTACAGCATCTTTAAAAATATTTCTGATATCCGTTCCGTTTCTGTCTCCCGAATAATTCAGGCTGTAAAAAAGGAAATTATTCCAGCTGTCGATCACTTCTCTCCTATTCGTGTTTTTAAAATACCTTCTCATGGCATTGGCACGGTTACCTTTATAAGTTGTGGTAAGGGTGAGTTTTCCTATTGTATTCTGAACCCGGAAATCTACTTTTTCATCTACACAGAAATAAGGATAGCGGTACGGTTTTCTCTGCTTCAGTTCCTGATCAGGTTTTACTTCCAAATAATGCATGAAATAAATGAATCCGCGGTTTTCAAGTGTTCCGAATTCATCACGAATCGTAGCATCTATAAAAAACTCTTCACCTTTATAATTAATTTTCACAATCGCATGATTGAATGTCAGCAAAGAAGGCAGATAATATTTAATATAAAAATCTGTATGAAAATTTACCAGAACAATAGAGGCCTCCACTCCGATATAATCCAGAATTACCTTTAAGAGAACAGATTTGGCCTTGCAATCTCCCTGCTTATTATCGTAAGTTACAGCAGGTTCCTGTGGCTTGTGACCATTCATCTCATCAGCATTAAAAATATAATAGATATTATTCTGTACATATTCAATCGCAAACTGGATTTTCTCATCAAGATCCTGTAAAGCATCAAGTTTTTCAATAAGGTTCGGTGCAAAATCCTTTAAAGAAGCATTGTTAAAGATTTCCTGGTAAATCGGTGCAATATAATTGGAAAGCTCTTTCCAGGTGTTGTCCGTTGCAAAATCTATGAATGGGAAAATTTCACGGTTAGCATCTACGGGATTGATATAATCAGTCTCTTCAAAAACGAATTTTTCCCCTTTTTCAAGGTAATGTACTTCCGGCTCCTGCACATTGCCGCTTTCATCCCTGAAAAATGTTTTCTTATAAGCAATTTTTTCACTGCGTTCATTGATGAAGGTAAATTTATAGCTGCCGTAGGCCCAGTAATTATCAGGACTTACCCAAACGTATTTTGAAAATTCTTTTCTCAGAAAATCGCGTTCGGTAAAGGGTTTCACTCTTGAATCTTCCATAATAAGAATATCATAGAGCCGGAGATCTTTTATGGTAATATTGATTTTCTTATTGCTGCTCAGAATTCCTCCGCTGCTGTGATTCTCGCTGTCCAGAACTTTAATTTTCGTATCCGGGATCTTATCAATCAGGATACCATCTCTTAAAACACTGATGCGGTGAATATGGTAGACTTCATTTTCCTCAACAACGACATCTGAAACAGAAGCTCTTTCAAGATTGGCCGGCTCATTTAAAGTGTAGGCCATACAGACATATTCACTGTTTTCCGTATTGCTGGTGTAATACTTTTTATCTAAAAAATAACAAAAATCCTTTCCTTCATTGTTTTGCTGTCGGGCAAAATCGGAATCCTGCATTCTGCTTATGAGTTCCTGATCATCAATATTTCCAGCCCATTCTTCCGGTTTCCGGATTCTGTAATTTTCAATTTCGATCTGATTATCCATATAATATTAGTATTGTGTATTGGTGGTATAAAAAATGAAAGGTTAAATTAGGTATTTAAAATTGTAAAAACAAGTACGGAAAATGTTAAGATAATTTAAAAATGAGGCATAAAAATTGACTTCTCTGCTTTGAAAATTCAACACAGCATCCGGCAGATTTCAAAAACAAAAAATAACCTCAGCAAAACTGAGGTTTTATTTTAAAGATCGTTATTGGTATTGTTGTGATTATGATCCTTTGGCGGTTTAGGATAATTTCCTTTGGTAACCTCTCCCACTGTGTTTGCTGCAGTCATCGCTACGACAAGATCATTCAGCATGTTGCTGGCTGCAGTTGGAGAATTAGGCAGAAGCACAAGATTACTTCTGTTGCTGGAACCTACGGAATGTAATGTGTCATAATGCTGGGTAACTACAATCAAAGCAGAAGCTTCGTGGGAATTGATTTCCACATTATTCAACATTCTTACGGATTCTTCCAGACCTTTAGCAATTTCCCTTCTCTGGTCTGCAATCCCTTGTCCCTGAAGTTTTTTAGATTCCGCTTCTGCTCTTGCTACGGCAACAATCCGGATTCTCTGGGCTTCAGATTCATATTCTGCCGCGGTTTTCTCTCTTTCTGCCGCATTAATTCTGTTCATCGCGTGTTTTACCTGCTCGTCAGGATCAATATCTGTTACTAATGCTTTAATAATATCGTAACCATAACTTTGCATGGCTTCCTGTAATTCTCCTTTCACAGCAATAGCAATATCATCCTTTTTTACAAAAACATCATCCAGCTTCAGCTTAGGAACTTCCGCTCTAACGACATCAAACACGTAAGAAGTAATTTGGTTTTCAGGGTTTTCCAGACGGTAATATGCATCACCCACCTGTGTTCTGATCACCTGATATTGTACTGAAATTTTCATTTTGATAAAAACATTGTCTAATGTTTTGGTATCAATCATGACATCCAGCTGCTGAATTCTAAGATTCAGTCTTTTGGCAATCTGATCAATAATCGGTAATTTGAGATGAAGTCCGGAATGCTTCACAGCCTGGAATTTTCCGAAGCGTTCGATGATGGCTGCAGTTTCCTGCTTCACCACAAAGAAGGAAGCAAATAAAATAATTAATCCGATAAAAATAATAGGTACTAAAAAAAGACTCATAGTTATAATTTTTAATATAAATTTGTATTCTTCATAAAGATATGGTTTTTAGATTTAAAAAGAAAACCGGACACTCTATTGCATCCGGTTTTAATATATCCTCTCTACAGTCGTTATAATAAGCTTACATCGTCATACCAATATCAATTCCTTTTATTTTACGGTAGAGATCCGTGGCAAAATTATCCGTCATTCCGGAAACAAAATCAATAATTCCTAAAACCTTTTGGTAATCGGTACCGTCTTTATAAACAAACTGTTGCGGAAGGAGTTTTAATGCTTTTTTGTCGTAGGACTTTCTTTCGTCCTCATGCTTCAGAATAGAAGGAATAAAGTGATCCAAAAGTTCATACATTACGTTATAACCTGCATTTTCGATTTCAACTACGGCTTTATGATTGTATATTTTCTCAATAGAAAAACTTTCAATATCCTGTAATGTTTTATTCTTGGATTTATAAAGATCCAAAAGCGCTGTATCAAGTTTTCCTTCCAGAATTTTATCAAAGTTTTGTTTATACATTTCCAGCGATTGGTTGATCAGCGCATTGATCACCTTGGCACGGAGATAAGAGATCTGCTCATTTTCGTTGGATATGGAATTCAGTTTCGTTTCAATCCTTTTCACATCATCCGTTTCAGATTTTACCAGCTCAAAAAACAGGTTTTTGCAATCGGCGGTAGAAACAATTCCGAGGCGGTGCGCGTCTTCCATATCAATAATATTGTAGCAGATATCGTCAGCCGCTTCTACCAGCCATACAAAAGGGTGTCTTTTGAAAATATGAGGATCTTCACTTTCTGAAATCAGATTGGTTTCTTTAGCAATTTCAAGAAAAATATCTTTTTCATTCTGAAAAAAGCCGAATTTTTTACGGTGAATAAACCCTTTCTTTTTGGCAATGGCTTCACAGGGATACTTAGCGATACTTGCCAAAGTTGAAAATGTAAGCTGTATTCCTCCGGCATCTTTTCCCTGCTGTTGCTGCGCCAACACTCTTATGGCATTGGCATTTCCTTCAAAATTCATCAAATCTGCCCATTCTTTTTCATTGAATTTAGGCTTCAGGTCTGTCTCGTTTCTTTCAAAATAGCTTGCAATAGCATCTTCCCCGGAATGCCCGAATGCAGGATTTCCAACATCATGGCAAAGGCACGCCGCAGCAATTACATTTCCTAAATTATGAAGGTAAAAACTTTTAGTATCTTCCGTAAGGTCGTTTTTATACTGATCGTGGATGAACTCCCCCATCACGCTTCCCAGACTTCGGCCCACAGAAGAAACTTCCAGTGAATGCGTAAGGCGGTTATGTACAAAAACACTTCCCGGCAACGGAAAAACCTGAGTCTTATTCTGAAGTCTCCTGAATGCCGATGAGAATATAATTCGGTCAAAGTCTCTCTGGAAATCCGTTCTTGAAGCTTTTGTGTTCGGATTGTTGCCTGTACGCTGATTCGTGAAAATCTGGTTTAAGTTCATCATGTGCCAAAATTAGCGCAAATTTATTTTTTTTCCGATACATCCCCATCATTTTTTATTCTCTGTTTATATTCTTACAGCTGCTAAAGCTTGTTGTGGCAAAATTATTGTTATCTCGAATATAAAATAAGATCATGCCCGAAGGTCCTTCCATACTTTTAATGAAAGAAAGCATTCAGAAATTTGAAGGCGGAAAAGTGCTTGAAGTTTCCGGAAATGCCAAAATCGAAAAAGAGATTCTTGTCGGACAGACGCTTAAGGAAATAAAAACTTTCGGAAAACAAACCTATCTCGTATTTGATAACACTGCTGTAAGAATTCACCTGCTGATGTTCGGTTCTCACAGTGTGGATGAACAAACGAAACCCGACCGGCAGCTAAGATTGTCTTTACTATTTTCCGGCGGGAGCATTTATTTCTATACCTGCCATGTAAAAATGGTGGATTCTGAATTCTTAGCCGGTATTGATTGGGAAGCTGACGTCATGAGTGAGAGTTGGAATCCTACAAAAGCATTAAAGAAACTTAAAGCAAATCCCGAAATGATGGTTTGTGATGGTTTGATGGATCAGGATATTTTTTCCGGAGTCGGAAATATTATTAAAAATGAAGTTTTATTCCGAATTGAGGTACAGCCCGAAAGCCTTTTAGGCAAAATGCCGGATAAAAAAATAAAGGAACTGATTAAAGAAGCCCGAAATTACAGCTTTGATTTTCTGGAGTGGAAAAGAGAATTTACGCTTAAGAAACACTGGCTGGCCCACACTAAGAAAACATGTCCGAAATGCGGACAAAAATTCATCAAAAAGCAGACTGGTAAAGGGAAAAGAAGAAGCTTTTTCTGCGAAACCGATCAGAAATTATATCAATAATATTCGTCATCTCCCCATTCATTAGTTTTTTAAAAATATTCAATTCGAATCACATCTTCTTCCGTAAATAACACATTTACAGCAATATTTCATTCTCATATTTTGAAATAATTTTCACCTTTAAAGGATTTAAAAATTAAATTTTGTTCATATTAAAGTATTTTACTCAAATTTAGGTGATTTAAATCAGGTTTTATTTGAAGCTATGCGACACATTTTAATTATTAAGTTTTGAAGCTTCAACATCTTCTTTTGAAAGAATCACAAAAAATTAAATAAAAATTAACAAATTCATAAATTAATTTTCAGTTATATATTAAATATACGTAAACTAATTTTAGCCTAAAAGTTAATTTAACACACTTAAAACATTGATATACATCATAATTTTTACTTTCAGATATCATTTTATTGTCGTAATATTGCAATATCAAATCAACAATAATTAATCAAATAATTAAAAATACAATAAAATGATCGCTTACATCGGAATCGCAACATGTTTAGTAGTTTTTTCTTCTTATTTCGCAACAGTTAAGAGAGAAGAAAGAAACTAATTTAAATTCTGTGGCTAAGAAGCCTAAGAACTCACAAATGAATTATATTGTTTATGTTTTCAACTTTTAATGGTTGACTGCTCTTTTACTCAGCGGAGTAAAAGGGCAACCAAAACATAAGGCAACTTACACTAAGGACAATTTTTAATTTTTATAATAGCCGATAAGGTCGAACATGTATTTGTTCGGCTTTTTTGTTGAATAACCTTTATCTTTGCCGGTAAAATCTCCCGATGAACCTCTACAACCTTATTATTCAGGATAAAGAAGAAATAGCGCTCACAGATGTATTCCTTGATGCATATAATAAGGAACTGATCACACAGCTTATCAAAGAAAACACCTATGCTCCGGAATTACAGGAGTATGGACTTCCGGTAAATAATAAAGTACTGCTTCAGGGAAGTTCAGGCTGCGGAAAAACGATGACCGCAAAAGCGATTGGCCATGAATTGGGTAAAAACATTATTATTCTTAATTTAAGCAATATTGTTTCTTCAAGAATCGGGGAAACTTCACAGAATATCAAAATGATTTTTGATAAGGCAGCAAGAGAAAGATCGGTTCTGTTTCTTGATGAGCTGGACCAGATCGGCAAAGCAAGAGGCAGTGATGACAAAGACGTAGGCGAAATGAGAAGACTGGTGAATACCCTGATTCAGTTGATCGACTATTATCCGGAAAATGCATTGCTGATCTGCGCTACCAACCATCCTGAAATTATTGATACTGCTTTGCTTCGCCGCTTTCAGCTGAAAATTAATTATGAAATGCCTTCCGAAGAATATCTTGATCTGTTTTATGATCAGCTGTTATCTAAATTTCCTGATGATCTAAAAAATATTGATCGAAAGTACAATATTTCTTTTGCTGAAGCTAAGGATTATGCTTTTACGGTAGTGAAATCAGAATTGATTAAAAATTTAGAAACAAATGCAATTGAAAAACAAAAATAAGCAATAAATTGTGTATAACCTGATGAATACTATGGAAATTCAATTTTTAAGAAAAAGAGATTACAAATTTTTACGTGAAATAGGGCAAGGTGGCTTAGGACGAACTGTATTATTAAAAGATGAGTTTATTGATGAAGTATTTTTATGTAAAAAATATTCTCCCATTTATGAAGAATATAAAGAGAATTACTTTATAAATTTCATTGAAGAAATAAAATTACTTCATAAAATCTATCATTCTAATATTGTTAGAGTATTCAATTACTATTTATATCCTGATAATTTCACAGGCTACATTTTAATGGAATTTATAAATGGTAAAAATATTAAAGAATATTGTGTTGAAAATCCCCAGATGATCTCAAATATTTTTGAGCAAGCAATCTCAGGATTTTGTCATTTGGAAGAAAACAAAATATTACATAGAGATATTAGGCCCGAAAATATAATGATTTCAAACGAAGGAATCCTAAAAATAATAGATTTTGGTTTTGGAAAAAAAATAAACTTCGAAGAAAATTTTGATAAAAGTATTTCTCTAAATTGGAGATTCAGTCCACCTCAAGATTTTGATTATAAAATATATGATTTTAGAACAGAAATCTATTTTATAGGAAAGCTATTCGAAGAAATATTAAATGAAAATAATATTGATGATTTTAAATATAAAGATTTAATTTCAGAAATGATTAAATCAAATTTGGAAGATAGAATCAGTGAATTTTCAAAAATTCAAAGACGGATTTTATCTTACGAAAATTTAGATAACGAATTTAATGAGCAACAAAAAGAAACTTACCGAAATTTTGCATATCAATTAACTTCAATAATTAGTAAAATAGAAGTTGATACAAAATACATTAATGATATGGAGAAAATACTAAATGGATTAGAAACAATTTTGAGAAATTCACTATTAGAAGTTTATATACAAAATCCTGTATCAATATCTCGAGTTTTCATCTCAGGTAATTACAGATACTATAAAAATTCAGAGTTTCCTGTGGAAACATTACGTGATTTTATCAAACTTTTAAAATCTGTGTCAATTGATAAACAAAAAATAATTATTAATAATTTATGGCAAAGATTAGATTCAGTAGAAAGATTTACTTTATATGATGATGGGTTACCTTTTTAAATAATAATATAGTTAACATAGATTTTGTAAAATGGGGGAGTTAAGTGCAAAGTTCAATGTCAATAATCTCATTATTACATTCTTCAATAATAAAAAAGCCCTTTCATCACTGAAAGGGACTTCTTCTAATATAATATGAATGAACTAAGTATGTTTTTTTTATTGAACAACAATTTTAAAATTGCTATTTAAGTTCTCCCCGGAAACGTTCAGAATATAATTTCCTGTAACCTTTCTGCCTGCCATATTCAAATTAAATACACCGTTTCCATTGGCATTAATCTTTTCTTTAAAGATGATTTTTCCCGTCATATCAATAACGGTCGCGGTAAGGCTGGATTTCTTATACTCAGGAAGTTTGATGGACAGCTGGGCTTTTACAGGATTCGGATACACCGTTCCCATATTTTTGCTGATGCTGAATTCATCATTACTCAATACAGCCTGGTTATATAGTGAATAAACTTCCGCCGCTGTTAATGCATAGTTGTACATTTTAAGCTCATCAAAGGCACCTTTATATGGGGCAGAAGCATTGGCAGTCGCCTGAAATTCCAGCTCGCCGATATTTCCGATGATAAAATCACTAGACTCACCAATTCCTGTAACAGCCGTTTCATCGCCTTCGGAACTTAAAATACCATTGGTATAAATTCTTATTTTATGAGCAATAACATCACGCTGGATCACAACATGCACCCAATTATTGGTAAAATAATTAGCGATGGATGAGGTAATCTCTTTTTTAGTCACATTATCGTCAATTGCAAAACGGAGCTGTCCTCCTTTGATTTCTACATTAAAGCGCTTTCCGGTAGCTCCTGTAGAAGCATTAGCCGTTATAGAACCTTTGCAAAGAACGTATAAGCTTGTAGAGGAAGAAGACGGTATCATGCTCGCCGGTGCTTTCATCCAGTAAGAAACCGTAAAAGAATTAGCATTAAATAAAATCTGATCCTGGTGAGGAATGCTTGCAATGTAGATATTGTTTGGAGCTGTAGCAAGATTCAGGGCATAATTTTCTTTTCCGGGAACCCGTACATTGGCATTATCATAGGAAGTATTTAACGTTCCATGATTGGCAAAAGATGTCACATCTGCAATCTGTGTCCCTGACGAAGGCGCTTCTGTGAAAGGCCAGCTTCCGACCAGTATCTGTGTTAATGCACGAAAAGACCATACATCACCTGTCGCAGTACCCAAAGTATTCGTAGCATCTACTCTCCAATAATAATCCGTTGCAGGATTAAGGTTGCTTAACTGATAAGAAGGTGAAGCGCTATAAGAGACCGTTCCGATATTACTTAAATTTCCCGGATCTGTTCCGAAATAAACGGAATATGTTGTTGTATTTGTGCTCCCATTCCATTTTAAAAGCAGATTTCCGCTATTAAGTTCCGCACTGTTATTTCCATTTGCAGGAACAGGATTGATTGCTTTTGTTGGCGGTGAAGGAATTGGCGGTGTCGTTACTGAAGCATTTGAAGTGTATACAGAAGATTCTGAAGCATTGACTGCTTTTACCCTGTAATAATACTGCGTATCTGGAGTTAACCCAGTTTCGTTATATGTTGTTGTATTTCCACCTAATGTCGCAATCACTGAAAAATTTGTTCCGTTATCTGAACGTTCCAAAATATAACCGGTTTCGTTCGTGGCGTTATCGTTCCAGTTAACGGTTAAAGAGCTCGCAGCAGGATTTCCTGTTGTAGTCACTGCATTTGTAAAATTCAGATTGGTAGGTGGGATAATAAAATCCGGTGGTGCCGTATTGGGCAAACCATTAATATACACTTCAATATTCAGGTACGGAGCATTATTGGTACTTACCGCAAGAGCATCGAAAACGTTTTTATCAGTCCCATTGGCATCTTCCCACACATCGGGCATCCCGTCATTATCTGTGTCTACAGGAGCCGGAGCACCATATACATGTCCTGCTCCTCCGTTTGTAAAACCAAATTGGTTGGCTAAATCAGTCTGTACATACACATAAGTTGCGGTTGTTCCTTTCGACTGTAAATCTGAGATCATTAAATTATCGACCTGATCACGTCTCGGATATGAAGCGCCTGCTCCTGAAACAATTTTATCGAATGCAGCCTGAGCGCTTAACGCCGGGTTTTTCATTGGATAATCATAGGGAGCAGACAGAATTGCTGCGGGATCTCCGACCGGGTAACCTGTCAAATCCTGCGGAACCAAAGAGCCATCCAATACGCCGTTTCTATTGTTATCAAAATAATTCCCGGAGCCGTACAGATTGAAGTTGGCATTTCCCACACTGAAGGGCGTAGAAACTGTAGTGCTGGTATTAGGTCCGCCCACAAAATAATTGTTGATGATATTCGCGAAAGAACTTCCCGCAGAATCACCGCCCATGATGTAAGCTTCTCCTGATTGGGTATGCCCATAGGTATTTCCGTAATTGCCCCAGTTGTACACCACATTGTTTACAAACTCATTGATGCCTTTTATTTTATTATTACGCGTCTTGTTGCAGATGTATAAATTTCCGATCAGGCTTATTTTACCTCCCGGTGGAGGCTGCATCAGTCCGCCGGCAGAGTGATTGTGACGGTGCATTCCCTGCCCGATAATCGAATTCTGAATGGTTATATTATCAGGCGCTGTACCGTTATTGTCCCAGTTCACCGAGAAAACTTCGTCCGTACCCCAGGTAAAAGTCATGTGATCCAAGATGATATTTGCTCCGTTGGCAATTCCTGAGGCATCCTGGTTTTGAGAAGTTCCTCCATAGCGAATTCTCAAATATCTTGCAATCGTATTATTGGCTCCTGTAAAGGAAACTCTTGGTCCTAAAAATACAATTCCTTCACCGGGAGCGGTCTGGCCTGCAATCGTTGTATTGGCTGCAACAGCAACAATGGACTGTAAATTCACAATGCCTCCCACTTTAAAGATAACAAATCTTCCCGGCTGGCTCACCGCATCACGGAACGAACCCGGTCCGCTGTCGTTTAAGTTGGTAACTAAATAAATCTGGGGATTGGCCGCGCCTCTGGCTCCTGTTGTAAATCTTCCAAAACCGGTAGCTTCCGGAAAAGCTAATGTCTGTGCCTGTACATCAAATGTGGAATAGGTTAATCCGCAAAACAGCAAAGCCGTAAGTGTACGTTTAGATAGTAGTGGTTTTATCATATGATTAATTTTGTGTTAACTAATCTAAACACAAACGTAAATACAGGCATCCTGCTGCGTCCTGCTGAAACCTAAAAATCAAATGATTGCGGATTAAATCAGTATGTAATGGATTATTTATTCTGCCAAACGTTTATCAACTCTATACAGCAAGCATCATAATAGATCATTCAATCGCTTTTATAGTTTCCTTAAAGGGTTTCGAACAGGTAATCAATCATTTCAATGAAGCGATCAGGTATTTCAAAGAGGCGGTCAACGACTTCAAATGGGCGGTCAAGCACTTAGAATAAACAATCAACCGTTTCGAAGAGGAAATCAAGCACTTAGAATAAATAATCAACCGTTACGAAGAGGAAATCAAGCGTTCCGAATGGGCAATCAAGTACAATTTACTACATATCAATGCTTTATGAGGTTTATAAAAAAATCCCTTTCATCACTGAAAGGGATTAATTATATCTAAAAAGTCTTCATTACATATAAGCTTCAATAGGCTCACAAGTACATACTAAGTTTCTGTCTCCGTATGCTTCGTCTACTCTTGAAACGGTTGCAAAGAATTTGTGGTCTCTCACCCACTCCAGCGGATACGCTGCTTTCTCTCTGCTGTATGGTTTATCCCATGAATCAGAGATTACCAATTGTTCCGTGTGAGGTGCATTTTTCAACACGTTGTTTGTAGCATCAGCTTCACCGTTTGCGATCTCATCGATCTCATGTTTGATAGCAATTAATGCTTCAGCAAAACGGTCGATTTCAGCTTTGCTTTCAGATTCTGTAGGCTCAATCATCAATGTTCCCGCCACAGGGAAAGAAACGGTCGGCGCGTGGAATCCGTAATCCATTAGTCTTTTCGCAACATCTGCCACTTCAATTCCTAAGGATTTGAACTGTCTGAAATCTACGATACATTCGTGTGCTACTCTTCCGTTTTCGTTGGAATATAAAATTGGGAAATGCTCTGCTAAAATTTCTTTTAGGTAATTAGCATTTAAAATAGCATGCTCTGTTGCTTTTTTCAATCCTGAAGTTCCTAACATTTTGATGTATGCATAAGAAATATTCAGAATTAATCCTGAACCGTAAGGTGCTGCGGAAATACCGTCGATCGATTCCTTTGAACCGATTTTAATATTTGCATTGGAAGGCAAGAAAGGGACTAAATGTTTAGCCACACAGATCGGGCCAACTCCAGGACCTCCTCCACCGTGAGGAATGGCAAAAGTTTTATGTAAGTTTAAGTGACAAACGTCTGCCCCGATATTCCCCGGACTTGTGTATCCTACCTGTGCATTCATGTTAGCTCCGTCCATATATACCTGCCCGCCATGCTCATGGATCAAAGAAGTAATTTCTTTAATGTTGGCATCGAAGAATCCGTAAGTTGACGGATAGGTAATCATTACACAAGAAAGATTTTCAGAATGCTGTTCCGCTTTAGCTTTCAAATCATCGAAGTCGATTTCACCGTTTTCAAGGTTTTTCACTACCACGATCTTCATTCCTGCCATTGCAGCGGAAGCCGGGTTTGTTCCGTGCGCAGATTGTGGGATCAACACTACATTTCTGTGGCCTTCACCTCTTGAAATGTGATATTCTCTGATGACCATCAATCCTGCATATTCTCCCTGAGCTCCGGAGTTTGGTTGTAAAGAAGTTCCTGCAAATCCTGTGATTTCAGCTAAATCTTTTTCCAGTTCGCGAATCATTTGCTGATACCCTGCAGCCTGGTTTACCGGTACAAATGGGTGAACTGCGCCCCAGTTTTCCCATGAAAGCGGCAGCATTTGGGTTGCTGCGTTAAGCTTCATCGTACAAGATCCCAAAGAAATCATAGAGTGCGTCAATGATAAATCTTTTCTTTCCAAGCGCTTGATGTAACGCATCAATTCTGTTTCCGTGTGGTATTTGTTGAATACCTCTTCCGTAAGAATTTCGTCTTTTCTCAAATTCTCTTCCGGAATGCTGTATCCTTCTTTTATTTCTAATTTGAAGCTTTGTTTATCTTTAAACTGGGCAAAAGAAGCCATCAGATAATTCAGTTTATCCAACGTTGTACTTTCGTTGATGGCAATGCTCACCACACCTTCCGTGAAATAATTCAGGTTCAGCTTGTGATCAAGCATCATCATCATCAGCCTCCCTTTTTCATCTTCATTAAGATTGATTTTTACCGTATCGAAAATCGGCTCTTCAACGATGTCATATCCTAATGCTTTAAGACCGTTCTTTAAGGCATTCGCTTTAAAGTGAATCTGATCTGCGATATAATTTAATCCTTTCGGACCGTGGTAAACGGCATACATCCCAGCCATTACCGCCAAAAGAACCTGGGCTGTACAGATGTTTGATGTTGCTCTCTCTCTTTTAATGTGCTGCTCTCTGGTCTGTAATGCCATTCTGAGGGCACGTTTTCCGTAAGCATCCTGAGAAACCCCGATAATTCTTCCCGGGATATCTCTTTTATAATCTTCCTTACAAGAGAAGAATGCTGCGTGAGGTCCTCCGTATCCCAACGGAATACCAAATCTCTGCGTTGTACCTACAGCACAGTCGGCACCCATTGATGCAGGAGATTTTAGCTTAACCAAAGCCATCGGATCGCAGGCAACGACAACCTGTAGATCTGATTTTTTATATTCAGCGATATTTTGAGTATAGTCTAAAACGATTCCGTTTTTACCAGGGTATTGTAATAAGACCCCGAAATAAGAGCCGTCGAATTCATGAGAAGCATGATCTCCTTCTACGATTTCAATTTCCAGCCCTTCGGCTTTTGTCTTTAAAACGGATACAGTCTGAGGCAGTACAAGATCTGAAACGAAGAATTTATTGGCTCCGCTTTTTTTCTGATCTTTTGTCCTGTTGTTGAAGAACATGTGCATGGCTTCTGCTGCTGCTGTAGATTCGTCCAGCAATGAAGCATTTGCAAGGTCAAATCCTGTAAGATCACATACAACAGTCTGGAAATTAAGAAGCGCCTCCAGTCTTCCTTGTGCTATTTCCGCCTGATAGGGAGTGTAAGCCGTGTACCAGCTCGGGTTTTCAAAGATATTTCTCTGAATAGCCGAAGGCAGCAACGTATTGTGGTATCCAAAACCGATATAGCTGGTATAATCTGTATTCTTTGAGGCAAGCTCTTTCGAATGATTCAGCATTTCGTATTCTGAAAGCGGTTCTGAAATGTCCAGATCTTTCTCTAAGCGGATAGAAGAAGGAATGGTTTGAGAGATGAGCTCTTCAACACTTGAAACGCCGATCTTTTCCAGCATTGCCTGTCTATCGGCTTCATTCATGGAAATGTGGCGGCTCACAAACTGTTCTGTATTCATTTTTATTTATTAGATTTTGTTTGTAAAAAAGATTCGTAAAATTACGGTTTTTTAGAAAATTGTACAAGTAAATTGAAATCACATTAAAATCGACAAAGTATTCTATCTTATTCAGAATTAACAGGTTTTTATTATCATTTTAAACGTAAATCCAGGTAAAATTATTTTTTAATATAAATTCTCATAATGCTTTTATTTTCAAAATACTACAAAATCTGCCTTAAAAACATTTGGTAATGAATTAATTCAAAGATTTTACAATAGTTTAATATGCTATTTATAAAAGTAAGATTATTTATATTCTAAACATTTAACATTCAACCTAATAAAATTCATGCAATTTTATTATCTGTATTTATTCTAAATTAATATATTTGCATCATGAATATGATCGTTCCATTTAAAGTACTGCCTTTAGCGCCTATGTATTCTGCGAACCCTGAAGAAATGTATTGTGGTGATAAGAAATCCTGCTGCAAGAAATTCAAGAAAGGAAAGCGATGCAAGAAATGCCCGGGAAGAAAGAAAATAGCTTAATTTCCGAAGCTTTTTATTAAAAAATAGAGGGCCAGGATAAGTAAACCAGCAGCCACAATAATTTTCATGATTTTTGGCTGACCGTGAGGGTTTGCAGCTGTTCTCGGCTGTGATCTGAATAATTCTTCTGCTTTTTCTTTGAATTTTTCTGTATCGCTTTCAAAAACTTCGGTAATGGTAATGCCTTGTACCGCCGTTTTATGCAGCAATGAATTGGTAGCATGCAGCAAAATCTGAAATTTTCCGTCTTTAAATTCCGTTATTTTAAATATTCTTTCCCCGTAAGGTTTTTCCAGTCCGAAAGGCAAAACCTTTACTACATCTGCATTTTGTGTCTGCCAGGTCACAATAATTTCTTCCCCTTTTTTTGCGTGGATTTTATTGGCTGAAAACGTCTTGATGGATGGCGGAACCGTATACCGAAAGCTTTTCTGCTGGCTTTCTAAATTCTGATCATAAGAATGTCTCCTGCTTTTATCGCTCAGCGTTTCATAAGCTTCCTGTATTTCCCTGAAGCGGTCTGCAAAGAAATCATCATTTTGGTTTTTGTCGGGGTGATATTTTAAAGACAGCTTGCGATAGGCTTTTTTGATGTCTTCTTCTGAAGCATCGTGAGGAATCCCGAGAAAATAATAGTAATCTTTCATTGAGCTATACAAAAGTAAGGAATTTGTTATTGCGGGCAAAGTGAAGGAATTCATTTCTTCTCCTAAATTTTTAACGCCAAGTCCGCGAAGATTTTTTTGTAATGATTGAGAATATTTTCGTTCGCAAAGGCGTTCTACTCAGCGAAGGGTGAACACTTTATTTAAAATTGCACAAGCAAGTAATTTACACATTTCTCATGCTGGAAGCATCTCAATAAGCATTTTTAACGCAAAGTTCGCTAAGGCTTTGTAATGTTTGAGATTATTCTTCGCCCGCAAAAGGCGTTTCACTCAACGAAGGCTAAACGCTTTTTTAAAATTGCACAAGCAATCAGTTTATATATTTTCTTCATGCTGAAAGCATGGCAACAATGCATTTTACACTCAGAGTTCGTAAAATAGATATGCAATTAAATGCGACCTTTTTATCCCGCAGATTTCACGGATTGCGCAGATTTTTTTATAGAATGTTTCAAAGTGGTTAAGGGAATTTTTAATCTAATTTTGTCATGCTGGAAGCATCTCAATAAGCATTTTTAACGCGAAGTACACAAAGATTTTTTTTAAATGGCTGAGAATATTTTTTTGTTCGCAAAGGCGTTTCACTCAGCAAAGGGTGAACGCTTTATTTAAAATTACGCAAGCAAGTAATTTACACATTTTCTCATGGAAGCATCTCAATAAGTATTTTTTAACGCAAAGTTCGCTAATGTTTGCGATTATTCTTCGCCCGCAAAAGGCGTTTCACTCAGCAAAGGGTGAACGCTTTATTTAAAATTACGCAAGCAAGTAATTTACACATTTTCTCATGCTGGAAGCATCTCAACAAGCATTTTAAACGCGAAGTACACAAAGAATTTTTTTAAATGGCTGAGAATATTTTTTTGTTCGCAAAACGAAGTTTCGCCGATTCTAATAATAAATCATAAAATTAAGGCAAAGGCGTTTCACTCAGCAAATACTGAATACGTTAGTTACATTATGCTTTCAATATGGCAACTTTTGTTGACATTTCTAAATATTGAAAGGAACGACTACCACCTAGCCCAGATTGAAGCAATTGTCTGAGCTCATTTTGTATTGGTTTCGGGGCGGCGGCTCCGCCGCCGCCCCGAAACCAATACAAATAGCGAGTGCGGAAAGCTGGAAAAAGCTTCTAATAAAAAAAATACTGCTTTTCGATGGAATCAAATTATCCTTTAAAAATTAATACAACAAGTTAATGAGTTCAAAGCTCATTAAAAATTGCCACTATTGGAAAGTTTGTCATGAATTGATACTTCTTTGAGATTGCTTCTTCGCTCCGCTCATCGCAATGACTGTAAAAAATTCCGGCTCGGGAAGCTTCGCTTCCCGAGCCTGAATAAACAATTTCAATTTAGTTACTTTCTATTATGCTTCCGCAATATTTTCTTTCTTTTCAAATCTGCTGTGGCATCTTGATGCGAATTCCTTTTTGAACTTTCCCTTCATTTCCTGATATTGCTCATCATTCATTTCCCTGATTTTATCGGCTAGTCCGAAAGGTGATTTTTCCTTGATTCCATATTCTTCAAAAATACCTTTTACAAATCTTTTTCTTTGGGCTGCTTTTTTAACGATCATGGCAACACCTGCAATAGCTAATGCTCCAAGAGCACCTTTTAATACTGAATTTTTCATTTTCTTAAATTTTAAATTTTACTACTTCTTTTTTATAAAGACGAATCGTATTGAACTTTACTTTACTACTTCTTAAATTTCAATTATTCGTTTGTTTTTTTATTTCTTCCGAAAAAACCGCTTTCACATCTGTTTTTCCAGACTTCCTTGAATTTTTCCCTTTCTTCTGGTGAAAGGTGCATCATTTTCTCTCTCATTTTTCTTTCCTTAAAATCTCTCATTCCTTTTCCGAAATGGAAGCCTCCGAAAAGAATCTTACTTAAGACAAGAATTCCCATGGCCTGCCAATACGTAATGGATTTTATGCCCAATATTTCGGGAAGAAGATGATTCCAGAGGGCCATCACAATCCAGGTAACTCCTAAAAAAATCAATGGCGGACACAGTATTAAAAAAATCCAGCCTTTTTTATGTTTATGATTCATATTTTTCTTTTTACTAACTATTTAAATCTTCGTATAATTTTCTCAACCGGTTTCTCAAGTGTTTTACCGCGTAATTTTTTCGGCTGATGATGGTTTTGATATTTTCACCGTGTTCATCGGCTATTTCCTGAAGGGTTTTATCATTGAGTTCGTTTTCAACATAGACAATTCTTTGTTTTTCAGGAAGTTCTTCCAGTGCTTCAAATAATTTTTTCCAGATTTCATCCTGAAACATTTTTATTTCCGGACCGGCGCTTTCATCCATCAGGAGAATATCTTTAATGGAGAAATCGCCGTCTTCATCCTCATACACGAAATCTTCAAGGTTTTCGGTTTTTTTCTTCCGGTATTTGTCGGTGATTTTATTGGCCGTAACCCTGTACAGCCAGCCACCCACGTTTACAATCTCAGAGAGATTCGTAAGACTACTGAACTGATACCACACCTCCTGCAGAATATCTTCCGCATCCTCCGCGTTTTTCACTTTGGGACGAATATAAGACATCAACTTTCCTCCGTACTTTGAAACGGTTTGCGAGATGATATTGTCCTTCTCCTTCTGTGGCATTGTTATTTTTTCGACAACCTCCATATTGCTATGACGGTTGAAATTTTTGTTTTACTTTAATAAATTTAAAATATTTTTCGGGAACTCAGGATTTTCTTTTATTAATCGTGTTTAGCCTCTCCCTAAATCCCTCTCCAAAGGAGAGGGACTTTTTAAGAGGATGACTTTTTATCAGTAATCGAAATCTATCGTAATACTATTTATCATTAAAACAAAACGGAAAGCTCAGGGAACTTTCCGTAGTTTAATTATAAAAATGTATTGGATTTACTGATTAAAATTTTTAGCAAAGAAGCCCATCATGGTTTTGTAAAATTCAATACGGTTGGGTTCTTTTCCGAATCCGTGGCCTTCATCATATTTTACCATATACGGAACTTCAAAACCTTTAGCCCTTAAACCTTTTACAATCTGGTCAGATTCATTGATGTTCACTCTTGGGTCATTCGCTCCCTGAACCACAAATAAAGGTTTTTTAATTTTATCAATCTGGAAAACCGGCGAAACTTCTTTGGCAATTTTGGCTTCTTCAGGATTATCAAGATCGTACCAGATCTGCTTCACCATTTCTTTGTACGGCTTCCAGTATTCCGGGAAGGAATCGAAAAAGGTAAAGATATTGGATACTCCAACATAATCAACTCCGCAGGAATACAAATCCGGTGTTTTAATCAATCCCATTAAGGTGGCGTATCCGCCGTGGCTGCCGCCGTAGATGGCAACTTTATTTTTATCGACCCAGCCTTGCTCAATGACGTATTTTACGCCGTCTTCCACATCATCCATTGCTTTTCTTCCGATTTGTTTATAACCTGCCTGCTGGAATTCCTTGCCATATCCGCCGGAAATTCTGAAGTTTACCTGTAATGTCGCATATCCTCTGCTGGCAAACAACTGTGATTCCGGATTAAAACCCCAGTCGTTGCGGATTCCCTGCGGACCGCCGTGAGGGTTCACAATTAAAGGAACTTTTTTACCCTGCAGCGCTTCCTTTGGTAATGTGATATACCCACGAATGGTTAATCCGTCCCTGCTTTTAAATTCAATTGGGCGCATTTCCGCCATATCTTCTTCTTTCAACTGAGGCATGAGATCAAAAAGAAGCTTGATGGTTTTGGATTTGATATCGTATTCATAATATTTTCCATAAACCTTATCGCTGTCTGTAATGACAAGCAGCTTATTATCTTTATCATCAGAAGAAACAACATAGAATTGTTTGTCTCCGAATTCAGAAGCCAGTTTATCGTGAACTTCTTTATAGAATTTACTTACGGGAATCGTTTCATTTTTAATTCCGTTATAGCTGATGTAATCGAGTTCGTAATTTCTGTTTTTCCCGGCGAGGCTTATAGAACTTACGTCAAAATCGGGATTGGAATATATTTCCTTAATGATTGCATCTTTTTTTAAATCGTATAGGACAATTCTTGATTTGTCACCGTCAAGATTGGTAACTACGTACGCTTCATCCTTATTTTTGGAATTTTCATTAAAGCTTGCAATATAGAAGGTATTTTTCCAGTCTGTAGATTTCAGAAGATTGAATTTCCCGGTCTGCAGATCTTTGTAGTACAGCTTTGAAGTGAGACCGTTTTCCAAGACAACATATCCGCGCAGGTTTCCGTCTTTATCGAAAATATAATCATCAATCGGGCTTTTAACATCTTTGTTCTCATATAACTGGGTAATTTCCCCGGTATTGAAATTGATCTTATACGGCTCAAAAATCTGCTTGTTGTTTTTGTTCATAGTAACTACTACAAACGGAGTATCTTTGATAACCCTTACGGTTCCCAGTGTAATTCCTTCGAAAGGGGTGAGATCTTTTAGATTTTTACCATCAATATCTGCAGCATATAGATGCAGATTTTCGTTTCCGCCACGGTCCTGTGTGTAGAATAAGCGTTTTTTATCCAGCCAGCCGTAACTTCTGATCAGATCGTCTTTTTCTTCCAGTGCTTTGGTTACTTTTCCTGTTTTCAGGTCTTTTACATAGACGTGGTTTTTGCTGTCTTTGTCTTTTTCCTTATAGGAAAGATACTGTCCGTCCGGCGAAATTTTAAATTGTGAAGCTTTCGGCCTTGCAAAGTAATCCTCCACTTTATATTTAAAGTTTCCTTTATCATAAGAAATAAGCTGGTCGAACGTTGCCTTTGTAGAAACCAGGGAAGGATCTCCCGGCAATTTTGCGGTATTGGTCTGTGCATTCATCATGAGGGCGGTTATTACCACTTGTGATATCCCGAAAATTTTAGCAGTGATATTCATATTTCATGGTTTGGTTAAAAATGTTAATATATAATAAGACGCCCTACCATGAAGAATTGTTACATCAAATGCTAAATATGTTTTAAGAATCTTATTTAAATAAATTAATTCAGATAAATCCCGAAGTACCAGGTCCAGGCAATCAAAATAATCTGCATCGGAATTCTTTCTTTATAAAGGTAACTCATTCCCGGGCCGGTAAAATCCGCTTTAAAAATATTGATATTCTTCTTTGACGAATTGATGTTGGCAATAAATACCAATACATAAAAAATTATCAGTAAAACAGCAGTCAGCTCACGAATGGAGGGTATCATGAGACCAATTCCTGCAGCAATTTCTATAACTCCGGTAATATATACCCAAAACATTTTGGCAGGTATAAAATCTGGGATCATCATTGCCATTCCTTTCTGAAATTTAAAATGTGAAAATCCCGTAAATATAATGAAGACAGCCATTCCCAGATTTCCTGCAAATAAAAAGTTCCAGTCACCCTCAAAAATTTTCGTTCCTGCTAAAGCAAGAACGAATGTTGCAAAGAGAATTGTTAATAGTTTCATATTGCTATAATTTCCCCTTAAAGTGTTAAAGTATTTTCCGCGAGATTTTTAACTATTTCAAGTCCCTGTGTAAACCCTTTGTTCATGTGCTCTTCCCAGTTTTTATCCACCTGAACCTCAGCATGAAGTTTGGTTCTTCCGTCAAAATCAATCAAAAAATACTTCTCGAAACATCCGCTCCACTGCTTCACTTCCATGCTTTCAGTGTCTTCATTTCCTTCTTTATCTACCATCCCGAGATGTTTGAAAATAATCTGATCCGGTTCTTCCATATTGTCTATGGTCGAAACCATTCCCTCACCTTCACTATTCAGGAAGTACGTTTTTCCGCCAACTTGCCAGTCTGATTTCATTACAGATGCAGAAGCCGGATTGAAAAATTTTGTCCATTCACGATATGTTTTTTTCATTCCACAGTACATCCCAGACTTTTTGTTTGGGAGCGCTGATGATGATTTCATAAGATAATGTTTCCATAGCTGAAATTTTATGTATTAACTTGTTTAAAATAACTTCAGAATTAACCGCAAAAGTTACAAAAGATAATGTTAAAGCGAATTTCCAGAATAATCAAAGTGCTCAAAAGAATAAAAATCAAAGATTTTTTAAAAACTATTGTGAACTTTTTCGTTTATAACTATCAACTTTAAATAAAAGTTTAGTTCATCTTTTGTGACTTTTCGGTTAAATAAAAGTTTAAACAGACTTATTATTTAAAGTTGATTTTCAGAAAGATTTTTAACATTGGATAATGCAACTGGAAATTTTTCTTCAAAGAATGATTTGAATTCTTCTGTGGTTGCCACTTCAACATAAAGATGCGTGGTATTTTCATGTTCCTTGAGGATATATCGTTCCGTAGCTTCTCCCAAATCACGTGGTGTTTCTACTCCTTCATAAATTTCTCCAAGATGAAGAAAAGTTATTTCCTCACTGGGAATCAATTGAACGATCTTACTGTACATTCCGTTATTTTTAGGGTCTAGGAATTTTATAATATTTCCTTTTTCCAAACTTCCCTGATAAAAAGAACCTTCTGCAAAAGCTGATGTCCATTGTCTGAAAGAGAAATCGTCCCAAAGTACAGTCCAGACTTTTACCGCTTCCGCATTAATCTGAATATCAAAATGTAATATTTCCATAAATTGTATAAGTAGCTGTTATTATGTTATTTGTGTATTATATTATTTTTATCCTCCGACATAATCTCCGCCATTGATATGAATGATTTCGCCGGTAATGAAACTTGAATCCTGTGATGCTAAAAACACGTAGGCCGGTGCTACTTCCGATGGCTGCCCCGCTCTTTTCATTGGGTTATCTTTCCCGAAATCTGATACATCATCGAAGGTTTCTTTAACCAAAGGTGTCCAGATAGGACCAGGCGCAACGCCGTTTACCAGAATATTTTTTTCTGCAATATTCGTTGCCAGAGAGCGGATAAAAGTTGCTATTGCACCTTTCGTGGACGAATAGTCAATAAGGTGATCACTTCCGCGATACGCTGTTACAGAAGTGGTACAGATAATCCGTGATCCGCTTTTCATCAGCTGCAGGCAGTCTCTGGTAAATGAAATCATTGAGATGATATTGGTATTGAACGTTTCATGAATCTGTTCGTCTGTGATGTTTTCAATATCATTTTTTGGGAACTGTATACCTGCATTATTGACAAGAATATCTAATGTCTCCCAATCTTTTTTTATTTTTTCAATGCATTTTTTCTGAAAATTCTTTTTTGAAATATCACCTTTCAGCAAAACGCATTTCCTGCCTTCCTTTTCTACCAATTTTTTTGTTTCTTCCGCATCGTCATCACTTTCTTTATAGATGATGGCAACATCTGCTCCTTCGCGGGCAAAATGCACGGCAACAGCCTGTCCTATTCCGCTGTCCCCTCCTGAAATAACCGCTTTTTTATCCAACAGTTTCTCGCTTCCTCTGTAGCTCTCCCGGATAATTTCCGGCAGGATACCTTCTTCCGGTACTTTTGATTTAGATTGTGACTTGTTGTGTGTTTTCATAAAAGATATTTCCTTTACAGCATCAAACAGCAAGCCGAAGCCGAAAATAGGGTATGTTATAAATATGAATTACATTTTAATTTTTAGTTTTTCAGATTATGTAATTGAATTATTTTTTAAACATTAAGAAATTAAGTTTATTATAAGTAAAATTTACTATTAAAAAATAATCACAGCAGTTCTTTAATCCTAATTTACTAATAAACCTGTTTAAACTTATTTCAGAATAACCACAAAAGGTACAAAAGATAATGTTAAAGAGAATAATCAAAGTGTTCAAAAAGAATAAAAATCAAAGATTTTTAAAAACTATTGTGAACTTTTTCGTTTGTAATTATCAACTTTAAATAAAAGTTTAGTATATCTTTTGTGACTTTTGCGGTTAAATAAAAGTTTAACAGAATTAATATTAAAATTCAAAATTAATTTAAGAATGATAAGCTTTTTCCAGATCTTCTATAATGATTTTCTGCATTCTCATCATCGCCTGGACTACTTTCTGAGCTTTAGCAGGATCCGGATCACTCATCAGTTCTATTAATTTTTTAGGAACAATCTGCCAGCTGAATCCGAACTTATCTTTTAGCCATCCGCACATGCTTTCCTTTCCTCCGTCTGACGTCAGGCTTTTCCAATAGTGATCGGTCTGCTCCTGATCTTCTGTCATCACCACCATTGAAATGGCTTCGTTAAAATCAAACTGATGATTGTAAGAGCTGTCCATACAGAAAAAGCTGTAACCATCAATCACAAAATGCGCATGCTGAATATTTTCTCCCGGTTCTGCAATTGGGTGTCCCTCGCTTCCCTCTCCGTATTTCAAAATACTGCCGATCTTAGAATCGGGAAATGTTGAAGTATACAATTCCATAGCCTGCATTGCTTTGCCATTGTTTTCATGCATAAACATCAGGGTAGGAATTATTTTTTGTGATTCCTGCTTATTTCCGAGGAATATTTGCCAGGTAACGTCATATTGATCTTTCAGCCAACCGTATTTTTTGCTCCATGAATAGGAATCCAGTGGCATTAAGGCCATTCCGCCTTCCATCAGCTGGTCCCAGTACTGTTGCACTTCATCTTCCGTTTCACAGATAACCATAAAAGAAACCGACGCATTTTTTTTAAACTGAGGACCGCCATTGAGAAGCATTATTTTCTGGCCGAAAAGTTCAATATTCATCACCACCGGTGTATCTGCGGTAATTTTTCCGCCGAATATTTTACAGTAAAATTCGGCAGATTCTTTGGCGTTTTCATCGTACCAGAGGCACGGAAAGATATTGTTGTTCATTGTTTTAATTTAATGTTGAAATAATAAGCTTAATCGTTCTGTATTATTTTAACGCAAAGGCGCAAGGTGTTTTTTTAAATCATGATTTTGATTTCCGGGCGCAAGGGCATTCATTCAGCAAAGGATAGTGGTTTAATTTTTTTCAGGTATTCTATTAAATATTCCTGAATTTATTTAATTATTATTTACCGGATGCTATCGTCACTATTTTTAAAATACATATTATTTTCCGTCATGTAGATTTTCAGTTTTTCCAGAGCATTTTTACCGAAACCATGCATCTGCAGGATTTCCTTCTCGGAATATTCCGAAAGTTTTTCAAGGGAATCTATTTTTTCTTTTCCTAAAGCTCTTCTGGCCGGCATGGGAATAATTCCCTGCAGGAAATCGCTTGTTACAGTATGGCTCACGGCGCAAATTGAGTTCAGGCACTTTGCCATTATTATCAAATTGATCATGACCGAAAAAAGTATTACTTAATGGTTTTCTACATATTTATGAAAGTTATTAAGAATCGCGTACCAGCCGTCCCGCTGCATTTCAACAGGATTTTGCTTTTCAGGATCGAATATCTCAGTAACTTTTGTCGTGTTTTCATCAATTTTATCGAAAATCACTTTTACTTTTCTTTGATCTTCCATGTGATAAGTGATGCTTTTTTCAGGAATAATTTCGTCATAAATTCCGACAAGATCAAACCCGAAACTTCCGTCCTTTGCCTGCATTCTTGTGGTAAATCGTCCTCCTTCTTTTAAATCTACTTCAGCAGAAGGGCACTCCCATGTATCGCTGGCAAAATTCCATTGGGTAATGTGTTCCGGAGTGTTGAAATAGTCCCATACTTTCTGTACGGGCGCCAAAATGGTGATATCAATCGTTATAGGTTCCATATGATCATATATTTGGTGTTTTGAAAGGATCATTTCCGCTTCCTTTACGAGATTAAAGATAATCTATTTTACGTATTCTTCGTTATAATTTATCATCCAATGGATACCATATCTGTCCTGGAAGCTTCCGAAATAATCGCCCCAAAACTGGTCTTCAAGAGGCATTTCAATATTGCCGCCTTCAGAAAGCCCTTTAAAAAGTCTTTCCGCTTCTTCTCTGGAATCGGGGAAAATAGAGACATAGTTATTATTTCCTACCTTGAGGGTCTGTCCAAAACTCGGAACGATATCAGAAGCCATCAAAAGATCATTACCGATAGGAAGCGCAATATGCATTACCCTGTTTTTTTCTTCGTCCGATAAATTTTCGGTTCCGGGTGCATTTCCCATTCTGTAAATTTCTCCGAGAAATTCTCCTCCGAAAACGGATTTGTAAAAGTTGAAAGCTTCTTCGGCTTTCCCGTCGAAGTTTAAATAAGAATTTAATTTAGCCATGATTTTTTATTTTAATGTTTATTTTTAACGCAAGGACCGCAAAGATTTTTTTTACTACTATAATTTTTTAAGTTCGCAAGGGCGTTCTACTCAGCAAAAGGATAAGAGTTACATGAACAATTTTTCTAAGAATTTAATTGGCCTTGATTTAAGTATTTTTATTTAATGTTTATTTTTTAACGCAAGGACCGCAAAGATTTTTTAACTGCTAACTGTTATTAAGTTCGCAAGGGCGTTCTACTCAGCAAAGGGAGTAGATTTACACGAGCTGTCGATTTTGAAAAATTTTAATTATTTAAAAACTTTTCTGCTTCGCTAACAGTAAAATCAATAAGTCTGTCGTCAGTATTGCCGTTGAAATCTGCCATCATATAGGAACCGTGGGTTTCAGGAAGAATCATGAGTTTTGAATCTTCTACAAGCCGCCACATTTCTACCGTATGTTCCGGTTTTATCACATCCTTATCGCCTGAAATAAATAAGGTTGGAGATGATATGTTTTTTAAAATATTTTCGTCCCAGTCTTCGAAAGCCTGCATCCTTTTGCTGTCTTTATCGAACATATTTTCCAGGGCTGAAAAGTCAGGATTCAGGTTTAAAAAATTGATTTTAAGCGGTTCGGGCATTGAATCGAGAGTAGCATTGTTCATGCTTTCGAAGAAACCGTCCAGCATTCCGTTTCTTTTGTAAAATGCCGATGCAACGATCAGTTTTTCCACCATTTCAGGATACCGATGAGCAACCTGCATTACCGTATTTCCACCATTACTGAATCCCCAGAATGAAGCTTTTCCTATGTTGATGCTTTTCAGAAGTGCAGCAACATCATGCGCATCCTGTTCAAAAGTTTCCGGAATATCGCGATGACCGGACCTTCCGTGATTCTGAAGATCGATGCCGATAAGCTGAAACTTATCTTCCAGTCTTGCAATCACTTCTTTATAATCAAACAGAATGGAACCTCCGCCGCCATGAATCAACACCAAAGGTTTTCCGGAACCATAGATTTCGTAATACATCTTAATTCCGTTAACTTCCTGATAACCTTTTTCAGCCGGAGTCATTTTTTAATATTTTAAATCTTTATCGAATTCATATTTTAGGCCTTCATAACCGAGAATTCTCCGCATCAGTCCGATTTGTCCGCACAGATAATCTTCCCGACCGATGCACATCCCGATGAAATTCAGCACGGTTTCCGGAAAAAATTCGATATTCATTCCCATGGGAAAGGCTTTGTCCAATTCTTCGTCTGAAGCTTCCAGTAATTTCTGATACACCAGAGGCGATATTTTGTGAAAGGCATCCTTTAACTGCTCCAAAGAAGGGTAGGCAAAACTTTCATTTAAACTTTTCCCCTGAAAAAAAAGATCTTTAAATTCAAATTCTTCCTGAATTCCGAGCACCGATCCTAAAGCATACCTCATATCCAAAAAGTTTCCGGCCATCCAGATGATATGATTGGTTTTGCCTTCTACTCTTTTAAAGGAATCTTCTTGTGAAATTCCATCCAGCACCATCAGGAAATTCTGACTGTGACCACGGAATGCCGGAATAATAATATCTAATTTTTTTGATGTTGGCGTGTCCATAATTTTATGTTTCTGATGTTTAATTATGACGGAATCTGTGAAGGATCTGCAAAGATGACATTCCAGCCATGACCATTGATGTCCCAGAAAGAATTTTGGTACATCCAGCCATGATCTTGTGGCTCTTCATGCTGTGTTGCGCCGTTGGCTACGGCTGCATTTACCACCTGGTCTACTTCTTCACGACTGTCTAAACCGATGGCGACCAAAACCTGCGTGGTATCGCCCTTCGGAACGGGTCTTTCGGAGAAAGTTTGGAAAAACTCTTCTGTCAGGAACATGATAGAGATGGTATCATTCATCATGATACAGACTGCTCTTTCATCGGAAATCTGTTCGTTGACAGAGAATCCGAGATTCATCCAGAATTTTTTTGTTTCCTGAATATCTTTTACGGGAAGATTGACAAAGATCTGATTGATTTTCATAGTGTGATTTTATTTGTTTAACCTGTAACCAAAATTATCAACTTGCCGTTAAAATCAACTTGTCATAAGGCAAGATTTATATTTTCCTGGGATGTGAAACGATTTCTTTGCGGATTCGGCTTAATGAAGTATCTGTAACGCCGAGATAAGATGCGATCTGCTTGAGCGGCGCAAATTGAATGACATAAGGCTTCTGTTCCAAAAGATTAAGGTAGCGTCTGGTGGCAGACAGGGTAAACATTTCCACGGAACGCTGCTTGCAAATGAACAATTGCTGCGACATCCATGCCCTTCCCCACTCCCTGAGATTCGGGATTTTATGAAAAAGCTCCTGGAAAGTTTCAAAATCGAACTTCCAGCATTCGCAGTCGGTAATGCAGACAATGTTTTCCTGCGTTGGAATTCTCTGGAAAAGTGATGAAACCTCAATAATGATTTCGTTTTCAACAAAAAAATTAGTCGTAACATCATTACCGTTGAAGTCTGTTACAAATGAACGGGCAAGGCCTTTTTCCAGAATGTAATATTCATTCGCCGTTTTGCCTTCTTCCAGGATAAAATCTCCTTTATGGAAGGTTACTTTTTCATGGGCATTGAATATTTCCAGAAGTTCTTCCGGTAAGAAAAACGGGAAATCATAGCATATTTCGAGGGCCTTACTGATCATCAGACAATTGTTTTTTGTGGTTTAAAAATAGAATTTTTGCGGGAATTGATGAAGAGAAATTTTTAGATTTTGAAAGATGACTTGAATGAAGATTGATAAATGATAATTGGTGGTTGATAGTTGATGGTTGATGGTTGATGGTTAAAAAATAACCCATTCAATGATTATTGTTGAAAAATTTCATTAGATTTTCAATTATGATAATATCTGACGTTCAACCATTCAAAATAATTAATAATTTAGCGGTATGAAACAGACTTTCAGATTTAATTCGATTTCAGATTTTCATGCGTTTTGTAATCTTCCGAATCCGGAACATCCGCTGATCAGCCTTATTGATTACAGCAAAATACAGTATCCGGTGAATGATACGGAGCTGAAATGGATTCAGAATTTTTATTCGGTTGGACTGAAACGGAATATCAATGCGAAGTTCAACTACGGACAGCAGGAATACGATTTTGATTCGGGCGTGCTGTGCTTTGTTTCGCCACTTCAGTTTCTGAGCCTGGAAATGAAACCTGATGTCGTGGTGGAACCGACGGGATATTTACTGCTCATTCACCCCGATTTTCTTTGGGGAACTTCGCTGATCAAAAAAATCAAGTCGTACGAATTTTTCAGCTACCAGATCAATGAAGCATTGTTTTTGTCTGATAAGGAGGAGAAAGTGATTGTTGAGCTTTTCCAGAATATTGAAAAGGAATACCAGAATAATACGGATAAATTCACGCAGGAACTGATTGTTGCCCAGCTTGAACTTTTCCTGATTTATGCCGAGCGTTTTTATGAACGACAATTCTTTACCCGAAAAAAATCAAGCCATGAATTGCTGGAAAAATTTGAAGAAGTGCTTTCGCAGTATTTCCACAGCGGAAATCTCTTGGAAAAAGGGATTCCTTCGGTAAAATCCATCGCAGAACAACTGAATATTTCCCCGAATTACCTGAGCAGCCTGTTGCGGATTCATACGCAGCAAAACACGCAACAGCACATCCAGAATAAGCTGATTGATCATGCTAAAGAGCGTTTGAGCACAACCAGTTTATCTGTGAGTGAGATTGCCTATGAACTTGGTTTTGAGCATCCGCAGTCTTTCAGTAAGTTGTTTAAACAGAAGGTGAAGCAGTCGCCGGGGGAGTTTAGGAGGGCGTTTAATTGATTAGTCATTTATTTCTTATATTTGAAAAAGACTAATAAAAATGACAACAAAATCTGAAACACTTTGGACAGTATTAGTAGATAATATCCCTCTTGCTAAATGGATTGATATAAATGATCTTTATAAAATAGTTGAAAAGAACTTTAATTCTTTTACTGATGATGATTTATCTCCTGTTACAAAAGGAAGGACTGATTCTACATGGCGTAGAAACCTAAGAAATGTACTTCAAAGAAAAAAGAAAATCGGTGAAATTCTTTACAATGGTAATTCCAAATATAAAATTGATAAACCTTATGTATGGCGAATGATTAAAGAAGCCGTAAATAATTTAGATGGTGAAATTCAGTATTCAGAAATCCGAAATTTTATTCTCAATAAATGGGATGATGTAAATGTAAAAACTATTAATGCACAAATTACAGTATTATCAGTAAATCATTATTCCAGAACACATTACCCTGAGAATCAAAAACCACGATTAACTAATCAAAATTCAGTATATGATTTTCTTTATAATCTTAAGCGTGGTGTTGTTGAAAAATATGACAAAGCAAAACATAACATTTGGGAAATTTATAGAGATAGACCCAACAAATATTTAATTCGAGTTTTTAAAGAAACTCTTGAGCCTAAAATATATTCTCCAACTGATATAAAATGGTTTAAAAATGTGACAAACGAGACTCTTGGAGAAGCTTATCTTAATCTTTCTACAAATATATTTTATCTACACTTTCCTACCAAGCATAAAACAAACATTCTTACTCCCGCAGTTGGTGATCTTATATTACTTTATCAAAAAGTAGATGGAATTAAAGCATTTACTCATTTAGTTACACCTATTGATAATAATCTTATTGAAAATAATAAAAGCGAGGATTACAAGTATGCTAGGCTTGTGAGAATTATTTCTAAAAAAACAAAAGAAGATTTTATCCCACTTTCTAAAACTTTATTTAACAAGATAAAAATCTCGGGAATAACACAAGGCAATGTATGTAATTTAAATAATATAAAAGGGATTCAAAATATTGAAAATTTACAGCTGGACATTTGGCTACAATTTCAAAATAGCTTTATAAACCAAGAACAACAATCAGTCATTGTTACAAATTCTATATTAAATGAAATTGAGTTCAATAATAATATTAATTTTTCAGCATTAGAGGGTGGTTTAAAACTTATCTCTCATTATATCAGAGAACGTAACAGAAAATTAATTGATGAAAAGAAAAAAAATGCAATTAGAAATGAAAAATTATTTTGTGAGGTGTGTTCTTTTTCTTTCATTGAAAAGTTCGAAATTGAATTCATAGAATGCCATCATATCACACCAATTTCAGAAAGTGGAGAAGTAAAAACTACTTTGGACCATTTAGCTTTGGTATGCTCCAATTGCCATAGAATGTTACATAAGAAATTTAACAACAAATATTTAAGTATTAATGAGTTAAAACAAAAAATTAAATAAAAAAAAAAAAAGAGAAGCCCAAAACTTCTCTTTTTTATTTATCCAAACTTCTTCTTTCTCAGCCAGAAGAACAATCCTCCTAAAATCCCGATGATTACTAATGGCAGCAGCAAATTAAACCATTGCCAGTTGTTTTTCTCTTCGGTGATTCTTTGACGGTCCAGAAGCCTTTCTTCGATGTTTCGGTTTCTGAGTTCCATTAAGTTGCTGTCGTCCAGAAGATAATCGAGGGCATTTCTCAGGAACTGTTCGTTGCCAAACTGTTCGTTGGTGAGCAGATCTACACCCAAAGGAAGCGGTTCGCCTTTCAGCACTTTATTTCGGCCTACGTCGCCGTCTGCGATGACGATCATTTTATTTTCAGGACTTGAATTTTTGAAATTCGGGTATGATTTTCTTTCAATCCTTGAAGCATACGCAGAATTGAACTTTCCTTCCAATGCTACTGCATAGATTTTCGGGGTGCTTGGCTTTTCCATCTGTCCAAGGCTGTCGACACTGGAAATTTCTTTTAAATCCACATAATTCGGAACCTGCTTCAGCAAGGTTCTTTCACTGGATTCGAAAAGCACATTCGTTTTAATATTTTTTCTTCCGCCCAAAGTATCGATAGAAGTCGGGAATTCAAATTTTACCGGATTGATATTTTTGGTAATCGGATTTTTGTTTTCTGCGATTCCTAACGGATAATACGGCCACGGAAGACTGGTGTACTGAGGATTTCCGCTTACTTCTCCGGTCACTAATCTCAACAAGGCAAATTTCTTCACATCTTTTACCAAAGCAGGGTTGATCCTGATCCCGTAGTTGAAGAAAAAGTCGGTCATATTGATATCTACCGGGAACGGCATTACTTTTTTAGACCTCATCAGCGTATCCATCTCCGCATTTACCGCATCAATCATCCACAAGGTTTTTCCTCCGTTCATGATGTATTGGTCAAGAATTACTTTTTCACCGTCGGTAAACGCTTTTCTGGGCTTAGCAATAACAAGCGCGCTCATCTGCTTCAGCATCGGAACATCAGCAAGGCTAAGCTCTTTTTGATTTTTAGGAATAATAGGTCCTGCGTCATAACTTTCCGTTGCCAGCTGCATGAATCCCTGGAATTCAGTAGGGCTCAGCTCATCCTGGTTGATCAGTACCCCGATTTTTTTTCTCCGGTTTGCTGCAATATTTTTGATATTGGAAACCAGATTATATTCTAAATTTTCGATGGATTTTGTTAACTGCTGATCTGCATCAATTCCGGACTGCTGTACTACCAACGGAATAGAAACTCCTTTTTTGTCGTATTTTACCACCGCATAAGGAAACAGCATAATTTGCGAAACTTTCCCGTCTTTGATATCCGGAAGTACGGAAGGCTGCATTCCCATCGCCATCAGGGTATCCTGAGACATTTTGGTTTTGATTGGATCAATAAATTTAAAATCGATCTTCGGATTGATCTTCCTGAATTCTTCGAGCATGAATCTCGTTTCACTCTGAAGCTGCTTAAAGCTGGCAGGAAAATCGCCTTCCAGGTAAACGTCCACCACCAAAGGTTTATTTACCGATTCTAATACTTTAATGGTATTATCTGAAAGTGTATATCTTTTTTCTTTGGTTAAATCCAACCTGATGCCTGAAACGGCGAGAATAATAACCAGCGGTAAAATGACGAAAAGTAAAATTCCCAGCGGAGATTTAAATGATATCTTCTTCATAATTCTACTTTTTTTTGTTAATAAAATGATTGGACAAAACTAAGGTAATACCGATGATCAGTACAAAATAGGCCACATCTTTAAAATCAATAAGCCCTCTTGTAAAACCTAAGAAATGCTGATAAAAGCCTACATTCTGTAAAATAAAGTCTGCGCCTCCAAGCAATTTATAACTTGCCAGCTGCTCAATCCCGAAGTACATGACGAAACACATGAAAACACCCAACAGATAAGCCATGATCTGGTTTTGGGAAAGCGAAGAAGCCAGAATCCCAACTCCCGAAAATGCTGCAATTAAAATAATTAACCCGATATAACTTCCGAACGTCATTCCGAGATCTATATTTCCTGCCGGAACACCTAGTACATAAACGGTGTATAAATAAATCAGTGATGGAATCAGGCATAAAATACCAACAATCCAAACGGATAAGAATTTTCCGAATACTAAATCCGAAATTTTTAAGGGTTGGGAAAACAGCCAGTTCAGTGTTCCAGTCTGCTGTTCTTCCGCAAAAGTTTTCATCGAAAGAGCCGGAATAATGAACATTAACAGCCAGGGAACCAAAACAAAGTAGCTTTGTAAAGAAGCCATCCCGATCTCAAAAATATTGGAATCGTTGTCGAAAAAAAACAGAAACAGCGTCGTGATCAGACTGAAGGCGGCAATGATGACCCATGCGCTCCAGTTTCCGAAGTAACTCCAAAGTTCTTTTTTTAAAATTGCAATCATAGTTTTTATTGTCAAATGTTGTTAGTTAATTGTTGTTAGTTGTTAGTTGTTAGTTGTTAGTTTTTTACGATCAACCATGAGCCAACAAGCATTAACCAATCATTACTTTTTCTTATTTTTATTAACGAGTTTCACCGTCATCATAATTAAAAATACCAGAACGAAAAATCCGGTGATTAATTGCCACCAATATTCAATAACCTGAGATTTTAAAATCACGGTGAACACGACAAGGAACAAAATGAATGTCGCGATTTCATTCGCCTGCCTTAGTTTGATATTGGCAGTTCCCAAGGTATTTCCGTTGAGTTCTTTCAGTTGCAATACTTTTTTCCAACACCAGTAATGGTAAATTGCGAGGCCGATAAGAAACGTGAGCTTCAGATGAAACCAGGGTGTCTTCATCAATCCTAAATTCAGGAAGATCATTATTATTCCGCAGAGTGTCATGATGACACCCGCCGGAACGGTAATGATATTCCAAAGTCGACGAGCCATAAAGGTGTATTGCTCTCTAAGAATTCTTTTTTTATCGTCGGCAAATTCGTCGGTATCTTTATAGTAAACAAAAATTCTCACGAGATAGAAAATTCCCGCAAAATAGCTTACCATGAAGATAATATGAAGCGCTTTTATTATGGTGTAAAGCATGTATTGATTCTATTTTTTAACAGGAACAATCTTACTAAATGTATCCAGTTTTTTTAAATATTCAAAAAAAATATCTTTTGCATTATTAATCCCAGCCTGGTTTGATAAAACAATTAAAATATAAATGATGACCATGGCGGTAGTCCATAAATAATTTTCTTGTAGAAAAAATGCAATCGCAAATCCCAAGAAAATTATGACTCCGAATATGCTTCCTAAAATGGAAAAAACACCATGGTATACGGTTATTTCAATAATTTCCGGTTTATCTTCTTTTGCAACAAACTTTCCCTTAAAATAAGGAGACATTCTATCATAAGAAACCTTAATATCAAAACTATTCTCAGATACCCTTCCTTCAAAATATTTGTTCCAATCAAAGCACTTTTTAGATAGATTTTTTTCTATACCATTTAAAATTTCCTCTTTTGGTTTTGAAAATTCAACTATATACTTGGATTTAAAAAACATTTATTTGAAAATTATGCGCAAAGATAAGTTTTTATATAATTTTTAAAAATAAATTTCCTTTGATTTGGAAAATATAATTTTTATGAAAAGATGCTTCGACAGGCTCAGCATGACATTGCGATATTAATTTTTAAAGCAAATCTGTATCAGTGTCATGATGAGCTTGCGGAAGCATCCCATTCAATATTATTAATTAAGAAATAATTTCCAGTTCTTTTCCAACTTTTTCAAAAGCAGCAATTGCCTTGTCCAGATGTTCTCTTGTATGTGCTGCAGAAAGCTGAACCCTGATTCTTGCTTTCCCTTTCGGCACCACCGGATAAAAGAATCCGATCACATAAATTCCTTCATCCATTAGTTTTTCTGCCATTTTCTGAGCTAAAGGTGCATCGTAAAGCATCACCGGAACAATCGCCGCATCCCCGTCAGGAATGTCAAAACCTTTCGATTTCATTTCAGCTCTGAAATATTCAGCATTTTCCATTACTTTATCACGCAAAGAAGTATCTTCAGAGATCATATCCAATACTTTCAATGCTGCTCCCACGATTCCCGGAGCCAGGGAGTTCGAGAACAGATACGGTCTTGAACGCTGTCTCAGCATATCGATGATTTCTTTTTTACCGGAAGTAAATCCGCCTAAAGCCCCTCCCAATGCCTTTCCTAAGGTAGAAGTAATGATGTCTACTCTACCCATCACTTCGTTGGCTTCATGCGTTCCACGACCGGTTTTCCCGATGAAACCTGTTGCGTGAGAATCGTCCACCATAACCAAAGCATCGTATTTGTCGGCAAGATCACAAACCCCTTTCAGATCTGCAACAATTCCGTCCATTGAGAAAACACCATCGGTAACGATGATTTTAAAACGATGATTTTTTTCGGAAGCGGCAATCAGCTGTGCTTCAAGATCTTCCATATTGTTGTTTTTGTAACGGTATCTCGCAGCTTTACAAAGACGAACACCGTCGATAATGGAAGCATGGTTCAGCTCATCCGAAATGATGGCATCTTCTTCTGTGAATAATGGTTCAAAAACTCCCCCGTTGGCATCAAAACAAGCTGCATAAAGGATCGTATCTTCAAGACCTAAAAAATCCGCAATCTTCTGCTCCAGCTGCTTATGAATATCCTGGGTTCCGCAGATAAAACGAACGGATGACATTCCGTAACCGTGAGATTCTATCATATCCTGAGAAGCTTTCATCACTTCCGGATGGTTGGATAATCCCAGGTAATTGTTGGCACAGAAGTTCAGGAGTCTTTTCCCGTTAGCTTCAATTTCCGCACTCTGCTGAGAAGTAATAATTCTTTCTCTTTTGTAAAGCCCGTCGTTTTCAATATTTTGCAGTTCTTTCTGTAGATTTTCAAGATACTTTTTAGAGATCATTTCTAATAATTTTTAAGATTCGCTAATTTAATAAAAAAAGCCGTTTCACAAGGATGAAACAGCTTTGTTATTGTGCAATCATTAAGGCTGATAAGTTTAGCTTTATTTTTTAATGATTGTTTTGGTAAATTCGGATTTTTCTGTTTTTACTTTTACCAGGTAATTTCCTGTAGTCAAATCAGATACATTCACTACTTTTTCAGCATTCGGAATATTTCTTACAAGGCTTCCCTTGGCATCAAAAATTGAAACTGAAACAATTTTACCATCAGCAGCAATATGAAGCACATCTGCTACCGGGTTCGGATAAACAGAAACATTATTTCTTTTTGCAGATTCATTAGTTGCTAAAGTGCCCAGGTTAGCAACAAGTATGTTATCAACTTTAAAGCCTGTACCATAATCATCATATACAAAGTCGATTGTATGGGCATTTTTATAGGTACCCAATGCTCCTGAATAGACCTGAGTTCCATTGACCCAGTATTGTAATGTATTGTTGGATTTTTTTATTCCGATTTTTATATTATACCATTGGTTAGGACTTAATATCTGACCGTCTACAAAAGCTGTGGCAGTTCTATAACTCAACGTTCCTGTTTCGTAATCAATTCGTAACGCTGCTGTGTAATAATAATCTACAACATCATTATAAACGGCAATTTCGTAATCTGAGCCATCCAAACCATCATATCTATAATCAAAAGAAATTTCAACGTCATTTCCCGTAACCAGACTTGAAATATTTCTTTCAATACCACAAGATCCGAGAACGCTACTGTTGCTAGACATGGTAAATGAGTTCACACCATCTGTTGCATTAGCATTCATTACTTTAGCATTTGCTACAGGAAGACCTCCCCAAGGAGTCCATCCTTGCTGTCCGCCCAGATTTCCAATAGTGTAACCTTCAGAACTTTCAAAAGAAATTTTTGAATTTTGCGCACTTACCGAAAGTACGCCCAGTGACAAAATTGTTGTTAAAGAAAATAGAAAATTTTTCATAGGTATTTAATTATTAGTAATTTATTCACAATATATGAAAAATTAACGTAAAAAATAAATAACTAACGTCAAAAATCTTATTAAAAATATTGACTAATCAACTTTCCACAAAAAAAACCTTCATTTCTGAAGGCTTATTTTACTTCTTTAAAAACTTCATATTCTTATCCTTAATTTTAAGAATATATGTTCCGGGAACAAATTCTGAGATGCTGATTGGCTTTCCGGGCTGATACATTCCTTTTCTAACCAGTTTTCCATCTGTAAAATAAATAATGAATTCGGCAGGCTTATCAATTCCTCTGATATTAATTTCATTTTTGGCAGGATTGGGATACAGTACAAATTCATCTTTATTTTCTTCTGCAGTTGCCAATGAATTATCCTGAGTCACCGTGGAATTTTTTTCTAAAATTTGATACTCGTAGTTAAATTCTACACTGGCTACCGGGAAAGTTACAGATTCCATAAAATACTGGTTATTTACTGTATTATTCGGTGCTAAATAGAGTATCTGACCTCCGGTTCCGTTTACTTTTATCGGAAGAGGCATTTCAAAAAAACTTACAGAAGGATTGCTTTGGGTTTGTGACGCTCTTATTGTTAAAGTATTTCCTACCTGCTTCCAACGGATATTATACGTTGGATATCCCTGTCCATAGATCCAGTCGTTGAAAAATTCTGTAAAATCCTTACCCGTTGAAGTCAATAAAGAAGCATTTAAATCCTGTGTTCTTACATAATTGTAGGCAAGAGCAGGCCTGGAATGGTATTCTTTGATAGCCTGATAAAATGCCGCATCACCAAGAATCCACTTAATCATTCTCAACACATATCCGCCTTTTGTATAAGACAATCTTCCATTGAAAATGGTTCCTACACTCCAGAGGTTTGAATCGGCCACATACACACTTCCTCCTGTTGCACTGGTAATATAATCTTTCTGTCCCAGAAGATAGTTTAAAAAGTTGGCATTGTTCATGAGCAGCTTTTCGTTAGCTAAATGTTCACCAAATGTTGCGAAACCTTCGTTGAGCCAGATATCATTCCATGCGCCACAGGTAACTTTATCCCCGAACCATTGATGGGCAAGTTCATGGGCAATTAATCCTCTTGACCATCCTCCCATAGACGACATGGTCTGGTGCTCCATTCCGCCGCCGGCCTGGAATTCCATATGTCCGTATTTTTCATTACGGAAAGGATAAGGCCCGAAATAGGTTTCAAAAGTATCCATCACCGTTTTTGTCCATTCTATGTTACTCATACTCGTTGTATTGGTGGAAGTAGACGGAAAGATATAGTTTACAAAAGGGAATGGCGGATTTCCCATCGTGTCATTTAACTTAACAAAATTGGTGATCGAAAATGCGATAAGATAAGCGGCAGTAGGATATTGTGTTCTCCAGAAAGTACGTTTCTGCCCGTTTCCAAGGAGAGTTTCAGACATAAATTTACCATTGCCGGCAACACTGTATTGGGAAGGGGTTGTTACTTTTATATCAAACTTTTCAATTTTATCATTTAAACTCTGTTTTGTTGGAAACCAGTCCTGTGCACCGTATGGCTCGCTTAAGGTTGATAAAACTGCGGTCCCTCCCTGTGTTCCGTTAAAAAAAGCATTATTTGCCATTGGTGGCGCGCCTGAATAACTGATGGTAAGAGAATCCAGTACATTGGCAGCAAGCGAAGAAGCAAAATCAATTTTTACTTCCTTTGTAGAAAGCTGCTGGAAATTCAGGTTATTTCCATGATACGAAACCTGTGAAACCGTCATCTGATCATCAAGATCAAAATAGATGCTGCTGATATTCTGGTTGGGTTTAAAATGAGAGGTTACGGAGCCTGCAATGCTGTATACAGCCGGATTCACCGTAACATCCATTCTCTGATACTGAAGATCATAATTGAGTGTATTCGGATTTGTATTGCCGGCTTCCATTTTGTTGGCAAAAGATTTCATTTCCTTTGCGATCAGTCCCTTTCTTTCAATATTGTTTATGTCTTTTTGGGCGTACAATTGATGGATTGTAAAAACACCCAATAACAAAAAATAGATTTTTTTCATACTTAGTAAAAATTGTATCAAAGATATAAAAAAACCTTTCAATCATTGATTAAAAGGTTTTTATGTTAATTAAATTTTAATAATATTATAAATCCAAAGCCGGTTCAAGAATTTTCTCCATTCTTTTCTTCACCATGTCTACCGATCCCGTATAATTGTTTACCAATAAAGAAAAAACCAAAGTTTTGCCTGTATTGGTTTTCATATATCCTGCTAAGGTTTTTACTCTGTTTAAAGTTCCTGTTTTTGCATAAATCTGCCCGTTTCCAACTCCGTTGAACATTCTTTTTAATGTTCCGGACTGGCCGCCTACAGGTAATGAATTCAAATATGTTTTATAATACTTTTCATCCATTAATGAGGTTAGAAATTTTACCTGTGATATCGGCGTAACGTTATTGCTTCTTGAAAGTCCGCTTCCGTCGATATAATTTAACCCTAACATATCAAAGCCTTCTTTCTTCAGATGCTCGGTTACTACTTTTCTTCCTGATTCAGTAGTCTGATCTCCCAAACTCTGGAAACCTACCGTTTTCAGCAATGCTTCGGCTAAACCGTTATCACTATGCTGATTGGTATAAAAAATAATATCGCCTAAGGTCGGAGATTTATACGTTGAAACCAGCTTTCTGCTTTCAGGATTGGCATCCGTCATTTTCGGGATTACTTTTCCGGTTACAGGAATTCCACCTTTTACTAAAGTTGTTTTGAAAGAGTTGGCAAGATAAGCAGGTGCGTCCGGCAATTTTGTTGTTAAAATGCCGTCACCTTCATATTTATCAGCATACACCATCTGGTTGTTATAAGGAGAAACATAGAAAAATTTCTTTTCGTTTGAGAAGCTGGCTGATTTTTTTACAATCAGTTTTTCATTGGCAGGATTGATCTCGCGGGTGGTTCCTGCAGGCAGGTAGTAATTATTATTCTCCAACCACACAACATTTTCCGGAAGCTTTGAAATATTGCCTTTGAAAAGCGCTGTCTGGATGATAATATCACCATTTACCTTTTTGATTCCCTCATGTGAAAGCCCTTCTTTAAAATCTGAAATAATATCTCTGTACGCCCATGCTCCCGCTTTATTGGTTCCCAAAGAAGGATCCCCGCTTCCCACGATGTAAAGATTTCCGTTCAGAACTCCATTTTCATCAACACTTCCTGAATATTCCAGCTGCGTATTCCAACGGTAATTCTCACCCAGCATGTTCATTGCCGTTTCTGTAGTGAGTAATTTTGTGGTGGAAGCAGGAACTAAAGGAGTATTTTCATTATACGAAGAGATAACTTTCTTCGTTTTCGGATCGTACACTACGAATCCCCAGGTTGCATTTTTCAGCACCGGATCGGTCATCATTGTGTTTACATTAATGTCTACAAGCTCTTTTGCCGACAGAACCGTTTTTTCCACCATCGATGTAATCGGTGAAGGCAGATTCAAACTGTTGTTCTGATTTTCGTAACCCGGAGAATATAGCACTGTAGAAACGGTGGACTGGGCAAAGAAAAATCCTGCAGCCAGCACCGCAACACCTGAAATATACTTTCTGAAATTTACCATCTATTTTTTCATTTTGCTATAGTTTGGATGGATTAAAAATCAATCGGTTAAATTGAAAGTTAAACCTCAAACATATAATCAACGACCAAATGTAGAAAATATTGCTAAAAGTAGATACCCAGAGGGGTTATAAAACCCTATAAAATTTGTTAAAAACTGTTAAAAATCCACAAAAACATCTTTTTTAATGCTTTGGTATGCAGTAATTTCATCAAATTCTTTCAAACTTGTTAAAACCAGTTTTTTATATTCTTCATATTTTTTGCCTCTCGGAAGCTTAAGAAGAATCTGAAACTGATACAGGTTGTTAAGTTTTGCGATCTGTGCTTTTTCGGGACCCAATACACAATCTTCAGGAAGATATTTTCTCAAAATTGATCCTAGAAACTGGGAAGCTCTGTTTGCTTTATCTTCCCTTCTGTGCTTCAGCTCAATCATGATGAGTTTTGTAAAAGGCGGATAATGGAATTTCTTACGTTCCGTTAAAATATATTTATATACTTTTGCCGGATTATTCATTTTAATAAGCTGGAAAACAGAATGTTCCGGATTATACGTCTGTATGATAATTTTTCCTTTTCCGGATACCCTTCCTGCCCTTCCGGATACTTGGGTAATGAGCTGGTAAGCGCGTTCTTCTGCTCTGAAATCCTGGACGTACAGCATTGAATCAGCCTTTGGAATTGCCACAAGCTCAATGTGATTAAAATCCAGTCCTTTGGAAATCATCTGTGTTCCCACTACAATATCGGTCTCGCGGTCTTCGATTTTTTCGTATAATCTTTCGTAGGCAAATTTCTTTCTCATCGAATCAACATCCATACGGTCAACTTCATGATCCGGGAACAGTTTTGAGACTTCTTCATGAATCTGTTCTACTCCCACTCCTCTTTCGTTCAGGTTTTCAGAGTAACATTTGGGACAGGTTTTCGGTTTGGAAGCCCTCTGGCCACAGTAATGGCATTTCATTTCATTGGCAGCTTTGTGATACGTCATTACCACATCGCAATTGGAGCAGTAATTCACATAACCGCAGGTTTCACATTCTACCACATTGGCGTAACCACGACGGTTGTGAAGCACAATAATCTGGTTCTTTTCTTCAAGAACTTTTTTAATCTCATCAATAATCTGCAAAGAAAAGTTTCCGGAAACTTTTTTGGAATCCTGGGCTTCTTTAAAATTTATCAGCTCATATTCCGGAAGATTTACGTTTCCAAAACGTTCCTCGAGAAAAACATAGGCCATTTTATCTTTCCTGGCATTGTAATAACTTTCAACAGAAGGTGTTGCAGAACCTAAAATGACCCGGGCACCATAAAAATTTCCCAATACCAGTGCTGCATCTTTAGCATTGAAATAAGGAGACACTTCGCGAGGCCTGTATGCGGAATCATGTTCTTCATCCACCACAATTAAACCTAAATTCTGGAAAGGCAGGAACAAAGAGTTCCGTGTTCCGATCAGGATTTTAATATCATTCTGGCGGATTCTTCTCCAGACCTCCACGCGTTCAAAATCTGTCAGTTTCTGATGGTAAAACCCGATTTGTCTTCCATATTTTTTTTCTAATCGTTGAGTAATCTGCTTAGTTAAAGAAATTTCAGGAAGGAGAAATAATACGTTTTTGCCTTCATTGATACATTCTTCTATTTTTTCAAGATAAATATGGGTTTTTCCTGATGATGTCACCCCGTGAAGCAGCGCGTTTTTTCCTTCCTCAAAAGCTTCATCAATTTCCGCTTTTGCATTTTTCTGAGATTCTGAAAGCTCTTCTATTTCTTCTATTTCCCCTTCATAGCTTTCAAGCCTGTCTTTCTGCATGTAATATTCCTCAACCAGATTCTTATCTGCCAATGCTTTAAAGTGTGAACTTACAAAATAACCATCTTCAAAAAGCTCTGATTTTTTTATGTGAAGATCCGGATTTTCCGTCTGCTTTTCGAGAATATGAAGGAAAAGGTCTTTCTGCTTTTTTGCTTTATTTAATTTTAAAAGAATTTCAGTAAGGCTCTGGTTTTTTAAAACCTCATCTTTTACTTTTACGTATGCAACTTCCTTTGCTTTGTACTTTTCGGCGATTTTTTCATCAATCTCGATATATTGAAGATCAATTAAAGAATTGATGGTTCTGATGATATCTTTTTTGGGGATAAATGCTTCGATATCCGTCAAATTAATCAGCTGCCGTACTTCCAGTGCCTGGATAAGGTACATTTCATTAACATCCAGATTTTCGAAATCAACCGTTATATTCGGCTTTAATTTTAAATAAGTTTCGCTTTCCAGCTTCAACGAAGAGGGAAATGCAAACCGGTAAATTTCACCCAGTCCGCACAAATAATAATCTGAAAGCCAGTTCCAAAACTCAATCTGCTCGTGCGGAACAATAGGCTGATCATCCAGAAGGCTGATCACTTCTTTTGCGACAAATGTTTCCGGTGCATTATTATGAAGTTCAAATACAATTCCGGTATAGATCTTTTTACCACCAAACGGCACCAAAACGCGCATTCCTGTCTGGATTTCGGATTGCAGTTCTTCGGGAACTTTGTAGGTAAAAGATCCTTTTAAATTTAACGGCAAAACAATCTGGGCGTACTGCAAAGGGAAATATTTAAAGTGTAAAATTAATTGATTCTTTCGGGAACTGCAATTTTTTTGTTTTAACAATTTCTAAGCTAAACCTTCAAGGTTTTTGAAACCTTGAAGGTTTAATTTTGTGTTCAGGTTATTTTAATTCATCGTATCCCATAAACTCATGACTTCAATTTTTTCCAAAGGCTTTGTAAGAGTAATTCTTTTCGAAACTTTTGGAAGCAGATCGAAGAAATTGTCACTAAAGTGCGTATTTCCCATTAAATAGACATCTTTCGCTAAAACATCGGTAGAAACTTCAATTTCAGTCGGAGAAATTTTCCTGATTGTAAGATGGGGTTTTGGCAGTTTTAAATCTTTCGGTTTTGCAAAGAAATAGTTGGTCTCCGCAATTACTTTTTCATGTTTTTCATCTTTTAATGTTACATGTAAAAAAATTTCATTTCTGTCTGCATTTCCTATGATTTCTTCCAACAAAAAAGAATCAAAATTCAGCACTCCGTTTGATTCCAAAATTCTAGTCTCTGCCGCTGCTCCTGAACCTTTTTTCTCACCGCTAAATTTTAGAATATCAAAATCTAAAGATACATTTTCAAACGTTTTCAATCCGTCATTAATAACGTAAAAGTCTAAAATCCCATCTTTTTCCTGCGGTAAAATAACCTGATTTTCAAAACTTCTTTTCACCTGATAATGGAGTGCTTTCCAGTTTCCCAGATAATCAATTGATGACCACGAAACCACCGGCCAGCAGTCATTTAACTGCCAGTACAACGTTCCCATATTGTATGGTTTTGCACGGCGGTGGGCTTCAATCGCAATCTGCATTCCGCGGGCCTGAAGCAATTGGGAAACGTAATTATATTTTATAAAATCTTTCGGAACAATATAGTCCCGTTTCAGGTAATTTTCTATAATTTCCCAGCCTCTGGAATGTTTTTCGTGCGCTTTGATAGTTCCATTTTGCAAATTTAACTCTGATTTTCCTGAAAACATGGATTTTGTAGTTTCCAGTGTCGGCATTCCCTGAAAACCATATTCAGAAGCAAAACGGGGAACTTTTTCATTATATATTTCAAACGGCTGTTCACCCCACCAGACGCCCCAGTAATGAGAATCTCCTTCCGTTAAACTTTCTTTATGTCCCCATCCTATAGAAGGCGAACTTTCCCAGTAAATCTGCTTATCCCGTGACGCATATTTTTGAATGGCATTGGGAATTATTTCATGAAAAATGGCTTTATAATCTTTCCATACCTGAAGAGAATCTTCTTTGGAATATTTAAATTGCTTCTGATATCCCCAGTTGACTATCGCTTCATCGATTTCATTATTTCCGCACCATAAAGCCAGGGAAGGATGATTCTGCAGCCGCTCTACCTGATCTTTTACTTCCAGTTCGACATTTTTCCGAAAGTTTTCGTCTGCAGGATAAAAGCTTCCCGCAAACATAAAATCCTGCCATACTAAAATGCCGTTTTCATCACAGGCTTTGTAGAATTCGTCATCTTCGTAAATTCCGCCGCCCCAGACCCGAATCATGTTCATATTGGCTTCTTTACAGTCTTTGATGAGTTTCTGGTATTTTTCTTTGGTCATTCTCGGAGAAAAACTGTCGCCGGGAATCCAGTTGGTTCCTTTGGCGTACATTGGTTTTCCGTTTACTTTGAAATAAAAGGATTTTCCTTTTTTATCCTTTTCCTGAATTAATTCTATGGTTCTTAAACCAATACGCTCAGTTTTTTTATCTAAAATATCAATTCCTCTTTTGACAGAAATTTCAAAATCATACAATTTCGGCTTTCCCATTCCGTTCGGCTGCCAAATTTCCGGATTAAAAATCTTATAGGGAATTTCAATAAAATTTATTCCTTTTTTCAGAAGCACGGAAACTGATTTTTCATTTAAAAAGACAATGGTTTTATTCTGTTCGTTACTTTCAGAGAAAATCTCGGCTTTGAATACTAAAACGGCCTGTTTTTCTCCTAAAGAAAGCGTTTCATACTGAATATTGTTAATTTTGGCATGATTCCAGAATTCCAGCTTTACCTTTTTCCAGATTCCGGCAGTGACGAGTCTTGGGCCCCAGTCCCAGCCAAACTGGTATTGTGCTTTTCTGACAAAACTTCTGGGAGATTCAGGCATAGTAAATGGTACTTTTGCAGCCAGTTCATTTCCGGTTTTCACTGCAGATCTGAATTTAACCTGTAAAATATTTTCTCCTTTTTTTAAATAATTCTTTACAGGAACTGTCCATTTTCTGAACATATTATCTGTCGTCTGAATCAATTTTCCGTTCAAATAAATATCGGAGAAAGTATCAAGTCCCTCAAAAACCAGATCTATATTCTGATTTTCCAGTTCTTTTCCCGAAACGGTAAATTGAGTCTGATAATCCCAGTTTTCATTTTCTATCCACTGCACTTTTTTTTCATTTTCATCTTTGAAAGGATCCGGAATGATATTATTTTTCATCAAATCCAAATGTACTGTTCCCGGCACGGAGGCTGTGAGCCAGCTATTTTCTTTAGCATTTTTAAAGTTCCATTTTTCTAAAGATAAATTACGCTCTGAAAACTGAGCGTTGATTAAAATTTGTGTGAAAAAGAATGTGAAAAGTAAATTTTTTTTCATTATAATTTATTTACTATTCGATGGATGCCATCTTTAATAAGTGGTGTATTAAAGTTAATAAGAATCCCAAGTTTCATGTTTGCTAATTTTAAATAAGTTAATAATTGGGCGTTAAAAACAGGATGTATTTCCAGTACGGATTTCACCTCAATTATTACTTTGTCTTCGATAAGCAAATCAATTTTGTAAGCATTTTCAATATTCATTTTTTTATATTGTAAGGGCAGATAAATTTGCTGTTTAACATTGAATCTTGATTGTTTCAGTTCATATGCTAAAGCTGATTCGTAAGTACTTTCTAATAAACCAACTCCAAGATTTTTGTGTACTTCGATTGCTGATCCTATTATTTTGTAGGATAATTCATTTTCTATCATTTATTATTGTGTTTTTATTTTTTAACGCAAAGATTTAATTTTAGAATAATTACTAAATTTTAAGTGAGCAAAGAAGAATCAATTAAAAATTGATTTTAAGAAGCTAAGGTTCTAGCCATTCAGCTTAATCAGCGACTTTGTCGCAATACTTTGCTTCTTTAGATAAATATAAAATTAAATAAATCTCTGCGTTAAAATTTCATATTATTATTTATTCTTCATAGCAACAATCTCTTCAGAATTCGCAAAAGCACCACCATCTATAATTGCTGAAGAATGAAAATATTCTGCTTTAGTAAACTCGCGGATTTCTTCGATATTGGAAGAACGAAGTCCACCACCGACAAGAATTTCAATTCTGCCGTTGGATAACTTTACCAGTTTTTTAAGATTTTCTTTACCTTCTAAGACATTGGCTTTTTGTCCGGAAGTAAGAATGGTTTTAAAACCACAATCAATTATTTTTTCCAGAGAATTTTCTAAATCTTTTGCACGGTCGAAAGCTCGGTGAAAAGTGCAGGGATAAGGGCTTGCCAGCTCAACTAAAGCTCTATTTTGCTGAATATTAACCTCATCATTTTCATCCAAAATCCCGAATACAAAGCCGTCTGCACGTAATGATTTTAAATGAATTAAATCTGATTTCATCTGCTCAAACTCTTCATCTGTATAAGTAAAATCCCCACCACGAGGACGAATCATCACAAACATCGGAATGTTGATTTTTCCACGAAGCTGCTGTACGGTTTTAAAATCCGGTGTGGTTCCGCCTTCGCTTAATCCGTCGCACAGTTCTATTCTGTCTGCTCCGTTTTCAAAAGCGATTATTGCCGATTCGGGATTAAAGCATGCTATTTCTATTTTTGACATTTATATTATTTAATTTAGGCTAAAGCCAATGGATTTTTATTTTGAAAAAACGGGCTAAAGCCCGTTCCTATTGATCTCTACACTTATTTCAGGGCAAAATCTGGTTTTTCAAGGCGGTTGCCTTTTTGGTCGTACACGGCAAAATTAAACCCATCCTGAATGCAGTATGAGCCATACTCACCTTTTTTATTAATGGCAATAAACCCCACCTGAATATCCTTCAGATTTTTATTTCTTCTTTTCGTAATCTGTACAATTCTTTCCACGGCTTCTTTACAGGCCTGCTGCGGAGTCCTTCCCTGTCTCATCAGTTCTACCACCAAATGAGTTCCCACTGTTCGGATTACTTCTTCGCCATGACCTGTCGCCGTAGCTGCCCCAACTTCATTATCCACAAAAAGACCAGCACCGATGATTGGTGAATCTCCTACCCTTCCATGCATTTTAAAAGCCATTCCGCTGGTGGTGCAGGCTCCTGAGAGATTTCCGTTAGCGTCCATCGCAATCATGCCGATCGTGTCGTGATTTTCAATGTTGACAATCGGTTGGTATTTGCTGTCTTTCAGCCATTCTTTCCATTCTTTTTCGGATTCGGGAGTGAGAATATTTTCTTTTTTAAATCCCTGTGAAACTGCAAACTGTAGTGCCCCGTCTCCTACCAGCATTACGTGAGGTGTTTTTTCCATCACTGCTCTTGCTACAGAGATCGGGTTTTTAATATGTTCAAGACAGGCCACAGAACCGATATTGTAGTTTTCATCCATGATGCAGGCGTCCAAAGTTACCCTTCCGTCTCTATCTGGGCGGCCTCCGTAACCAACGCTTTTTTCATTCGGGTCATCCTCGACCAGGCGGACCCCTTTTTCTACGGCGTCCAAAGCTCTTCCTCCTTTTCCCAGAATTTTCCAGGCTTCTTCATTGGCTTTTAAACCAAAATTCCAGGTGGAAAGAACGATGGGTTTATTATTTACGGGATTGTTGTTTTCCGGAAGATCTTTAGCAAGCAGATCCAATGGATTTGCCGCTAAAGCAAGGGAAGCGATTGCCGATTTTTTCAGAAACTTTCTTCTACTTTGCATGCTTAGATTTATTTGGCTCCAAATTAAGGATTTTTCGCATTTGCAGGAAATAAAAAAGCGGTAGATTTCCTACCGCTCACATGATTTTATTGAAAATTAATGAGGTAACTTTTCCCTGAAATATCCATAAACCCAAGTTCCGAAAATGGCGCTGATTAAAGTAACAACAATCGCCAAAGCCCCGGTTCCAATCTGTGCAAAAAGCGGTCCCGGACAAGCTCCTGTAATTGCCCAGCCAAATCCGAAGATCAATCCTCCGTAAATTTGTCCTTTATTGAATTTCTTCGGAGCAATGGAAATTTTTTCGCCATAAATGGTTTTGATATTAAATTTTTTAATAATAAATACGGATATCATCCCCGTTACAACAGCATTTCCAATGATTCCATACATGTGGAAAGACTGAAAACGGAACATTTCCTGAATTCTGAACCAGCTGATCACTTCTGCCTTCACGAAGACAATTCCAAAGAGAATTCCTACGATGAGATACTTTAAATGGTGATACCACTGATGTTTAAGCTGACTTTCGTTGGTACAGATACTGTCCTGATGCCGTATATCTTGTTCTTTTTTCATTTTTATTTAAATTAAAGTGAAAGGATGACTGGCAGAATTACATTCGCCATTAAAAAACCTCCTGCCATGAAGCATATGGTCGCGATGAGAGATGGCCATTGTAAATTAGACAATCCCATAATGGCGTGTCCGCTGGTACATCCGCCCGCATAACGCGTCCCGAAACCGACCAGAAATCCGCCGATAACCATAATAATGAAACCTTTTAGAGTAAAAAGACCGGCAAAATTCATGAGCTGTACCGGAACCATATTGCTGTAGTCTGTAATTCCGTAAGTTGCTAATTCGTATTTCAAGGCAGGATTAACAGAAATCTCTGCCGGATTTATCAAAAATCGAGAAGCGATAATCCCTCCCAATAGAATTCCGAAAACGAAAAATAGATTCCACATCTCTTTTTTCCAGTCGTATTTGAAAAACTTGATGTCTGAAGGAATACATGCTGCACAGACATGTCTCAGCGATGAACTGATCCCGAAAGATTTATTGCCTAAAATAAGTAAAGCCGGAACGGTAAGTCCTATTAAAGGCCCTGCAACATACCATGGCCAGGGTAGTTTGATTATTTCTAACATTGATGATTGTATTAAACTTTTTATATTAGGGTTAATTATTAATCTGATTTAAACCGCAAAAGAAACAAAAGACGGTATTGATTTTTACATAAACCAAAAGCTACCAAAGCAAATGATTTTTAAACATTACCTTGCTATTATTCGTTTATTATTTACTTAACAGATAATATTTTATGCCTTTTGCGGTTCAGATTACTTTAAAACTTTGCTGTGGCACACAAAATCACTTACCGGAACTTCAGTTTGGGAAATCGCACTGAACCCTCCTCCGATTTCGCTGAAGTTTCTGTAACCCCTCGCCTGGAGAATACTTGCTGCCATCATACTTCTGTATCCTCCTGCACAGTGAAGGTAAAAATGTTCCGCAGGATAGACTGAACTGATCCATTCATTGATGTATGCCAAAGGTTTATTGAATGCCTGATCGACATGTTCCGCATTGTACTCGCTTTCTTTTCGCACATCAATAATCTTTGCTTCTTTATTTTCAATTTCTTTTTCAAATTGTTGTGCTGAAATTCTATTGACGGAATCCGTTTCCTTTCCCTTATTTTCCCATGCTTCAAAACCACCTTTCAAAAATCCGAGAACATTGTCGAATCCTACCCGGCTTAAACGGGTAACAGTTTCTTCCTCTTCGCCTTCGTTTGTAATAAGAAGGATCGGCTGTTTTACATCCACTATCAAAGCTCCGACCCAGGGTGCAAAATCGCCATTCAGACCAATATTGATTGATTGCGGAACAAATCCTTTCGCGAAATCTTCATTATTTCTTACATCTAAAATTAACGCTCCGGAATGTTCTGCCATTTCTTCAAATTCATCGGGAGAAAAAGCCTGTAAACCTTTTGACAAGACCTCATCAAAACTGCTGTATCCTTTTTTATTCATGGCTACATTCATTCCGAAGTAAGCCGGAGGCGGAAGAAGGCCTTCTGTTACTGCTTTTATAAAGCTTTCTTTATCCTTCTGGTTGAGCGCATAATTGGTTTTCTTTTGATTTCCCAATGTATCTATTGTTTCTTTCTGCATATTTTTTCCGCAGGCTGAACCCGCTCCGTGAGCCGGATAAACGGTAATATCATCGTCTAAAGGTAAAATTTTGTTGTACAGGCTTTCATATAACAACCCGGCCAGTTCTTCCTGTGTCATATTTGCTGCTTTCTGTGCTAAATCAGGACGGCCAACATCTCCTAAAAACAAAGTATCCCCACTAAATAAAGCTGTTTCTTTACCGTTTTCATCGATCAAAAGAAAAGATGAGCTTTCCATTGTATGACCAGGTGTGTGCAGCACTTTTATTTTAATATTTCCTACCTCAAAAATCTGATGGTCTTCTGCAATGATGGCTTCAAATTCAGGTTTTGCGGTCGGCCCGTAAATAATAGGTGCATTTGTTTTTCTGCTTAAATCCAGATGCCCGCTTACAAAGTCTGCGTGGAAATGGGTTTCAAAAATATATTTAAGTTTAACATTGTCTTTTTCCAGCCGGTTGATGTAAGGCTGGGTTTCTCTCAATGGGTCTATCATTGCTGCTTCACCATTAGAAACAATATAATATGCTCCCTGTGCAAGACATCCTGTATAAATCTGTTCTATTTTCATTTTTTTATGATTTTAAATTTTACTTATTATTTATTGATACAAATTTCCGCGTTTGGGATTGGGTGTACCGCTACTTTTGTTACAGAACGGGATTTTTTAAACATAAAGGTCGCTGGTTTCGCAGATGAAGCGAATGTTTTTGAATGTTTTTACTTTATCAGGAGATTATCATGCTGGAAGCTTCCTGATATCCGAAATATTTTTTTTAACGCAAGGGCGCAAAGAGTTTTTTGAGTACTAACTGTTTTTAAGTTCGCGAAGGCGTTCTACTTAGCCAAGTCCGCAAAGAGATAAAATATTACAGAAAGCAAACTAAATTTAATTCTCGCTGATTCCGTAGATGATGCAGATTTATTTAAAAGTTTCTATTTTATCAGGAGATTGTCATGCTGGAAGCTTCCTGATATCCGAAATATTTTTTTTAACGCAAAGGACGCAAAGAGTTTTTGAATACTAAATGTTTTTAAGTTCGCAAAGGCGTTCTACTTAGCCAAGTCCGCAAAGAGATAAAATAACTACAGAAAGCAAACTAAATTTAATTCTCGCTGATTCCGTAGATGATGCAGATTTATTTGAACGTTTTTACTTTATCAGGAGATTGTCATGCTGGAAGCTTCCTGATATCCGAAATATCTTTTAAACGCAAAGGACGCAAAGAGTTTTTTGAATACTAAATGTTTTTAAGTTCGCGAAGGCGTTTCACTCAGCTAAGAGCGCAAAGAATTTTGGAATTAATATAGTTATTTCTCACGCGGATTTTACGGATGGTGCAGATTTATTTAAAAGTTTCTATTTTATCAGGAGATTGTCATGCTAAAAGCTTCCTGATATCCGAAATATCTTTTAAACGCAAAGGACGCAAAGAGTTTTTGAATACTAACTGTTTTTAAGTTCGCAAAGGCGTTCTACTTAGCGAAGAGCGCAAAGAGATAAAATAACTACAGAAAGCAAACTAAATTTAATTCTCGCTGATTCCGTAGATGATGCAGATTTATTTGAACATTTTTACTTTATCAGGAGATTGTCATGCTGGAAGCTTCCTGATATCCGAAATATTTTTTTAACGCAAAGGACGCAAAGAGTTTTTGAATACTAACTGTTTTTAAGTTCGCAAAGGCGTTCTACTTAGCCAAGTCCGCAAAGAGATAAAATAACTACAGAAAGCAAACTAAATTTAATTCTCGCAGATTCCACGGAACCTCTCGCAGCCCGACCTGAGTGGAGCTCTTTTTGTGGAGCGCAGCGGAACAAAAAAGCGGGAACGGAGGGCGGAAATAGCTGCCATAAAAAATTAAAAGAAAATTTCTTTTATGATAATATAGATTCCCATCACGAGAATAAACCAACCAAACGCAGGTTTGAGTTTTTTTCCGTCAACCTTTTTAGATAATTTTGAACCAATAATAATTCCTACAATTGCAATAGAAGAAATGGTTATCAGTAATTTCCAGTCGATTGCTACATTATTTATTGAAGAAAAAAATCCGATGAGGGAATTGAGCGAGATGATAACCAGTGAAGTTCCGATGGCAACTTTCATGGGAGTTTTGAGAAGACTGACCAAAGCCGGAATAATCATAAATCCGCCCCCTGCTCCAACTAAACCGGTCAGAATCCCTACAACTGAGCCTTCTCCTGCCGCCAAAAGGGTATTGTTTTTATGGTGTGTTTCAACCTGACATTCTTTACCTTTCCCAATCATTTTGTAAGAGGCCAAAATCATTAATCCAGCAAAGATCAACAGCAGCAAAATATCTTTCGTCACCATAAATTTATTGATTATAAATACGTTATCAGGAATTAAAGGCAACATATAATTTCGGGTAAGAAAAATTGAAATAATAGAAGGAATCCCAAAAACAAGAGCCGTTTTAAAATTTACCAACCCTTTTTTAAAGTATGAGACTGAACCGACCACACTGCTGATTCCGACAATAAAAAGTGAGTATTCTGTTGCTAGAAAGGCGTCTAACCCAAAAAGATAAACCAGAACGGGAACGGTAAGAATGCTGCCACCGCCGCCGATTAACCCTAATGAAATCCCTATTAAAACTGAAGCGATATATCCAAAAATTTCCATTTTCTCAACTTTATGATGCAAAATTGAATATATCGGAAAAGATGTACAGTTACTTTTGTTACAGAAGGTTTTTTTAGCGCAAAGGCCGCAAAGATTTTTTTGACTCCTATGCTTTTTAAAGTTCGCAAAGGCGTTCTACTTAGCTAAGTCCGTAAAGTGAAATTACTACAGAAATCAAACTAAATTTTAACTCTCGCTGATTTTGCAGATGGCACAGATTTATTGAACATTTTTCTTTATCAGCAGATTGTCATGCCGGAAGCATCTTGATTTCGTTATATATTTAACTCAAAGGCCGCGAAGATTTTTTTTGACTACTCAATGTTTTTAAGTTCGCAAAGCCGTTTACTGCGAAAAGTCTTAAAAAAAGTTTCAGATATCTTCCAAAATGGTAATTTTATTTCTTCCAAGCTGAAGCTTACCTGCATCTTCCAGCTGTTTCAGCAATCGGGAGACCACAACTCTTGCCGTTCCGAGTTCATTGGCAAGCTGTTCGTGTGTAATAATTATTGTTTTGGAATTTAAAATTTCCGATTTTTTGTGGAGAAGATTCAGCAGCCTCTCATCTACTTTTTTAAAAGCGATAGCATTGATAATATCCAGAAGTTCTTCAAAGCGCTTATGGTACAGTCTGAAAATATAATCCAGCCATTCCGGATATTCTTTGATGAACAAAGAAACTTTATCTATCGGCAGAAAAAGAATTTCGGTATCTTCTTCCACTTCGGCTTTTACAATGCTTTTTTCATTGTGCATTCCGCCGAGAAAAGACATGATACAGCTTTCTCCTGCTTTAATGTAATACAGAAGAATTTCCCGGCCGTCTTCTTCGGTGCGAATGACCTTCAGCATTCCCTTCATCACAATAGGAATTGAGCGGATTGAGGAGTTTTCATCCAATATAATATCTCCTTCCTGATACGTTTTCGTCACACCATATTTATAAAGTTTTTCAACCAGATCTGGTGAAGACATAAATTCTGAAGAGAGCACTGAATCCTGCATAATTAAAATTTAAGACTAATTTACACCAATTTCATCCACAAAAAGCCATGCTTTAGAATCTGCCCCGGGATTTCCTGCCGGAATAATTCCTGCATTTTCAATTCTGACTTTCAAATATTTGGCATTCTGACTTCCTACATTCAGCATGATTTTACCTTTTGCTGAAAGAATTTCCTCTTTTCCGATTTCTTTAATGAGTTTAAAATCCGTTCCGTTGTCTGAAGTAAAAACCTGAGCCGATTTTGCGAAATGAATCCAGCTTCCTTTGTTGTCTAAAGTATTAAAGTACACCTCTGAAAACTGAGCTTTCTGTCCGAAATCTATGGTTGCTACAACATCTTTTCCCTGAAATCCAAGCCATGTTTTGCCCAGCTGTCTTTGATTTCCGATAATTCCGTCAACTAAAGTGAAAGCACCTCCAAATGAATAATTTTCATCAGGTTGGCTTTCTAATGTTATGGGTTTTCCGGTAGTTTTAGAAATCACAAAATCTTGCGAAGAAACGGCACTTTGAAGTCCACCTTCAAAATAAGCTGATTTAATGGTCATAGTTTTTGAAACGGGAATTGGAACGTCATACGTTTGGGAATTTTCTGTGGGAACACTCCCGTCTGTTGTGAAACGAATTCCTTCCTGCTTCTGCGATGTTGAAAGTTTATACGAAATACCTCCTACTCTTGGTTGCACTTTCCCATTGATATTGTAAATACTTTTCGCATAATTGATATCCATTTTATCCAACACCCTAAATTCATTAATTACTCTCCATTCAAACTCTTTATAATTTTTAGGATCAGCTGTTCCCCAGCCAACTTCAGAAAGAGCGAATAATCTCGGGAAAATCATGTATTGAACCTGTTTGAAATCCAGAATATACTCCGTCCACAAATTTGCCTGAACACCCAAAATATATTTCGATTGCTCATTATTCAATTCAGTCGGAATCGGATTATAAGAATACACTTTATCTAATGGCGTAAATCCTCCGAAAGCATTCGGTTCCGTTGCAGGATCTCCCTGATAATGATCGAAATAGCAGTAAGATCCGGGAGTCATGACTGCAAAATGTCCTGTTTTTGCAGCTTCCACACCGCCTTTTATGCCCGTCCAGCTCATTACGGCAGCATTCGGGGCCAGTCCGCCTTCCAGAATTTCGTCCCATCCTATGATTTTTCTTCCTTTTGAATTGACATATTTTTCAATTCTGTGGATAAAATAGCTTTGAAGCCCGTGTTCATCTTTCAGATTATTTTTTCTGATTAATTCCTGGCAATGCGGACATTCTTTCCATCTGGTTTTTGGGCATTCATCGCCACCAATGTGAATATATTGTGAAGGAAAAAGCTGAATTACCTCATCCAGAACATTTTCTAAAAATGTAAAAGTTTCCTCTTTCGGACAAAAAACATCATCAAAAACGCCCCATTTCGTAGCCGGCTCAAAAGGACCTTTTGTACAGGCCAATTCCGGATAAGCTGAAAGTGCTGCTAAAGCGTGACCCGGCATTTCAATTTCCGGAACAACAGTGATATGTCTTTCCTGAGCATATTTTACCACTTCTTTGATCTGATCCTGGGTGTAAAAATAAGGCCCGTAAGGCTTTCCGTCAAATGTATTGTCAACATACGCACCAATCATCGATTCTTTCCTTTTTGAACCGATCTGCGTTAATTTCGGGTATTTTTTAATTTCAATTCTCCATCCCTGGTCGTCAGTTAAATGCCAGTGAAACGTATTCAGCTTGTACATGGCCAGATAATCAATATACTGTTTCACCTCATCAACCGTAAAGAAGTGGCGGCAAACGTCAAGGTGCATTCCTCTCCAGGCAAATTTTGGTTCATCCTCAATTTTCATTGCCGGAATTTTTCCTGAATCTTTATATTGTTCTATTAATTGGATTAATGTCTGGAGCGCCAGAAAATAGCCCTGATTTGTATTTGAATTTATAACAAGTCCTCTAGATGAAACTTCAATAGAATATTTTTCTTTTTTCTGCTGATCAATCAGCGATTGTGGAGTAAAAAGAGCATTAACCAAGCGAACACCTTCATCCTTTTTTCCGGAGCTGAAGGTAAACATTCCTGCGGTGCGATTTTTAAAATAATCTGTTTCTTTTACCGGAAGGTTTTCATCAAGCTTGAAATTTTCAGGGATAACGAATTCTCCTTTTTGAAATTCAACTTTTTGAGGATATGGAATCAGGTTAAGTTTATTTTGCGAAAAAACCACTCCTGAAAAGAAAAGAAGAACAAGTAAGAAAGCGCGTATCATGTAATTTTTAGGTTTTTGCTAAGATACTTATTTCTGAAATTTAATCTGTTATTAAATTTATTATTTCTTTTGTCTTGAAACAAAAGAAACAAAAGTTCAAGACTTGGAACTCTCCGCTAAAATTAAAATTTAATCCTAAAATTCCCAAAACTTGCGCGAATCGAAATTTGTTCTTCGGTTCAATTTCTATCACACTTCGAACAGTAGGAATTTCTTAACGGATTAATTTTTAATTTCTTAACGCTGCGATTTCCTATGTCAGTTTTTATTATGAAATGTTAAATTATTTCGATAAAAAAACCTTGTCAGTGACAAGGTTTGTATTTATTTAAAACTGCATTTCAGGAATTTCACCTTCTATAATAAGATCAGCTTCTGTTGATTTTATGATGTGTTCTACGGAAACTCCCGGAGCTCTTTCAATAAGTTTGAAACCGGCAGGTGTTACATCCAGCACGGCCAATTCTGTGACAACTCTTTTAACACAATTTACTCCTGTTAAAGGAAGCGTACATTTTTTAAGGATTTTACTTTCTCCTGCTTTGTTCACGTGCATCATGGCAACGATAATATTTTCAGCAGAAGCTACGAGATCCATCGCACCACCCATTCCCTTCACCATTTTTCCAGGGATTTTCCAGTTGGCGATATCTCCGTTTTCTGCAACTTCCATGGCACCAAGAATGGTAAGATCTACTTTTTTGCTTCTGATCATTCCGAAGCTGAATGCAGAATCAAAGAAGGAACCTCCGTCCAGAATAGTGATGGTCTGCTTCCCGGCGTTGATAATGTCTGCATCTTCTTCACCTTCGTACGGAAACGGCCCCATTCCAAGCACTCCATTTTCACTCTGAAATTCTACGTTAAGATTTTCCGGAACGTAATTGGCAACCAATGTCGGGATTCCGATTCCTAGGTTTACGTAATACCTGTCTTTTACTTCTCTGGAAATTCTTTGTGCAATTTGTTCTTTCGTTAGCATAGCTTAATCTTATCCCGCCAAATTAGCCATTTTTACGGAATTACAAAATACCTTTCTTTCTTATCCTATGATAAATTTTGAATCTCAATTTGTTGTAAATTTGTACGCTTTTAATTTTACCGATGAAAATTTTATTACATTACCTTAAACCTTACAAATGGCTGATTATCATTTCACTGTTTTTAGCCGCTGTAAATCAGGTTTTTTCTTTGTTTGCCCCTGCTATTACAGGGAATATATTAGACAAACTTGTTACCCACCCCAATTTTTTTGATAAGGAGAAAACGCTTCCTAGAAACATGAATGAATATCTTTATGGAACTGATATTTATCATGGCGTTTTCTATTTTCTGGCCCTGTTAGTTGGTACTGCCATGATAAGCCGTATCGCTAAAGCGTTTCAGGATTATGTCGTGAATGTGATCATTCAGAAGTTTGGTGCGAAAATATTTACTGACGGGCTGAAGCATTCGATGAGGCTTCCGTTTCAGGAATTTGAAGATCAGAGAAGCGGTGAGACCCTTTCCATATTAACAAAGGTGCGTGAAGATACCGTGAAATTTATCAATAATTTCATTAACGTATTCTTCGGAATTCTGGTGAGCATTATCTTCGTTTCGGTGTACGCCATTCGTCTTCACTGGTCGATCATGCCGGTTTACGTTGTGGGAATTATTCTTATCGCGGTAGTAACCAATTTGCTGAGTAAAAGAATCAAAACCATTCAGAAAAATATTGTTACGGAGACTACCAATCTTGCGGGAAGCACCACAGAAAGCCTCAGGAATATTGAAATCGTAAAAAGTTTAGGGCTCACCAGCCAGGAAGTTGAGCGTCTTAACAACAATACCTATAAAATCCTGAATCTGGAACTGCGAAAAGTAAAAAGCATCCGATCTCTGAGCTTCGTACAGGGAACTCTGGTTAATTTTTTACAACAAACCATTACTTTTACTTTATTGTTATTGATTTTTAAAAACATTGTAACTCCGGGACAATATTTATCGTTAATGTTTTACGGATTCTTCATTTTCGGACCAATGCAGGAAATCGGGAATATCATTATTTCCTATCGGGAGGCACAGGCTTCGCTGAATAATTTCGACCGGGTGATGAAAAAAGAAGTTGAGCCTAAGCCTTTAACTCCGAAAAAAATCGGGGCTATTGAAGAGCTTGAATTTCAAAATGTTTCTTTCCAACATCAGACTGCCCATTATAAAGCTTTAAATTCCATCTCATTCAATGTGAAAAACGGCGAAACAATTGCCTTTGTAGGACCGAGCGGTTCAGGAAAAAGTACTTTGGTAAAACTTCTTGTAGGATTGTACAGACCTCAGGAAGGTTCTATTTTATACAATAATATTAACGGAAAGGAATTCGATTTTGATGAACTGAGGAACCAGATCGGGTTTGTGACCCAGGACACGCAGCTTTTTGCAGGAACCATAAAAGAAAACCTTTTGTTTGTAAATCCTTCCGCAACAGAAGAAGATCTGCAGCTGGCATTAAAAAAATCGAGTTGCACCAATCTTTTAGAACGTGCAGAAAACGGAATAGAAACCGTAATCGGAGAAGGCGGTTTGAAATTAAGTGGCGGTGAGAAACAGCGAATTGCCATTGCCAGAGCCTTGTTAAGAAAACCGCATTTACTGATTTTTGATGAGGCGACTTCTGCTTTAGACAGTATCACAGAGGAAGAAATTACCACTACCATTAAAGAAATTTCTAAGGAAAAAGAACAGATTACCGTTCTTATTGCCCACAGATTAAGCACCATTATGCATGCAGACCGGATCTTCGTTCTGGAACGCGGACAGATAGTAGAAACCGGTTCTCATCTCAATCTTATTGAAGAAAAGGGACTGTATTATGCAATGTGGAGACAGCAGATCGGGGAGAGAAAAACTTTAGTATAAATGAGTTGGAAGCTGGAAGCTGGAAGTTTATGTGATTGTGAGATTCTTCACTTTGTTCAGAATGACAATTAGGACTTTATAACTAAAATAAATTACCCCGAAAGCTGATTTCGGGGTATATTTTTTAGAAAAATTTGAAAATTCTTTTAAGTTTAATATTTATTTACCGCAAAAGAAGCAAAAGATTTAGATGTATCTTTTAATCTTTAAATAAGCGACCAAAAGCCTTAAAAATCTTTGATTTTTATTGAAAGCTGTAAATTCTTTTGTGATTAACTTAATAAGCTTACATTAACATCAAATTAATCTCTTTTTCTAACGGTTCTCTGTTCGATTCTCTTTTCAAATTTTTCTCCCTGGAAAATTCGCTGGATCATGATCCCTGGGATATGAATCTGGTTCGGATCCAGTTCTCCGGGTTCTACCAGCTCTTCTACTTCAGCAATTGTAATTTTTCCTGCACCGGCCATCGGATGATTAAAATTTCTTGCAGATCCTTTGAAAATAAGGTTTCCTGCATGATCCCCTTTCCATGCTTTGACGATTGAAAAATCTGCTTCAAAAGCATATTCCAGAATATGAGGTTTCCCTTTGAAATCTTTTACTTCTTTTCCTTCCGCCACTTCAGTACCGAAGCCTGCAGGAGTATAAAAAGCAGGAATTCCGGCCTGTGCTGCTCTGCATTTTTCTGCCAGTGTTCCCTGTGGTGTCAGCTCCACTTCCAGTTCTCCGGAAAGCATCTGTCTTTCAAATTCTGCATTTTCACCTACATAAGAGGAAATCATTTTTTTGATCTGCCTTTTTTTCAGAAGCAGTCCCAATCCGAAATCGTCTACCCCAGCGTTGTTTGAAATACAGGTTAAGTCTTTTACATCACTCTCCACCAGTGCATTAATTGAGTTTTCAGGTATCCCGCAAAGTCCGAATCCACCCAGCATCAACGTCATTCCATCTTTAATTCCCTCAATGGCTTCCTTTGCATTTTTTACTCTTTTATCTATCATGAAATATTAGATTTTCTGTTGGCTAAATTTAATACTTTTTCTCATATATCAGATATTCCGGATATTTTGATTTTTTTTCATGGTCTGAATTTTGGTTACTGTTAATCATCACTTCACAAAATATTATCATATGGAAACGAAAAACATTTCAAGGGTTGCTCTTGGAGCATTTCTCATCACCGCAGGAATCGGGCATCTCACATTTGCAAGAAAAGAATTTCAGGCGCAGGTTCCCGAATGGGTTCCTCTTGATAAAGATGACACTGTTGTCTATTCCGGAATTGCGGAAATAGCATTGGGAACGGCGGTAATTGTTACATCCAAAAAGTACAGGAAGACAATGGGTAAAATTGTAGCAGGCTTTTTCGCAGCCGTACTTCCCGGAAATATTGCCCAGTATAAAAACAGACGCGATTCCTTCGGATTAAATACCGATAATCAAAGATTTGCCAGGCTTTTTATGCAAGCTCCTTTAATAGCTTGGGCACTGAAATCTACTGATGAATAAATATAAAAATCGGCAAAAATTAAAATTTTTGCCGATTTTTTTTAATGTAGAATTGATTATTTATTATTCATTGGATTTGCATCCAATGTTGGTTTAGGTCGTCCCTTCGGGACTCTTTACTGGATATATATATTTTAACCTATTTTTATTCATTGGATTCACATCCAATGCTAATTTAGGTCGTCCCTCCGGGACTCTTTTATTGTATATATATATTTTATCCTATTTTATTCATTGGATTCACATCCAATGCTAATTTAGGTCGTCCCTCCGGGACTCTTTTATTGAATATTGTGTTATCTCAAATTAATTTTTTTATTCATTGGACTTACGTCCAATGTTGGTTTAGGTCGTCCCTCCGGGACTCTTTTATTGAATATTGTGTTATCTCAAATTAATTTTTTTATTCATTGGACTTACGTCCAATGTTGGTTTAGGTCGTCCCTTCGGGACTCTTTATTGGATGATTAATTTTAAAGTAAATAATTTTCTGGTATGTACTTTTACAAAATAAACGCCTTTCGGGAGGTTTTCGTTAACCAATGAGAAACGTTGATTGTTGATGTTTTTTGATTCATAGAGAAGATCTCCGTTTGCTGAAAGCAATTCTATTTTTTCTATGGGATAATCACTCTTTATAAAGGTAGGTTCTCCCGGTTTTGTAGGATTCGGATACAAGATTACATTTTTCTCAGTAGTTTTTGTTTCTCCCATTCCCAATGTTGGGCTGGTTACCTGAAACTGCACCCTGTTGGAGACCTCGGTATAAGAATCATTGGTAAACATTACCATGTAATAATTTCCGGGTGTTGTTGGAACTGCTGTTCCCTGAATAGTCTTTGTACCCTGAGTAACGCCGTCAAAATAAGTATAAGAAACAAAATTATCATCCGGAATCGTAACGTTTTGAGGGTAAATTCCCAGCCAGTCTTTGATGATTCCCGGAGAATCCGTCCATGACGCAGTAATATTTTCTCCTAAAGCATATACCGGTTTATTGGTCCAGAGTTCTGTCACAATATCTCCGACTTTAAAGAAAACTTTTTCGCCAATTGTCGTGTAACCATCTTCTAAGAAATACTGTGCATAATAATATCCTTTTGCAAGACCTGTAAAATTGAGTGTTCCGGAAGCCGTTGTCACATAGCTCCATTGTGTAGAATTTACATTCCCCGGCGTATGTCCCATTTTATAAATTCCGATCCAGTCTTTGGTTAAATTCGGTCCATTGGAGAAATTAACGGTTACCGTTCCGCCGACAGGATACACATCAGAAGTTGTTGTAAGGACCACTTTCGGTCCTACATAAAAGTTTTTTCTCGGGGTAATTTCGGTATAGCCGTTATTTGCGAAGAAGCCTGCAAAATACTGACCTTTCGTGGCAATTCCGTTCGGAAATGAAGTTGTTCCGGATGTCTGCCCGTTGGTATAGACATAAGCCTGTGAAGTTACAGCAGCAGGGTTCTGGCCTTTCCTGTAAATTCCTACCCAATCCTGATTATTGCCCGGACCATCTATAAAATTGGCTATAATTGGTTCGTTCTGCAGATATTCTGTTTTATTTAAAGTAAAAACAGGATTTGAAACAATACTTCCTGTAACGGTAAATTCTTTTACATCGCTCCAGTCACTCCATTCCATATTTCGGTCCCTGTAGCGTACTTTCACATAATAAACACCATTGGTAATAGAGTTTGCACCGATTATAGCTTTTGTAATATCAACGCCGGCATTAAGGTTTTTGGTAATATCAGGCGTTCCGTTTCCGTCTTTTCCAAACCAGTTTTCGTAATCTCTGTAAAATTCCTTTTCAATAATGGAAAAATCTGCAGCTTTACTAATTAAAAACTGAGTCGTATTGAGCAATTCTCCGTTCGAACTTGAAAAAGCTGATCCGTTTAGTGTAAGAGGTAAAGTAACCGGTGCGGTAAATGTGTTTGAAATAGCAGGCTTTGTCGGCTTAGGCTGATTTTTATAACGGTGGAACGTGTCAATCAGTTCATTATATTTTTTATGATAAACTCCTCCTATGGAATAGGATTCAACATCCACTTTGCCTGTATTGAAATCCACTTCCACGATTTGGTATGTCCAGTCAGTAAGAGTTTTCTGAACATCATCAAAATCCTGTTCGGTAGACATTCCCCAATACTGGTCCCAAGCAACGCCACCGGAAATAATCTGGTAATTCGGCGTATTTTTCAGCTGTCCCCTGTGATACAAATGGTGATGCGCTCCTACGTGCATTAAATATTTTGAAGATGTGGTTAAAAGAGGAACAGCGCTGTTTCTTACCCATGTTGAAATATCTCCTACATACTGCTCTGCCTGGTAAGGTCTGTGACTTAAAGAAATAATCCAGTCTACAGTAGAATCGTTCTCAGCCGCATTTAAAATCTGCTGCAGCCAGGCCATCTGTGCAGAACCGGTATGTTCAGAACTTAAACTGATAAATAAAACATTTCCCGCCTGCTGAGCGTAATAGTTCTCATTTCCGGATGAGATATTTTTATATTTTATTTCATCAATATAAAAGTGGGCATAATAAGAATTCATTCCCAGCGTCCCATAGGTTTCGTGATTTCCTACCGTAGTCTGGATCGGAAGATAAGGAGATAAATTAATATTCTTTTTAAAATGAACATTTTCATAATGATCCAAAGTTCCCACATCCACCTGATCTCCGACCATAAAAGTCAAAGCAACATTATCGGAAGGGTCAGAATTTGGACCGAACTTTTCCTTTAGCTTTTTATAGGCATTTAGCGTCAAGGTGTCATATCTCGGTTCTGCTTTGATCTGGTTGTCTCCCATAATCAGGAAACGGATTTTCCCATTAGCCGTTGCGGCCTGTCCCGGCAAAGGCAGTGTTCTGAAATTGTAAACCGCAGATTCGCTGGTTCCCGTTTTTATTTTGTAATAATATTTGGTGTTCGGCTGAAGGTTGGTGATTTTTGCCGTATGATAATAATAGTTATTGTTGTAACCGGTATCGGAAAATATATTGGTGGTTCCGGTAAAGGTCACATTAAGATTGGCTGGATTTGTTCCGTAAAAAACGGTTGTTTCGGTATTTGATGATGTTTTCCAGCTGACAATCATTGAATTCGGTGTCGGATTTTGTAAATAAGGATACAGAGCCTGCCCGAAAGCCATGTGGACGGCAAAGCAAAAAAAGAATAAGAGCTGTTTCATGAGTACAATTTGTATAATATTTTAATAGTTTAGCTGCTAACAGTAAGGTTGAAGAAACCCTTTTTATCATCGTGCAAAAGTAAAATACGCATGTAAATTGTAGTTGATGCCAACTTCAAGGAAATATTAATTTATACCCGGAATTTTCTTTAAAATTTCATTATATTTTAATGGTAATATGTTTGGAATATTGAAAAAAAGATTTGTATATTTGCAACCTGTTATTCAACCTCTGACGAAGTCCGTGTAAGTTGCTTAGCCTTAACATTTTATTTTATTAATAATGGATTTATTAAAGTACGTACAAGACAAGTACATTACAAAAAAAGAATTCCCTGAATTCAAAGCGGGTGATACAATCACTGTGTATTACGAGATTAAAGAAGGTCAGAAAACAAGAACTCAGTTCTTCAAAGGAACAGTTATCCAATTAAGAGGTACCGGTTCTACAAAAACGTTTACGATCAGAAAAATGTCTGGTGATGTAGGTGTAGAAAGAGTATTCCCAATCAACATGCCTGCTCTTCAAAAAATTGAAGTTGACAGAAGAGGTAGAGTTAGAAGATCAAGAATCTACTACTTCAGAGACCTTAGAGGTAAAAAAGCGAGAATTAAAGACGCTGCTTACAAGAAGAAATAATTCAGACAACAATACATACGGAAAGAGACTGCTTACTTTAAGCGGTCTTTTTTCATTTTTACCTTCGGCAACACTTTCATATTGCTACAATATTTGATTTTTATTCAATAAATTTAAATATATTTGTGATTATCAAATAGTCATTCTTAAAAATACCCCATAATATTTAATAATTAAAACAACTATGAAACGAGCCATCCTACTATCCGCTTTTTTATTGTCTCAATTTGGGACATCACAGCTTTTAAAAACCAACGGCCAAAAAATCGTTAACGACAAAGGTGAAAATGTACAACTGAGAGGTCTGGGTCTTGGAGGATGGATGCTTCAGGAAGGCTATATGCTGAAGACGGCAGATTTTGCCGGGCCTCAATACAAAATCAAAGAAAAAATTGCTGAACTCATCGGAGAAGACGGAATGAATGAGTTTTACAAATCATACCTTAAAAACGGCATTACCAAACAGGATATTGATTTTCTGAAGAAAGCCGGATTCAATTCGATAAGACTTCCGATGCATTACAATCTCTACACCTTACCTATTGAAAAAGAATCTAAAAAAGGTCAAAATACCTGGCTGGAAGAAGGTTTTAAGATGACCGATGATCTTTTAAAATGGTGTGCCGACAATAAAATGTACCTGATCCTGGATCTTCACGCTGCTCCGGGCGGACAGGGAAATGACGTGAATATTTCCGACAATGACAAATCGAAACCTTCTCTTTGGGAAAGTGAGGAAAATCAGAAAAAAACAATTGCGTTATGGAAAAAACTGGCAGAAAGATATAAAGATGAGCCATGGATCGGAGGATATGATTTAATCAATGAACCCAACATCAATTTCACCGGAAAAAATCCGAACGGAACCGATGAAATGTCGAATGCACCACTTTGGAAGCTTCAGAAAGATATTACGGACGCCATTCGTACGGTTGATAAAAAGCACATCATCATTATTGAAGGAAACGGCTGGGGAAATAATTACAATGGACTTACGCCGCTTTGGGACAACAATATGGCTTTCAGCTTCCATAAATACTGGAATTATACGGATGATGCTACTATTAAATTTGCATTGGATCTTCGTGAAAAACACAATATCCCGATCTGGCTTGGCGAAACAGGTGAAAACTCAAATGTGTGGTTTACGGAGCTGATCCAGCTTTTGGATAAACACAACATCGGTTATGCATTCTGGCCAATGAAAAAAATCGATAATATTGCAGGAGTTACCAACGTAAAAATCACTCCCGAATATCAGAAATTGTTGAATTACTGGCAGAACGGCGGCGAAAAACCTTCGAAAGAATTTGCCAAAAAAGCGCTGATGCAGATTGCAGAAAACTATAAATTCAGCAATGTTGAGGTTAAAAATGATGTGATCGATGCGATGTTCAGGCAGACAACGGATGCTTCCACAAAACCCTTTAAAAATCTTCAGGCTCCCGGAAAAATTTTGGCAACCGATTATGATCTGGGAAGAATGGGTTCAGCTTATCTCGATAAAGATTTTGTCAACCTTTGGGTAAGTGATCCTGAAAAAAGATCCGAATGGAATTCCGGAAACCAGCTGAGAAATGACGGTGTGGATATTTATAAAACCTCTAGTAATGAGTATTACGTAGGAAAAACAGAAAGCGGAGAATGGCTTCAGTATACGATTAATGTAAAAGCTGATAAAACTTATACTTTCGATTTTAATTATGCAAGCAGCAATGCAGCAAAAATCAGAATTGAGGATGCTTCCGGCAAACAATTATCCGTTGTATCTCTACCTTCAACAGGAGGTAATGAAAACTGGAAAACCCTTTCTGTGAAAGGCATCAGCCTTAAAAAAGGAGAAAACAAAATCCGGATCTATTTCGAAAATGATGGTATAAACCTTAATTATTTTGAGGTGAAATAAGAAAAAATCTTAAATTGCAAATCCCTTTTAGTTATCTGAAAGGGATTTATTTTTTAATTTTTTAACCGCAAAAGAAACAACAGATTTTAGCACTAATCTTTATTATACAATAGAATACATTAGCTAAAATTCCTGAGCTTATTTTTTGCAGACTTTAAATAAGCTAAAATATTAACACTATAAACTATCTTTTACCTCTTGCGGTAAATATCAAACAAAATATTATGAAAAAAATCGGGTTATTATTTGTTTTGATTTCGGCATTTGTTTTTGGCCAGCAATCTGTTTTAGAACAAAAAATCAATGCAATTATTAAAGATAAAAATGCAACGGTAGGAATTTCCGTTCTGGGTTTTGAAAATGGTTTTAAATACAATAAAAACGCCGACAAGAAACTCCCGATGCAAAGCGTTTTTAAATTTCATATCGCTACAGCTGTCCTGGATTATGTTGATAAGGGAAAACTGTCACTGGATCAGAAAATTCTTTTAAATAACACCAATTTACATGAAAATACCTGGTCGCCGCTTCGCGATAAATATCCGAAGGGAAATGTTGAAGTACCTCTAAGCGAAATCCTTGAATATACGGTCGCAAAAAGTGATAATAACGGCTGCGATATTATTCTTAAATTAATAGGAGGAACAAAAACGGTACAGAGATTTATGAATTCTCAAGGTGTAAGAGGTTTCCAGATCAAGTTCAATGAAGCAGAAATGCATGAAGACTGGAACGCGCAGTATGAAAATTACAGCACCGCAGCCTCTGCAACAGAGGTCCTGAAAAAATTCTATGACGGGAAATTACTCTCCAAAATGTCTACGGATTATCTGATGAAAGTAATGCTTTCTACCTCTACCGGAAAAAATAAACTGATTGAACAACTTCCGGAAAGTACACCCGTAGCGCGAAAAACGGGAGCTTCCGGAAAGAATAACGCAGGCTTAACGGGCGCTGAAAATGAAATTGCCATCGTTACTTTACCGAATGGCAAACATTATGCAATAGCTGTATTTGTCAGTAACTCAACGGAAACGGATGTGATTAACTGCAAAATGATTTCGGATATATCAAAGTCGGTCTGGGATTATTTTAATAAGTAAAAATTTAACCTTAATTTTAAAACCGTTAAAATGAAAAAAATATTAGTAACAATAGGGCTATTCAGCACAGTATTATTCTTTGCACAGAAAAACGAAAATTATCTTGTCGTGGGTTATCACAGCATTTGCTGCGGTACACCTTCCTATAAGCCGGTAATGGATTTTATCAATACATTCAGGACCAAAAATAAAATAAAAAATTTTGAAGTTTACCGACAGAACGGATTGGGAAGAGAAGGAGAATTCAACCTGTATATCGGAACCGATACATTTTCTAAAACTCAGAAAATGCAGTTTGTAAACGGTCTGAAAGCAGCAATTGATGCCCAAAACAGAATGAAAAAGCCTAACCGAGACGGTAATGTAAGCTTTGACGAGACTGAAGTCATCAAAAAAGCCGATCTTTCAAACGCAAGAAATTTAACCCTAATCAAATAAAAATTAATTAACTAAATAAGGAAAAATGATCAGAAACATTGTCGTTATCGGAGCCGGAACCATGGGAAATGGTATTGCCCATACTTTTGCACAAAGTGGTTTTAAAGTAAACCTGGTAGATGTATCTCAGGAAGCTTTGGACAGAGGGCTGAAAACCATTACTACCAATCTCGACAGAATAATTGCAAAGGGAAACCTAACGGAAGAACAAAAAGCTGAAACATTAGGCAATATTAATACTTTTACTGCACTTCAGGATGCGGTGAGCTCTGCAGATCTTATCGTGGAAGCAGCAACGGAAAACCAGGAGTTAAAGCTGAAAATTTTTGGTCAGATGGATGAATTTGCACCCGAAAACTGCATTCTGGCGACCAATACCTCTTCTATTTCCATTACGAAGATCGCGGCTGCCACCAAAAGAGCGGATAAAGTAATCGGGATGCACTTTATGAATCCTGTTCCTATCATGAAGCTTGTAGAGATCATCAAAGGATATTCTACGTCTAAAGAAACTTTTGATGCGATTTATGAAATGAGTAAAATGTTAGGAAAAATTCCTGTAGAAGTTAATGATTATCCGGGATTTGTAGCTAACAGAATCCTTATGCCGATGATCAATGAATCTATCGAAACCTTATACAACGGTGTTGCCGGTGTTGAGGAAATTGATACGGTAATGAAATTGGGAATGGCTCATCCGATGGGGCCGCTTCAATTGGCAGATTTCATCGGTCTGGATGTTTGTCTGGCAATCCTGAATGTAATGTATGACGGCTTCAAAAATCCTAAATACGCACCGAATCCTTTATTGGTAAACATGGTAATGGCCGGGAAACTGGGAGTGAAATCCGGAGAAGGTTTCTACGACTATTCTGAAAGCAAGAAAGCTGAAAAAGTGGCAAAAATGTTCTTGAAATAAAGAAAATGAATGATGGATGATCAACTGTGCATTTTAATTGATTTGCTTTATAAAATTGATTAATTTCACCATCCATGAAATTTAAAGAACGAAATATTCAGATATCAATGATCATCATTACGTTAATGATGATCATTTTGCGTTTTTTACTGAACGAAAAAGGGAGAACCAACCCGGATTCTATACGCTATATGCGGTTTGCTCATGTTTTTCCTACAATTGATAATACCACTACTCCATTAGGATATCCTCTGAGTATTAAATTTTTTACTTTTTTTGGGGCGGATGAATTCTGGAGCAGTAAAATCGTAGGAATTTCATCATTTCTGTTTATTCTCTTTTTTACCTGGAAAAAGAAATTCTTCTTTAAAGAATCTGTTGTCTTATGTGCATTGTTCAGCTTTCTGTCGATTTATTCCTATACAATGAGCGAAGCGCTGATACTGCCTTTTGTACTGTTATTTCTCTATACCTGTTATTTAGTCATTGAAGGTAAACTGGAAAAAGGAAAAGCTGTTTTTTATCTTTCATTATCTCTAATTGCACTTTACAATATACGGTACAGTTCGCTTTTTATTATGGCGGGAACCGGGCTTTTCGGATTGATTTTTATGAAGAGAAAATACTCGCCGGTCTTTATTATTTCAGGGTTAATCGGCGGTATATTCGTGGTTTTATATAAATTTTTATTCATAGATTATTTTAATGAAAACTACGTCAATGAATTCCTTGAAATCGGTCTTCATCCTACTTCCAAGCTGTTGGTTGAATTATTTCAGGGTCTGTGTACCACTTTTAATCCTTTCATTCATATTGCAAATCCGGGAGGGGGGCTTATTAATTATGCAATCTATGGTATTGGGCTTTTAAACATCCTTTTGATATGCTGGCTTTTTATAAGATACAAACTTACCGAGACTGAATTTTTCTTTATTTTTATAAGTGTTGCGGGAATTGTCTGTTCCTATTTCATCCAATATTTTTATTCTGTCAATCCAATTGATTACCGTCTAATGGCACCTTTTAGCTTTCCGGTGTGGCTTATATATTTCAGAAAACTGTTCCTGGTATTTACTAGTAAGGTATATGCAATCGGCTTTTTGAGTATTGCTTCAGGCATGCTTTTCACATGGCTTTCCAGAGGAAATTACCTGGAAAACAGGAAAGAGATGCAACTTTTTTTACAGTCTGAAAAATTGGATAAAATACCTTTAAAATTCTATTTGGAAACGGCTGAAGATCTTGACAAGATACAGGTTGCCGAACTGATAAGCACCGTAAATCCGGATATTACATTAAGTTTTAAACCAAAAGATACTTTGAGTAAAACGACATTAACGAGGTATAAAGTTTTACAAAAAATAAAGATTGACAAGAACAAATACCAATAATTTTATTATCTTTGGTTTAAAGTTAAAACATTAAAAAAATGAAATTACCAAAGTTTTTATTAGCAGATAATTCGGAATTTCCAGAAGATTTGTTCGTAGTTCACACAGAATATCCGAGGTTCATCCTGAATGTTGAGGAGGAAGAAGTGGAATGGCTGGATGATCTGGAAGGCGACGATGAGGAAACTATGGCGGATGAGGCTACAAAAGTAGTGGAAGCTGCGTTTAAATGGTGCGATGAAGAGTTGGCCAAGTACGACGAAGAAGAGGAAGATTAATCACAATCTAAACATAAAAAGGAACTCATCTGAGTTCCTTTTCTTTTATCTTATTCTGCCTTATTAAATTTTAACAGCAGAAGATTATCCTGATACAATTCAAGAACATTTCCTGTGATGACATATTTATTAGCTTTAGACATCATATCCATAAAGTTCTTTTCTACACTCATATTCTCACAGGCCATTTTGGTAGAGCCCATCTGCCCTGCAGAGAAATTCCCTGTGGAAGGCTCTACTTTAGCTGTTCCGAAATAGTTGTTGCATCCCGTATTTCCGTTGATCTTTTCACCATCAATATTCAGGGTAGGAATCTTTCCTTTCACATTGTCAGCCAAAGCCCATTTTGTACCGGAAAGTGAAGGCTGTGCCTTACCCACTTTTGAAGCAGAACCGGACATTGCTCCGCAGGAAACCAAAACCACTGCCGTACATAAACTTAAAAAAAGATTTTTCATTTTTTTCTTTTTGATTGAAATCAAATTTACGGAAATATTATTATTTAAAAAGGTCTGCAAAGATTTTATTATTCTTTTAACGGTAGTTTTCAATGAAAATTTTTAAGAAAATATAGGTATAATCGTCGTTTCTAAGCCAGCAGATCGTAATTTAGAAATTCTTTTATTAAATATTGTTTTTTAATTATATTTTGGCTAAAGCCAGTGGCACTTGGTTGTAATAAAAAAAAACGGGCTAAAGCCCGTTTCTATTGATGCATTTAATTTTTAAAAATTAGCCTCTCAATTCAGCATTGAATTCTTTCTGGAATGATTTGATTAGCGAATCCATTACTGCTGTAATTTCTTTCTCTTCAAGCGTTTTTTCCTCATTCAGGAGTTCAAAGCTCATAGCATAGGATTTTTTACCTTCCGGAAGATTTTTCCCCTCATATACATCAAACAGATTGATATTTTTGATGTATGGAGATTTATTCTTTTTGGCCGTTTGATAAATGTCTTCGTAATTTACATTCTTATCAATCAGTAATGCCAAATCTCTTCGGATTTTGTTGAATTTAGGAATATCCTTAAATTTCAGATCATTGTCAGAGCGCAGTTTCTGGGCAAATTCCAATTCGATTTCTGCATAAAAACATTCCTGATCAATATCAAAATCTTTCAGCATCTGAGCGGAAACTTTTCCTATTCTTACCAAAACTTTACCGTCAACCTCGTAAGCCAGCGCATCGGAGAATCTTTCCTCTGAAAGAGCCACTTCTTTATAATCAATGGCCAATCTTTCCAGCAAAACTTTAACGTAAGCTTTCAAATTGTAAAAACTTGTTGCAGACTTCGGCTGCAGCCAGTTTTCAGCAACATCTCTTCCCGTAACAAGAATTCCAAGCTGCTTTCTTTCTTCGTATTTTTCTCTTTTATGATAGATTTTCCCAAATTCGAAGAATTTGATATCCTGATTTTTCCTGTTGATATTATAGATAGCATTCTGTAAGAGTCCTTCCAATAAAGACTTTCTCATGAATGCAAGATCACTGCTTAACGGATTTAACAATTTTACGGCGTCCTTCTCATCTTTCACCGAAGTTAATGAATTATTCATCACTTCGTTGAAGCCAAGGCTTTGCAATGTTCTTGCCCAGCTGTTTTCCAGCTCATCCTGATCTTTGGCATGAAGTTTAACCGGAGTAAAAGATATTTTCTGCGGGGCATCAATTTTATTGTAACCGTAAATTCTTAAAATCTCTTCGATAACATCTATTTCTCTTGTAACGTCTGCTCTGTATGCGGGAACAGAAATTTCATACCCGTTTTGGATTTCATTTAGAACCTGAATATCGAGTGCTTTTAAAATTTCTTTTACTTTTTCCCTGTGAATTTTCGTCCCTAAAATTTGTTCGATTTTAGAAAATCTGATGATTACATAATTATCTTCAATTTTCTTAGGATATTCTTCCAGCAAATCACCTGCTAATTTTCCTTCAGCTAATTCCTGAATTAATTTAATGGCATGAGTAATGGCTGTTCTGGTAATGTTAGGATCTACCCCTCTTTCAAACCTGAAAGAAGCATCCGTATTCAACCCGTGGAATTTGGCACCTTTTCTTACGGCAACAGGATTAAAATAAGCACTTTCCAGGAAAATAGTTTTAGTTTCAGCGGAAACGCCTGAATTGGCACCACCGAAAACTCCGGCAATACACATCGGATTGTCTGTTCCGTCTTTGATCATAATTTCAGAACCGTTTAAAGTTCTTTCCACACCATCCAGTGTTGTGAATTTCGTACCTTCTTTTACGGTTCCTACTTTTACGGTTTTATCTGCAATTTTATCAGCATCAAAAGCATGAAGCGGCTGACCGAAACCATGAAGGATGTAGTTGGTAATATCCACCACATTGTTAATCGGACTTAGTCCGATGGCCTTCAATCGGTCTTTGAGCCATGACGGAGAATCTCCTACTTTTACATCCTCAATCACTGCTCCGATATATCTTGGGCAAAGCTCAGCATCTTCCACTACCAATTTAAAATCATGGGCTCCCTCATTGCTCAGCACAACAGAAGAAACTTTTTCGAAATCGGATTTTTGTTTATTCGTTGAAAGATAGGCATGAAGATCCCTTGCCACGCCGTAATGAGACATAGCATCGGTTCTGTTCGGCGTTAAACCGATTTCCAGAACTTCGTCATTGGTCATTTCAAAATACTCAGCAAAGTTTTTTCCAACTTCAAACTTTTCTTCATCAAGAACCATAATTCCTCCGTGGTCATCACTTAATCCCAGTTCATCTTCCGCACAGATCATTCCCTGGGAAACTTCTCCCCTGATTTTGGCTTCTTTAATTTCAAAAAAGCTTCCGGATTTATCATAGATCTTTGTTCCGACTACTGCTACAGGAACCGTTTGTCCGGCTTCCACATTTGGAGCACCGCAAACGATATGTAATATTTTACCGTTTCCAACATCTACCGTCGTTTTTTTAAGTTTGTCTGCATTCGGATGTTTTTCGCAGGTTAATACTTTACCTACAACAATTCCTTCCAGGCTGCCTTTTATGCTTTCAAATTTTTCTATCCCTTCAACTTCAAGACCTATATCTGTAAGGAACTCACCAATTCTTTCAGTTTTCAATTCCGTTTTAATAAAGTCTTTAAGCCAGTTATTTGATATTTTCATCTGATAATTTTTATTTTTTCTAAGCCAGATGTAATCTTAAGGTTTCATCTGATATATTTGAAAAATTGAGTTGAATTTTAAGTGTACAAATATCGTGTTTTTTTGAGAAATAGGGAAATATGAGAGAAACTTTAAGAGTTTATTTAGTAGCTTTCTTTTTCCTACTGGAGGAGCAAGACATTGTCATTGCGAGGAGCGAAGCGACGCTGCAATCTAAAACTTCTTTTAACGCAAAGCATCACTAAGAAAAGAATTATTAAATTTCGAATATTTTTGTTTGCCAGGGCGTTCTACTCAGCAAATGATAGCAGACTTTAAATTTACCATTACTATTTCTAAAAGTAAGCCTGGATTCCTACGGAATGGCAAGCTTTGTGAACATATTTTAAAGAGTACTTCTTCTGTTTGTTTATCTCAATGACCGCGAACTGGAACCCTAGCCCCGATTGCAACGACATCCTTTTGGGTTGCGGGCGGAGCAAAGCGGAGCCCGTAACCCAAAAGATATAGTGGAAAGCGGGAAACAGCTCCTAAAAATAAAAAGAGGCTTTGAAAAAATCAAAACCTCTTATATATTATTTAAATTAATACTACAACCCGATTACCGGCATTGATAACATTAAGATACTTTCGTTTTCTTCGAGACCATCAAGAGGCTCGATGATTCCCGGTCTGTTTGGCTGGGACATTTTCATCGTAATATCGTCTGATCCTAAAATTGTTAACATTTCTGTTAAGAATTTAGAGCTGAACCCGATATTGATATCTTCACCGTTATAATCGCAAGGAATCTGCATATCTGCTTTATTTGCATACTCAGTATCTTCCGCATGAAGATGAAGAATATTGGCGGATAATTTAAATCGTACCTGGTTGGTAGATTTGTTCGACATAATGGAAGCTCTTTTGATTGCTCCCAAAAGAAGATTTCTGTTGATCGTTAATACATTAGGGTTTTCTTTCGGAATTACTGCCGTATAGTTCGGATATTTCCCATCGATCAGTCTACAGATCCAGGTATGTTTCCCGAAGGTGAACCTTGCCATATTATCATTGAAGTCAATGGTCACATCATCATTTGAGCTTGCCAGAATATTCTTGAAAATATTCAGCGGTTTTTTCGGCATGATGAATTCCATTGGTTCGGCATTCATCAGGTCGCTTCTTTTATATACAACCAGTCTGTGGGAATCAGTAGAAACGAAATTGGTTTCATTTTCCCCGAACTGGAATAAAACGCCCGTCATTACAGGACGAAGAGAATCGTTGCTGGTTGCAAAAAGCGTGTTGGTAAGTGCTTCAGATAAAACTCCTGCAGACATGGTAACGCTTTGTGCGGCATCAAATTCCGGAAGCTCCGGATAGTCGTCTGCATTATCCAATGCTACGGCAAAGTTATCTTTTTCATCTAAAATCTCAAGCTGACTTCCGGTACCTTCAGCGTTATCTTTTACAACAAGCGTTAATGGCTGTTCTCCGTAGGTCTTGATAAAATCCTGAAAAATCTTTGCAGGAACGGCAAATTTCCCGGTATCATCGGACTTTACTTCCAGAGAAGTCACAAGAGTCGTTTCGCCATCAGATGCTGTAATGGTAACCTGAGTTCCGTCTAATTCAAAAAGATAATTTTCTAAAATCGGTCTCGACTGAGAGCTTGATATTACACCACTTACAGTTTGCAAAGCTTTCTGCAGTTCACCACTTGAAATAATAAATTTCATAGATTTAAAAATAAATTTTTACAAATATAATAAATAGAAAACAGACTGAAAAGAATAATCCATAGAGTTATTAACAACAACTAAAAGAATTTTCCAAGTATTTCGATACCATTTTTTTATTTGATGAAGATTCTCCTCACGAGGCTAAATTTAATAATTATTTCTGAGCAAATAAGTATATTTGCAAATAATATTTCACCATGAGGAAACCTCCCATTCATAAAAGTTTTTCCAACGCTTTCCAAGGTGTTTTTCTCATGATAAAAAGTGAAAGAAATTTTCAGATTGAGTTTTTCGCCTTCTTGATCAATATTTTTTTAATTTTTTATCTTAAGCTTTCCACGGCCGACACTATTTTCATCTTAACAGTTTCGTCTGGAGTTTTAATTGCTGAAATTTTTAATACAGCCATTGAAAAAATCTGTGATATTATTCAGCCTGAATTTGACAATAAGATTGGTTTTATAAAAGATATCTCTGCAGGAGCAGTTCTTTTGACGGCAGTTTTATCATTAATTGCGGGTATTTTAATCTATGGGAAGTATATCGATATGTAAATAGTTGTTAAATTTCTACAAAATACCATATTGATTTAAAAAAATTCGTAAAAATAGAATATAAGATAAAATATTTTCAATAAAATTTGTTTTTCACTATTCTTTGATAAATATTTTTCTTTACATTTGTATTACAATCAACAATTTAATACATATGAAAACCAAATTATTCTATGCCATTCTCCTGGCAGGAACTATTTCGTGCAGTACGGAATCATCTACTATCAATCCCCTAAGCACGACGAAAAGTGAAGAAGTTCAAAATTTTGAAAAATCCATTAAAAGTCTTTTCAGACCTGAAAATGCTGAGACTCCTGAGGAGATGAGAACCCATAAGCCAATGGAACTCAGCGACAGACGTAAAGGCATTCTTATTCCTTCTGCAATCGAGCTTATAAAATCCAGCGGAGTAAAAGAGAAAGAAATCAACGAAGTTACACAGGGAGACAAAGAAAAAATTCTAACTTGGGCAATGAAAGTGTATAATGCCAAAATAGATCAGATTAACGAAAACTCAAAATTAAGATAACCATGAAAAAAATACTTACTTTACTTTTTGGCTTAACTTTAGGAGCCTCAATTTTTGCTCAGATCGATCCGGCTACAGGCCAGGGAACTATACATATTTGGAATACAGATGACTATCATAGTTTAAACCTGAATTTTACGCTTTTTACAGTAAATCCTACAACCTGTTCGCCTAGTTTTCAATCGCTGGGGCCTTCTATTCCACTGCCGCCGGGACAGCTTACAAAATATTCTAAATATACAGATTCCGATACCGCAGCCGGACATCCCTATCCTATAGACAGCTGGTATGACGGAAGTATTTATTCACCTAGCGCAATTCCACCAAGCGTAGTGTACGACCAAAGGTGGGCATACGTAAAATTTGAACTGAGGGAACCCAGCAATCCTGGCCAATATATTCCCGGAATGAGCGGTTCGGTAGGGTTTTATCAGTCATGTACCGGCATTCCTAACTATCTAGCAGGTTCTTCTACGGGAGGAACATATAGCTTTGAAGTAAAGGCATATGTTATAGGAGGCGATTTGTGGGTTGAATTCCATTAATTGTCTTAATTGTCTTACAGTAAAAAATCCTGCCATCTTATTGGCAGGATTTATTGTATAATTCTATTTTCCGACATAAATAAATCCGGATTTTCCGGATTTAAATACGGCTTCAATTCTTTTATAATCATCAACCTCATACTTGTCGGCCCGAATGATTTCCTCATCGGTAACCTCAAATAAAACACCCTCTACCTCATCCTTCATATTTCCCGAAAAGACCAAAATCGGATGATATATTTGGTTGCTTTTCCGTAAAACTTCCGGATCTGTAATTTTCAGCATTCCGATTTTAAAACCTGTTAAAATATCTTTTTCTCCTTGCAATATTCTGCCGAAGGTTTCGATCTGAACCTGTTCCTTTTGCAGGGTTCCGTATGAAAATAAGTTGGGCATGAGATTTTTATAGTAGATTAATTATTGTGAAAATGCTTCGACAGGTTCAGCATGACAGTGGTAATGTTAACTGTTTAATTTTTATTAATTAAAAATCAATCCAAAATAAGCTGAATATTTTTATGGGATTGAATGATTTCAATTAAAATTTCAAATAAGGTTTGTCCGTTTCCTTCAGCCAGATCATCCAGTTTTTGCTGAATTAATTTGGTATTAAAAGGCTTCCCTTGTCTGATTTTATTTTCATAAAATTCTTTAGTTACATCAAAACCTAAATCCTCTTTCGATTTTTGAGCATCTTTCCATATCATTTCGCCCTGAAAACCATATAAGACATCATTAAAACCATCCAAAGTTCCTATTTTCCATTCTCCATCTTTCATGAAAAGATATGAAACCTCATCATAAAAACCTTCCAGAGTTGAAAAATGACTGCCATTAATGACAGTCATTTTTTTATTTGAATTATTATTCATTTATTTTTAACATTTTAAAGCCAAAAGCCAATTGCTAAAAGCCAGCAACCTATTTAAAGTATTCCACTCCATTTTTAAAGATATTGTGATAATTCGCTGTCGGAATATTTTTCATCAACCCTTCTGCAAAACGTTCAGGATGCCCCATTCTTCCGAAAATTTTCCCGTCCGGACTCGTTATTCCTTCAATTCCGAACAATGAATTATTTGGATTGAATGGCATTCCGTGGGCGATGTTTCCTTGTAAATCTAAATACTGCGTTGCAATCTGTCCGTTTTCATATAATTTCTGAATTTCTGCTTCCGAAGCCATAAAACGACCTTCTCCATGAGAAATCGGGATGGTGAACACCTGATCTTTCATTCCTTTCAACCAAGGAGATTCATCATTCACTACTTTTACGTTCACCATCTGGGAAATATGTCTCCTGATGGCATTGTGCGCCAACGTCGGCGAACTTTCGTCCAAATCTTTGATTCTTCCGTAAGGCAGCAACCCGGATTTTACCAGCGCCTGGAAACCGTTACAGATCCCGATGATCATCCCGTCTCTGTCTAACAGCTCATGAACGGCATTTCTCATTTTTTCGTTTTTTAGAACGTTGACAATGAATTTTGCAGAACCGTCCGGTTCGTCACCTGCGGAAAAACCTCCTGAGAAAGCCAGAATCTGGGAAGATGCGATTTCTTTAACCCAGGCATCAATACTTTCATCCAATAGCTGGTGATTGATGTTGATTAAAGGCAGACTGCTGATTGCTGCTCCTTCTTTAGCAAAAGCATTCAGCGTATCATATTCACAATTGGTTCCCGGGAAAACCGGTGCGAATACTTTTGGCTGAGCGATTCCGTGCTTTTTAATAATAATATTTCTTGGATTGACCGAATTTAATTTCTCATCCAGTTCAACCGTAATTTTTCCTTTTTCAACCGTTGGAAAAAGATTTTCAAACGTATTGGTGTTGGCAGCTAATAATTTGCTGACCGTTGTTGGCTGTTGGTTGATTGTTAAAACTTCATCAATAACAACTTCTCCGATAAACTGGAGATTTACTGAGCTTAATTCTTCTTTAGATTCGATGATTAAACTTCCGATATTTTTAGTCAATAAAACATTTTCATCCACTGTAATTTCAGCTCCTAACCTGTTTCCGAAACTCATTTTTGCCAAAGCAACGGCAACACCTCCTTCTTTTACTGTTTTAACAGAAACAATTTTTCCGGCTTTAATATTTTCGAAAATAAATTCATAAATAGCTTTTAAAGCATCATAATCCGGAAGTCCGTTTTCCTGAGCGACATGATTGAAGAAGTATATTTTATTTCCGGCGTTTTTAAATTCAGGAGAGATGATATTTTTCTTTTCTCCGTTGGCACATGCGAAAGAAATCAATGTTGGCGGTACATTCAAATCCTGATACGTTCCACTCATTGAATCTTTCCCTCCGATGGCTGCTAAACCGAGGTTCATCTGTGCGTCATAAGCTCCCAATAAAGAAGCCAGCGGCTTGCCCCATTTTTCAGGATTCTGACCTAATTTTTCAAAATATTCCTGGAAACTTAGTCTGATGTTTTTATAATCACCACCCATGGCTACAATTTTCGCCACACTTTCTACTACGGCATAAGAAGCTCCGAGCAATGAGTTCTGTTTTGAAATTTCAGCATCAAATCCCCAGCTTGCCAAAGAAACCGTTTCGATATCTTTTGCTCCGATAATGGGCAATGTCTGAACGCTTCCTTCCATCAAAGTCTGTTGATATTTCCCGCCTAAAGGCATTGCCACAGTAGTCGCACCGATAGAGGAATCGAACATTTCCAGCAAACCTTTTTGGGAAGCCACGTTTTTATCGCCTAATATTTTTAAGAAATTTTCTTCGTTGAATGAAAGCGTTTCCTCTTTTACTTCATTAAGGTGGGTTATTTTAACCTCCTGACTTTTTGAACAGCCGTTGGTATCAAGAAATGCTCTTGAAAGATCAACAATTTTGTCCCCTTTCCAGAACATCTGCATTCTTCCGGAATCGGTAACTTTCGCCACCTCAACGGCTACAATATTTTCCGCTTCACAGAATTTTATGAACTGTTCTTTATCTTTTGGATCCACAACAACTGCCATTCTTTCCTGAGATTCGGAAATGGCAAGCTCGGTTCCATTTAAACCTTCATATTTTAGAGGCAGCACATCAAGATTTACTTCCAAAGAATCAGCAATTTCACCAATAGCTACGGAAACACCTCCGGCTCCGAAGTCGTTTGATTTTTTGATCAGTCTCGTTACTTTCGGATTTCTGAATAATCTCTGGATTTTACGTTCTTCAACAGCATTTCCTTTCTGCACTTCTGAACTCATGGTGTGAATAGACGTTTCGTCCTGTTCCTTTGAACTTCCGCTGGCTCCGCCGACTCCGTCACGTCCTGTTGCACCACCCAAAATAATCACAGAATCTCCGGATTCAGGCCTCTCCCGTCTTACCCAATCTACAGGAACCGCACCGGCAACAAAACCGACTTCCATTCTTTTCGCTTTGTAGCCTTCATCATAAATTTCGGAAACCATCGTTGTTGCCAGACCAATTTGGTTACCATAAGAAGAATATCCGTTGGCTGCCTGTCTCGTGATGGTTTTTTGAGGTAATTTTCCAGGCAATGTCTTATCAACAGGCTCAAGCACATCTGCTGCACCGGTTAATCTCATGGCCTGAAAAACAAAAGAACGTCCTGATAAAGGATCTCTGATAGCACCTCCCAAACAGGTGGAAGCTCCTCCGAAAGGCTCTATTTCTGTAGGGTGATTATGCGTTTCGTTTTTGAATAATAGATACCACGGTTCTTTTTTACCGTCATATTCCGCTTCAATTTGAATGGTACATGCATTGATTTCATCGGAAACTACTAAGTTTTCCAGATTACCTGTTTTATGGAAATATCTGGCGCAAACAGTGGCTAAATCCATTAAGGAAATAGGTTTTAATTCACGGCCTAAGAATTTTCTTTTTTCAATATAGTCGTTGAAAATTGTTTCCAATGTATGTTTAAACTGCCCTTCGAATTCAATATTTGAAAGTTCTGTTTCAAAGGTTGTGTGACGGCAGTGGTCGCTCCAGTAAGTATCTAAAACTTTTAGTTCGGTTTCCGTAGGGTTTCTTTGTTCTGATTTAAAATATTCCTGAATGAATTTCAAATCATCCAATCCTAATGCAAACCCATGATTGTTGTAGAAATTTTCCAGCTCTGCATCATTAAAACTGATAAAATTTTCGTGGATGATTACTTTTGACGGTGTTTCTTCTGCAGGAATGTCTAAAATCGTTAAATCTTTTTCCTGTGATTCAACCTTATTGATAAGAAGGTTTTTTATTTTAACCAAATCCGATTCTGAAATTCCTTCGAATTCTATTAATTTACCACTTCTTACTTTAGACTTTTCATTTTCAGTGAGCAACGCAATACACTGTTGTGCAGAATCTGCGCGTTGATCATACTGGCCAGGTAAAAATTCCATTCCGAAATAAATTCCTTTTGCAGGATTTTCTTCGTGCAGAATATCTGTAACCGGATCTACGAAGGTACTGTTGACTACTTTTTCAAATTCCCCCTCATTCAATCCAAAGATATCGTACACATTGTACACTTTTACCTGCTGTACCTCGGGTACTACCGCTTTTACTTCATCAAAAATTTTTGGACTTTCCACATCGAAAATTCCTCTTTTTTCTACGAAAATTCTTTTGTTTTGAGACATTAGATGTCAGATATTATATATTATTAGACTTATTTTTATTTTCAAATTTATTCCTGGCTATTTCTACCGACCGGTGTAATTTTTCAAGTAAGATTTTTTTGGAAGGAAGAACCAAAAAATATTCTGCAACTTTTATATTACTGCTCTCAAGATTCATCAGCTCGATATGTTCTGAATTTTTTCCTGAGCAAAGAATTAAGCCTATGGGAGGATTTTCTCCTTCTACTTTTTCATATGTATTAAGATAAGAGAGATAAAGTTCCATTTGCCCTTTGTGTGAGGCTTCAAATTCTCCCAACTTAAGTTCAATAACAACAAGGGCTTTTAGCTTTCTGTGAAAAAAAAGCAAATCCAGATAGTAATCTCTGTTATCTATGGTGATTCTTTTCTGTCTTGATAAAAACGCGAAATCAGTACCTAATTCGGAAATAAATTTTTGCAATTCAACAATGATTGCTTCTTCGAGATCTTTTTCTGAGAATGTTTCTTTCAATTCTAAAAAATCCAGAAAATATGGATCTCTAAATACCAAATCAGGATTTAAAACGTTGTTTTCAGACCAGTTTTTGATTTCTTTATCAATTATTTCTTCGGGTTTATTGCTTATTGCAGTTCTTTCGAAGAGTAAAGAATTAATTTTCTCTTTTAAAGTTCTTACACTCCAGTTTTCAATTTTGCATATTTCAAGGTAAAATTTTCTTTTTACATCTTCTGAAATAGGAATGAGCAGCAGAAAATGGGTCCACGATAATTGTCGCATCGCCGATGCGACAATTTGAAAATCATCAAAAACAGATGCAAACTGCATCATTTTCCGAATATTTTTTTCCGAAAAAGAACTTCCAAATTCTAAAGTAAGCTGTCTTGAAATCTGCACAATTATTTCTTTACCATATTGTGCTCTTTTATTTTCCAGAATATCTTTGTTGATTCTATCTCCGATCTTCCAATACAAAACTACCATCGCGGAATTGACCTGAATTGCCAGCTGACTTTTTGTCTGAGCAACAAGGTCTTTTAAATCTTTCATTAAATCCTGATGGTTCTGATTTTGCAACATATTACATGTTCAATTTACAAAAGTAGTTTTATTATTAATCAATCCGAAATTCTTCATTAAAAAATTATTTCAAAATTAACTTATTCGGGTTATCCGGATGTTCCTGCTGAAATTTCTCCGCATTTTTTCTTTCTTCCTTTAGCCATTTTTCAAAAGGAATTTTTTCATCATCATATTCCAGTGTCACAACCGTTCTGCCGTCTTCCGAAACCAGAAATTTATATCCGGATAATCCGGCATCTGCTTTCCTGTAGTCATAAGCGTTTACCTGATAAAACGGAAAATTTTTCTTTGGCCGTTCTACGATTTCAAAGAACAATTTCTTCTCATCTTCTGACAGCTTATTGTAATGGTTGACGTAATATATCTCGGAAATTTTTCTATTTTGTTTCTCGAAAAACCGGAGAATATTTTTTTCTTTTTCATTATATGAAAAAGGGTATGGATAGTGTTTACCGTTAATTTCGATGGTATTTTCTGATTTTGCAACAGGCTGAACAATCTCTCCTTTGAAATTTATCACGTCCCAGGTTCCGCCTACCATTGCTTTATGCTCTTCTTCCGTTTTTTCCCAGTCGCAGCCGTCGCAATAGGCAGCATATCCGTAATGGAAAGGAGATGCAAAATCATGCTCAGGTTCAATAATGACAGTTCCGTTTCTGTCTGCAAAGCCAACTTTCCCATTTTTAACAAACCTTCTTACGCCTTCCGAGAAATAATCTGCTCCGTTGTCGTAGAAAAAAGGTCTGTACAAAAAGTTTCCGTTTCTGTCATAGACATATCCCCAGGCATTTTTTTCAGCAACTTCATCTTGTTTGGGTCCGTCAAAATAGATGGTTTCTCCTTTTACCAAATCTCCGTCTTTCATATAAGAGAAAATCTTAAACTGCGCCGGAATAATAATTTTACCATCCCGGTCTTTTACCCCAACCAATGAATCTTTGGATTTAAAATATCTGAGAATCTCTTTATTCTGAGAAAAAGAAAATGTTGGAATCAATGATATGATTAAAAGTATTTTTTTCATTTACTTTGAAATTCCGGATTTCTTCCTAGATCGTTATAGTTATGGTTTGTTTTTTATAAACTTTGGCAAAGTAAATATGCAGCCCAAAAGACTGCATATTATGTTATACTTTAAGATCAGCCTCAAGCCCAATCAGGTCTTTGTTTTGATCGATAATCGGCTGTACTTCATTTTTGATAAATTCTTCCGTCTGGATCGGGGCAAAACCGATGAAGTTTTTAGGATCAAGCACTTCTTTCAGTTTCGATTTGTCCAGCTTTAATGAATGATCATTCAGAATTCTTTCGATAAGGTCGTTCTCTTTTCCTTCCACTTTCACCTGTTTGGAAGCTTCCATGGAATGAACCCTGATCACTTCGTGAATTTCCTGGCGGTCACCACCTGCTTTCACTTCTTCCATGATGATGTATTCCGTCGCCATGAAAGGAAGCTCTTCCATAATATGTTTGTTGATTCTGTTCGGATATACTACGATTCCGTTCATGATGTTGTTCCAGATCAATAGAATTGCATCCACCGCCAAGAAAGCCTGCGGAATTGTTAATCTCTTATTGGCAGAATCATCCAGCGTTCTTTCAAACCACTGTGTTGAAGCAACCATTGCAGAACTTGTCGTTAAAGACATTACGTATTTTGCCAATGCTCCGATTCTTTCACTTCTCATTGGGTTACGTTTGTAAGCCATTGCTGATGAACCGATTTGGTTTTTCTCAAACGGTTCTTCAATTTCTTTCAAATTTTGAAGCAAACGTAAATCGTTGGTGAATTTATGGGCAGACTGTGCAATATTTCCTAATAAGGCAACAACTTTAGCATCGATCTTCCTGTCGTAAGTCTGTCCGGAAACCCCGAAAACTTTTTCGAAACCGAATCTTTTGGATAATTCTTTATCCAGGTGTTTTACTTTAGAATAATCTCCGTTGAAAAGCTCCAGGAAACTCGCTGCCGTTCCGGTGGTTCCTTTCACACCTCTGAATCGTAATGTTTCCAGGAAGAAATCAAGCTCTTCTATATCCAGCACTAAACTTTGCAGCCAAAGCGTTGCTCTTTTTCCGACAGTCGTTAGCTGAGCCGGTTGAAAGTGTGTAAATCCTAAAGTCGGTAAATCTTTATACTGAATAGCAAAATCTGCTAAATTTTTAATAACATTAACGAGCTTTTTCTTTAAGATTAAAAGTCCGTCACGAATCTGGATCAAATCTGTATTATCTCCTACAAATGCCGAAGTTGCTCCGAGGTGAATGATTCCTTTGGCTGAAGGAGCCACATCTCCATAGGTATGAACGTGTGCCATTACATCATGACGAAACTTCTTTTCATATTCGGCTGCTTTGTCGTAATCGATATTTTCTGCATTGGCTTTCAACTCAGCAATTTGCTCGTCTGTGATTTCAAGGCCAAGATCTTTTTCGATTTCAGCAAGGGCAATCCAAAGCTTTCTCCAGTTCTGGAATTTATTGTTGTGAGAGAAGTTAAACAACATTTCTTCGCTGGAATAGCGTTCTTCCAATGGATTTTTGTAGGAATTCATTCTTTCTTTTACTTTTTAGCTATGCAAAAATAGGGTTTTTCCTTGAGAGTTGAAAATCGTTTTTTGCGACTGAATCATGTTACAAAATATCAAATGAATAAGAATTAAATAATAAAAGCCACTCCTGAGAATGGCTTTGTGTTTATTAATGATAAATTACTACATCATCTTTTTTAATCTGATACCCTTTTTCTTGTAAGGAATTAATACATAACTATCTTTGATTGCCTTTCCGCTTTTCCACACTTTGCTTTTGCCTTGTCTTTCAAGGATAATACTTTTTGCGGCGCCGTCCGGAATAAATATTTCTGCTTTTTTCATGTTTTTGCTGAAAATAACTGCAGTCATTGAAGCGTAACCTTTATAGGAATCTACTTCTTTGAGCTTGATTTTTTGTTCAAAAACGCGTACACATTCATTTCTTATCTGGGAATATGTATAGCCTGCTGAGCCAATACATCCGTGAACATCTCTGTCATTTCCTACAACCGGAGTTTTTTTTTGAGCCGGCATTAAGGAAAAAAGAAACATCAAACTGAATAAGATTGTTATTTTCATATGTTTTATTTTAAAGTTTTCTGGTGGTCTAATCTTACTCTAATATACAAAAAAGTCACTCAAATTGAGTGACTTAATATTATTTTGTCCAGTTGATTTTTGAATGTTTCACATCTTCAGAACTTGTTCCGATCATGATATCAAATTCTCCCGGTTCCCAGTCGTACTTCAGATCTCCGTTGTAGAATTTAAGATTTTCCAGGGTTATGCTAAAAATAACTTTTTTAGATTCTCCTTTTTTAAGCATTACTTTCTGGAATCCTTTCAATTCTTTTACCGGTCTTGTGATACTTCCTACCATATCTCTGATGTAAAGCTGTACAACCTCTGCCCCATCAAAATTTCCGGAATTCGTAACTGTTACCGAAGCCTGAATGGTTTGATTTCCTTTTGGATTGGTGTTGGAAACTGTAACATCAGAATAGTTGAATTTTGTGTAACTTAAACCGTATCCGAAAGGATATAGCGGTGTATTACACTCATCCATATAATTGGAACGGAATCTCTGGTATTCGCATTTGTCAACTAATTTCTGATCCAACGGTCTTCCCGTATTTTTTGCATTATAATAAATAGGCACCTGTCCTAAGCTTCTCGGGAAGGTCATCGGCAGTTTTCCTGAAGGATTTACTTTTCCGAAAAGAACGTCTGCAATGGCATTTCCTGCTTCAGAACCCGGGAACCATGCATTCAAAATAGCATCGGGAGCATCTTTCACATTGGTAAGCGCCAGCGGGCGGCCAGTGAAAAGAACCATTGCAATAGGCTTTCCTGTTTTTTTCAATTCGTTTAATAAATCTACCTGAGATTGCGGAATGGTAATTTCCGTTCTTGAAGAAGATTCCCCGCTCATTTCAGCAGATTCTCCAATGGCAAGAACAATTATATCTGCTTTGTTGGCAACGTCAACGGCTTCTTTCAATAAAGCTTCTTTTGAACGGTTGTCTCTATCTGTTTTTTTGCCGTGAGCTGCATAGATTTCTTCCAGTTTGGCATCATCATCAATATTGGCACCTTTTGCAGAAATAAATTGTACATTTTTACCATAGTTTGCCTGAAGCCCCTGTACCAGATTTACTGACTTTTCATGTTTTGCGGCAACACTCCACGTCCCGGTCATATTGATGGCATTATTTACCAAAGGCCCGATTACGGCTACTGTTCCTGTCTGTTTTAAAGGCAATATCTGGTTTTCATTTTTTAATAAAACCATAGACTGGGCAGCAGCATTTCTTGCAATATTTCTGTTTTCCTGACTGAAAACTTCTTTAGCGGCTAATTTCGCATCTCCATGTTTATAAGGATTATCGAACAAACCAAGATCATATTTAGCTTCGAGAACTCTTCTTGCTGCCATATCAATTTCTGACTGGGTAACTTTTCCTTCAGACAGTGACTTTTTAAGAGTTGTTAAAAACCCTTCCCCTACCATATCCATATCCACTCCTGCCTTCAAAGCCAGTGCAGAAACCTGCTGAAGATCTCCCATTCCGTGGTCCACCATTTCGTTGATCCCGGTATAATCAGTTACCACAAATCCTTTGAATTTCCACTGATTTCTTAATACTTCGGTCTGAAGCCATCTGTTTCCGGTAGCCGGAACACCATCCACTTCATTAAATGAAGCCATTACAGAAGCTACTCCTGCATCAACAGCTGCTTTATAAGGAGGGAAATATTCATTGAACATTCTCACATGACTCATATCAACCGTATTGTAATCTCTGCCCGCTTCTCCGGCACCGTATAATGCGAAATGCTTTACACATGCTAAAATAGTATTTCCAGAAGAAAGATCTTTGCCCTGATATCCGTACACCATATTTTTAGCAATCTCGCTTCCTAAGTACGGATCTTCTCCGGAACCTTCGGAAACTCTTCCCCATCTTGGTTCGCGGGAAATATCCACCATTGGAGAAAATGTCCAGTTGATGCCGTCTGATGAAGCTTCTTTGGCAGCCACTCTTGCAGATTGCTGAACAAGGTTCATATCCCATGAAGAAGCAAGACCTAAAGGAATCGGGAAAGTGGTTTCGTAACCGTGGATCACATCCATTCCGAATATTAAAGGGATTTTAAGGCGGCTGTTTTCAACGGCCACTTTCTGAACCGCTTTGATTTTATCCGCTCCTTTTATGTTGAATAATCCTCCAACCAGTCCTTGCTCAATTTTTTTACCAATGTCAGAGCTTTTTGCCAGACCCGTGGTAAAATCACCTGAACTTGGCAAATTGAGCTGTCCTATTTTCTCATCTAAGGTCATTTTTGACAAAAGATTATCTACAAAAGCTTTCTTTTTAGCCTGATACTGAGCCGTCTGATAAGACTGAACAGGCTGAGATACCATTTCCTGTGCAGAAAATACAGGAGCCAATGCCAACATGGCGATTACAATTAACTTTTTTCTCATAACTTCTTCATTATTTTAAGGAATTCCTGAATCTTCGATTTCATAAATCTATCTTCTTTAATTCTAGTTTATATTTTATTCTTACTGATAATTTATTTAAACGCAAGTTCATAAAGATTTTTTGCAAATGACCTTGCAAATTTCGTTCGCAAAGGAACTTCGACAAGCTCAACATAAACTATTCACTCAGCAAAGATTTGCTTAAATTATTTTTCTTTTCTTCTTGACAGCATCCATTCATATAATTTAGGATTTGAATAGGTTGAATCCCATGAATTATGGTTATCATTCGGGAAGATCGTTAATTCTGCAGACGGATTTACCGGGTGGAGTTTTTGGTAAAAGTTAAATGCATTTTCCGGTAATACGACATCGTCCATTCCGCCATGGAATATTTTCATATTTAAATTTTTGTACTGATCAATGTTGGCATACATCACTCTGTCCGTAGGTGCGCAAACAGAAACTACTGCTGCAAACATTTCGGGATGTTCCATTGCCAGTTTCAGGGTTCCCCAACCTCCCATAGAAAGTCCCGTAAGATAAATTCTGGAAGCATCGATATTATATTTTGCCTGAATTTCTTTGATCAGAGCGTACACAGTAACCGTATCCCACCATGTGTTTTCAGGGCATTGAGGAGCCAAGATTGCTACAGGTTCCTTGATCAGGTTTTTGTAGGTGAAAGGACTGTGCGCTTTTACAATTTCCAGATTATTTCCTCTTTCTCCAGACCCATGTAGAAATACAATTAGCGGAACATTTCCTTTTGCATTCTGAGGGTAATCGAGAATGTAGGAAATCTTTTCCTGTCTTTTAATTTCTTTATTTAATTCTGCTTTAATTTCCTGGGCATTTGCTTTTAAGGAAAACAAAAACGGCAGCAACAAAGCGTATTTTAGTTTACATTTCATCTGAAATTTCTATTTTGGGTTCCCAATTTAACTATTTCTTTTTTAATTAGCCCCGATTGTAGCATTTGTTTGAGCTCATTTTTTGGGTTTCTGCGCGGCGGCTTCGCCGCCGCGCAGAAACCCAAAAAATAGCGAGTGCGGAAAGCGGGAAACAGCTCCTTAAAAATTATTTAATATTATATTTTTCTGATTTAAAGCTTAATTTCTTTAGCCCCTGTTGAATTTCAGGAGCATTCATGAATAATTTCCATAAAAATCCGGTTCTGTAATTTTCAATCATGGGTGCAATGGTACCCTGATCTATTGCGAGATATCTTGGGGTAAACCAGTTGTCATAATTGATTGAAGTTGCATCGTAAGGTCCGGCAGAACCAATAAATTCAGGTTTCTGCGTATAGATGAACCTTAAAAAATCCATGGATTCTTTTGGTGTGTACGGAAAACTGCTTAGTGCGGCGGTAGGCGTAATTACTCCTCTGTCATTTTTTGGAAAATGTGCGTCGTATCCCGCAGTTCCGTCGGCATTTCTGGAGTAACTTGCCGTAAGTCCCCAATAATTTGGTCCGTATCCTTTCCATTTTTTAGGATTTTCAACACAATATTTATAATCGATCAATACCTGATTTTTGTTTAAGTCAAAATAATTGTTGATTAATTTGTCTGAAAGGTTGGTAGGATCCAGGCCGATATAGGAGTAATGCGCCCAGAATAAGGGTCCTCCATATTCTTCGGCGCCGTTATGCTTTACGTATAAAGGAAGTCCGTATTTTGTTTTGTCTGAAAGATAGGTTCCGTTTCTTGTCCAGCCTTTGTAATAGGTTTCCGCATCAATAGGATAAGTGGGTGATGATGCTGCTAAAATATAGGTAATCAGGCATTCGTTGTAGCCTTCAAGTGGAAAATTCATTTCCCAGCCATAATTGGGCGACCAATGCCAGTATAATACTTTTTCCCCACCTTTGGTGTACCAGTTCCACTGAATTCCTTTCCAGAGATCATCACATTTTTGGGCTAGCGCTTTTTCTTCGGCATTTCCGTTTTTGAAATACTCGCGCACCATTAAAATCCCCGATGTTAAAAATGCCGTTTCTACCAGGTCTCCGCCATTGTCTTTTTTGCCAAAAGGAACTGTTTTCCCGGTTTCTCCATTAATCCAGTGTGACCACGCTCCCTTGTGGCGGTCTGCTTTTGCAAGAAAATCCATCATTACGGTTAATCTTTTCACCGCTTCTTTTCTTGGTACAAAACCTCTTTCAACTCCTACCAAAACGGTAGCCAGACCAAAGCCCGAACCACCGGTGGTAATGACATGTTTGTCGTTATCGGGGTAAATATTGTCTTCATGATAACGCTCGCGTCCCAGCTTAGAGTTGGGTTCTGCGTAATCCCAGAAATATTTTAATGCATCTTTCTGCACCCTGTCCATTAATTGTTCATCTGTGATATCATTCTTCACGATTTGAGTTTTCGGGGTCTGCTGTTGCGGAGCCTTCGAATTTTTGCATGAAACCGTGAATACAGATATTAAAGCGATTGATGCTATTATCCTCTTCATAATTTAATTTTTATTTTTTTAAAATCCGTACTGTGTAGAATGGAAGCCCAGTTTCAAGAGTCCCTGTTTAACGTCAGGAGCATTCATAAACAGCTGCCATAAGAACTGATTTTTATAGTTTTCTACCATTGGCGCGATGGTACCCTGGTCTATCGCCAGATATCTTGGCGTTACCCAATTGTAATGAACCGAGTATGCATCGTATGGCCCTGCAACACCAATGTATTTGCTGTAATTTTCATTATATAAAAATCTAAGCATGTTCATACTTTCAGTAGGTGTATAAGGCATATCTGAAAGTGCTGCCGTAGGCGAAATAACTCCTAAATCATTATTGGGCTGATGCGCTGCATACCCTGTAGATGCATCCGTATTTCTTGAATAACTTGCGGTAAGTCCCCAGCTTTTTGAATTGTACCCCTGCCAACCTTTAGGGTTTGTTAAGCAGTATTGATACATAATTCTGGCATGGTTTGTTGTTGCTTCTCCATAATTTACATATTCGTCCGATAGTCCTCTCGGGTCCAAACCTAAAAAAGAATAATGCGACCAGAACATAGGTCCTACCGTCCCGTTTGCGCCGTTATGATTTACAATAACCGGAATTCCATATACCGAGGCCGTACTTTTTATAGTTCCATTTCTGGCCCAACCCTGTTGATAAGCAGGCTTATCGATAGCATAATTGGGTGAAGCAGCAGCCAGCACATAAGTAATCAGCGTTTCATCGAAGCCTTTCAGCTGCATATTCATCTGAAAATTATAATTTGGCGACCAATGCCAGTACAGTACATTTTCTCCTTTTGTGTACCAGTTCCATTCAATTCCTTTCCATAGAGTGTCTGCTTTTTGAGATAGTGCTAATTCTGAGGTATCAGAAGAATTTTTAAAATACTCCCTTACACAGATTAGACCTTGTGCCAAAAATGCTGTTTCCACAAGATCTCCCCCATTATCCATTGTGCTAAAAGGAATGACCTGTCCGGATGTTCCGTTCATCCAATGGGGCCATGCTCCGTGAAAGCGATTTGCATTCTGCAGAAAATTAAGTGAGGTTGTAAGTCTCGAAACAGCTTCAGCCCTTGGAACGTAACCATTTTTAATTCCGACCAGAATAGTCATCAATCCGAAACCTGATCCACCTGTAGTTACTACATTTGCATCTTGAGAAGGGTTATCGGTATGGTATCTTTCTCTCGCTAATTTTGAATTTGTTTCTGCATAATCCCAAAAATATTTTAAAGCATCTTTCTGAACCATATCAGTAAGCTGCTGATCTGTGTAGTTGTTGGGTGTTTCGGTACTGCCCAGATTCTCATCAGCATTTCCACATCCTGTAAATAAAATGAAACCTGATATTACGTAGAAAAATAAATTATATTTTAATTTTAACATTATATCTAATTAAGAAAAACACTTTATATTGCTATAAAGTGTTTTCATTTATTTAAATTATTGCATCAAACTTTGAATTTCTGCTAAAGAGAGTTCTTTGTTAAAGACACGCAGATCGTCAATCAAACTTAAATCTGAGTTATGATTCCAGTAAGTAAAAGACGGGGCTCCAGAGCCTACAACCATTGTACTGCTGGTAGAAAAGTCAAACGATGATGTATAAGAAGCGGTATTTTGCAAAACTCCATTGAAGTATATTTTTGATGCTGTGGGAGAAATCGTAACAGTAACATAAACCCAATTTCCATCTACATTTATTTCTCCTCCATCATTCCACGAATCTGCCGTACCAATACCTAAATTTAGTTTTATTCTTTGTTTTGATGTATTTCCTTCTCTAAAAATACGCAATCCCTGTTTTCTATTATCATCTGCATTGTTCTCATTATCATTTATTGTAATAATTCCAGCTCTGTCTGGTGATGCATTTACTTTATACCAAAATGCAAAGCTAATTCCAGCGGTACTATACAAATCTTTTAAAGAATAAGATATGTAAGAATTTGATGCTCCACTGTATGAGTAATTACCCATTTTAGGTATACCCAATCCCGGGTTTCCCGTTTTTAATGCCGGTGCCCCAGAAATATTGTTTAAATAATACTTATTTTCAAACGAAGCATATAATTTTTCGCCATCTTTCGGGGTATAATTCCCTGTATCTAATGGATATTCTCCTAATTCTGGTCTATCCATATCTTGGCAGCTTGTAATCGCAGAGATCAAAGCTATTGATGTTATAAAATTTAGAATATTTTTTTTCATTTTAATTAATAATTAGGATTTTGAACTAAAACACCACCGGCCTGATCAATTGCTGATTGTGGAATAGGATAATATTTATTTTTATCTTGGTAACCTAATGGTCCTAAAACAGATACAGCATCTCCCCATCGTACAAGATCATAAAATCTTTCTCCTTCCATACCAAATTCTACTCTTCTTTCCTGTTTTATAGCAGTCAACGTAGCAGTAATATTTGCCAGTCCAGCTCTTGTTCTAACCATATTCAAGTATGTTGTTGCTTTTGCCGTATTACCTGTTTGTAAAGCAGCTTCTGCCGCCATTAGTAATACATCTGCATACCTTAGTACTTTGATATTGGTCCAGTGATTTTTATTTTCACCTTCTAAAGCTCTTCTACTTGGAAGTGTATAGGCTTTTTTATTCCAATATTTTTGAGCCAAGCCTGTTGGAACTGTATTGCCAAATCCATCATTTGTACCCTCTTCTAATATAGTAGCTGCTTTTCTTTTATCTCCTACTTCAAAAGCATTTATCAGATTTGTAGTAGGAACATTGAATCCCCATCCTAAATCCCAAGCACCAGCTCCTCTTACACCCTGAGACTCCCAATAATTATTACTATAATTGACACCAGCTAATCTGGCAAATTGGATCTCCCAAATAGATTCTTTTCCATTATCAGATTCATCAAAGAAAAGCTTATCATAATTTGGATTTAATGAGTATAGTCCGGAATTTATAACCTCTTCCGCCCACTGTAATGCTTCAGCCCAGTTTCCCTGATAAAGAGCAAGTTTTGCCAAATATGACTTTGCCATACCACTTGTAGCTCTTCCTTCTTGTCCAGACCAGCTAGCCGGTAATTTTGAGGCAGCCGCCATTAAATCTGCTTTAATTTGTGCATCAACTTCTGCAATAGTGGACTTGGCTTTAATAACATCCTGTGGCTTTTCAATTGGATTTGTTACGAGTGGAATTTCACCATAATCTCTTCTTAATTCAAAAAACAAGAAACCCCTAACTGCCTGTGCTTCTGCTCTGTTTATTAAACTTCCATTATCCGTTAAATTTTCTGATTTCTTTATAATTGAATTACAATCATAAATAACGTTATAGTGACCAGACCAGTTATCATTTGCTTCTCCTTTCACTTTTGAATACTGGAAATTATCCATTATTGTACCCATTTCTGCAGCATCGGTAGGAGTACTTCCTTTAGCAGCATCGTCTGATCTTATACTTTGGAACCAATATCTTGTCCAATTTGAAACACCTGCCTGGGTTCTCAATTTTGAGTATACTCCATAAATTTCTGCCTGAAGACCTCCTTCAGCTAAATCTCCAGTGGTAGCTTGACCTAAAGGTTTTCTATCTAAAAAATCATCACCACAAGATACAAGTCCTAAAAGTGATAATGAAGCTATTATTATTGTAAGTTTTTTCATTATTAAAGTTATTAATTAAAATGTGACGTTAACCCCCATTGTGGTAATTATAGGAAGGGGATATCCTCCTCCATCTACTCCAAATTCAACCGGACTACCGCCAGCTTCCGGTGTAAATCCAGAGTTATTACCCCAGGTAAATAAATTTTGGGCATTAATAAATAGTTTTAATGATCGAATTTTAAAATTCTCCAAAAATCCTTTTTCAAAATTATATCCTATCTGAATATTACGGAGTCTTAAATAACTTCCATCTTCAATCATATAGGTAGAGTTTAATTTATTATATCCCGTTGCATCATTTAATCTAGGTTCCCAATTAGACGTACCTGGCCCGTTCCATCTATCCATTCGTGCTTCACGATAATTAAATTGCGCAAATGTGCTACCATTTCCCCAATTTCTCCATACCTCATTTCCGTAAACTCCTTGGAAATCTGCACTGAAACTAAAGTTCTTATAATCAAAGTTCAGATAAAATGCATAAGTGAAATCAGGGGTTGGATTTCCAATTATAGTTCTGTCCTGCTCATCAATTTTACCATCTCCGTTAATATCTTTATATTTTAAATCTCCCGGAGCATAAGTTCCTAGGGTACTCGCCGGTGAGTTGATGATATCTGCGTAAGACTGATATACTCCATCAACGACATATCCATAAAAAGAACCTATAGGTGACCCTGCTCTTGTTACGGATGGACCTGAAAAAATTTCGTATCCATCTTGATATACAGATAATACTTTATTTTTAATAGTTGTTAGATTACCTCCTATTCCGTAGCGTATATCCTCCCCAATTCTGTCACTCCAATCTAGCTTAAATTCAAAACCTTTATTTTCTATTTCTCCTGCATTATCAAAAAAGTCCTGAGTATCAGTCTCAACATATACTAACAGATCTTTTGTACGTTTAGTATAATAATTTCCTTCAAAATTCAATCTTCTATTTAAAATAGAGAATTCCAATCCGCCCTCATAAGTGTAAACTTCTTCCCACTTCAAATCAGGATTTGCTATATAAGCCGATGTTGAAGCCGGATAGAAAATTTTTGGAACGCCTAAAATAGTTCCGCTTCCTGCTACATAACCAGGATAATTTGGATACCTTACCGGTGCATACTCATTTCCAAGTTTACCTGCCGAACCTTTTACTTTTAAATAATCAAATATATTTTGATTGCTCATGAAGTTTTCCTTAGAAACCTCCCATGCTGCTCCCACTGCCCAAAAGTTCTGGTATTGATTAGGGTTGTCACTGCTGAATGCCGATGAACCATCTCTACGGAATGATGCATTTAACATGTATTTTCCGGCATAATTATATAATACTCTTCCAAAGTATGATACATTAGCTTTATCCCAAGGGAAAGTATTAGTCTTTTGTAATGTTGCAGGATCTGCAAATGAGTTATTTACATACCAAAAACGTCTGTTCCAAGGAATCGCCTGTCCGGTAGCAGACTGATTGATTCTTACTTCAAGTTCATTATTTCTTTCATCAATAGTTTCAAATCCGACCATTGCAGTAACGTTATGGCTACCGAATTTATTGTCATAAGTAAGTAAGTGATTTTGTTGAAATCTTCTGTAATCAACATTTGACTCTCTTACACTTGTAAGGTTAATACCTGAAAGCTTCGTTATTTGTCCTGTCTCAGGTACATATATATCAAATACAGGATTATACTGTCTTTGCTTATTAAATTCAAAATTGCCTAAGAATGTTGATCTAAAAGTAAAATTTTTAAGAAATTTGATTTCACCGTAAATATTACCTATAAGATTATGTCGTCTTGAAATTAATGTACCTGCTTTTCCTTCAGTCTCAACTAATAAGTTACCTAACTGGGCAGCTCCCATTTCATTAGGCAATTGATTATAAATTCCTAATTCTTCATTGTAAGGAGAGGCTAAAGGAGTCGTATTTATTGCAGCTGCATATCCTAAAGTTCTTGGAAGATTGTATTGTAAAGCACTTAAGTTGATCCCTACTTTAATATTATCATTTATTTTAAACTCATCATTAAGGTTTAATGTAATCTTTCTTTGCTGTTCACTTTTGATAATACCTTCTTCATATAGGTAACCTAAGCCTAAGTAGAATTTATTTTTATCAGAACCAACATTAAAGCTGATATTATTGTTGGAAATTGGAGCACCATTATTGGTAACAAGATCAATCCAGTCAGTATCAGCATTGAAGATGTTATAATACTGATATGGTGCCAAGCCTTGGTTTACTCTCTGTTCGTCAAATAAAGTTCTAAATTGCTGTGCATTGGTTAATTTGGGTTTATTTCCTAAAAATTTCGCTCCATATGAGGAATTAAAATTAATTGTAGTACCAGATTTTCCCTTTTTTGTTGTAACAATGATAACTCCGTTAGCTCCTTTATTACCAAATATGGCCAAAGAAGAGGCATCTTTCAGGACTTCCATTGATTCAATATCGTTGGAATTCACAAAATCTAAGTTGTCGGCAAAAATACCATCAACTACATACAGCGGTTTGGTATTATACCTACTCACTGTTCCTCTAATTCTAACATCCGGTGTTGCTCCTAATTGCCCTTGGTTTACAACTGAAAGGCCCGCCACTTTACCTTGTAACGACGCTACTGGGTTTGCATTAGGTTTATCTGCAACTTCTGAACCCGAAACTCTTGCAATAGAACCTGTTAAATCTCTTTTCTTAGCTGTACCATATCCAATCATCACCACTTCCTCAATCTTCTGTTCTTTGGAAACAGTATCATTTGGTGTGGTTTGTGCATTGACATTCATACCGAAGTATAAAACAGCAATGAGACATGAATACTTTAAATCACGTTGTTTCATATAGTTATCTTTTATTCGTACAATCATTATGATGAAAAGATGCCTGATCTTTTCCTGCTTATCATGAAAATATTGCATATTCTCATAAAAAGACATTAGTCAAAATTATAAAAATATCTTTAACATTGTTAATTTTACTTAATGTTTTTACTATTTAGTTAACAGTGTATTTTGTATGAAATTAAGATAATATTTTCCTTTTCAAAATATATATATAAATTTTATGTTAAAATCTTTATTATATTTAATTTAAATCATTGTTTTAATGTAAAAAAATTAATCTGAAATATTATAAAATAAACCATGTCTCCATTATTTTTTTAACACACTGATCATTTATTATCACAAAATTTGTTAAAATAATATTTGTCATTAAATTTGGTTTATTATTTGACTACACATTTATTTTAATTCAACAACAATGAAAAAATATATTATTGCTGCTGCCCTTATTATAGGGACAGGAGCTGTGATCAATACAACATTGCAGTCTTGCACCACTCTGGCAACCTCGGATCTTGGCTTATCGGTAATCAAAAGGTTTCTTCTGAACGGAATTGATAAGGGAGTAAATATATATAGCAACAGACAAGCTTTTCTTCAAAATAATATGGTAGACAAAGCACTTCCGAAACAGCTGAGAGAAATCAATTCCATGCTGGAAAAAGTAGCTCCATCCCTTGTAGCAAAAGAGAGAGAGTATATTGCAGATGCAGCCGTCTATACCGTGAATATTTCAAAGCCTATTCTCGTGAATGCCGTTAACAGCCTTAATGCTCAGGATGTTACAAGAATCATCCAGGGAGAAAAAGGAACTGCCACTCTCATCCTTAAAGAAAAGACATCACAGCAGCTCATCGCTGCCATTACGCCGAAAGTTGAAGAGCAGCTGAACCAATATGGTATTACCAGAAGCATCAACACTGCTTTATCGGGAAGCAATCTTCTGAACGGCCTGCTTGGAGGAGGTAAAACAACCGTAAATTCCGGCGGACTGAGTCAGATGGCTTCCGAACAATTGGTAAACGGCCTGTTCAACATTATTGAAGATTACGAGATTCAGAATTCCGCGTCGCTTTTAGGACCGCTTGGAAAATAAAAGAATTTTCGTTATATTTATATATTATTTACAATTGGAGATGGATATTTTACAAGGAAATCAACATGCAAGTCCGGACGACTTTTACAATTCATTACGGACGAAACTGGAGGATCATCACGATTTTCCGGAAGATTATTTATTTAAATTTATTATTCCGACCGATCAGGCAAAACTTACCGAAATTTACCGGGTTTTTGATGGGATTAAATTTACTTTGGGAAACAGAGAAAGTAAAAACGGAAAATATACAGCCTGCAACATCAATGCATTTGTATTGGATGCCAACCAGGTAGTTACCATTTATAAGGAAGTAGCCAAGATAGAAGGCGTTATTTTATTATAAAAAATTAAAGTCAGCTCAGAAAGCTGACTTTTTCATTTATTCTTACTTATCTATAAAGTATTTTACATTTTCAACAGGCCTTCCCAGCATAGCTACCGAACCTTTAATCAGAATAGGCCTCTGGATGAGGGAAGGATTTTCAGATAAAATCTGTATCCACTCTTCTTCCGAAAGGTTTTTCCCGGCATATTTTTCAAGATACAGCTTTTCATTTTTTCTGATGATATGAAAAACATTTTGATTGAGCTTTTTAAGAACAGCTTTAATTTCCTGCACATTCAACGGTTCTTCAATAATATTGATGATCTCAAACGGAACCCCATTTTCATCAAGATACTCTAAAACCGCATTAGATTTTGAGCAATTTCCGTTATGTAAAACTTTCACTACCATTTTGTGGATTTAAATATATTCTGACTATAATAAATGTAGCAAGAATACTACCAGAATCATATTAATTATAATAAATCTTTGCTAAAACAGTCCGTAAAGTTCCGCTTCAATTTTTTCAAGGATGAATCCGAAATCTTCGGGTTTTTCTACAAAATCAAGATCATCTACTTCAATAACAAGCAGCTTTCCTTCCGTATAATTGGAAATCCATTTTTCGTATTTCTGGTTGAGCTTAGAAAGATATTCTATACTGATAGAGGCTTCATATTCCCGTCCTCTTTTATAAATTTTTTTCACCAGATTCGGCACATCAGATTTCAGGTATATCAAAAGATCGGGTGCAGAAACAAATGATTTCATCAGATTAAATAAAGATGAATAATTGTTAAAATCCCTGTCTGAAAGTAAATTCATATCGTTCAGGTTTTCTGCAAAAATATGAGCATCTTCGTAAATCGTACGATCCTGGATGATATTTTTTCCGCTTTCCCTTATTTCCTTCACCTGCTGAAACCGGCTTCCCAAAAAATAAATCTGCAGCGCAAAACTCCATTTGCTCATATCTGCATAAAAATCCTCAAGGTATGGATTGTGATCTACATCCTCAAATTGAGCGTCCCATCCGTAATGTTTGGAAAGCATGGTCGTTAAAGTAGTTTTACCAGCTCCGATATTTCCTGTAACTGCAATATGCATATTTTTCTCCTTACTATTTTTGATTTAACTCACCTAATTACCGCCTGCTTCCAGCGTCGAGATATCCTCTATCAGCTTTTGCAAAGAACTTTCGGCAGGATTTTTATCTTCAATTTCCTGAATCTTTTTCTCCAGCTTTTCTTCCGGGCTTCCTGCCTCTGCAGGTTTTTCCTCCGGCTGCTTTACTTCCTGCTCCTGTTTTTTCTGCTGCACCTCCGGTTCTGGCTGTAGCTGGGCCTCATTATTCTTTTCGAGGCTGTAAAGATAAAGTTTGTTGGTCTTGATTTCAAAATAAGAAAGGGTATTTTTATCCACAATCCGTGCTTCGGGATCCTGAAAAATTTTAACCATTTCTTTTTCCGGAGCATATTTCAAAATAGTATTATTGGTAATGACCAAGATAAATTCATTTTCCCTTCTGAAACGCTTCCCATTTTCTACCGGTGCTTCAAATATTTTATCAAACTTAAATGTATATACCCTGAAAGCCTTTTTTGTTAATATGTAAATCTTATTCTCATACACCAGAAGATCCATAAGATCGTCGAAACTTGCATCAAAAGGATAAGAATTAATAATCGTTTCATTCCTGAAATTATACTGAATAAGCCTTTTGGTACTTTCATCCAACAGCCAGAGCTGCTGCAGATCTTCTGCATAGGCTATTTTTATAAACCCAAATTTCTGCTTAAAATCAACACGCTGGATCTCGTTCATATTCTGGTCAACAAATTTAAGCTCCTGTGCGTTTTCCGAGAAAAGCGGAACACTGAGTGGATTCTGTACCGTCTGAACCTTATAAGGCACCGTAAGCATCATCTGCCCTATCTGCCTTCCCAGCGAATCATATTTGGTAAGGCTGAAATCTTTGTTTTTGTAGATGTAGAGATTTCCGTAATCGTCGGCAAGCATATCTTTAGCTTCCTTCAGTTTCAGAGTATCCAAAGGAAGAGATTTCTGCGCCAGAAGAGAACAGAAAACGAACACCAATATCAAATATAAAACTCTCAAATTATTTTACTAAAAGTAGCGCTCCAAAAGGAACGCTACCAATTTACTATTTTATTCTATTATTTTTAATAACACTTAAAAATTTAACTGTAACGGCTTTTACTTTCAATTACTGAATTGCAATTTCATAAATTTTCGGCCAGTTCTTTCCCGTTATCAGCATATTGTTTCCTTTAAAGGCAATACCATTCAGTACGTGTTCTTTACTGTCCTTTGTATTTTCAGCCGTAATTTTTGTAAAGTTAAATTTACCTACAACCTCCCCGGTTTTCGGGTTAATTTTAAGAATATATGGCTCATGCCAGATATTTGAATAGATAAAACCGTTATGATATTCCAACTCGTTTAATTGGGTATAAATATTCTTGAAGCCTCCTACCGCAATTTTACGGATTACTTGTGAAGGATTATTAACATCAAGGAAAAACAGTGTATTGGAGCCATCTGTAGCAATAAGGTTTTTCCCATCAAAAGTAAGCCCCCATCCTTCTCCGATTTCATTAGGCAAAGGAAATTCCGAAAGCTTTTTTAAAGTGGCTTTATCATAAACAAACCCCAGCTTATTCTGATAAGTAAGCTGATAAATTTTATTACCTGCAATAGCACATCCTTCAGAAAAAATATGTGCAGGCTGCTTTTGCGTAATTATTGGAGTGATGCTTCCTAAATTATAAGTAATAAGTTGTGAAGAATTTTTAAGGCCGTCACTTTCATAAACCGTGTTTCCTTCGAGTAGAAATCCTTCCAGAAAGTTATTCGGATCATGCGGATATTCTGCTATTATTTCATAAGAGATATCCTGTTCCTTATATTTTGAAAAGACATTGATGGTTGCATCCTGATTCAGGGCCTTCCCTCCCTTGGTTTTGATACTGAATGTCACTTTATTTTCTCCGTACTGAAAAAATTTCGGATCAACGGCCATATCAGAAGTTTCCTTATCCCCAAAACTGATCGTTACAGCATCCGCCATATCCGTAACCTCTTCAGGCAGCTTAATACGTTCACCGAAATGATAGCCTTTTTCTTCCATGGAATGATTGTAGTCGGCAAGAACATCAAGCATTTTTTGGTCATCTCTGCAGGAAATCAGCAAAAACAACAATAAAATACCGGAAATAAGATTTTTCTTCAATTTATTGATCTATTTATTTAATAGCAATCTCATATATTTTCGGCCAGTTTTTTCCTGTTACCAACATATTTTCTCCTTTAAAAGCAATTCCGTTAAGTACATCGTCGCTTCCTTTGGTGTTTTGTTTTGCAATATCGGTAAAATCAAATGTACCGACCACTTCCCCGGTCTGAGGATTAATTTTTAAAACAACAGGCTGTTGCCATACATTTGCATAGATAAATCCGTTGTGGTATTCCAGTTCGTTCAGCTGGTCATAAGCCTGTGCGCTTCCTGCAACGGCGATATGTTTTACCAGCTTTGAAGGATTAGCAGGATCCAGGAAGTACAAAAGTTTGCTTCCGTCTGAAGCGATAAGATTTTTACCGTCGTAAGTGAGCCCCCAACCTTCTCCCAACACATTAGGATAGGCAAATTCAGACAATAGTTTGAGTGAACTTTTATCGTAAATATATCCTTTTTTACTTTGCCATGTAAGCTGATAGACCTTATCTCCTACAATCGTGCTTCCTTCAGAAAAATCTTCCTGCGGCTGCTTTGTTGAAGCCAGCGGTGTTGTGGTACCCAGCGTGTATTTTAAAATCTGGGAAGAGCCATTTTGTCCGTCGCTTTCGTAAACGGTATTGCCTTCAATCTGAAAGCCCTGAACGAAATTTTTAGGATCGTGAGGATATTCCGCTACAATTTCATAAGACATCTTTTCCTCCGGATTTTTAGCAAAGACATTAATGGTTGCATCCTGAGTAAGGGTTTCCCCGCTTTTTGTTTTGATGTTAAAAGTAACCGGATTATCACCCAATGTAAAGAATTTTGGGTCAATCGTTAAACTCGAAGTTTCTTTATCCCCGAAACTGATGGAAATGCTTTCCGCTTCATCGGTAACTTCATTAGGGAGAATGAGCTTTTCTCCAAAATGATATCCTTTCTGCTCCATAGAGTTGTTGTAATCTGCCAATGCATCCAGGATTTTTTTATCATCTTTACAAGCTGATAACAATAAGATTGCTGCAAAACCGGCTATAATATGTTTCTTCATTGATTTCTAAAAATTTTTCCAAAATTAGCAAAATTTATTGCTTCCTGCTAATTTCCTGATACGGCTTCACCAAATTGTAATATATAGCCATTGTTATCATAAACAGCAAATTCTCTCATTCCCCACTCGAAGTCCTCTATTTCATAGCAAATTTCTATTTTGTCTTTAATTATTTGCCAAAAATCATCAATCATACTGATATTGAAATAAAAAGATCCGGTAAAGCCAATTTTTATGAAGCCCTGGTGAGCATTTGGCGCAGAAACCATAATTCTTATACCATCTCTTTGCAAAGAGGCCCATTTCCAGTTGTCATTTTTTTCATGAATTGTAAAACCTAAAATTTCCGTATAAAACTGAATAGTTTCTTCCCAGGATTCTGTCCATAATACAGGATGTAGTGACGTGAATTTGATCATGGTTAATTTATAAAGATTAACTTTCCAGATATCGTTTCAGGCTTTGTTCTATAATTTGTGTCCAGCCTTCCGTGAAAGCTTTTTGGGAAAAATTTTCGCCAAGATCATTAAAACCATTAATATTTTCGTGCGTAAGTTTAATGAGAGTCTGCTGCCCATCCGGGTAAATTTCCCAGGTTACTGTTGTTTTCCTTTCCGAAAATTCAGGATAAAACCACGTATGTCTCAGCTTTTTTTCCGGAATAACTTCCAGAATTTCTGCCTGATGATGATATTTCTGCTCATTTCCGGGTTCATAAAAATTAAAAACAGCTCCCTGTTGAAGGATAAAATCGGGAATATCAAAGTACCATATTTTCATTTCGTCTCTGTCGGTTAATGCTTTCCAAACCTTTTCGGCCGGAACATTCACTTTCTGTTCTATGATGATCGGATGGCTCATATATTTGTTTTATTAATTAATGCAATTTTCTGACATTCTTAATTTCCCTGAATTCATATTCAATACTAATGTAATGTTTTTTTCAGAAAGAATGCTAAAAAACAATTTTTCATCCATAAACAGGCCAATGATAAAATCGACTAATAATTCCTGCTAATTTTTTGTAAAAGGAATATTATTGTAAAAACCAATCTGAATTTGTCCCCGGTTCCTTTTTTCCTGGATCTGGTTCATATATCCTGCTTCAATCCTCATATTTTTATTAATAACATACCCCAATGCTCCATACACTCTGTTCCTGTCGAAAACCGGGCTGTCGAAATTCAGGAAAATTTCGTTGTAGGCAGATGCATAAAAAGTTTTCGGTATAAGCTCTTTGTTATTGATGGGAATATTAAACCCTAAAAAATACCGGAACCTCATCCTGAAATCATCTTCCAAAAACCGCTCTTCCAATCTGTAACGATGCTGAATATTGAATCTTCCGAACTTCTGCTTTGTAATATACTGCTGGAAGATGCGGTGTTCTATATTTTCGGTTTTTTCATCATTCACATAGGGCTTACTTAAAATAAATCCGTATCCTAATAAAATATTGTTGTTGTTTTCAGTAAGGTCATAGCCGATTCCCGTGCGGATCAAAAGCTGTTCGAGATCTCCTCCTGCATCGAAGTTCCTGTACTGGATCTCATTATGCCAGTTTAATTTTTTACTGATCTTATTGTTTCCGAAATACATATACCATGCTCCGAGATCGCTTTTCTGAGCATTCAATGAAGCAATTCCAAACATCACAAGTCCCGCTGCAACCGATCTTAAAATTTTCATTCCGTCTATTTTTATTATTAAAATCTATTAATTATTAAAATTTAATATTATTTATCAATAATAAGAAAAATAAACAGGTTATGAAAATGATTTATATCTGGTCATAATGTATGATATGATATTTTTATATATAAAAAAACCGGCATTTGATGCCGGCTCTTTCTTTTTATGCTTACGGATGCTGCTGCATTTTTGCAGGATCGTCATAATTTACCATCCAGTTGATTCCGAATTTATCAGTAAACATTCCGAAATACGCTCCCCAAAAAGTATCAGACATCGGCATGGTCACTTTTCCTTCTTCAGAAAGTCCGTTGAACAGTTTATCTGCTTCTTCCCTGGATTCTGTATTGATGGAAATCGAAAAATTGTTACCTTCTTTATAGCTGGAAGCCCATTCTCCGGCCGTATCGCTTCCCATAAGTATCGTCTCCTGGGAAATCGGAAGGCTGATGTGCATAATTTTATTTTTATCTTCTTCAGGAGTTTCTTTACCTTCCATTGGAGGCATCTCGCCAAAAGTTCCTACGTAGGGAAACTCTCCCCCGAAAACAGATTTATAAAAGTCGAAAGCCTGCATGCAGTTTCCGTTGAATGTTAAATAAACATTTACTGTAGCCATAATATTATATTTTTAGTTTATCTGTGCTGATCGATCAGGATCATATTTCCGTCGGGATCTTTCAGGTAAATATGTTCCGGTCCGGAGGTATTTTCGTCCGCTTCTTTTTCCAGCACCACACCTTTTTCCTTTAGTTGTTTCTGAATATAGCGGACATCATCGAAACTTTCAAGGTTTTGGGCATTCTGATCCCATCCCGGATTAAAAGTCAGCATGTTACCATCAAACATCGCCTGAAAAAGACCGATGATGTGGTCTCCGTTTTTCATGATAAGATAATTGTGTTCCATACTTCCGCCCATCTGGGTGAATCCTAACATTTCGTAAAAATCTTTAGACTTCTGAAGATCTTTTACACTTAAACTGATTGAAAAAGCTCCTAATTTCATATTTTGTTTTTAAGAATTATATTATTTAGGTTAAATTACTGACCGTTCTGTATGCGTGTTTTAAAATCCAGAGTCCCGTCATAGCTTTTCCAGTCACCGGTAAACTCTATATATTGTTGTTCAACTTTTTCGCTGTTTTTATTCCACCGGAACGTATATACAAATTTTCCTCTGAACATCCCGGAATGCTTTCCTTTGTATTCTTCGGCAAGTTCATATTCACCATATACAGTTCCTTTTTTACCGGAGTCTCTGTATTTTTTGATTTTAAATTTACCTTCAAATTTGGTATAATTCTTATCCACCACCGTATAACCCGAAACGAAATATTCCTGATCATTTTTCCGATCCTGTTCGGAGATATCAATTTTAAGTTTAATCTGCTGATCTTTGCTGCCGATTGTTCCTGTGTAAATTTTACCATCATTTAACCAGACATTGGAGATATCGGGCATTTGTGAGAACAGAACATTTGAAATGAGAACGAGAAATAGTAATATTTTTTTCATGTGTTTTAGCTTATTTAAATTATACCCCGAATTGCGCCAGATGATGATTCAAATGTTTGGCAAACATATTATTCCACTCCTGAGCCTTCAGCTTACCGAATGAGAAGGATTCTTTACCGTCGAAAGCTGTTTCTCCCAGCTGTTGTGTTTTCTGGATAAAGCCGATCAGTCTTTTTTTTTCCTCTTCGAAATTTTTCCTGTCGGCAATAATGAACTGAGGAGCTGTAGGGCTGTTTTTGGGATATCCTTTTTCACCTACAACTTTGGATTTAACGAATTTTTTTAAAATAAATTTCGCAATAGATCCCGGTTTTCTGTGTTTTTCCGGTTCATAGACCATTTCATAAGACACATTACAATGAGCCAGCATCTGATCTACTGACATTTTACCCCATAGCGGCTGTGTTTCAGGAGTAAGCGTATTGATCCTGTCAATGTAATTCTGAACAACTTTTACATCAAAAATGTTTTCCATAGTTTAGCAAATGTTAAAAAACAAATATATCAGTTTTAGAATAAATATATTACGTTTGGGCTAAAAAAGAATTTATTTTATCATTCAATTTATTTACTTTATCTTTTTCTTTAAATTATGGTTTTAATGAAAAAAACTTCTCATAAATGAGAAGTTTTAAAACTTAGATTTTATTCGGATATATCCACCCTATCTCCTTTTGTATGCGCATTCATCTGCGGGGCATAATAATTCTGGATCGTGGTTATTCCGTTTGAGAATTTTCCGGAAGCGTTCGCGATATAATCATATTCAAATACATATTTTCCTTTCGGCATATACTGAATATAGAAATTCGTGGAAGCATCTTTGGTCGACTGATAATAGCCTAAATTATTTTTCCACTGATATCCGGACAATACATCAACAGGCTCAAATCCCGCTGCCCGCATGTCTTTGATATGAATAAATTCCATGGCACGGTCTGTATTTAAAATCATTCTTACCGTAACTTTATCTCCTACTTTCAATGGCGTTTCAGAAGTTATTTTCTGTAATTCTTCTCCGTTGACCGTTTTGATTTTTCTATAAAGTTCTTTCGTGATGGAAAGATAATTTTCAGAGGATTTTATTTTATCCAGATCTTCATAGTACTGCCAGAATAAACCTCCCTGAACGATTCCCGGTCCCGGCTTGGTAACGGTAACCTCCGCAAGATTTTTATTGAGAACATCCGTTTTTATTGTAGATTTCACATAACCGGTTGCCTGGGTTTCCGGCTTCAGTTCTTTTCCGCCCCAGATGATGGTTGCTTTGTCGCTTTCAGCAGAAGTCCATGATTTTCCTGAATTTAGGATCGTGAAAATTACTTCTGAAGTTGCTCTCGAGCTTCCCCAGGAATTCACTTCCTTCTGGGTGATCAGCCAGATTTTTAAATCTTCAATAAATTTCTGATCGTTCGGCTTTAATGTATTAAATGCTTCCAACGCTCCGGCATGGTTGACCACTTTGGAACTGAACCAGCCCCAGTCGTCAAGATTCTGTTTCCAATAAACGCCCTGAGCTTTTGAGTCTACGGAAGTTTCTTTTAAATAATTCATCAGTTTATCCGAAACATCTTTCAAACCGAAATCATTCATCAGTAAAGCAGTACGATGCAATCCGAAGAAGGTGAAATCCGTAATTTTTGCTGTTTTTGCTTTTTGTTTTACCAATGATTTTATAGTTTCGCCTTTTCCTTTTAAAGGATATTGTTTTTCCCAGTAATTTCGGGTATCAAGATACTCCAGCGTCCAGTTATTCAGGATATTTTCTTTATTTGATTTAAGCGAAGCCGCAGTATCATATTTAGCAATCTCGTTATCTACATATTGAATGAGTTTTTTAACCAAATCATTTTGTTCGGAACTTTGATAATCATTTACATGATCTTTCAGCCACAAATTGATTTTTCCTAAATTTTTCAGGATGTACAATGATGTGGAATAGGAGCTCGGATATCCCTGATACCAGGAAAATCCTCCATCCGGGTTCTGCAGTTTACTTAAATCGTCCCAATCCTGGTTAATTGAATTTTTCATGGAATTTACATCAAACAACAATGCCAGTTTAGCCATTTGTTCCTGTTCATTTTTACTTTCTAAAACCCATGGTGTTTCTTCCAGCAGCAATTGTTTCAGTTCCTGATTTTTTTCAAGATTTGAAATCAATAATCCTTTATTCTGATATTCTTCAAAAACAGCTTTCATTTTCGGATTTGCCCTGAAAATTTCTGAAGCCAGAACATCCGCAAACCATTTGTTGAAGATCACATCGGCAGAATTATTCGGGTCATTTTTAAGGCTTGGAAGCGCAAACATGATTTCCCAGATCGGATTGGTCGTTAATTCCAGCGTATTGGAAACATTGGAAATTGTTGTTGAATTTGTATTTTTAAGATTTTCCAATATAAACGTTTTGGTTTCACCTTCTCTTACAAAAACCGGGACCGCATCTGTTACGAACATTCTGTTGGGTAAAACAGCTATTGCTTTTTGTTCACCATCGGAAAACTGACCGGCTTTAGCCACCACTTTCAAAATAATCGAAGAAACATTTTCAGGAACTTTTATGTTCCATGTTAACGCTGAATTTCCGTTTTCATTTAAATCAAAATTCTGAATCGCTGAATGTAATCCAAATTTAGAAGAAATATCTTCATTGGTGATAGCATCCAGGATTTGCAAGCTTGCCGAACCGTTTAATTTTTTATTCGTTAAATTCGACAGTTTTGATTGTAAATTTAATTCGTCACCTTCTCTTAAAAATCGTGGGTAATTTGGGGTTACTGAGAATTCTTTCTGGGTTATGACTTCTTTTTCCAAAGTTGCAGCTTTGGCATCTTTTGTATGCGCCAGGAACATTAATTTCCATTTCGTCAACGCTTCAGGAGAAGTAAACTCGAAGCTTACGTTTCCTTCGGAATCTGTTTTTAGATCAGGATAAAAGAAAGCAGTTTCATTAAGATTCTGGCGCACCGGAATATTTTCCAACGCTTTGTCGTCTTTATCATAATAGAAATCATCAGTATACTCTTTTTTTTCTTCTTCCGTTAATTGTCTTCCGGAATTGATTATATTAATAGCCTCATCACTAATTCTCATACTTGCGATTTGCGTTTTGTCCCTTTTTGAAGCCATTGGAGCCGGACTGGCAACACCGCGTACAACCACTTCTGATGCTGCTCCCGGAAGTCCGTTAAAGTAGTCTCTATCAAAGCAATTAAAAGCAGGAACTTCAACCTGCTTTCCTTCAATAAATTTTAATCTTTTCTGATAATATTGCTGATTAAGATATTGTCTGATATCATAAGAAGTTACCATTGAAGTCTGAACAGATAAGCTATACCAATTGAATCTATGAATTACAAATTTATCCAAAGACATATCGTACATATTCGCTAAAACCTCAGCATTGATTTTCTCTTTTTCATTTCCTGAAACTTTTACCGACCATTTTTCTTTTGAATTCGGCTGAATTTTATCTCTGAAAGTAACGGTTTCAATTCTTAAAGGCTGCTCAGCATCCTTTATCACAAGATTGACAGATTCCGTCTGAACATCGTTAAAAGCCACCACCTGAAACTGCACATTCAACGTCTGAATATTTTTATCTTTCGGAATGTCTGTTGTGTACTCAAAGATACCGTTTTTAAATTGCCGAACTTCTGAAACTGTTTTTCCCGATCCGTTCTGAACAAAAATGTTCAATAAAGCGTTCGGAACTGAGGAATAAACGGTAAAAACGGCCTTTTCTCCTCTTGTAAATTCTTTTTTAGGCTGTAAAACCGTAAGGAATGTCTTCTGATTGGGCTTTAACGATTTTTGATCCCAGACACTGAAATTTTGAGTCGTTTTTATCGTGTCTTTTCCTTCGATATTGCATAATTCGAGCTGATAATCTCCCGCTTCCAGTTTTCCAAGATCAAGCAATTCTTCATTTCTTTTTACATCATTAAGAACAACAGAAGCTGTTTTCCAGTTTTTCTTTTCATCATTTTTATCATAAAGATCATGCGGAAATTTGCTGATGAACTCTGCATTTGAGTATTTCGGCATATCCTGAACTTCAGATGTAAAATTGTCCCTGAAAATCCTTTCCGGCGCCTGCAGCTTTGATAATTTTACCTGATATGATTTTTTAAGGTTCTGTTCATTATAATTTTTCGTTTCAACTTTCAGCTTTATATTTTCATCAGAGAATACATCTTTAATTTCCTCAGCCTGTATATAATGGGACACCGAAGCAACTTTCAACTGTGTATCCGCACTCTGTGTTTCCCCGTTGATATCTGTAACGGAAGCATTGATTTCGTAATTATCAATTTGAATACCTTCTACATTTTCATCTTTTTTAAGATCAAGCTTAATGATAAATTCTCCTTTTTCATTGGTTTTTGCTTCTCCCAAAACAGAGTTCTCATTATCATCATTTTGCGGGTACCATGAGAAATATCTCCATCGGATATTTCGCTTCCTGATTTCATACTGTACCGTCGTATTGCTTAAAGCAACTCCTGAAAACATCATGGCTTTCCCTTTCAGCTCGATGGTTTGCCCGTATTTGTATTCTTCTTTTACAGGATCAAACGTTACCTCAAATTTGGGTCTTTTATATTCCTCAACGCTGAAATCTTTATACCCTTCATTGGTATCGGTCTTTAAATAGAAAACTCCGTTTAATTTACCTTTCGGCAACATAAAACTTCCGTGATAAGAACCGAATTCATTGGTTGTAAATGTCTGCGACGAAACTTCCTGTCCGTTTGCATCCGTTAATGTAATTTTTTGCTGTAATCCTGAAACAACAGACTCTATTTCCTTATCACGACTGGTATTAATCACTTTAAAATAAACCGTTTGCCCAGGTCTGTAGATGGCCCGGTCGGTAAAAATCTGGGCTTTGCTGCGCTTCGTTTCTCTGTTCTGATCAATAGCCGCGACTCTGCTTCCGTATACGTCCATCAACTGAAAATTATTTGTTTTTGGCTGAAGGAGGAGGAAGGTTCTGTAATAATCTTTATTGGTTGTTGCTGGAAATTTAAAAACCCCTTTACCGTCGGTTTTACCTTGTATTGTATTAACGTTTTTATTTGAAACAAATTCATAAAACGTAAGAGTTTCATTAGCAACAGGCTGTCCGTTTTCGCTGTTAACCAACTTTAATTCATTCTCTAACTGGTTTCTGTCTGTCTTTGACTGGTAAATAATTCTGTTATCTGAGACCAGAAAATAAAAATCTTTTTCGGCTTCCGCATCTTTGGCGCTGATTCCGTCAACAGCATATTCTGCAAGATAAATTCCGGGGGAAAGCGCTTTTATTTCTAATGATGTTTTGTGGTTCCGAAAGTCTTTTGGATCATTCAGCTGATAGACCTCTTTTCTTACGGGATTTTTTTTGACACTGCTCAATGTATTGGCGTAGGGATTTTTGGCATATTTTAAAAAAGATGCTACATCCTCTTTTACTTCATAAATATTGATTGAAAAGCCAGAAACATTTTTATATTCTGCAACAAAGTGAATCGGTTTATTGCTTTGGGTCTGCTGCTCATATTTAATATTCAAAAACGGATTTAAAATCTGATTTTCTATATTTTTTATATTACCGATGAAAGGAGATTTCGGATATTGTTTTTTTGCCTGAGCTGCCATTTCGAGAGCTTCTTTTTCCTTTTTTTCAGAAATCAGCTGATTCATGATATCCTCCATGATCAGGACTTTATAATCGCCTTCTGCATTAGATTTCAAAAGGTTCTGAAGCTGGGTAAGCCTGTCTTTGCACTGATTGAAATTACAGTTTTGCTGCAATTTTTTGTGCATAAAATACAGTTTGGAATTCCCTGTGTTCTGAGCGATTAATTCATCAAAATTGGCATTGATTTTAATATGGTTTTCCTCAAGCTCATTTTTGGTAAAAAAATCATCGTTGGCAAGAAAAATGTTTTTATTGATAAGATACCAATCCCATAATGTCGGGAAATAGGAAATATAATCGCTGTTTGAAAAAGCCTTTTCATATTTTTTCAGAGCAATCTTTTTCATCTTGTCTTTTTGCAGATCAAGCTCCTGATAGTTTTTATTTAAATAATTTTTAAAATCCAGCCTGCTCCAGGTTTCTATCTGTGAAAGATCCTGGGCATTGATATTGGTACGCTGTCTTATTTCCCATGAATGTTCGTTGTAATAGTCGAGGAAAAAACCATTTAATAAAACCTGAAATATAATTTTGTCGTCATTTTTTAATTGTTTTTCTACATCGGTCAGCTTTTTGAAAAACTGGCTTACCGTGTCGTTTTTTTCATCATCCTGAGTTCGGTTTACAATACTGAATTCTGCCTTTAAAGATTGAATAAGCTGTATAATATTATTGTCTTTCATCGCCTGTTTTTGTATGTCTGAAATTATGGGAAGACTAGATTTATAAGCTCCTTTCTGAGAATTTGCAGCTACTTTTTTCCATTGCTCATCGTAATATTTCTGGGCAAAAACTACCGAAAAATTCAGCAGGAGCAGCAAAAGCATAAAAACCTTGGATAATCTTTTCATATATGTTATTTTTGATAAATGAATTTCTTAAAAATACTGAAAAAATCCGTTATAGACAGCCAATTGTATGTTTCTTTAATGGGGACCCTTTTTGCAGTATTCTTCATGGAGGAGCAAAACACATTCCGTTATCCTACTGTTTTCCTGATTTTTATCACCTATTTCAGCGGATATCTCTACACCAAGTATCAGAAGACAAAACATTTCTTTAAAATACTGATTCTGAATATTGTCGCCGGGCTGATTTGCGCTCTTTTAATTATTTATAACCATAATGAAATACGTCTGATAAAATGGGGCATTATTGTTTTCCTGGGGCTGCTTTACAACAGCTTTTTCCTAGATCTTTACATCCGGAAAATCCCGTTGCTGAAAGTATTTTATGTCGGTCTGGTCTGGGCGCTGGTAAACTGCTGGCTTACCCTTCCCGAATTTAATATTCCGATATTTCTTATCAGTTTTTTATTCATTACCGCATTGGTTCTTCCCTTTGATATCCGGGATATGAAGGTAGATACGGTAAAAACATTTCCTGCGCTTATTGGCGTTCAGAACACCAAATATATTGCTTATATCTTAGTATTTCTGAGCATGATGCTGGCCGCGCAGTATCTTACTTTTTATAGTGCGGTTTCTTTTTTCCTTGCGGGTATTGTTACGTATATTTTTATCTATTTTTCTGAAAATGAAAGGGATGATGCGTATTTTTCTTTCGGAGTGGAAACCTGCTCTGCACTTCCTTTTTTATTTTCAGTAATAATGAAGTATTTTTGACGAATGATTATCAAGAAACTTTCGCTGTATAATTTTAAGAACCATTCTGAAAAAAGATTTGAGTTTTCGCCGCAGATCAACTGTTTTGTAGGAAACAACGGTGTGGGAAAGACCAATATTCTGGATGCACTCCACTATCTTTCGGTAGGAAAAAGTTTTTTGGGAAATACCGATCTTAACAATATCAGGCATGAGGAAGATTTTTTCACCATTGATGCAGAGATCATCAACGAAGACAGTGAAGATGTCATTAAAATCTCTCAGCCGAAAGAGGCCAAAAAGATCATCAAAAAAAACGATAAAAGCTATGACCGGCTGGCTGATCATATCGGATACCTGCCCAGTGTCATGATTTCTCCTTACGATTCCAACCTGATTTCTGACTCGGGAGAAAGCAGAAGGAAGTTTCTGGATTCCATGATCTCACAGACCGATTCCGAATACCTGTTTGACCTCATCCAATACCAGAAAGCCATCCAGCAAAGAAATGCGCTGTTAAAATATTTCGCCAAAAACAGGATTTGGGATAAAGATTCCCTGGAGATTTATGACGATCCTATTACTAGGACCGGGACCAAGATTTTTACGAAAAGAAGAGATTTTGTAGAAAAGCTCAATCCTATCGTCCAAAGTTTTTACCAGATTATTTCGGGAGGGATGGAACATGTTTCGGTGATCTACGAATCACATCTTCTGGAAAACTCTTTTGAAGATTTATTGAAAGAAAGCCTGGAGCGTGACAGAATGCTTACCTATACTTCAAAAGGTATTCACAAAGACGATCTCCGGTTTGAGATGGATTCTGTTCTCATTAAAAAAGTGGGTTCACAGGGACAGCAAAAATCTTTTTTGATTTCACTAAAACTTGCACAGATGAGCCTTGTGAAAGAACTCACCAAAAAGACACCTATTCTGCTGCTTGATGATATTTTTGATAAGCTTGACGATACCAGAGTTTCTCAACTGATCGAGCTGGTAAACCAGGAAAATTTCGGGCAGATTTTTATTACAGATACGCATCGGGAACGCACGGAAAATGTTGTTAAAAAGATTAACGAAGAAAGTATTATTTTCGAATTATAATCTGTTTGATTTAAACAAGTTTTATTATGAAAAGAAACAAAAAACGGGAGTACCAATCCTCTGAGCTTGTGAAATCTTTCGCAAGAATCCATGGTTTTGAAGATAAACTGATTGCTTTTGAAATTAAGGATTTTTTGGAGGAATATCTTGATGAAAGTCTTTTCCAGGAAATCAAAAGTGTAAATATTGAAGATAAAACAGTGATCATCAAAATCCATTCACCGCTGTTAAAGAATGATTTCCAGATGCGTAAAAGTTTTTACCTGAAAAAATTCCAGGATAAATTCGGGGCAGATCAATTTAATGATCTTCAGATTTCGTAGGAATTTTACTGCTCATAAGATTATCTGCTTTTTTATCTAAACCGGATTGTAGAGGGATGAAAAACCTCAGTGGATTTTTCAGGAAATATCGGAAAATACCCTTATAAATTTCACTTACCTGCCCGAAATTAAGCTTTCTGGATCTGAATGCCAGAAACATAGACAAGCTGAAGCTCACTGCGAAATTGAAAAAACCGATGAGGAAAACGGTAAAGAGTGAGATGCAGAATGTATAGGAATCTATGGTAAAATCTTTTCCGTAAAGCCCCAGCGCAAGATTTCCTGCCGCAAAAGTAATGTGTCTGATATCAAGGTCTAACCCTAAGAAAAGTCCTACAGGAGCTGTGGCTCCCAAAAATACCCCGAACCAGAAATTCGATACAATTCCCGGCCAGTTTTTAGCATAATACTTTGATAAAGCTTTGGCAAAATTTTTCCCGAATAATCTTCTGATGGAAAGGTTTTTGGCAATTCTTTCCGGTATCTGGTAGAATACAGAATTATTACCGATATTCCCTGAAATAATTCCTGAAATAAAAAGATAAAACCCTGCAATACATGCATGCAGCACCGCTTTGGATTGAAAAGGGTCAAGATCCTTGAGAAGCTTATCAGATCTTTCAACGGCGAGGTTCTGTGAGAAAAAGACATCGAGACCGTAGATAATAATCAATGCAATTGGGAAGGACAAGAGAACATTACCAACGAATGCAATAAACTGGCTTCGGAACAGCTTGGAAACAAGATGGGCAAACTCCTTACTGTCGGTTTTAATATTTCCTTCTTCCGACAACACTTTTGTCATGGTAGCTGCAGTCATGGCAGGTTGTTTCGTCGCCAGTGTAAATCCCATGAGATAAATCATCACAAAACCCATCGCATAGTTCATGGAATACAGGAATGCGTGCGAAAAATCGCTTCCCGGAACATATCCGTACAGCATTTTTAAAACACAAAGCGCTCCTACGATAATTCCTCCGCCACTGGCTTTATAGAACATCGTCATGTATTCTTTGCGGGTGGAAGTGATGTAATGCGCACCGGTTTCAGCCGTATGATTGGTGATGAGATGTGAAATCAGCCTTGTACTGTCGTTAATAAGCTCTGAAATATTATTCCTGTGGGATTTATAACTTAAAATATTAAATACCAATTGCTTGGAATTGATTAAAACATCTTTTTCCTCATCAATTACCAACAGCTGAACGGTTTCGTAAATTCTCTGAACCTGCTGACGAATTTTCAGCAGAGACTGGTTGATTTTCCCGGAAATTCCGTATTTGGAAGAATTTTTAAATGAAATATTTACAAATTCGAGGCATTGTTCGATATAAATTTTAATCTGCTTATACCTGCTGTCCTTGGAATGCAGCTGAAGCTCCGGATTTTTCTCAAATTCTGCGGCAAGCTCTTCAAGTTCATTCTGCAAAGCAAGAAAAGGGTTATCAAAATTACGATACTGAGGCGCCATCCTTACCACCTCAACTTCCATTGCCGAACCGGTAACACGCCATGAAAGGATGTTCATGGAAAAAAGCAGCTCTTTTCTGACCTGAGGTTTTATGATAAAATCCGATAATCCCAGAATCGTAAAAAATTCATCGATCTCATTTTCCGGCAGGTTCTGTAGAAATTCAAGGTCTTTTTTCGGGGTAAAGCTTACATTGTCTATCATGTACCAGATCGTCTGCTCATTGACGACCGGAGGAAGGACTTTGTTAAGAATCCTTTTTTTAAGCTCGGGAACGAAAGCATTTTCAGAAAGAATATTGGCTTCTGTTAAAGACAGATTAAAGGTTTTATTACTGAAAATATTATGGATGTATTTTTTAAAATTTTCTGAGATCTGCAGATGATTTCTGAAAAAATTAATAACATCTGTAAAATCCGCACTTTTAGCGCTCTCCAGAAATTCCGAAAAGGGTTCAAGAGAAGTCGTTTCATTCTTAAAGGAAAAATATTTTTTAAGAACAGACTCGAAATTATTGCCGGATTTAAAGAGTTTCATTAGTGCAAAGATACTATTTCAGACGCACATTCCTCATTTGTCTCATGATCCAATTGTGTTTCTTCCTTAAATAGGCTGAAGGATTTTTAGGATCATATTTTTTAGGATTGGGCAAAACTGCTGCTATCCACGCTGCTTCCGACACGGTAAGGTCTTTTGAGGACTTCCCGAAATAGTATTGTGAAGCCGCTTCAACTCCGAAAACCCCCTGCCCCATTTCGATAGAGTTGAGATATCTTTCTAAAATAATGTCTTTGCTCCATACTTTTTCAATAATGAAGGTATAAACAGCTTCAAGTCCCTTTCTAAACCAGCTTCTGCCCTGCCATAGAAAAATATTTTTTGCTGTCTGCTGGGAAATGGTACTTCCTCCCCTTATTTTTTTGCCTTTTTCATTATGCTTCATTGCCTTTTCAATGGCAGTGTAATCGAAGCCGTCGTGTGAAAAGAATTTCTGGTCTTCGGAAGCAATAACTGCTTTTTTTACATTATTTCCCATATCCTCATAAGAAATGTAGTCCCTCTGCAGTTTTCCGTACTTCAGTATTCCCCCTATCTGGGTAATGGTGATGGGCGGATTAAAGAATCTTCCCCAGACAATGAATACTATATTCAGAATAAGGATGATGAATATGATGCGTTTGATTGTTTTCCACATAATTTTAAAATGAAGATTCAAAAATAAGCAAATAGTACGAGTTATTGCAACTCTTTCATGTAGGTAAGCTGATAACCCGGCAAAAGCTCAGGATGGAAAATTTTAATATAATCTTTTAAGACAAGGTCTGATCTTACCACTCCGCTTTCGAAAAAATCATTCGCTTTTGCTTTTTCTTTTCCGGTAACTACATAGATTTTCCCTGTATTGAATACAGGTAATTTGCTGTACACAGGATTCATCGTCAGCATTTCTTTTTTTGAAGGATGATTTCCTGCATTAATCCAGTACTGAACCTGGCCGGCTTTTGCAAAAACCTCTTCAAAACTCATGGTAACAGCTTTTTCTTCGGTGTTATCTTTTAAAATATAGCTGGCATTGGCGTCTGAAATGAAGTGGGCTAAAGCTGTATTTCCGCCCGGAAGATACCATACATCACCATACATTTCGTTAGCCAGAGCGACAGGACGCTCTTTAGCTTTTGAGGCTAACTGCTTTAATTCCTGATAATTTTTATTGATTTCATCATATTTAACGGCTGCTTCCTCGCTTTTCCCGAAAAGCTTCCCGAAAAGTTTAATATAGGCCGTTTTTTCAAGGGGATTCTGTTCCAGGTATTCGTCTAAGAAAATTACCTGTATTCCGTTATCTTTTAAAAGCTTATAGGTATTGTCGAAGCTTGCGATATGATTGGTAAAAATGGCATCCGGTTTTAAAGAAATTATTTTTTCGATATCATATTTCTGCTCATTTCCGACATTTTGAATTTTTCCTTCTTTTACTAATTTTTGAATATTTGCGGAATAAATATACTCCGGGCTCGCAACACCGACTATCAGGTTTTCGGCTTTCAGCTCGGTTATGTATCCGGCCATGCTTGCATTCAGCAATATGATTTTTTTGAATGGAAGCTGATTTTCTTTAAAATTATAGCTGAACTTTCCCGACTGGATATTCAAAATTCCGTTTTCTTCGGTATACTGAACATTATTTGAAATTAAAACAGGTTCTGAAGCAGATTTTTTTTGTTCTCTTTTACAAGCCGTTAGCGTTAAAAACGCGATTAATAGTAAAATTCTTGGTTTCATCTTTCAAAGAAAGCAAAAAAGTGTTATATTTGCAAACCATTAAACAACGGCCTCGTGGCGCAACTGAATAGCGCATCTGATTACGGCTCAGAAGGTTACAGGTTTGAATCCTGTCGAGGTCACACACAGCCAAATGGCGCCATCTTTTTTAGTTGGCGCCATCTTATTTTAATTTAAATCATTTTAAAACTTAGTAAACTTAGTTTTTGTCATAATAATTAACGTAGTCGTAATTAATAATATCATTTTTGTAATTGAATTAATTGATTAATTCCGAACACTTTAAAAGGCTTTTAAACTGCGCTTTTCATTTTTAATTTTAATTGTAAGAACAGCACCAAATTATTGATAAATTACAAACTATATTATTTCCCGGATTGCCGGATATTTGGTTTTACTGTCAGTATAAATGGTGATACAATACCCATTTTTTTTTGGTAACAATACCCGATCATAATTGTTACGAACGCAGCTAATAAAAGTATTAACCCCTCAGTTCCAAAGTATTTATGAAGCAATAAAGCTGCTAAAATGAGAATCCATCCCGATACGAAATAGTAATTTGCCAACCGGTAACTTCGGTATTTCGGGTCTTTCTTTCGGTAAGGAATGATGATAAAGCTAACATGTGCAAGAATGGCTCCGGTTAACAAATCAATGACATGGTGCTGATAGGTAGTCAATGTTGAAATTCCTAAAAGAATCAGCCAAATCATTAGAAACATCCGCCATTTTTTAAGTTCTTTAAATACCGACCAGAAAATAAAAGCAAAAGCAATATGCAGCGAAGGCGACTGGTTGAACGGCGAATCAAAAGTTTGTAAAAAAGAGAAAGGGAGTTTCAGAATACTGTTGGACACTTCCGGTTTTGTCAATGAAAATCGTAAAGGAACCGTAACAAAAAACAGCCCGGCGATGATGGTTACAAAAAGCATCCTCCACGTTAATGTTTTTAGTTGGTTTTTATTTTTGCATGAAAAAAATACAAGACAGAAAAAAAACCCGCTTGCCATATACGGAATGATCGAAAGAGGAATGAATGGAATTGATCTTTCAAAATCAAAAGTAAATGATGGCAGATCTTCCAAAGAACCGGCATACCAGGTGCACAAATTGTAAACAGCCATGAATACAACAGTACAGACGGTTAATGCGAACGCTTGCTGCCGGATTTTTAATTGATTTTCAGTCATTGATTTTTTAACATAATTATTTTAAGCAGCAGCCCACATTACTGTTCTCAATAATGCGCTGCCGGAATGGGAATGCAGTATAAAACGATTTTAAATAAAAGCGGCCGGAATTTCTTCCGACCATGAATTGATTACTATTTTTTCTTCTTTGATGACAGCACGCTTATGGTAATAGCTGTTACTGCCGCTGCGGCAGCGATCTTCAGCAGAAAATTCTTTCTGTTGTATTTCCATTCTGCTCCCCAGCCACGTTCGGCAAAAATATTGGGCACATGACCTTTTTTCAGGTCTTCAATAATCCCTTCCATTGCGCCCACACGGTCTGCCAATACCAGCGGAAGCCATCTTCCATAGCTGGATTCACTGTATTTAAAAGCAAATTTCCTGATCTCTCCGTTAAGGCCTTCCGGCGGTGATGCCGTTCCAAAAGCAGCGGTTAAATTAGTCCGCTCTACGGATTTTAAAATTTCAACGTCTTCAGGCTGCTGTTCCGGTCTTTGCCAGGCATAACCTTCATGTTCTTCATTGGTACGCTTCTTCATGGGATAAACGGGATCATTTTCAGGATCCGCATCAATACCCCAACCTTTTATATGAGTATAATCTGCCTGTTCGCTTTTTTTAAAATCGGAAGGCTTTGTTTCGTCTGTAATCATGTTGTACTATTTTTTGGGTTAAAAACTTTTATGCAGTTGGCGGAATTAAAACAGTCTTGATGCATCCATCCAACTTCCTCGAAAATATATGGTAGGCATCCGCTACTTCTTCCAGCGGAACACGGTGTGTAATAATTTCTTTTGGATTAAGAATACCGTTTTTCACGTGCTCAATCAGCTTTGGCAGGTTGCGTTTCACCGCCGCCTGGTTAGCCCGGATCGTAATTCCTTTATTCACCACATTTCCTATCGGCACCAAAGCATCCGTAGGACCGTAAACCCCTACGATAGAAACAATTCCGCCTTTTTTTACAGAATTAATCGCCCAGTGGAGCGCCGTTGTAGAACCACCCTGTAGAAGCAGCTTTGTTCCCATAATGGTATTCATTAAATTCCCTTTCGCCTCGCAGCCTACGGCATCTATGCAGACATCCGCACCCAAAGAATCGGTCTGTGTTTTTATAAAGACCACGGGATCGCCGATACTGTTGAAATTATAAGCTTCACATTGGGCATATTTGGCCACGAAATCAAGCCTGTATTCCAGTTCGTCGATCACAATTACTCTTCCTGCTCCGAAAAGCCATGCCGATTTAGCCGCCATAATACCAATCGGTCCCGCACCGAAAACCACTACCGTGTCTCCTTTCTGAATACCCGCCATTTCTGCCGCCTGATATCCTGTAGGAACTACGTCGGTAAGAAGCACGGCATCATCGGGATCCATCCAGTCGGGAATGACGGTTGGGCCTACATCTGCGTAAGGAACACGGGCATATTCTGCCTGTCCGCCCTGATATCCTCCGGCGGTATGAGAATACCCAAAAATACCGCCTACTGCGGTGGCCATCGGATTAGATTCATGACAGTTGCCGTACAGCTCCTGCTTACAAAAGGCACATTTACCACAGGAAATATTAAAAGGAACCATAACTTTATCCCCTACTTTCAGGTTTTGTACAGAAGAGCCGATTTCAACGACTTCGCCAATAAACTCATGCCCAAAAGTAGTGCCGGTACGAGTATCGGGAACAAGGCCGTGATAAAGATGCAGGTCTGATCCGCAGATGCAGGATCTTAATACCTTTACAATAGCGTCTTCCGGATGTTCTATTTGCGGCTCGGGCATATTGCGGTCTGCACGCACGCGGAAAGGTCCGCGGAAATTCATTGCTAACATATATGTATATTTTGTTGGTGATGCCATAGGTAAAGCAAAACAGAGACCGCCATAACGAGCCTGAATATAATTTATGATTTTTTATAGCCAGTGTGGTATCTAAAGTTTTTTTGAAAATTACATGGTAATGAGCAGATTATTACCATGATGCATGGTGACAGCGATGGTCTTAGCACAAAGATAGATGCTTTGCAGTGATTTTAGCGGAATGCATGAAGCTGTGGAGAATATCAATAACTTCTGAATCTATCATGGATATTATTTGCAGACGTTCTTACAGAAGAGATCGCTTAATTGAAAGTTCTTTGTTGCTGTTTTTTCGTTCAAGGATGAGCCATGTTGCATCCAGCATTTTGATCAGCTGCAGATATGGGCCTACAATATTTCGCTCCGGTACATTATTGAACGTTCCCAGTGAGAAATGTACGACTTCCGACAGGAACTCCTCAAATTCCTCAAGAGGATATTCTTTAAAGGCTTTTTGGAAAACTTTTGCCGTATTTCGGTATTCTTCCTCCGACAGCGAACCCTGCAAGAGCGGACTGCTTTGTTCCGGAAGGGAATGAACCATCCATTTTCTGCCCTTGTTTTGTAGGCACCACCCTGCCCGAAGAAACGACCTCAACGACTGGTGAAAGTGAAAAATAACAGAAGGATCTTCTGGAATCCGGGTTTTCCTTTGTACGGCGTACTGCATGATGCGATGAAGCCGTTCTTTGGCGGTGATCAGGTCATGGAACTGGAAAAATACGTCCATCAGCGCAAGTGCGGAATGTTTGTTGCGACCGGACCAGAAACGGGATTCAAAGCTTTTGTTTTTTTTCATGGGAGGTTTTGTGTTTTTCTTTGGTTCTATTTGGTAACGTACTTTGCAAATGTAATAAAAAATCGCCACAATTCGGATTTCAGTCCGAATTATTTTACAGAATTACGCTTTTATTTGTTTCTATGGAAATTGCAAATAGAAAGATCGTTGAATTTATAAGGGATAAATGGGTTATTCCTATTAACAATAACAGCCAATTTGCTAATGAAAATAATATCGACGAAAAAACAGTAAGAAGAATCCGGGAAGATGAAAATTATCAAATAAGTCTAATGACGATCATGAGAATTTGTGAAGCCCAAAATATTAAATTATCTAAATTCTTTGAAATGGCTGGACTATAAAAATAAAATATTATCAATCCTAACGAGAGTTGGGATTTTTTTTGGTGTTTACGAAAACCCGTAAGGTAATATAAATCATTAATTATAAATTTGATTTAGTTAACAATAAAATATTAATATTATGGCACTAAAACCAGGACCAAAAAGAATAGCAGAATCAACTGGAAAACCAGATAAACGACAGCGTGATAATAAAGAAACACCAGGAAATACACCTTCTTTAAAACCACCAAAGAAACCCAGAGGTAGATAATTATCTCTTACATAAATCCCACCGAAAGCTGAGATTTGATATAAGAATTTATTCAATTCTTAAATCATATCCCGATCATTTTAAATGGTTAAGCGAGCAGTTAGAACTTAAAAGAAGTACGATGAGGAAGGATTATTGACAATTCTTAATGCATATAGAAATAATTTCTCTCATGCTTCTAATGCGAGCAAGAATAGAAATATTTTTAATGAAAACAATTATTTTTCATTAGCGTTTGTAACGTTTATACTATGCAATTTTGTAGTAATAAAAAAACGTTTAGCTCCGTTTATAAATTCCTCTGAGCTTAATAAGTTCTATAATAGATAAAAAGGTAATATTAAATCTTGCACAACAATTCTGAAGTTTCGAATAATAAGAAGCATAATAATTAATAAGTATTTTGTATATCTTAAACAAAACAAGTTATGATAATTTATCTTGATTTAAATATTTTTGACCAATTGGAAAAAATTGATTCGCTTGAAAAAGAGCATAAGAATGATTATGCTAACTTGTTAAATATAATTTCAAATCAAAACATTGATATACCCTACTCAAATGCACACTTAAATGACTTATTGCGTGGTTGGAAAAAGAATCCTAATTATATTGACGGTCATTTAAAAAATATAAAAAAACTCACAAAAGACTTGTGCATTTGTCAATATTGGGGAGAAAGAAATGTTTGGTGGCATAAAAGAGATATTTTTGAATTTTTTAATTCAAAAAAAGATGAGTTAGATCCTTTTGATGAAACCTTAGATGAATTATTTGACTTTGGCTTAGGTGATAAAAGTCCAATTCATTTAACAAAAAAATTACCCCTTCCTGATCAGTGGGTATCTAAGATTAGTAAAGATAAATTTGCTCAATTGATGTTTCCAACAACAATTCTTGAGAAGTCATTATACAGCTTATTTGCTGATTTATATAGCTTTCAAATAAAACTCAAATCAGACTACGGCTTTTACAAGTTATTTAAAGCACAATTATCTAAAAACATTTCTTTATTAAAAGGTAATAAGGATGTTGTGAATTACATACGAAATAATGATCAAATTCCTAAACATTTGAAAAATGATTTTTTTACAATTGCTGAGGCTTATAAACCAAAATTTGAAATTAAAGAAAGTGATAATGAATTATATTATAAAGTTATAGAGACATTTTATACATATGATTTGCAAGGGTATAAAAGTGATGCTAATTTCAATAATATGTTTGATGACGGGCTGCATACATTCTATGCTTCACATTGTGATGTTTTTATAACAAATGATGATAGATGTAAATATAAAGCGGAAAAAACATTTGAAAAACTAAATATTAAAACATTGGTATTTAAGTCAAATGAAATTAACAATTTAAAAAACTTATAATATTGGCTGTCCCAAAATGTTAAACACTTTTAGAGACAGCCTAATTATTGGAATTGTGATTTAAAGCTTACTTAATCTCCACAGGAACCGAGATTTTATCCCAATCCATGGTGAAACCGTTTTTGTTGATCTTGTACACCAACGCTTCCTGGGTGGTTGGTAACGCTTTTGTTTTTACATCTACGCGCAAAGCATCTTTCGCCTGATCGTATTTATAAGCGCCCCATTGTTTTGGCTCTTTGTTGAAGATAGCTGTCCACAAACCACTGGCTTTAGGGATCAGGAAAAAGCTGTATTTTCCGGCAGGAAGTTTTTTACCCTGAACGGTAATGTCTTTACTGGTTTCAAAAGTGGTGGCTTCATTAGCACCGGCACGCCAAACTTTATCGTAAGGCTCCAGTCCGCCCCAGATCGTACGTCCTTTCACAGAAGGACTGCTGTAGTTGATGGTAATGTCGGCGTCTTTGATTTTTCCTGTCGCAGTCATTGGAGGACTTGCCGGTTTTTTAGTTTCCTGTGCAAAGGCGTTTACGGAAATCGTCATGGCCGCAACAAGAACGGTAGCAGATTTAAAAATTGTTTTCATAACACTTTATTTGTTTGTTTGTTGTCAAAGTATATTTTTCAGAATGATATTTTTACCTGTTCTTAGGCTGATGTTACCTTTATGCTAATAATACGCTTGCAGATCGGCAGATTTAGCAGTTTTTTTGCGTAGATATCTGCGTCATCACCATAATTTGCGTGAGCTTTGGTTTTCTGCCAAAATGTAACCAGGCTTTTTATATTATTCTTTTTTCGTTTACGAATGTACTGCTTTCGGCTTATAAAACAATAACCTAATTGCTGAAAATAAAATGACCGCCGCAGCGCCGATCACATTGAGCCACAGAAAAGAAACGATATCGAACTGATACACGGCAATGACCGTAATTTCTGCTAAGATGGCCGCAACAAAAACATTCGGTCCGTTAATTTTCTTATAGTAAAATGCAACCAGGAAAATTCCCAGTATCGGACCGTAGAAAAGTGAGCCTAACACATTCACCGCTTCAATAAGAGAACCCATCTGCGTGGCAAACATGGCAACGCCAATGGAAAAAATTCCCCAGGCTAATGTATGGAGACGACTGTATTTCAGTTCGGTTTTGTCATCCGGAATTTCTTTTTTAAAGATCAGATGAATATCTTTTACCGAACAGGCTGCCAGAGAATTCAGCGCCGCCGAAATAGAACCCCAGCTCGCCAGGAAAATGACAGCAAACAATAACCCGATCATTCCTGCAGGCAACGTGTTTTTGACAAAGTACAGGAAAATATAATTGGTATCCGTTTTCTCCGCATTATAATTTGAGGTATTGATTGCTTCCTCTACCCTTCCGTGAAGTGCTTTTACCTCAGCCTGCGTATTTTTAAAATCCTGAATTTTTGCTTCCAATTGTGGCGCATTTGTTTCTTTCAGCTTTAAAATTTCTTTTGATTCTGTATTGAATTTTGCCTGTAAATCCTGATGTTCTTTTTCGAATACCTCAGCCTTCTCCGGTTGATTGTCTTTTAAATACTGATAAGAACGTTCATTAAAATAAATCGGAGCCGGCTTCAGGGAGAAGAAAGCGAAAAGCAAAGCCCCAATGAGAAGAATGGCAAACTGCATGGGGATTTTCACCAAACCGTTCAGCAGCAATCCCATTTTTGCATTGGTATTGTCTTTTGCGGTAATATACCTTCCCACCTGGCTCTGGTCTGTCCCGAAATAAGAAAGTGCCAGGAAAAAACCGCCGATGATTCCGCTCCAGATATTGTATTTGTCTTTCCAGTCGAATTCTGTGGTAATCACATTCAGCTTCCCGGATTTTCCGGCCAGATAGAGGGCGTCTTTAAAACCGATTCCGTTCGGCATATTTTCAATAAGCAGATAACCGGCGAAAGCCATGGTTCCCAAAATAATGAGGAACTGCAGTTTCTGCGTGTATGCAATGGCTTTTGCTCCGCCAATATAGGTGTAAATCAATAAAATTCCGCCCGTTAAAACATTGGTTAAATAAATATTCCAGTTCAATACGCTGGATAAGATGATGCTCGGCGCATAAATGCTGATTCCTGTGGATAATCCTCTTGAAAAAAGGAAAAGCAGCGAAGTGAGTACTCTTGTTTTTTTATCAAAACGGTTTTCTAAATATTCGTAAGCGGTGTACACATTCAGACGCTGAAAAATCGGGATGAAGGTAATACAGATCACGATCATCGCCAAAGGAAGCCCAAAGTAATACTGCACGAAACGCATCCCGTCCGTATACGCCTGTCCCGGCGCCGAAAGAAAGGTAATGGCACTTGCCTGTGTTGCCATAATCCCGATGAGCACAATGTACCACGGCATTTTATTATCCGCTTTCAGGTAGGATGCGTTGCTTTTTTGTCCGCGGCCGATGAAAACGCCGTAAACCACCACTGCAACAAGGGTAAAAATAAGAACTGTCCAATCTATTGTGCTCATGCCCAGAATTTAGTAAACCAATAATACAATACGATCTGTAATACTAAAGCAAATGCTAATAACAGATACCAGATCTTCCAATTAATTTTCTTATTCATCAGTTTTTCTGTGCAGATAAAAAGTTTAAAAATAATCGTGCGGCTCCCACATTTCCGGCAGGCAGCTGTCGGAAAAATGCCAGCGGTGTATAAATGAAGTTCCCCTTCCCATATTTCGCATATAAGGTTGAACCCTGTAATGGCTCTTCACCGGTATCGTGCATTTCGAAAAGCGGTTCATAGGCTGCATCCCATTGATCAGGGAAATAGGCTCCACGTTCCTGTACCCAGCCGTTGAAATCATTTTGAGTAATCTTATTAGGAAAGTTCAGCAGTTTATGATTAGGGTTTAAAAAGGTAACGGCCGCATTTTCTTCGGTAACCCGCTTATTGGCAATACGGAAACTGTACATTCCCAGCTGATCCACCGTGGTATCCTGGTTGGTATTATACTGCATCACCAGATTTCCTCCTGCTTTCACGTAAGACCATAAAAAAGGCATCCATCGCCCGAGTTTTTTCTCCGTGTTATTGGCACGAACACCCATTACAATGGCCTCATACTGCAACAGCTTGTTTTCTGTACCGCTTCCTGATTCATTTACGTTGCCATAAAAATCTTCGTCTTTCAGAATATCTACCTGGATTCCTGCCATACGAAGAAATTCAGGAATAAAATCTCCCGCACCTTCTATATACCCTACTTTTTTAACAGTCGCCTTAAGGTCTCCTTTCATTACCGTAACCGAAGCGGGCGCAAAATATTGCAAAGAAGGCAAGTGAGGATACTGAATCAATACCTGTTTTTTGTCATAAGTAATACCATTGGCAAAGAAGTTCGCATCCAATTGCAGGCGGTTTGCCTGTATTGAAGCCAGCTTATTTTTTGGAATTGTATAATCTACGGTAAAATATTTTCCATTGAACGATTGCAGATTACCGCCGCCTAATCTTTCTCCGTTATACATCAGGTTTACTGTACCATTGCGGAACGGTCTGTCTGAATTTACTTTAAACTGTAAACTTACCTTTACATCTTCATTTTCTTTGACCAGATAAAGCGGCTGTAGAAATTTTATTTCCAATGCCGGAACAATACGCAAAGGTTCCACCACGTCACCGCGCACCGGATCTAATTTCTTGAAAGATAAAGGAAGCTTCACCTGAAATTTTTCCGAACCTATTTTTAATTCAAGCCAAACATTCAGCGGTGATTCTGTTTCTGGTAAACCGATCAGCGTATCATTCGGAACAGAGAAAGTCGCCGAATTTACAGGTGGTTTTGCCAGCCAATAAGGTTCTGTAAGTGCTGCATCTTCCGGAATCTGAATATCATGCTGAATGGTAATTAATGAATCTTTGGATAATTTTCTATCAAATTTTTCTGATGTGTTGAGCCATTTTACATTTTCTAAAACGACAGGATTTTCAGCTCTTGAAATCAAATTTAACCTGAAATTATATTGATTTCCGGCAACCGCTTCGGGTTGATTGGTAACCACCTCGCCCATAAATCCGGCACAGCTTACAATAATCTGGTCAAGAGATTTAATTTTATCGTTCTTTAGTTCTGAATCTTTTAATGCCATTACCTTTTTTCGCAATGCAAGCAAAGCAGGCAGGCTGAGGCCTGGATGATTGAAATTAAAATCAGAAATAATTTTGTCTAAGGATTGGTCAATATCCGGACTTCCTTCTTTAGTCCAGGTTTTAGTGATTCCGTCAAAAAGATTTGTTTTTGCAGGCTCGCCGGCAACGTGGGAAAAATATTCGGTTTTAATACCTGCTACAGATTGTGTTCCTGCTCCTTGGCTTTTATGTAAGCTTCTGCTGATTCCGGCCAGTTCACCGTAACCCATTCCCAATTGCGCATCATATTGCCCAACGGTAATTTTCAATTGATTTTCAGCGGTGGTGTTGACTGCCCCAAACCGGAACGTATTCCATAATATTCGTTTTGGCTGCCATGCTTTGACATATTTGAGCTGATTCGGGAAAGCCGTTTTATCGCCTGCCAGTTTAAAAGCCTTTTCTGCAACCACTGCTGAAGCCGCATGCTGTCCGTGTCCGGCCGCAGCCGTAGGCGGAAAACGACAGATAATCACATCAGGACGGAATTTCCGGATTACCCAGACTACATCAGCTATAATACTGTTTTCATCCCACTGTTTAAAAGTATCGGTGGTATTTTTGGAAAACCCGAAATCAATGACGCGGGTAAAAAACTGCTGGGCGCCGTCCAGCTTTCTTGCCTCTAAAAGCTCATGCGTTCTGATTAAACCCAATGCTGCACCTTGCTCAGTACCTAATAAATTCTGGCCGCCGTCACCTCTGGTTAAAGACAAATATCCTGTTTCTACATTCCGGTCGTTTACCAGCCAGGAAAGTAAACCCGTGTTTTCATCGTCTGGATGAGCGGCAAGGTATAACACTTTAGGCAGGTTTTTGAGTGTTTTAAGTTCACGGTAAATTTCAGAAGATTTTGCAGGCCGGACCTGCTGGGCCGAACAGAAAACCGTATAAAAGCTAAGAATAAGTAGAGTAAAAACTTTTTTGAACATTTGAATGGGCTTTGCAGGGCAAATATAAGTAAATCGTTTTTCTTTCAAACGTAAAAGAAGAGCAGTTTACAGGCTGTTATATCTTTTAAAATCAAGATAAGGAGAAATCAAAAACCACCGCTTAATTGCAGTGGTTTTTTATTGATTCTGTTTCCGCTTTATTTTTACCTATGTTAAATATAGCGCTTGTGCTCACAGATGAAATTCTATTTTTTAAATAAGTTTATTGTGAAATTATATATTTTCAAACCAATGTAGATATAGCAAAACTGTACTATAAAACACATGATGATGTATAGCGGAAATGTAACTAAAAACACCAATAATGATTTTATTCCTGTAACCTTCTCATCGTTTAGGGTAGAGGTTGTCCAACCTAAAGCATTAAAAATAACCCCAATAATAAACATTGGTATCAGAACGCCGATAGTTGAATATTTAACAATATTTACTATTTCCTTTGTGGTTATATTCAAGTTATTTAATTTCATTTTATATTATTTTTTTAGTATTTCATCATATTATTCCGGACATCTTTAATTTGATCTCTGACGTCATTCATTTTTTCCTGAACATAGCTCTGCATATATGCTCCAAGCATTCCCATGGTATTGGCAACTCCTTTCATCGCTTCTCCAATGTTTACTTCTATTCCTAAATGAAGTGCTTTAAACACTTTAAATTCGGCGCCCAGTTTGAAATCTGACAAGTCTAAAGAAATATCACCATGTGTAATTTTACCTTCAGCTTTACCACCTTCTGCATTGAAATCTACCGAAGGAACACCTTTTTTTATAGTGCCTTCCGCTTCCATTGAGATTGCGGCAACACTACCTTCTATTTTAGCCTTTTTCAGTCCAAGAGAACCTTCTACCGCTAATCCTTCTGCTTTAGCTGTAAGAGCTTGCTTTTGTGAACTGATACCGCCTTCAATTTTTGCAACAGCTCCTCCCACATGCCCTTTTAAAGGACCTACCGTAAAGCCTACATCTCCTCCTAAAGCTCCAAATTTTGGCTTTAAAGCGAGTGTACCATTAAAAACATTGCTAAAATTTCTCTTTGCTTCCTCTGCATAATATTGAACTTTCTTATCGGAGACCGCTCTTAACCTGGCTTCCTGCTTTTTATTCAGATCATTGGAGTTTTCGAGGCCTTCAATTTCATTTCCATGGACAGGCTGATTTGAAGAATATTGGTAAAGGGTATAATCTTTATACTTTTCGCTCAATGGGTCGATATTGAAGAATCTTCCCACATCAGGCATATAATTTCTCCATTTGAAACTGTAGAATCCCGTCTCCTGCAATTCCTGGCCCTGATATTTGTAATTTTTATATGAGCTTATACCAAAGAAAGCGTTTCCGCTTTTCAAATGATTCATCCCGAAAGGATAGTAATCGTTGTTGTCTACCAGCTCACGAACTCCTGCGCTATTTCTTCCAAAGCTTATCCTGGTATTTCCCAAATGATCTTTATATTGGTAAATATACTGATCTTTTACGTAATCATAAAACCCTTCAGCAGTTGGAAAGAATTGTAAGTTGGGTGTTTTAACTATTGTCTTGTTGACAGTAGCCCTGTCATCAAAAGTAAATGCCTGAACTTCCAATGCTCTTGCGGACTCGGAATTGGATGCCATACGAAACTCCGGATCACCGCCGCCCGGAGGAGTTGCTACTCCATTGGTAAGATATTGAAATCCGTCTAAATAATCTGTAATTTTGACAGAGGTGGTATATCCCGTAATACCAATGGTTGTTGTTGTATTCGTTTTGCTTCGCTTTATTCCGTCTGCACCGTATTTGGTATCCAGCGCTACAAATTCATTGCTAAATCTGCTAAACTCCAAATGTTTTGGAAGATTCAAATGATTGTACTGAATATTATCGATTGCTTTATCAGGAATATTCGTCATATTTCCGTTCAGATCATAATCAATTGTATTTCCACCCCCTTCATAGCCGGTATAGTTATAGGCATAATCGTTAATGCTGGTTAACTTGTTGCTTTTATTAGGGGTTTCGTAAACATATTCCAGATTATCGATCAGGGTTGCCGTAGTATTTCCGTATTCCATGACAGAGGTTCTGTACAGACTAATGATATTTCCATTCAGGTCATAGCTTAGTGATTCTGTGTTTTCCTTGCTATTCGGATTAAGCGGATTTTGATAATATCCTGCTGTAAGCCTATTCAGGTTATCATAGGCATATCCGTACCTTTTCGGAGTAGATGAAGGATTTACTCCAATGGTTTCTACTGCTCTCCAGTCTACTTCTGCAATATTGCCATTATATTTTGCAGATACATTTTTTCCCGGGAATTGTACAGGATCTGGATTATTTATTCCCTCTTTCTGTGTATATTTTACTTTATATGAAAATAATTTATTACCCAGATCAGGAATTGCCATTTGGTCCCTGTTAATATCTGTAAGCCATCCACAGATATTGTAATTGTAATCCATACTTTCAAGGCCGTTGCCAACCGTCTTGTTAGCCACCTGGGAAAGATCATTGTATGTATTGCTTACGAGCAGTTCTTCAGGTTTGTTATCAACCTGGTGATAATGCTTTTCCAGCCTGTTTTGAGAATCATAGACAAATCGTTCTTTTACATTAACTCCTATTTCTCCCTGCTTTCGAAGATGATAAGTATAGGTTTTCAATGGAACTCCTGTAAAATCCAGTTCAGATTCTGTCTTGGTATATCCTCCTAAATGATTAATGGTATGGGTAGCTATTACTTTTCCTTTTGTATCATAATAGCTGTATTTTTTCGTCCAGTTATTATCTTCTATATTTTTCACGTACGACGCCAAAGCTAAACTTTTAGTATTAAGCGCCGAACTCATAGCATCTGTTAATACAGGACTCTGATTGGGAATAGTTGGGGTAAAAGCCGGGGTTCCTGCCGGGTAAGAGTCGTAAAAATTTACCGTAAGTAAGCTTTCTATATTCTGGGGATACGCAGTATTACCATAGGGAATTTGCAGACCACTTTGGGTGTACGATCCTGATACTTCCGTATTTATCCCATATCCATTATTGATTGAATTCTGTATATTGCTTCTGGTTCCGCTGTCAATGGAGATTCCCGTGTATATTACTCTTCCTAATTGATCATATTTACTAAAAAGCCATTTATTGTTGGCTCTCATCAAAATATCTTGTGTGGCTACCAAACGATCTGCCTTATCATACAACATAAATTCTTTCCCTTTACCCGGCAGCTTCTTTTCCACCAGTCTGTTTCTTCTGTCATATTTATATTGAAAACACAGATTATCGAGTGTCGTCTGGTCCAGTGAAGCTAAAGCGGAGGCCAAGGGAGGAATAATATAAGCCAACTGCTCGTAATTATTATATACATAATAAGTATCTGCACTCTCCGTGGCGTTCAACATCTTTCTCTCCAGGATAATCTGGCCCTGTCCGTCTCTGAATTCTATGATTCTGTTTCCATCTTCATCGGTTATTGTATTTTTATACAGCTGTCCTGTTCCATAGGTTGCAGAAAGCGGTATGGACGATTCAAACGTAGAATAATTGAAACTGGTAACATATTTCTTTACTTCTCCATCAATATTTGTATCATACCCATATTGTACGGGATGTCCCTGCCAGTCAAGTCCCGGCTGTACCTGAGACAGGACTCTGTCTAACGGTGAGTTATCAAGATTTTTATGAGAAAAGGCAAAACTATCTCCGTAATAAGCAGCTGCGGCTCCATCTACTCCTGACTGAATGCCCCCATTTAAAGTTGACATAGGAGCAGGAAGCCATGAGTCTACCTGTTTTCCAGATCCATCGTAAGGGATCATCGTTACCAAATCTTTACTGGATGGCGAAGCCTTTATATCAATAATTTGTTTGGCTCTGCCCAGCCCATCAAAATACTTAACCGTTTCAGACTGTTTAGCCGTTGAGCTTGTAGCAGTTACCGGTTCAAGATAAGTTCTACTATAGACATAGTTTTCTGCCGGGCTTAATTGGGCATGTGCTATCCCCGAAATTAACAGCGTACTTATAGGAATTATTATTTTTTTCATGGTTTGTTTTTAATATACATTATAACTAAAGCTAATATTATATGAAACACCTGTAGAAGGGCTTCCGCTTCCGATCCATCTTAAAACGGCCTGTCCTGATCCCGGATAGATCGTGATCTCCCAATTCCCGGAAGATTTAGTAACAGTGGTTGTTGGCCAGCATAGTCCGGGTATATTTCCCAGTTGTACATAATTGGACCAATTCAACCCCTGATTGGAAGTAACCATAAAGTATATTTGAGCGTTAACAACATTGTTTACTTTTTGAAAAGGTGCATATTGTATCATAATGTACTGACTGGATGCCATCGCATTAAAGTCACAATATGGATAATAACAAGTTAAATTCGCATTAGCATAGTTTTGACCATTCAGATTGATGTCATCCAACGCTTTCTGATCAGCGTCCTGCTGACTGATCGTAGACAAAAATTTACCTTCAGGAACGGTATAGATTATAGAGCTTGATACCATACCGGAAACACAATTATTTTTTGTGAAAGACTCGCTTCTGACAGCATTATAATAAGTTGTCGGGGCATTATTATATTTAAACTCTTTAAGTATTTTACCCTGAATATCAACCACTTTCTCTAATCTGTTGGCTAAATCATAAGCAAACGTTTCTCTTATTCCATTGGGAGGCGTAATGCTTGTTACTCCAATCAATGGATTATAAGTATAGGTCGTTATACTGTAGTTGGCTAAAGCTGGTGTTTTCCTAAGATCATCCAGAGCATCTATCAGCAACAGTTCGGAAGCTGCATCAATATCTGCGTTAGATTTTAGGTACACAGGAAGAGTGGTATAGGCTGATGATGAACTGCCGACACCTAAAGCTGCCATTACATTACTATAGGTACCTCCTTCTATTTTAGCGATCGGTAACGTCTGGTCATATCCCCAAATAATAGTAGTCGGTTTACCATCTTTACCTGTGTATTGCAGAATATTACCTTTGGAATCGTAAAGGTCATAGCTAATTTCGGTAGTCGGAACGGTTGCCGGCAGATTCGCATCTGTAAGATCATATGATAATATCAATTTGGGTACTGCCAAACCATTAGTATAAGTATTGGCATCTGCCTGGGAAAAAGGGTAAACCGCTTCCAGCTTAGTGAGGGTTTTATTTGCAAGATTATCTGTTTTAAGGGTTTCCGTAATTATCGGGAATCCCACCATATTTTTAGAAATCAGATATTGATTATTGGTTACAGCATCGTTTGCATATTGATAGGTTTTAGAAATTACTTTATTGTCAGAATAGGTAGTTTCTTCTTTTTTTAAGCGGTCGTCATCAGAGTCGTCATAATAATACTTCGTACTGGTAGTAACATTTCCATGCTCAAAATAATCTTTCCTCGTTTCAGAGTCCAAATAATGATTGTAAAAATAGAGTTTGTAAGCAGAGGCATTAATAACATCACAGGTGTTGTCCAACGCCTGGCCTTGTGCATTCCAACCCATCGGAACAGGACCGAACGGACGCCCGTCTATGTCAACTATTCTGGCATATTGTGCAAACCTGGCAGACTTATTATTATAACTATAAGTGGTTTCCGCTAATAATTCTTTGGTTTTCGTGTACTCCTTTTTAAACAGTATCTTCATTCTTTCTTTTTGGAGAGAGCTAAAAGCATTTACCCTGGTACCATTATTTTCATAATAATCAATTTGAGGACCGATCCATACATAATTATTGGGACCCTGCGTAATCCTTTGCCTGTGCGCAGCCGCCATTACTACATTATCAGGTTTTTGATCAATGAAACCATTATCCTGATTGCTGAATGCATATTCGGTTATTCCTCCGCTACTTTGTTCTTCATACACTTTTGAGTATACAATGTGCGACCCATTGGTGTAATTTAATGGCCATCCGGCAGGTGAAACTTCCCGATATGTAAATTGATTATGATTATAATCTGTGGTGTTTGACGACACGCCGCTTGAACTTAAATTATTGGCTATAAAATCTTTAATATAGTAAAATTTTCTCTCGGTAGGCACATTTGAAAAACTATAATCAACCATTTTGCTAACCCTGAAACCTCCTGTTAACCTTCTGGGGTCAACATTGCTGATGAAAAAATCATTACTGTAACTCGTTATTTTGGTATAATCATGAGGTTCATAATAAATACGGGTGCTTCCCCCGGTTGGGTAAGAGATTTTTTCTAAAATTTCGTTTAATTTGAAATCAGGCTCTTTTGATTGTCTATATGCCGCAGCAATAGTATTGAAATCTGAAGAATTTACACCGTAAAAATTAAAGCTCTTTCCATTAAAATATCCCCAATGATCGGTATTTCCGCTATTAAATTTTGGAAATAAGTTATTATTATACTGGAATTCATATTTATTGTTTACTGCTTCTCCAATTTTTATTTTTTTCAATTTTAACCGCCTTGCTGGGTTTTCATCATACTCAAAGCGGATGGTCTCCACATTCTTATTGCTTACCGTATAAGAAATATTATCAAGTTTATACCAATGTTTGCTATTATAGTAACTATCAGGAGGTTTGATTTCATAACCGTCAATTGTATATACATTTTCATTGGTAAATTCAAGGCTATTTGCCAAAGATCTATTAAACTTTATCTCAACATTAGCAAAATTAATCTTATCCAGATAAGAAAATTCTCCTTCTTCAAAGCTTGAAAGATTAAAACAGTTAGCCTTATCCAGATCTTTTACACATCCGCCCACGCCATAGCCTCCGTAAGCAAACTGTTTGTAGCCCGAATAGGAGCTTCTGAAATAGATGGTTTCTCCGGATTTATTATAAGTTAGATCAACAATTTTTCCGGTTGCATATTCTATTTTTGTTAAATGCCAGTTTTTAACATATTTATAAAATTCCGCAGCAACCTTTGGATTCTGAGTCTTTTTTCTCGTTCTGAATACCTCAAATGCTGAATATTGATTTCCAAAGGTATACTTGTTTCCAAAACCATCCGTGATGACAAACGAATTGATGTAATTTCCCATACCGTATTCATTACTTCTCAGGGTGTTTGTAACGGATAGGTTAGGAGTATCTGAGCTTACGATCCATTTTCCTTCATGATTTTTAAGAAAAGTACCTGAAATCCCATTTACATAAAAGTTGAAAATATCAGGGTTTAATGCTCTTTCATTATATTCGTATGCAGACGAATATGATTTAAGCTTATCTAAAGAATTCCAATCGCCTGAATTCAAAAGATAATGTTTGTAGTAATAGCCTTCGGTGTCAGATTCATCCGCAACGCCATTCAAATTTCTCGTAATAGTTCCCGAAGTGCTCAAATTCCATGCTATACCCGTCCAGGAAGGATAGGTATCCGGTTTATTAAGCGCAACATCATAATTAATATTTACATCAAGCTTGTTTTTATGATCGACTTTTAAGGAAAGCAGGCTGATATTTATGTCAGGTTTACCCAGCGAAAGATTTAAATTGGTACCTCCGTATACTTTGAATTCACTAGAGTTCGGACTTTTAGAAAATTCAGGGCTGTAAAAGCCTTCCTCACCATTAAACTGCCCCTTTATTAATGATACTGAAATGATACAAAATAGAAAAAAAATTCTCATAATTTACTTTTTAATAATTTTCGCACTAGCTGTTTTATTATCATTTGTTTTTACACTCACCAGATACGCTCCCTGAACCAGATTCTGCGTGTTGACCTTGGTTACTTTATTCTTGGTTTTCAGGCTCTGAAGCTGTCTTCCACCCATATCGTAAAGTACAATATCCGCTTCCT